>VFQP010000050.1_pt1 | contig 386121 bp, 368 predicted proteins | sample 3512351 | NCBI WGS metagenome assembly VFQP01 (sample SAMN10412372, study PRJNA504923) | tailings metagenome | isolation source: Relicate 1 Philex TSF1 revegetated site | place: Philippines: Tuba, Benguet | collected 2017-08-29
GATGGTGCTGCGCTTCGAGCCGGCGCCGCTGCTGCTGGGCTACATCCTGGGCCCGATGCTCGAAGAGCACCTGCGGCGCGCGATGCTGCTGTCGCGCGGCGACCCGATGACCTTCCTGCAGCGCCCGATCAGCGCCACGCTGCTGGCCTGCACGCTGGCCCTGCTGCTGTGGGCGCTGTGGACGGCGCTGCGCGACAACCTGCGCGCACGCCGGCCGCTCGAAGCGCAGCCGGGAACCCCCCAGCCGCAGCCCGACTGAGCCCGGCCCGCGTCTGCTAGTGTCGGCCCGCATGAGGATCCTGCTGGTCGAAGACGACGCGGTGCTGCGCGAGGTGATCGCACGCAGCCTGGAAGACGCGGGCCACCGCGTCGACCCGGCCGCCAGCGTGCAGGAGGCCGGCCACCTGTGGCGCGTGCAGCCCTTTGACGCGGTGCTGCTGGACCTGAACCTGCCGCAGCGTGCGCACCCCGACAGCCCGATGGGCAACGGCCTGGCCGTGCTGCGCGAGGCGCGCGCGCGCGGCGACCGCACGCCGGTGCTGGTGCTGACGGCGCGCAACCGCACCGAGGAACGCATCGCCGGCCTGGACAGCGGGGCCGACGACTACCTCGGCAAGCCCTTCGACCTGGCCGAGGTGGAAGCCCGCCTGCGCGCGCTGGTGCGGCGCGCCATCGGCAGCGACGACCAGGCCCGGCTCGGCGAGCTGCGCCTCGACCGGCGCGCGCGCCAGTTCAGCGTGGACGGCTCGCCGCTGGACCTGCCGGCGCGCGAGTTCGAGGTGCTGTGGGAGCTGATGAGCCCGCCCGGGCGGGCCGTCAGCAAGCGCGAACTGTCGGACAAGCTGTCGGACTTCGACGAAGCGCTCGGCGACAACGCGCTGGAGGCCTTCGTCTCGCGCCTGCGCAAGAAGATCGCCGGCAGCGGGGCGTCGATCCGCACGCTGCGCGGCATCGGCTACCGGCTGGAACCGCCGGCATGAACACGCCAGAGCCGGGGCTGGTGCCACCACCGCTGCCGGCACCTTCGCTGCGTGTGCGCATGCTGCGGCACGTGATGCTGCCGCTGGCGCTGACCTGGACCATCGGCACCGTGGCCACGCTGGGCGTGGCCAGCCACTTCACCGAACGCGCCTTCGACCGCGCGCTGCTCGACGACGCCTACGCCATCGCCTCCTACCTGGAGGAGCAGTCCGACGGCTCGGTGGCGCTGCAGCTCACGCCGGGCGAAGTGAGGGCCGCGCTATTCGATCAGGCCGAGGAGGTGCACTTCGCGGTGCTGCGGCCCGACGGCACGCGCCTGGTCGGCACCGAGATGCCGACCGTGCGCGCGCCGCTGCCGGGGCAGAGCTTCCGCTACACCAATGCGCTGGTCGAGGGCCGCGTGGTGCGCGCGGTGATGCTGCGCCATGCCATCGCCGGGCAGGACCACCTGGTGGCAATGGCCCACACCACGCGGGTGCGCAACCAGCTGCTGCACCAGCTGCTGCTGTACGGCGCCCTGCCGCTGCTGGGCCTGCTCGGGCTGCTGGCGCTCGGGCTGTGGCGCAGCATCGAGCGCGACCTGGCGCCGCTGGACCGGCTGCAGTCGGCGCTGACGCACCGCGACGCGAAAGACCTGACGCCGGTGGCCATCGCACCGGCCACGCGCGAGATCGCGCGCGTGGGCGAGGCCGTCAACGACCTGTTCGACCGCCTCGGCCGCAGCGTGCACGCGCAGCGCGAGTTCGCCGGCAACGTGGCGCACGAGCTGCGCACGCCGCTGGCCCGCATCCGCGCGCTGGCGGACTACGGCCTGGCGCACCCGGAAGCGGCGGTGTCGCGCCAGCAGCTGCGCCAGATCGCCGACAGCGCCGAACGTGCCGGCCGCCTGGTGCACCAGCTGCTGGACCTGGCCCGCGCCGACGAGGCCGAGCTGGCGCTGCAGACCGAGCGCCTGGCGCTGGCGCCGCTGGTGGGCCAGGCCGTGCTGCGCCACCTGGACCGCGCCGACGCCCAGGGCGTGGACCTCGGCGCACGTGGCCTCGACAGCCTGGCCGAGGCCGTGCACGTGCGCGCCGACGCGGCACTGATCGAAGGCATCCTCGACAACCTGATCGACAATGCGCTGCGCTACGGCGGGCCGACGCTGACGCTCGAACTCTCGGTCGACACGGCCGCCGGCACCTGCGAGCTGGCGGTGGTGGACGACGGGCCGGGCATCGACGAGGCCGAACAGGGCGAGCTGCGCCAGCGCTGGGCCCAGGGCCAGCATGGCGCGCGCCTCGGCAGCGGCCTCGGGCTGGCCATCGTGGCGCGGTATGCGCAGCTGCTGGGCAGCACGCTGCGGCTGGCGCGCGGCGATCACGGCCGCGGGCTCCGTGCCAGCCTGGTGCTGCCGCTGGCCTGACCCCGGCCCTTTCGATGCAATCCGACTGCAAACACCGCCGATGACCGCGCTGCGCGAGCGCCTGGAGCAGCACCAGGTCGCGATCTACCTGGGTGCCGTCGCCGCCGCCGCGGCCACCGCCTGGGCCGTGCCCGGCACGGCCGCGCTGGAACCGGCCATCAACCCGGCCCTGGCGCTGATGCTGTTCGTCACCTTTCTGCAGGTGCCGCTGGCCGACCTGGCCCGGGCCGCGCTGCAGCGGCGCTTTCTCGGCGCGCTGCTGACGGCCAACTTCGTTGCCGTGCCGCTGCTGGCCGTCGCCGTGCTGCCCTGGCTGCCGCCCGAGCCGCTGCTGCGGCTGGGTGTGCTGCTGGTGCTGCTCGCGCCCTGCATCGACTACGTCGTGACCTTCTCGCACCTGGGCCGGGCCGATGCGCGCGCGCTGCTCGCCGCCACGCCGGTGCTGCTGATCGCGCAGATGCTGATGCTGCCGCCGCTCCTGGGCCTGCTGCTCGGCGAGGCCGCGGCCGGGCTGGTGCAGTGGGGGCCTTTTGTCGAGGCCTTCGTCGGCCTGATCGTGTTGCCGCTGGTCCTGGCCGCCGCGGTGCAGGCCTGGGCGGCGCGGCAGCCGGCCGGCGCCCACCTCTTGGCCGGCCTCGGCCTGCTGCCGGTGCCGGCGACGGCGCTGGTGCTGTTCGTCGTTGTCGCCGCGGTCCTGCCACAACTTGGCGCCGCCGCCGGTGCCGCCTGGCAGGTGCTGCCGTTCTACCTGCTGTTCGCGGCGGTGGCGCCGCTGCTCGGCTGGGCCGTCGGCCGCGCCTGGCGGCTGGAAGCCGGCGCCGCGCGGGCCGTGGCCTTCAGCACCGCCACGCGCAATTCGCTGGTGGTGCTGCCGCTGGCGCTGGCGGTGCCGGAGGCCATGCCGGTGCTGCCGGCGATCATCGTCACGCAGACGCTGGTGGAACTGCTCGCCGAGCTGGTGTACATCCGCCTGATCCCGAAACTGGGCCGTGCCGGTGCCCGGCCACGATCGACAGGACCCGCATGACCCGCTTCGTGATCGCCTCCGACTTGGCCCTGCTGCTGGCGCAGCAGAGAACCCGGGTGCCGGCCCACCACCAGCTGCTCGCGCCCACGCTGTTGCGCTCCGAGGTGCTGGCGCGGCTGTATGGCGAGGTGCGGCGCGGCGCGCTGGCGCAGCGCGAGGCCGAACAACGGCTGGACCATCTGCGCCGGCTGCGCATCCGCCTGCTCGGCGACCGCGTGCTGCAGCGGGTGGCCTGGCAGATGGCCGAGCGCCTGGGCTGGCCCGACACCTACGCCGCCGAGTACCTGGCGCTGACGCAGCTGCAGGCCGATGCCTTCGTGACGCTGGACCCGGCCTGGGCCGAGGCCGCGCGGGCCGTGGTGCCGGTGCTGCCGCCGGAGGCGCTGCAGGGCTGAATCGCCGGCACCGGCCAACGCCGGTTACATTCGCGGGCATTCCCTCCCGACACAAGGCTTGGAGAGCCACGCGATGACCTCGCCACAGCCTCCGGGTGACGACCGTCAAGGAGCGCTTCCTGCGACCCTGACCCGGCGCCCACGCGCCGGAACGCCGCTCAACCTGTTCATTGGGCTGGTCTGCGGCATCGCCGTCGCCGCCATCTGGCTGGTGACGGTGCAACGCATCGCCTTCGAGCGCGAGCAGGCCGAGGCCGCCGCGATGCAGGCCAATGCCCACCTGGCCATCGCCTTCGAGCAGCAGGTGTTCCGCACGCTGAAGGCCGCCGAGCAGGTGGCGGCCTTTGTGCGCCAGCAGTACCTCGAGCGCGGCACGCAGGTGGACCTGCGCGACTGGGCCGAGCGCGGCGTGATCCGCGAGGCGATGTTCAACATCGTCAGCGTCGTCGACGAACACGGCGAGATCGTCGCCAGCAGCCAGACCACCGGCCGCGTGAACTACGCCGACCGCGCCTTCTTCAAGGCCCACCGGGACCGCGCCCCCGGCCAGGCCGGTGACGAGCTCTTCGTCAGCCAGCCGGTGCTCGGGCGTGTCTCGGGCCGCTGGCAGGTGCCGATGTCGCTGCGCATCGCGCGGCCCGACGGCGGCTTTGGCGGGGTCGTCGTGATGTCGGTCGACCCGGCCAACTTCACCGCCTTCTACCACCAGGCCCGGCTCGGCCAGCAGGGCCTGCTGGAACTGGCGGGGCTGGACGGCGTGGTGCGCGGCCGCCGCGTCGGTGGCATCGACAGCTTCGGGCTGCCGACGGCCGGCCTCGGCTGGATCGAACGCCGGGCCACCGCGCCGGACGGCGACTTCATCGACGACGGCAGCCGCGTCGACGGCGTGGCGCGCGTCGTCAGCTACCGCACGATGGCGGGCTATCCGCTGACGGTCACGATCGGCACCGCCCATGCCGACGAACTGGCCCTGGTGCAGCAGCGTCGCGCGAGCTACCTGCTGGTGGCCGGCAGTGCGACCGTGGTGCTGCTGCTGTTTGCAGGCGTGCTGGTGGCGGTGCTGACACGGCAGCGTGCCGTGGCCGAGGCGCTGGCCGCCAGCGAAGCCCTGTTCCGCGCCACCTTCCACCAGGCCGCCATGGGCATCGCCCACGTCGCGCCGGACGGCCGCATCCTGGGCGCCAACGAGAAGTTCTGCCGCATGCTGGGTTACGGCAACGACGAGCTGCGCACACGCACCGTGTTCGACCTCGGCGAACCCGACGAGCACGAGCCGATGCAGCAGTTCCTGGCGCACCGGCTGTCGGCGCTGTCGCCGGTGCTGTCGCCGGAGATCGAGAAGACCTACCGCCGCAAGGACGGCTCGCGGCTGTGGGTCTGCGAGGCGCTCGGCGTGGTGCGCGGGCCACAGGGCGCACCGGACTTCCTCGTCGCCGTCACGCAGGACATCACGGCGCGCAAGGAGCTGGAGTCGCGGCTCGCACACGATGCGCTGCACGACGCGCTGACCGGCCTGCCCAACCGCGTGATGTTCCAGGACCGCTTCGCCCGCGTGCTGGAGTCGGCCATGCGCCATGGCCGGCTGGCCGCGGTGCTGTATGTCGACCTCGACGGCTTCAAGGAGGTCAACGACCGCCGCGGCCATGCCGCCGGCGACCTGCTGCTGCAGCAGGTGGCGCGCCGGCTCGAGGGCTGCGTGCGCGCCGAGGACACCGTGGCGCGCCTGGGCGGCGACGAGTTCGGCATCGTGCTCGCGACGCTGGCGCAGGAGCACGACGGCGAGGTCGTGGCGCTGAAGGTCATCCGGGCGCTCGCCGCGCCGTTCGAGCTCGAAGGCGACGCGGTGCGCATCTCCGCCAGCATCGGTGCCGCGCTGTTCCCGCTGCACGGCCAGGACATCGACCAGCTGATGGCACACGCCGACGCCGCCATGTACGCGGCCAAGAACGCCGGCAAGAACCGCTTCCGCTGGGAGGTGCTGCCGGAGGACCGGGCGCGCTGAGCCGGCAGCCGGGCCGGACAAGCCGCCGAATCCCCATCAGACCATAGGTAGTTTCCACGCGGCGCCGCGCGGCGGCCGGCCTAACATCGCGGCCGTCCGTCAGTCCGGAACCCTCAGCAGGAGACACCCCGCATGAAGAAGACCCTCGTCGCGCTGGCCGCCGTGATCGCTTCCGGCGCCGCCATGGCCTTCCCCGACAAGCCGATCACCATCGTCGTGCCCTTTGCCGCCGGCGGCCCGACCGACAAGGTCGCGCGCGACTTCGGCGAGGCGCTGCGCAAGAACCTGCCGGGCAGCGCCACGGTCATCATCGAGAACGTCGGCGGTGCCGGCGGCACGCTGGGCGCGGCGCGCGTGGCCAAGGCCTCGCCGGACGGCTACACCTACCTGCTGCACCACATCGGCATGGCCACCGCGCCGGCGCTGTACCGCAAGCTGCCGTACAACACGCTGAACGACTTCGAGTACGTCGGCATGATCAACGACACGCCGATGACGGTGATCGGCCGCACCACGCTGCCGGCGAACAACTACGCCGAGCTGGTGGCCTGGCTCAACGCCAACAAGGGCAAGATCAACCTGGCCAACGCCGGTCTGGGCGCCGCCTCGCACCTGTGCGGTCTGCTGTTCCAGCAGGCGCTGAAGATCGAGATGACGACCATCCCGTACAAAGGCACGGGCCCGGCGATGACCGATCTGCTCGGCGGCCAGGTCGACATCATGTGCGACCAGACCACCAACACCACGCCGCAGATCGCCGGCGGCCGGGTCAAGGCCTTCGCGGTGACGACGGCGAAGCGCCTGACCACGCCCAGCCTGGCCAACCTGCCCACGCTGCAGGAGTCCGGCCTGCGCGGCTTCGAAGTGGGCATCTGGCACGGCCTGTACGCGCCCAAGGGCACGCCGGCCGCCGCGCTGCAGGTCATGAACACCGGCCTGAAGGCGGCGATCAAGGATCCGGCTTTCGTGCAGAGCATGGAGTCGCTGGGCGCCGTCGTCATCAACGACGCCCGCAACGACTCGGCCGCGCACAAGCAGTTCGTGGCCGCCGAGATCGCCAAGTGGGGTCCGGTGATCCAGGCCGCCGGCCAGTACGCCGACTGAGTCGTACAGCACCACGGCAAGGCCGCCCTCGGGCGGCCTTTTTCTTTGCGCCGGTGGCTTCAGTGCACCGTGATCGGGATGGTCACCGGCCCGTCGTTGACCAGGTGCACCTGCATGTCGGCGCCAAACTCCCCGGCCTGCACGGCACCCAGCCGCTCCTGCACCAGCGCCAGCACGCGTTCGTAGAGCGCCTGGCCCAGGGCCGGTGGTGCGGCACCGGCGAAGCTCGGCCGGTTGCCGCCGCGGGTGTCGGCGGCCAGCGTGAACTGGCTCACCACCAGCAGCGCGCCGCCGATGTCCTGCACGCTGCGGTTCATCTTGCCGGCCTCGTCGGAGAAGACGCGCAGCTTCACGAGCTTGTCGACCAGCTTCACGGCCTGCGCCTCGCCGTCGTCGGGCTCGGCACAGACCAGCACCAAGAGCCCGGCGCCGATGGCGCCGGTGACCCGCCCGCCGACCTCGACACGTGCTTCGCGCACGCGCTGCACCAGCGCGATCACGGGATCACGCCGCCAGCGTCACCCGCGCGAACTTGCGCTTGCCGACCTGCACGACCACCGTGCCGGCGCCGACCTTCAAGGCCTTGTCCGACACCACCGTGCCGTCGATGCGCACGCCGCCCTGCTCCACCATGCGCAGGCCCTCGCTGGTGCTGGGCACCAGGCCGGCGGCCTTGAGCAGCGCGCCGATGGCCAGCGGCGCACCGGCCAGCGCCACTTCCGGGATCTCGTCCGGAATGCCGCCGGCTGCGCGGCGCTGGAAGTCGGCCTCGGCCTCGTCGGCCGCCTGGGCCGAGTGGAAGCGCGCGGTGATCTCCTTGGCGAGCATCACCTTCGCGTCCTTCGGGTTGCGGCCGGCCTCGACCTCGCGCTTCAGCGCGGCGATCTCAGCCTCGGGCCGGAAGCTCAGCAGCGTGAACCACTTCCACATCTGCACGTCGGAGATGCTGAGCACCTTGGCGAACATCGTGTTCGCGTCTTCGGTGATGCCGATGTAGTTGTGCTTGCTCTTCGACATCTTCTCGATGCCGTCCAGCCCCTCGAGCAGCGGCATCGTCAGGATGCACTGCGGCTCCTGGCCGTACTCCTGCTGCAGCGCGCGGCCGACCAGCAGGTTGAACTTCTGGTCGGTGCCGCCGAGTTCGAGGTCGGACTTCAGCGCCACCGAGTCGTAGCCCTGCATCAGCGGGTACAGCAGCTCGTGCAGGCTGATCGGCGTGTTGGCCTTGAAGCGCTTCGTGAAGTCGTCGCGCTCCAGCATGCGCGCCAGCGTGTACTTGGCCGACAGCTCGATCAGGCCGCGCGCGCCCAGCGGGTCGGACCACTCGCTGTTGTAGCGGATCTCGGTCTTCGCCGGGTCCAGCACCAGGCTGGCCTGGCGGTAGTAGGTCTGGGCGTTGGCCTCGATCTGCTCGCGTGTGAGCGGCGGGCGCGTGGCGTTGCGGCCGGAGGGGTCGCCGATCATCGACGTGAAGTCGCCGATGAGAAAGATCACGGTGTGGCCGAGATCCTGCAGCTGCCGCATCTTGTTCAGCACCACGGTGTGGCCGATGTGGATGTCAGGCGCGGTCGGATCCAGGCCGAGCTTGATGCGCAGCGGCTGGCCGGTGGCCTCGCTGCGCGCCAGCTTCTTCAGCCAGTCGGCCTCGGGCAGCAGCTCCTCGCAACCGCGGAGCGTGACGGCCAGCGCCTCGCGGGCGCGGTCGCTGACCGGGAACGGGGGCGCGTCGGGAGTCGTCGGCGCCTCGGCGCGGGCTTGTGTCATGCGGTATCGGGTGGGGGAATCGTGAAGGGCGACACGGAGGTCGACGGCTATACTTGGCGCTTTCCGCCTTCGGGCGGCCCTCGGGTGCCGGGCGTGCCCGGCCCGCGGGACGCGCGGACCGACTGCCCGCTCGTGAAGGCCGCGAATTCTAGAGGACGGGTTCCGCCCGGCCCGGCAGCCTGCCTGGCCCCGGCGCGAGAAACCGCAGCCGTCGATCACCGCGTGAAGTCCGTTTCGCTGCCCTCCGCCGCCGCCCTCGAGTCCTTCGGTCGCCGCCACCGCCACACGCTGCTCGTCGCCGCGGTGGCCCTGCTGGCCGGCACCGGCATCACCGCCGTCGCGGTCGCCCCGCTGGCCCCCGACGCCGCCCTGCTGCCGCAGCGCATGCTCGTCGAAACCGTCGCGCCGCCCGAACTGGACCGCCAGCTCGAAGCCCTGGCCGCGATGGAGCTCACGCTCACGCGCAGCGAGATCACCCGCGGCACCGATTCCGCCGACAGCCTGTTCACCCGCCTGGGCGTGCGCGACGCCGAGGCCGCGGCCTTCCTGCGCAGCGACGCCGAGGCCCGCAAGGCCATCACCGGCCGCGGTGGCAAGCTGGTGCAGGTCGAGACCAGCGCCGACGGCTTCCTGCAGCAGCTGGTGGCCCGCTGGCCCAGCGAACAGGAAGGCCTGGCCCGCACCCACTTCACGCGGCTGACCATGAGCCGCGGCGCCGACGGCCGCTGGGTGTCCGGCACCGAAACCGCCGCCTACGGCGTGGCCACGCGGCTGGCCAGCGGCACCGTCAGCGCCACGCTGTTCGGTGCCACCGACGCCGCCGGCGTGCCCGATGCGGTCGCCTTGCAGCTGGCCGACATCTTCTCGACCGACATCGACTTCCACCGCGAGCTGCGCCGCGGCGACACCTTCAGCGTCGTCTACGAGTCGCTCACCGCCGACGGGCAGCCGGTGCCGTGGAACGAAGGCGCCGGCCGCGTGCTGGCGGCCGAGTTCGTCAACGCCGGCCGCGTGCACCACGCCGTGTGGTTCCAGCGCCCGGACGGCCGCGGCGGCTACTACGGCGCCGACGGCCGCAGCCTGCGCCGCAGCTTCCTCGCCAGCCCGATGGAGTTCTCGCGCGTGACCTCCGGCTTCGCGATGCGTTTCCACCCGGTGCTGCAGCGCCAGCGCCGCCACCTGGGCGTCGACTACGGCGCGCCGGTGGGCACGCCGGTGCGCACGGTGGCCGACGGCACCGTCGTCTTTTCGGGCTGGCAGAACGGCTACGGCAAGGTCATCGAGATCGACCACGGCAACGGCCGCAACACGCTCTACGCGCACCTGAGCCGGCAGGACGTGCGCAAGGGCCAGCGCATCCAGCAGGGCCAGCGTGTCGGCGCCGTCGGCATGACCGGCATGACCACCGGCCCGCACCTGCACTTCGAGTTCCGCATCAACGGCGCGCACCAGGATCCGCTGCGCATCGCGCGCGGCGCCGAGCCGGTGATGCTGGACGCCGCTTCGCGGCCGCAGTTCGACGAGGTGGTGCGTTCGGTGCGCACCAAGCTCGAGCTGGCGGAATCGCAGCTGCGCGTGGCCGCCACGCGGCCTTGAGCGCGCCCCTGAGCGCCCAGCTCCGCTGGCCATGCCCGACGCCTACATCGGGCTGATGTCGGGCACCTCGCTGGACGGCATCGACGCCGTGCTGGCGCTCGAAGACCACCACGGCACGCTGCGCGGCGCCGGCCATGTGCACCAGGCCTTCGACCCCGCCCTGCGCGCCGTGCTGCTGGCGCTGAACCAGCCCGGCGCCGACGAGCTGCACCGTGCCGCCCTGGCCGCCAACGGCGTGGCCCGGGCCTATGCCGGCGCCGTCGAGGCGCTGCTCGCCGCCAGTGGCCGGGCGCGCAGCACGGTGCGGGCGCTCGGCGCCCACGGCCAGACCGTGCGCCACCGGCCCGGCGAGTTCGACGGCCGCGGCTACACCCTGCAGCTGATCAACGGCGCGCTGCTCGCCGAGCTCGCCGGCATCGACGTGGTCTGCGACTTCCGCAGCCGCGACGTGGCCGCCGGCGGCCAGGGCGCGCCGCTGGTGCCGGCCTTCCACGCCGCCGCCTTCGGCCGGCCGGGCGAGGCCCTGGCGGTGCTGAACATCGGCGGCATCGCCAACCTGTCGCTGCTCGATGCCGACGGCGCTGTGCGCGGCTTCGACTGCGGCCCCGGCAATGTGCTGATGGACGCCTGGATCACCCGCCACCGCGGCCAGGCCTACGACACCGACGGCGCCTGGGCCGCCAGCGGCCGCGTGCTGCCGGCGCTGCTGGCCGCTTGCCTGAGCGAACCGTTTCTGCACCGCGCGCCGCCCAAGAGCACCGGCCGCGATCTGTTCACGCCGGATTGGGTAGGCCCGCGGCTGGCCGCCGCCGGCGCTGCCGGCGCCGCGCCCGAAGACGTGATGGCCACGCTGGCCGAGTTCACCGCCACGGCCGCCGCCGACGCGCTCGCCGCCCACGGCGCCAGCGCCTCGCGGCTGGTGGTCTGTGGCGGCGGCGCTTTCAACGGCCACCTGATGGGCCGGCTGGCGGCGCTGGGCGGCCGGCCGGTCGAGGCCAGCAGCGCACGCGGTGTGCCGCCGGACCAGGTCGAGGCCATGGCCTTCGCCTGGCTGGCGCGGGCGGCGCTGCGGCGCGAACCCGGCAACCGCGCGGCCGTCACCGGCGCCGCCGGGCCGCGGGTGCTGGGCGCGCTGTACCCGGCGGCCTGACAGCCACGCGGGGCCGGGCCCCAGAAACGACAAGGCCCGCCGAAGCGGGCCCAGGGCTCTGGCGGCAGGCGCTCAGGCCGAGAACGAGGAGCCGCAGCCGCAGGTGGTCGTCGCGTTCGGGTTCTTGATCACGAACTGCGCACCCTGCAGGTCTTCCTTGTAGTCGATCTCGGCACCGACCAGGTACTGGTAGCTCATGGCATCGATCAGCAGGGTCACGCCGTTCTTGTTCATCGCGGTGTCGTCTTCGTTGACGACCTCGTCGAAGGTGAAGCCGTACTGGAAGCCCGAGCAGCCGCCGCCCTGCACGAAGACACGCAGCTTCAGGTCGGGATTGCCTTCTTCGTCGACCAGCTGCCGGACCTTGTCGGCGGCGCTGTCGGTGAAGATCAGCGGGGCCGGCATCTCGTCGGCCAGCGGGCTCAGGGTTTCGGCAACGGCGTTCATGGAAGGATCCTCGGGTTCTCGGTCTCAGCGGCGTGCGGTCAGGCGTCGTTGGCGGCGGCCAGCTTCAGCGCGGGCTTTTCGGCCGCTCTCAGCGGCTTGAGCTCGCCGTCCACGATGGCACCAGGGTGCATCTCCAGCAACTCGTAGCGCACATCACCATAGACCCGCGCCTTGGGCTGCAGTTCCAGCAGCTCGGAGCTGTGCACGGGGCCGCGCACTTCGCCGCTGATGATCACATGCGAGGCCGACACCCTCCCGTGGACGCGGGCATTGTCGCTGATCACCAGAATGCTGCGGCCCTCGCCTTCGGCGACCACGTCGCCCAGCACCTGGCCGTCGACGCGCAGGCCGTCCTGGAACGCGATCGAACCCTGCACCGCCATGCCGTCGCCGACGAGGCTGCGGATCGGCGGGGGGCGCTTCTTGTTGTTCAGCCAGCTCATCGGCTCAGCTCCGGTTCCGGAATGTCGTCGCCGGTGCGGCCCGCAAGACGCAGGCTCAAAGACGCACCGACTGCGCAGCCCGCATCACGCCTTTGGCGTCCAACACGCGAACCTGCACGGTTTTTATCACGGCATCCGCCGGGTGGTCGATCATGCCGGTGACGCGCGTGACACGCCGCAACTGCACCGGCTGGGCACCGGGCAGCTGCACCTGCCAGGCCTTGCCTTCCAGCTGGCCGGTGACGACCAGTTCGTAGCGGCCGCGAAACTCGCCCACACCCTTGCCGTTCTGCACCAGCAGCATCTGGTAGCGCAGCTGGCCCACCGAGGCCACCTCGGCGTGCAGGCCACGCACCTGCAGGCCTTCGCCGCTGGCCGGCACCAGGCGCTCGTAGAAACCGAGCTCGTCTTCGAGGTTCTGCTTGTCGGCCTCGAGCTGGCGCAGCTGCTGCGCCAGCCGCTCCTGCGCGGCGCGTTCGGTCTTCAGCAGGCTGTCGGCGGTGTCGGCCAGCTGCTGGGCACCGGCGTAGCGCTGCTGCAGGTCCGTCAGTTCGGCGCGCACCCGCGCCAGCTCGGCCTTTTCCTCGCGGTCCAGGCCGGCCAGTTCCTTGCCCAGCTCGAAGGCCCACAGCGCGATCGCTGCCGAAAAGCCCAGCATCACGGCCAGCGCCGCCCAGCGCAGCGGCCACGGCAGGTGGCTGCGCACGATCATGCGCGGTGCACTCACCGACAGCCGACGACGCAGCAACTTCCAGCGCAAGCTCTGACCTCCGGAAACAGGTCCCCAAAAGCACGAGGCCACCCGCAGGTGGCCTCGTTCGTCGGGAGATCAGCGCTTGCTGAACTGCTTGCGCCGGCGGGCGCCGTGCAGACCGACCTTCTTGCGTTCGACCTCGCGGGCGTCACGCGTGACGAAGCCGGCGCGCGACAGGTCGCCCTTCAGCGCCGCGTCGTAGTCGATCAGCGCACGGGTGATACCGTGGCGCACCGCGCCGGCCTGGCCGCTTTCGCCGCCGCCGTGCACGTTGACCTTGATGTCGAAAGCCACCTCGTTGGCCGTCAGCAGCAGGGGCTGGCGGACGATCATGATCGAGGTCTGGCGGCCGAAGTACTGTTCGATCGGACGGCCGTTGACCGTGATCTGGCCGCTGCCCTTCTTGATGAAGACGCGCGCGACGCTCGACTTGCGACGGCCGGTGCCGTAGTTCCAGGTGCCGATCATCGCGTCAGATCTCCAGCGTCTTCGGTTGCTGCGCGGTGTGCGGATGCTCGGCGCCCGCGTACACCTTCAGCTTCTTGACCATCGCGTAGCCCAGCGGGCCCTTGGGGAGCATGCCCTTGACCGCCTTCTCGAGCGCGCGGCCCGGGTGCTTGGCTTGCATGTCCTTGAACGGCGTGGCGTAGATGCCGCCCGGGAAACCCGAGTGACGGTAGTAGATCTTGTCGGTGGCCTTGGAGCCGGTGACACGGATCTTGTCGGCGTTGACGACGATGATGAAGTCACCGGTGTCGACGTGAGGCGTGTAAATGGCCTTGTGCTTGCCGCGCAATCGGCGGGCCGCTTCGCTGGCGACCCGACCGAGCACCTTGTCGGTGGCGTCAATCACAAACCACTCGTGCTTCACTTCGGCCGGCTTGGCGCTGAAGGTCTTCATGAGGGTCTCTTGCGATGCCAACGGGCCCGACCGGCGCCGCTGGCTGAACTTCGGAAAAACAGGCACACCGCGCGCGGCCCCGGTCTGAACCGGGCTGCGGGCCCTCGGCGCCGCTTGTCGCTGCGGCCTCTCGGGCTCCCCGCCGGCGGGCATCGACCTGACGGTGGATGGCTCGCGGGTTGGGCACGGGTGTTTTCCTGGCCGAATCCAGGAAAGCCTGTGAGTATAGCCCGAATGCGCCGCCAACAGATGGCCGCATCGCGTGCCGGCGGTGGGCGTGCATTCAACACCGGTCTCGGGTGTTTGCGCTCACAAACCAGGGTTAACCCTTGGTGATGCGCTAAGATGCGCCGCATGGACCCCCATGACGAACTGCTGCAGACCCCCGCCCCGCCGGTGGCCGGCCGCCGCTGGGGGCCGACGGGATGGCTTCCCGTGCGTAGCCTGCATGCCAAGCATCGAGAGCGAATACTCGCTCACTTGCTGGCGCTGACACCTTACGACCGCCACCTGCGCTTCGGCCAGGTGGCCACGGACGAACACCTGGCCGCCTATGTCGAGCGCATCGACTTCGACCGCGACGAAGTCTTCGGCATCTTCGACACCCGGCTGCGTCTGCTCGCCATGGCCCACCTGGCCTATGCCGACGGCCGCAGCGAAGGACCGGCCGAGACCGCCGAGTTCGGCGTCTCGGTGCTGCCGCGCGGCCGCGGCCGCGGGCTCGGCGGCCGGCTGTTCGAGCTGGCGGTGCTGCACGCCCGCAACCGCGGCGCCAAGACGCTGGCCATCCACCTGGCCCGGGAAAACGCGCCGATGCTGGCCATCGTGCGCCACTCGGGCGCGCAGATCCGCTACGAAGGCGGCGACGCCGTCGCCCAGCTGACGCTGCCAGAACAGACCGTTGGCAGCCACCTCGGCGCCCTGGTCGAGAGCCACGCCGCCAACGTCGACTTCCGCCTCAAGCGCGAGGCGCTGCGCTGGCGCAGTTGGTTCCGGCGCCTCACCCGGCTGCAGGTGCCGCGGGTCTAGGGCGATCCAGGGATTGCCGCGGCGACAAGCAGGGTTTGTCGCCGCCGTTTGCCGCCGCCGTTTGCCGCCGCTGTTTGTCGCCGCTGTTTGTCGCCGCCGTGTGGTGGGGTCATGACGGCCGCGCATTCCGCTGCGGCACGGTCTCTGATACATTTGTACGAATGCAACCGCCGCCGATGCCCGACTCCGGCGCCGCCCTGTTCTTCGACTTCGACGGCACCCTCGCCCCGCTCGCCGCCCGCCCCGAGGCCGTGCGCGTGGACCCCGCCGTGCCGCTGCTGCTGCGCGCGCTGGCCGACCGCCTGAGCGGCGCGGTGGCGCTGGTCAGTGGCCGACCGACCGCCGAGATCGACGCCTTCCTCGACCCGCTGGTGCTGCCGGTGGCCGGTGTGCACGGCGCCGAGCGGCGCGGGGCGGACGGCTTTCTGCGGCGTGTCGCCACGCCCGCGCTCGACGCCGCGCGGGCGGCGGTCGAGCCGCTGGTGCGTGCCGATCCGCGGCTGCTGCTGGAGGTCAAGCCCGGCGCGCTGGCGCTGCACTACCGCGCCGCGCCGGAGCGCGAAAACGACTGCATCGCCGCGATGGCCGAAGCCGCGCGGCGCGTCTCCGGCATGGCCCTGCTGTGCGGCAAGATGGTGGTCGAGCTCAAGCCCGGCCGTGCCGGCAAGGGCCATGCGCTGAAGAGCTTTCTCGACGAGCGCCCGTTCCGCGCGCGCCGGCCCTGGATGTTCGGCGACGACGTCACCGACGAATCGGCCTTCGAAACCACGCTGGCGCTGGGCGGCGTGGCGGTGAAGGTCGGCGACGGCGAGACGCTGGCGCCGTTCCGCATCGCCGGCCCCGAGGCCCTGCACCGCTGGATGGGCGAGGCCGTCGCTGCGCTGGACCACCGCCGCCAGGCGGCGCTGGCGCGCTGAGCCGGGCAAGGCCGCCATGGACACCCCGACACTGCACCTCGGCGCCATCGGCAACGGCAGCGCCAGCGCGCTGGTCGACGCCCGCGGCCGCATCGTCTGGAGCTGCTGGCCGCGTTTCGACGGCGACCCGGTGTTCCACGCGCTGCTGGGCCGCCCTGCCGACGGCAGCCCGGATGACGGCGCCGGCAGCTTCGCGATCGAGATCGAGGGCCTGGCCCGCAGCGAGCAGCACTACGAGCCCAACACCGCGGTGCTGCGCACCACGCTGGTCGACGAGCGCGGCGGCGTGCTCGAGATCACCGACTTCGCACCGCGTTTCATGAACCGCGGCCGCATGTTCCACCCGGTGCAGCTGGTGCGCCGGCTGCGCGTGAAGGCCGGCGCGCCGCGTGTGCGCATCGTGCTGGCGCCGCGCTTCGACTGGGGCCGCGTGGTGCCGCGCACCACGCAGGGCAGCCACCACGTGCGCTTCGTCGGGCCCGACCAGGTGCTGCGCCTGACAAGCTCTGCGCCCATCGCCTACGTGCTGGGCGGCCAGCCCTTTCTGCTGGCCGGCACCACCAGCTTCTTCCTTGGCCCCGACGAGTCGCTCAGCGACGGCATCGAAGAGCTGGCCGAGGCCTGGGAGCGCGAGACCATCGACTACTGGCGCGAGTGGTCGCGCCGGCTCGCGGTGCCGCTGCAGTGGCAGGACGCGGTGATCCGCGCCGCCATCACGCTGAAGCTGTGTGTGCACGAGGACACCGGCGCCATCGTCGCCGCGCTGACGACGAGCATTCCCGAGGCCCCGGGCACGCAGCGCAACTGGGACTACCGCTACTGCTGGCTGCGCGACGCCTTCTTCGTCGTGCGGGCGCTGAACAGCCTGTCCGAGGTCGGCACCATGGAAGGCTACCTGCGCTGGCTGGCCAACATCGTGGCCGGCTCGCAGGGCGGCCATGTGCAGCCGCTGTACGGCATCGCGCTGGAGCAGGCGCTGGTCGAGTCCGAGGTGGCTTCGCTGCCCGGCTACCGCGGCCACGCGCCGGTGCGGCGCGGCAACCAGGCCTACGAACACTTCCAGCACGATGTCTACGGCAACATCGTGCTCGGCGCCGCGCAGGCCTTCCACGACCGCCGCCTGCTGCGCCCCGCCGGTGCGGCCGAGTTCGCGCTGCTCGAGCAGGTGGGTGAACAGGCAGTGCTGGTGCACGACAAGCCCGACGCCGGCATGTGGGAGCTGCGCACGCGCGAACGTGTGCACACCTCATCAATGCTGATGTGCTGGGCCGCCTGCGACCGCCTGGCCAAGATCGCGCAGCGGCTGGGCCGCGCCGACCGCGCCGTCTACTGGAGCACACACGCCAGCGCCATGCGCGGCAAGCTGCTGGCCGGTGCCTGGAACGACAAGCGCCAGGCCTTCGTCGAGAGCCTGGGCGGCGAGTACCTGGACGCCAGCGTGCTGCTGATGGCCGAGGTCGGTTTCATCGATGCGCGCGATCCGCGTTTCGTCGCCACCGTCGAGACGCTGGAGCGCGAGCTCTGCGACGGCCCCTTCATGCGCCGCTACGAGGCGCCGGACGACTTCGGCCGCCCGGAGACGGCCTTCAACATCTGCAGCTTCTGGCGCCTGGACGCGCTGGCCCGCATCGGCCGGCGCGACGAGGCCCGCAGCATCTTCGAAGCGCTGCTCGCGGCGCGCAACCCGCTGGGCCTGCTCAGCGAGGACACCCACCCGGTCACCGGCGAGATGTGGGGCAACTTCCCGCAGACCTACTCGATGGTCGGCCTGATCAACGGCGCGGTGCGGCTCTCCGAGCCCTGGGACACCGTGATCTGAACGCAGCGTGCGGCGCGCCGGGCGTGCCGCACCGACCTGGCCGCCGGCATGGAAGCAGTCCTTCCGCGCCGGCGGCAGATGCACTGGAGGACAAGACCATGACCCACGCACCCACGCCCGCTCAACGGCGCCCCGCGGGCGCCTGGCGACGATGAGCCGGCTCGTCGTCGTCTCCAACCGCGTGGCCGACCCACGCAAGAGCGCCGCGGCCGGCGGCCTGGCCGTGGCGCTGGCCGACGCGCTGCAAAGCACCGGTGGCCTGTGGTTCGGCTGGAGCGGCCAGGTGGCCGAGGACGACGGTGGCAGTGGCGGCAACAGCGGCGCGCCGCCCAAGCTCAGCCGCGCCGGCGACGTGACGCTGGCCACCGTGGACCTCTCCCGCGCCGACCACGACGCCTACTACCTGGGCTACGCCAACAGCGTGCTGTGGCCGGTGTTCCACAACCGGCTGGACCTCGCGGCGCTGGAGCGTGGCGACCTGGACGGCTACCGCCGCGTGAACCGGCTCTTCGCGCAGCGGCTGGCCGCGCTGCTGCGCCCGGACGACGTGATCTGGGTGCACGACTACCACCTGATCCCGCTGGCTGCCGAGCTGCGTGCGCTGGGCTGCGGGCAGCGCATCGGCTTCTTCCTGCACATCCCGCTGCCGCCGCCGCTGCTGCTGGCGGCCATTCCGCAACACGAGTGGCTGATGCGCTCGCTGTTCGCCTACGACCTGATCGGTTTCCAGAGCGAAACCGATGTCGCCCACTTTGCGCGCTATGTCCGACAGGAGGGCCAGGCCGCCCAGCACGACGACGATCTCTTCGAGGCCTTCGGCCGCAGCGTGCGCGCCCGTGCGGTGCCGATCGGCATCGACGTCGACGAGTTCCAGGCGCTCGGCCGCGGCCGCGAGGCGCGCGAGATGGCGGCCACGCTGCGCACGCAGCTCGGCAACAAGGCCCTGGTCGTCGGTGTCGACCGGCTCGACTACAGCAAGGGCCTGCCGCAGCGGCTGCGCGCCTTCCGGCGCATGCTGCAGGACTACCCCGAGAACCACGGCCAGACCGTGCTGCTGCAGGTGGCCGCTCCCTCGCGCGAACAGGTGGGCGCGTACGCCGACCTGCGCACCGAGCTCGAATCGCTGTCGGGCCAGATCAACGGCGAGCACGGCGACATCGACTGGATTCCCGTGCGCTACCTGCACCGCACCGTGGCGCGGCGCCGGCTGCCCGGGTTGTATGCAGCCTCGCGCGTGGCGCTGGTCACGCCGCTGCGCGACGGCATGAACCTCGTCGCCAAGGAGTACGTGGCAGCGCAGGACCCGGCCGACCCCGGCGTGCTGGTGCTGTCGCGGTTTGCCGGCGCGGCCGAGCAGATGCCCGATGCGCTGCTGGTGAACCCCTACGACATCGACGCCGTCGCCCAGGCCACGCAGCGGGCGCTGCGCATGCCGCTGGAAGAGCGGCGCATCCGCCACGAGAGGCTGCTCGCCGGCATCCGCGAGCACGACGTGCACTGGTGGCAGCGCGAATTTCTCGATCGACTCACGGAGCAACCCCGTTCATGAATTCCGAATCCTTCGTCGACAACCTGCTGCGCCTGTGGCACGGCATGGGCGGCGCCACGACGACCCTGCTGCGCATCACCGTCATCGTCATCGCCGCCTGGGTGCTGATGGCCGTGCTGCAGCGGCTGCTGCGCCGTGTGCGCGAAAGGCTGGCCTCGCGCATGGACGACCCCGAGGCACGCAAGCGCGCCGAGACCCTGGGCCGCGTGTTCCGCTACCTGATCGCGGTGGTCGTCTCGCTGGTCGCCGGCATGCTGGTGTTGGGCGAGCTCGGCGTGTCGGTGGCCCCCATCCTCGGCGCCGCCGGTGTCGTGGGCCTGGCCGTCGGCTTCGGCGCGCAGAGCCTGGTGAAGGACTACTTCAGCGGCCTGTTCCTGCTGCTGGAAGACCAGGTGCGCACCGGCGACATCGTCAAGCTCAGCGCCGACCATGCCGGCTTCGTCGAGGAGGTCACGCTGCGCTATGTGCGGCTGCGCGACTACGACGGCAACGTGCACTTCGTGCCGGCCGGGCAGATCACCAGCGTCGTGAACCTGACGCGCGAGTTCTCGCAGGCGGTGGTGGACGTGCGCGTGGCCTACCGAGAGAACGTCGACCGGGTCATCGACGTGATCCGCCACGTCGCGGCCGGCCTGCGTGCCGATCCGGACTTCTCCGAACGCATCCTCGACGAGCTCGAGATGGCCGGTGTCGACGCCTGGCAGGATTCCGGCCTGGTTGTGCGCTGCCGCTTCAAGGTGCGGCCGATCCAGCAGTGGAACGTCAAGCGCGAGTTCCTGCGTCGGCTGAAGGCGGAGTTCGACCGCCGCGGCATCGAGATCCCGGTGCCGCACCTGCGGCTGTACGCGGGGCCGACCCAGGGGCCGGCAGAAAGCCCGGAGGCTCTGGCCCTGACGCTGAAGGCGGCTGCGCAGTCGTAGCATGCGCGCGTGAACACGCGCCTCGTCTACAGCACCGACGGCGGCCGGCTCTGCCCGGACTGCCGCCAACCCCAGGCCGACTGCCGCTGCGCCGCCCTGGCGGCCACGCAGCTGCGCGGCGACGGCCGCGTGCGCGTGGCCCGCGAACGCGGCGGCCGTGGCGGCAAGACCGTCACCACGGTGCGCGGCCTGGCGCTGGCCGACGCCCAGATCGCCGAGCTCGGCAAGCGCCTGCGCAGCGCCTGCGGCAGCGGCGGCACGGCCAAGGACGGCGTCATCGAGATCCAGGGCGACCACGCCGAGCGGGTGCTGGCGCTGCTGCTGGCCGAGGGCCACGCCGCCAAACGCACGGGCGGTTAGCGCACAGGCGGCTGAGACGCCTCAGCGCCGCCCACGCTGCCGCAGCATCGCCAGCGGCCGCTTGCTCTTCAGCTGCCGCTCGATGCCGTCGTTGAGCACGCTGCGCAGGTGCAGCACCTCTTCGAGCAGGCCGTAGATGCCGGGGAAGCGCAGGTCCAGCCACAGCCACAGCGTGCAGGCGCGCAGGCCTTGTTCCATGCGGTCGAGCCGGCTGTGGCCGTCCACCTCATCCAGGAAGGCCGGGCGGCCGACATGGCCGTGGCGCGCGTGCTGGTGCGCCCACTCCAGGAAGGCCTGCACCAGCGTTTCGGTGCGCTGGTCCACCGGCGCCTGGGCGTAGACGAAGCGCTGCATCAGCGTCAACGACGCGGCCGCGCGGTCCAGCTCGTCGGCCAGGGCCAGCATGCCTTCGAGCTCGGCCACCGCGAAGTGCGCGTCGTCCAGCTTCAGCTGCTGCATGAACACGTTCAGCACCGCGTGCAGCCGGCGCTGGCCCAGCCGCGCCGCGATGGTCTCCACGTGCCGTGCGTTGGGCGCCACCGGCGCCTTGAAGTCGCGCGGCGCACGCGGCTCGGCCGCCAGGCGTTCCTTCAGCAGCGCCGCGGCACCGGCCTCGGCGTCCTTCATCACGCCGACGAAGCCTTCGTCATGGAAACCGAAGCGGCCCGCGCGGCCGGCGATCTGGTGCACCTCGGAGACGTCCAGCGGCCGGTCGCCGACGCCGTCGAACTTCTCCATCGTGCTGAACAGCACGCGGCGGATCGGCAGGTTCAGCCCCATGCCGATGGCGTCGGTGGCCACCAGGATGTCGGCCGCACCGCCGGCAAAACGCTCGGCCTCGCGCCGCCGCACCTCGGGCGGCAGGGCGCCGTAGATCACGCTGACCACGTGGTCCTGCTCGGCGATGGCGTCGCGCAGCCGCAGCACCTCGCGCCGGCTGAAGGCCACCACCGCGTCGCCGCGCTCCAGGCTCCAGGGCGGCACGGGCCGCGCCAGCGCCTGCACCTGCTGCTTGCGCTCGAAGCGCGTCACCTCGGCCGTCTCGCCGCACAGCGCCACGAGCTGCTGAATGGCCGGCACCGCATAGGCGCTGCAGATGATGATCAGCTCGCGCGCCGGCACACCGACGATGGCCTGCGTCCAGGCCCAGCCGCGGCTGGCGTCGAACAGCATCTGCGCCTCGTCGACCACGGCCACGTCGAGCTCGCCCCGCGTATCGACCATCTCGATGGTGCTGCTGACCACCCGCGCATCGGCGGCCGGCACGTTCTCTTCGCCGGTCCGCAGTGAACACGGCACGCCGCGCGCCACCAGCCGGTCGCGGCCTTCCAGCGCCAGCAGCCGCAGCGGCGCGAGGTAGGCGCCATCCAGCACCTGGGCCAGGCGCTCGAAGGCGGCGTGGGTCTTGCCGCTGTTCGGCGGGCCGACAAACAGCCGCACGCGGCGCTCGATGCGGCGCGCGACGGTGAAGCTGTCCGGATAACCCTGGAAGGCCAGGTCGCGGTGCAGGCCTTCCAGCGTCTGCGCCTCGGCCACCGCGTGTTCCCAGCGGTCCTGCGCGCGGCTGCAGGCCGCCAGCAGGTCCGCCAACGGCAAGGGCGTCGCGCAGGCCGCCTGCAGCCGCGGCCACAAGGAGCCCAGGTGGGCCGCCGACAGCGCCTCGCTGCGCTCGGCCAGGCGCTTCAGGTGCGTGAGCAGCGGCAGCCGGTCGGCATGTGGCGGCAGCGCGCCCAGAGTCTCGAGCAGGGCCTCGCTGTCGCCGTCGCGGAAGAAGCGCCACACCGGCGCCTCGTCGATGGCGTGGCGGAACACCGCCGGCACGCGCGCGCCCGGCCCCAGCACCAGCGTGTCGACCGCCTGGCGCTGCCAGCGCCCGCCGCGGCGCACGAAGCCCAGGCCTTCGAGCGTGGACTGGCGCTGCAGCATCAGCGCCCGCGCCGCCGGCCCGCCACCGACGGCATCGACCTGGGCCAGGGCCTCGGCCATCAGCACCGGCGCAATCCAGCGGCTGGGCCGGCCGCCGGAGCCCTTGCCGCTCACCCCCTTCTGCAGCAGCACGAAGCCGGCTTCGTCGAGGGCCTTTTCGGCGTCAGCCGTGGCGGCATCGGACCAGTCGGCCGGCACCAGCACCTGCGGCAGGGTCCAGGCGTTGTCACGGATGCGCGCCAGCATCGGCGGCTCGATGGCGGCCGGCACACGCGCGGCGTGCTGCGGCAGCGGCAGGCGAACAGCGGGCAGGTTGGCAGGAAGATTCATGGGCCCGATGGTGACAGAGCCTGCGCCATCATCGCGGCCGTGCAAGCCGCCCACCTGCCGCTGTCGGTCCGCCACCTCAACGCCTTCGTGGTGCTGGCGGAGACGCAGAACTTCACCCGCGCCGCGGCGCGTTGCAGCCTGTCGCAGCCGGCCTTCAGCGCGCTGATCCGCTCGCTGGAGCAGGCGCTGGGCGCGCGCCTCTTCGACCGCGACACGCGCAAGGTGGCGCTGACGGCCGAGGGCCGGCTGTTCCTGCAGAGCGCCGAGCGCCTGCTGGCCGACATGGAACACGCGTTGGCCGACCTGCAGGACCAGGTCGACCGCCGCCGTGGCCGTGTCGCCATCGCGGTGCTGCCGGCGCTGGCCGCCGGCTGGCTGCCCGGGGTGCTGGCGGCCTTCCACGCCGCGCACCCGGGCATCGAGCTCGACGTGGCCGATGCGCTGTCGGAAGACTGCGTCGAACGCGTCAAGAACGGCCGCGCCGACTTCGCGCTGGCCTCCACGCGCAGCCGCGCGCCGGAGCTGAGCACCGAACACTTCTGCAGCGACCGCTTCCACCTCGTGTGCCGGCGCGACCACCCGCTGGCCCGATTGCGCACGCTGCGGCTGGCGCAGCTGGCCGGTCACGAGTTTGTGCACCTGGCGCGATCGAGCAGCGTGCGCCAGCACATCGAGCAGGCGGTGTTCCCGCAGCCGCTGGCCGGCACGCTGGAGCTGGAGCAGCTCAGCACCGTGGCCGGCATGGTGCGCGCCGGCCTGGGTGTGACGGTGGTGCCGGCGCTCACGCTGTTCCACTTCCTGCACCCGGACCTGGTCACGCGCCCGGTGGCCAGCGACACGCTGGAGCGCCGCATCTACGTCGTGCGGCGCAAGGACCGCAGCCTGTCGAGCGCGGCCCGTGCGCTGCTCGAACACATCGAGGCGAACCGGCCCGGGTTGGCGCCGCCGCGGCGGCCAGGCCGTGCAAGCTCCGTCAGGCGAACTCCGGGTTGACCCGGTGCGTTGATCTGCAAAGCAGATCAATCCATCCAAACAATCGATTTCTCCGTGCATGCCGCGCTGCCTACAGTCGCGGCCGCTTCGCCATGAACGTCTCGCCTTCCTCCCTGCCGCTGTGGGTCGGCTGCGCCGCCGGTTTCTCCGGCGACCGCACCGATGCTGCACGCCCCGTCGTCGACACGCTGCTCGGCCGCCGCGGCCCGGCCGTGCTGATCTACGAAACGCTGGCCGAGCGCACGCTGGCGCTGGCGCAGCAGGCCCGCGCCGCCGATCCCGAGGCCGGCTACGAGCCGCTGCTGGCCGAGATGCTGGCGCCCGTGCTGGCCGACTGCCTGCACGGCGGCATCCGCATCGTCGGCAACTTCGGCGCCGCCAACCCCGCTGCGGCAGCGCGGCGTGTGCAGGCGCTGGCGCGCGAGCAGGGTGCGCGCGCACCGCGCATCGCGCTGGTGCTCGGCGACGAACTCTCCGGGCCCGAGCACCGCAGCCTGCTGGCCGAAGCCCTCGGTCCCGCGGCCGAAGGCCTGGCCATCGCCAGTGCCAACGCCTACCTCGGCGCCGAAGGCATTGCGCAGGCGCTGCGCGAAGGTGCCGACGTCGTCATCACCGGCCGTGTCGCCGACCCTTCGCTCACCGTGGGCCCGGCCATGGCCTTCCACGGCTGGGCGGCCGACGACTGGGACCGCCTGGCCCGCGCCACCATGGCCGGCCATCTGCTGGAGTGCGGCGCGCAGGTCACCGGCGGCTACTACGCCGACCCCGGCTTCAAGGACGTGCCGGGCCTGGCCCGCGTCGGCTATCCCATCGCCGAGATCGACGCCGAAGGCCACTGCACCGTGTTCAAGGCCGATGGCACGGGCGGCCTGGTCGACGAACACACCGTCAAGGAGCAGCTGCTGTACGAGCTGCACGACCCCAGCGCCTACCTGACGCCCGATGTCGTTGCCGACATCGGCGAGGCCGAGGTCGAGACCCTGGCGCCGGGGCGCGTGCGGCTCACCGGCGTGCGCGGCCACGCCCGGCCGGCCACGCTGAAGGCGAATGTCTTCCACCGCCAAGGCTGGCTGGCCGAGGCCGAGATCTCCTACGCCGGCCCCGGCGCCGAGGCACGCGCGCGGCTGGCCGCAGAGGTGCTGCGCGAGCGGCTCTCGGGCCTCGCGCCGCTGCGCTTCGACCTGATCGGCGTGGCCAGCGTGCTGGCCGACGACGGTGGCCGACTGCTCGGCGGCCTGGTGCCGGGGCACGCCGAAGACGTGCGGCTGCGCGCCGCGACCACGCAGCGCGAACGGCGCAGCGCCGAGCGGCTGCTGCGCGAGATGACCGCGCTCTACACCTGCGGCCCGGCCGGCGGCGGCGGCGTGCGCACCGCGCTGCGCGAGCGGCTGGGCACGCTGTCCTGCCTGCTGCCGCGCGAGCGTGTGCCGGCACGCGTGGAGTTCCTGTCGTGAACACGCCCGGCACCCTGACCCTGCCGCTGCGCGAGCTGGCGCACGGCCGCACCGGCGACAAGGGCGACCGCTCCAACATCAGCGTGATCGCCTGGCACCCGGGCCTGTACCCGCTGCTGGTCGAGCAGGTCACCGAAGAAGCCGTGGCCGCCTTGTTCGCGCACCGCCGGCCGCAGCGTGTGCAGCGCCATCTGCTGCCGCGCCTGGCGGCGATGAACTTCGTGCTCGACGGCGTGCTCGACGGCGGCGTCAACGACGCGCTGAACCTCGACAGCCACGGCAAGGCCCTGTCCTTTCTGCTGCTGCAGTTGCCGGTGCAGGTGCCGGCCGCGCTGCAGCCCCTGATCCCACCAAGACCCTGAAACGGAGACAAGACCGATGAGCCAAGCCACCCACCCCCGCCGCCAGGCCCTGAAGCTCGCGGCCGCGCTGCTGGCCGCCGGCAGCCTGGCCGGCACCGCCCAGGCCCAGGCCCGCTACCCCGACAAACCGGTGACCTTCGTCGTGCCCTTCGCGGCCGGCAGCGCCACCGACCAGCTGGCCCGCGCGCTCGGCCAGTCGTTCACCGAGCAGACGCAGCAGCAGGTCATCGTCGACAACAAGGCCGGGGCCAGCGGCATGCTGGCGGCGCAGGCCGCGGCGCGTGCGCCGGCCGACGGCTACACGGTGCTGATCACCACCAACACCACACACGCCGCCAACGAACACCTGTTCAAGAAGCTCTCGTACGACCCGGTGAAGGACTTCGCGCCGATCACCGGCCTGGGCAAGGGCGGCCAGGTGATGGTGGTGCGCGCCGACGCGCCGTACAAGACCGTGGCCGACCTCGTGGCACGCGCCAAGCAGCAGCCGGGCAAGCTCAGCTTCGGCAGCGGCAGCTCCAGCAGCCGCATGGCCGGCGAGATGCTGAAGCAGCTGTCGGGCACCGACATCCTGCACGTGCCCTACAAGAGCAATCCGCAGGCGGTGACCGACCTGCTCGGCGGCCAGATCGACTTCATGATCACCGACACCGCCACCGGCCTGCCGCAGGTGCGCGCCGGCCGGCTGCGCGCCCTGGGCTTCTCGACGCAGAAGCGCAGCGCGCTGCTGCCAGACGTGCCCACCATCGAGGAGGCCGGCGTCAAGGGCTACGACATGGGCTTCTGGTTCGCCGCCTACGTGCCGGCCGGCACGCCGGCGCCGGTGGTGGCGCGGCTCACCGAGATGCTGCACCAGGCCGTCAAGAGCACGGCCGCGAAGAACTTCTTCGAGACCTCGGGCGTGGACCCCTGGACCACCTCGCCCGACGAACTCGGCCGCTTCCAGGCCGCCGAGACGCAGAAGTGGGGCCGCGTCATCAAGGCCGCCGGCATCGAGCCCGAGTAAGCCGGCTCAGGGACCGGCCAGCGCCTTTTCGATGCGCCGGCGCGGCACCCGCGCCTTCGGCATGGGCCGGTCCCACCACATGCGCACATCGTCCTCCAGCCCGAGGCCGTGCATGTAGTTGTAGATGGCCTTCTTCAGCCCCTGGCCGAGCGCGTCGTGGTCGACGCCGGTGGGGTCGTCGAAGGCCACGTCGTTCTTGGCGAAGCGGCCCGGTGGCAGCGGGTGCAAGGTGATGCCGTAGTCGGCCGGGTTCAGGCCCACCGGCGAATGCACGGTGCAGGTGAAGCGGTGCCAGAAGCCGCTGTGCAAACAGCCTTCGGCAAACAGCTGGCGCACCAGCTCCAGCGCATCCACGGTGTCCTGCACGGTCTGCGTCGGAAAGCCGTACATCAGGTAGGCGTGCACCAGCACGCCGGCGTCGGCAAAGGCGTGTGTGACCCGCGCCACCTGGTCCACCGTCACGCCCTTCTGCATCAGCGCCAGCAGCCGGTCGGAGGCCACCTCCAGGCCGCCGGTGATGGCGATGCAGCCGCTGTCGGCCAGCAGCGTGGCGAGCTCGGGCGTGAAGGTCTTCTCGAAGCGCACATTGCCCCACCACGAGATGCTCAGGCGGCGCCGGATCAGCTCCTGCGCCAGCGCCTTCAGCGCCTTCGGCGGCGCGGCCTCGTCGACGAAGTGGAAACCGGTCTGGCCGGTCTCGGCGACGATGGCCTCGATGCGGTCCACCAGCCGCTCGGCGCTGGCGGTTTCGTAGCGGCCGATGTAGTCCAGCCCCACGTCGCAGAAGCTGCACTTCTTCCAGTAGCAGCCGTGCGCGATGGTCAGCTTGTTCCAGCGCCCGTCGCTCCACAGCCGGTGCATGGGGTTCAGCAGGTCCAGCAGCGAGAGGTAGCGGTCCAGCGGCAGGCCGTCCCAGGTGGGCGTGCCCACGTCCTCGAAAGGCACGTCGGGCTCGGCCAGGTGGGTGTAGACCACTTCGCCATCGCGCCGCGAGAAGGTGCGCACCAGCCGCGCGGCGCCGCGCCGGCCGTCCAGGTGCTCCAGCAGCGCCAGCAGCGGGCGTTCGCCGGCGTCCAGCGTCACGTAGTCGACGAAGTCGAAGAGCCGCGGCTCGGCCAGCTCGCGCAGCTCGGTGTTGACGAAGCCGCCGCCGAGCACGGTGCGCAGGCCGGGTCGGGCCGAACGGGCCGCCTGGGCGATGCGCAGCGCACCGTAGACCGCACCCGGAAACGGCACGCTCAGCAGCAGCACATCGGGTGCGTGGCGCTCGATCGCGGCCACGGCGGCTTCGGCCAGCCAGCGGTCCAGCAGCGTCGGCGGCGCGGCCAGCGCGGTGGCCAGCGGCTCGAAGCTCGCCTGGCTCGCGGCCAGCTTCTCGCCGTAGCGCACGAACTCGAAGCGCGGGTCGACGCCGTCTTTCACCACGTCGGCGATGTCGTTCAGGAACAGCGTGGCCAGGTGGCGCGCGCGGTCGGCCGTGCCCAGCGCACCGAAGGCCCAGGCCAGCGGATCGGCGTCGCCCGCGGCCACGCCTTCGGCGTAGGCATCGAGCGTGCGGAAACGCTCGCCCTCGGGCAGGAAGCCGGGCGTGGCCAGGCGGTGCGCCAGCGTCGGGTCGCGCCCCTGCAGGAAGGCGATGGCCCCGTCGATGCGTGCAGCGTAGGTGTCGAAGGCCTGCAGAAAGGCCTCGACACGCGCCGTGCGGCCGGCGCGAGGCGCAGCCAGCAGCGCCTCGCGCAACGCCTCCAGCCCGGCGCGCGACAGCAGCCTCAGCACCAGCGCGATGGCCAGGTCCTCCTGCGCGGTCGCGACGCCGCGCGAGCGCAGAAAACCCGTCAGGTAGGCCGTCGAAGGATAGGGCGTGTTCAGCTGCGTCATCGGCGGGATGACGGCGAGCACACGCTGCGATGAAGCGGGCGGCGTCACAGGCGACGCCGCAGAGGACAACGGCAGGACCGGCATGCCTCGATTGTGTCGGTGCAATGCGAAACTCCGCCCCCGATGACCGAGCCGATCGCAGACCGGATTGCAGACCGGGGTGCCGACCCCAGCGCCACCGCCCTGGCCGCCGACGTGTGCGCGCGGGTGCTGGCCTGGCACCACCGCCACCCGCTGGCGCGGCGGCTGCAGGTGGGCGACGTGCACTCCATCGGCTATGTGGCCCTGCCCTTTGCCGATGCGCAGGCCGGCACGGCAGTCGCCCCGGCGGCCGCCCCCGAGCCGGCCGCCGGCAGCCTGCGCGAGCGGGCCATGGCCCGTGCCCAGGCCACCCAGGCGGCGCAGACCGCAGCACCGGCCGTGGCCGCCGTGGCCGATCCCGTTCCGGCGACTGCGACCGGCCCGCTGCCCGCCGCTTTCGACGAAGACCTGCTGCCGCCGCTGAGCCTGGCCGCCGTGGCCGACTTCGCCAGGGCGCATGGCAGCGAGCTCAGCCACGAGCCGACCGGCGTGCCGGTGCGGCGCCTGCTGCCACGCCCAGCCACACCCGGCCCGGCCTGGCGCTGGCTGCTGACCGCCGAGTTGCGCGACGGCACCGCGCGCACCCGGGTGCTGCTCGGCCCCGCCGCGGCCGCGCCGGTGCTGGGCAAGCGCCTGTGGAGCCTGCGCCGCGTCGGCGGCCTGGCCGCGCTGGGCGGGGCGCTGGTGGCGGCCGCGGTGCTGGCCTGGCTGGAGCCGGCGGCCTGGCCCGGGCCTGTGGAAATGCCGGTGCCGCAGGCCGCAGCACCGGCCACCGCATCCTCGCCCATGGCCGCCTCCGCGCCTGCGGCGGAGGCGATGCCCTTGGATGCAGCTGCCTCGGCGGCCCTTGCCGAACCAGCCGCCAGCGCCCCCGACGATGTCGCGCCGCGCCTCGGCCGCATCGACCTGCCGTCGCTCGGCCCGCTGATCGACGAACGCCGGCGCCAGGCCGCCGAACAACGCGCCGCGGCGTCGGCCGCCGATGCCGCCTCGGCACCGGCCGCCGTGCAGGCGCCCGCGGTGGCGGCACCGCCGGCCCCTGCCGCCAGCGCCCCCGCCTTCGCGCTGACCACCCGGCTGATGCGCACCCGCACCGAGAGCCAGCAGACCGCCGAGGCCCTGCGCTCGCTGCTCATCGCCCCCGGCAGCCCGGTGCAGCAGGTGGACGTGCTGCCCGTCGGTGACGATTTCCGCGTCGTCGGCTGGCCCTTCCCGAGCCGCGCCGCGGCCGAGAAGGCGCAGGCCGGGCTGGCGGCGCGTGGGCTGCGGCTGCAAGTGATCGAGTTCTGATCTACGGCAAGTGGATCGGGTCGATCGAGCATGACGACGCGACTACCATCGGCAGGTCAGATCCGGACTGAGGGAGCCCAACAATGTGTTCCGGCAGGACCCCCACCGCCCGCAGAGGCGGCTCCGCCGTCGTGACCGCGCAGCGCCAGGCCGGCGTCGACCGGGTGCGCCCGCGATGACCGACGACGACCTGCGCGCCAACCGCAGCCTGTGGGACGCCCTGCTGGCCCACACCACCGACGCCGTCTTCGTCAAGGGCCTGGACGGCCGCTACCTGCTGCACAACGACGCCGCCGCGCGCGAGTTCGGCCGCTCGCGCGGCGCCATGCTCGGCCTGGACGACGTCGAACTGTTCGGCGCCGAGATCGCCGCGGTGCTGCGCGAAAACGACCAGCACGTGCTCGCCGGGGGCGAGCTGCTGATTGACGAGCGGGTGAACACCGTCGACGGGCCACGCACCAAGCCCTGCATCAAGCTCCCGCTGCGCGACGCCGAGGGCCGGGTGCTGGGCGTGATCGGCGTGTCGCAGAACCTGATCGAAGCCCAGCGCGCACGGCAGGCACTGGCCGACAGCGAAACCCACTACCGCGCCGTCGTGCACACGCTGCGCGAAGGCGTGCTGGTCTGCGACCCGAAGGGCCGGGTCGTGAGCTGCAACCCGGCGATCGAACAGATCGCAGGCCTGAGCGAAGCCGCCTGGCGCGGCGGGCCGGTCATCCCGCCCGGCTGGCGGCTGTTCCACGACGACGGCCGCGAGATGCCGCCGGAGGACACGCCGCCGGGCCGTGTCATCGACGGACACGGCCCGCAGCGCAACCAGCTGGTGCGCAGCCTGCGGCCGGCCGGCGACGAGGCCTGGCTGGTGATCAGCGCCGAGCCGGTGCGCTCGCCCGAGGACGGCCGGCTGCTCGCGGTGGTGACGACGGCGCGCGACGTCAGCGAACGCCAGCGGCTGGACCAGGAACTCGCCCAGCACCGCCACCGGCTCGAGGAGCTGGTGGCCGAGCGCACCGCGGCGCTGGAGACCACGGTGCGGTTTGTGCGCACCGTCACCGACACGATGCCGGGCCGGGTGGCGTACTGGGACCGCGACCTGGTCTGCCGCTTCGCCAACCGCGGCTACGACGACTGGTTCGGCTTTGCGCCGGGCAGTGCCATCGGCCGGCGCGTCGACGAGCTGTTCGATGCCGACTACCTGGCGCGTGTGCGCCCCAACCTCGAGGCGGCGATGGCCGGCGAGCCGCGGACCGTGATGCGCGACGCACGCTCCGCTGGCGGCGAAAGCGCCGTGCACCAGGTGCACTACCTGCCCGACCGGGCGGCCGACGGCAGCGTGCGCGGGCTCACGGTGATGGCCTTCGACATCACCGCGATGAAGCAGGCCGAGGCCGAGCTGCGGCGCGTCAACGCCGAGCTCGAACAGTCGCGCGACCAGGCCGAGGCCGCCAGCCGCGCCAAGAGCGCGTTCCTGGCCAACATGAGCCACGAGATCCGCACGCCGATGAACGCCATCATCGGCCTGACGCACCTGATGGCGCGCGACACACGCGACTCGCTGGAAGCCGAGCGCCTGGGCAAGGTCGAGCACGCGGCGCAGCACCTGCTCGAGGTCATCAACAACATCCTCGACCTGTCCAAGATCGAGGCCGGCAAGATGGTGCTCGAGCAGGCCGAGTTCACGCTCGACACGCTGCTGGCGCGCTGCTTCGAGCTGGTGGCCGAGCGGGCGCGCGAAAAAGGCCTGGAGCTGGTGCTCGACACCGACGGCCTGCCGCCGCGGTTGGTGGGCGATGCAACGCGGCTGTCGCAGGCGCTGATCAACCTGCTCGTCAACGCTGTCAAGTTCACCGCCGAAGGCTGGGTGCGGCTGAAGACCGACATCGTCGAAGCGGACGAATCTCGCCTGCTGATCCGCTTCGAGGTGCAGGACACCGGCGAAGGCATCGCGCCCGAGGTGCAGAGCGGGCTGTTCGCGGCCTTCGAGCAGGCCGACAACTCCATCGCGCGGCGCCACGGCGGCACCGGCCTCGGCCTCGCCCTCACACGCCATCTGGCGCGGCTGATGGGCGGCGAAGTCGGCCTCGACAGCGCGCCGGGCCAGGGCAGTCGCTTCTGGTTCACAGCCTGGCTGGGCCGCGCGCCGGCGGCCTCACTCACCGAAACGGTGGCGCTGCGCGGCCGGCGCGTGCTGCTGGTGGACGACCTGGCCGAGGCGCGTGCCGCGCTCGGCGAGCGGCTGCGGCTGCTGGGGCTGCGCGTGGTCGCGGTGGCCGACGGGCCCGCGGCGCTGGCAGCGGTGCAGGCCGCCACCAACGACGGCCGGCCCTTCGACGCGCTGCTCGTCGACTGGCGCATGGCGCCCTGGGACGGCACGACCACGCTGGCGCGCATCCGCGAACGGCTCGCCGACGGCATGCCGCCTTCGCTGCTGGTGACCGCCTTCGACGAGCCGGCGATGTGGCGCGAAGCCCGCGCCAGCGGTGTCGACGCGGTGCTCGTGAAGCCGATCACCGCCTCGGCGTTGCACGACGCGCTGGTGCGCATGCTGCGCACACCGGGCGGCACCACACGCGCGCCGGCGGCGCCCGGCGAGAGCGAGTCGCTGCTGCGCGCGCGCCATGCCGGCCAGCGTGTGCTGCTGGCCGAGGACAACCCGGTGAACCAGGAGGTGGCCGGCGAGCTGCTGCGCCGCGCCGGCCTGCTGGTGGACACCGCGGTCGACGGCGCCGAGGCGCTGGACAAGCTGCGCAGCCTGCACTACGACGCGGTGCTGATGGACGTGCAGATGCCCGGCATGGACGGCCTGGCCGCGACGCGTGCGCTGCGCGCCGAACGCGGGCCCGCGCTGCCGGTGATCGCGATGACGGCGCATGCGTTTGGCGAGGACCGCGCAGCCTGCCTGGCCGCCGGCATGAACGACCACGTCGCCAAGCCGGTGGATCCGGAACGGCTGTACGCGACGCTGCTGCGCTGGCTGCCGCGCACCGACGCGGTCTCGACGACCTCGCCGATGTCGCTGATCGAGCCGCCGCTGCAGGACCGGCTGGCGGCCATCCCGGGGCTGGACCTGCAGCGCGGGCTCAAACACGTCGGCGGGCTGCTCGAGGTGCTCCGGCGCGCGCTGGCGGTGTTTGCACGCAACCACGCCGACGGCGAGGCCGCGTTGCGCCGCGCCGGCAACGACGCCGACCTGCTGGCCTGGCAGCGCGCCGCGCACAGCCTGCGCGGCGCCTGTGCCACGCTGGGCGCCACGGCGCTGCAGCAGCAGCTGCAGGATTTCGAGGCCGCGCTGCGCGCCGAGGACCCGGCCGCCGGCCTGGCCGAAAGGCCAGCCCTGGCCGCGGAGGCCCGCGCCATCGACGCCGCGCTGGCGCAGCTGGCGCAGGCGCTGGGGCGCGAGCTGAGCTAGGGCCTGCTCACACGACGAGTTCCAGCAGCTCCCGCACCAGCGCCTGCGGTGCGCTGACCATCGGGCAGTGCCCGGTGGCGAGCTCGCGCACCACGAAGCCGGGCAGCGTGCGCACCCGCTCGCGCATCGCGGCGATGGTCGGGTAGGCCGGCGCCGTGCAGTCGATGAAGGCGCGCGGCAGCTGCGCCCACCGCTCGCCGTCGAAGGGCAGCGGATCGCGGTAGGGGCCGAAGGGATGCGGCACCTGGCGCCGCTGCAGCCAGTCGCGGTCGGCGCCGGTGATGCCGAACTCGGCCGGGTCGGGCGGCGGCAGCGCGTGGTCGTTGGCCTCGGCCGCCGCCGTGCGTGCGGCCACCGTGGCGGCATCGTGGCGCTCGCCCCAGCCTTCGCCGGGCAGCGGCACCATCGCGTCGACGTACACGATCTGCCGCACCGCGCCGGGCCGGCGCGCCAGCAGCCGGTCGGCGGCGCCGGTCACGACCATGCCGCCGTAGCTGTGGCCGACCAGCACCGCGCCATGCAGCTCCTCGGCCTCGACGAGCGCCACGACGTCGGCCACGTGGTCGGCCAGCCGGATGCCGCGGTGGCGCAGGTGCGCTCTTTCGCCGTCGCCGGTGAGCGTGACGGCGTGCAACTCGTGGCCGGCGGCGCGCAGCGGCGCGAGCACGCGGCGCCAGATCCAGGCCCCACCCCAGGCGCCGTGCACCAGCACCAGCGGGGGCTTGGAAGACACAGGATTCATCGGCGGGCCTCCGTCTGATCAGGCATCTGCGGGACGCCCATGATGGCGGATCCGACCGGCTCCGTGGCACCATCACCCCATGTCCAGCCTGTGCCCGCCCATCCCGTCGCCGCTGCCGGCACCGCTGCTGGAGGCCATCGCAGCCGGTGCCACGGTGCGCAGCTTCGCCGCGAACACGGTGCTCATCACCGAGCAGGACCGCAGCGATGCGCTCTACATCCTGCTGTCGGGCCGCGTGAAGGCCTACGGCGCCAGCGAGGACGGCCGCGAGGTCATCTACTCGACCCAGGGCCCGGGCGAGTATTTCGGCGAGATGACGCTCGACGGCGGCCCGCGTTCGGCCAGCGTGATGACGCTGGAGCCCACGCGCTGCGCCGTCGTGCCCGGTGCCGAGCTGCGCCGCTTCCTGGCCGAGCAGCCCGACTTCGCGCTGCACCTGGTGTTCAAGCTGATCAGCCTGGTGCGCGCCAACACCGAACGCGTCAAGAGCCTGGCGCTGGACGACGTCTACAGCCGCGTGACCAAGCTGCTGAAGTCGATGGCCCACACCGAGCCCGACGGCACGCTGCTGGTGGCCGAGCGGCTCACGCAGCAGGACATCGCCGAGCGTGTGGGCTCGTCGCGCGAGATGGTGAGCCGCGTGCTCAAGCCGCTCACCGTGGGCGGCTACATCGCCCAGCGCGGTGGCCGCTTCGTGCTGCTGAAGAAGCTGCCGGCGCGCTGGTAGCGTCGGCGCACGCGGACGGGCGGATTGGCGGCCGGCCGTGGATGCGCTGATCGGCTTCGCCGCCCACCAGTGGGCGCTGCTGCTGGCGGAGCTGGCCGACCCCATTCAGGTGCTGGCGCTGGTTTCTGCGGCCGTGGCCGGCCTGCTGGTGGTGGCCGGCGCCTTCGTGCGCACGATGATCCCGCTGCGCTGGCTGGCGGTGGCCAGCAACCTCGGCTTCATCGTCTACGGCCTGGTGCATCCGGCGCCGCTGATGGTGGTGCTGCACGCGGTGCTGCTGCCGGTGAACCTGTGGCGCGTGGACCAGATGATCCGGCTCACGCGCCGCGTCAGCGCCTCGGTGGCCGACACGCAGCAGCTCGGCATCTGGCTGCGGCCCTACATGCGCGCGCGGCGCTACCGGGCCGGCCAGACGGTGTTCGCGGTCGGCGACGCGGCCGACCGGCTGTACTTCGTCGTCACCGGCACCGTCGAGCTGCCCGAGGTGGGCCGGCGGTTGGGGCCGGGGCAGATGTTCGGCGAGATCGCGTTTTTTGCGCCCGACGGCCAGCGCTCCAGCAGCGCACGCTGCCTCACGAACTGCCAGCTGATGTCGATCGACGAGGACACCTTCCGCCAGCTGGTCTACCAGAACCCGGACTTCGGCCTGGAGGTGGTGCGGCTGATTGCCGGCCGGCTGACGGCCGACGTGCGCCGCCTCACGCACGAACACGGGGGCGATGTGCCGAAGCCCGGCCCCGGGCCTGGGCCGGAAGGCGGGGGCTGATTACACTGCGCGACGAGTGCCGCCGTCCCCCCGCCGATTACAGAGAGGTCCCATGAAGCGCGTGTCCCCGTCGTCCCTGCTCGCCTGCGCCTTTGCCGCGTCCCTGACCCTGGCAGCCGCCCCGGCCCTGGCCCAGGACGCGACCTCGCATTCGCGCGACGTGAAGACCAACCTGCTGGACCATTCCAACAGCAACCTGATCGACACCGCCACCGCCAAGGCCGTGCTCACCGACAACATCCCGGCGCGTGTGTGGCGCATCCACAAGCCGGGCGACTTCGCCTTCCTGAGCCAGGTCGAAGGCGGCCTGACGCCGCAGCGCACCTGCGTGATCACCGCCCGCGTGATGCTGCTGCCGCTGACCGGCACGCTGAACGTGCCGATGTGGCGCCCGCTGCCGAAGATGACGGCCACCACCTTCGACGCGCAGGCCGATTCCTCGACCGCGCAGTGCCAGGCACTGGCCAAGGACAAGCTGAAGGACGCCACGCTGGCCATCGTCAGCGGCATCGTCAAGCTCTGAACGTTCAGCGCGGGTACAGCCCGCGCTGCCGCGCCAGCAGGCGCACCAGGCCCAGCAGGCCGTCGAGCATCGGTGTCGGGCGGCCCAGCCGCCGGCCGATCTCGTGCACCGCGCCGAGCAGCGCGTCGATCTCCAGCGCACGGCCGGCGTCCAGGTCCTGCAGCATGCTGGTGCGCACCGCACCCAGCTTGCGCGTCACGGCGTGGCGCTCCTCGGGTGCCTGGGCGATCGGCAGGCCCAATGTGGCGCCGAGCTGCTGGGCCTCGGCCATCACACCGCTGGCGAAACCGCGCACCAAGTCGTCGTCGAGGATGCGGTCCAGCGTGGCGCCGGTGAGCGCCGACACCGGGTTCATGGTCATGTTGCCCCAGAGCTTGAACCACACCTCGCGCTGCACGCAGGGCACGGTCTCCACCTCGAAGCCGGCCGCGGCGAGCAGCCTGGCCGCGGCCTCGGTTCTGGCGCCGCTGCCACCATCGGCCGCGCCCAGCACCCAGCGCCGGCCCTGGCCGTGGCGCACACGCCCCGGCTCGGGTGTCGACGCCGCGAGGTGCACCACCGCGCCCACCGTGCGGGCCGGCGGCAGCAGGCCGCGCAAGGCACCGCCGGGGTCGACGCTGTCGAGCGCCCAGCCGCGCACGACCGGCGGCGCCTCGGGCGGCAGGCCGTCGAAGAACCACCAGGGCACGCCGTTCATCGCCGACAGCACCGTGCCCTCGGCGCCGGCCAGCTGCGCCACGGCCGGCGCCACGGCGGCCAGTGCCGGTGCCTTGACGGCAACGATGACCAGGTCCTGCGGGCCCAGCGCCGCCGCATCGTCGGCCACGCGCAGCGGCGCGGCGTGTGAGCCGGTGTCGTCGTCGAGCCGCAGGCCCTGTGCACGCACCGCGGCCAGCGTGGCCCCGCGCGCCAGCGCCGACAGTTGCAGGCCGGGCGGCGGGTTCAGCGCCAGGCGCGCGGCCACCAGGCCACCGATGGCGCCGAGGCCGACAATGCAGACCTTCATGGGGTTTCGCTCTCGTTGTCAGGGGGATGCGGGCAGTCTAGCCACGCCGCAGGCGCAGCCATGGCCCTGAGCCTGGCCGCCGCCTCCACCGGCTTTGCGCTCGGGCTGACGCTGATCGTCGCGATCGGCGCGCAGAACGCCTTCGTGCTGCGCCAGGGCCTGCGCCGCGAGCACGTCGGCAGCATCGTGCTGTTCTGCGCCGTGGCCGACGCGCTGCTGATCGCCGCCGGTGTGGCCGGCCTGGCCACGCTGCTGGGCCACCGGCCGGCCCTGGCCGCCGCGCTGACGGCCGGCGGCGCGCTGTTCCTGGCCGTCTACGGCCTGCGCGCGCTGTGGCGTGCCGCGCGGCCCGGGGCGCTGCACGCCGGCAGCGGCACACCGCCGCCGAGCCGCAGCGCCGCACTGGCCCAGGCCGCCGCGTTCACGCTGCTGAACCCGCATGTGTACCTGGACACGGTGCTGCTCGTCGGCAGCGTCGGCGCCTCGCAGGGCGAGGCCCGCGGCTGGTTCGTCGCCGGCGCCGCCACGGCCAGTGCGCTGTGGTTCAGCGCCCTGGGCTATGGTGCGCGGCTGCTCGCCCCGGTGTTCGCCAGGCCGCGCGCCTGGCAGGTGCTGGACGCGCTGATCGGCCTGACGATGCTGGCCATCGCCGCGCTGCTGCTGCGGCGCCTGCTCGCCGGCGGCAACCCTTTCTGACGCCGCCGACGCGGCCCCTCTTCGACGCTTCGAAGCCCATGCCCGATCCGACCCAAGCCCTCGACCAGTTGCTGCACGACCATCTGCGTGCCTTCCTGCCCGGTGCCGACGACGCCATGCTCACGCAGCTGCGGCAGCAGATGGTCTGGCACCCGGTGGCGGCCGGGCAGGTGCTGATGCAGCAGGGCGAGCCGGGCGACGCGATGTACGTGCTGGTGAGCGGCCGGCTGCGCGTGCTGATCGACGACCATGACAGCGGCGGCGGCCCGCCGCGCGTGGTGCGCGAGATGACGCGCGGCCAGGTCGTCGGCGAGATGAGCCTGTACACCGACGCGCCGCGTTCGGCCACCGTGCTGGCGGTGCGCGACTCGCTGCTGGCGCGCCTGGGCAAGGCCGAGTTCGACCGGCTGGTGCAGGCCCACAGCGCCGTCTCGATGGCGCTGACGCGCCAGGTCATCCGGCTGCTGCAGAGCGAAGGGCGTGGCGCACGGCCCGACCGGCCGGTGGTGATCGGGCTGCTGGCCATCAGCGAGGGCCTGGACGGCGCGCCGCTGGCCGAGATGGCCGAACGGCTGGCCGCCGAACTGCGGCCGCTGGGCAGCGTGGCCGTGGTCGACGCCGCCGGCCTCGAGGCCCGGCTCGGCGCGCCCGGCCTCACCAGCCGGCCTGCCGACGACGCCGAGGCGCTGGGCCGCATCGCCGTGGAGCTGGACCGGCTCGAGGCCGCACACGACTTCGTGCTGCTGCAGGCCGACGGCCGGCACCGGCCCTGGGCGCGCTGCTGCGCCCGGCACTGCGACGAGCTGCTGCTGCTGGCCGATGCCGACGCCTCGCCGGCGCCGGGCGCGGTCGAGCGCGACTGCCTGGCGCCGGCTTCCGGCCCTTTGGCCGCACCCGCGGCGCCCGCGACACCCGCCACCGTGCTGCTGCTGCTGCACCCGGCCACACGCGCGCTGCCTTCCGGCACCGCGGCCTGGCTGGCACCGCGCCGGCTGGCCGCGCACGTGCACCTGCGGCGCGGCCACGAAGGCGACGTGGCACGGCTCGGCCGCCTCGTCAGCCGCACCGGCGTGGGCCTGGTGCTCTCGGGCGGCGGCGCGCGCGGCGCGGCGCATGCCGGCGTGTACCGCGCGCTGCAGGAGCGCGGGGTGCCGGTCGACGCCGTCGGCGGCACCAGCATGGGCGCGGTGCTGGGCGCGCTGATGGCTTTCGACAGCCGCGCCGCCGACGTGATCGACACCTTCGCCGGGCACTTCGCCGCGAATCCCACGGGCGACCTGAACCCGCTGCCGCTGCTGTCGCTGATCAAGGGCCGGCGGCTGCGCCGCATGATGGAACACACCGAGCAGCGTTTTGGCGGCCGGCCGGGCGTGGCCATCGAAGACCTGTGGAAACACTACTTCTGCGTCGCCACCAACTACTCGCAGGCCAGCGAGCTGCAGCTCGAACAAGGCCCGCTGGTCGACTCGGTGATGGCCAGCTGCGCGATCCCCGGCGCGCTGCCGCCGGTGCTGCGCGACGGCGATCTGCTGTGCGACGGCGGCGCCTTCAACAACTTCCCGGTCGACGTGATGCGCGGCCACTGGGGCATCGCCCGCGTGATCGGCGTGGACCTGGACTTCGACCGGCCGCGTCGCATCGAGCTCGACACGCTGCCCGGCGGCTGGGCGCTGCTGCGCGACCGGCTGCGCCCGCCGCGCCAGCGCCGCTACCGCCTGCCCTCGCTGACCAACTACCTGATGAACATCAGCTCGCTGGTGGGCACCGCGCGCCAGCGCGCCGCGCGCGAGCTGACCGACCTCTACATCCGCCCGACGCTGCCCAAGGTGGGCATGCTGCAGTGGAACCGCTACGTCGCCACGGTGAAGGCCGGCTACGACGAGGCGATGGCGGTGCTGGACGACGACGCGCGCAAAGGCTGAGTCGTCGGAAGGCTGGGCCGCCTCAGCCCCACACCGCCTTGCGGCCGGCGGGGCCGAGGCGGCGCAGCGTCTCGATGTTGCGCGCCACGATGCTGTCGGCATCGGGCACCGCGGCCACCGCCCGCGCGACGCTGGCTTCGCGCAGCAGGTGCAGCGTGGGGTGCGGCGCGCGGTTCGTGTGGTTGGCCGGGTCGCGCGCGGGCACGCCGTCGAACACCCAGCGCGGGTGGAAGGCCGCGATCTGCACCGTGCCGTCCAGGCCCAGCTCGGCCAGCACCTCGTCGGCCACGCCGAGGAAATCGTTGAAGTCGGCGAAGCGCTTCAGCACCTGCAGCGCGACGATCAGCGTGGTGTCGGTCTGTGCCGGGTCGGTGGCGACCAGGTGGCGCAGCTCCTTCACCAGCGTGTCGAGCAGTTCCAGCGGCTGCGTGGTCGGCGTGGCCACCCAGCGGATCTGGCCCTTGCTGTGCACGGCCTTGGCAAAAGGGCAGAGGTTCAGGCCGATCACGGCCTGGTCGAGCCAGCGTTGGGTGTCGGCGAGCGCAGCATCCAGGTCCATGCCGCGATGATGCCTGGGTGGGCCGCTCAGAGCCGCTGAGAGCCGCTCAAGGCCGCACGGCCGGTGTTTCGATCGGCAGGCCGGCGGCGCGGCGGTTCAGGAACAGCTCCAGCGCCGTCAGCGCCTCGCTGCCGTAGGCAAAGGGCTCGGCGCGCACGCCGCTCTGGCAGTGGCGCAACCGCCGCTGCAGCGAGCCCAGCGCCTGCCACTCCAGCCGGTAGGCCGGGTAGCCGGTGGCATGGCCCTGCGGGATGGCGCTGCCACCCAGGCGGCGGCCGGCCAGCGCGTCGTGGCACTGCAGGCAGGACAGCCCAAGCTGCCCCAGCGGCTGCCGCCACAGGGCCTCGCCCTGGGCCAGCGCCGGTGCCAGGCGGGGGTCGGCCGGCGCTTGGATAGGCAGGCCGCGCGACTGGTGCACCACGAAGGTCTCCAGTGCCAGCAGCTCGTCGCTCTCCCAGGCCGCCGGCGTGCGGCCCAGGTGGCGCGACTGGCACTGGCGCACCCGCTCGGCCAGCCCGAGGGCCCGGCCGAGCTTGTCGTCGAAAGCCGGGTAGCGCGCCGCCACGCCCTTCATCGAGGCCACGGCATGGCAGCGCAGGCAGTCCTGGCGAAAGCGCTGCTCGCCATCGCGCAGCCACAGGAAGGCCGGGTTGGCCGCGTCGTAGCGCTGCATGGCCTGGGTGGCCGGGCTCATGTAGTCGAAGCCCGAGCGGCGCGGCTCGGCTGCGGCCGGCACCACCAGCAACGCCGCCAACGCGCAAGCGGCCCAAGCCTTCATGCGGCGCGGATGGGCTGCGACTCGCGGTGCTCGAAACCACGGTCGCCTTGCCAGCTCACACTCAGCGTGCCGCTGGCCTGCACCCGCAGCGAAAACTGCAGATAGGGGTTGGCCGAGATCGCCGCATGCAGCTCGGCGGCGAACACCAGCTCGCCGTCGAAACGCGCTTCGACGCGGCGCACCAGGTCGCGCGGCAGCAGCTCGCCGTCGCTGCCGCGCCGGTAGCCGGTTTCCATCGGGTGCTGCACCAGCGCCCGCACCTCGACCACCTCGCCGCGCCGGGCCTCGGCCAGCACTGTCAGCAGGGCGCGTGTGCTCATCTCAGCCCCCTTCCACGCAAGCCGCCAGCGTGACGACCACGCTGTGCCGCACCTGCCAGCAGCGGCCGTCGGCCGCCTGCGCCAGCGCCACCACCTGCTGCGAAGTGGCCAGCCGCAGCCGCGTGCTCACCGCGGCACGCCCGGCCAGCGGCCCGAGCGTGAACACCGCCACCTCGGGCTGCGGATTGCGTTCGGTGAACAGCGCCAGGCGCACGATCTCGCCCGGCGCTGCATCGGGCACCCCCACGCTCACCGGCACGGTGTTGCCGTTTTCGACCAGCGGCGCGATCTCCAGCACCACCCGCCCATCAACCACCGGCGCGCCGCCGGTGAAGCGGGCCACGGCCGCCGCCAGCGCCTCGGGCGTGGCCTGGGCCGGCCGCAAGCCGACGGTGACGGCGCCTGCGGCCACGCCGGCGCCGAGCAGATCACGGCGGCGAAGACCCCGGCTCACCGCGGCTCCTTCGGTGGATCTGTCAGTGGACTTTTCAGGCTCAAGAGCCAGGCCACCAGGTCTTCGATCTCGCCAGCCGCCAGCAGCGGCCGGCCCTGCCAGGCCGGCGCCACCCGCTGCGCGGCCTCGTCGGGCGGGGGCACATGGAAAGAAGGCATGCTCGTCGCCGGGTTCAGCCGGCGTGCATCAACCAGCCGCAGCCGCAGCTGGGCCTCGCTCCAGCGCGCGCCGGCGCCGGCCAGGTCGGTCGAGACCGTGCCCTGCAGCGCACGCGGCACGCCGGCCAGCGGCGCGGCGTGGCACAGCAGGCAGAAGCTCCTGGTGCGGTCGGCCGCCAGCGCGGCACCGCGTTGCGCATCGCCGCGCGCACCGGCCAGCGGCTCGGGGATGCCGTCGTCCACGACCACGAAGGCCGTGAACGTGGCAAGGGACGACGCCGCGAGCAGCGAAGCGATCACGCGCGCTTCAGGTCGTGGTGGGCCAGCGGCAGCGTGCGGATGCGCTTGCCGGTGGCGGCGAAGATCGCGTTCAGCACGGCCGGCGCCGCCACCGCGATGGTGGGCTCGCCGACACCGCCCCAGAAGCCGCCGCTGGGCACGATGATGGTCTCCACCTTCGGCATCTGCGCCAGCCGCATCATCGGGTAGGTGTCGAAGTTCTTCTGCACGATGGCGCCGTCCTTCACGGTGCACTCGCCGAACAGCGCCGCGGTCAGGCCGTAGACGAAGCTGCCTTCCACCTGGGCCTCGATCTGCTGCGGGTTGACCGCGTGACCGCAGTCGGTGGCCGCGACGATGCGGTGCACGCTCAGCTCGCCCTCGGCGCTGACGCTGATCTCGGCCACGGCCGCGACATAACTGCCGAAGCCATGCGTCTGCGCCAGGCCGCGGAACACCTTCTGGCCTTTCACATCGGGTGCCGGCGTGCCCCAGCCGGCGCCCTTGCAGGCGGCCTCCAGCACCGCCAGGTGCTTGGGGTGCTGCTGCATCAGCGTGCGGCGCAGCGCCAGCGGGTCCTGCTTCGTGGCATGCGCGATCTCGTCGAGGAAACACTCGAGGTAGATGGCGTTCTGGTTCAGGTTCACGCCGCGCCAGAAGCCGGGCGGCACATGCGGATTGCGCATCGCGTGGTCGACCAGCAGGTGCGGCACCGTGTAGCCGATGGCCGACTCCGGACCGCCCGGGTTCAGGCCCTGGAACACCACCGGGTCACGCCCGTCGCGCACGTTCTGCGGGAAGATGCCGGCCAGGATGCTCTGCCCGCTGATGCGCATGTGCAGCGCTTGCAGCCGGCCCTGCGCGTCCAGCCCGGCCGTCAGCTTGCACTGCGTGATCGGGTGGTAGAGGCCCTGGGTCATGTCCTCCTCGCGGCTCCACAGCAGCTTCACCGGCGTGCCCGGCATGGCCTTGGCGATGGCCACGGCCTGGCGCACCCAGTCGTGCACCGCGCCGCGCCGGCCGAAGCCGCCGCCGAGGTGGATCTTGTAGACCTCGCACTTCGCCGGCGGCAGGCCCGCGGCCTCGGCCGCGGCGGCCAGCGCGGCCTCGCCGTTCTGCGTGGGTGTCCAGACCTCGCAGCGCTCGGGCGTCCAGCGCGCCGTCGCGTTCATCGGCTCCATGGTGGCGTGGTTCTGGTGCGGGTAGGCGTACACCGCTTCCAGACGCCGCGCCGCGCCCGCCAGCGCCGCCGGCGCGTCGCCGACGCGGTTGCCCACAACGGCCTCGCGTGCGTCCAGGCCTTCGCGCAGCATGGCGTCGATGTCGGCCTGCTGGCGCCGGCCGTTGTCGCCGGTGTCCCACTCGATGGTCAGTGCGTTGACCGCCTTGTGCGCCCGCCACCAGGTGTCGGCGACCACCGCCACGGCGTTGTTGCCGACGCGCACGACCTTCTTCACGCCGGGCATCTTCAGCACCGCCGCGTCGTCGACCGACTTCACGCTGCCGCCGAACACCGGGCAGGCGCGGATGGCGGCGTTGAGCAGGCCGGGCAGCTTCAGGTCGGCGCCGTAGACCTGGGCACCGGTGGTCTTGTCCACGGTGTCCAGCCGCGCCAGGCGCTGGCCGATGACGGTCCAGTCCTTCGGGTCCTTCAGCGCCACGTTGGTGGGCACCGGCAGCTGCGAGGCCGCCGTGGCCACCGCGCCGTAGCTGGTGCGGCGGCCGCTGGCGGCGTGTGTGATCTGGCCCTTGTCGGTGCGGCACTCCGCGGCCGGCACGCCCCAGCCCTGCGCCGCGGCCTGCACGAGCATCAGGCGCGCCGCGGCGCCGCCCTGGCGCACGTAGTCGTGGCTTTCGCGGATGCCGCGGCTGCCGCCGGTGCTGAAGTTGCCCCACACGCGGTTGCGCGCCAGGTTCTGCCCCGGTGTGGGGTACTCGGTGCGCACGCGGGCCCAGTCGCAGCCCAGTTCCTCGGCCACCATCTGGGCCAGGCCGGTCAGCGTGCCCTGGCCCATCTCGCTGCGCGCGATGCGGATGATGACGGTCTCGTCGGGCTGCACGACGACCCAGGCGCCGATCTCGGCCGGCGCGCTGCCCGCCGCGGTTTGTGCAGCGGCCGGCAGCGGCAGGCCCAGCACCAGCGAGCCGGCGGCGAAGGCCGTGCCTGCGACGCCGCTGCCGAGGAAGGCCCGACGGTTGATGACGGCCACCATGTCAGGCTCCCCGCACGACGTGCACGACGTCGATGCCCGCCACGCGCTGGCCGGAGGCATGCTTGATGGCCTCGCGCACGCGGTTGTAGGTGCCACAGCGGCAGATGTTGCTGATGGCCGCGTCGATGTCGGCATCGGAAGGGCGCGGTGTGTCCTTCAGCAGCGCGGCGGCGGCCATCAGCATGCCGCTCTGGCAGTAGCCGCATTGCGGCACGTCGAACTGCACCCAGGCCTTCTGCAGCGCGTGGCCGCCGTCGGGCGACAGGCCCTCGATGGTGGTGATCTGCTGGTTGGGCTGCACCGCACCCACCGGCAGCACGCAGCTGCGCACCGGCACGCCGTCCATGTGCACGGTGCAGGCGCCGCACTGCGCGACGCCGCAGCCGTACTTGGTGCCGGTGAGGCCGAGCTGCTCGCGCAGCACCCACAGCAGCGGTGTGTCGGACTCGGCGTCGTGCTCCAGCACGCGGCCGTTGACGTTCAATCGGGCCATCGGGTTCTCCTCGGCATTCCTGTGGCGGGACGGTGGGCGGATGATGCGCAGTCACCGGCCCTCCGCAATGACCAGGCGATTGCCCCGCAGCCGCGATGGGGCATGCACCAGGCTGCCGTCTTGTGCCGACGCATCAGGGCGGCGCGGCGCCAGCGCGGTGATCAGCGCCGCATCGGCGAAGGCCGGCGGCGTGAGCCCAAGCGCCAGGGCCGCGGCCAGGCGGCCGGCAGCCACGCTGGTCTGGATGCCATAACCGCCCTGCCCGGCCAGCCAGCAGAACGAGGGCTCGCCCGGCTCCGGCCCGATCACCGGCACGCCGTCGGGCACGAAGCTGCGCAGCCCGGCCCAGCTGCGGCGCGGGCGGCGGATGCGCAGCGTCGTGGCCTCTTCGATGCGGTGGATGCCGGTGGCGATGTCCAGCTCCTCGGGCATCACGTCGTGCGGCGGCACCGGGTCGGCGTTGGCCGGCGAGCCGAGCAGCAAGCCGGCCTCGGGCTTGAAGTACCAGCTCTCGTCGGCGTCGATCACCAGCGGCCAGCGCCGGGCGTCCAGGCCCGGCGGCGGCTCGAAGATGAAGGCCGAGCGGCGGCGTGGTTCGAGGCCGACCGGCGCCAGGCCGGCCAGGGCCGCGAGTTCGTCGGCCCAGGCACCGGCGGCGTTCACGATCCGCCTCGCTGCGAAAGGCCCGGCCGTGGTGTGCAGCTGCCAGCCCCCGGCCGGGCCCGCCGCGCCGGCCCTGTCGATGCGCGTCACGCCGGCCCCGCAGACCAGCAGCGTTCCCCCATCCCCAACCCCAGCCCTTGCGCCGCGCAGAAAACCCTGGTGCAGCGCGTCGACATCCAGGTCCGCAGCCGGTGGATCGAACACCGCCGCGGCCACGGCCTCGGGGCGCAGCACCGGGCACAGCGCCTGCGCCGCGGCGGTGTCGAGCCAGCGCACCGGTACACCTTCGCGCGCCAGCGTCTGGTGGTGGGCCTGCAGCGCCTCGACCCGGTCGGCCGCGGCCACGAACAGCGCACCGCGCGCTGTCATCAGCGGCACGGCCGCGAAGCCGGTGGGCGGCTGTTCGAGAAACCCGCGGCTGGCGCGCGTGAGCACCCGCACCGGTGCCGGGCCGTAGGCTTCCTCGAACATCGCGGCACTGCGCCCGGTGCTGTGCTGGCCCGGCTGCGCCTCGCGTTCCAGCAGCAGCACGCGCAGGCCCGGTGCGGCCTGGACTGCGAAGTACGCCGCCGCGGCCCCGGCGATGCCGGCGCCGACGATGGCCAGGTCGAAGGCCTGCGCTTGGTTCATGCCGCGCGGCGCCTTGCACTGCCGACTGCCGCGGCGGGCGCCGCTTGTGCCGCCGGCACCGCGGCCTCGTCACGCACCAGCTGTGTCAGCAGTTGCACGGCGCGCTCCAGCAGCAGGCCCCCGGGCCGCTGCGCAGAAGTGGCCACGGCCAGCGGCGTGGTCAGCGGCCCGTTGGCAGTCTGGATGGGCCGGGCCACCAGCGCCTCGTTCGCCGGCCCACCGGCCAGCGCCATCGGGCCCAGCACCGCGTGCAGGCCGTGGCGCTGCACGAGTTCGAGCATGGCGCTCACGCTTTCGATCTCCAGCGCCACGCGCGGCAGCAGGCCGGCCTCGGCCAGCGCAGACTCCACGCGCATGCGCAGCGCGTGCGGCCGGCTCGGAATGACCAGCGCTCGCCGCGACAGCTCGGTCAGCGACACCGGCCGCAAACCGGCAGCCGAGACCTCGGGCGGCCGCGCCGACACCAGCAGCAGCCGTTCGTCGAGCACCGGCGTCAGCGCCACGGTGCTCGACGGCGCCGCGTGGTAGACCAGCGCGCAGTCGATGCGGCCCTGCACCAGCCACTCCAGGGTGTAGTGCGACAGGCCCTCGACCACGCTCAGCGTGGCACGCGGAAACCGCGTGTGGAAGGCCTCGACCAGCGGCGCCGTCAGCGTGCGCGAGAAGCTCGGCGGCAGGCCCACCGACAGCAGCCCGGCGGTGTCGCCGCGCAGGTCTTCCAGGTCCTGCACCGCCCGCTGCAGCTGCTGCAGGATGCCGCGGCCGTGCGCCAGCAGCCGCGTGCCGGCCGGCGTGAGCGTGACACCGCGGCCGTTGCGCTCGAACAGCGTCTGCCGCAGCTCCACCTCCAACGCCCGCACATGGCGGCTCAGCGCCGGCTGCGCGGTGCCGAGCACGGCCGCGGCGCGCGTGAAGCTGCCGAGCTCGGCCACCTGCACAAAGGCGCGCAGCTGCTTCAGGTCCATCGGCCCACCGCTTCCATCCGGCAATGCTATGCCGTTTTGTTCTAACAGCTAGTCCGATCTGCGGGTTGAATCATGGCCCCGGCGGTCGAAGAATCGGCCGGCCATGAACACCACCCCGCTCCACGGCATCTCGTCGATGGCCACCCGGCAACTGCTGGTGGCGCTGGCTGCCGACGCGGCCGGGCGTGGCGGCCCGGTGGCGGCTTTCGAGAGCGTGGGCGGCGTGGACGCCGCGCGGCGCGTGGCCGCCGGCGAGCGCTTCGACCTGGTCGTGCTCGCGGCCGAGGCCATCGACAAGCTGCTCGCCGCCGGCCATGCCGAAGGCCCGCGCATCGACCTCGTGCGCTCGGCGATGGCAGTGGCCGTGCGTGCCGGCGCGCCCCGCCCGGGCATCGCCACCGAGGCCGCGCTGCGCGAGGCCGTGGCCGCGGCGGCCAGCATCGGCTATTCCACCGGCCCCAGTGGCAACCACCTGCTGGTGCTGGTCGAGCGCTGGGGCCTGGCCGACACCCTGGCGCCGCGCCTGGTGCAGGCGCCACCGGGTGTGCCGGTGGCCGCGCTGGTGGCGCGCGGCGAGGCCGCGCTGGGATTCCAGCAGATGCCGGAACTGGCCGGCGCACCGGGCATCGACGTCCTGGGGCCGCTGCCCGATGGCGCGGCGCAGATCACCACCTTCAGCGCCGCGCTCGGCCAGGCCGGGCCGCGGCGCGATGCCGTGCGGGCGCTGCTCGCGCTGTTCAACGACGAAGCCGCCGCCGCCATCAAGCGGCGCCACGGCCTGGAGCCCTGCACACCATGATCATCGACATCCACGGCCACTACACCACGGCGCCCAAGGCGCTGGAAGCCTGGCGCAACGCGCAGATCGCCGGCATCAAGGATCCGTCGGCCATGCCGCGCGCGGCCGAGCTGAAGATCTCCGACGACGAGATCCGCGAGAGCATCGAAGCCAACCAGCTGGCCAAGATGAAGGAGCGCGGCAGCGACCTCACCATCTTCAGCCCGCGCGCCAGCTTCATGGCGCACCACATCGGCGACTTCCAGGTCTCCAGCACCTGGGCGGCGATCTGCAACGAGCTCTGCTACCGCGTGAGCCAGCTGTTCCCCGATGCCTTCATTCCCGCGGCCATGCTGCCGCAGAGCCCGGGCGTGGATCCCAAGACCTGCATCCCCGAACTCGTGAAGTGCGTGGAGCAGTACGGCAACGTCGCGATCAACCTGAACCCCGATCCCAGCGGCGGCCACTGGACCAGCCCGCCGCTGACCGACCGCCACTGGTACCCCATCTACGAAAAGATGGTCGAGTACGGGATTCCGGCCATGGTGCACGTGAGCACCAGCTGCAACGCCTGCTTCCACACCACCGGCGCGCACTACATCAATGCCGACACGACGGCGGTGATGCAGCTGATCCAGGGCGACCTGTTCAAGGACTTTCCGACGCTGAAGTTCATCGTGCCGCACGGCGGCGGCGCCGCGCCCTACCACTGGGGCCGCTACCGCGGGCTGGCGCAGGAGCTGAAGAAGCCGCTGCTGGCAGAACACCTGCTGAACAACGTGTTCTTCGACACCTGCGTCTACCACCAGCCGGGCATCGACCTGCTGACCAAGGTGATCCCGGTCAAGAACATCCTGTTCGCCAGCGAGATGATCGGCGCGGTGCGTGGCGTCGACCCGGAAACCGGCTTCTTCTACGACGACACCAAGCGCTACATCGAGGCCAGCACGCAGCTGAGCGCCGACGAAAAACACGCCATCTACGAAGGCAATGCGCGGCGCGTCTATCCGCGGCTGGATGCCGCGCTCAAGCACAAGGGGCTCTGAGATGTACGAACTCGGCGTCGTCTACCGCACCATCCAGCGCACCGAAGCGCATGTCGCCGACCAGCTGGCGCGCTTCGGCAGCGCCACGGTGCACGAGGCCCAGGGCCGGGTCGGCCTGCTGCACAGCGGCATCCGGCCGGTGTGGGGCGGCGCGCAGGTGTCCGGCACCGCCGTCACCGTGCTGCTGCACCCGGGCGACAACTGGATGATGCACGTGGTGGCCGAGCAGATCCGCCCCGGCGACATCGTCGTCGCGGCCATCACCGCACCCTGCACCGACGGCTACTTCGGCGACCTGCTGGCCACCAGCTTCCAGTCGCGCGGCGCGCGCGCGCTGGTCATCGACGCCGGCGTGCGCGACGTGAAGACACTCGCCGAGATGCGCTTTCCGGTCTGGAGCAAGGCCATCAGCGCCAAGGGCACGATCAAGGCCACGCTGGGCAGCGTCAACATCCCGGTGGTCTGCGCCGATGCGCTGGTGCACCCGGGCGACGTGATCGTGGCCGACGACGACGGCGTGGTCTGCGTGCCACGGGCGCTGGCCGAAAAGACGCTGGAGGCCGCGACGAAGCGCGAAGCCAACGAAGGCGAAAAACGCGCCAAGCTGGCCGCCGGCGTGCTGGGCCTGGACATGTACAAGATGCGCGAGCCGCTGGCGGCGGCCGGTCTGCGCTACCTCGACTGAGCGGATGAGCGCCGTGAACGTTGCCCTGATCGGCTACGGCGAGGTCGGCCGCATCCTCGCCGAGGACCTGCGCGCGCGGGGCGTCGAGGTCGCCGCCTACGACCGAAAGCTCGGCACCGCTGGCACCGCCGGCACCGACCACGCCGCGCCGCTGCAGGCCCACGCCGCCGCGCACGGCGTGCGGCTGGCCGCCAGCGCGGCCGCCGCGGTGCAGGGCGCCACGCTGGTGGTCAGCGCCGTCACCGCCAGCCAGGCCGTGCCGGTGGCCGAAGAAGTGGCACCGGCGCTGGCCAAGGACACGTTTTTCCTGGACTTCAACAGCGCCAGCCCCGGCGCCAAGATCCGTGCGGCAGGCTTCGTCGATGCTGCCGGCGGCCGCTACGTCGAAGGCGCGGTGATGACCAGCATCCCGCCCTACCGCATCCGCGTGCCGCTGCTGCTGGGCGGCCCGCATGCCGAAGCCCTCCAGCCCCTGCTCGACGGGCTGGGCTTTGCCGCGAAGCTGCACAGCGCCACGCTGGGCCTGGCCAGCGCCACCAAGATGTGCCGCAGCGTGATGATCAAGGGCCTGGAGGCCATGGTCATCGAGAGCTTCACCACGGCGCGCCACTACGGCGTGGAAGACGCGGTGATCGCCTCGCTGCAGGAAACCTTTCCGGCCATCGACTGGGAGAAGCAGGGCAGCTACTTCTTCCAGCGCGTCATCGAACACGGCCGGCGCCGCAGCGAAGAGGTGCGCGAGGTCGCCGTCACCGTGCGCGAGGCCGGGCTCGAACCCTTCAGCGCCGCCGGCACCGCCGAACGCCAGGCCTTCGTCGCCGACCTGGCAGATGCCGGCGTGTTCGGCACACGCGGTGAGCCGGGTTTTGCGCGCAGCGCGGACTGGCGCAGGGAAGCCGACCGCGTTCTTGCGAACGCGGGGGCCGACCGCCTGCTCGCGGCCCCCGGCAGCAAGGAGCCGACATGAAGACCCAGGTCGCCATCATCGGCAGTGGCCCGGCCGGCCTGCTGCTGTCGGAGATCCTGCACCGCCACGGCATCGAGAGCATCGTGCTGGAGCGACAGACACGCGAACACGTGCTGTCGCGCATCCGCGCTGGCGTGCTCGAAAGCACCACGGTCGACGTGCTGCGCGAGTACGGACTGGCCGAGCGCATGGACCGCGAAGGCCATCCGCACGACGGCATGCGCATAGCCTGGGCCGGGCGCGACAGCCTGCTGATCGACACCCAGGCCACGCTGGGCCGGCGCTTCATGGTCTACGGCCAGACCTCGGTGCAGGAAGACCTGTACGCCGCCGCAGACCGCCGCGGCGCCACCGTGCTCACCGAGGTGGCCGACGTGGTGCTGCACGACCTCGATGGCGCGCCCGGCACCCGGCCGCATGTGAGCTACACGCGCCACGGCGAGGCCGGCCGCATCGACTGCGACTTCATCGCCGGCTGCGACGGTTTCCACGGCGTGTCTCGACGCTCCATCCCCGACAGCGTGCGCCGCGAGTACGAGAAGGTCTACCCCTTCGGCTGGCTGGGCGTGCTGGCCCGTGTGAAGCCGCTGGCCGACCTGACCTACGTGAACCATCCGCGCGGCTTCGCGCTGGCCAGCTACCGCACCGACGCGCTCTCGCGCTACTACATCCAGGTGCCGCTGGACCACAAGGTCGAGGACTGGCCCGACGAGCGCTTCTGGCCCGAGCTGAAGGCACGCTTTCCGGAGGATCTCGCCGCCGCCATCACCGAAGGGCCGGCCATCGAGAAGAGCATCGCGCCGCTGCGCAGCTTCGTCGGCGAGCCCATGCGCTACGGTGCGCTGTTCCTCTGCGGCGACGCCGCGCACATCGTGCCGCCCACCGGCGCCAAGGGGCTGAACCTGGCGGTGTCCGATGTGTTCTACCTGTCGCGTGCGCTGGCCCGCTGGTACGGCCGCGGCGACGCCACGCTGATCGACGGCTACAGCGCGATGGCGCTGCGGCGCGTGTGGAGCAGCGTGCGCACCAGCTGGTACCTGACCAACCTGCTGCACCGCTTTCCGCACTTCAGCGAGTTCGACCAGAAGGCGCAGGAGTACGAGCTGGACTACCTGAAGCAGTCGCAGCGTGCCCAGGCGGCGCTGGCCGAGCAGTACGCCGGCCTGCCCTTCGAACGGGTGGACTGAACACGATGAGCACCTTCACCAAGACCCCCGGCTGGCTGGACTGGTATGCCGGCCCGAGCCAGCCGCGCTTTCAGCTGCCGCCGGGCAGCGTCGACGCGCACTGCCACGTCTTCGGCCCCGGCGCCGAGTTCCCGTTTGCGCCCGAGCGCAAGTACACGCCCTGCGACGCGTCCAAGGCGCAGCTGTTCGCGCTGCGCGACCACCTGGGCTTTGCGCGCAACGTCATCGTGCAGGCCACCTGCCACGGTGCCGACAACCGCGCCATGGCCGACGCCTGCGCCACGAGCGGCGGCAAGGCACGTGGTGTGGCCACCGTGAAGCGCAGCGTCAGCGACGCCGAGCTGGAAGCCCTGCACAACGCCGGCGTGCGCGGCGTGCGTTTCAACTTCGTCAAGCGGCTGGTGGACTTCACGCCGAAGGACGAGCTGCTGGAGATCGCCGGCCGCATCAAGAGCCTGGGCTGGCACGTCGTCATCTACTTCGAGGCGCAGGACCTGCCCGAGCTGTGGGACTTCTTCGCCACGCTGCCCACCACCGTGGTCGTCGACCACATGGGCCGGCCCGACGTGAACAAACCGGTCGACGGGCCCGAGTTCGCGCTGTTCCAGCGCTTCATGCACGAGCACGACAACGTCTGGAGCAAGGTCAGCTGCCCGGAGCGGCTGAGCGTGACCGGCCCGAAGGCACTGAACGGCGAACAAGCCGCCTACCGCGACGTCGTGCCCTTCGCGCGCCGCATCGTCGAGCGCTTCCCCGACCGTGTGCTCTGGGGCACCGACTGGCCGCATCCCAACCTGAAGGACCACATGCCCGACGACGGCCTGCTGGTCGATTTCATCCCGCACATCGCGGTCACGGCCGAGCTGCAGCACAAGCTGCTGGTGGCCAACCCGATGCGCCTGTACTGGCCCGAGGAGGCCTGAACATGTCCCTCGACAAACCTTACCTGGACGTGCCCGGCACGACCATCTTCGACGCCGAGCAGTCGCGCAAGGGCTACTGGCTGAACCAGTTCTGCATGAGCCTGATGAAGGCCGACAACCGCCAGCGCTTCCTGGCCGACCAGCGCGCCTACCTCGACGAGTGGCCCATGACCGAGGCGCAGAAGCAGGCCGTGCTGGCGCGGGACCTGAACCGCTGCATCGCCGAGGGCGGCAACATCTACTTCCTGGCCAAGCTCGGCGCCACGCACGGCAAGAGCTTCCAGCAGATGGCTGGCAGCATGACCGGCATGACCGAAGAGGAGTACCGCGACATGATGGTCGGCGGGGGCCGTTCGGTGAACGGCAACCGCGTGGTCGGCGAAGACGGCAACGCGCAGGCCCATCACCAGCCGCAAGGCTCGGCCAGCAAGGCGGGGTTCTGAACATGGCCCGCATCACCGCCTCCGTCTACACCAGCCACGTGCCGGCCATCGGCGCGGCCATGGACCTGGGCAAGACCGCCGAGCCCTATTGGCAGAAGGTGTTCGCCGGCTACGAGTTCTCGCGGCAATGGATGCGCGAGAACCGGCCCGACGTGGTCTTCCTGGTCTTCAACGACCACGCCACGGCCTTCAGCCTGGACTTCATCCCGACCTTCGCCATCGGCACCGCCGCCGCCTACACGCCGGCCGACGAAGGCTGGGGCCCGCGGCCGGTGCCACCGGTGGTGGGCCACCCGGCGCTGGCCGCGCACATCGCGCAGAGCGTGATCCAGGACGATTTCGACCTGACCATCGTCAACCGCATGGACGTGGACCACGGCCTGACGGTGCCGCTCTCGCTGATGTGCGGCCCGCAGGACAAGGCCACGGGTGCCTGGCCCTGCCCGGTGATCCCCTTCGCCGTCAACGTCGTGCAGTACCCGGTGCCCAGCGGCCGCCGCTGCTTCGAGCTGGGCCGCGCCATCCGCCGCGCCGTCGAGAGCTACGACGAGGACCTGAACGTGCAGATCTGGGGCACCGGCGGCATGAGCCACCAGCTGCAGGGCCCGCGCGCCGGCCTCATCAACGCCGAGTGGGACAACCGCTTTCTCGACCGGCTGATCGCCGAACCCGAGCAGCTGGCCCAGGTGCCGCACATCGACTACGTGCGCGAGGCCGGCAGCGAAGGCATCGAACTGGTGATGTGGCTGATCGCGCGCGGTGCGATGTCCGACATCGGCGGCGGTGCGCCAGCGCCCTCGGTGAAGCACCGCTTCTATCACGTGCCCGCGTCGAACACGGCCGTCGGCCATCTGATCCTGGAGAACGCATGAGCAAGCCCCTGAAGATCGCGCTGGCCGGTGCCGGCGCCTTCGGCCAGAAACACCTTGACGCGCTGAAGCTGATCGACGGCGTCGAGGTCATCAGCCTGGTCGGCCGCGAGCTCGACAAGACGCGCGAGGTGGCCACCAGGTACGGCGTGGGCCACGCCACCACCGAGCTGTCCGAGGCGCTGAAGCAGCCAGGCCTGGACGCGGTGATCCTGGCCACGCCGACGCAGCTGCACGCCACGCAGGCCGTGCAGTGCCTGGAAGCCGGCAAGCACGTGCAGGTGGAGATTCCACTCGCCGACAGCCTGCGCGATGCCTACCGCGTGCTGGAGCTGCAGTCGAAGACGGGGCTGGTGGCCATGGTCGGCCACACGCGCCGCTTCAACCCCAGCCACCAGTGGGTGCGCCAGAAGATCGTCGCCGGCGAGTTCAACATCCAGCAGATGGACGTGCAGACCTACTTCTTCCGCCGCACGAACATGAACGCGCTGGGCCAGCCGCGCAGCTGGACCGACCACCTGCTGTGGCACCACGCCGCGCACACGGTGGACCTGTTCGCCTACCAGGCACGCAGCCCCATCGTGAAGGCGCATGCGGTGCAGGGGCCGATCCACCCGCAGCTCGGCATCGCGATGGACATGAGCATCCAGCTCAAGGCCGCCAGCAGCGCGATCTGCACGCTCTCGCTCAGCTTCAACAACGACGGTCCGCTCGGCACCTTCTTCCGCTACATCGGCGACACCGGCACCTACCTCGCGCGCTACGACGACCTGGTCGACGGCAAGGAGCAGAAGATCGACGTGTCCAAGGTGGATGTGTCGATGAACGGCATCGAGCTGCAGGACCGCGAGTTCGTCGCCGCCATCCGCGAAGGCCGCGAGCCCAATGCCAGCGTGGCCCAGGTGCTGCCCTGCTACGAGGTGCTGCACGACCTGGACCGCCAGCTGGCGCAAGGCTGAGGCACCGAAACAAACCGACACCACCGCCCGCTGCGGGGCGGGGTGTGTTGCGAACGCTCACGACTCGTCAACACCCGCTTGCAGATGCAAGCGGCCTGCGCGGCACCTGCGGGGTCTTGCGCGCTCCAATAGGTCTTCCAACAAGACCGAGAGGAGTCCGCGATGAAGACGCAGGAAACCCCCGCGGCGCGTGCCGCGACCAAGGCTGCTGCCTCAAGGCCAGCCAGGCCGGCCTGGCTGGTCGGTGGCGCGCTGCTGGCGGCGGCCGTCGGCTCGCTGGCCACGGTGATGGCGCTGCGTGGTCCCCACGCCGCCTTCGCCGCCGGTGCCATCGACGACCCCGCGGACACCAGCGTGCAGGCCTCGAGCCAGCCGCGTGAGCAGAGCGAGGAGATCGTCTCGACGCTGTCGCCCGCACCGGCCGCCCGGCCCGCGGCGACCGCCGCAACCAGAACCGCGGGCAGCACGGCCACCACCGCCACGCGCCCGGCCGTCTGCGCCGACTGCGCGGTCGTCGAGTCGGTGATCGCCGTCGAACGCGGCGACAAGCCCAGCGGCGTGGGCGCCGTGGCCGGCGCGGTGGCGGGCGGCCTGATCGGCAACCAGATGGGCGGCGGCAGCGGCAAGGACGCGATGACGGTCATCGGCGCCGTCGGCGGCGGCGTGGCCGGCCACCAGATCGAGAAGCGCAGCAAGACACGCACCGAGTACCAGGTGCGGCTGCGCATGGACGACGGCACGCGGCGCACGCTGGTGCACCCGACACGGCTGGCCGCCGGCGACCGGGTGCGCGTGAACGGCGAGCGCATCGTCGTCGCGGCCGCGGCCGGGGCGGGCGCCACGGCCGTCCTGCCCCAGGCCAGCACCGTGCCGGTGGCCGCGGCCGAGCCGGCCGACATGCCGCCCCGCACGCGGCCGCGCTCGATGGCCGAGGCGAAGCGCTTGCTGTGAGGCTTGCTCTGAGACTTGCTGTGAGGCTGCTGTCAGCGGGCTGGGCTTGGCCAGCTCCGGCGCTCAGGTGTCCGACCAGCGGCGCAGCAGGTTGTGGTACGTGGCGGTCAGCGCCACGAGCTGGGGATCGGCCTCGCCCAGCCGGGCGCGCAGGTCCATCAGCGCCAGGTCCATCTCGTGCAGCAGGCGGCGCTGCTCGGCGTCGCGCACCAGGCTCTGCATGAACAGGTAGCAGGCCAGCCGCTCGCCGCGCGTCACGGGCGTCACCTCGTGCAGCAGGCCCGAGGGGTAGATCACCACGCTGCCGGCCGCGCCCTTGACGGTGCGCGTGCCCAGCGGCTCGCGGATGACGAGCTCGCCGCCGTCGTAGTCGGCCGGATCGCTCAGGAACACCGTCGCCGACAGATCGGTGCGCAGCGCGCTGCCGTCGGGCAGCCAGCGCACGGTGTTGTCGAAGTGCCAGCCGTAGCTGGGGTGCTCGGGCGTGTAGCGGTTGAAGTTGGGCGGCCGCACCTTCAGCGGCAGCGCCGCCGACATGAGCAGCGCGCTGCGGTTGAGCGCGCGCATCACCGTCTGGCGCATCTCGCGCAGGCCGTCCCAGGCCTCCGGGATCTGCAGGTTGTGCTTGACCTGCAGCGCCTGCGGCCCGGCGCTCTCACCGCCGTGCCAGGGCGCCCCGCGGGCCCGCGCGCGCAGCTGCGCGAGCTCCTCGCGTGCCAGCACCTCGTCGATCAGGATCATCATGGCTGCATGATGCCCTGCGGGCGCGCCAGCGGCGGGGTCAGAACTCGTGCCGCAGCGTCAGCACGGCCTGCCGGCCGGGGCCGGGGATGCCCTGGCCGCCGCCTTCGGCCACCTGCAGCAGGTAGCGCTCGTCGGCGAGGTTGTAGACGTTGAACTGCAGCCGCGTCTTCGGCGCAAAGCGCCACTGCGCGTACAGGTCGGCCACCGTGTAGCCCGGGATCAGCACCTTGCGCGTGCCGGTCTCGGTGGCCTGCACGCTGCCCCAGCTCTGCGTCACGTGCTGCAGCCCCGCGCCCAGCGACAGCCGGGGCAGCACGTCGACCAGCGTGAACACGTTGAACGAGTGCTTGGGCGTGCCGCCCAGCGTCTGGCCCACCGCGAAGGGACGGCTCGGCGCGGCCAGCACCTCGCCATCGAGGTAGGTGTAGCCGGAGTACAGGCGCCAGGTCCGCGTCACGCGGCCCGCGGTCAGCAGCTCGAAGCCGGACACACGCAGCTTGGCGTCCAGGATCGAGTTGTCGCCACCGGCCTGGCCGGGGAAACGTGCGCGGTCCTTGCGCGTCTGGAACAGCGCGGCGTTCACGTCCAGGTCGGCACCGGCGCGCCACTTGGCGCCCAGCTCGAAGGCGGTGGTCTTCTCGGGATCGAGCTGGAAGGTGGCGTTGTCGGCCACACGCGCCGTGGCGCCGCCGGCCAGCTGCACCTGGTTGCGGTCGAAGTTGCCCGAGACCTCGAAGGCCGTGCCGGCCGAGGCGTACAGGCTCAGGTTGGGCTGCAGCTTCCACACCACGCCCAGGCTGCCGCTGACGGCGTCATCGGTGCGCGAGACCACGCGGTTGTCGCCCGGCGTCGGCAGGTTCTCGCGGCCGGCTTCGGAGGCCGTGGCCTTCACACGGTCCCAGCGCAGGCCCAGGTTGAGCTCCCACTGCGGCGCGAGCTTGAGCGTGTCCAGCGCGTACAGCGCCACTTCCTCGGTCTCGAAGCTGTACACCGTGCCGTCGTAGGGGTTGGCCGGCCGCTGGCGCGGCGCGGGTGCGTACAGGTCGGTCAGCGGCCCGTTCGCGTCAGGACGGCGGCGGTTTTCGTAGCTGAGCCGGGCGAACTCGATGCCGGTGACCAGGTCGTGCTGCACGCCGCCGGTCTTGAAGCGGCTGATCAGCGCGGTCTGGTTGCTGATGCCGTCGTCGGTCTGGTCGCGCGGCTTGGTGTCGCCACGCACCTGGGCGCCCTCGAAGCCCGGCGACGCGGCCGGGATGTTGCGCACGCGCGGTGACGAGGTGATGGCGTCGTTCGTCACCTTCGACAGGCGCGTCTGGTTGCGCAGCAGCAGGTCGGGCGCCAGCTCGTGCTCGATCACCAGGCCGAACTGGGTGGCCTCGACGTCCTTGTAGTCGTCGACGTGCCCGTAGAAGTTCGAGAAGTTGATGCCGGGCGGCAAGGCACCGGTGCCGCGGGCGTGGCTGCCCGAGGGGTCCCGGTCCAGCGGCAGGCCGGCATCGGGAATGTCGTTCTGCCGCGTGTACAGCAGGTCGGCGCTCACACGCGTGGCGCCGGTGAAGCCCCAGGTGAAGGCGCCGTACAGGCCGTGGCGCTTCTGCTCCACCGTGTCGCGCCCGGGCGTGCCGCTCTCGTGGGCCATGAGGTTGACCCGCGCGGCCGCGTTGTCGCCGATCGGCCGGTTCACGTCGACCGTGGCCCGCTTGAGGCTGGCGCCGCCCAGGCTGAGCTCGGCGCGGCCGAAGGCCTCGCGCTTCGCGGCCTTGGTGACGAAGTTGATCGTGCCGCCCGCCGAGCCGCGGCCCGAGAAGGTGGAGTTCGGCCCCTTCACGACCTCGAGCTGGTCGACGTAGAACGGGTCGCGGAAGTAGGCGCCGATGTCGCGCGCGCCGTTGACATTGATGTCGTCGCGTGCGTTGAAGCCGCGGATCTTGAGCTGGTCGCCACCCGGCGGGTTGCCTTCACCTGCCTGCAGGCTGATGCCGGGCAGGTTGCGCAGCGCGTCCGAAAGGTTCTGCACGCCCTGCTCCTGCAGCAGCGCCTCGGGCAGCACGGTCACGATGCGCGGCGTGTCCTGCAGCGGCCGGGTGTACTTCACGCCGGCCGGCTGTTCGCCGCGGAAGCCGGAGATCTCGATGGTCTGGTCGGCCGCCGGTGCCTGGGCCCAGGCCGGCAGGGCGAGCGCCGCGCCGCTGCCAGCGGCCAGGGTGAGCGCGGTGCGGGCGGCACGGGCGAGCGGGTGAAGGGGGCGCATCGGGTCGGGTCTCCTCGTCGGGTGTTCGGTGGTGCTGTTCGGTTCGGTGGGCGGCCGGTGCATGCACGGCCACCCGCAGCGGCATCGGCTGCGAACGGCGGCGGACTGTAATTGCATATCGTTTTCGTTTGCATTTCTACACACACATCCACGAGATCTCCAGGGCTACCGACAATCCCGCCATGAGTGCCACCCCGCCCACCGCCTTCGCCCGCCGTCGCATCGGCCCGTTCACCGTGCCCCCCATCGGGCTGGGCTGCATGAACCTCAGCCACGCCTACGGCGCGCCACCGTCGGCCGAAGACGGCGAGCGGCTGCTGCACGCGGCGCTGGATGCCGGCGTGGCGCTGTTCGACACCGCGGCGCTGTACGGCTTTGGGGGCAACGAGCGGCTGGTGGGCCGCGTGCTCGCGCCGCACCGCGACCGCATCGTGCTGTGCAGCAAGGGCGGCATGACCGGCCAGCCGGTGGGCGAAGGCGGCGCGCTGCAGCGCGTGATCGACGGCCGGCCCGAGAGCCTGCGGCGCGACGTCGAGGCCAGCCTGCAGCGCCTGGGCACCGACCTCATCGACCTGTACTACCTGCACCGCTGGCACAAGGCCGTGCCGGTGGAGGACAGCGTGGGCGCGCTGGCCGACCTGGTGCGCGCCGGCAAGCTGCGCAGCATCGGCCTGAGCGAGGTCTCGGCCGCGACGCTGAAACGCGCCCACGCCGTGCACGCGATCGCCGCGGTGCAGACCGAGCTGAGCCCCTGGACTCGCAACGCCGAGATCGCGGTGCTGGCGGCCTGCCGCGAGATCGGCGCCGCCTTCGTCGCGTTCAGCCCGGTGGCGCGCGGCGTGTTCACCGACAGCCCGCCCGAGCCGGCCGGGTTCGATGCGCGCGACGTGCGCCGCTCGATGCCGCGTTTTGCCGCCGCGCACTGGCCGGCCAACCTGGCGCTGCGGGCCCAGGCCGCGGCGCTGGCGCGCGAAGCCGGGACCACGCTGGCGCAACTGTCACTGGCCTGGGTGCTGGCGCGCGGCGAACACGTGCTGGCCATCCCGGGCACGACGAGCCTGGCGCACCTGCAGGAGAACCTGGCCACGCCGGCCATCGCGCCCGAGTGGCTGGAGCGCCTGTCGGCGCTGATGGGCCCGGCTGCGCCGGCGGGCGAGCGCTACGGCGCGCAGTCGCAGTCCGAGGTCGACACCGAGGTCTTCGGCTGAAGCCGGCCCGCCCGCAGCGAACTCAGCCGCCAGCCAGCAGCACCGGCATCTTCGCGCGCACCGCGGTGCCCAGGTCGCGGATGCGCGCCAGCAGCGCGCGCTTGTCGGCCTCGTGCTCGCCCACGCCGCGCGCCATCGCCGCGTAGCGGTCCAGCCGGCAGGCCACCAGCCACTTCGCCAGGTTCTCGTCGCGTGTCCAGCGGTGCTGGTTGGCCATGTTGGCGGCCAGCAGCTCCAGCCAGCGCAGGCCCGGGGCCGGCATCGGCACCACGGTGCACAGCGCGTTGTTGTGCGCCTCGTGCTCAGGCCCGGGCCAGGTGGCCTCGACATGCGCGATCAGCGCCGCCGAGAACACCGGCTGGCAGGCCCGCACCATCTGCAGCACGAGGCGGGAACCCTGGAACACCGGTTCCAGCGGCGTGTCGGGCGGGATGGCCGTGGCGCTGCAGTCCACGTGCACCGTGCCCGGCGTCGTCGGCACCGTGCCGCCGTCGAGCTCGATGTGCTCGCGCGCGATGCGCCGCACATGGCCCAGCCGCAGCACCCGGCCGATGCGCCGCAGATGCGCCAGCTCGGCGCGCGAGACGGTGGCGCAGAAGTACTTGGCCGGCTCGACGGCCGGGTCCAGCCGCACCAGCTGGCCGGCAGCCTCGAGCCGGTGGTACAGATCGGCCATCGACGTGGCGTCGACCACGGCCTGCAGCTGCGCCGCCATGCCGCCGAAGCTCTCCATGAAGAACTCGGGCGCGGGCTGCACGTTCTCGCGCAGCAGCAGCCAGCTGTCGCGCGGCACGATCCAGCGCAGCGCGGCAGGGTCCACGCCCTGCGCCAGCAGCCACACGATCACGTCCATGGCCGTCTTGCCGCCGCCCACCACCACCCAGCCGTCGGGCGGGCTCTCGATGCCGGGCAAGGCGTTCGGCGGCACGCAGCGCACGCCCTCGTCCACCGCGTAGGCCGGCGGCCGCGTGGCCGGTACCTGCGTGTTCAGCGCCGAGGCCACGAGGGTCTTGCGCCGCACCTTCAGCGGCCGCGTGCGGCCGCTGAGCAGCGAACGCAACTGGCCGTCGGGCGTGATCTCGTGCTTGGGCAGCCAGCGCACACGCGCGCTGGGCAGGAACTGCTCGTTCATCACCGCCTCGTAGTAGGCGAGGATCTCCGGCCCCGAGGCCAACTCGTACAGGCCACGGTTCAGGCCGACCTCGTCCTTGCGGCCGTTGCCCAGCGGGCGCGAGTTCACGCCGTAGGTGGCGCTGGGCTGGTGCAGCCGCACGAAGGGGTAGGCGTCGTTCCAGTGGCCGCCCGGGCGGTGGTGGCGGTCGACGATCAGCAGCTCGGCGTCGGTCTCGGCCAGCAGCACGTCGGCGGCGGCCATGCCCATGGCGCCGGCGCCCTGGATCAGGTAATCGCACTCCATGGCTGCTCCCCTCCCTGCGCCGCGGTGACAGCGGCGTCGCCGTGCAGTCTCGACCCAGGCCCGGGCCGCGCCAATCCCGGGCTAACCAGCGTATGCCGGCCCCGCGTGCTTGAAAATGCCGCTTTCAGCCCCACCGTGCGGGCTCGTCCTCGTTCCCCCGTTCAGACCACCCCCGAATCCCATGGACAAACAGACGCTGTCGTTCCAGGCCGAGGTGCAGCAGATCCTGCACCTGGTCACCCACTCGCTGTACAGCAACAAGGAGATCTTCCTGCGCGAGCTGGTCTCCAACGCCTCCGACGCCTGCGACAAGCTGCGTTTCGAGGCGCTGGACAAGCCCGAGCTGCTGGAAGACCAGCCGAACCTGGACGTGCGCGTGTTCTTCGACGCCGAGGCCAAGACCATCACCATCCGCGACAACGGCATCGGCCTGAGCGCGGACGAAGCCGTGTCGCACCTGGGCACCATCGCCAAGAGCGGCACGCGCGAGTTCCTGAGCAAGCTCGACGGCGAGAAGAAGAAGGACGCCAACCTGATCGGCCAGTTCGGCGTGGGCTTCTACAGCGGCTTCATCGTCGCCGAGCGCATGACGGTCGAGAGCCGCCGCGCCGGCGCCGCCGCCGACCAGGGCGTGCGCTGGAGCAGCGACGGCAGCGGCGCCTTCGAGGTCGAGACCATCACCAAGCCCGGGCGCGGCACCGACGTCATCCTGCACCTGCGCGAAGGCGAGGAAGAGTTCCTCTCGGCCTGGAAGCTCAAGTCCATCATCGGCAAGTACTCCGACCACCTGAACCTGCCGGTGCTGATGCCGAAGCAGAGCTGGGACGAAGAGAAGAAGGAACAGGTCACCACCGACGAGTGGGAGCCGGCCAACAAGGCCCAGGCGCTGTGGACCCGCGCCAAGAGCGAGGTCACCGACGAGCAGTACCGCGAGTTCTACAAGCAGATCAGCTACGACCAGGAAGCGCCGCTGGCCTACACGCACAACCGCGTCGAGGGTCGCACCGAGTACACGCAGCTGCTGTACATCCCGAAGAAGGCGCCCTACGACCTGTGGAACCGCGACAAGCGCGGCGGCGTCAAGCTGTACGTGAAGCGCGTGTTCATCATGGACGACGCCGAGGCGCTGATGCCGGTGTACCTGCGCTTCGTGAAGGGCGTGATCGACTCGGCCGACCTGCCGCTGAACGTGAGCCGCGAGCTGCTGCAGGAAAGCCGCGACGTGAAGGCCATCCGCGAGGGCGGCACGAAGCGCGTGCTGTCCATGCTGGAAGACGTGGCCGAGAACCAGAAGGACACCTACGCCGAGTTCTGGGCGCAGTTCGGCAGCGTGCTGAAGGAAGGCATCGGCGAAGACTTCAACAACCGCGAGCGCCTGGCCAAGCTGTTCCGCTTTGCCAGCACGCATGCCGACAGCGGCGTGAGCTTCGAGGACTACCTCGGCCGCATGAAGGAAGGCCAGGACGAGATCTACGTCATCACCGCCGACAACCTGGCCGCCGCCAAGGCCAGCCCGCAGCTCGAGATCTTCCGCAAGAAGGGCATCGAGGTGCTGCTGCTGGTGGACCGCGTCGACGAGTGGATGCTGAGCCACCTGTACGAGTTCGACGGCAAGAACCTGGTCAGCGTGGCCAAGGGCGCGGTCGACCTGGGCAAGCTGCAGGACGAGGCCGAGAAGCAGCAGGCCGAGGCCGCCGCCGAGGCCGCGAAGCCGCTGCTGGAGCGGCTGAAGAAGAGCCTGGGCGAGCGCGTCAAGGACGTGCGCGCGACGACCCGCCTGGTCGACAGCCCGGCCTGCATCGTGGTCGACGACGGCGACATGAGCACGCACCTGGCGCGCATGCTCAAGGCCGCCGGCCAGGACGCGCCGAAGGCCCAGCCGGTGCTTGAGGTGAACCCCGAACACGCGCTGGTGAAGAAGCTCGATTCCGCCGAGGGCAGCGAGCGCTTCGACGACCTCGCCCACATCCTGCTCGACCAGGCCGTGCTGGCCGAAGGTGGCGTGCTGGAAGACCCGGCGGCCTACGTGAAGCGGGTGAACGCGCTGCTGGCGGGCTGAGCCCGGGGGCCCTCCGGACGGTGCTCGTGGCGCGGGAGTTGCTTCCCGCCAGGGCGTGAGCCCGTCCGCCCTCCAGCCCCTTGAACAGATCAGCGCCGGCGACACCGCCTGGATGCTCGCCGCCACGGCGCTGGTGCTGCTGATGACGCTGCCCGGCCTGGCGCTGTTCTACGCCGGCATGGTGCGGCGCAAGAACGTGCTGGGCACCATGGCCCAGGTGCTGGCCACCGCGGCCGTGGCCTCACTGCTGTGGTTCGCCGCCGGCTACAGCATCGCCTTTGCGCCCGGCAACCCATGGTGGGGCTCGCTGGACGCCGCCTGGATGCAGTCCGTGCGCCTGGACCGGCTGGCGGGCACCGTCAGCGTGCATCCGCTGGCGCCGACGGTGCCGGAATCGGTGTTCGCGATGTTCCAGCTGAGCTTCGCGGTGATCACGCCGGCGCTGGTGGTCGGCGCCTTCGTCGAGCGCATGCGCTTCGCCGGCATGCTGTGGTTCATGGGGCTCTGGGCGCTGCTGGTCTATGCGCCCATCGCCCACTGGGTCTGGGCGCCCGACGGCTGGCTGGCCGCGCGCGGCGCACTCGATTTCGCCGGCGGCACCGTGGTGCACATCAACGCCGGCGCCGCCGGGCTGGTGATGGCCTGGATGCTGGGCCCGCGCCTGGGCCACGGCCAGGAGCCGCTGACGCCGCACAACCTGGGCTGGACCATGGCCGGCGCCGGCCTGCTGTGGGTGGGCTGGCTGGGTTTCAACGGCGGCTCGGCGCTGGCGGCCGACGCCCGCGCCGGGCATGCGCTGCTGGTCACGCAGCTGGCGGCCGCGGCCGGTGCGCTGGCCTGGATGCTCAGCGAGTGGATCGTGCGCCGGGCACCCTCGCTGCTGGGCCTGTGCAGCGGCGTGGTGGCCGGCCTGGTGGCGATCACGCCGGCCTCGGGCTTTGTCGAGCCGGCCTCGGCGGTGGCCATCGGCGTGGTGGCCGGCGTGGCCTGCTACTGGGGCGCCACGGCCCTGAAGCGCTGGCTGCGGGCCGACGACGCGCTCGACGTTTTCGGCGTGCATGCCGTCGGCGGCCTGGTCGGCGCGGTGATGACCGGCTGGCTGGCGGCGCCGGCCATCGGCGGCGCACAAGGTTCGGTGCCGGTGCAGCTGATGGCCGCCGGCGCGACGCTGCTCTACAGCGCCGCCGCCACCGCGGCCATCCTGTGGGTGGTCAAGGTGGTGATCGGCCTGCGCGTCACCGAACGCCAGGAGCAAGCCGGGCTGGACCTGGCCCAGCACGGCGAGCGTGTGGAGGCGTGAGCCTTGCTCGAGAGCGAAAAGCTCGCCATCGCCGCCCACCTGCACGTGGCGCTGCGGCGGCGCATCGGGCGCGTGACCGACGTCGAGTGGCTGGTGCGCAGCCCGGAGTACGCGCGCGAGATCCTGCGTGTGGCCCGCGCCGACCCGGCGCATGCCGACCTGCTCGAATGGGCGGCGCGGCTGGAGGCGGCGCTGTTCCCGGCCGTGCCCGGGCCCACACCCACCAGCCCGGCTCGCGCCACCGCCGCCAGCTCGGCAGCCCCGCTGCCCGCGCAGTCACCGCTGCAGCGCTACATCGGCAGGCTGCGCTAGAACCGCACGGCCATCTTCAGGTGGTAGCCCTCGGCCTTGCCCACGCGCTCGGCCTCGACGGCCACGGCGAAGGGCACGATGCCGATGTTGAGACCGACGAAGCGGCGGTTCATCGAGAAGCTCTCGCTGGCGAGCGCGGTGTTCGGCGCCGAGGCCTTGGCACGCACGGTGCCGATGCCGGCGTAGGGCGTGAGCATCAGAAAGCCCTTGCTGATGGACAGATCGGCGCCGACCGTGTCCATCTTGAAGTCCGGCACACCCGACACACGCGAGGCCGACAGCCGCACCGCCACCGCCGGCATCACCGTGCTGCCCCCGACGAAGGCCCAGCGCACTTCGCCGCCCACGGCACGCACGTTGGTGCCGGGCAGCTGCGTCAGCGACGCGCCGACGTCGATGTCGAAAGGCAGGCCCTTGTGCACACGCAGGCTGGCCATCGGCACCGCCTTGGGCACGCTGCCGCCGCCGGCGGCCTTGCGCAGCACGTCGCGGTTCGCCACCTGCGTGGCGCCGGCGGCCACGCCGACGTCGAAGCCGATCAGCCCCAGGCCCTCGGCCGGCACCAAGCCCTTGTACGACGCGGCGGCGGCCACGTCTTCGCTGAAGGCGCGGAACTCGCGCTGGTCGAGCAGGCGGACCAGGTTGAAGTCGGCGGCCGCAGCAGGCAAGGCGACAGGCAGCGTGGCGGCCAGCAGCAGACCGAGGCAGACGGAGCGAAGAGTCATGGGCGCAGCCTTGCGAAGACGGTGAGCGAGATTGTGGCGGGCCGCCGATGACCGGCCGATGGCCCCCTCCGCCATCGGCAGGAGCCATGTTGCAATCCGGCCATGCCGCGTTTCGCCGCCAACCTGTCGATGCTGTTCACCGAGCGGCCGCCGCTGGAGCGGGTGCGGGCCGCCGCCGAGGCCGGCTTCACCGCGGTGGAACTGCAGTTCCCCTACGACCAGCCCGCCGCAGCCTGGCGCGCCGCGCTCGACGCCGCCGGCCTGCCGATGCTGCTGCACAACCTGCCGCCCGGGGACTGGGCTGCGGGCGAACGCGGCATCGCCTGCCACCCGGGCCGCGTGGCCGAGTTCCGCGACGGCGTGCAGCGCGGCCTGGCCTACGCCAAGACGCTGGGCGTGCCACGCCTGAACGTGCTGGCCGGCCTGGCGCCGCCGGATGTGGACCCGGCCGAGGCGCGGCGCACGCTGGTGGACAACCTGCGCCACGCCGCCGCGGCGCTGCAGGCGGCGGGGCTGGAGCTGCTGCTGGAACCCATCAACCGCTTCGACATGCCGGGCTTCTTCGTGCACCGCAGCGCGCAGGCCATCGCCTTGTTCGACGAGGTCGGCGCACCGAACCTGAAGCTGCAGTACGACATCTACCACGCGCAGCGCAGCGAGGGCGAACTGGCTGCCACCATCGAACGGCTGCTGCCGCACATCGGCCACATCCAGATCGCCGACAACCCCGGCCGCCACGAACCCGGCACCGGCGAGATCGCCTGGGACTTCCTGTTCGCGCACCTGGACCGCATCGGTTATGCCGGTTGGGTGGGGGCGGAGTACCGGCCGGCGGGGCGGACGGAAGACGGGCTGGGGTGGCTGGCGCCGCGCCTCAGATCGCCAGCCGCGCCTTGACCCCGTCGGCCACCATGTCGGCGCCGCGGCCGCGCATCACGACTTCGCCGCGTTCCATCACCAGGTACTGGTCGGCGAGCTCTTCGGCGAAGTCGTAGTACTGCTCGACCAGCAGCACCGCCATCGGCTGGCCGTCGATGCCTTCGCGCGCCAGCTTCTTCAGCGTGCGGCCGATGTCCTTGATGATGCTCGGCTGGATGCCTTCGGTGGGTTCGTCCAGCACCAGCAGCTTCGGGCCGGCCGCCAGCGCGCGTGCGATGGCCAGCTGCTGCTGCTGGCCGCCGGAGAGATCACCGCCGCGGCGCGCGATCATCTGCTTCAGCACCGGGAACAGCTCGAACAGCACCGGCGGCACCACCGAGCCGCCGGGCCGCGAGGCCAGGCCCATGCGCAGGTTCTCGTCGACCGTCAGGCGGCCGAAGATCTCGCGCCCCTGCGGCACGTAGCCGATGCCGGCGCGCACACGTTCGTAGGACGTCTTGCGCGTGATCTCGGCGCCGGCCAGCGTGATGCGGCCGGTCTTCACACCGACCACGCCCATCAGGCTCTTCAGCAGCGTCGTCTTGCCGACACCGTTGCGGCCAAGGATGACGGTGATCTCGCCGGCGCGCGCCTCCAGGCTCAGTTCACGCAGGATGTGGCTGCCGCCGTAGAACTGGTTCAGGCCCTGGACCTGCAGCAGCGCCGGGCTGGTGTCAGCGGCCAAGGTACACCTCGACGACCTTTTCGTTGTTCTGCACCTCCGCCAGCAGGCCCTCGGCCAGCACCGAACCTTCGTGCAGCACGGTGACCTTCTTGCGGCCTTCGGTGAGCGCGGCGACGAAGCTCATGTCGTGCTCCACCACCACCAGCGAGTGCTGGCCTTCGAGCGTCAGGAACAGCTCGGCGGTGCGCTCGGTCTCCTCGTCGGTCATGCCCGCCACCGGCTCGTCAAGCAGCAGCAGCTTCGGGTCCTGCGCCAGCAGCATGCCGATCTCCAGCCACTGCTTCTGGCCGTGGCTCAGCAAGCCCGCGGTGCGGTGCGCCTCGTCCTTCAGGTGGATCAACACGAGCAGCTCGTCGAGCCGGTCGCGTTGCGCGCCGCTCAGGCGGCTGAACAGCGTGGCGCCCACGCCGCGGTCGGCCTTCAGCGACAGCTCGAGGTTCTGCCACACGGTGAGCGGCTCGTAGACCGTGGGCTTCTGGAACTTGCGGCCCACGCCGATGCCGGCGATCTGCGGCTCCTTCAGGCGCAGCAGGTCGACATTGCTGCCGAAGAACACGCTGCCGCTGTCGGGCCGCGTCTTGCCGGTGATGCAGTCCATCATCGTCGTCTTGCCCGCGCCGTTGGGGCCGATGATGCAGCGCAGCTCGCCAACGCCGATGGTCAGGCTCAGCGCGTTCAAGGCCTTGAAGCCGTCGAAGCTCACAGTGATGGCGTCGAGGTACAGCGCCACACCCTGCGTGAACACCACCTCACCGTCGGCCAGCGGCCGGCCGAAACCGCCGGCGGCGCGGGCGGTGGCGCTGCGCGCCTCGTAGGCGGCGCGGGCCTGTGCGCCGGCCTCCATGAGATCGGGCGTCATGCCGACTCTCCCTTGCCACGCGCGGCGATCTTGCGCACCAGCCCCACGATGCCCTGCGGCAGGAACAGCGTGACGGCGATGAACAGCGCGCCCAGGAAAAACAGCCAGAACTCGGGGAAGGCCACCGTGAACCAGCTCTTGGCCCCGTTCACGAAAAAGGCGCCGATGATCGGCCCGATCAGCGTGGCGCGGCCACCGACGGCGGCCCAGATGGCGATCTCGATCGAGGCCGCCGGGCTCATCTCGCCGGGGTTGATGATGCCCACCTGCGGCACGTACAAGGCACCCGCCACACCGCACATCGCGGCGCTGAGCGTCCAGATCGCCAGCTTGTACTTCACGGGGTCGTAGCCGCTGAACATCACGCGTGTTTCGGCGTCGCGGATGGCCTGCAGCACGCGCCCGGCCTTGCTGTTGACGATGGCGCGGCTCATCAGGAAGAAGCCCACCAGCACCAGGCCCGTCAGCACGAACAGGAACACCTTCATGCGCTGGTCGATAGTGATGTCGAGGATGCGCTTGAAGTCGGTGAAGCCGTTGTTGCCGCCGAAGCCGGTCTCGTTGCGGAAGAACAGCAGCATCGCGGCGAAGGTGAGCGCCTGCGTGATGATCGAGAAGTACACGCCCTTGATGCGCGAGCGGAACGCGAAGTAGCCGAACACGAAGGCCAGCAAACCCGGCACCAGCACCACCAGCAGCATCTGCGCGATGAAGCTGTCGCTCAGCAGCCAGTGCCAGGGCAGTTCCTTCCAGTTCAGGAACACCATGAAGTCGGGCAGCTCGCTGCGGTACTGGCCATCGGTGCCGATCTGGCGCATCAGGTACATGCCCATGGCATAACCGCCGAGCGCGAAGAACAGGCCATGGCCAAGGCTCAGGATGCCGGCGTAGCCCCAGATCAGGTCCATCGCCAGCGCGCAGATGGCGTAGCAGAGGATCTTGCCGGCCAGGCTGACGTAGAAGTCGCCCAGGTGGAAGGCCGAGTCCGGCGGCACCAGCAGGTTCAGCACCGGCACGACCACGGCGATGACGATCACCGCCGCCAGCACGGCGCTCCAGCCGCGGGTTCCCAGCTTCGTCGTCATGCTTCCGCGCTCCGGCCCTTGAGCGCGAAGATCCCTTGTGGCCGTTTCTGGATGAAGAGCACGATCAGCACCAGCACGATGATCTTGGCCATCACGGCGCCCTGCCAGCCTTCGAGCAGCTTGTTCACCACGCCCAGGCCCAGCGCCGCGTAGACCGTGCCGGCAAGCTGGCCCACGCCGCCGAGCACGACGACCATGAAGCTGTCGACGATGTAGCCCTGGCCGAGATCGGGCCCGACGTTGCCGACCTGGCTGAGCGCGCAGCCGGCCAGGCCCGCGATGCCGGCGCCGAGCGCGAAGGCATAGGTGTCCACGCGCGCGGTGTTCACGCCCACGCAGCTGGCCATGCGGCGGTTCTGCGTCACGCCGCGCACAAAGAGGCCGAGGCGCGTCCTGGAGATCAAGAGCGCCATGCCCAGCAGCACCAGGGCCGCGAACACGAGAATGGCGATGCGGTTGTAGGGCAGCGTCAGGTTCGGCAGCACCTGCAGGCCGCCGGACAGCCACGAGGGGTTCTCGACCGCCACGTTCTGCGCACCGAAGACCGAGCGCACGGTCTGCATCAGGATCAGGCTGATGCCCCAGGTGGCCAGCAGCGTTTCGAGCGGCCGGCCGTAGAGCCAGCGGATCACGCTCTTCTCGAGCACCGCGCCGACCAGCGCCGCGGCCAGGAAGCTGGCCGGGATGGCGGCCAGCACGTACAGGTCGAACAGCCCCGGCAGGTAGCTGCGGAACAGGTTCTGCACCACGTAGGTGGCGTAGGCGCCGATCATCATCAGCTCGCCGTGTGCCATGTTGATGACGCCCATCAGCCCGTAGGTGATGGCCAGGCCCAGCGCCACCAGCAGCAGGATGCTGCCCAGGCTGGCACCGGAGAACAGCACACCCAGCCGTTCGCCCCAGGCCAGGCGCGATTCGACGGCAGCCAGCGCGGTCTGCAGCGCTGCCTTGACGGCCGTGTCGTCCTCCACCGCCAGGCGTTCGAGCAGCAGCGCGCGCGTGGTCGGCTGGCCGCTGGTGGCCAGGCGCTGGGCCGCGGCCAGGCGCGCTGCCGGATCGTCCGCGGCGATCAGCACGCCGGCCTGCAACTGCTCCAGCCGCTGCTTCAGCGAGTCCACCGTCTCGGCCGCGAGCGCGCGGTCGATCAGCGGCAGCAGCGTCGCGTCGGCATCGGCGCGCAGCGTGTCGATGGCGCGGCCACGCGCCGCAGCGTCGTCCGAGGCCAGGTCCAGCGCCGCCAGCGCGGCGCCGATGGCGCGGCGCATGCGGTTGTTGTTGGTGGGCTCGTCGGTGTCTTCGGGCAGCGTGGCCGCCTCGCCGGTGACGGCGTCGCGCACCGACTCGCCCTGCACGATGAACACACGCCCCGCGGCCGTCTGCACCTCATCGGCTTGCAGCGCGCGCAGCAGCGTGGCCAGGGCCGGGTCGCCGGCCTCGCCGGCGGCGGCCACGGCAGCACTCATCGCGGCGATGCGCTCCTCGCTGTCGTCGCCGGCGATGGCCGCCGCGTGTTCGGCCGTCAGCGCCCGGGCCGGCGCCGACCCGAGCAGGGTCAAGGCCAAGGCCAGCATCAGCGCCCGCACGGGCCAGAAAGCGCCGCCGGGCACGCAACGGAGGGCGGCGAACCGCAGGCGGCGCATCGCAGCTCGCTGCTTACTTCGAGGCCACGGGCACGTTCTTCTTGCCCTTGTTCTCGGGGATGTAGTCGCTCCAGGGGTCGGCCACCACCGGGCCCTTGGTCTTCCACACCACCTTGAACTGGCCGTCGGCCTGCACCTCGCCGATGAACACCGGCTTGTGCAGGTGGTGGTTCTCCTTGTCCATGGTGCTGATGAAGCCGCCCGGCGCCTTGAAGGTCTGGCCGTACATGGCCTTGCGCACGGCGTCGGCGTCGGTGGTCTTGGCCTTGGCCACGGCCTGCGCCCACATGTGGATGCCGATGTAGGTGGCTTCCATCGGGTCGTTGGTCAGCGGCTTGTCCTTGTGGCCGGGGATGTTCTTGGCCTTGGCGTAGGCGGCCCACTTCTTGGTGAACTCGGTGTTGGCCGGGCTCTTGATGCTCATGAAGTAGTTCCAGGCGGCCAGGTGGCCCACCAGCGGCTTGGTGTCCACGCCGCGCAGCTCTTCCTCACCCACCGAGAAGGCGACCACGGGCACGTCCTTGGCGGACAGGCCGGCGTTGCCGAGTTCCTTGTAGAACGGCACGTTGGAGTCGCCGTTGATGGTGGACACCACGGCGGTCTTCTTGCCTTCGGCCGAGAACTTCTTGATCTTGGCGATGATGGTCTGGTAGTCGCTGTGGCCGAAGGGGGTGTACTCCTCCATGATGTCGGCGTCGGCCACACCCTTGCTCTTCAGGAAGGCGCGCAGGATCTTGTTGGTGGTGCGCGGGTAGACGTAGTCGGTGCCCAGCAGCACCCAGCGCTTGGCCGAACCGCCGTCCTTGCTCATCAGGTATTCCACCGCGGGAATGGCCTGCTGGTTGGGCGCGGCGCCGGTGTAGAACACGTTGGGGCTGAGCTCTTCGCCTTCGTATTGCACGGGGTAGAACAGCAGGCCGTTGTTCTCTTCCACCACCGGCAGCACCGACTTGCGGCTCACCGAGGTCCAGCAGCCGAAGATCACGGCGACCTTGTCCTGCGTCAGCAGCTGCTTGGTCTTCTCGGCGAACAGCGGCCAGTTGGAGGCCGGGTCCACCACCACGGGCTCGAGCTTCTTGCCGAGCACGCCGCCCTTGGCGTTGATCTCGTCGATGGCCATCAGGGCCACGTCCTTCAGCACCGTCTCGCTGATGGCCATGGTGCCCGACAGCGAGTGCAGGATGCCGACCTTGATGGTGCTGCCGGCCTGGGCCAGCGCCAGCGGCGAAACGGCGATGCCCGCGGCAGCGAGCGCGAGGGCGGTGAGGGCCTGGGTGGCCTGGCGGCGGTTGGTGCGCATCGGGACTCTCCTGGTTGAACAACGAACGCGGCGGGCGCAGTGTCAGTAGCCGACGCCGGCTGCGAAATACGCCGTCTGGCGTACGGCGCGGGCGTTCTAGACTCCGGCCGCCATGCGTTCCCGCCAGCGCCCTGCCCTGTTGCTCACTGCCAGCCTGCTGCTGGCCGCGCCGGCCTGGGCGCAACTGCCGAGTTCGCCGGGCCTGCCCTCGCTCGAATCGCTGCCACGCCCGGCCACGCCACCGCCCGAGAAGGAGCCCGTGGTGCCGGCGCGTGTGGAGCGCTGGCGCGACGAGGCCAAGGCGCTGGAACACGGCGACGGCCTGCCACGCGACCCGGTGCGCGCCGCCCAGCTGTACTGCCGCGCCGCGCGCCACGGCGACGCCGAGGCGCAGTACAGCCTGGCCTGGATGCTGGTGAACGCGCGCGGCATCGAGCGCAACGAGGCCGAGGCCGCCCACCTCTTCGCCGCCGCGGCCGAGCAGGGCTACGTGCAGGCGCAGAACATGGTGGCGCGGCTGGGCACGCCGCTCGGCGCGCCGCCGCCCTGCCTGCGCCCGCCCGACGAAGACCGCTTGCTGGCCGCCACGCCGCCGCCCGCCGCCGCGGTGCCGGTGCGGCCCGGCGCAGCCGCCCAGCGCCCGCGTGTGCTGCCGGTGCCCCCGCCGGCCAACGCGCCGGAGCCCATCGTGCGCTTCGTGCAGATGGTGGCGCCGGAGTACGGCCTGGAGCCGCACCTGGTGCTGTCGGTCATCGCCACCGAGAGCAACTTCGACGCCTCGGCCGTGAGCCCGAAAAACGCGCAGGGGCTGATGCAGCTGATCCCGGGCACGGCCGCGCGTTTCGGCGTCAGGAACATCCTCGACCCGGTGCAGAACATCCGCGGCGGCATGGCCTACCTGCGCTGGCTGATGGCGCGTTTCGAGGGCGACCTGCGGCTGGTGGCCGCGGCCTACAACGCCGGCGAAGGCGCGGTGGAACGCTACCTGGGCGTGCCGCCTTTTGCCGAGACGCGGCTGTACGTGCTGAAGATCCGCGCCGGCGTGGCCGGCCAGACCCACCACCCTTTCGACCCGACCGCCGCCGAGCCCTCGCCGGCTATCGAGGCGCTGCGCCAGCCCGGCGCGCCGCGCTGGACGGTCAGCCCCGGCAAGCGCTGAAGCCTTGCCTCTGGGCGCGGCCTCAGGGCAGCCGTTCCAGCGAACGCTGGTAGGCCGGGTCGTGCATCAGCTCGTCCCAGGCCAGCGGCGGCGCGGCCGGCAGCAACGCGACCCGGCGCGCCTCGCCGTCGGGGCTGGGGAACCAGCGGCCGGCCGTGGCGGCCTCGGCCAGGCCGTCGAGCAGCGCATCCACTTCCCGGCCTTCGCCCAGGCTCTGGTTGCACAGCAGCACCAGGTCGCAGCCGGCGTTGAGTGCCTCCACCGCCGCCTCGGTGTAGCTGAGCGTGCCGCCGTCGAGGTGGCGCGCGCCTTCCATGCTGAGGTCGTCGGAGAAGATGGCGCCGGTGAAGCCCATGTCGCCGCGCAGCACCTGCTGCAGCCAGTGGGCCGAAAAACCCGCCGGCCGTGCGTCGACCTTCGGGTAGACCACGTGGGCCGGCATCACCGCCGTCAGCGTGCTGCTGAGCCAGCCGTAAGGCGCCGCGCAGTCGGCCAGGATGGCCTTTTGGCTGCGCTTGTCCACCGGCACGGCCACGTGGCTGTCGGCCTTGACGTAGCCGTGGCCCGGGAAGTGTTTGCCGCAATGCGCCATGCCGGCGCGCAGCATGCCGTGCGCCACGCTCTTGGCCAGCAGCGTGGCCACGCGCGCATCGCGGTGGAAGGCGCGGTCGCCGATCACGCTGCTGCCGCCGTGGTCGAGATCGAGCACCGGCGCGAAGCTGAAGTCCACGCCGCAGGCGCGCAGCTCGGCGGCCAGCACATGGCCCACGGCGCTGGCGGCATCGGTGGCGGCCATCGCGTCCTTCATCCACAGCTCGCCCAGGGCGCGCATGGGTGGCAGCGCCGTGAAGCCGTCGCTGCGGAAACGCTGCACGCGGCCGCCTTCGTGGTCGACGCAGATCAGCACGTCGGGCCGCTCGGCCTTGATGGCCGCGGTGAGCTCGGTGAGCTGCACGCGGTTCTCGAAGTGGCGCGCGAACAGGATCAGCCCGCCGGTCAGCGGGTGGCGCAGGCGCCGCCGGTCGGCCTTGGTGAGCGCCGTGCCGGCGATGTCGAGCACGACGGGGCTCTGTTCGAAGTGGGTGCTCATGCGGAGACGGCTCGGGTTTCGACGACGACAAACGAGGCCGCGTAGTCGCTCTCGTCGGTGACGGTGACGTGGGCGGTCCAGCCCTTGGCGGCGAACCAGGTGGCGAGTTCGCCGTCCAGGCGGATGTAGGGCTGGCCGCTCGGGTGGTTGAGGATCTCGCAGTCGCGCCAGCGCATGGGGCTGCGGATGCCCAGGCCGATGGCCTTGGAGAAGGCTTCCTTGGCCGAGAAGCGCGTGGCCAGGAAACGCTGGCCGCGTGTTTCGACACGTGCGCGGCGGGCGTGGAACACCGCCAGCTCGCGCTCGCCGAGCACACGCTCGGCGAAGCGGTCGCCGCGGCGCTGCAGCGTCTCGACGATGCGGCGCACGTCGCAGATGTCGGTGCCGATGCCGACGATCACCGCGGCCGCTCCACGGCCTCGATGGCGCGGCGGTAGGCGCGCACCGTCTCGGCGTAGCCCAGCTCCAGCGCGTCGGCCACCAGCGCGTGACCGATGGACACCTCGAGCACACCCGGCACGGCGGCGAGGAAAGGCCCGAGGTTGTCGCGGTTCAGGTCGTGGCCGGCGTTGACACCCAGGCCCGCGGCCTGCGCGGCACGGGCGGCTGCGGCAAAGGCTGCCAGCTGCGCGGCCTGGCCCTCTCGGCCTTCTCGGCCTTCACGCCCGAAGGCCGCGGCATAAGGTTCGGTGTACAGCTCCACGCGGTCGGCGCCGACCTCGCGTGCCAGGGCCATCGCGGCCGGGTCCGCGTCCATGAACAGGCTCACACGCACGCCTAAAGCGTGGCATTCGTCGATCAGCGGCTTCACGCGCGCGCCCTCGGCGGCGAGGTCCCAGCCGTGGTCGCTGGTGAACTGGCCTTCGGCGTCGGGCACGAAGGTGGCCTGCTGCGGCTTCACCACGCGGATGAAGTCCATCAGGTTGTGGAACGGGTTGCCCTCGATGTTGTATTCGGCCTCGGGCCACTCGCGCAGCAGCGCGGCGATCTCGTGCACGTCGTGGGCGCGGATGTGGCGCTCGTCGGGCCGCGGGTGCACGGTGATGCCTTGCGCGCCGGCTTCCAGGCAGGCAACAGCGGCGCGTTGCACGCTCGGAATGCCGAGGTGGCGCGAGTTGCGCAACAGCGCGATCTTGTTGACGTTGACCGACAGCGCGGTGCCGGCGTGGCGGCCGCGGGCGTCGTCGAACACGAGCGGGTTCATCGGTGGGTGGGGGCGGGCTGGGCGAGTTTCTGCACGCCCTGCCAGACCTCGCGGGTGCGCATCGGCGTGTGGCCGAGATGGTAGTTCAGCAGTTCGCGCAGCGGCCCGCGCAGCGCGCCCGCGGCGCCGCGGCAGGCCGCCTGCAGCGCGGCCGGGCTGCCGTGCGCGAGCGCGGCCTCCAGCGCCGTCCAGCGTTCGCCGGCCAGGCCGGCGCCGGCCGCGACCAGGCCGACCTGTGCGTCCAGCGCGTAGCGCGCGGCCGCCTGCAGCGGCTCGGCGGTGGTCGTGGCCATCGACAGATCGGGCAGCAAGCCGGTTTCGCGCAGCAGCGCCAGCTCGAAGGCGCGCAGCACCGGCGCTTCGTCCGTGCCCTCGCCCAGCGCAGCCAGCGTGGCGGCGTAGGCGTCGAACAGCGCCGGGTGCGCGTCCTGCCGCGGCAGCGCCTTCAGCAGCAGCTCGTTCAGGTAGAAGGCGCTGAACAGCGCCGCGCCGCGCACCAGCGGCTGGCCACCCGTCCACTCGGCGCTCTTCAGCGGCAGGATGTCGCCGCCGCCCTGGTCGTCCTTCAGCGGCTTGCCCAGCAGCACCGTCACCGGCTGGAACGGCAAGAGCAGCGCGCGGAAGTTCGAGGTGGGCTTCTTCGCGCCCCGCGCCACCGTGACGACACGGCCCAGGCCGCGCACGAACAGCTCGACGATCAGGCTGCTTTCGCTCCAGTCGTGCCGCTGCAGCACGTAGGCGGGCTGCGGCGCGCCACCGCGCGCCGTGCGCCGCTCACTCGTAGCCATAGCTCCGCAGATGGGCCTCGTTGTCGGCCCAGCCCGAGCGCACCTTGACCCACAGCTCGAGGAAGACACGCGCCTCCCACAGCCGTTCGAGTTCCTGGCGCGCCTCGGAGCCGATGCGCTTGATGCGCTCGCCGCCTTCGCCGATGACCATGGCCTTGTGCGCGTCGCGCTCCACCACCAGCGTGGCGGTGATGCGGATGCGCCGCGGCACGGCGTCCGGGTCTTCTTCCTCGAACTGCTCGATGACCACGGTGCTCGAGTAGGGCAGTTCGTCGCCGGTCAGGCGGAACAGCTTCTCGCGGATCATCTCGCCGGCCATGAAACGTTCGCTGCGGTCGGTGAGCGCGTCTTCTTCGTAGCCCCAGGGCTGCTCGGGCAGGTACTTCTCGACGATGGGCAGCAGGCGCTCGACCTCGGCCGCACGCGTGGCGCTCATCGGCACGTACTCGGCAAACGGATGGCGCTCCTGCATGCTCTTCAGCCAGGGCAGCGCCTCGTGGCGGCGCGCCAGCGCGTCGAGCTTGTTGGCGACCAGGATCACCGGCTTGCCGGCCATGCCGTCGCCCTGCAGCAGCGCCAGCGCCTGCGCGTCGGCCAGCGTGAAGCGGCCTGCCTCGCAGACGAAGAGCACCACGTCGACGTCGGCCAGCGTGGCCAGCACCGTGCGGTTCAGCGTGCGGTTCAGCGCCTGGCTGTGGCGCGTCTGGAAACCCGGCGTGTCGACGAACACGAACTGGCTCGCGCCGGTGGTGCGGATGCCGGTGATGCGGTGGCGCGTGGTCTGCGCCTTGGCGCTGGTGATGCTGACCTTCTGGCCCACCAGCGCGTTGAGCAAAGTACTCTTGCCCACGTTGGGCCGGCCGACGATGGCCACCAGGCCGCAGCGCTGGGCGGGCCCGCTTTCGGCGGCTTCGCCGGGGAGGCCCGGGAGATCGGTGTCAGCCACGTTCGTCCCCCGCCTTCAGGCGCGCCAGCATGCGGTGCGCGGCGTCCTGCTCGGCCGCGCGGCGCGACTTGCCGCTGCCGGGTTCGGCCAGCTCCAGCGCCGGCACCGCGCACTCGACCTCGAAGGTCTGCGCATGCGCCTGGCCGTGGGTGGCCACGATGCGGTAGCTGGGCACCGCCAGCTTGCGCGCCTGCAGCCATTCCTGCAGCTCGGTCTTGGCGTCCTTGCGCCAGCTGTCGGCCTCGGTGGCCTGGATGAGTTCGCCGAACAGGCTCTGCACCAGCGCACGCGCCTTGGTGTAGCCGCCGTCGGAGAACACCGCGCCGATCACGGCTTCCAGCGCGTCGGCCAGGATGGACGGCCGCTGCGCACCGCCACCGCGGGCCTCGCCTTCGGACAGGCGCAGCAGGTCCGGCAGGCCCAGCGCCAGTGCCGAGCGGTGCAGGCTGTCCTCGCGCACCAGGTGCGCACGCACGCGGGTCAGGTCGCCTTCGTCGCTGCCGGCGAAGCGCTCGTACAGCAGCTCGGACACGGCCAGGGCCAGCACGGCGTCGCCGAGGAATTCGAGGCGCTCGTTGTGGTCGGCCCCGAAGCTGCGGTGCGTCAGCGCCCGTTGCAGCAGGCCGGGGCTGGTGAAGCGGTGGCCCAGGCGGCGCTGCAGCGCCTCCATGGCGGGGGCATTCATCCGGTACTCGTCTCCCGGTCAGCGCGAGAGGCCCGCAGCGGAGCGGCCCTCGTACTTGATCAGGATGTAGACCGGACCCATGATCGGAATCTCCTTGTCGTAGGCAAAGCCCAGCACGACACGGTCGTTTTCCTTGCTCACGTCGAGGTCCTTGCCGCTGATCGCGCTGATCGAGTACTCGAGGTCCTTCTGGCGGTCGAAGGACTGGCGCGCCTCGGCCACGGTGGACGGATTGGCGGCGGCGATCTTGTTGACCGCCTTCTGGATCGTGTAGTACTCGTTGATCGTCGGCAGCACCCGCACCGCCACGTAGCCGGCGAAGCCGATCAGCAGCGCCCAGAACAGCAGGCCGAACAGCGTGAGCCCGCGCTGGGCCGCATACCGACGGTGCAGCCGGTTTGGCGAACGGAAGGAGCCGGAAGCGGTCATCGAGCGGGCCTTCAGTGGAACGGGCCGATGCGGCCCAGGTTGCCGAAGTTCATCCAGACGAAGAATGCCTTGCCGACGATATTCTCGTCCGGCACGAAGCCCCAGAAGCGTGAATCCTGCGAGTTGTCGCGGTTGTCACCCATCATGAAGTAGTGCCCGGCAGGCACCTTGCAGCTCACGCCCTCGGCGGTGTAGCGGCAGTTCTCGGCGAACGGGAAGGTCTTCGGGCCGCCGCCGAACCACGACGGGCGGCGCGGGTCGACGAGGATCTTGTGCTCCACCTGGCCCAGCTTCTCGGAGAACTGCGGCTCGTAGCGCATGCTGTCGGCTTCGAAGAACTCGCCCTGGGCGGTGGTGGCCACCGGCTGGCCGTTGACGGACAGCTTCTGGTTGACCCAGGCCACCTCGTCGCCGGGCAGGCCGACGACGCGCTTGATGTAGTCCTGCCGCGGGTCCACGGGGTAGCGGAACACCATCACGTCGCCACGCTCGACCGCGTTGTTGTCGATGATCTTCTTGTTGATCACCGGCAGCCGCACGCCGTAGTGGAACTTGTTCACCAGGATCAGGTCGCCGACCAGCAGCGTCGGGATCATCGAGCCCGACGGGATCTTGAACGGCTCGAACAGGAAGCTGCGCAGCAGGAACACGATCAGGATCACCGGGAACAGGCCGGCGGTCCAATCGAGCCACCAGGGCTGCATCAGCAGCTTCTCGCGGGCCACGGCGACGTCGCCGTCGACCTTCTCGATGCCCATCTTGGCCAGCTCGGCGCGGCGCGCGGTGTCCTGCTGCTCCAGCACGCCGGCAGCGGCCTCGCGTGCCGGCTTGAAGCGGAAGCGCTCGGCCAGCCAGTAGGCCAGCGTGACCACCGTCAGCACGAACAGCAGCAGCGAGAAGTTGCCCGTCCAGAAGCCGAGGAACCAGCCGCCGAGGTAGACGATCAGGGCGCCGTACAGCGCGGCGGTGAGTGTGCTCATGCGCTCGTTTTCTCTGGTGGGGTTCTCAGTCGTCGACCTGCAGGATGGCGAGGAAGGCCTCCTGCGGCACCTCCACCGAGCCGATCTGCTTCATGCGCTTCTTGCCGGCCTTCTGCTTCTCGAGCAGCTTGCGCTTGCGCGTGATGTCGCCGCCGTAGCATTTTGCCAGCACGTTCTTGCGCAGGGCCTTGATGTCTTCGCGCGCGATGATGTTGGCGCCGATGGCGGCCTGGATCGCCACGTCGTACATCTGGCGCGGGATCTGCTCGCGCATCTTGGCCGCCACGCCGCGGCCCCGGTACTGGCTCTGCGTGCGGTGCACGATCATCGCCAGCGGGTCGACGCGCTGGCCGTTGATCATGATGTCCACCTTCACCACGTCGGCAGCCCGGTACTCCTTGAACTCGTAGTCCATGCTGGCATAGCCGCGGCTGGCGCTCTTGAGCTTGTCGAAGAAGTCCAGCACGATCTCCGCCAGCGGCAGCTCGTAGGTCAGCATGACCTGCTTGCCGTGGTAGGCCATGTTCAGCTGCACGCCGCGCTTCTGGTTGGCCAGCGTCATGACCACGCCCACGTAGTCCTGCGGCATGTACAGGTGCACCGTGACGATGGGCTCGCGGATCTCGCGGATGCGGCCCAGGTCCGGCATCTTGCTCGGGTTCTCGACCTGCAGCACCGTGCCGTCGTTCAGCTCGACCTCGTAGATCACACTGGGCGCGGTGGTCACCAGGTCCTGGTCGAACTCGCGCTCCAGCCGCTCCTGCACGATCTCCATGTGCAGCAGGCCCAGGAAGCCGCAGCGGAAGCCGAAGCCCAGCGCCTGGCTCACCTCGGGCTCGAAGCGCAGGCTGGAGTCGTTGAGCTTGAGCTTTTCCAGCGCGTCGCGCAGCTGGTCGTACTCGCTGGCTTCGGTGGGGTACAGGCCCGCAAAGACCTGCGGCTGGATCTCCTTGAAGCCGGGCAGCGCCTTGTCGGCCGGGCCGGCGTTGTTCGGCAGCTTCTTTTCCAGCGTGATCGTGTCGCCGACCTTGGCCGCCGCCAGCTCCTTGATGCCGCAGATGACGAAGCCCACCTCGCCGGCCTGGAGCGCATCGCGGGCCACGCTCTTCGGCGTGAACACGCCCATCTGCTCGATGCCGTAGACGGCGTTCGTCGCCATCAGCCGGATGCGCTCGCCGCGCGCGAGCCGGCCGTCGACCACGCGCACCAGCATCACGACGCCGACGTAGTTGTCGAACCAGGCGTCGATGATCATCGCGCGCGGCGGGCCGTCGGCGTTGCCCCTCGGCGCAGGCATGCGCGCGATGACGGCCTCCAGGATCTCGTCGATGCCCAGGCCCGTCTTGGCGCTGCACGGGATGGCGTCGCCGGCGTCGATGCCGATGACGTCCTCGATCTCGGCCTTGGCGTTGTCGGGGTCGGCCTGCGGCAGGTCCATCTTGTTCAGCACCGGCACGACCTCGACACCGAGGTCCAGCGCCGTGTAGCAGTTGGCCACCGTCTGCGCCTCGACACCCTGGCTCGCGTCCACCACCAGCAGCGCGCCTTCGCAGGCGCTGAGCGAGCGGCTCACCTCGTAGGAGAAGTCGACGTGGCCCGGCGTGTCGATCAGGTTCAGGTTGTAGACCTTGCCGTCCTTCGCCGTGTACTGCAGCGCCGCGGTCTGCGCCTTGATCGTGATGCCGCGCTCGCGCTCGATGTCCATCGAGTCGAGCACCTGCGCTTCCATCTCGCGGTCCGCAAGACCACCGCAGCGCTGGATGAGCCGGTCCGCCAGCGTGCTCTTGCCGTGGTCGATGTGGGCGATGATGGAAAAGTTGCGGATGTGGTTCATCGGATCACGTCATTGCAGCGCGCTACGGCGCCTTGCGAGTGCTCGCACGGACGACTGACCGTACCGGTGCGATGGGCTGCAGCGGCGGCGGACGAAGGGCATCGCACACGCTGCAGCCGGCTCGTGGAAACAGGCCTGCCGCGGCCTTGCTCCGGAGCTAAAAAAAAGGCGCGTCCAAAGGGATGACGCGCCTTCCAACAGAACGTTTGGCAACTGCTTGTTGGAAGTCCATTGTAGCCAAAAGACCAGCCGGGAACCCGCGCCAATGCTTGATTTCCGGCCGTTGCAGCGATCCGACAGGCGATAGTTATCCACAGTTTGTCTACAGCTCGGGTTCGCCCCGGATCGCTGTCGCGGCACCGCCACGCCGGACCCCTGAAGCACCGCCAATCGGCGCCAGGATTGATGCGATTCTAGACAACCGCCGAGCTAATCCCGGTCCGACCCGGTTTGAAGTGAAAGACCACTCACCTGGCGAGTCGGTCGGCCGGGATTGGGGTTCAATCTGGTGTGAGTGCCCGCAAACTTTTGAAGGCCGCTGACAGCCATGATGTGGAAAGACCCACCCGGCCAGTCGACTAGCCAGGGTGGGTCCGGGCGCCGGAAAGGCGGCTTCAGCGGTTCGGGCGGATCACCACGTAGTTGACCCACTCACCCCGTCGCACCAGCACCGTCACGGCGCGCGCCTTCTCGGCCTTCTGCACGGCGGCGTTGAACTGGCGCAGGTCGACCACCTCGGCGTTGTCGACGGCGAGGATCACGTCGCCTTCGCGCAGGCCGGCGCGCGCTGCCGGGCCTTCGACGCCGTCCACGCGCACGCCACCCTTGATGCGCAGCTCGCGCTTCTGCGCGTCGGTGAGCTCGGCCACGACCAGGCCCAGCGCATTCTTCGCCGGCGAGGCTTGCGCGCTCGGCTCGGCCGCGGCGCGCCGCGCCGGGCGGTCGGCCTCGAACTCGCCGATGGTCACCGAGAGATCGCGCGTCGCGCCGCGGCGCCAGACCTGCAGGTCGGCCTTCGCGCCCGGCTTCAGGCCGCCGATGATGCGCGGCAGGTCGCCCGAACGTTCGACCGGCTTGCCGTCGACCCGCACGATGATGTCGCCGGCCTCGACACCGGCCTTCTCGGCCGGCTGGTCGCGCTCGACGCCGGTGACCAGCGCGCCACGCGCCGTGCCCAGGCCGATGGACTCCGCCACCTCCTTGGTGACGGCACCGATCTGCACGCCGATGCGGCCGCGGATCACGCGCCCGGTGGCGCGCAGCTGGTCGGCCACGCGCGAGGCCTCGTCGATCGGGATCGCGAAGCTGATGCCCATGAAGCCGCCGGAGCGGCTGTAGATCTGCGAGTTGATGCCGACCACCTCGCCACGCAGGTTCAGCAGCGGGCCGCCCGAGTTGCCGGGGTTGATCGCGACGTCGGTCTGGATGAAGGGCAGGTAGTCGCCGGTGTCGCGCTGCTTGGCGCTGACGATGCCGGCCGTCACGGTGTTCTCCAGGCCGAAGGGCGAGCCGATGGCCATCACCCATTCGCCGACCTTGAGCCGGTTCACGTCGCCGAGCTTCACTGGCGGCAGGCCGGTGGCGTCGACCTTCACGACGGCCACGTCGGTGCGGCGGTCGGTGCCGATGATGCGCGCCTTCAGCTCGCGCTTGTCGGTGAGCGTGACGATGACCTCGTCGGCGCCGTCGACGACGTGCGCGTTGGTCATGATGTAGCCGTCGGCGCTGAGGATGAAGCCCGAGCCCACGCCGCGCGGCTGGGCGCTGCTGTCCTCGTCGTCCTCACCCCGCGGGCCGCGCGGCGCGGGGCGGTTCGGGATCGGAATGCCGAAGCGGCGGAAGAACTCCTCGATGTTCGGGTCGGTGGCATTGCCGACCGTGCTGCGGCGCTCGACGGTGCGGATGTTGACCACGCTCGGGCTCACGCGCTCCACCAGCTCGGTGAAGTCGGGCAGCGCCACGGTGGCCTGCGCCGCCGCCGGCAGCGGAACGCTGAGCGCCGCCAGCGGCAGCATGGGCAGCAGGGCCGGCAGCGCGAGCGCGAGGCCCGCCAGCGCACGCGAGGTGCCGGCACGGAGGCCGAGGGCGTGTCGGTTCGTCATCATCGTTTCTCGTGGACAGAAGATCGGGTGCGGCCAGGGCCGCGCACAGGGAGTGCGCTCAGGGTCGTCGCTCGAGCGCGTCGACGAACAGCGCCGCCGTCGGCAGCGGCACGTCGCCGACCACGGTGATCCAGTGCTCGCCGCGCCGCATCGACAGCGTCGCGGTCGCACCGCGCTGGGCCTGCAGCGGCTGCCGCTGGCGTTCGGGCCGGAACGACTCGACGAACACCGAGACATGGGTCAGCCCGTCGGTGAACACGGCCTGCGTCACCGACTCCGCTTCACCCTCCGGCGAGGCCATGCTGCGCTTCAGGCAGCCGGCGAGCCGGAAACCCGCCACGGGCCGCGCGAGGTTCCAGCCTTCGTTCTCCAGCGTGGTGGCGCGCTGCGCCGGCTTCAGGACGCGGTAGCCGTCGAGCTGGTTGAACAGCTGCATCACCTGGGCCGGATCGGGCTTCACGCCCAGTTCGACCTCGGAGAAGGCATGCGACTCCAGCGTCGCCGGCATGCCCGAGGCCGCGGCCAGCACGTCGGCACGCAGCATCAGGCCGGTGGCGATGTCGGCCCACAGGCGCTGGGCATAACGCAGTGCGTCGCGCGGCTCGAGCAGCAGCACCTGGGCGTCGCGGCCGGCGACGCGGGCCACCTGCTCGCGCAGCAGCCGGTAGCTCTCCAGCGCCAGCGGGTCCACGGCCACCGGGGTCGTGCCCCAGCCGGCCAGCGTCTGGCGCGTTTCGACGACGGCCAGTTTGCGCTGCGGCCACAGCGTCTGCACCTGCTCGTTGATGCGCAGGATGCGTTGCTGGCGCCCGTCGAGCGCTTCGAGCCGTTCGTAGGTTTGCTCGCCCAGGCGGTAGTGCCACACCCGCGAGCTGCTCAGCTGGCCCTGGCTGCTGTAGACCAGGGTGCCGACATAGTTGCCGTTGCGTGCCGCCTGCTGGATGCGCGCCAGCCACTGGCGCGCTTCGGCCGCCGGCACGGTCTCGGCCAGCGGGGCGTCGACCTTGATTGGGCGGGATGTCTCGTTCGGCTGCGCGCGGGCCACGCCGACCGCGCAGGTCACGGCGCAGGCAACGGCGCAGCCCAGGGCATAGGGGCCGACCTGCCCACGCCACAGCCCCCCGCCGGGGGCCGGCCGGAAGCTCGCCTGCCGCATCAACGCGCCGGCGCCACTTCGAGATCGACGGGCCGCGACTCCGGCCGCGGCAGCGCGAAGCCACCGTGCATGCCCTGGTGCACGCGCAGGAACTCGTCGAGCCGCTCGTCGCGCAGCATGCCGTTGCGGGCCACCGGCCGCGCCTGCGGCTGCAAGACCGGCTGGGTCGTCTGGGCTTGCTGCAGCTGCTGCACCGGCACCAGGCCCGGCGCGGCGGCAAAACCCGGGGCTTCCTGCACGGCATCGGGGCGTGACATCACCAGGGCACCAGCCACCACCGCAACCCCGGCCACGCTGGCCGCGGCCGCCGCCGGCATCGACCAGCGGCGGCGCGGCGCCACCACCGGGGCCGGCGCCAGCACCACGGGCTCGGCGGCCAGGCGCTCGCGCAAGCTGGCCAGGAAGTCGGCGTCACGCCGCGCCGGCTGGGCCAGCTCGGACGAGCGCATCACGTCGCCGATCAGGTGGTAGGCGTGCCAGGTGCTGCGCGCGCCGACGTCATCGCGGAAATCGCGACAGGCCTCGGCCAGGGCCTCGGCGTCGCCGTCGAGGGCCGCCGACAGCCGCGCGCGGCGCAACTCGTCGTCGTCACGAGGGCCGGCTTCCGGAAGCCGGGGCGAATCAGGGCTCTGAGCGGGGCTCTGGGGCGCAGGTCGGACGGACATGGTCGGAATCGTCGGGGGTGGCAACGGGAATCTCGGGCTCGCGTGGGATCACCAGCGCTCGCCGTCCTTGGTGTCGAGCAGCGGCCGCAGCCGCTGGGCGATGGCCTCGCGGGCGCGGAAGATCCGCGACCGCACGGTGCCGATGGGGCAGTTCATCACTTCGGCAATCTCTTCGTAGCTGAGGCCTTCGATCTCGCGCAGCGTGATCGCCTGCCGCAAATCCTCGGACAGCGCCGAGATCGCCGCGTTCACCGCCTCGGCGATCTCCTTGCTGGCCAACAACGCTTCGGGTGTCTCGCCGTCGGTTAGTTCATTTTCGACGCGTGAAGTTTCGTCGGCATCGTCGTTTCCGCTCTTGAGCAGTGATTCGGGCACCAGCGGGTCGCGCTTGAGGTCGACCAGGGCCTTTTTCGCGGTGTTGACGGCGATTCGGTACAGCCAGGTGTAGAACGCGCTCTCGCCGCGGAACTGCGGCAGCGCCCGGTAGGCGCGGATGAAGGTCTCCTGGGCGATGTCCAGGACGAGATCGGGGTCTCGCACCATGCGGCCGATCAGCCGTTCGATGCGGCGCTGGTACTTGATGACCAGCATCTCGAAGGCCCGCTGGTCGCCGCGCTTCACGCGCTCGACCAGTTGGGCGTCGGTATCGGTGTCGCTCACGGCCGGGCTCAGGGGGTGAGCGGCGGGTCGAGCCGCGCCGGGCCGGCGCCGGCCAGCAGGGCCACGCGCAGGCCGTGCCAATCAGCCCCGCATTGCGCCTCGGTGGGCAGCAGCCAGCGCGCCGCGCGGCGGCCAGCGATCGGGCCCGTCGCCGCGGTGGCCTCAGGCACCCAGCGCAGCAGCAGCGCGCCGGGCAGGTCCAGCTGCAGCGTCGCCCGGCCGGGCTGGCCGTCGCAGTGCCAGTGTTGGCCATCCCAGGCCAGCGCCACGGCGGGGCCGTCGGCGGCGCGCCAGCACCACCAGGCCACCGGCGGCATCAGCGCCAGGGCCCAGGCGGCGGGTTGTCCGGTGTGGGCCAGCAGCCAGGCGCCGGCCGAAGCCGCCGCCAAGGCCACGAGCAGCGCCGGCCCGCCACGCGCCAGCGCACCGGGCCTCACGCTCACGCGGACGGCCGGGGCCGCGCGCACAGGGAAGAAAACCTCGTCAGGCGCGCCGGAACACCAGCGTGCCGTTGGTGCCGCCGAAGCCGAAGTTGTTCTTCACGGCCACGTCGATCTTCATCTGCCGCGCCTGGTTGGCGCAGTAGTCCAGGTCGCACTCCGGATCCTGGTTGAAGATGTTGATGGTCGGCGGCGACACCTGGTGGTGCAGCGCCAGCACCGTGAACACCGACTCGATGCCGCCGGCGCCACCCAGCAGGTGGCCGGTCATCGACTTGGTCGAGTTCACAACCATCTTCTTCGCCTGCTCGCCGAAGGCCAGCTTGATGGCGTTGGTCTCGTTGACGTCACCCAGCGGTGTGCTGGTGCCGTGGGCGTTGAGGTACTGCACCTCGGCGGCGTTCACGCCAGCGTTGCGCAGCGCGGCCTTCATGCTGCGCTTCGGGCCGTCGACGTTGGGCGCCGTCATGTGGAAGGCGTCGGCACCCATGCCAAAGCCGGCCAGCTCGGCGTAGATCTTCGCGCCGCGCTTCTTGGCGTGTTCGTACTCCTCGAGCACCAGCACGCCGGCACCCTCGCCGAGCACGAAGCCGTCGCGGTCCTTGTCCCAGGGCCGCGAGGCGGTGGCCGGGTCGTCGTTGCGCGTCGACAGCGCCCGTGCGGCCGCAAAGCCGCCGATGCCCAACGGGCTGACGGTGCTTTCGGCACCGCCGGCGACCATCACGTCGACATCGCCGTACTCGATGAGCCGGCCGGCCTCGCCGATGCAGTGCAAGCCCGTCGTGCAGGCGGTGACGATGGCCAGGTTCGGGCCGGTGAAGCCGAACTTGATCGACACATGGCCCGAGATCATGTTGATGATCGAGGCCGGCACGAAAAACGGGCTGATGCGCCGCGCACCGCGTTCGCGGTACTCGCCGTCGGTCAGCTCGATCATCGGCAGGCCGCCGATGCCGGAGCCCACCATCACGCCGATGCGTTCGGCGCTGAGCTCGTCGAGCGCTTCACCCGTCGGCAGCCCGGCGTCCTTCACGGCCTGCATCGCTGCGGCCAGGCCGTAGTGGATGAAGGTATCCATGTGGCGGGCTTCCTTGGCCGGGATGTAATCCTCGATCTGGAAACCCTTGACCTCGCCGGCAAACCGGCAGGCCATTGCGGACGCGTCGAAACGCGTGATCGGCGCAATGCCGCTGCGGCCTTCGACCAGGTTGCCCCAGCCCTCGACCACCGAGTTACCGACCGGGCTGATCAGCCCCAGGCCGGTGACGACGACCCTGCGACGCACGGACGGCCCCGCCATCGATCCGTCAGGCCTTCTGGTGCGAGACCGCGTAGTCGATCGCGAGCTGCACCGTGGTGATCTTCTCGGCCTCTTCGTCCGGGATCTCGATGCCGAACTCGTCTTCGAGGGCCATCACCAGTTCGACCGTGTCGAGCGAGTCGGCGCCGAGGTCGGCCACGAAGGCCTTTTCATTGGTGACGTCGGACTCGGGCACACCGAGCTGTTCGGCGATGATCTTCTTGACGCGGGCTTCGATGTCGCTCATGACTCCTCCAGGAGGGGCGTAAAACAGGCGCGGATTCTACCGGCCGGGGTGATGGTCTTCCGACCTCGGGATGGACAGGCTCGGCAAGGGGCGTTCAGCCCATCGCCATGCCGCCATTGACGTGCAGTTCGGTACCGGTGACGTAGGCGCCACCCGCACCAGCGAGGAAGGCGACCGCGGCCGCAACCTCTTCGGCCCGGCCCAGACGGCCAAGCGGAATCTGTGCCAGCAGCGCGGCCTTCTGCGCCCCGGGCAGCACCTCGGTCATGTCGGTGGCGATGAAACCGGGTGCGATGCAGTTGACCGTGATGCCGCGGGCACCGAGCTCGCGCGCCAGCGAGCGCGTGAGGCCGGCCACGCCGGCCTTGGCCGCCGCGTAGTTGGCCTGACCGGCGTTGCCGATGGCGCCGACGACCGAGGTGATGTTGATGATGCGGCCGAAGCGCTGCTTCATCATCGGCCGGGTGGCGGCGCGGCAGGCGCGGAACACGGCCTTGAGATTCGTGTCGTGCACGGCGTCCCAGTCGTCGTCCTTCATGCGCATGGACAGGCCGTCGCGCGTGATGCCGGCGTTGTTGACGAGCACGTGCAGGCCGCCAAGCCGCTTGACCAGGCCGTCGATGGCGGCGTCGAGCGCGGCGGCGTCGGTGACGTTCAGCACCAGGCCCTCGCCACCAGAAGCCGCCAGCGCCTCACCGATGGCGGTGGCGCCGGCCTCGGTGGTGGCGGTGCCGATGACCTTGAAGCCGTCTTCGGCCAGCTTCAGCGCGATGGCGCGGCCGATGCCGCGCGAGGCGCCGGTGACCAGCGCGATCTGTGCGGTGTCGGTCATGCGAGCAGTTCCTTGGCGGCCACCAGGCTCGCCGGATCGAGGATGGTGGTGGACTGGATCTCGGCGTCCACGCGTTTGACCAGGCCGGCCAACACCTTGCCCGGCCCGCACTCGACGATGTGCAGCAGGCCGCGCGCCTTCAGCGCCTGCGTCAGCTCGACCCAGCGCACCGGGCCGAAGGCCTGGCGGTAGAGCGCGTCGCGGATCGCGGCCGTGTCGGTGGGCGTGGCGACGTCGATGTTGTTGACGACCGGAATGGCCGGCGCGGTGATGGCCACGGCTTCGAGCCGCGCCTTCAGCTCGTCGGCGGCCGGCTTCATCAGCGCGCAGTGGAACGGCGCGGACACCGGCAGCAGCAGCGCGCGCTTGGCGCCGGCGGCCTTCAGCAGCTCGCAGGCCTTGTCGACAGCGGCCTTGGTGCCGGCGATCACGGTCTGCTTCGGGTCGTTGAAGTTGGCCGGCGACACCGTCTCGCCGGTGGCCGCGGCGGCTTCGGCACAAGCCGCGCGCACCGCCTCGGCCTCGAGGCCGAGGATGGCCGCCATCGCACCGGCACCCACCGGCACCGCGCGCTGCATGGCCTCGGCGCGGAAACGCACCAGAGGCAGCGCATCGGCCAGTGTCAGCGCACCGGCAGCCACCAGCGCGCTGTACTCGCCCAGCGAATGGCCGGCCACGGCCGCCGGCTCGGCGCCGCCTTCGGCGCGCCAGGCGCGGTAGCAGGCAATGGCCGCCGTCAACATCACCGGCTGGGTGTTGGTGGTGAGGTCCAGCGCCTCTTTCGGGCCTTGGTGGATCAGGTGGGCCAGGTCCTGGTCGAGCGCCGACGAGGCCTCGGCCAGCGTGTCGCGCACGGCCGGGTGGTCGCCCCAGGCATCGAGCATGCCGACGGACTGCGAGCCCTGGCCAGGGAAGACAAATGCAAACGCGGACATGGAATCGTTCCGACTGAAAGGAGACGGGCGCGCGCTCAGAAGTCGAGCAGCACGGCACCCCAGGTGAAGCCGCCGCCCACGCCTTCGAGCATCAGGCTCTGGCCGCGGCGGATGCGACCGTCGCGCACCGCCACGTCCAGCGCCAGCGGCACCGAGGCGGCCGAGGTGTTGCCGTGCTGGTCGACCGTCGCGACCAGCTTCTCCGGCGCCAGCTTCAGCTTCTTGGCGGTGGCCTGCATGATGCGGATGTTGGCCTGGTGCGGGATCAACCAGTCCAGCGTGTCGGCCGTGCGGCCGGCCTTGGCCAGCGCGGCACGGGCGGCGTCTTCGAGCACACCGACGGCGAGCTTGAACACCGCCTGGCCGTCCATGCGCAGCAGCGGCGTGCCGAGGATCTGTCCACCATTGACGGTGCCCGGCACACACAGGATGCCGACGTGGCGGCCGTCGGCGTGCAGCTCGCTGGCCAGCACGCCGGGCTCGCTGCTCGCTTCGAGCACCACGGCACCGGCGCCGTCACCGAACAGCACACAGGTGGTGCGGTCGTCGAAATCGAGGATGCGCGAGAACACCTCGGCGCCGACCACCAGCGCGCAGCGTGCGCTGCCGGCCTTGATCATCGCGTCGGCCACCGTCAGCGCGTAGACGAAGCCCGAGCACACCGCCTGCACGTCGAAGGCCGGGCAGCCGGCCGCGCCGAGCTTGGCCTGCAGGATGCACGCGGTGGACGGGAACACCATGTCCGGCGTGGACGTGGCGACGATGATCAGGTCGACCTCGTCGGCGCGCCGGCCGGCCGCGGCCAGCGCGGCCTGGCAGGCGGGCAGCGCCAGATCGGAGGCATTGACGCCGTCGTCGGCGAAGTGGCGGAAGCGGATGCCGGTGCGCTCGACGATCCAGCTGTCGCTGGTCTCCAGGCCGCGCCTGGCCAGCATCTCGGCCATGTCGTCGTTGCTCAGGCGGCGCGGCGGCAGGTGGCTGCCGGTGCCGGTGATGCGGCTGAACACGGCGCTCATGCCACCGGCTCCAGAGCGCCCGGCGCGGTGCCCGGCAGCGACTTCAGCGTCGGCACGATCTTTTCGCAGACGCGGTCGACCAGCCGGTGGCGCGAAGCCTCGTAGGCGCGGGTGAGCGCCATCTCGAAGGCGTAGGCGTCGGCCGAGCCGTGGCTCTTGAACACCAGGCCGCGCAGGCCCAGCAGCGCGGCACCGTTGTAGCGGCGCGGGTCCACACGCTGCTTGAAGCGGTTCAGCACCGGCAGCGCCACCAGCGCCGCCAGCTTGGTGAGCGGGCTGCGGGTGAACTCCTGCTTGATGAAGTCGCTGAGCATGGACGCGAGGCCCTCGCTGGTTTTCAGCAGCACGTTGCCGACGAAGCCGTCGCAGACGACCACGTCCACCGTGCCCTTGAAGATGTCGTTGCCTTCGACGTTGCCGTGGAAGCAGATGGTGCCGGCGGCATCGGCTGCGCGCAGCAACTCACCGGCACGCTTGATGGTATCGCTGCCCTTGATGGCCTCTTCGCCGATGTTGAGCAGGCCCACGACGGGTTCGGCCTTGCCGTCCACCGCCGTCACCAGCGCACTGCCCATCACGGCGAACTGCAGCAGGTGTTCGGGGGAGCAGTCGACGTTGGCGCCGAGATCGAGCACCGTGGTGTAGCGGTCGGCGCGGTTCGGCATCACGGTGGCGATGGCCGGCCGGTCGATGCCGTCGAGCGTCTTGAGCAGGTAGCGCGCCACCGCCATCAAGGCGCCGGTGTTGCCGGCCGACACGCAGGCCGTGACGCCGGTGTTCGCGCCGTCCTTGACCTGCTGCAGCGCGACGCGCATCGACGAATCGCGCTTCTTGCGCAGCGCGACCTCAACCGGATCGTCCATCGTGACGACCTCGGTGGCGAAGACGCAGCGGCAGCGCTCCCAGCCCGCCGCCGGCGCGAGCGCCGCCTCGGCGCCCACGAGCACGAGCTCGGCGTCCGGGTGCGAATCGAGAAAGGCGCGGCAAGCCGGCAGCGTGACGGCCGGGCCGTGGTCGCCGCCCATGCAGTCGACGGCGATGCGCACGACGCTGCGAACAGGGGCGGCCGACCGAGCGGTGGCCTCGCGGGTCTCAGCGTTCACGGTGCGACGTGACGGCGCGCAGGACGCTCGCGGCGTGGGCCTGAGGCCTCACGCCGGGCCAGGACCTCAGGCGTCGGCCTTGGTCTTGAGGACCTTGCGGCCGCGGTAGAAGCCGTTCGGGCTGATGTGGTGGCGCAGATGCACCTCGCCGGTGGTCGGCTCGACAGCGATGCCCGGCGTGCCGAGGGCGTTGTGCGAACGGTGCATGCCGCGCTTGGACGGCGACTTCTTGTTCTGTTGGACAGCCATGATGGGCTCCTGATTGGGCCGCGGTAAGCCGCGAGTTGGGTCGCAAAACGCTGCGAAAAAACGCCGCGATCCCAGCGACTTCCGCATGATCCGACCGGCACACCACCCGCGGCGCACCGGCGCGCAGGACCGTGGTCCGCGCTGCAAAGCCTGCCAGTATAGCAGCTGCCATCAACTTGGATCGGTGTCGGCATCGGGCCGACGGCGCAGCGCCGCCAGCGCAGCAAAGGGATTGGGCCGCTCGGGCTCGGCGGCCGGGGCAACGGCCGGCGCCGCCAGCGGCTGAGGGCAGTCGGCCTCGTGCCGCGGCACCAGCGGCAGTGCGAGGATCAGCTCGTCTTCCAGCAGCTCGGCCAGGTTCAGGCGCGGCGCCAGCACCAGCAGGTCGTCGTCGCTGTCGGCGTCCAGCTTCTCGGCCTCGGCCTCGCTGGCGACGAACTGGAAGCGCCGCTCGACGGACAGCTCCACCGGCAAGGCCTTCAGGCAGCGCTGGCACTGCAACACGACGTGAGCACGCGCTTCGAGTTCAAGCCAGGCCTGGGGCTCGGCGCCAGGGCGCATGTCCTGGCCGAAGCGGGCCTGCCAGGCGGCCGCGGCGTCGGTAGTCGGCGCCTCGAACAGGCCGGCGGCCAGGCGCGCCATGGCCGCCAGCGGCTGCTCACCGGCCAGGGCCTCGCCGTCGCGGGCCAGCGCGGCCACAGGCACAGCGCGGGGATCGGTGGAACGGGGTCGGGTCGCCATCGTCAGGGTTCGGGGTGCCGGTTCAGGCCGGCGGAAAGTGGCGTGCAAACAGCGCGCGGTAAGCCGGCCAGGTCTGGACACGCTCGAACAAGGCCACCAGCTCGGGCCTGGCCGTGGCCAGGTGCGCACGCGTGCCGGACCAGCGCGACACGACGGTGGCCAGCAGATCCAAGGCACCCGGCTGGGCGCCGCCGAAGAAGGCCAAGGCCGGATCATGGAACTGGTCGGCGAACAGCTCCCACAGCCGGTGCAGCCGCGTGCGCGCACCGGCGCGCAGGGCATTGGCCGCCTTGCCGTCGGCCCCGGCCAGCCAGCGCTCGGGATAGTCGATGACGCCGATCGCCGCATAGCAGTTGGCCGCCACGTAGACCAGGCCACGCAGCGTGCGCGCACGGCCGGCGGGGTCGGCCGGCAGCAGCCCGCTGGCCGGAAAACGCAGGCCCAGTTCCGCGAGCATGGCCGCACTTTCGGTCAGCACCTCGCCGCCGGGCGCGACCAGGGTCGGGATCTGGCCCAGCGGGTTCACACGCGCCAGCTCGGCCTGGGCCGAGTCGGCCTCCCAGGTCGAGGCGCGCACGACACGAAAAGGCTGGCCGGCCTGCAGCAGCGCCGCCTCGATGGCGGCCGAACCGGAGCCGTCGGAGCCGTACAGCGTCCAGCCCTGGGCGGGCTCGCTGGCAGCGGTGGAAGGGGCACGGCGCGGCATGGCCGGGCGAGTGTAGCCAGCGCGGCGCCGCGACAATCACCGCATGCTGCCGCCCCTTGTGCTCGCCTCGACCTCGCGCTACCGCCGCGAGCTGCTGCAACGCCTGCGCCTGCCTTTCGAGGCTGTCGCACCCAGGGTCGACGAAACGCCCCTGCCCGGCGAAAGCCCGGCCGTGCTGGCGACGCGGCTTGCACGGGCCAAGGCCCGGGCGGTGCTCGAACTGCGGCCCGACGCGGTGGTGATCGGCTCCGACCAGGTGGCCGATCTCGATGGCGAGCCGATTGGCAAGCCGCTGACCCACGAGCGTGCGGTGGCGCAGCTCACCAGGCTGTCGGGCCGGCAGGTGGTTTTCCAGACCGCGGTGGCCGTGCTGCGCCAGGGCTTCGAACGCGTGGCGCTGGCGCCGGTGACGGTGCGTTTCCGCTCGCTGACACCGGCCGAGATCGAGTTCTACCTGCGCACCGAGCAGCCCTACGACTGCGCCGGCAGCGCCAAGAGCGAGACCCTGGGCATCGCGCTGCTGGAGGCCATCGACAGCGACGACCCGACGGCGCTCGTGGGCCTGCCGCTGATCCGCACCGCGGCGATGCTGCGCGAGGCCGGCCTCGACCCGCTGGCCGCACGATGAACGCCCCCGGCACGCTGTGGCTGGTGCCGGCTCCGCTGGACCTGGGCGCCGCCGAAACCCCGATCACCGACACGCTGCCGGCGGCGGCCCTCGAACGGGCCGCGGCCATCGGCCACTGGGCGGTCGAAAACGCCAAGAGCGCGCGCGCCGTGCTGAAGCGGGTCGGCGCGGTGGTGCCGCTGGCGCAGCCGCTGCAGGCCCTGCACATCACCGAGCTGCCGAGGCCGCGCAAAGGGGCGGCCGAAGGCGTGCCGGCCAGCGCCTGGCAAGCCCTGCTGGCGCCGGCGCTGACCGGCCACGACCTGGGTCTGCTCAGCGAAGCCGGCCTGCCCGCCGTGGCCGACCCCGGCAGTGCGCTGGTGGCGGCGGCGCATGCGGCCGGCGTGCCGGTGCGGCCGCTGGCCGGGCCGAGTTCGCTGCTGCTGGCGCTGGCGGCCAGCGGCCTGGAAGGCCAGAGCTTCGCCTTCGTCGGCTACCTGCCGCAGGAGGCCGCCGCACGCACGGCGCGTGTGCGCGAGCTGGAGGCGCTGTCACGGCGCCAGCGGCAGACGCAGATCGCCATCGAAACACCCTACCGCAACGCGGCGCTGCTGGCTGCACTGGTGCAGACGCTGGCGCCGGACACGCGGCTGGCGGTGAGCTGCGGGCTGACGCTGGCCGATGGCTTCACGCGCAGCGCGCCGGTATCGGCCTGGCGCAAACAACCGACGGCGCTGCCGGACACGCTGCCGGCCGTGTTCAGCTGGCTGGCCGGCTGAACAACACCGGCCGGCGCCTCAGCGGTTGCCGCCGAGCAGCGCGGCAACCTTGCGCTTGGGCCGGATGTTCGGCGACAAGGCCCGCGAGCCACTGGTCGGGCTGGCGGTCGGGCTGCTGGGGGTGGCCTTGGGGCTGCGCTCCCAGGCCGCCGGCTCGTCACCCGCGGCACTCGGTTCGTAGGGCTTGTCGAAAAACGGATCGACCGGCTGCCGCGGCGGCGACGCGTACCGCGACGGGCGCTCGCTGCGCGTGTCGTCGCGCGCCTCCCGGGGCGGGCGGCTTTCCCGATCGTCGCCGTCGCCGCGCTCGTCGCTGCCGCGGCGCGGTCGCCGCGGGCGGTCGTCTTCGAGTTCTGCCGGCTCGAGCTCGATCTTCTTCTTGATCAGCTTCTCGATGTCGACCACCAGCCGCACGTGCTCGCGCGCCACCAGCGTGATCGCCAGGCCGGACGCGCCGGCACGGCCGGTGCGGCCGATGCGGTGCACGTAATCCTCGGCGTTGAACGGCACGTCGAAGTTGAACACCGCGGGCAGGTCGGCGATGTCCAAGCCGCGCGCGGCCACGTCGGTGGCCACCAGCAGGTCGACCGTGCCGGCCTTGAAGGCGGCCAGCGCCTTCAGGCGCTCGTCCTGGCTCTTGTCGCCGTGCAGCGCCTGGGTGGCCAGGCCGTCGCGCTCGAAAGACCGCGCCAGGCGCGCCGCGCCGAGCTTGCTGTTGACGAAGACGATGGCCTGGCGCAGGTTGCGCGCACGCAGCTGCTGGCGGATGAAGGCCCGCTTGTCGTCGCCTTCGAGGCTGTAGAAGCGCTGCTCCACCGTGCTGGCGGTGGCGTTCGGGCGCGCCACTTCCACCAGCACCGGGTCCTGCAGGTAGCTCGACGCGAGCTTCTTGATCTCCGGGCTGAAGGTGGCGCTGAACAGCAGCGTCTGCCGACCGGTCTTCGGCAGGAAGCTCAGGATGCGCTGCAGGTCCGGCAGGAAGCCGATGTCCAGCATGCGGTCGGCCTCGTCGAGCACCACGTACTCGACCTGGTTCAGCACCGCGTTCTTGGCCTCGATGTGGTCGAGCAGCCGGCCCGGCGTGGCGATCAGCACCTCGACGCCGGCCTTCAGCTGCAGCGTCTGCGGCTTCATGTCGACGCCGCCGAAGACCACCGCCGAACGCAGCTGCGAGTGCTTGGCGTACTTCTTGACGTTCTCGGCCACCTGGTCGGCCAGCTCGCGCGTCGGCGCCAGCACCAGCGCGCGCACCGGGTGGCGCGCCGGGCTCATGCTGGCGTTTTCGTGGCGCATCATGCGCTGCAGCAGCGGCAGCGTGAAGGCGGCCGTCTTGCCGGTGCCGGTCTGCGCCGCCCCCATCACGTCGCGGCCCGCGAGCACGACCGGAATGGCCTTGGCCTGGATCGGCGTCATCGCCGCGTAGCCAGAATCTGCCACGGCACGCAGCAGCTTGGGATCGAGCGGGAGGGTGTTGAAAAGCGGAGGCGCAGCGGCCTCGGCATCGGCCGCGGAGGCCGGATCGGGGTGACTCATGTCTCCCAATTATCGCTCCGACCGCACCACGCCCTATTTGGAACCGGGTCGCGACCCCGGCCGGCGCAGCCAGCGCGGCGCCTGGAAGCGCACGATGCGGCGGTACAGCGCCAGATAGCTGACCGCGAACAGCAGGATCATGCCCCCCAGTACCGGCGGGTTGTTCCAGAACAACACGGCCGGTGCCACCGAGGCCGAACACAGCACCCACAGGTAGGGCGCCGACATCGAGTTGCCACGGATCGCGGCCCGGTGGTCGTCCTCGCCGACCGCCCAGCGCACCAGCCGGCGGTAGATCAGCGTGTGCAGGTGGATGCCGTCGGGCAGGCTGGCCGGCTGCGCGCGCAGCCAGTAGCGGCGCCAGGCGGAAAACAGCGTCTCGAAGATCGGGTAGATGCAGATCAGCAGCCCGAACAGCCCCGACACCTGCGGGTTGCGCACCAGCAGCAGGATGCAGGTCTCGGCCAGGTAGAAGCCCAGGAAGTAGGCGCCGCCGTCGCCGAGAAAGATCATGCCGCCCGGGAAGTTCCAGACGAAGAAGCCGAGCACGGCGCCGATGCCGGCCAGGGCCATGGTCAGCACCAGCCGGTCACCGACCTCGCCGGCCACGTAGGCCACGGCCGCCAGCATGATGACCACGCACATCGAGGCCAGGCCGTTGAGCCCGTCGATGATGTTGATGGCGTTGGCGATACCGGCTACCGCAAGCACGGTGAGCAGCAGCGAGCCCACGCTGGTGGCCAGCACCAGGTCCAGGCCCGGCACGTCGGCACGCGGGATCTGCGCACCGAGCACCACATAGGCCAGCACGGCCGACACCGCCGTCGCGAACAGCCGGCCCTTGGGCGTGAGGCTGTCGGTGAAGTCGTGCACCAGGCCGGCCAGGAAGGCCGGCATGGCGCAGGCCAGCATCAGCATCGCCGTCAGCGCCACGGCTTCGTGCGGGATGGCCCAGACGACCACCGTGCTGGCCAGCATGCCGACGACGATGGCGATGCCGCCGATGCGCGGCGCCGGGATCTTGTGGATCTTCTGCGGCAGCGCGAAGTCGTCGTCCAGCGCCTTGCCGGGCCGGCGCCGGCACAGGTGCACCAGCCACAGCGTGACCAGCGTGGAAGCGAGAAAAGCGGCGAGCAGCGACAGCACGGCCGGCAGTGTACGGCCCGGCCCCGCCACGCTCCGGGCACGGCGGGGGCCGTCGCTAGAATGAAAAGTTCGCCCCGGCCCCGCCGACCTTGATGACGCCCACGACGATCACCGCAGCCCCACCGTCCCGACGCCGCACGGCGTGGGCGGTGCAGCGGTCGGTGTTCGTGGCGCTGCTGCTGCGCGAGATGCAGGCCCGCGTGGGTGGGCAGTGGATCGGCGCGCTGTGGACATTGTTCGAGCCGCTGGCCCACGTGATGATGATGGTCACCATCATGGGCTTCTTCCGCGGCGCGGTGATGCCCGGCATCGAGTACCCGGTGTTCCTGGCCACCGGCCTCGTGCCGTTTTTCCTGTTCCAGAACCTGGCGCTGCGCCTGATGGACGGCATCGAGGCCAACCGCGGCCTGTTCGCCTACCGCCAGGTCAAGCCAATCGACCCGCTGCTGTCGCGCGGTGTGGTCGAGATGCTGATGAACTCGGTGGTCTACGTGTTCACGCTGGCCATCCTCGCTTTCCTCGGCCTCCACGTCTTGCCCGCGCAACCACTGGAGATGCTGGCGGTGCAGGGGCTGACGGCGCTGCTGGGGCTGGGCGTGGGCATCCTGTTGGCCGTGCTCGGCCACGACCGGCCACGCACCAAGACGCTGTTGCGCATGCTGTTCATGCCGCTGTATCTGGTGACGGGCGTGATCTTCCCGGTCGACTTCCTGCCGCGCGAGACGCTCGAGTGGCTGCTGTGGAACCCGATGCTGCACCTGGTCGAACTGTCGCGCCACGCCTTCGTGCCGGCCTATGTGCCGGTGGAAGGTGTCAACGGCCTGTACCCGGTGCTGTTCGCGCTGGGCAGCCTGTGGCTCGGCCTGACGATGTACCGCGCCGACCGGCTGCGGCTGGTATCGACCTGAGCACGGACAGGACGATGCTCGAAGTGCGGGGCCTGACCAAGTCCTACCCGTCGCCGCGGGGGCGGCGCTACGTGTTCCGCGACCTGAATTTCAGCTTCCCGCCCGGCGCCAACATCGGCCTGATCGGCCGCAACGGCGCCGGCAAGTCCACACTGCTGCGGTTGCTGGGCGGCATCGACACGCCCGACCACGGCGAGATCGTCACCGACGCGCGCATCTCGTTTCCGATCGGCCTGGCCGGTGGCCTCAACAGCAACCTCACCGGTCGCGACAACGTCGAGTTCGTCTGCCGCATCCACGGGGCCTGGGGCGCCGACATGCGCGACAAGGTGGCCTATGTGCGCGACTTCGCCGAGATCGGCGACCACTTCGACCTGCCGGTGAAGTCCTACTCCTCCGGCATGCGCTCGCGCCTGACCTTCGGCCTGAGCATGGCCTTCGACTTCGACGTCTACCTGATCGACGAGGTCATGGCGGTCGGCGACGCGCAGTTCCGCGAGAAGAGCAAGAAGGTGCTCGTCGACAAACTCTCGCGCGCCAACGTGATCCTCACCTCCCACAACATGGCCGACATCCGCCAGTTCTGCAACGTCGTCGTGCGCGTCGCGCCCGGCGGCGTGGTCCAGGTCCACGAGGACATCGAGGACGGCATCCGCGCCTACGCACAAGGGGCGACGACCTCATGAAGTGGCTCACCGCCCTGCGTTCGCGCAGCCTGCTGCTGGCCCTGGTGGCCGCGCCGGTGCTGCTGTATGGCCTGTACCTCGCGCTGGTCGCCAGCGACCGCTACGTCAGCGAGTCGGTGATCGCGGTGCGCCAGGCCGGCTCCGACGGTGGCAACCTGCCGGGCGCGGCGCTGCTGCTGAGCGGCCTGAACCCGCCCTCGCGCGAGGACACGCTGTACCTGAAGGCCTTCGTGCACTCGCGCGCGCTGATGCAGGAGCTCGACGGCAAGCTCGGGCTGCGCGCGCACTTCTCGGCCCCACGCGCCGACCAGCCCTACAGGCTGGCCAGCGACGCGAGCCAGGAAGACTTCACCGAGTACTTCCGCCGCCGCGTCGAACTGAGTTTCGACAACGAGGCCACGCTGCTGCGCATCCGCGCCCAGGGTTTCGACGCGGCCTTCGCGCAGAAGCTCAACAAGGCCATCCTCGAGGCCAGCGAACGTTTCGTCAACGAGACCTCGCAACGCATGGCGGGCGAGCGGCTGCGCTTTGCCGAGGGCGAGCTCGAACGGGCCGGCGGCCGGCTGCAGGCCGCCAAGAACGAAGTGCTGGCCTTCCAGAGCCGCCACCGGCTGCTCGACCCCACCGCCCAGGCCCAGGCCACCGGCGCGCTGACGGCCGAGCTCGAAGCCTCGCGCACACGGCTGCAGGCCGAGCTGGGCGGGCTGCTTGCCTACCTGAACGAAGACGCCTTCCAGGTGCAGGCGCTGCGTGCACGCATCGCGGCGCTGGAGCGGCAGATCGACACCGAGCGCGCCCGCGCGACGACCGACGACCGCAAGGGCGAGCGCCTGACCGCGCTGGCCGTGCAGTTCCAGGGCCTGCAGCTGCAGGCCCAGTTCGCCCAGGACGCCTACAAACTGGCGGCCGTCGCCGTGGAAAACGCGCGCATCGACGCCTCGCGCAAGATCAAGAGCCTGCTCGTGGTCGAGCCGCCGTCGCTGCCCGAGGAGGCGGAGTACCCGCTGAAGCTGTACAACATGACCACGCTGCTGGTGGTCTGCTTGCTGCTCTTCGGCATCGTGCGGCTGGTGCTGACCACCATCCGCGAGCACCAGGATTGAACGACATGACCGAGCCCGCACGATCCGTTTGGTGGCGCACCGGTCGGCAGGCAGCCTTGGCGCTGCTGCTGACACTGGCCGCGACACTGCCGGCGCTGTCGCAGATCGGCGCTTCGGAGTCCCCAGCGGCGTACGACGAAGAGCTCGCCCGAGCGACCGCGGCGCGGGCGGCTGCGGCGACCCAGCAACCGGCCTCTGGTACCGGAGCGACCGTCGCACCACCCGGCCTGGCGATCCCGCCCGTGCCGGCCGCCGCCACCGCGCTGTCGCGCCCGCTGCCGCCCGACCCCGCGCGCGCCGGCCGGCCCATCGTCTTCGGCAGCCAGATCTTCACCGGCCGCTTCGGCAGCGAGGCCTTCACCGGCTTCAACCCCGACTACCAGATCGCCGTTGGCGACCGGGTCGCACTGCGCCTGTGGGGCGCCTTCAACCACGAGGCTATCCAGCCGGTCGACGCACAAGGCAATGTCTTCGTGCCCAGCGTCGGCCCGATCCGCGTGGCCGGCGTGCGCAACGGCGAGCTCAACGCGCTGGTCGAAGCCCAGGTCAAGCGCGTGTTCCGCGCCAACGTCGGCGTCTACGCCACGCTCGAGGCGGCGCAGCCGGTGAAGATCTACGTCACCGGCTTCGTGCGCGCGCCGGGCCTGTACGGCGGGCTCAGCTCCGACTCGGTGCTGTACTACCTGGACCGCGCCGGCGGTATCGACCCCGACCGCGGCAGCCACCTCGATGTCGAGATCCGCCGCGGCGGCCAGCTGCGCGCCCGTGTCGACCTCTACCGCTTCCTGCTCGAAGGCCGCATCGACCCGCTGCAGCTGCAGGACGGCGACACCGTGGTCGCGACGCCGCGCAAGCACACGGTGCAGGTGGCCGGCGAAGTGGCCAACCCCTACGTCTTCGAGTTCGCCGAGCCGCGCATCCCGGCCGAGCGCCTGCTGGCGCTGGCCCGCCCCCGACCCGGTGCCACGCACCTGGCCATCGTGCGCAAGATCGGCGTCGAGCGGCGCAGCGAGTACCACCCGCTGGGCACGCTGGCGGCGGTGGAGATCGCCGATGGCGACGAGGTCAACTTCACCTCCGACAAGTACCCGGGCACCATCCTCGTGCGCATCGAAGGCGCCCATCTCGGCGAGCGCACGCTGGTCATGCCCTATGGCGCCCGGCTGGCCGACGCGCTGGCCCGGCTCAAGCCCGCGCCGCAGGCCCGTGTCGAAGCCGCCCAGCTGTTCCGCCGCTCGGTTGCGGTGCGGCAGAAGGAACTGCTCGACAGCTCGCTGCGCGGCCTGGAGACCTACGCGCTGACAGCCCGCTCGGCCACCAGCGAAGAAGCCTCGCTGCGCCAGCGCGAAGGCGAGCAGATCCTGAAGTTCGTCGAGCGCGCGCGCCAGATTCAGCCGCGCGGCCAGGTCATCATCGCCGGCGCCTCCGGTGCCGGCGAGACGCTGCTCGAGGACGGCGACGTGCTGCGTGTGCCCGAGGCGAGCAACCTGGTGCTGGTCAGCGGCGAGGTGGTGTTCCCGAACGCCGTGATCTACGAACCCGGCGCCGCCATCGATCGCTACGTGCGCGCGGCCGGCGGCTATACCCAGACGGCCGACGAGGCGCGCCTGATCGTCGTGCGCCAGGACGGCAGCGTCGCCGAGGGCGCCAAGGTCGCGCTGCAGGCCGGCGACGAGATCATGGTGATGCCGAAGATCGAAACCAAGAATGTCGAGGTCGCGCGCGGCCTGACGCAGATCCTGTTCCAGATCGCGGTGGTCGCGAAGACGGCGCTGGGGCTGTGAGCGCCGTCGATGCTTCGGGCGAAGTCACGGGCATCGTGTCCAGCGAGCTCCTGATCGGCGGCGATGCCCCGCCGGGCTGGCGCCCGCTGGCCGATCAGTTGGCCAGCGCGCTGTCAGCCGCCACCGACAGCGACTCGCCGCTGAGCGCCCGCATCATGGCCCAGCCTTGGATCCATGCGGCCGCAGAGACCCGTTGGATCGCGTTCGTCGATCGTCCCGCAACCTGGCTTGTACACGGGCTTCTCCAACCGCCCGGCGCTGATCCCCTCGCACACAGACCGCAGCGCGTCCTGGCGGACTGGCGCAGAGCGGCAACGGACCTGTTGGAACAGGTGCAAGTCGCGCCGGATCGCTGCCTGCTGTTCGATACCACCGAGGCACTGCAACACCCGGACGCCGTTGCCGCCGTGCTGGCGGGCTGGCTGGGACGGGACTTGGCACTGCCGTCGCTGCCTGCGCCGGCAGTGCCCGATGCGCTGGCGCATCAGCTGGCTGAAGCCGTCGTCGCGGCAGATCCCCGTCTTGTCCAGCTTGCCGACGAGCTCGAGGCTGCCTGCCAGCCACTGCCGAACTCGACAACCTGTGCGTCGCCCTCGGCGCCCGTTCACCCCATGGGTGCGCTGGAGCGGCTGCAAGACCTCTTGAGAGCCGCGGAGGACATTCACAAGCTGCAGCAGGAGCGGGGCGATTGGCTAGCGAGGATTCGCGACCTTGAGCGGGTGGCCTTCCAGCAGCAGCAGGAGTTTGATCTGGTGCGCGATCAGTTGGCCACAGCCGAGCGACTGCTGCAGCAGCAGAAAGCCGAAGCAGCCGCTGTCGGTGCCGATGCGCACGTGGCCAGGGCCGAGTCCGTCGCATTGAAGAATCGATCCGATCTGCTGACGGAACAACTGGCTGTACTGAGCGAGGAACTCGACCGGAGTTGGGGCGACAACCAGACCCGCCGGCGAGAGTTCGAAGCCCAGAGCAAACAGGCCATAGAGGTAGGCGCCCGTGCCGAGGAGCAACTGCGGGTACTGCGCGCGGAGCACCAGCAGGGGCAAGCGGAGCTCGCATCATCCCGCCGGCATCTCGCTCATCTCGAGGAGCAACTGACCGAGGCGAAGGCTCTGCAGCAGAAGCTCCGAGACCAGGCCAGCGAGCAGGAACAGAAGAGCCAGCGCAGCCTTGTCGCTGCTGAGGCGCATTGGCACGCCCAGCTGCAGGCACTTTCCGGCCAGCTTGCGAGCGAGCAGCAGTTGCGCCGCACGGCCGAAGCGACGCGTGACGAAACCTCAGCCCGCCTGCGGCAGTCGCTGCAAAGAGTCGATGCGCTGCGGCAGCAAGTCGAGTCTGCCCAGGAACAGAGCCGGCAGCACCAACAGGCGCTCACTGCGGCTCAGGCCAGCTGGCGTGATCAGTTGCAATCATTGGCCCGCGATGCCAGCCACCAGCAAGAGTTGCTGCGCCGGGCGGAGTCCGCCCGGGACGAGGCGTCCAGCCGTCTGCGCCAGGCTCTGGAGCGAACGGAGCGGTTGCAGCTCCAGTTCAACGACACCGAAGCCTCCACGCGCCGCTCGGAGGCCGAGTTGTCCAAGGTCTTCGACGCCCCGGCAAAGGTCGATGCCGTTCAGTTCCTGAGCGTGCGCGATCAGGCGCCACATCGCGAACTGGTCATCGAACTTCGTGGCGTCGCCTTGCCGGCAGGCACGCTGCAGACGATGGCCTTGAAACTCGTCGAGCACGAGGGGCATCCGGGTCTGGCAGTGCTGGGCAGTCCTGCGGGTACAGCGCCGCTGATGCGTTGGCAGCCCAACCAGCGCGAGAACCACCGCGACCTGCTGCTGCTGGTGCCGTCCGACGCGGCAGGACAACAGCGCCTGGCCGAACTCGGAGCGAGCGACTGGTTGGCGGTACGCCGTTTGGTGGCGTTGGTCCGCGCCGCCGTCATCGAGGCGGGTTCGGCCCTTCCGGCTCGTTGGCGAGATGTGGCCAGCCGCCTGCAAGCGCAACTGGTGGCCTTGCCGCCACGGCTGCGTCAGGACGCCATGGAACTCCAGCTATCGCCGGAGCCGGCGGGCGCGCTGGACGTCACGCTGTGGGGTGCCACTCACGGCGATCGCATGCTGGGCCCGGTGCAGTTTCGCTGGTCGCGCACAGGGCCTTCCCCGGCCCTGACGCTGCGATCGGATGGCACCCGTGGCATTTCGCCACCGCTCGGGTTCTGGCCCGTCGCGGAAGACGGGCGCCTGGCCCCGAACTTTGCCCTGCCGGTCGGTCCGGGCGTGGGCACCTCTCGTGCACTGCGTTGGTGGGCTCAACTGGCACCGGCCGACGCCTCCTTCGTGCTGGATCTGATCGATCGCCTTCCGGAGATTGCCCTGCAGCTTCAGGAAATGCAGCACGGATCCAGCCTGCCGGGCGCAATCGAGAACTGGGCAGCGGCGGCCCGAACGCTGCGCCGTCATGTGGGCCGACAGGCCGGCGCGGCGCAACTCAGTCAACGTCTGCGCCGCTGGCGGCGCGATCGCAGCCACAGCTGACAAATTCGGAACCGAGCTGCTCCCGGATCTTCGAGGCCTTTCGAATGGACATCCTCTCCGAGGCATTGGCGCAGGGTCTGCCTGCGCGCTTCGACACCGTGCTGCACATCGGCGCAGGCGTCAACGCCTTCGAGGTGCACGAGCGCATCGCTGCACGCCGGCGCATCCTGGTCGAAGGTGACCCCAACGTGGCCGCCGATCTTCGCTCGAACACACGGTTCCGGCACGATCCCGCGAACGAGATCTGGGAGGAAATCGCCGCGGCGGAAGGCGGCGAGATCCTGTGGCGACAGCAAACGGTCCGTTGGCTGAACGGTCCGCTGCCGGTCGAGGGGTTGTCCGGCGTCTATCCCAGGCTGCGCCAGTATGGCCAGTCCATGCGGCCTGCAACAGCCATTCAGGACCTGGTCACCCGCGCACTTGCCGACGACGACCCGGCACAAGCCTCCAACCATCTGCTGGTGCTGGACGTGCCGGGCCAAGAAGCCGCACTGCTGCGCTACATGGCACCGCAGGCGCTGTCCCGCTTCAGCTGGATAGTCCTCCGGGGGGGGCAGCAGCCATACGGCCTCGGCTGGTCCACTGCCCGCGATGCCGAAACCCTGCTGGCGTCACGTCATTTCCGTCGGAGCGCACTGACGCCCGAGCGCACGGGCCTGTGGCAGACGCTGGCACTGGCTCGGGACGATGAGGCTCTTTCTCGAGCCCGCGAGCGCGCGGCCCAGGCCCAGCTTGAGGCACGTTGCGTCGAGAGCGAGCGGGAACTGGCCGCATGCGTTGCTGCGCGCGACTCGGCCCGGCGCGAGGCCTCTGACCGCGAACAACAACTGATCTCGCTTTCGACGCAACTCGAACAAGTGGAGCGCGATGTCGCAACCCGCGTGCAGGCGTTCGAAAGCCGCCAGCGGGAGCTCGAGCAGCAGCTTGCCGAGTCCGGATCGACGCTGACAGCACAGCTGAACGAGCTGGAGGGTGCACGCGCTGCACGCCAAGCGACTGCGCTGGAGCTGATGGCGCTGACGCAGACGCTGGACAGCCTCCGCGCTGCAGCCGTCGAACGCGAAGAGTTGCAGCGGCAGACCGACGCGATGCACGCCGCTGCCATCGCCGAGACCACCCGCCTGGCCGGCGAGCTCTCCGCGGTTCGACGGGATCTCGCTCAAGCCACCGAACTGGCTGCTCAGGCCGGCGATCAACGCGCGACGGCCGAGGCGGCGAACACGGCCCTGCGCGCAACCTACGACGACCTTCAAAAGCGGTGCGAATGGCGCGGACAACAACTCCAGCAACTCAAGCTGGAGCTTGCCGAGGCGCAACAGCAGCAGAAAGCAGGACAGGAGGCAGGGCAGGAGGCACTCCAGCTCGCACAGTCCGCAACGGCCGAGGCCGAAGCCAGAGCCGCGAGTGCAGACCAGGCGACAAGCGAGTGCCATCGGCAGCTGGCCGCGCTGCGGGATCGTCTTCATGAAGTCGAAGGCCAGTGGACCGGGCGTGGGGAGGAACTGCAGCAGCTGCAGGGCGAGCTCGACCGGCTGCGCGCCGACCTCGAACGGTGCGAGCAGGAGAAGCTGGCAGCACAGTCGGACTTCGAGGCCAGGCGGACAGAACAGGAGCAGCTCCTCGCCAAGCTGCAGGACAGCAAGCGAGAACTTGAGAGCAAGTGGGTCTGGCGTGGCGAGCAGATGAAGTTGCTGCAAGGCGAAGTCGAGCAGTTGCGCGCCGAGAACGCCCAGCTCGAGGTCCGGGCAAGTACGGCGGAGGTCGAGACTGCCGCCGCACAGGCCCAACTTGAGAGAAACGCGCATGAACTGTCCGGCTTCGAAGCCGCGAAAGCGACTCACGCAGAGGAGCTGACACAGCTGCACAAGCGCATCCAGGAAATCGAGGGCAAATCCACGTGGCGCGGCGACCAGATCAAGCTGCTGCAACAGGAGATCGAAGGCCTTCGTTCGGCTGCTGCGACGCTCGAACAACGCGCTGCCACAGCAGCCGCCGAAACCGAAGCCGCGCGCGCAGCCCTGGCACGCAGCGAGCAGGACGCAAAGGCTCGACAGTCAACGCTGGAAGATGAAATCAGTCAGCTGCAGCTGCGTCAGCGGCTGCTCGACGAGGAGATGATCAAAGCCGAAGGTCAACTGGACCTGATCAAGGACGTTCTGCTGCGCGAGCCTGGTCTATGAAGATGTCGCGCCGCCGTCTGACGCGGGCCAGCCTGCTGCGCTCGGGACGTGTTGCGGCGTTGGCGGCGCCGCCGCGGCCGGATCCGTTGAACCGCCCTGTTGGGCGGCCCGCGGCAGACCCGAGCGACGCATCACACCGCTTGCAGGCCTCGGTCAGCGACGATCTGCTCGAGAAGGCCCGGACCCAATGGCAGCACGGCGACTGGGACAGTCTGCGCGCGCTCGATCCGGCACGCCTCGAAGAGCACCCCGAACGCGCCCGCTTGGCGCTCTTGGTCGCCGCGGCGCATCTGCAGAGCGCCAGGTCCGATGACGCTCGCCCTTGGATACGTCGTGCCGTGGACTGGGGGTGTTCACGGCGACTGGTCAGTCAGGTGCTGGTGGCAGGTCTGCACAACACACTCGGACGTGCCTCCAGCGTCATGGGACAGAAGGACAAGGCCCGCAACCACTTCGAACAGTCCATCGCCACGGTGCAGCCGGGCACGGATGTCCGGCTGCTCGCCCACGCCCGGGCCGTGCAGGAGATGGTCAGCCTCGGCATGCTGCCGCAGGCCGCCGCCTACATCAGTGAAGCCGCTGCCTTGGCACGCCAGCCGCAACGCAACTCGCAGCATCTGCGGGCGCACCAGCAGGTTGTCGACATAGAGCTCGACATGCTGCGCAACCGGATCGTGTCGCTGCAAAAGCAACTGGCGCAGGGCCGCAACGTACAGGCCATCGTCAAACCGGAGCGGTCTGCGCAGGCCGCTTCAGCCACGTCGTCGCCAGCCCATGCGGCTGCGGCGGCGTACCACGGACTGCACGGCCTGGACCGCAAGCTCGAGGCCTACATCGGATACGACGGTGGCTTTTTCGTGGAACTGGGCGCCAACGATGGCGTCGACCAGTCCAACACGCTGTACTTCGAGCGTCAACGTGGATGGCGGGGCGTACTCATCGAGCCGATCCTGCACAACTTCCTGAAGTGCAAAGCCAACCGTTCCAGTGACAACGCCTTTTTCTGCGCTGCCGCGGTCTCGCAGGCCTACGAGCATCCCTACGTGCGGCTGACCTACTCGAACCTGATGACCGCCCCGGCCGGCCTGGAAAGCGACATCGACGATCCCGACGCCCATGCACGAGCCGGAGCGGTCTACCTCCCTTCCGGCGAACAGCCCGTCGAGACCATGGCGGTGGCCAGAACCCTGACCAGCATGCTCAGCGAAGCTGGCGCGCCTCGCACGATGGACCTGCTGTCACTGGACGTCGAGGGGGCGGAGCTGGAGGTTCTGAAAGGACTCGACCACGATCGATTCCGCTTCCGCTACCTGCTGGTCGAATGTCGCGACCCGCAGCGACTGGCCCGATTTCTGGATCAGGTTGGCTACGCGCTTGTCGACAAGATCAGCCATATGGACTACCTGTTCTGCGCGCGCGAACAGCCCTGACGACCGCCGCAGCCCACCCTTCCGACATTCACCTCAAGAGACGAGACCGACGCGCGATGCCCCACACGATCCACGTGGTCACGCCCTGCTTCAATGCGGCGGACACCCTCGACCGCACGATCCACAGCGTCGTGACCCAAGCCGGTCGGTTCCGCATCCGATACCACGTGCAGGACGGCGGCTCTACGGATGGCAGCGTCGAGAAGCTGGCGTTGTGGCAACGTCGACTGGCAGGCGGTGCCTTTCCCAGCTTTTGTGAAGGCATCGAATTCAGCTTCGACAGCGCGCCTGATGAGGGCATGTACGACGCCCTCGTACTCGGCTTTGACAGTTTGCTGCGCACCGGCGACGAGTTCGTCACCTGGATCAACGCCGACGACGTGTTCATGACCGGGGCATTCGCCGCCGTGCACACGGTTTGGGAGCAGTTTCCCCGCGAGAAGGTGTCCTGGCTCAGTGGCGCCGCCGCGGTCATGAAGGACGATCGGCTCATCGCGAACTACGACCGTCGACTGCCCTCGGCCGCCATCAAGGCTGGCCTTTGTGATGGTCGGCATTGGCCCTTCGTTCAGCAAGAAGGTACGTTCTTCCGCGGGTGGCTCTGGGATGCCATCGACAGCCGCAAGCAGGTACGCCCATTCAAGCTGGCCGGCGATTGGAATCTCTGGCGCTGCATGGCTGAACGCGTCAGCCTGGCTCAGATCAACATCCCGCTTGCGGCGTTCCGCATTCGGGAGCAACAACTCTCGGCCAGTCAGCGTGACCGCTACATGGCGGAGATCGACCGTATCGTGCCGGAGCCGGTGAGGCGGGAAGGTCTCGAACGGCTGGCCAGAGGCGGTGCCGTCGTTCGCCGCCGGATGAAGTTCAACTTTCCGAGCGATCGTGTGGAGATGGTTGAGGAGGATTGCGACGACCAGCTGCGAGCCTCCTGCACCAAGGTCTTCGAAGTGGCGAGGCTGCCTGGCACAACGGCTCAGAAGGTCACGAGAACCCTTTTCGAAGGCGACACGTCGCGTCGGCCCGCCGACCCGCAAGAGGCCTATGTCGACACCTTTAGGGCACTCGGCAGGCTGGCGGCGTGTGACCAAGACTGGCAGTTCCCCGCGATCACCGAACAACATGCCTTTGAACGCATCAAGGCACTCGGCGGCCCCCCTCCAGGTGTGGTGTACGTGGCCTTTCCCTGGGCCACGCTGATCGACAAGCTGCAGACCCGGGCACCGAGCGCCGGCGAATTCGTCGCCTTGTACAAAGCCTTTGTGCAGGCGCTGCCTCCGGAGGGTGTGCGCATCACGGTCTGTCAGCACATTCTGATGAAGCGGTTCCTGCCCTTGCTCAAGGACGCCGGGATCCAGCACGTTTTCTGGTCGCATGCCACGCACGAGGATGTCGACAAGCCCACCGGCAAGCTGCGCATTCATCCGTTCCCGTTGTTCCCGGTCCAGGTTGCCGACGGCGGCACTGCTCCGCCCATAGACGACGAAGCGCGCCGTGATCTGTTCTCCTTCATCGGAGCACGTTCGAATCAGTACTACCTGACGCAGGTCCGTGCCTGGATCATCGACGAACTGAGCAACGAACCCGGCGGGCTCATCGTCGGCCGGGACGGCTGGCACTATCAGAAGATCGTCTACGACCATCAGATCCGGCCCGGCACTGCAGCGGCCGGCTCGTTGGTCGACAACAAGGCGTCGACCGAGTTCCAGGACAGCCTGCGCCACAGCACGTTCTCGCTGTGCCCTTCCGGTTCAGGGCCGAACTCCATTCGCCTGTGGGAGTCGATCGGCGCCGGTTCGATCCCGGTGATTCTTGCCGACACCTATAGGCCGCCAGGACCGCGGGCCTTGTGGGAACACGCGGCCGTCTTTTGCGACGAGACGCCCGACGCCATTCGCGCATTGCCGGCGCGACTCCGGGCTCTCGCCACCGAACCCGGACGACTGAAAGCCATGCGGCAGGGTCTGCGCCAGCTGTGGTTGCTCTACGGCCGAGACAGCTTCGTGACGGACGTGTTGCGCCTGATGCACGAATTGGCCGCCACGCCGGATGCCGGCGCTGCACCCCGGGCGACGCCTCTCCGAAACCTGAGCCTGCTGGCAGCCGCGCCCGACAACCTGCTGTCGGAGGACGACGCGCGCCTCGTTCTGTCGCAGCTGGGAACGCAGTTGCTGATCGACGCCCAGGCCCGGCACGCCATCCTTTCTGAGACTGGTCGCCTGCGCAACCTGGTGGAGCGGGCGCGCTCCACACTCGCCTTGTCCGATACCGCCCGGCAGATGTTCGACCGCATCGCAAGCAGTCTCGACGACAGCCCGTGTTCGGCCATCAAGCGCCCGGCGAGCCCGCCCCTGCTCCGCCCCAAGCCTGCCATCGCGTTTGTCGGGCGCCACCACCATCGAACACCGCTGAGCTACGGGCCGCTGCGCCAGGGCATTGAACAGGCGCTGGACATCGTCAGCGACCCCGCGGACGCCGACATCCTTCTGACTGGATTCGACATCGACTTCATCGAGAACGCCGAGCTGGTGCTGCGCACGAGACGTGCACGTCCGCACCAGAAGCTGGTCGTCATGTCCGAAGAACCTCTGTGGGATCTCACCTGGAGTCGGGCGCAAGGTCGTCGTTCGGCTGCCTTGCAGATCGCGGGGCAGACCGTGCCGGTCACCTCGCTGAACCACGAGACCAGCACGATCTTCCGCTTCGAGCGGCTGCCGTACTTCGTTCTCACCAGCGACGACTACCTTGTCCGATACCGTCAGTTGCTTACCCCATCAGCCCGACGGTCGGCGCGGGCGCTGCACACGTTCTGGCGGCAGACGCCCATTCGCAGCGCGTTCTACCTCGAGCGCCGGGAAGGCGCGGCGTTCGAACGGCGGCTCGATGGCCTCGGCATGTTCGGCCTCAGCAGCTACCGCACTCAGTTGGCGGCACGGGTCAAGCGCGGCGACATCCTGCGTGTCGGCAAAGGTTGGGCCGACACAACGCGCCGGCAATCGCTCCCCGATTGGCATCTGGACAAGCTGGCCGCCTTGGACGGCGGCGTGCACGTTTGTTCGGCCATTGAGAACGTCCATCACGCCGACTACATCACCGAGAAGATCTTCGATGCCTTCGCGGTTGGCGCGGTACCCATCTACTGCGCCGGGCCGGGTCATCGTATCGACGATCTGATTGCTGGCCGGCCGTTCATCGAGATCCATGCACGCAACCTGCAAGACGACACCGAGGCGGTCGACGGTTTTGTTGCGGACATGGCGTTCTGCGAACGATACGAAGCGGCCCAGCAACAGGTGTACGAGCTGGTGAGCGATTGGGGTGCCGTGACCGAGGAGCGCGCCCGTGTGACGCGGGCTGCGGTCAGCGCGCTGCTCGAGATTGCCGGCTGACCGGGAACTGCCGAGCGCGCAGAAGGAAGGGTCTGCACACTTGAAAGATGGGGGGCCTGCGGCGCGAAGGAGTGCTCCCGGCATAATGCTTTGGCCTTCCGCCGGCACTCCAAAGTGCCTGGTTCGCCAGACACCTCGGCCCGCGCCGGAGCCTGCTGGAAAGCTACGCCCCAGTCTCGGGGACATCGTCTCCATCAGTGGGGTCCGGTATGCCCTCGTGAGCGGCCTTCGACCGCTCCGACAACCGAATCGATGACCGACCTGACCGCTATCGTCATTGCCACCGCTTGGTCCGAGCAACAGATCGGTCGCAGCCTGTCCTCCGCACTCCATCTGAAGCGCGCTGACCGACAGGTTGAGTACTGCGTGGTGGACTGGCGTCTGCCCGTCGAACAGGGCTCGGCCGTTGATGCCATGCCGGCGATTCCGCTTGCGATTCGCGAACTGCTGGGGCTGCCCGACGTCAGCTGCATCCGGGTGCGTGGTCGGGGCTTGTTTGCCCTGCGTCAGCTGGTTGGCGCGACCCGGGGTCGGCAGTTGCTGTTGCTGCAAGAGGGCCAGGAACTGGCACCCGAGTCCGCCATGTCTGAAGAGACAGGCACCGTCGACCCCGCCCCTGTCGACCGTGATTGTTTGCTGGCAGCGCTGACCGCCCAGGCCCACGAGGTGGAGCCTGCGCCCACCCTGTTTAGCCGCTGGCTTGAAGCAGAACAGGTGCTGTTCCCGGAGCAGGAGGGCGTGACCCTTGCGCCAGCCGGTTGCAGCGCAGACGTGGAAGATCTCACCGAGCCGTTGCTGCGGGCCGCGGTGCGCGAAACGCTCCAGGAGCGCCAGCTGTTGCAAGGACTCATCGACGAGCTGCAGCAAGGGCAGACTGCGCTGCTTCAGCTGCCGCCGCCGGTCGCGGCGCCACCGGCGGAGCCTCGCGTCGTCGAGCGGGACCAGGATGGCTGGAATCTTGTAGACGAGACGACCAACACACCCCTGGCCACGGACTACGCTACCCCGGCGATCGAGCTGCTGGGGCGAAGCGATACCTCGCCGCACCGGGAACTGCTGCTTCAGGTCGGCGCTCGCTTCTTTGGCGACGAACAGGTTGGTACCTTCCGCGCCAAGCTCGTCGAGCATCTCGACAAGCCGGGCCTGCTGCTCTTCGCTGGCCCCGGGCGCCCGGTCTTGTCGCGCTGGTCACCGACCGGACAGGAAGGCGGCTCAGATCTCATGCTTCTGGTGCCGTCGGATCCAGCCATTCAACGTTGGTTGCTGGATCTCGGCACTTTCGATTGGCTCCGCGTGTTGGGCGTGACTGACGGGCTTTACCGCCTTCTCCTGAGCCGCCCAGATTTGGGGCCTCGCTGGCAGGTGGTGGCGGCGAGCCTGCGTGCCCAACTGCACGCGCTGCCGGCACGGCTGCGCTACGACGAGAGGCGTGTCGCAGCCAGCGGTGAGCGGGTGACCCTGCACAACGTGTCGTGGAGTCAACAGCGGCTTCCCGACCTGGCGATCGAGTGGCGCGGAGCGGCCCCAGGCGGTGCAGCGGTGCGCTGTGAACGCCTCACCGATGCACTGCCCTGGCCTCTGCTGCGCATCTGGCCCATTGGTGACGATGGAAAGCCCGCTCGGCAATGGGAATTGCCCCTGGGGTCAGGCATACCATTTCGCGAGCAACTGCGATGGTGGACCGCCCGCGACCACGGCGAAAGCCGATTGGTCATGGCGCTGCTGGACACCTTGCCACCCTCCGCCGCCGGCTTGCGCCGACGAGCCCGCTTGTGCAAAGCGATCACTCGCGTCATTCGCAGGCTTCAATCCAGACCCCAGTGATACCGATGGCGGCCGTTCCGAACTCAGGCGCATTCAAGCCTCAACCCCGGCGATCTACAGCAGGCGTCAACACGCCGTTCTTCACGATCGTCACCGTGGCGCGCAACGACGCCTGGGCGATGACGAAGTCGATGCGCTCGGTGTTCCGCCAGTCCTTTGTCGATTTCGAGTACGTCGTTGTCGACGGTGCCTCCACCGATGGCAGCACCGGGCTGATCGACTTCTGGCAGTCGCAAGGGCTCGTCACGCGCGCCATCAGCGAACCCGATACCGGCGTCTACGACGCGATGAACAAGGGCATCGACCTCGCCCGTGGTCGTTTCGTGTGCTTCCTGAACGCCGGTGACATCTTCAAACACGACGAGGTGCTGAGCCGCGTACACGCCCTTCTCGCCGACAGCGGCGCTGATGGCACGCTGGGATGGGGTGAACTGAACAACCAGGTCTGGAGTTCCTGGGTGGAGCACGACGGGATCAAGCTCTCGAGCCTCGGGTTTTGTCATCAGGCGCTCTTTGTTCGGCGCGAACTGCTGGTCGCCCATCCGTTCGACACCCGTCCATTCAAGACCGACAGCGACACGCAGCAACTGGGCAGGCTGTTCGCCGCCGGCGCCTGCATCCCCATCGTTCCCGAGGTCTGGGCCGTGCGAGGTGGTGAGCCTGGCATCTCGGCGCAGCTCGAACGCACGAAGACCTCGATCCTCGACACCTTGCTCACAGAGTACGGCTTGGAACAGGCAGAGGCCGAGGCCGTCATCGCGTTTCGCCGCCAGTGTGCCGCGCCCGCCAGGATCATCGGCATGCTGCAACACGCGCCCCGCGGCCTCGCGACAGCGTTGGCACTGATGGTGCTGGACACGCTGTACCTGCAGGCGTCGTTGAAACTGGCACGAGACGATGTCGACGCCCTGATCGATGCAGCGCTGCAGACGCTGGACAACCACATGCCCGATGCGGCCAGCGAGATCGTCGATCGCCTGATCGCGGCACAAACGATGCGGCAGCAGTTGCTCCGCAGCCAGCAGGCCGAGCAGGAGGCCCTGAAGAACACGATCGCCGTCTTCGGCAGCCAGGAGGCGGCTCGCCGCAGCAGGAACGCCGCCTCGCCGATGGAGCAACGCGTCGGAGACTTCAATGTCTCGCTGACCTCGTTCCCGGCACGCATCAGGTCGGTCCATTTCGTGATTCGCTCTTTGCTCGATCAGGAGCTGCGTCCCCAGGCGGTACATCTGTGGCTCGGGCAAGACGAGTTTCCGGCGCTTCGATGGCTGCCCACCGAGTTGTTGGCGCTGCAGAAAGAAGGGCTGTCGATCCATCTCGTACCGCGGACCTTCCATCAGTACGACAAGTTCATGCACGAGGCGGGAGAGCTTTCGCAGCTACCGTTCGTGATCGTCGACGATGACGTGATCTATCCCCCGGCAGCCCTGCGCAGGCTGCTGACCACACACGAGATCTACCCGGACTGCGTGGTCGCGAACCGCTGTCACATGATGCAGATGACCGGGAACGGCCTGATCCTGCCCTACGCAGACTGGCCCCGCGAGGTCACTGTCGACACGCCCAGCCTGCTGGCCTTCCCCACCGGAGCAGGCGGCGTCCTGTACCCGCCCGGCTTCTTCGCCGATCCCATGGTGGTCAATGCGCGAGACGCCCTGGCCGTCGCGCCGTACGCAGACGACGTCTGGCTCAAGGCCTGTGCACTCGCCAAAGGCTTGCCCAGCGTGACGCCGACGAACGACGGCAGCAGCTGGTATCTGCGATACACCCCGACCATGCAACAGGGCGCCTTGCACTCCACCAATGTCGACCGCGGCTTGAACGACGTGCAGCTGCGGCGAGCAGAGCATTGGCTCGACACGATCCGCCCTGCCTGGCGACAAGCCCTGATCGCGGAGCTGCGATGAACCAGGTCAGGCTTGCGCTGTCGACACAGGAGTTCCTTGGCCCCAAGGCGCAGACACCGGCCGTGGACGAGTTGCTCAGGCACTGCCTGGCCACCAAGGCTGCGTTCGTCGTCGACCTGGGCCCACGAGAGGCACGCTTGGAGGCACGGCCCGCTGCACGCAGTGGCCCTGTTTGCGTGATCCGCGGCCGCTGGCGATCACATCAATTCCGCGAGATTCCCGCGACAACCGGCGCATTGCTGCTGCTGCCGTTCCTGTGCTGGATCGACGGTCTTCGGTTCGAGCCCACGGCCCTGACCACCCTGGGGCGAGACACCCGAACCGTTGCCGACCTCGTCATGCGGCTGGTCTACGGATGTGCAGTTCGCACGCAGCCCTTCACTTTCGAATCCACATCATCACCGAGCGCGGCACTCGAGCTGTCGAAGGGCCTGCAAAAGAACTATCTCTGGATGTTGAGGTCCATGCTGCGAGATCCGCTGCTGCAGGGCAGCGAAGCGTCTGTGCGCTTGCTTGCTGCTGCACACCTGCCGGGCTTCGAAACTTCGTCTCCCCTGCTGCAGGCGGGTGCGGCGCAGTTCCGCCAGATCGCCGGACGGGAGCTCAGGGCCAGCGCGGCGACTACCCGGCGGCGGCGTTTGGTCGATCTGCGCGAGCGCTGGATCGCCAGTTCCCACCACTGAGCCATGAACTCCACCCGTCCGTTGACACTGGCCGAGCAGGCTGCCTCGTTCGGCGAGCGGCAGGTCCAGACGCGCCCCGGCTTGATCGCCTACCCCTTCAACTGGCAAGAGCCGGCAGCCACCGAGAAGACGGCCTACGCCTCGGTACTGTCGTCACCACTGCCGGACGACTGCGAGTACGTGGGGTTTCCTTGGGCCACGCTGATCGATGGCTTGCGCAACGAGGCAGCCGTGGTGCCGGTGCTGCTCAGCACCCTGAGCATGATCGGCTTGCAACCACGCACTCGCCGCCGGCGCGTGACGGTCGCGCAACACATCTACGCAATGCACTTTGCGGAGCTGATGACCAGCATTGGCATCACCGACGTTCTGTGGAGCCATGCCGTTCACGGTCAAGCCCAGGTCCGGGGCATGAACATCCACCCGTTCCCGCTCTTCCCTGCCCAGACGCCTGCTGGCGCATCGAGCGAACCGCTGGACAGGCCGCGGCGACACCTGGCGAGTTTCATTGGGGCCTACAACCCCCGTGTCTACCTGACCGGCGTGCGAGCAGCCATCTTCGAGGACGCCGGCCGCGAAGACGACATGCTGATCATTCGCCGCGAGGCTTGGCATTTCGATCGCGTGGTCTACGACGAGCAGATCCGGGGGCTGACGCCTGACGAACAGCGCGTCGAAGCCGAGCGTCAGCACGCCCAGGAGTATCTTGAGTCGATTCGTGACTCATGGTTCACCTTGTGTCCGAGCGGATCAGGTCCCAACAGCATTCGCGTATTCGAGAGCCTGTGTCTCGGGTCGATACCCATCGTCCTCACCCGCGACCTTCGACTCGCAGGGCCGCAGGCCCTGTGGCGACGGGCGGCCCTGATTGAGGACGACTCCGACGAAGGCTATCGACGCAGCGTCGCCACCGCGCGCGCCATGCCCACCGAGGAGCGCATGGCCATGCTTGATGCTGGTGCCCAGCTGTTGGGGTATGTGGCACCATCGGCCTACGGTTCGTTGATTGCGTCGGCATTGGCGAACCCGTTTGATCCGATGCTCTGACACGGCATCGCCAGCCAACGGACTCGGACGCCCCGCGCCGACCCCGCGCTGACCACTGACTGCGTCTGAACGGGCCTGCCTTTCGATCGAACCCTCTCCTGGGGAGCCGCAGCCGATGCATTCACTGGCCCGCCCTGTCGCTTGCGTGCTGCTCTTCGCAGAGGGGGTGTTTGCGCAGCAGCCAGGCCTGTTGACTTCCCGGCCGACTTGCGCCGTGGCAGTGCCCGCACAGTGCGCCTTGTCCGGCAACCCGTCCGGCGGCCTACCCATGGTTCAACGACGGCCTGCAGACTCGGCCAGCGAGTGCGCCGGGCTCGCCGAACAAGCTGCAGCCTCTTGCGCTGGGCCCCAGCGTCTCGAGGTTCGCGCGCTGTTCGTTGACGGTGCCCTGAGAACGCCGGTGGGCCGCGAACCCGCACGGGCTGGTGAACCGAGCGGTTCGGAACCGCTGACTCTGCCGATCACCTACGGGAAGCAGTTTCAAACCGAGGAGGATCTGCTGCGGTATCGCCCGCGCTATGCACCAAACGTTGCAAACCTTAGCAACGCCGGCCAACTCTGGGTTCGACAAGACCCCTATGTCCAGGTCCGTCTGGGCGACCGGACTTGGTCGCAGTTCAATCTGATTGAGCATGCCAGAGCAGCGATTGAAGCCCTACCCGACGTCGAGCGGTTCGAGTGGCGGGTGGACCGCCAGTACGTCTACGCTGACATGCGCATCAGCTTCGACGACCAGGGCCGCGCTTACACCCTGCTGCAGAGTGGAACGACCCGCCTTCGCACGGGGGCCCCGCAGGCGATCCGTCGGAGCTATCTGCTCTACCGCGATCTGGACGCCTCGTGGCGCGCACTCCCGATAGCGCTGCCCGACCAACGCCCCTCCTGGCGCATGCGAATCGAGCACATGGACGACAACTCCAACCGCAAGGTTCCGCCAGCGCTTCTGATGTACGACAACGATGCCGACACAGGCAAGCGATCCGGTCAGCTTTACCTCATTGCACCTCGATGGAGTCGGGGGCAGTTGGAACTTGGCCCGCTCGTCCGCATCGCCGAAGACTCACTCTTGCAGGAAAACCACTCGGGCGCCGCCAACTCGGTGGTCTCTGCCAACGGGCATGTCTACGTCGTCTACCCTTCCAACCGGCAGCCTGCAACAGGGCGGGGAACGGACATCAAGCTGGTTTCTTTCAGTCGAGCAAGCGCCTCTGTCGAGACGACTTCGATCGCGACGGCCGGCGGCGCAGCGGCGGTAGACAACCACAATGTGCCTGGCATCTGCGTAGGAACCGGCGATCGCATCCATGTGCTGCTGCCGGGCCACCAGGAAGGTTTGCAGTTCCTCGACGGCAAGGTCATGGGAGGCGGCAAGCTCAGCTGGAGCCAGCCCACGGCAATCGGTGAGCAACCCACGGCAGCGGGGGGCTACACCTACGGGTCGCTCAACTGCAACCGCGCAGGCCAAGTGATGGTCAGCAGCCGCTGGGCCGGAGACGGCTACCGCTTCAAGTTGGTGATTCTTTTCCGCGACAAGGACGATCGGTGGACCCTCTGGGGCCGGCGAGGCCACTTGACCGTCGTCGACCCCGGCAGAACCTACTACGGAGCGTGGCGCCAGCGCGTGAGCACGGGGCCGAACGGATCGTGGTACCTCTACTACGCCTACTACGCCAACCAGCTGACCGAGGCTGAGTGGGGGGACATTCGGGGCAGGCACCCGTTCGAGTCATGGCCCGCCGACGAGCCCAACGCAGCCTGCTTTCGCACCCATCCGTTCCGATGCTTTATGCACCCATTGCCCGAGATCAGCAGCGTCCTGCTGTACAACCCCGGCATCGGCAAACCATGGGAGTTCGTCCAGTGATGAACATGCCCACTCCGAAACCGACTCGACAAGAGCTAACCCACCAATTGAAGTCGGCTTCACCCGAGCGCCGACGGTCTGCATGAAAGACTACGACCTTCTGTCCGCGCCCAGTTGTATCCAGGTGACAGGACGATTTGGCAGCAACTGCCGCATCCAGCTCGGCGCAGAGACTGAAGAGAGCTTGGCTGCCGGACGCCTCGTTCTCAAAGTGGCCCAGATGGGGCCGCTGACGATCGAAGGCCTGAGCGTGCGGGTCGAGTCGATCAGCGGTCAGATCAACCTGACCGTCGGCAACAGCCAGTCGACCGTCGAATTCCTTTCAGGCTCCAGCGGTCACTACAACGTGGTGGTCTGGCGGCGATCGCATGTCATCGTCGGCATGGGAACAACCTCGAATGGAACGCGGATCTTTGCCGACGACTCGGATATCCGGATCGGTAGCGACTGCATGTTCTCCGACTCCGTGCTCATCCAGGCCGCGGACCAACATGCGATCGTGGACATCGCATCCCGGACCATCATCAATCGGTATCGCAGAAATGTGACCATCGGCGACCACGTCTGGCTGGGCAGACATGCCTGCGTCATGGCCGATACGACCATCGGCGAGGGCTCGCTTGTCGGCACCGGGTCGGTCGTCACGCGGGACGTGCCGAGTTTCTGTGTCGCGGCCGGTACGCCCGCACGAGTCGTTAGGACCGGCACAACCTGGTCACGAAATCCGGAGTCGATCGACACGGCTGCGGAACGGGCGATCAAGAACGCCCTGGCGAACGGGGACGAGGTATCGTGACCCGCCGGTTCATCGCCGACGAGGGCTACGTGCTAATCGCGGCCAACTCGGAACACTATCTGGAGCTTGCCGTCAACGCGGCCTGTTCGCTGCGAAAGTACGACAACCGCCCAACGGCACTGATGATCTCCGGCGGCCTGCAAGTGCCAAGCCGATATCTGCATCTGTTCGACTGCGTCGTGGCCTTCGATCCTCACGGGCTTTTCGGCGGCAACTTCACGCGTCGCTTCGTACTCGACGCCTACACGCCGTTCCGACGCAGCATGCACGTCGACGCCGACTGCTTGCTTCTCTCGCGCTCTGTAGATCAGGCCTGGGCCCAGTTCCGCGGGCTGCCGGTGGGCACGGTGGCTCACACAGTCAAGGAAGGCATCTTTTTCAACAACGCCATCGACGTCGGCGCCCTGGTCAACGCGGGCATCTGCGATCAGTTTGCGCTGACCAACTGGGGAGTGTTCTATTTCGAGGTCGAAGAGGGCCTGGAGAACTGCGTGATGGCCGAAGCTAGGCAACTGCTGGAGGCAGAAGCGCAGGGCAGGTCCCTGCACCGATACACCTATCTGTCCCAGCCCGGCCAGTACAGCGACGAGCCCATCTGGGGGCTGGCACTGCCGCGTGCGGGAATCAGCGCGCTCGAACCGGACTACGCCTGCCTTCTGCAAGCGACGTCGCCCAACTCCAGTGCACACGTATTCGACTTCGAAGCACCTCGATTCTCGATGACGAAGGGCTCTCGGAGCGGCGTCTCCGGGTACTTCTTCCACTTCTGCGGGCTACGACCATTGGCCGAATACCTGCAGGGCGTCAGGTACTTCCGCCGCGCCATGGACGTACCCATGCCGGTGATCACCGAGGGAACCGCCATGATCCATGCTGATGACTGGCAGGCCGCCATCAGAGCCGGCGGCATGTCTCCCAACTGGCGCTTCCGACCCGCCGGCGTCGTTTGACGGCCTCCTCAGCGGATCGCCGGCTGGGGTGAAGGTACCCGGTCAGGAGAACGGGTCGATCACATCCTGATCGGCCAGTGCCTTGAACCCGTGCTGCCACTTCGACCAGACCACCTTGCCATCGGTGTACTCCCAGGGTCTGAACTTCACCTCACCGGCACGCAATCGGTTGTTGATGAGTACCAGATCTACCAATGCCAGTTGTCCGAAGTAGTACGCGTTGTCGCAGATGTCGAAGATGCGGAACCCGAGTTTCTCCAGCAGCGCCGCCCGAGAACACAGATCACGACGGCCGATCGAGGCTTCGATGACCACGAACGACGCCCCCCCGATCACGTCGCCCCCGCCAGCAATGATCTTCTCTTCGACGCCGTCGACATCGAGCTTGACCAAGTAGCCCAGATCGCCGAGCTGTTGGCGGCTGAAGACGTCGTCAAGGCGGCGGGTGGGGACTTCCTCGATGTTCAACAAGAACTTGGTATCGGGCTCAGGGCTGGGCTTGATGTAGGAGTGCGTGACCCGGCCGGAACCATCGCCGCTGGTGTTGTGCAGATACAGCGTGCCACTGACATCGGACAAGGCGACTCGATGGAGCGAATAGGGTATGTCGCGCTGCCGGTAGTTGGCTTCGAGATCGGCGTGGTAGGAACTGACGGGTTCAAACAGGTGGTGATGCCGATCCGGAAAGACGTCCATCAGGAAGTCGGTTCGTCGTTGGACGCCGATGTCGACCACCTGGCGCACCGAATCCGGCGCAATGTGCCGTATGAGACGCAGCGATTGCTGCAAGACCGGATAACGCATGCTTGATTTCCCTCCGCTCACAGCCGAGCTCTGACAGCCTCATGCCCGCCTCGAACGGGTCGTAGCAGACAATCGCTCCCTCGTGGTGCGTTGCCTCCCAACCAGCTTTACACGACCATGCCCTGCCTGGACACCCAGAAAGACCTGCCCCAGCTGTCGGCTCGGCCCAGTGCGGTGACATTGCGGTTGATCATCTCCAACATATCCGCAGCCGTCACGAGGAACTACCAGAATGTCGACGCAACTGTCGTCTGCGAGCCCGTATTCCCGGGCCGAGTTGCCGTCCGTGATCCGAGGTGTGCCCCGTGGCGACTGCGCCTGCGCCCTCTACGGGACGCACCGACACGCGGCGGCGGCCGATCAGTGCCGCGTTGATCGCATGCGCTGGCAGCGCCCCGGATCTGCACGGCGCCACGCAGCCCGGTGTGGTGTCCAATCGACAATGGTCCACCGACCGGCGAGCATGACGAAGCATCGCCCACGCACAAGCGCCCCCTCAACACCTCTTTCCATCGTCTCTCGACCATCATGAAGCGCGCACTCATCACCGGCATCACTGGCCAGGACGGTAGCTACCTCGCCGAGTTCCTGCTCGCCAAGGGCTACGAAGTCCACGGCATCAAGCGCCGCGCCTCGCTGTTCAACACGCAGCGTGTCGACCACATCTACGAAGACCCGCATGTCGACAACCAGCGCTTCAAGCTGCACTACGGCGACCTGACGGACTCATCCAACCTCACGCGCATCCTGGCCGAGGTGCAGCCGGACGAGGTCTACAACCTCGGCGCGCAGAGCCACGTGGCGGTCAGCTTCGAGGCGCCCGAGTACACGGCCGATGTCGATGCCATCGGCGCGCTGCGCCTGCTGGAGGCCATCCGCTTCCTGAAGCTCGAGAAGAAGACGCGCTTCTACCAGGCCAGCACCTCCGAGCTGTACGGCCTGGTGCAGGAGATCCCGCAGAAGGAGACCACACCCTTCTACCCGCGCAGCCCCTACGCAGTGGCCAAGCTGTACGCGTACTGGATCACCGTCAACTACCGCGAGGCGTACGGCATGTACGCCTGCAACGGCATCCTGTTCAACCACGAGAGCCCGCGCCGTGGCGAAACCTTCGTCACGCGCAAGATCACGCGCGGCCTGGCCAACATCGCCCAGGGTCTGGAGGACTGCCTGTACATGGGCAACCTCGACAGCCTGCGCGACTGGGGCCACGCCAAGGACTACGTGCGCATGCAGTGGATGATGCTGCAGCAGGAGCAGGCCGAGGACTTCGTCATCGCCACCGGCGTGCAGTACTCGGTGCGCGAGTTCATCACCTGGTCGGCCGCCGAGTTGGGCGTGACGCTTCGCTTCGAGGGCACAGGCCTCAACGAGCACGGCGTGGTCTATGCCATCGAGGGCGACAAGGCGCCGGCGTTGAAGGTCGGCGACCGCATCGTCGCGATCGACCCGCGCTACTTCCGCCCGGCCGAGGTCGAAACCCTGCTGGGCGACCCGAGCAAGGCCAAGGACAAGCTCGGCTGGGTGCCCGAGATCACCGTGCAGCAGATGTGTGCCGAGATGGTGGCCGAGGACCTGAAGGCCGCGCAGCGCCACGCCTTCCTGAAGGCCCACGGCCACGATGTGGCGGTCGCGCGCGAGGCGGGGGGCTGAACCATGGCCGGCTCGATCTATGTGGCCGGCCACCGCGGCATGGTGGGTTCGGCCATCGTGCGGCGGCTCGAGGCCCAGGGCCAGAGCCAGGACCAGACGGTGCTGACGGCCACCCACGCCGAACTCGACCTCACCGACCAGGCCCGGGTGCGCCAGTTCTTCGGTGACCACCGCATCGACCAGGTCGTGCTGGCCGCGGCCAAGGTGGGTGGCATCCACGCCAACAACACCTACCCGGCCGAGTTCATCTACGAAAACCTGATGATGGAATGCAACCTCATCCACGCCGCACACACGGCGGGGGTGCAGCAGTTGCTGTTCCTGGGTTCCAGCTGCATCTACCCCCGCATGGCACCGCAGCCGATGCGCGAGGACACGCTGCTCACCGGCACGCTGGAAGCCACCAACGAGCCCTACGCGATCGCCAAGATCGCCGGCATCAAGCTGTGCGAGAGCTACAACCGCCAGCACGGCCGCGACTACCGCAGCGTGATGCCGACCAACCTGTACGGCCCGGGCGACAACTTCCACCCCGAGAACTCGCACGTCATCCCGGCGCTGCTGCGCCGCTTCCACGAGGCGACGCTGGCCAGGGCGCCCGAGGTCGTGATCTGGGGCAGCGGCACGCCGATGCGGGAGTTCCTGCACGTCGACGACATGGCCGCGGCCAGCCTGCACGTGATGACGCTGCCGCGCGAGACCTACGCCGCGCACACGCAGCCGATGCTCAGCCACATCAACGTGGGCACCGGTGTCGACTGCACGATCCGCGAGCTGGCCGAGACCATCGCCCGCGTCACCGGCTTCCAGGGCCGGCTGGGCTGGGACAGCAGCAAACCCGACGGCACGCCACGCAAGCTGATGGACGTGTCGCGCCTGGCCTCGCTGGGCTGGAAGGCGCAGATCGGTCTGGAGGACGGGTTGCGCGACGCCTACCGCTGGTTCCTCGAGCACCACGCGGAGGCGCGGCTCTGAACGAGCCCCGGCGGGCCGCCCCGCCGTTGGCGGTGGTGATGCCCACGCGCAACCAGGCTGCCTACCTGGCTGCGGCGGTGTCCAGCGTGTGCGAGGCCGGCGTGCCATGCGCACTGCTCGTGCAGGACGGCGCCAGCACCGACCACACCGCCGAGGTGCTCGCGGCACTGGCCGCGGTGCACGCCGGCATCGACATCCGCAGCGAACCCGACACTGGCCCCGCCGACGCCCTGAACCGCGCCTTCGCCCGCGCCCTGGCCACCGGCGCGCCGGTGATCGGCTGGCTGAACAGCGACGACCTCTACACGCCTGGCGCGCTGCAGCGGGTGTTCGACCACTTCGCGGCGCATCCGGACCACGTCGCGGTCTACGGCGAAGGCGAGCACATCGATGCCGATGGCCACTCGCTGGGGCCTTATCCCACCGCGCGCCCCGACGCACCGCTGGCCGGCTGGCGCGACGGCTGCCCGGTCTGCCAGCCGACGATGTTCCTGCGCCGCGAGGCCGTCGAGGCGCTGCTGCCGCTCGACACCGGCCTGCGCACGGCCTTCGACTTCGAGCTCTGGCTGCGCCTGTTCAAGGCCTTTCCCGGCCGCATCGGCTTCATCCCGGCGGTGCAGGCGCAGTCGCGCCTGCACGCCGAGGGCATCACGCTGCGCCTGCGTGAGCAGGTCGCCATGGAGGGCCTGGAGGTGGTGCACCGCCACCTTGGCCCGGCGCCGGCGCACTGGCTGGTCACGCATGTCGGCGAGGCGCTGACGGCCTGCCCCTTCGAGGCCGAGGTCGAGGCAGTGCAACGCCATCTGCTGGCACTGGCCGACCGCGCCGCGCCCTGGCTGGGGCCGGGCGGCGCGGACGAAGCCCGGCGCCAGATGCAGGCCTGCCGCGCCTGGCAGCTGGCCAGCCCGCAGGCCGTGGCCGACGTGCAGGCCGACGGCTGGGCCGGACCGGTGCTCGAACTGCGCCTGCGCCAGCCCGATGCGATGCAACCGCCGGTCACCCGGTTGCGGCTGCACGGCCGCCACGCCTGGCCGCGCCCGGGGCGGCTGCGGCTGCGGCTCGAGGCCTGGCACGAGGGCCGGCCAGTGGCGGCAAAGGCCGTCTGGTGGCGCCAGCGCTTCGCCCTCGACTTCCCGGTGCACACACAACAGGCCGGTGCCCAGCTGCGGTTCCAGGTCCGCGCCAGCCATCACTTCGTGCCAGCGCACACGCTGGCGGACTCGCGCGATGGCCGCAGCCTGGCCTTCGTGGTCGAAGCGCTCGAGGCGCTCGAAGCGACCCAGGGCCTGCCCGTCACCTGAAGGCCCCATGTCCGACCTCCGGTCCTCCGGCGTTCCAGCCGCGGCGGCTCGGCACGAGGAGATCGTCTACGAAGACGAGCACCTGCGGATCGAGTGGTCGGCCCGCTCGCCAGCCGCTGCCGCCACGGTGGCCGTGACCTTCGATCCCATCCTGGTCGGCCCGGACCAGCCCGCCTATGCCGCGCACTTCCTGCACCGCGCCGGCATCGACACGCTGTGCGTGCGCAAGAAGCAGGAGCATTTCTACCAGCCGCTCAGCCGCGAGCGCTTCGACCAGGCCACCGGGCCTGTGCTGGCGCGCTACCGGCGCCGGCTGGCCTACGGCTCCAGCCTCGGCGCCTATGCGGTGCTGTACTTCTGCAGGCAGGGCTTCGAGATGGTGATCTCGAGTTCGCCGCGGGTCTCGGCCCACCCTCTCTTCGGCCGGCCGTACTGGCAGCAGCGGGTGCCGTTCCTGCACGAGCCCTTCGATGCCGCGCAGCCGGCAACCAGCGGCGCGGTCGTGTTCTACGACCCGCACGACACTCCGGACCGCCGCTTCGTCGACGAGGCGCTGCGTGCCGGCTGGCCGCAGGCGCGCTTCGTCGCGGTGCCCTACGCCGGGCATCCGGCCAACCAGTTCCTGTCGGAGATCGGCTACATCGCGCCCTTCGTGCAGGCGGTGGTCGCCGGCAAGCTGCCACCGCCGCTCGACCGGCGCGGCCACAAGGCGCGCTCCTTCAGCTACCGCCATGTGCTGGCGCTCGCCTGCCTGCGGCGCGACGAGCCGAACTGGGCGGAGCGCCTGTGCCGGCAGGCGCTGGCGATGAAGCCCGATCTGATCGCGGTGAAGCTCACGCTGGGCCAGGCTCTGTTGGCGCTGGGCCGGCTCGACGAGGCCGACGCAGTGCTGCGGGAGTTCCAACGAAAGCACCCGCAGGACGGCGATGCCCGGCATGCGCTGCAGGCGGTGACGCGCGCACGCCTGCGACGCCGGTTCGACCGGCTGCTGCAGGCCTGGCGCTGGCTGCCGGGCCGGCTGCAGCTGGCGGTATCGCGCGAGGACATCGCCTGGTGCTACCGGCACCTGCTCGGCCGCGAGCCGGAGTCGGAACGGGCCGTGCAGGCCCACCGGCACTGCCCTTCGTTCGAACACCTGGTGCGGGCCTTCGTGGGCTCGCCCGAGTACGTCGCCCGGATCGCCGGCGGGCCGGTGAGCAGGACGCTCGAACAACGGGTGCACATGGTCTGCACCGTGCGCCGCCTGCTGCCACCCGGTGGCCGCCTGGTCGACGTGCGCCCGGCCGGGTTCTTCAGCCCCAAGGTCTGCACACCCGCTGGCGATCGGCCGGTGGCGCTCGCGCTGAACACCGCGTCAGTGCCCGCAGGCACGGTCGTGGCCTCGCAGGTGCTGCAGGCGCTCGGCCGCACCGTCCAGCCGGGTGGCCACGCCCTGCTGGCGGTCCGGGGCACGCTGCCCGTGGAAGGGCTGCATGCAGCCGGCTTCGATCTGGTCCGGCGCCTGCCCGCACGCGGCAACACGGCGGCGCAACTGGTGCTGGGGCGCCGGCGACCGCACCCGGGCCTGCAAAGCGGCTAGCGGTACAGGCGAACGGCCGACCGCCGAAGGCCCGCCGCCGCACCAGGGCGATGCCAGGCCCGCGCGCTGGCCTGGTGCATGCGGTGGGCTACGATCGCCGCCCGCCTGCACGTCGCCCGTCCGCCAGCGCCGAACCCCTTGCCCGCCACGCCCCCGCCCGCAGCTGCCGCGCCGCCCGCCGACCCGGTCCGCGCCAGCGCCACCGCCACGGCCGTTCTTCTGGACAGCGACGACATCCGCATCGACCACTTCGAGCGTGGCGGCGCCGACAACACGCTGGTCGTCACCTTCGACCCCATCGCCTACAACTGGACGCGTCCGCCCTTCGGCCACGAGTTCCTGCAGAAGCAGGCGCTGGACGTGGTGGCGGTGCGCAAGAAGGGCGAGAACTTCTACCAGCCGCTGTCGCGCGAGGCCTTTGCAGCCGCCGTGCGGCCCGTGGCGGCGCGCTACAAGCGTGTCGTCGCCTACGGCTCCAGCCTCGGCGCCTACGCGGCGCTGTACTTCGGCCGCGACGAGCCCTGGGTCGTGATCGCGAGTTCGCCACGCAACTCCACCCACCCGGTGTTCGGCGGCAAGCACTGGCAGGACCAGGTGCCGTTCCTCCACGAACGTTTCGGCACCGCGTCTGCGGCCCGTTGCCAGGCCTTTGTGCTCTTCGACCCGCAGGACCCGATGGACCGGCGCTACATCGAAGGCGAGGTGCTGCCGCAGTTCCCCACGGCCGAGCCCCTGCGCGTGCCCTACTCCGGGCACCCCACCAACCAGATGCTGGGCGACATCGGCTTCATCGCCCCCTTCATCCGCGCCGTGATCGCCGACCTGCCGCGCGCGCAGTGGCCGGCGCTGGAGCGGCGCGCGCTGCGCCACAAGTCCTCGGCCTACCTGCACGTGCTCGGGCTCACGGCGCTGGAGCATGGCCACCTGACCTGGGCGGACGCGCTGGTCGGGCGGGCGCTGGAACTCAAGCCCAGGAGCCCGGCCGCGCTGGGCGTGCTGGGCCGCATCCGCCTGCTGCAGAACGACGCACCGGCGGCCGTGAAAGCCGCCGAAGCGGCGCTGGTCACACTGCCCGGTGAACCCAGCCTGCTGGCCCTGCTGGAGCGGGCCCGCCGTGCGGCCGAAACCCCACCGACCCCAACCACCGCGCCGACCGGGCCCGAGCCCCGGGTGCCCGCACCCCTTGCCGAGACCACCGAAACCCCGATGGCCCAGCGCCTGCGGAACTGGGCTCGGCGTTGGGCCCGGTGGTTTCGAGGCTAGCGCCCCGGGTTGCCCGCCACGACCGGCCCGTCAGCCCGTCAATCTGCCAAGAGAAGGATCTCCCCATGAGCGAGACGCGTGGACCGCTGAAGAACCAGGCCCTGGCCGTGCTGAAGAGCCGTGGCGTGCCGGTCGGGACCATCCTCGACGTCGGCGTGAACACCGTGACGCCCGAGCTCGTCGCCGCCTTCCCAGACCGCCACCACGTCCTCTTCGAGCCCGTCGTGGAGTACCACGCAAGCATCGAACGGCACTACGCCAAGGTGCCGCACGAGCTGGTCGGCGCCGCGGTCAGCGACACCTCGGGCACCGTCACCTTGAAGACGGCGAGCAACCTCCAGGGCCAGGGCATCACCCATTCGGGCATGGTGGCCGGCGCGGCCGCCGGCGGCACCGACACCCGCAGCGTGCCCATGGTCAGGCTCGACGACTTCCTGCGCGAACGCCAGCTGCCCGGTCCCTACCTGCTGAAGATCGACATTGACGGCCACGAGATGAAGGTGCTGCGCGGCGCCGCGGAGACGCTGAAGGCCTGCTCCGTGGTCATCGTCGAGTGCCCCCACTACAGCCTGACGGAACGGCTGAACCACCTGATGACGGCCGGCTTCCGCCTGTTCGACCTGGTGGAGCCCTGTTACTACGACAAGGTCTTCTGGCAGTGCGACGCCATCTTCCTGCGCCAGGACCTCTTCGCGCAGAAGTTCCAGGCGCTCAGCGGCAAGGTCGAGCCGGGGCTGTACGAGATGTTCCGCTGACGGGCGTTCGCCGCGCGGTCAGGCGTCCACGATGTCCAGCCGCACCAGGCCGATGCCGAGCCGGCGCGTCTCCTTGGAGCGGGGGTCCAGCGAGGCCGGGCTGCTGGGGTTCGGAATCTCGATGACGAGGCTGCTCGCCGCCTTGCCGCTGACCACCGCCACGCTGTAGCGACAGGCCCGCGTTCGCGCGCTCATGCGCAGCGTGGCGGTCTCGGCGCCCGCCGACACCTTGATCGGGAGACCGTGGTTGCTCGGGTGGGCATGCCCGATCAGGTACAGCGTGAAGCGCGGCGGCAGCGGGCTGCGCAGGTCCAGCACCAGCCGGGGGCCGTCGGTCCAGCAGCCCCAGGGTTCCAGCGTCGACAGCCCGCGCACATTGGCCACGGACTCCGGCAACAGGGCCTGCGTGAAGTCGACGCTGCAGACGATGCCGGCGGCGTCGTAGGGCACCGGGTCGCTGGCCTTCAGGTAGCAGCGCCCGCCGCTGGCCATCCACAGGGCGCGCTTCACGAGCGCTTTCGACAGCGCCGGCCGGCCCACACCCTGGGCCGCGATCAGCGAGGCCGGGCGCGGCGCGCCTTCCAGCGGGCGGCGCCCGATGCGGCCCACGCCCAGCACATCGCGCCCCTGGTAGCCGCCAGGAAACGGCACCTGCGACAGGCGCCGGTTGAGCTGTTCGACGGCCTGCCCCCAGCGGTGCTGCGACACCGCCGTCATCGAGTTGTCGCCGGCGTTCGAGCGCCAGTTCCAGAGCGCGGAAGCCCGCCCGGAAAAGCGGAACTGGAACCGGCTCGCGAGCAGCAGGTAGAAGTACATGTCCTCGGCCACTTCCAGCTGCGGGTCGTCCAGCACCTCTTCCGTCAGCACACGCCGGCGCGCCAGCCAGGCGTTGGACTGGATGTAGTTGTCGAAGCGCAGCAGGCGGTCGATGTTGACGTCGTCCAGGAAGTGCAGGGCCCGGCGTTCCTCGTAGACAACCTTGCCCTCGCCGCCGAAGCGCATGTGGCCGTTGAGGAACACCCCGTCTTCCTCCTGCTTGACCACGCCGGAGTAGGCGATGTCGCAGTCGGAATCCCGGTCCAGCAGCTCGACCAGGCTGCCGATGTGGTCACGGAAGAGTTCGTCGTCGTCGTCGAGAACGCAGAAGGCCTCGCTGCGCACGGCCCGCAGGCCGGCCCACCAGGCCGCGCTGCGCATGCCGTTGCCAGGCGCCTGCACTTCCTTCACGAAGCTGAACCGGCCCGAGGCCCTGACGGTTTCCAGCCAGGGCTCGAAACCCTCGATCTCGTCGAAGCGCACGAGGATGAGGCCGATCGGCACGTAGGTCTGGGCGGCCAGCGAAGCCACCGCACGTTCAACCACCGCCAGCGGCCGCGAGCCGCAGCGGATGATCACGGAGACCTCCATCGGCGCCTGCAGCACGCGCGTCACTGCCTGCTTGGCCTTGCGCGCCGAGACCTCCTCGAGCAGGGCCTCCAGCAGCCGCTCCAGCGAGGCCCGGGCCAGGAACACCTCGTGCGACCGTGCGGTGGTCTCGGCGAACAGCGCCGGATCGGCCCGGTAGCGCTCGACGATCTGCGCCACGTTGCGCGCGAGGCGGACCGGGCTCTGGGTCCGGTCGACGTAGTGCAGGCTGTCGCCGAACAGGTCCACCAGCGGCTGCAGGGGCTCGGTGATGACGGCGCAGCGCGCCGCGCAGGCCTCGAAGACCCGCATCGTCGGCGTCTCTTCCTCGACATGCTCCCGCTTGTGCAACGCCAGCACGATGCCGTGCCGGTTGAGCGTCTTGAAGAGCGAGCTGCCGTCGAAAGGGATCATGCCCCGGTAGTTGTCGGGCAGGAACTCCCAGGCCTTGGCTGGCCCGTAGACGTGCAGGTCGGTGAGCTTGGCCAGCTCTTCCAGCATCGCCTTGTGGCGGCGGCCGTCCCAGTGCGCGCCGACGTAGACCAGGCTCAGCCGCGAGGGCTCCGGCGCGGCGATGTCACCGGCCGGCGCCGAGGGGTAGAAGTCCAGGTCGCTCACCGCCGACGCATGCCGCAGCGGGAAGTGGATGCTCTTGGCGAAGCGGCGCGTGCCCGCGTTGATCGGGATGACGAGATCCCAGCTGCGGATCGCCTTCACGCGCTCTTCGTCGCCCTTGTAGAACTGCGTCGGGCTCCAAAGCAGGCCGACCGTGAAATGGTCGGAGGTCTTGGCGCCGAACTCGTGCGTCACAATGACGCAGTCGGGGTCGAAGGCGGCGATGTCGTCCGAAGTCACGACGCTCTGGGCCTCGTGCCCCATGGCCCGCAGCACGGCAACACACCTTGCGATGAACTCCCGCTCCGCCGAGTGCAACAGGTTCGGGAACACGTTCTGCAACGCAACTTTCATCGCCAGGGACCGCTTTGAGAAGAAAGAAAAGGCACAAAGGGTCTGAGCTTACAGCGGCCTTCCCGCGCCTCCGCCGGCGCGCGACGGTGCTGGTGGCGAACCTGGTGGCCTGCACGCTGCTGCTGGCCGCCTGTGGCGGTGGTGGCAGCGACGAGGCCGCGGCGGAACCGCCGGCCGGCGCCCAGCGCTGGGTCGTGCTGGGCTCGTCCACCGCCGCCGGCGTCGGCGCCTCGCCGGGCCGTGGCTGGGTGGCGCGGCTCGAAGACGCGCTGCGCGGCCGGGGGGTCGTCATCGACAACCGCTCGCGCTCCGGCGCCAACACCTACCAGGCCCTGCCCGCCGGGGCCTTCCGCGCCGCCACGCGCCCGCCCACCGATCCGCGGCAGGACGCCGGCACGGCGCTGGACAGCCGCCCGCGCGTGCTGATCCTGGCCTTTCCCACCAACGACGCCATGCTCGGCTACACGGCCGAAGAGACCGCCGGCAATCTGCTGCTGATGCGCGAACTGGCGCGGCAGCGCAGCACCGCGGTCATCGTGCTGTCCAGCCAGCCCCGCAACGGCGCCGGCGCCACCGCGCGCGCCGCGATGCGCGGTGCCGACGCGGCCCTGGCCGCCGAGTTCGGCGCCTGCTTCGTCGCGGTGCACACCGAGTTGGCCGACGCCCAGGGCGACATCGCCGCAGCCTACGCCGCCGGCGACGGCGTGCACCTCAACGATGCCGGCCACGGGGTGGTCTTCGACCGCGTCTGGGCCATGCTCACGGCCGGCCGCTGCGTCAGCCTGCCTTGATGATCAGGCGGCCCTGACACGCTCCAGGAAGGCCTGCCACTGCGGCAGCACCACCTCGGGCCGGTAGCGCGCCGCCACCTCGCGGCCCACGGCCACCAGCGCCTCGCGGCGCGCGCCGGCATCGGGCGCGATCACGCGCTCCAGCGCCGCCGCCAGCTCCGGCGCCGCGTAGGCGTTGAAGTACTCGGCGGCCTCGGCGAACACGTCGCGGTGCACGCGGATGTCCGAGGCCACGACCGCGCCGCCACACTGCATGGCCTCGATGCCGGAATAGTCGAAGCCCTCGGCAAAGCTCGGGCACACGGTGGCCTGCGCATGGCGGTACAGCGTGCGCAAATCGGCCGCCGGCACGTCGGAGAGCAGGTGCACGCCGCCACGGCCCAGCCAGGGCGTGAGCCGTGCCACGGCCTCTTCGTGCTGCCAGCCCAGGCCGCCGACAAACACCAGGTGCAGGTCCGGGAATCGGCCTGAGGAGCGCAGCAGCTCCCAGGCGTCGATCAGCGCCGCGTGGTTCTTGCGCGGCTCGATGGTCGACACCATCAGCAGGTAGTTCAGCCGGCCGCCTTCCAGCTCCTGCGGCGGGATCGGCGCGCCGCCGGCCTGCGGCGCCGCGCGGTTCTTGCGGCTCCAGACGATCTCGGGCACGCGCGTGGCCGGGCCGATCTCGGCCTCGGGCCGCTCCAGCACCATGTTCGGAATGGTCACGGTGCGCGGCGCCACCTCGGGCAGCACCGACAGCAGGTCGGCCCGCGTGGCTTCGGAGACGCAGGCGAACCAGGCGCCGTCGCGCGCGTTGCGGCGCAGCGCGTGGAAGTGCACGGCGCGGTGCTGGGCGCGGTTCTTGATGGTGTGCGGCATCAGCAGCGGCACGGCGTCGTGGTAGCGCACGACGAGCTTGGTGCCCGGCGAAGGGCGGCCCGGGTACGGGGTTTCTGCCAGCATCACGTCGATGCCCCGGGTGTCGATGCGCGGGAACACCGCGTGGCCGAAAAAGCCGCTCAGCGCGCCCAGCGTGGCCGTCACCGAGTACGGCCACTGCAGGATGCGGAAACCGCGCGAGGTGACGCGCTCGAAATCCGCCAGCGGCAGCGTCTTTGCGAACATCGTGCGCCAGACGAAGTCCTTGAAGTGGCTGGCGTCGAAGCCCGACAGCCCCACCTGCAAGCCGAGCAGCGATTGGGCCGCCGCGCCCATCGGCCCGAAGTAGCGGCGGAAGCGGCGGCGTGTGTTCTCCAGCCGGTTCACACCGGGCTGCGCCTGCATGGACACGACCACCTTGGACAGCCGGTCGATGCGCGCGGCCGACGACAGGCGCGGGTCGATCTGCCCGCCCACCAGCGGCAGGCCGCGCTCGATGGGCAGGCTGCTGCTCTGGATCAGGCCCAGCACCTCCAGGCCCTCCATGCCGGAGAGCCCGCCGAACAAGAGCCGCGTCTCCTGCGGAATGCCGGCATGGCCGTCGAGGGCGGGGCGAAGTTCGAGCAGCAGTCTCATCGGGCGCGATTGCAGCACAGCTCTCAGGCCAGCCGGCGGTACAGCGCCAGCGTCGCGTCCACCATCTGGTCGGCGCGGAAGGCCGCTTCGTAGCGCGCCCGCGCGCCGGCGCCCAGTCGCGCCGCCAGCGCCGTGTCATCGAGCAGCCGGCCGATGGCGCCGGCCAGCGCGGCCTCGTCGCCCGGCGGCACCACCAGGCCGGTTTCGCCGTCGCGGTTGAGCCAGGGGACGCCCGAACCCTCGATGTGCGCGCAGACCACCGGCCGGCCGATGGCCATGGCTTCGAGCATGGCCAGGCCGAAGGCCTCGGAACGTTCGGTCGAGGGCAGGCAGAACAGCTCGCTGGCCGCCATCAGCGCCGGCACCTCGGCGTCGTCGATCTCGCCGAGCAGGAACACGCGGTCTTCCAGGCCGCGCCGGCGCACCTGCTCGAGGCAGGCGTCGAAGCCGGCGCCGCTGCCTCCGATCAGCACGCGCACGTCCTCGGGCAGCCGCGCCGCGGCGTCGATCAGCACGTCGAAGCCCTTGTAGTAGGTCATGCGGCCCAGGGCGGCCACCAGCCGGCGCCCCGCATGCGCCCGGCGCAAGGCCTGCACACGTTCGGCATCCACGGCCGGCCGCGGGTCGGCGATGCCCAGCGGAATCACCGCCACCTTGTCGCGCCAGCGCGCCAGCACCGGCGAGGACTCGGCATAGGGCGGCGAGGTGGCGATCACCGCATCGGCGCGGCCGAGCAGCCATTGCTGCAGCGGCGCGTACAGCGCCATCGCCAGTTGCTTGCTGCGCTGGCGCACGACGTCGCTGTGCCAGTGCAGCACCACGCGCCCGCGCGGCCGTGCCCACCACAGCGCCAGCGCAGCCAGCGGGTCGGGCATGTGCACGTGGATCAGGTCGTAGCGGTCGGCCACGGCCTTCAGCTCGAACAGCAGCCGCGGCGCCAGCGACACCGACAGGAACTGGCCCGCCGAGGCCACGCGCACGATGCCGTAGCCGGCCGCCGCGCGCTCGCGCTGCGTGTGCGCCTCGGTGTGCGCCACCAGCACGTCGGTGCTCACGCCGCGCGCGTTCAGGCCTTCGGCCAGCTTCCAGGTGGCGGTTTCGATGCCGCCCCGCACCGGTGGGAAGAACTTGCCGAGCTGCAGCACCCTCACGCCAGTGCCCCCCGGCCGGCCGGTCGCCCCCAGCGAGCCAGCAGCGTGAGCAGCGCGGCCGCGGTGTCGGACCAGCGCATCTCAGCGGCACGGGCGCGGCCGCGTTCACGCAGCTGCTGCAGCCGGCCTTCGTCCAGCGTGGCCGCCAGGCCGCGGGCGATGTCGTCCACGTCGAGCGGGTCCACGTACTCGGCAGCCTCGCCGCAGACCTCGGGCAGCGCGCCCGCCTGGGCTGCCACCACGGCGCAGCCCTCGCGCATGGCTTCCACGGCCGGCAGGCCGAAGCCTTCCACCAGCGAGGGCAGCACCAGCGCACGTGCCCCGCGCAGCAGGGCCTTCAGCGTGGCGTCGTCGGGCTCGTTCACCTGCAGCACCCCGCCGCCGGCCGGGCCGGCCGCCGCGAACACCCGCTGATTGCGGCCGCCGGCCAGCACCAGCCGCGGCCGGCCGGCGGCCGGCAGGCGGGCGTGGGCCTGCACCAGGCGGTCGAGGTTCTTGGTCGGGTTGGCGCTGGCCACGGCCAGCCAGTAGTCGACGCCGCCCAGCCCCAGCCGGGCCGGCGCGCCGGCATCGGGCTCGATGACATCCAGGTGGTCGGCCCCGTGCGGCAGCACGGCGATGCGCGGCTCGGCCACGCCCAGGTGCAGCGCCAGCCGGGCCTGGGCAAAGCGCGATGGCGCGATCAGCAGGTCGCCGCGCCGCGCCCGGCGGCGGAACAGCGCGCGGTACCAGGCCACAAAAGCCGGGCGGTAGGCCTCGGGGTGGTCGAACACCGCGGCGTCGTGCAGCCAGCTCACCTGCGGGCCGCCGAACCAGGGGCCGGAGCCGGCGATGTTGAGCACCACGGCCCCGCTCTCCCTGCCCCGCTCCCCGCCCCGCGCCGCGGCCGCCATCACGGTCTGCTCCCAAAGGTGGCCGGTACCCAGCGCCGCCATCCCACATGGCTGCAGCCGCAGCTGCTGGAGCGGCGGCCAGCGCAGCCCGGGTGGCGAGCAGAGCGCCCAGGGCTCTGGCAGGCCGGGCTGGGCATCGAGTGCGCCGAGCAAGGCCCAGGCCACACGCTGCACACCGGTCGTCCGCTGACTGCCGAATCGACCGTTGATGAGGTAGCGGGGCTGCAAGCGGGTTCGAAGGGCGTCGGCGGGAACGATGGGCCGTATTCTCCGCTCCGGCGTTCGCCGTCCACCCCCCTCATCCGAACCCGCCAAACCCTTGCTGACCCACCTGCAACGCCTTGAGGCCGAGAGCCTCCACATCTTCCGGGAGGTCGTCGCCGAGTGCGAGCGCCCGGCGATGCTGTACTCGATCGGCAAGGACAGCGCGGTGATGCTGCACCTGGCGAAGAAGGCCTTCCACCCGGGGCCGCTGCCGTTTCCGCTGTTGCATGTGGACACCACCTGGAAGTTCCGCGACATGTACGCGCTGCGCGACCAGGTCGCCGCCGAAGCCGGCATCGAGCTGCGCGTGCACCACAACCCGCAGGCCGTGGCCGCCGGCATCAACCCCTTCGACCACGGCTCGGCGCGCCACACCGACGTCTGGAAGACCGAGGGCTTGAAACAGGCGCTGGACCTGCACCGCATCGACGCGGCGTTTGGCGGCGGCCGGCGCGACGAAGAAAAAAGCCGCGCCAAGGAGCGCGTGTTCTCGTTCCGCAACGCGCGCCATGCCTGGGACCCGAAGAGCCAGCGCCCCGAGCTGTGGAACCTCTACAACGGGCTGAAGCGCCCGGGCGAGTCGATCCGCGTGTTCCCGATCAGCAACTGGACCGAACTCGACGTGTGGCAGTACATCCACCTCGAAGGCATTCCGGTGGTGCCGCTGTACTTCGCGGCCGAGCGCCCGGTGGTGCGGCGCGCCGGCACCTGGATCGTCGTCGACGACGCGGCACGCATGCGCTTCGAGCCCGGCGAGGTGCCCGAGATGCGCCGCGTGCGCTTCCGCACCCTGGGTTGCTGGCCGCTGTCGGGCGCGGTGGAGTCGGCCGCGCGCACGGTGCCCGAAGTCGTGGCCGAGATGCTGGCCACGCGCAGCTCCGAGCGCCAGGGCCGGCTGATCGACCACGACGGCGCGGCCTCGATGGAGCGCAAGAAGCAGGAGGGGTATTTCTGATGGCCCACCGCTTCGACCCCACGCACGACACCATCGACGCCTTCCTGGCGCGCCACGAACACAAGACGCTGCTGCGCTTCATCACCTGCGGCTCGGTCGACGACGGCAAGAGCACGCTGATCGGCCGGCTGCTGGTCGAGGCCGGGCTGGTGTTCGACGACCAGCTCGAGGCCGTCGAGCGCGACAGCGCCCGCTGGGGCACGCAGGGCACGCGGCCGGACCTGGCCTTGCTGGTGGACGGCCTGGCCGCCGAGCGCGAGCAGGGCATCACCATCGACGTGGCCTACCGCTTCTTCAGCACCGAGCGGCGCAAGTTCATCGTTGCCGACACGCCGGGCCACGAGCAGTACACGCGCAACATGGTCACCGGCGCCAGCACGGCGGACCTGGCGGTGATCCTGGTCGACGCGGCCAAGGGCCTGACGACGCAGACACGCCGCCACACGCGGCTGGTGGCGCTGCTGGGCGTGCCGCAGGCGGTGCTGGCGGTGAACAAGATGGACAGCGTCGGCTTCGACGCGGCGCGTTTCGAGGCGCTGGCCGCCGAGTGGCGCGGGCTGGCCGCCGAGCTGGGCCTGGACACGCAGACGGCCGTCACGGCCATCCCGGTGTGCGCGCTGGACGGCGACAACGTCGTGCAGCCGAGCCCGCGCATGCCCTGGTACCGCGGCTCAACGCTGCTGGAGCACCTGGAGACCTGCCCGCTCGACGGCACGGCGCGCGAACGTGGGCCGCTGCGCCTGCCGGTGCAGTGGGTGAACCGGCCCGACGCGCAGTTCCGCGGCTACTGCGGGCTGCTGGCCGGCGGCCGCGTGCGGCCGGGCGATGCGGTGCGGGTGCTGCCGGCCGGGCGCGAGACCACCATCGCGCGCGTGCTGGTCGGCTTCGACGAGGTGGCCGAGGCCGTGGCCGGGCAATCGGTGACGGTGACGCTGGCCGACGAGCTGGACTGCTCGCGCGGCAGCCTGGTCTGCGCCGCGGCCGCACCTGCCCAGGTGGCCGACCAGTTCGAGGCCACGCTGGTGTGGATGGACGCCGAACCGCTGCTGCCGGGCCGGCCCTATCTGCTGAAGATCGGCGCGGCCACCGTGGGCGCCACCGTCACCGAGATCAAGCACGTGGTGCAGGTGGACAGCGGCGAGCGGCTGGCGGCGCGCACGCTGGCGCTCAACGCCATCGGCGTGGTCACGCTGGCGCTGGACAAGGCCGTGGCCTTCGACCCCTACGCGCAGAACCGCGAGACCGGCGGCTTCATCCTGATCGACCGCGCCGGCTTCGCGACGGCCGGCGCCGGCCTGCTGCACTTTGCGCTGCGGCGCTCGCAGAACCTGCACCTGCAGGGCTACCAGGTGGGCCGCACCGAACGCGCTGCGCTGCTGGGCCAGCAGCCGGCGGTGCTGTGGCTCACGGGCCTGTCGGGCGCCGGCAAGAGCCGCATCGCCGACGCGCTGGCGCGGCGGCTGCACGCTGCCGGCCGCGCTGCCTACGTGCTGGACGGCGACAACCTGCGCCACGGCCTGAACCGCGACCTGGGCTTCACCGACGCCGACCGCGTCGAGAACATCCGCCGCGTGGCCGAGGTGGCCCGGCTGATGGCCGACGCCGGGCTGATCGTCATCTGCGCCTTCATCTCGCCGTTTGCCGCCGAACGGGCGCTGGCGCGCAACCGCCTCGACGGCATCACCTTCGCCGAGGTGCACGTGCAGGTGCCGCTGGCGGTGGCCGAGGCGCGCGACCCCAAGGGCCTCTACGCCAAGGCGCGGCGCGGCGAGCTGCCGAACTTCACCGGCATCGACTCACCTTACGAAGAGCCGGCTGCGCCCGAGCTGCGGCTCGACGCCGCGGTGCTGTCGCCCGACGAGGCGGCGGGGCTGCTGTGGGACTGGCTGGCCGCCAGGGGCGTGCTGCCCGCCAGTTAAGGCGAAGGCGCCCGGGCCGGCCGGTACTCCGGCACCCAGCGCGCCAGCAGCGCCCGCGCCGCGCGTTCGTCACCGCGCGCCGCCTCGGCCTCGGCGATCCAGCGCGCCAACTCGTCGGCCCGGGCCGCACCAGCGATGCGCGCCACACGCAGCCGCGGCACCGGCGTCGGCTCGCTGGCGTCGTCGTCGGCCAGCAGTTCCTCGAAGAGTTTTTCGCCAGGGCGCAGGCCGGTGAACTCGATGGCGATCTCCTCCGGCGTGTGGCCGGCCAGGCGGATCAGGTCGCGCGCCAGGTCGACGATGCGCACCGGCTCGCCCATGTCCAGCACCATCACCTGGCCGCTGGTGCCCACGGTGCCGGCCTGCAGCACCAGGCGCACCGCCTCGGGGATGGTCATGAAGTAGCGGATGACCTCCGGGTGCGTCACCGTCACCGGGCCGCCGCGGGCGATCTGCTCCTTGAACTTCGGGATCACGCTGCCGCTGGAGCCCAGCACGTTGCCGAAGCGCACCGCGACGAAGCGCGTGCCCGCCTCGGCTTCGGCCAGCGCACCCATCACCCGCTCGGCGGCACGCTTGGTGGCGCCCATCACGTTGGTCGGGTTCACGGCCTTGTCGGTGCTGATCAGCACGAAGCGCTCGACACCGGCTTCCGCTGCGGCACGCGCAGCCTGCCAGGTGCCGAGCACGTTGTTGGCCAGCGCGGCGGCGGCGTTGTCGCCTTCCATCAGCGGCACGTGTTTGTAGGCCGCGGCGTGGAACACCACGGCCGGGCGCCAGCGCTGCATCAGCGCTCGCATGGCAGCGCCGTCCTTCACGTCGGCGATCAGCGGCACGCGCACCAATGCCGGCTGCGTCTCGGCCAGTTCCTGCTCGATGGCGTAGAGGTTGAACTCCGACAACTCCACCAGCACCAGCCGCGCCGGCCCGAAGCGCGCCACCTGGCGCACGAGTTCGCTGCCGATGCTGCCGCCGGCGCCGGTGACGAGCACGGTGCGCGCGGCCAGCACGGCGCCCACGCCGGACTCGTCCAGCCGCACCGGCTCGCGGCCCAGCAGGTCCTCGGGTTCGATGTCGCGCAGCCGTTCGATGGTGGTGCGGCCGCTGCGCAGCTCGTCGGCACTGGGCACGGTCAGCACCGGCAGGCCGGTGCCGGCGGCCAGCTCCAGCGCACGCCGGCGCTGCGCGCGCGTGGCCGAAGGCATGGCGATCACCACGTGCGTGGCGGCCCCGCGCACGGCCGGGTCGGCCAGCTGCTGCAGCGGCCCGAGCACCGGCACGCCGGCAAACCGCGCGCCCTGCTTGGCCGGGTCGTCGTCGAGCAGGCCCAGCACCACCCAGCCTTGGGTGCGCAGGCCGGCCAGCAGCAGCCGCGCGGCCTCGCCGGCGCCCAGCACCACGGCGCGACGCAGCTCGCCGCCGCCGGCGATGCGCTCGCGCAAATGCTCGTACAGCATGCGGTAGGCCATGCGCACCAGCGCCAGCCCCATCAGCGTGAACACCGGGTGCAGCGCCAGCACCGAGCGCGGGATCTTCACCAGGCCCAGGCCCATGATGACCAGCGCCGAGACGACGCCCGCCGCGGCACAGGCCAGCGCCAGCCGGCGCACCTCGCCAAAGCCCGAGAAGCGCCAGATGCCCTGCGGCGTGCGCCACAGCGCGAAGGCCGTGAGGTAGGCGCCGACCACGCCCAGCAGCACCCAGGGGTCGTAGTCGGCGCGGGCCGAGATCCAGCGCTCGAAGCCCAGGCGGAACAGGTAGGTGGCGTTCCAGGCCAGCACCACCACCAGGGTGTCGGCCAGCAGGCTGAAGGCGGCGCGATGCTGGCGCAGCCGGGCCAGCAGCAGGTCCAGCCGCTGCCAGGGCCCGAGAGTGTCGCCGTCGGAGGCCATCGTCATGTGCCCACCCGCTTGAACCGCTTCAGCAAGGCCCAGGCGGTGCGGCCCAGCACGGCCAGGTCGGAGCGCAGCGTGGCCCGTTCTGCATAAGCCGCGGCCTGCTGCAGCTTGGCCGGCAGGATGTGTTCGATGTATTCGCGCTCGGGGTCGGCCGCGGCAGCCAGCAAGGCGGCCTCGTCGATGAAGGCCAGCGAGGCCGGGTCGGTGAGGCCTGGCCGCACCGCCAGCGCGCGTTCGCGCAGGCCGGCCGGGTACAGCGCCACGTAGCGCGGCACCTCGGGGCGCGGGCCGACCAGGCTCATGCGGCCGGTGAACACGTCCCACAGCTGCGGCAGCTCGTCGAGACGGCTGCCGCGCAGCCAGCGGCCCACGCGTGTGATGCGCGCATCGGCACCCACCGTCAGCGGCAGGCCGCCGGCACCGGCGCGCATGCTGCGGAACTTGTGCATGGTGAACGGCACACCGTGCCGGCCCACGCGCTGCTGGCGGAACAGCACCGGGCCGGGTGAATCGAGCTTGATGGCCAGCGCCACCACCGCCAGCAGCGGCGCCAGCAGCAGCAGCAGCGCGGCGCTCACGAGCAGGTCGAACATCCGCTTGGCCATGCGTGGGTGGGTGGGCTCAGAACAGCGCGCGCACGGCCGCCACCACGCGCGCCACGTCGGCATCGCCCATGCGGCTGTAGACCGGCAGGCTGATCAGCCGCTGGTAGGCCTTCTCGCTCACCGGGAACAGGCTCTCGTGCAGCGCATAGCGCTCGCGCCAGTACGGGTGCCGGTGCAGCGGGATGTAGTGCACGCTGCAGCCGATGCCGGCGGCGAACAGGCGTTCGATGGCCTCGTCGCGCGGCAGCGCCACGCCGTCGGCCAGCCGCACCGGGAACAGGTGCCAGGCGTGCACCTCGCCGGCCAGCGCGCGCGCGGGCAGCAGCAGCGGCAGGCCAGCAAAGGCCTCGAGGTAGGCCTCGGCGATGGCCTCGCGGCGCGCGCGCATGGCCTCGGCACGCTGCAGCTGCACCAGGCCCAGCGCCGCGGCGATGTCGGTCAGGTTGTACTTGTAGCCGGGGGCCACGATCTCGTAGGCCCAGCTCGGCACCTTGGCGGTGAAGCGGTCGAAGGCGTCGCGGCTCATGCCGTGCAGCCGCATGACCTGGGCGCGCTTGGCCAGCGCCGCATCGCGCGTGACCAGCATGCCGCCTTCGCCGGTGGTCATGGTCTTGTTGGCGTAGAAGCTGAACACGGTGGCGGCCGAATCCAGCGTGCCCACCAGCCGGCCGGCCGAGGTGGCCGGAAAGGCGTGGGCCGCGTCCTCGACGATCTTCAGGCCGTGGCGCGCCGCCAGCGCCTGGAGCCGCGGCATCTCGGCCGCCAGGCCGGCGTAGTGCACCGGCATCACGGCCTTGCTGCGCGGGCCGATGGCGGCCTCGACGGCGTTCACGTCGATGTTCAGCGTGGCCGCGTCCACATCGACCAGCTTCACGTCGGCGCCGAGGTAGCGCACCACCTCGGCCGTGGCGGTGAAGGTGTGCGTGGGCACGATCACCTCGTCGCCCGGGCCGATGCCCAGCGCTTCCAGCGCCAGGTGCAGGCCGGCGGTGGCGGAGTTGACGGCCACGGCATGCAGACCTTCGCCGAGGCGCGCCGCAAACGCTGCCTCGAACTCGCGCGCCTTCGGCCCGGTGGTGACCCAGCCTGAGCGCAGCGTGTCGACGACGGCGGCGATCTCGGCCTCGCCGATGTCGGGCAGCGCGAAGGGAAGAAACGGCGGGTTCATCGGGTGGGTTTTTCGATCCAGGCCAGGCGGTGTGTGCGCAGCAGCGGCAGCAGGTTCAATGCCCGAGCCAGCGCCGGGTGCACGGCGGCGGCACGGCGGGCCAGCGGCGGCGCCAGCGTGAGCCGCCGCGTGCTGAACCGGCCCTGCGGGAACAGCTGCCGCACGCGGGCCAGCGGCACGCCGCGCACATCAGGGTTGCGCGGATTGTCCCAGGCGAAGTCGTACCAGAGCACGGCGCCGCCCGGCAGCAGCCACGACCACATGGTTTCGGCCAGGCGCTGCTGGAAGGCGTCGTCGAGCAAGGAGCTGAACACGGTGTAGGCCAGCACCAGGTGCTGGCTGGCGGGCGCGATGGGGGCCGCGGTGGCGTCGCCTTCGAGCACCGCCACGGCCTGCGGTAGCCGGGTGCGGGCGGTGCGCACGCGCTCGGGCAGCAGCTCCAGGCCGGTGAGGTGTTCTGGCGCGAAGCCGGCGCGCAAGGCGTCGAGCAGGTTGGCGCCGTCGCCACAGCCGACTTCGGTGAGGCGCAGGCCGCGCAGCGGCGGCCAGCCATCGCCTTGGGCCGCGCGGCGGGCCAGCAGCTGGAGCACGGCCTGCTGCCGGTCGAACAGCTCGTGGCGCACCTCGGGGCGCAGCGGGCTGTAGCGGTCGTCGCGCGCGTCGTCGCGGCGGGCGTAGCGCCGCGCCACAGCAGCGGCTTCGGCAGCTTCGTCGGATTCGTTCATCGCGTGAGCCGCGTCGCCGCGCGGCCGGCACGGCCGCGGCGCAGCCCGTGGTCGGCCAGCGCGTGCACAAAGCCGGCGCCGTAGGCCCAGTGCATGCACAGCGTGGCCCAGGCCACGCCCAGCCACAGCCCGGGCCGCTGCCAGGGCCGGGCCACCGTGGCGGCCGCGGCCAGCGCAGCCAGCGTGTGCAGGGCCACCAGCGCCAGCGCCGCGCCCACAAAGCCCGGGTGCAGCAGGCCCAGCAGCGCCAGCAAGCCCACGCCACCGACGAACAAGCCCGGCACCAGGTGGCGCAGCGAGGCCGGCAGCCGGTGCTTGCGGATCAACGGCCACTTCCAGTAGCCGTACTGGTACATCTGCGCCGCCAGCGCGGTGAACGAGGCGCGCGGGCGGTACCAGGAGCGGATGGCCGCGTCCTGCCAGACCACGCCGCCGCCGCGCACGATGCGCAGGTTCAGGTCGTCGTCCTCGGTGCGCAGCAGGGTCTCGTCGAAACCGCCCAGGCGCTGCAGCGTCTCGCGGCGCCAGGCACCGAGGTAGACGGTGTCGACCGGGCCGCTGTAGTCCAGCCGCCGCGAGGCCGCGCCGCCGGAACCGAAGCGGCTGCTCCAGGCCCTTGCGATGGCCTCGGCGCGGCCACTGCCGATGTGCGCCTGCCAGGGCCCGCCGACATTGGCCGCGCCGGTGCGCTCCAGCGCGGCCAGGCAGCGCGCCACGTAGTCCTCGGCATAGGTGGTGTGCACGTCCAGCCGCACGATGCATTCGCCACGCGCCCGCGCCAGCGCCCGGTTCAGGCCGGCGGCGGTGGCGCCTTCGGGGTTGTCGACCAGCACCAGCCGCGTTTCGGCCCCAGGCTCAGCGGCCACTCGGGCCTCCAGCCGCTGCCGCGTGCCGTCGTCGCTGGCGCCGTCCGCCACCAGCAGCTCCAGCCGCCAGCCGGGCGGCAACCGCTGCGCGAGCGCGGCGTCCAGGAAGGCGTCGACGAAGGGCGCTTCGTTGCGGCAGGGGGTGATCAGGCTGACCAGGCGCACGGTGGCCGCGAGTCTACGGACTCGCCACGGCACCGCGGCCCGCGACGGCTACAGTTCCGCGCCCACGCCGCCCGCCCGTGCAACACGCTTGTGCCGCCGCTGCTCCGCAACCTGTTCACCCCTGGCTCCACCCGCGCCCACGTTGCCGGCAACGCTGGCTGGCTGGCGCTGGACCGCTTCGCGCGCATGGTGGTGGGCCTGCTGGTCGGCATCTGGATCGCGCGCCACCTGGGGCCCGAGCGCTACGGCGAACTCGGCTACGCGCTCGGCACGCTGGCGCTGGTGCAGACCATCGCGGCGCTGGGGCTCGATGCGGTGCTGGTGCGCGATCTGGCGCGGGACTCGACGCGCGCGCCGCAACTGCTGGGCACGGCCGCCGCGCTGAAGCTCGCCGCCGGCCTGGGCGGCTGGCTGCTGGCCGTTGGCGCCCTGGCGCTGGTGCACGGCACCGGCGCGCTGCCGGTGCTGCTGGTGGCGCTGGCCGGCGCCTCGCTGGTGATACAGACGGCCGACGTGGTCGACCTGTGGTTCCAGGGCCGCAGCCAGAACCGCCGCTCGGTGCTGGCGCGGCTGGTGGCGCTGGCCGCCGCCGCGGGCCTGCGGGTGGCGCTGATCCTGGCCGATGCCCCGCTGGCGGCCTTTGCCGCGGCCGTGGCCTTCGAGGCCTCGGCGCTGGCGCTGGCCTATGCCGTCGGCTACCGGCGTTACCGCGCGGCCGGGCGCTGGCGGTTCTCGGCCACCGAGGCGCAGCGCCTGCTCGGCGAATGCGCCCCGCTGATGGGGGCCGCGCTGGCCGCGGCGCTCTACACCCGCGTCGACCTGCTGCTGGTGAAGAACCTGCTCGGCGCCGAAGCCGCCGGCGTGTTCGTCGCCGTCACCACGCTCTCGGGCGTGTGGGTGGTGCTGCCCACGGTGCTGCAGCTGGCGCTGGCCCCGGCCGTGACGCGCCAGCGCGCGGCCGATCCGGCCGCCTACCGCGAGACGCTGGTGCGGGTGTTCCGGCTATTCTTCGCCGTCGGCTTGGCCACCAGCCTGGTGGTGGCCGCCTTGTCGCAGCCGCTGATCACCGGGCTCTACGGCCCGGCCTATGCCGCCGGTGCGCCGGTGCTCGCGCTGCACGCCTTCACCAACCTGTTCATCGCCTTGGGTCTCGCGCACAGCCTGTGGATCGTCAACGAGGGCCGCACTGGTGTGCGACTGGCCGGCAACCTGGCGGCGGGGGCGTTTTCGCTGGTGGCCAACAGCTGGCTTCTGCCGCGCCACGGGCTGCTGGCAGCCGGGGCGGTGGCCGGGGCGGCCCAGTTCATCGCCTCGGTCGGCATCAATGCGCTGATCGCGCGCGACTCGTTCTGGCTGCAGCTGCGCGCCATCACCGGCCTGCGGCTTGGGAGCGCCCGGTGAGCTGGCGCCGGCTGGCGCTGCGCGGGCTCGATGCGCTCGGCATCGGCGACCTGGTGCGGCTGTCGCACGGCGCGCTGGCCGAGACCGGCTGGCGCCGCAGCGTGCGCGAAGGCGCTTCGGTGGGCGCCCTCGGCGAGCCGCTGCCCTGGATCGCCTACCCGGCCATCGAGCTGCTCGCGCGCCGCGTGCCGCGCGACTGCCGCGTGTTCGAGTACGGCGCCGGCAACTCCACACGCTGGTGGGCCGCGCGGGTGGACGTGCTGGCCTCGGTGGAACACGACCGGGGCTGGTTCGAGCAGGTGCAGGGCCAGTTGTCCCGGTTGCAGCTTGGCGTGCGGCTGGACCATGTCGAGCTGGTCGACGGCGGCGACTACGGCCGCCACGCCCGCACCGTGGCTGCAGCGCTGGGCCAACCCTGGGACCTGGTGGTCGTCGATGGCCGCGACCGCGTGCACTGCCTGCGCGAGAGCCTGCAGGCACTCAGCCCGCGTGGCGTGATCCTGCTCGACAACAGCGACCGGCCGCAGTACGCGCCCGGCATCGAGCACCTGCGCGAACACGGCTTCCGCCAGCTGCCGCTGCGCGGCATGGCGCCGATCATCGACCACGTGACCGAGACCTCGCTGCTGTACCGGCCCGGCAACGTGCTGGATCTCTGAACGCCCGACGCCGTGAGCTTCGACACCCCCGTGCTGCTGCTGCTGTGGCGCCGTCCCGAGACGACGCGCCGGCTGCTCGAAGCCTTGCGGCCGGTGGCGCCGACACGGCTGTTCGTCGCCTGCGACGGGCCGCGCACCGGTAACGCCGGCATGGCCGAGGCCGTGGCCGCCACCCGCGCCCTGGTCGACGAGCGGGTGGACTGGCCTTGCCGCATCGAACGCCGCTTCGCCGAGACCAACCAGGGCTGCCGTGACGGTGTGAGCGGCGCGCTCGACTGGTTCTTCGGCCAGGTCGAGGCCGGCCTCGTGCTGGAGGACGACTGCGTGCCGCACCCGGACTTCTTCGCCTTCGGCGCCGCGATGCTCGAACGCTTCGCCGACGACGAGCGGGTGTGGGTCGTCACCGGCGACAACTTCCAGCAGGGCCGTGTGCGCGGCGACGGCAGCCACTACCTCTCGCGCTACCCGCACTGCTGGGGCTGGGGCAGCTGGCGCCGCGCCTGGCGGCACTTCGACAAACACCTGGCCTTCTGGCCGGCCTGGCGCGAATCACCCGCCTGGCGCGCCTGGCTGCCCGACGCGCTGGAGCGCCGCTACTGGGCGGGCATCTTCGAGCGTGTGCACGACGGGCGCATGAACACGTCCTGGGCCTACCCGTGGACGGCCTGCGTCTGGTTCCATGGCGGGCTGACGGTGACGCCCAACGCCAACCTGGTGAGCAACATCGGCACCGACGAGGCCGGCACGCACATGGACGCAGGCGACCGCCACCTGGCGCCGCCCGCCGCAGCGCTGGGGCCGATCCGGCATCCGCGGCGGCTCGAACGCGATGCCGAGGCCGATGCCTTCACCTTCGACCAGCATTTCGGCGGCGCCGCCTGGCGTTTTCCGCAACTGCTGCTGACGCTGCCGCGGCGCGCCGCCGGCCGCGCGGCGCGGGCGCTGGGCCTGGCGCGCTGAGCACCCACCTCCGCCGCAGCATGAACCCGGACCACAGCCTCGACGCCCTGCTGCGGCCCTCGCTGGGCGAAGCCGGCCTGGCCGCCCTGCCCGACGAGCACCGCCGCTGGCTCGAAGCCACGCTGGGCACGCCGCCGCAATGGCCCTCGCTGGAGCGCCTGTGGGCACTGATGGACGAGGCCTGGGCCACCTTCGGCTGCGACCCGCTGGTGATGGACGAGCGCATAGGCCGCTTCTACGCCCACCCGGTGTGGCTGCTGAACACGCTGTTCATCGAGCAGGACGCCGCCAGCCTGGAGCACCGCCGGCTGTTTTCGCGCTGGGCGGCCTCGGCGCGCCCGCGCCGCGTGGCCGACATCGGCGGCGGCGGCGGCACGCTGGCCCGCGCGGTGGCCGAGGCCTGGCCGCAGGCCGAGGTGCACATCGTCGAGCCGCACCCGCACCCTTCGCTGGTGGCCCGGCTCGATCCGGCCGGCCGCGTGCGCTACGTGCCGCGGCTCGACGGCGTCTACGACCTGATGCTGGCCACTGACGTGTTCGAGCATGTGCCCGATCCGGTCGCGATGCTGGCCGACACGCTGGACGCGCTGAAGCCTGGCGGCCGCTATCTGGTTGCCAACTGCTTCTGGCCCGTCATCGCCTGCCACCTGCCGCAGCTGTTCCACCTGCGCCATTCCTGGGACCCGGTTTGCGAGGCGCTGGGCCTGGTGCCGGGCCGGCGGCTCGCGCACGGCCGGGCCTATGCCTGGGCGCCGCCGGAAGACCGCGCCGTGGCCCTGGCCGCGGCACGCGCGGTGGAGACACGCTCGAAGGCGCGCTTCGGGCTCATCGAGCTGCTGCCGCGGCCGCTGGCCTCGCGCCTGGGGCCCTGGCTGTTCCGGGTGCTGCCGTGAACGGTGCCGTGAACCATGCGGTCAGCGCTGCCGTCCCGACAGCCAGCCCGCGTGTCGTGCAGCTGAGCTTCGGCGACATCGGCGGCGGCGCGGCCCGGGCCAGCTACCGGCTGCACACCGCGCTGCGCCGCGCCGGCCTCGACTCGCGCCTGCTCGTGCGTGTGCGCGACAGCGACGACTGGAGCGTCACCGGTCCCACCGGTCGCACCGGCCGGGCGATGAGCCTGCTGCGCGCCCACACCGGCCATGCCCTGGTGCGGCTGCTCGGTGGGCGCCGCGACGCCATCCACTCGCTGGGTCTGCTGCCCTCGCGCTGGCCCGAGCGCATCGCCGAGGGCATCGATGGCCGGCTCGACCTCGTGCACCTGCACTGGACGGGTGGTGAAGCGCTGTCCATCCGCGACATCGCCCGCCTGCCGCGGCCGGCCGTCTGGACGCTGCACGACATGTGGGCCTTCTGCGGCGCCGAGCACTATGCCGACGACACACCCGATGCGCGCTGGCGCCAGGGCTATCCGCCGCGGCGCGGTGGGCCGGGCCTTGTCGACATCGACCGCTGGACCTGGCGGCGCAAGCAGCGCGCCTGGATCCGGCCACTGCAACTGATCGCACCCAGCCGCTGGATGGCTGCGCAAGTGCGGGCCAGCGCGCTGATGCACGACTGGCCGGTGAGCGTGCTGCACAACGCCATCGACACCCAGCGCTTCGCGCCGCTGGAGCGTGGGCTCGCCCGGGAGCTGCTGGGCCTGCCGGCCGAAGGCCCGCTGCTGCTGTTTGGCGCGCTGGGCGGCGCGGTGGGCCGTGGTGCCGACGCGCGCAAGGGCTTCGACCTGCTCGTGGCGGCGCTCGGCAGGCTGCATGCCCGGGCTGCGCAGGCCCCGGTCGGGCTGCGGCTGGCCGTGTTCGGTCAATCGGCGCCGCGCACGCCGCCGGAGCTGGGTTTTCCGGTGCACTTCCTCGGCCGGCTGCACGACGACAGCACGCTGCGCCTGGCCTACGCCGCGGCCGACGCCTTCGTGATCCCTTCGCGCCAGGACAACCTGCCCAACACCGGCGTCGAAGCCCTGGCCTGCGGCACGCCGCTGGTGGCGTTCGACCAGGGTGGCCTGCCCGACCTGGTGGACCACCGCGGCAACGGCTGGCTCGCACGTGCCTTCGAGGCCGACGACCTGGCCGAGGGCCTGGCCTGGGTGCTCGATGCCAGCCGCAACCCTGCGCTGCGTGCGGCCGCCCGCGCCAAGGCCGAGGCCTGTTTCGCCGAGGCCCTGGTGGCCCGGCAGCACCACGATCTCTACGCGCAGCTGGTGGCCGGCTGAGCCGAGCAGCTCAGCGCTTCGGCTCAGCGCGTCACGGCATCAACCCAGGGCCGCCCGCAGGGCCCGCCGCAGACCCCGCGGCACCAGGTTCTTGGCCGCCAGCTGCGCCTCGACAGCCCAGCGCCGCGCCGGCCCGAGCCGCCGCCTGGCGATCTCGCGCACTTCCGCGTGCACCTCGGCCAACCGCTGCGACGACTGCCCGCCGAGCTCGTAGACCACGCCGCCGCCCTCCAGCAGCGGCAGCGTCTGCAGCCCGGCCGGGAACAGCTCGGCCAGCAGGTCCAGATCAGCACACAGCCGGTAGCGCAGGTCGTAGGGCCGGTGGCCGGCCGGCAGGATCACACCCTGGTGGCAGTAGCCCAGGCCGGCCAGCTTGACGCGGTCCTGCCAGCGCCGGCCGGTGGCGGGCTCCCACATCGTCGCCGGCAGCCGGCAGGGCGCGGTGAGCCGTTCGTAGGGCTCGCCGACCACGGTGTCGCCGCCGTTCAGGTAGTGCAGCAGCGTGCCTTGCGCCCGCGCCAGGCCCTTGTTCATCGCGTCGTAGATGCCGCGGTCGGGCTCGGAAACCAGCGTCAGCGCCAGGCCATCCGCCCATTGCGGCAGGCCGGCCAATGCTTCGGGCGGCGTGCCGCCGTCGACCACGATCACCTCGCGCGGGCCGTGCTGCAAAGCCGCCAGCGAACGCAGCGTGCGCGCCAGGCCCGGCGCATCGTTGAAGCTGACGGTGACGACACTGAGGTCGGCGCGGGAGTGGGCGGCGCTCATCCGGAAACCCCGGCTCCTACAATCCCGGGCCGCCCATTCTGACGCCGTCATGAGCACCGACACGCCGCAAGCCACGCCCGCCGCCGCCGACGAGAACCAGCTGATCGCCGAACGCCGCGAGAAACTGGCCGCGATCCGCGCCCGCGGCGTGGCCTTCCCGAACGACTTCAAGCCCACGCACGCCGCGGCCGACCTGCACCACCGCCACGACGGCGTGGCCAACGAGCAGCTCGAGGCCCAGGCCGTGCCGGTGGCCGTCGCCGGCCGCATGATGCTCAAGCGCGTGATGGGCAAGGCCTGTTTCGCGACGCTGCAGGACGGCTCTGGCCGCATCCAGATCTACGTCACGCAGGACGCCGTCGGCGCCGAGCGCCTGGCCGAGTTCAAGCACTGGGACCTTGGCGACATCCTCGGCTGCGAGGGCCTGCTGTTCCGCACCAAGACCGGCGAGCTGAGCGTGAAGGTCACCAGCGTGCGGCTGCTGGTGAAGAGCCTGCGCCCGCTGCCCGACAAGTTCCACGGCATGACCGACCTGGAACAGAAGGTGCGCCAGCGCTATGTGGACCTCGCCACCGACGAGACCGCACGTGCGCGCTTCGTCGCACGCAGCAAGGCCGTCAGCTCCATCCGCGGCTTCATGGTCGAACACGGCTTCCTCGAGGTCGAGACGCCGATGCTGCACCCGATTCCGGGCGGCGCAAACGCACGGCCGTTTGTCACGCACCACAACACGCTCGACCAGCAGATGTTCCTGCGCATCGCGCCCGAGCTGTACCTGAAGCGGCTGCTGGTGGGCGGCTTCGAGCGGGTGTTCGAGATCAACCGCAACTTCCGCAACGAGGGGATCAGCGTCCGCCACAACCCCGAGTTCACGATGATGGAGTTCTACGCGGCGTACTGGACGCACCGCGAACTGATGGACTTCACCGAGGCCATCCTGCGCCACGCTGCACGCGCCGCCACCGGCAACGCGCGCCTCAGCTACGCCGGCCGCGAGGTGGAACTCGACCAGCCCTTTGCGCGCCTGTCGGTGCGCGAATCGCTGCTCGTGCACGCGGGCCTGAGCGGCGAGCAGGCCGACGACCCGGCCTTCCTGCGCGAGCGCATCGTCGCGCAGGGCGAGAAGGCGCCGGCGCACTGGGGCCTGGCCGAGCTGCAGTTCGGCCTGTTCGAAGCCGAGGTCGAGGCCAAGCTGTGGCAGCCCACTTTCATCATCGACTACCCCGTCGAGGTGAGCCCGCTGGCGCGCGCCTCCGACAGCAACCCGAGCGTCACCGAGCGCTTCGAGCTGTTCATCACCGGCCGCGAGATCGCCAACGGCTTCTCGGAGCTCAACGACCCCGAGGACCAGGCCGCGCGTTTCCGCGCCCAGGTGGAGAACAAGGACGCCGGCGACGACGAGGCCATGCACTACGACGCCGACTACATCCGTGCGCTCGAATACGGCATGCCGCCGGCGGGCGGCTGCGGCATCGGCATCGACCGGCTCGTGATGCTGCTGACCGACAGCCCGAGCATCCGCGATGTGATCTTGTTTCCGGCGCTGCGGCGCGAGAGCTGAACCCACCATGGCCACGCCACCGCGCCTGGCCACGCTGCCCGAGATCGAGGCCGCGGTCTGGCGCGAACTGGCGCAGGCCACGCAGCAGCGTGGCCACGCCTGGCGCACCGCCACGCTGGCCACGGTGGCCATGGCCGACGACGGCACGCCGCAGCCGGAAGCGCGCAGCGTGGTGCTGCGCGACTGCGATGCAGCCGCGCGCCGGCTGCTGGTGTACACCGACGACCGCAGCGCCAAGGCCATGCAGGCACGCCAGTGGCCGGCCGGTGTCATCGTCTGCTGGTCACCCCCGCTCGCCTGGCAGCTGCGCCTGCACACGCGGCTCGAACTGCACACCCACGGGCTGATGGTGTCCTCGCGCTGGGCGCAGCTGAAGCTGACGCCGGCAGCGCAGGACTACCTGTCACCGCTGCCGCCGGGCGCGCCGCTGGATGCACCGCCCGTTCCCGAGCGCGGCACGCGAGAACACTTCGCCGTCGTCGAATGCCAGGTCGAAAGCCTCGACTGGCTGGAGCTGCACGCCGACGGCCACCGCCGCGCGCGCTTCGATGGCGCCGGCGCGCGCTGGCTCAATCCCTGATCAAGCGCCGGGCACGGCCGCGCCGGCCCGCATCAACGGTGTTTCCACACCGCCTTGCGCTTCTCGACAAACGCCGCCATGCCTTCCTTCTGGTCCTCGGTCGCGAAGAGGGCGTGGAACATGCGGCGTTCGTACAGCATGCCGTCGGCCAGGGTGCCTTCGAAGGCGCGGTTCACGCACTCCTTGGCCATCATCACGCTGGGCAGGCTCATGGCGTTGATGGTCTCAGCGGCGACCAGGGCCTCGTCGAGCAGCTTGTCGGCCGGCACCACGCGGCTGACGAGGCCGGCGCGTTCGGCCTCGGCGGCGTCCATCATGCGGCCCGTGAGCACCAGGTCCATGGCCTTGGCCTTGCCCACCGCGCGCGGCAGGCGCTGCGTGCCGCCGGCGCCGGGGATGATGCCGAGCTTGATCTCGGGCTGGCCGAACTTGGCGCTGTCGGCGGCGATGATGAAGTCGCACATCATCGCCAGCTCGCAGCCGCCGCCCAGGGCGAAGCCGCCCACCGCGGCGATCACCGGCTTGCGGATGCGGCGGATGGTCTCCCAGTTGCGCGTGATGAAGTCCTGGCCGTAGGCCTCGGCGAAGGTCTTGGTGGCCATCGCGCCGATGTCGGCGCCGGCCGCAAAGGCCCGTTCGCTGCCGGTGATGACGATGCAGCCCACCGTGTCGTCGGCATCGGCACGCAGCAGCGCCTCGCCGAGCTGGTCCATCAGCGCGTCGTTCAGCGCGTTGAGCTGCTTCGGGCGGTTCAGCGTCAGCAGCGCGGTACGGCGCGGGCCGTCGCCACGCAGTTCGGTCAGGATCAGGGCATCGGACATGGTCTTGGGCCAGAGGCTGCAACAGGGCTCGAAGGACTATACGGCCGAGCTATACGGCCGGCGCCCTCCGGGTAAGCTGCAAGAAGACGGGCGCTGGTTCCGCGATCCAATACGCGATTCCGTTCGCCTGCGCAGTCGCGATGCCGCTGATCTACCGCAAGACCGCCAAGGGCCTCCACGAGATCGAGACCCGCGCCCACCGGCTGACGCCCAGGCTGCGCAGTGCGCTGATCCTGGTCGACGGCAAACGGGGCCTGGACGATCTGAAGCCGCTGATCCTGCAGCAGCCCGAGGAGACGCTGGCCCTGCTGGCCGAGCAGGGGTTCATCGACGCCGTCGACGCGCCACCCGCTCCGGCCCCGAAGTCGCCGGCACCGGCCCGGCCGCCGGCCCCGATGCCGGCGCAGACCACGGCCGGCGCGGGTGCTGACGACTTCGACAGCCAGCGCCGCGCGGCCGTGCGTGCGCTGAACGACCTCATCGGCCCGGCCGCCGAGACGCTGTCGCTGAAGATGGAAAAGGCGCGCAGCGCTGAAGAGCTGCTGCCCCTGCTGGCGCAGGCGGCGCAGACAGTGGCGATGATCCGCGGCCGCGCTGCGGCAGAAACCTTCGCACAGCGTTTCGACCTCGGCTGAACGCCGCGGTCTTCAACGGCCCGGTTCGGCCTGCTGGGGCAGCCGGTCGAGCACCAGGTCCAGCCGCAGCCGCGTGCCCTGGTGGATGCCGATGCGCACCGGCAGGTGCTGCAGGCTCGGCGCAACCCAGAACTCGGCCGTCAGGTCGCCGCCGCCGGCCTCGCGGCGCGGCTTCACATGCACCACGGGCAGCCAGCCGGCCGGCGTGGCCTGCGGCTCGGCGGCCAGCACGTCGTAGGTCCAGGTCTCCAGCCGCCGCGGCAGCGCCAGCGGGAAGCGGATGGTCTGCCCCGGCTGCAGCAGCTCGGGCCGGGCGTTGAACAGCCAGGTCATCTGCACGAACTGGCTGGCGCTGTCCTGCACACCTTCCGGCCGTGGCAGCACACGACCGTCGGCCAGGCGCACGGTGTCGGCGTCGAGCTGCACGGCCACGCGGCGCGGCGGGCGGAAGACGATGCGCGTCTCTTCGTCATAACGCCGCGGCGCCAGGCCGGCCGGCGTGATGAGCCCGTCGCTGCTGATCTGCCGGCTGGCCAGCAGCGCCACGCTCAGGCTCAGCTGCACCTGGTAGCGCTCGCCCTGGCGGCGCCACTCGACGACGGCATCGCCTTCGACCGGGCCGTTCACGTCACCATTCACGCGGTAGACCAGGCGGGTCGACGGCGGCCAGTCGAAGGTGGTGGCGTCGGGCGTGGAGGCTGCGGCTTCGGCCACTTCGGTCACTTCGATCGGCTCGGCCAACCCGTCCAGAACGGGCAGATCCGGCAGTTCGGCCAGCGCCGCCGGCTCCACCGGCAAGGCCTGGGCGTCCATCGCGAGGGCCGCCACGGGCGCGCGCGGTCGCATGCGGGCGCGGGCCGTGCGGCGCAGCGCCGGTTCGGCCGGCCGCAGCTCGTTGACGAAGCTCACGCGCAAGGGATCGGGCGCGCGCGCCGCGGCGCCGTCGCCCAACTGGGCCGGCAGCAACGAGGGCAGCAGCGCCAGGTGCACGGCCACGACGGCCGCGGTCAGCAACCCGAGCCGGCCGCCGCGCCCCATCACGGCCGCCCGGTGGCGTTCACTTCTTCGCGGTGCCCGCCGCCAGCAGCTGCTCGACCTGCGCGATCGGGATCGCCCCCGGCCGCCGCGTGCCGTCGGCAAAAAACACCGCCGGCGTGCCGTTGATGCGGTGCGTGCGCGAAAACGCCAGGTTGCGGTCCAGCGCCTCGGTCTTGCAGCTCGCCGAGGCCTTGCTGGGCAGCTTGCCGTCGAGCATCCAGTCGCGCCAGGCGCGACTGGCGTCGCGGGCGCACCAGATGTCGCGCGACTTGACCACCGAATCCGGCCCCAGGATGGGCAGCAGGAAGACGTGGATGGTGACGTCCTTCAGGCCGGCGATGTCGCGTTCGAAACGTTTGCAGAAGCCGCAGTTCGGGTCGGCGAACACCGCCATGCGGCGCTGGCCGTTGCCCTGCCTGATGGCGATGGCGTCCTTCAGCGGCAGCGTGTCCCAGGCCACGGCCAGCACCTGCTCGAGGCGGCGTTCGGTGAGGTCGGTGCGGGTCTTGGTCTCGATCAGCGCGCCGCCGGCGAAGATGTGCTCGCCGGTGGCGTCGCTGTAGAGGATCTCGCTGCCGTCGAAACGCACCTCCCACACGCCCTGCACCGGGCTCGGGCGGATCTCGTCGATCTTCAGCGTGGCAAAACGCTCGGTCAGCACCTTGCGGATGACGGCTTCGTCGGCCACCGCAGGCGCGGCGGCCAGCAGCAAAAGGGCGGGAAAAAGGGCAGGCGCAAGAGCAGCAGCGACGAAAGAGCGCTTGGGCGTCATCGGAAAAACCAAGGAGGGGTCAAAGGCCCAGCGCGCGGGCGGTGAGCAGCTTCTTCAGCGGCCCGAGGCGGTCGACCGCGGCCAGGCCGTGGTTGCGCAGCGCGCGCGCCAGCGGGTGCGGATGGGCGAACAGGTGCAGCAGGCCGTCGGTGACGCCGGCCATGGCCTGCACCGGCCAGCGCCGTTCGCGGGCGTAGCGCGCCAGCAGCCGCGGGTCGCCCAGCGGCCGCCAGGCTTCGCGCGCGGCCAGCACGGCGGCCAGCGTGGCCACGTCGGCGAAGCCCAGGTTCAGGCCCTGGCCGGCGAGCGGGTGCACCACGTGTGCGGCATCGCCCAGCAGCACCCAGCCGGGGCCGTGCACGGCGTCGGCCTGGGCCAGCGCCAGCGGCCAGGCGGCCCGTGGGCCCACCAGCTGCAGCGTGCCGGCGGCGCCGCCACTGGCCTCGTTCAGTGCGGCCTCGAAGGCGGTGTCGTCCAGCGCCATCAGCTCGGCGGCGCGCGCCTCGGGCAGCGACCACACCAGGCCCAGGCCATGGCCGGGCTCCGGGCGGTCCAGCGGCAGCAGTGCCAGCACGTCGGGGCTGCGGAACCACTGGCGCGCGCAGCCGGCATGCGGCCGGTCCGCGCGCAGCCGGGCGGCGATGGCGCGCTGGCCGTAGGCCTGGCGGCTCCAGCGCACACCCAGCGCGGCGCGTGTGGCCGAGTCCTTGCCTTCGGCCAGCACCGTCAGCGCCGCCGGCACCGGCTCGGCCACGCGCTCGACATGCGGCGCAAAGCCGGCCGCGGCGCCCAGCGCGCGTTCGAGTTCGGCGGCGTCGACGATCCAGGCCAGCTCGGCCACGCCCTGGGCCCAGGCGGAGAAGTCCAGCGCCGCACCGGCCTCGTCGCCTTCGACGTGCATGTCGTGCACCGCGGTGCGGGCGTCGGCCGGCAGCGCGTCCCAGACGCGCAGTTCCTGCAGCAGCCGCACCGAGGCGGCGTTCAGCGCGTAGGCCCGCACGTCGGCAGCGCGTGGCACCGCGGGCTCGGGCGCAAACAGCGCCACCCGCAAGCCGAGCCGGCCGAGCGCCAGTGCCGCGGCCAGGCCGGCGGCGCCCCCACCGCGCACGAGCACGTCGTGCGGGGCTGCGGGCGCAGCGCGGCGGGTGGGGTGGCGGTCGGTCATGGGTGAAGGCGTGGTGGACGCGTGAGGGGGCGGAACAGCGGCGGGCGGACCTGGCATCCTAGCAAGGCCCCCCATGCACAATCGGCGCACGGCCTCCCGCCGCACCCCAGCCGAGCCTGTCGTGAACCCCGTTGTGCCCTCTGCCGCGCGCCTGTCGGCGCTGCACCTGTTCCCCATCAAGTCCTGCGGCGGCCTGGCGCCGCCGACGGCCGAGCTGGCCGAAACCGGCCTGGACCTCGACCGCGCCTGGATGGTGGTCGACCCCGCCGGCGACATGCTCACGCAGCGCGAGCTGCCGCGCATGGCGCTGATCCAGCCCACGCTGCGGCATTCCGAGCTGGTGCTGCGCGCGCCGGGCATGCTGGCGCTGCACCTGCAGCTCGACGTGGTCGACAGCGAAACACGCGTGCGGGTCTGGGACGACGAGCTCAAGGCCTGGGACATGGGCGCGCTGGCCGCGCAGTGGTTCACCGATTTCCTCGGCCAGCCGCTGCGACTGGTGCGCTTCGATCCCGAGGTCGAGCGGCTGTCCAGCGCGCGCTGGACCGGCGACATCCGCGCCCTGAACCAGTTCGCCGACGGCTACCCGCTGCTGGTGACCAACACCGCTTCGCTGGCCGACCTGAACCAGCGCCTGGCCGCCGATGGCCACGCACCGGTGACCATGCAGCGCTTCCGGCCCAACCTGGTGCTCGACGGCCTCGAGGCCTGGGACGAGGACCACCTGCACGAGATCGACATCGACACCGGCGACGGACGGGTCACGCTGCGGCTGGTGAAGCCCTGCGTGCGCTGCAGCATCCCCGATGTCGACCCGCTGACGGCCGAGACCGGCACCGCGGTGGCGCAGACGCTGGCGGCCTTCCGCTCCGATCCGCGCATGAACGGCGGCCTGACCTTCGGCGTCAACGCCGTCATCGTGCGCGGCCAGGGGCTGCGGCTGGCGGTGGGCCAGCCGGTCGAGCTGCACCACGCCTTCGACTGAAGGTGCCCGCCTTGGCTGCGCCCTCCGCCGGCGGGCGCGTGCCGGTCTGGCTGCTGTTCGCCACCGCGGTGGCGATCTGGGGCACGACCTGGCACGCCATCCTGTACCAGCTGGCCGAATCGACGCCGGAGTTCGGCGTCGCGCTGCGCTTCGCGCTGGCCGGTGCCGTGGTGCTGGTGGTCGCGGCGCTGCGCCGCGAGGCGCTGTGGCCCGGCTGGCGCGCCCAGGGCCGGTTGGCGCTGCAGGGGCTGTTTCTCTACACGCTGTCCTACCTGTGCGTGTACCACGCGGAACGCCACGTGCCCTCGGGCCTGGTGGCGGTGGGCTACTCGGCCTCGCCGCTGCTCGCCGGCCTGGGCAGCGCCTGGCTGTGGAAGACGCCGATGACGCCGCGCTTCGTGGTCGGTGGGCTGCTCGGGCTGGCCGGCGTGGTGCTGATCTTCGCGCCCGAGCTCGGCGCGGCCGGTGACCGGCCCAGCGCAGGGCTGGGGCTGCTGTTCACGGTGGGCGCGGTGCTGCTGTCGGCGGTGGGCGCGCTGTCGGCCTCGCGCAATGCACGCCACGCGCTGCCGTTCTGGAGCGCGCTCGGCTGGGGCCTGCTGTGGGGCGCGCTGGCGGCCATCGCCGTGCTGCTGGTCAGCGGCCAGCCGCTGGTGCTGCCGCAGGCACCGAGCTGGTGGCTGTCGCTGGCCTACCTGTCGGTGGCCGGCACCGTGGTGGCGTTCGCCTGCTTCCTGGCCTTGCAGCAGCGTGTGGGGCCGGGGCCGGCGGCCACGGTGGGCGTGATGACGCCGCTGGTGGCGCTGGCGGTGTCGGCGCTGTTCGAAGGCTACCGGCCGGGGCTGCTGGCCGGCTGCGGCGTGGTGCTGGCGGTGATCGGCAACGGGCTGATGCTGCGGCGGCGCTGAAGCAGCGCCGCCGGTTCAAGCCGGCCGGGGCCGGTTTGCCGGCAGCGGGATGAACTCGGTCTCGCCCGGCACCTGCGGAAAGCGGGCCTCGGGGCCGCCCGGCCCGGGCTCCCAGTCGGCGGCTGCCTGCACCAGGTCGTTCTGCCGGCTGGCGACGAAGTTCCAGTACAGGAAGCGCCGGCCCAGCGGCGCGCCGCCGATCAGCACCACCCGCGCCGGGCCGTCAGCCGCCAGCAGCGGCTCGTCGCCGGGTTCGAGCACGGTCAGCGTCTGCGGTGCCAGCGGCGTGCCGTCCAGCGAGACCTCGCCGTCGACCAGGTACACCGCCCGCTCGGGCGACGGCGGCAGCGGGAAGGCGTCGCCGGCCTGCATCTCGATGTCGAGGTACAGCGTCTCGGAGCGCACGGCCACCGGGCTGGTCAGGCCGAAGGCGCTGCCGATCAGCACGCGCACGGTGGCGCCGCCGGCCTCCAGGCTGGGAATGGCCTCGGCCGGCGTGTGGGCGAAGGCCGGCGCCATGGCCTCGTCGGCCTCGGGCAGCGCGGCCCACAGCTGCAGGCCGTGGCTGCGGCGCTCGCGGCCCAGCAGGTCGGCCGGCGTGCGCTCGCTGTGCACGATGCCGCGGCCGGCCGTCATCCAGTTGATCGCACCGGGCTCGATGCGCTGCACGGCACCGGTGCTGTCGGCATGCTGCATCGCGCCTTCGAACAGGTAGGTCACGGTGGCCAGGCCGATGTGCGGGTGCGAGCGCACGTCGTGGTTGTCGTCGGGCGCCGCGGTGATGGGCCCGAAGTGGTCGAAGAACAGGAAGGGGCCGACCGCCTGGCGCGTTGCCGAAGGCAACAACCGGCGCACGATGAAACCGCCACCGAGATCCTTCTCGTGCGGGCGCAGCACTTGCATGGGAGGCATGCGGCCAGTGTAGGAAAATCTGCCGCTTTGGTCGCGTGCTTCGCGCGGCCGTTCCGAAAGCGCCCCCGTCATGAGTCTCCAGTGCGGCATCGTCGGCCTGCCCAACGTCGGCAAGTCCACGCTCTTCAACGCCCTCACCAAGGCCGGCATCGCCGCCGAGAACTACCCGTTCTGCACGATCGAGCCCAACGTCGGCATCGTCGAGCTGCCCGACCCGCGGCTGGGCAAGCTCTCGGAGATCGTCAAGCCCGAGAAGATCGTGCCGGCCATCGTCGAATTCGTCGACATCGCCGGGCTGGTGGCCGGCGCCAGCAAGGGTGAAGGCCTGGGCAACCAGTTCCTGAGCCACATCCGCGAGACCGACGCCATCGTCAACGTGGTGCGCTGCTTCGAAGACGAGAACGTCATCCACGTCGCGAACAAGATCGACCCGATCGCCGACATCGAGGTCATCCAGACCGAGCTCTGCCTCGCCGACCTCTCCACGGTGGAAAAGAGCCTGCACCGCTACCTGAAGGCCGCGCGTTCGGGCAACGACAAGGAAGCCGCGGCGCTGGTGAAGGTGCTGGAGAAGTGCCAGGCCGCGCTGGACCAGGCGCAGCCGGTGCGCAGCATCGCCTTCAGCAAGGAAGAGCTGGTCATCCTGAAGCCGCTGTGCCTGATCACCGCCAAGCCGGCGATGTTCGTCGGCAACGTCTCCGAGGACGGCTTCGAGAACAACCCCTTCCTCGACCGCCTGCGCGAGTACGCGGCCCAGCAGAACGCACCGGTGGTGGCCATCTGCGCCAAGACCGAGGCCGAGCTGGCCGACATGGGCGACGAGGACAAGGCCATGTTCCTGCAGGAGATGGGGCAGGACGAACCGGGCCTGAACCGCGTCATCCGCGCCGCCTTCAAGCTGCTGGGCCTGCAGACCTACTTCACGGCCGGCGTGAAGGAAGTGCGCGCCTGGACGGTGGCCATCGGCGCCACCGCGCCGCAGGCGGCCGGGGTCATCCACACCGACTTCGAACGCGGCTTCATCCGCGCCCAGACCATCGGCTACGAGGACTTCGTGGCCCTCGGCGGTGAGCAGGCGGCCAAGGATGCGGGCAAGATGCGCGCCGAAGGCAAGGAGTACGTGGTGAAGGACGGCGACGTGATCCACTTCCTGTTCAACGTCTGATGTCGACGAGCGGCCGCGCACCCTGGGTCGCGGCGCTGACGGCGCTGGCCTATGCCGTGGTCGCCGGGGTGGCGCTGTTGCTGGCCGGCCCACCGGCCTATGCCTCGCCGCTGTACCCGAGTGCCGGCATCGCGCTGGCGGCGGCCGTCACCTTCGGCCGCGCCGCGCTGCCAGGTGTCTGGCTCGGTGCCTTCGTGGCCAACGCCGGCCTGGGCGCGCTGCGCGGGCAGCCCCCCACCTTCGACGCGCTGCTGCTGCCGGCACTGATCGGCCTCGGCGCAGCGCTGCAGGCCGGCCTGGGCGCCTGGCTGGTGCGGCGCTTCTGCGGCCCGGTGCTGGCGCTGGACGCGCCGGCCAGCATCGCCAAGGCCGGCTTCTTCGGCGGCCTGGTGGCCTGCATCGTGAGTCCCAGCGTCGCCACGCCGGCGCTGCTGGCCGCGGGCGTGCTGGCGCCGGACGAGCTGTTCGGCACCTGGGCCACCTGGTGGCTGGGCGACACCTTGGGCGTGCTGATCGCCGCACCGCTGGCGCTGACGCTGGTCGGCCAGCCGGCCGCCGACTGGCGGCCGCGGCGCCGCACGCTGGCACTGCCGCTGCTGGCGGCGCTGGCCATCGTCTCGCTGGCCGTGCAGGAGACCCGCCGGCTCGAGGCCGAGCGCCGGCACGTGGTGCACGAGCGCACGGCCGAACAGCTGGCCGCGCTGGCCACCAACCGGCTCGACAGCGCCGCGCACGCGCTCGAAGCGCTGGCGGCGGCGGCCCGGGTGCATGGCGGCCTGCTCGATGCCCGCGGCCTGGCCGAGGCCTCGGCCTGGTGGCTGGCGAACCGACCGGCGCTGTACGCCACCGGCGTGGGCGTGAAGGTGGACGAGGCCGCGGTGCCGGCCTTCGAAGCGGCCGCGGCGGCGGCGGGCGCCGCCGACTACCGCGTGTTCGACCGCGACGGCGGCACCGACCGCCGCCAGCGCGGCGAGGTGGTCGCCGTGCGCCATCTCGAGCCGATGGAACGCAACCGCGCCGCGCTGGGCGTGAATTCGCTGTCGATCCCGGCCGCGCGGCCGGCCATCGAGGCCACGCGCGACGGCGGCGAGTCGCGCGCCTCGGCGGCCTTCCGGCTCACGCAGTCAGAACGCGACGAGCCCGGGGTGGTGCTGTACCAGGCCGTCTACCAGGGCGGCACGGCGCCGCCAGCCGGCCTGGACGAACGCCGGGCGCGCTTCGCGGGCGTGGTCTTCGTGACGCTGCGCACCGAGGCCGCGCTGGCCGACCTTGCGCGGCTGGCCGGTGTCGGCAGCGACGTCTCCTGGTGCCTGCAGGACAGCGACACCGCGGCACCGGTGCGCCGGCTCGCCGGCGCCGCCACCTGCGCGCCCGGGCTGCACAAGCCCCTGGTGGCCGAACGCGACCTCGACTGGGGGGGCCGCAGCTACCGGCTGAGCGTGTTCGCCGTGGACCCCGGGGTGCAGGCCGGTGCCGCCTGGCTGCTGAGCCTGGCCGGCCTGACCGCGGCCGCCATGCTGGGCGCGCTGCTGCTGACGGTGACCGGCCATGCCCGCCGCACCGAACAGGCGGTGCAGGCGGCCACCGAACGGCTGCGCGCCGAGGTTGGCGAGCGCGAGCGTTCCGAGGCCGCCGAGCGCGAGATCAACGCGCGGCTGCGCAGCATCCTGGACCACGCGCCGCTGGGCGTGGCCTTCCTCGACCCGCAGGGCCGCATCGTCGAGTGCAACCCGCGCGTGGCCGAGATGGCCGGCCGCAGCGCCGACGAGCTCGCCGGCATGGCCGTGCTCGAACTGCTGCAGGCCAACGACGCCGACACCATCCTGCAGGCCCGGCGCGACCTGGTCAGCGGCGTCGCGACGCGGGTCGTCGCCACCACCCGGCTGCGCCATGCCAGCGGCTCGCTGGCGCAGGTGCGCGTGGTGGCCAGCGCGCTGCGCGACGGCCACGGGCAGGTGCTGCGCATCGTCGCGATGATCGAGGACATCGGCGACCAGCTGCGCCTGGAGACCTCCGAGAAGGCCCGCCTGCGTGCCGAGGCCTCGGACCGGGCCAAGAACGAGTTCCTCTCGCGCATGAGCCACGAGCTGCGCACGCCGCTGAACGCGATGATCGGCTTCGCCCAGCTGCTGGGCCTGGACCGCGAGCCGGCGCTGGCGCGCCACCAGGCGGACTGGGCGCAGCAGATCCAGCGCGCCGGCTGGCACCTGCTGGAGCTGATCAACGACACGCTGGACCTGTCGCGCATCGAGTCCGGCTCGGTGTCGCTGGTGATCCAGCCGGTGGACCTGCCACTGCTCGCCGAGGCCGCGCGTTCGCTGGTGGCCGGCGCGGCAGCCCAGCGCCAGGTGCTGATCGACATCGAGGCCGAACCCGGCCTGCCGCCCGCCGCGGCCGACCCGGTGCGGGTGCGCCAGGTGCTGACCAACCTGCTCACCAACGCCATCAAGTACAACCGGCCGGGCGGCTCGGTGGCGGTGCGCATCGGCCGGGTGGCGGCCGACCGCATCGCGGTGGCCGTGGCCGACACCGGCCTGGGCATGAACGCCGAGCAGCTGGCGCGGCTGTTCCAGCCCTATGACCGCCTGGGCCGCGAGGGCAGCGGCGTCGAGGGCACCGGCATCGGCCTGGTCATCGCGCGCCGGCTGATCGAGCTGATGGGCGGCACGCTGGAGGTGGCCAGCACGGCCGGCAGCGGCTCGACCTTCACCGCCACGCTGCCGGCCTCGGCGCAGCCGCTGCCGCCGCTGGACCCCGGCGCCGAAACCGGGCCGGCACCCTATGCGCAGCGGCTGGTGCACTACGTCGAGGACAACGCGACCAACGTCGAGGTGATGCGCGGCGTGCTGGCGCAGCGGCCGCAGGTGCGGCTGGCGGTGTCGGCGCTGGGGCTGGACGGGCTGGCCGCCATCCGCCGCGAGCCGCCGGACCTGATCCTGCTCGACATGCAGCTGCCGGACATCTCCGGCCCCGAGCTGCTGCGCCACCTGAAGAAGGACGACGAGCTGGCCAAGATCCCGGTCATCGTGGTCTCGGCCGACGCCACGCCCGACCATGTGCGCGAGGCGCTGACGCTCGGCGCGCTGCACTATGCGACCAAGCCGCTGGCGGTCGCGGAGTTCCTGGAGATGCTGGACGAAGCCCTGGAGGCCCAGGAAACCCGCTGGGGACTGTGAGCACCAACTCACACATAAGTCATTGAAAACAATGGTCGTTTGGGGGCGGTTTCCAGCTTAAGCACTCGCCAGTCGAGAGTGCTAATATGGGCGGAACTTCCGGGGGCTTCGGCCCCTCAGAGACCGCATGAACACCACGACGTCCACCGCCCTCGCCGTCCGCGACCCCTGGTCGCTGGTGCCGCCGCTCGGCAACCTCGACGCCTACGTGACGGCCGTCAACCGGCTGCCGATGCTGGAAGCGCAGCAGGAAAGCGAACTCGCCCGCGCCTGGCGCGAACACGGCGACGTGCAGGCCGCCGGCCGCCTGGTGCTGAGCCACCTGCGGCTGGTCGTCAGCATCTCGCGCCAGTACCTCGGCTACGGCCTGCCGCAGGGCGACCTGATCCAGGAAGGCAACGTCGGCCTGATGAAGGCCGTGAAGCGCTTCGACCCCGACCAGGGCGTGCGTCTCGTCAGCTACGCGATGCACTGGATCAAGGCCGAGATCCACGAGTACATCCTGAAGAACTGGCGCATGGTCAAGGTCGCGACGACCAAGGCCCAGCGCAAGCTGTTCTTCAACCTGCGCTCGATGAAGCAGTCGCTGAAGCAGGGCAGCACGCTGGCCACCGACGCCGACGGCCAGCCGGCCGAGATCGAAACCTTCCGCAGCACGCTGACGCCGGCCGAGGTGGCGCATGTCGCCCGCGAGCTGAACGTCAAGCCCGAGGAAGTGATCGAGATGGAGACGCGGCTGGCCGGTGGCGACACCGCGCTGGAGCCGCAGACGGACGACGGCGAGGAGAGCTTCGCGCCGATCGCCTACCTGGCCGACGACAGCCACGAGCCGACGCAGCGCATGGAGTCGCTGCACCGCGACTGGCTGGCCGGCGAAGGCATCGGCCAGGCGCTGGAGGTGCTGGACCCGCGCAGCCGCCGCATCGTCGAGCAGCGCTGGCTGCAGGTGAACGACGACGGCTCCGGCGGCATGACGCTGCACGAGCTGGCGGCCGAGTACGGCGTCAGCGCCGAGCGCATCCGCCAGATCGAGGTGGCCGCGCTCAAGAAGATGCGCAAGGCTTTGGCACCGGCCTGATCCTGGCCGACTCCCGGGCTGCCGGCCCGGGATGCCTCACTCCGCCAGAAGGATCTTCAGATCGTGCACCAGGGCCTCCGGCCCGGTGCCGTAGCGCGTGAACAGCCGGATGCGGCCCTGCGTGTCGAAAACGTAGCTGCCGGCCGTGTGGTCGACGCTGTAGCTGGTCTCGGTCTTGCCGGCCACCTTGTTGAAGTAGACCTTGAAGTGCCGGGCGACGGCGCGGGTTTCGTCCGGCGTGCCGCGCAGCGCGACGAAGCCGGGGTCGAAGTTCTCCACGTAGGCCTTCAGCAGCTCGGGGGTGTCGCGCTCGGGGTCGACCGTCACGAACACGCCCTGCACCCGCTCGCCGTCGGCACCCAGCTGCTTCTTCACGGCCGCCAGCTCCACCAGCGTGGTGGGACAGACGTCCGGGCAGTGCGTGAAACCGAAGAAGACGACGACGATCTTGCCCTTGAACTCGGCCAGCGTGCGGCGCCGGCCGTCGGGGTCGGCCAGCTCCAGGCCGCTCGCGTAGTCGGCGCCGGTGATGTCGATGGCCTTGAACGAGGGCTTGGCAGCACCACCGGGCGGCGCGATCTGGTCGCAGGCCGTCAACGCCAGGCCAGAGAGGACCAGCAGGCCCGAGATCAGCGTGCGGCGAACAACCATGGGTCGAGGTAGTGGTCCAGCAGCAGCGCCGCGAACAGCAGCGACAGGTGCCAGATGGAGAAGCGGAAGGTGCGCCGGGCCAGCGCGTCGGAGTAGTCGCGCCACAGCCGCCAGGCGTAGACCATGAACATCGCGCCCAGCACGACGGCGGCCACGAGGTAGATCCAGCCGCTCATGCGGAACACGAAGGGCAGCAGCGTCGCCGCGAACAGCACCCAGGTGTAGAGCAGCACCTGCAGCTTCGTGAACTCGGCGCCGTGGGTCACCGGCAGCATCGGCAGGCCGGCACGCCGGTAGTCCTCCACCCGGTACAGCGCCAGCGCCCAGAAGTGCGGCGGTGTCCAGAGGAAGATGATCAGGCACAGCATCATCGCCTCGGCGCCGACCTCGCCCGTCATCGCGGCCCAGCCCAGCACCGGCGGCATCGCGCCCGAGGCGCCGCCGATGACGATGTTCTGCGGCGTCAGCGGCTTCAGCACCACGGTGTAGACGATGGCGTAGCCGACGAAGGTGGCCAGCGTGAGCCACATGGTCAGCGGGTTCACCGCCCACCACAGGATGGCGCAGCCGGCGGCGCAGAGCAGGCTCGAGAACACCAGCGCCTGCGTCGTGCTCAGCTCGCCCTTGGCCGTGGGGCGCCAGGCGGTGCGCGCCATGCGGCGGTCGATTTCCTGCTCGACCAGGCAGTTGAAGGCCGCCGCTGCCGCCGCGACCAGCCAGATGCCGGCCGAGGCCCAGGCCACCAGGCCCCAGCGCGGCCAGCCGGGTTCGGCCAGCAGCATGCCGATCAGCGCGCAGAACACGATCAGCTGCACCACACGCGGCTTGGTCAGCGCGCTGTACTGGGCAAACAGCGAGCGCGCCGCCGGCGCGGGGCTCGGGGCGGCCGGGCTGGGGGCGGGGGTGGGGAGGGTCCGGGCCATGGGGTCTAGAGCAGGCGCCGGATTCTAGGAAGCCGCGCCACCAGCAGGGTGCCGACCAGCACCAGCGCGGCCGCGCCGGCCGAGTGCGCCAGCGCCGCCACGAGCGGCCAGCCGAGCACCACGTTCGACAGTCCGCTGGCCACCTGTGCCGCGATCAGCAGCGCCAGGCCGATCGCGAAGCGGCCGAGCGCCGGGTCTTCATCGCGCCGCCGCCACAGCGCCCAGGCCAGCGCCAGCACGGCCGCCGTGAGCACCAGCGCGCCCAGCCGGTGCGCCATGTGGATGGCCACCTGCGAGGGCATCGTGCGCAGCACCTCGCTGTCGTCGAGCTCGCGCAGCAGCGTGAAGCCGGTGGCCCAGTCCATGGCCGGCCACCACTGGCCGTTGCACTGCGGAAAGCCGGCGCAGGCCAGCACCGCGTAGTTGGTGCTGACCCAGCCGCCCAGGGCCGCCTGCAGCGCCACCAGCAGCAGCACCGCCAGCGCCGCCCGGCGCAAAGCGGTCGTCGAAGCCGAGGCCACGATGGGCCGGTTGCGGAAGGCCGCGTGCTGCGCCGCCAGCAGCGCCAGCAGCAGCAGCCCGCCGAGCAGGTGCGTGGTGACGATGGCCGGGTAGAGCTTCCAGGTGACCGTGTACTTGCCGAACAGGCCCTGGATCAGCACCCACACCAGGGTCAGCGTCGGCCACCACGGCGAAAACGGCAGCCGCCGCCGACCGAGCCAGCTGAACACCGCCATCACCAGGATCAGCACGCCCACCGTCATCGCCAGGTAGCGGTGGATCATCTCGACCCAGGCCTTGCTCCAGGTGACCGGGCCGGTGGGCGCGGCGGTCTGGGCGGCGTGGATGTCGGCCCGTGCACCGAAGGGCGAGGCCGAGCCGTAGCAGCCGGGCCAGTCGGGACAGCCCAGGCCCGAGTCGGTAAGCCGCGTGAAGGCGCCGAAGACGATGAGGTCGAAGGTCAGGAACAGCGTCAGCGCGGTCAGCGCGGCGATGCGCGCGCGCGTGTCGCCGTGGCGCGCGCGCAGCCACCACCAGGCCAGCGGCAGGGCCGCCAGCACCAGCGCCAGCAGCAGCAGGCGCAGGATGGGCGCGAAGTCGACGAGGCTGGGGTCGGAGCCGAGCATGGCGGGGTGTGAAACCTGAGACCGAAGCGCGCGCTCAGCGGCCGGCCTGGTCCCAGCTGGACGAGGCGCGCAGCAGCTTGGACAGATCGCGCATCACCCGCTGCGGCTCGGCCGCCGGCGGCATGCGCATCATCCATTCGCCCATCGGGTCGACGACGTACAGGTGCGCCTCCAGCGCCTGCCCTTCGGCCGGCGCCAGCCATTGCGCCAGCGCCTCGCGCGGCACGCGCAGCACGGTGGCCGGCGGCGCGGCCTCGAGCGCCTGGCGCAGTTCCGGCTTCAGCGCGCCGTCGTCGGGCACCAGCACGACCTTGTCGAGGCGGTCGCGTTCGCGGCCCAGCATCTCGCGCAGCTGGCGCTGCATGAAGAGGCGCTGCTCGCAGGCTTCGTTGCAGGCCGAGGGCATCACGGCCACCAGCAGCCACTGCCCCCGCAGCGAGGCCGGCGGCACCGGCGCACCGTCCAGCGTGGCCAGCGGCAGCGTCGCGGGCAGCGTGCGCGTCGGCAGCACCAGCTCGCCGTAGTTCGTGCGGCCCTCGGGCCGGATCACGAAGTAGGTGAAGTAGGAAGCGATCACCGGCGCCGCACACACCAGCAGCACCATCAGCATGCGCAGGCGGCCGCCGGCGGTGCGGCGGCGCGCGGCCTCGGCAGGATCGGCGAGGTCCGGCATCGCGACGGCGTGCACCGTCATCGCGAGCGGTTCGTCGCTGCGGTCAGCGCGGCTCGAGGTCGCGTCGGGGGCGGAGGAACTGGAACCAGACATACAGGCCGATGGTGAGGGCCGACAGCGCGAACCACTGGAACGCGTAGCCGTGGTGCTTGTCGACGCCGGTGGCGGGCGCAGGCCAGTCGCGCTTCAGGCCGTCGGCAGCGTCGCCGTCCTGGATCAGCACCCAGGGCCACAGCGCAAGGCCGGACTCGCGGGCGGCGTCGGCGAGGTCGAGATTCTGCCGGATGGGGCCGCTGTCTTCGCCGGCCAATGCGTACAACCGGGGCAGGCGGGGGGCGATGCGGCCCTGCACCTCGACCTCGGCATCCGGCGTGTCGAAGGGCGCGAGGCGCGTGCGCTCCTGCAGGTCGCGCGGGATCCAGCCGCGCTGCACCAGCACCGCGCGGCCATCGGCCAGCACCAGCGGCATCGCGATGTAGAAGCCCACGCGGCCGGCCATGGGCCGGTTGTCCAGCGCCACGCTGTAGCCGGCCTGCCAGTGGCCGCGCAGCACGGCGCGGCGTTCGGCGGCGGCCTCGGCGCCAGCGGCATCGGCCGGCCATGCGGCCGCCTCCAGCGGCGGCAAAGCCGCACGTTCGTCGATCGCCCGCTGCAGCGCCGTCTTCTCCGCCGCGCGGTCGAGCTGCCACACGCCCAGGCGTGCGGTGCCGAGCGCCACCAGCAGCGCCAGCAGCAGCAGGCCCGGGTGAAAGCGGGCGCCGCGCGTCATGAGGCCGCAGCCCCCGGATAATCCGCGGCCATGAAGATCTTGATAGTGCTGGTGCTCGTCGCCGTGCTCGGGGCGCTGGCCAGCGCCGGCTTCTTCATGCTGCGCCGCCGGCCCGAGGGCGACGGCGAGCCGCTGCCCGCCGCCGAGCGCGACCGCCGCATGGCGCGGGCGCTGGCGGTGCGCGTGGGGCTGTGCGTGGCGCTGTTCATCCTCATCCTGATCGGCTGGGCGATGGGCTGGGTGCGGCCGGGCGGCCTGCCGGTGGCGCCGGGCTGAAAATACAAAACGCCGCGCGGTCGCGGCGTTTTTGTCGACGGAAACACGGCGGGCTCATCGGCCCGCCCGCTGCTTCAGAGCCAGTACACCAGGATGTACAGGCCGAACCAGACCACGTCCACGAAGTGCCAGTACCAGGCGGCACCTTCGAAACCGAAGTGGCGTTCCGGCGTGAAGTGGCCCTTCATCAGGCGCAGCGTGATGAACAGCAGCATCAGCATGCCGACAAACACGTGAAAGCCGTGGAAGCCGGTCAGCATGAAGAAGGTGCTGCCGAAGATGCCGCTGCTGAGCTTGAGGTTCAGGTCGCGGTAGGCGTGCAGGTACTCGTAGCCCTGCACGCCGAGGAAGATCGCGCCGAGCGCGACCGTGACCCACATCCACAGGATGGTCTTGCCGCGGTTGCCGGCGATCAGCGCGTGGTGCGCCACCGTCAGCGTGATGCCGCTGGTGAGCAGCAGCGCGGTGTTGATCGTCGGCAGCGGCCACGGGCCGATGGTGCTGAAGGGCTCGACGATGTCGGCCGGCGACACCGTGACACCACCGCCGGCGCTGGGCCACAGGGCCTTGAAGTCGGGCCACAGCAGTTGGTGGTCGAGGTTACCCAGCATCGGCAGCGTGTGCACGCGCGCCCAGTACAGCGCGCCGAAGAAGGCCGCGAAGAACATCACCTCGCTGAAGATGAACCAGCTCATGCTCCAGCGGAACGACACGTCGATGCGCGGCGAGTACAGGCCGCCTTCGCTTTCGGCGATGGCCTGCTTGAACCACTGGTACATCACCGTGAGCCAGACGACCAGGCCGGCCAGCAGCGCGTAGGCGCCCCAGCCGGCGCCGTTGACCCACTGGCCGGCACCGAGGATCACGAGGAACAGGCCGCAGGCCATCAGCACCGGGTGGCGCGACGGTTCCGGCACGAAGTAGTACGGGGTCTGGCCCGCGGGGGTGGTGGCAGCCATGGTTGTTGGTTTCTCCTCGAACCTCGGGAATCGAAAAATTGAGACGGGCCTCAGGCGGCGACGCCGCTGCCGACGACCCAGCCGACCAGCAGCACCAGCGCAGCGACGAAGGCCGCCGCGCCGATGAGGCCACCGATCAGCAGATGAACGGGATTGAGCTTGCTGACGTCGGCGCCCATGTCGCGCGAGCGGCGCACGCCGAAGAAGCTCCAGAACACGGCGCCCATGGTCTGCAGGAACGACAGCGGGCGCTGCGTGGCGTCGGCCAGTGGCCGCTCGGACTGCGCGCTCATGTGCCGGCTCCTGCCGGGGCCGCGAGGGTCTGGGCCGGGGCCGCGGCCTGCTGGCCGACCACACCGGCCGGCTGCGGCGGTACCTTGCCGCCGACCTCGAAGAAGGTGTACGACAGGGTGATGGTCGTCACGTCCTTCGGCAGCTTCGGGTCGATCACGAACACCACCGGCCACTCGCGCGCCTCGCCGGGCTTCAGCATGTACTCGTTGAAGCAGAAGCACTCGAGCTTGTTGAAGTGCGGGCTGGCCTGGCGCGGCGCGTAGCTCGGGATGGCCTGCGCCGCCATCGTGCGGTTCTGGATGTTCCGGAACTCGTACATCACTGTCGTCATCTCGCCCGGGTGCACCTGCACCGAACGCTGCGCCGGCTTGAAGTCCCAGGGGCCGCGCACGTTGGCGTCGAACTCGATGGTGATGGTGCGCGAGGTGTCGACCTGGCTGTTCGTGACCTGGCCGTGGCGGCCCGTCCAGCTGCCGGTGGCGATGCGTTGCTCCGACAGTGACAGCACGTTGATGCCCAGCGCCTCGCAGATGGCGCGGTACATCGGCACCAGCGAATAGCCGAAGCCGAACATCAGCAGCACGATCAGCAGCAGCTTGCCGAGCATGCGCCGGTTGTCGGCAAGCAGGCGGTTCATGCGGGCCATATGCGGACCATAGACGTGGCGCAGCCTCGTGCCCGGCTCAGCCGCCGAAGTACGCGATGCGCACGACGAAGCCGATCGCGAAGATCGCGGCCGCCGACGCCAGGATCAGCGCCAGCCGCAGGTTGGCCTTGCGTTGCTCAGGGGTCGGAGCCATGGAAGCGTCGTCCTGTGCGGGGTGCCGCTCAGCCGATCACGCGCGTCGCCGACGCGTTGAGCTTGGGCGGGTTCTCGAAGGTGTGGAACGGCGCCGGCGACGGCACTTCCCACTCCAGGCCTTCGGCCGCTTCCCAGGGCTTCTGCGGCGCCGGCTCACCCTTGCCGCGCATCATCGGAACGACGACGAACAGGAAGAAGTAGACCTGCATCAGACCGAAGCCGAAGGCGCCGATCGTCGCGACCATGTTGAAGTCGGCGAACTGCATCGGGTAGTCGGCATAACGACGCGGCATGCCGGCCAGACCCAGGAAGTGCATCGGGAAGAAGGTGATGTTGAACGAGATCATCGACCACCAGAAGTGGATCTTGCCGCGCGTTTCGCTGTACATCACGCCGGTCCACTTGGGCAGCCAGTAGTAGATGCCCGAGAACATGGCGAACAGCGAGCCGGCCACCAGCACGTAGTGGAAGTGCGCCACCACGTAGTAGGTGTCCTGCAGCTGGATGTCGATCGGCGCCATGGCCAGGATCAGGCCCGTGAAGCCACCCATCGAGAACACGAACAGGAAGCCCACCGAGAACAGCATCGGCGTCTCGAAGGTCATCGAGCCGCGCCACATCGTGGCCAGCCAGTTGAAGATCTTCACGCCCGTGGGCACCGCGATCAGCATGGTCGCGTACATGAAGAACAGCTGGCCGGTGACGGGCATGCCGGTCGTGTACATGTGGTGCGCCCACACGATGAACGACAGGATGGCGATCGAGGCCGTGGCGTACACCATCGAGGTGTAGCCGAACAGGCGCTTGCGCGCGAAGGCCGGGATGATGGCGCTGACGATGCCGAACGCCGGCAGGATCATGATGTAGACCTCGGGGTGCCCGAAGAACCAGAAGATGTGCTGGTACATCACCGGGTCACCGCCGCCGGCCGGGTTGAAGAACGCCGTGCCGAAGTGGCGGTCGGTCAGCGTCATCGTGATCGCGCCCGCGAGCACTGGCATCACCGCGATCAGCAGGTAGGCGGTGATCAGCCAGGTCCAGGCGAACAGCGGCATCTTCATCAGCGTCATGCCCGGCGCGCGCATGTTCAGGATCGTGACGATGATGTTGATGGAGCCCATGATGGAGCTGGCGCCCATGATGTGCATCGCGAAGATGCCGGCGTCCATGCTCGGGCCCATCTGCAGCGTCAGCGGCGCGTAGAGCGTCCAGCCGGCGGCCGGTGCGCCACCGGGCATGAAGAACGAACCCACCAGCATCAGCGCCGCCGGGATCAGCAGCCAGAAGCTCAGGTTGTTCATGCGCGCGAAGGCCATGTCGCTCGCGCCGATCTGCAGCGGGATCATCCAGTTCGCGAAGCCCACGAACGCCGGCATGATGGCGCCGAACACCATGATCAGGCCGTGCATCGTGGTGAGCTGGTTGAACAGCTCCGGGTTCACGAACTGCAGGCCGGGCTGGAACAGCTCGGCGCGGATGCCCAGGGCGAGCACGCCGCCGATCATCAGCATCGCGAACGAGAACAGCAGGTACATCGTGCCGATGTCCTTGTGGTTCGTCGCGAACAGCCAGCGCCGCCAGCCGTGCGGCTTGTGGTCGTGATGGTCGTCGTGGCCGTGGTGGTCGGCATGGCCGCCGGCGTGACCGTGAGGGGGAAGGACTGCGCTCATGGGAAAGCCTCTCGGATTCAGCGATTCACGTCAACGGTTCACTTGCGCGCGGCCACGATCTCGGCCGGCTGCACCGGTGCACCCACCTTGTTGCCCCAGCTGTTGCGGGCATAGGTGATGACCGCGGCGATCTCGGTGTCCGAGAGCTGCTTCCAGGCCGGCATCGCACCGTTGCCGGCGCCGTTGAGCAGGACATTGATGACCGGGCCGAGATCGCCGACGACGAGGGCGCTGCCGTCCAGCGCCTTGATCGGGCCGGCGCCCTTGCCGCTGGCCTGGTGGCAGGCGGCACAGTTGGCGCTGTAGACCTTCTCGCCACGGGCGACCAGATCGGCCAGTTCCCAGACCTTGCTCGGGTCGTCGGCCTTGGCCTGCATTTCCTTCATCTTGGTGTCGGCCCAGGCGGCGTATTCCTCGGCCGTGACCACCTTGACGTGGATCGGCATATAGGCGTGTTCCTTGCCGCACAGCTCGGCGCACTGGCCGTAGAAGTCGCCGGTCTTCTCGGCGCGGAACCAGGTGTCGCGCACGAAGCCGGGGATCGCGTCCTGCTTGACGCCCAGGCTCGGCACCATCCAGGCGTGGATCACGTCGTTGGCGGTGGTGACGATGCGGATCTTCTGGTTCACCGGCACGACCAGCGGGTTGTCGACCTTCAGCAGGTAGTCGTCGCCGCTGGGCTTGCCGCTGTCGCTCATCGCGCGGTGCGAGGCGTCGAGCGCGGACAGGAAGCTGATGCCTTCGCCCTCGCCCTTCAGGTAGTCGTAGCCCCACTGCCACTGGTAGCCGGTGGCCTTGATGGTGAGGTCGGCGTTGCTGGTGTCCTTCATCGCGACCACGGTGCGCGTGGCCATCGCGCCCATGATGACGACGATGACGAAGGGCACGATGGTCCAGGCGATCTCGACCGCCACGCTCTCGTGGAAGTTCGCCGGCTTGTGGCCGAGCGACTTGCGGTGCTTCAGGATCGAATAGAACATCACGCCGAACACGGCGACGAAGATCACCACGCAGACGATCAGCATGAACCAGTGCAGGGCATGCTGCTGCTCGGCGATCTTGGTGATCGGCGGGTGCAGGTTCAGCTGGTTGACGGCGGGGCCACCCGGCAGGTTGTTGACCTGCGCGGCGGCGACGCCGGCGGCCATCAGTCCGCCGAGGGCGAAGGCCGCGCGGGCCATGGTGTGCCGGAGGGAGTGCATGCTCGTCATCGGATTCACTTCAGGTCGGATTCGGTGTCGGCGGTATCGGGGCCGCGGCGCAGTGCCAGGCGCAGTTCGCGGGCCAGCGCGTCGCGCAGCTCGGGGCGCACGAAGCGGCCCACGCTGACGCGGCCGCCACGGCCGCTGAGCTGCACCAGCGAGCCCTGCCCGGCGGCGGGCTCCACGGTCAGCCATTCGGTGTCGAGCCGCGTGTGCTGCACACGCGGGCCCAGGCTCTGCTCGACGCTCAGCGACCGCCCTTCGAGCGTGATCGTTTCGTGGTCCGCGGCGTGGCGCGCAAAGACCAGCAGCGCAGCGCCCACGGCCAGCAGCTCGACGCCGGCAAAGGCCGCCACGTACGGTGCGCCCTGGGCGAAGAAGAAGGCCGAGATCAGCAGCGCCACGGCGGCCAGCGACAGGAACACGGTGCCGAGCTGGCGCGGCGTGATCGAGCAGTTGCGGCGCAGCCGCCATTGCCAGGCCGGTGCCCCGCCCGGCCCGCGCACGAGCCGCCGGCCGAAGCTCGGCGGCGGACGCAGGGCTTGGGCCCAGGGTGCAGAAACGGCGGTGGCGGACATCGGCTTGGACGGGGGGATTCGGCACGGGAGACCGCCAACCGGTGCTCCTTGCCTGCGCACAGGCGAGCGGAACACCAAGCCGGTGTCACGAGCCAGCCGTTCAGCCGTCCGTGCCCACCCCCATGACAACCGGCGATTCTATGCCAGCGTGTGACGAGAGCCTCTCGGGCTGACGCAAGTCAAACGGGCTGCGACTTCTGGGCGGCGCCAAGGCCACATCAGGGCCGGGGCGGCCGCCGCACCATCGCGCGCAGATCGTCCAGCGGCACCGCGGTTTCCTGCGCCACACGCGGCCGCGGCGGCGGGCGGAAGGCATGGCCGTAGACGATCTCGAATTCGAGCGCGATGCGCCCGTCGGCACCGGCGCGGCGCTGCAGCGCGTCTTCGAGCCGGCGGCGCCAGCGTGGCGTGCGCAGGCCGGGTGCGCGGCCCCGCGCGGCGTTGCCGCCCAGCGCGCGCAGCTCGGCCAGCGCAGCGGCGGCGTCGGGCCAGGTCAGCGTGAGCGTCTCCTGGTCCATCACCGGGTCGGCAAAACCGGCCTGCACCAGCTGGTCGCCCAGGTCGTGCATGTCGACCAGCGGCGCCAGCGCCGGCCCCCAGCCGGCTTCGGCGAACAGCGCCGCCAGGGTCGTCAGCGTGCCCGGGCCCAGCGTCGAGAACATCAGAAAGCCGTCGACCGCCAGCACGCGGTGCCAGTCGGCAAACAGCGCCTGCGGGTCGGGCCAGGCCTGCAGGCCCATGTTGCACCACACCAGCTGGGCCGCACCGGCCGGCAGTTCCGCCGGGGTGGCCACGGCCGCCTCGGGCTGGAACGCCGCGCGCCACCAGGCGCGCTTGGGCTTGGGGCGCGGCGCTTCGGTCTCGACGCGCCGGCGCGCGGCCGACGGGTAGGCCGCGGCCAGCACGCCCTCGCTGGCGCCGACGAAGGCGCCCCAGTCGAGCAGAGAACGGGGTTGCAGCCGGATCACCGCCAGCCGCTCGGCCATGCGCCGCGCGACCTCGCCATGCAGCCAGGGCGGTGCATCGGCGGCATGCAGGCGGCGGCGGTGCCGCGCCAGCGCCACCGCGTCCACCGGCCGGCTCGCCGGCACCGCGGAAGACACGGGGGACACCATGCGGGGCAGTATAAGAAGCCGATGCCGACCCTTGCGCCAACCCTGTCCGCCCCGCCGACGCAGTGCGCGCTGTGCCGCGGCTGGCAGCGCGGTGATGCCGGCGGCCTGGCCTGGTGCGGCGACTGCGATGCCCGCTTCGCACCCGAGCGGCCACGCTGCCGGCGCTGCGCGCTGCCGCTGGGCGTGCCCGCCGAGCGCTGCGGCCACTGCCTGGCCGAGGCGCCGGCCTTCGAGGCCGCGGTGGCCGCCGTGGACTACGGTTTCCCGTGGGACGGCCTGCTCGCGGCCTTCAAGTTCCAGGGCCAGGTCGAGCTGGCCGACGCGCTGGCGGCCCGGCTGGCCCAGGTGGTCAGCGCCGCACACAGCACCGAACACAGCGCCGGCCGCCCCCTGCCCGAGCTCGTGCTGCCGGTGCCGCTGGCAGCCGGCCGCCTGGCCCAGCGCGGCTTCAACCAGGCCTGGGAGCTGGCGCGGCGGGTGGCCGCGGCGCTGGCGCTGCCGGCCGACGCGACGCTGCTCGAACGCATCGCCGACACACCGCACCAGACGGGCCTGGACCGCCGGGCGCGGCAGGCCAATCTGGCGCAGGCCTTCATGGTCGATCCAACGTGCCGCACCCGGCTGGCCGGCCGCCGCGTGGCGCTGGTCGACGACGTGCTGACCACCGGCGCCACGCTGGACGCCGCGGCCGCCGAGCTGCTGCGCGCCGGCGCGCAGTCGGTGCAGGCATGGGTGTTCGCGCGCACCCCCGCACCCGGAGACAAGGGCTGATGTTCCACGTCGTGCTCGTCGAGCCCGAGATCCCGCCGAACACCGGCAACGTGATCCGCCTCGTCGCCAACACCGGCTGCACGCTGCACCTGGTCGAACCGCTGGGTTTCGAGATGGACGAGAAGCGCCTGCGCCGTGCCGGCCTCGACTACCACGAGTGGGCAGACGTGCACCGCCACGCCAGCTTCGACGCGCTGCTGGCCGCCCACGCCCCGCCGCCCGAGCGCTGCTTTGCCTTCACGACGCACGGTTCGCGGCCGCTCGCCGAGCTTCGCTGGCAGCCCGGCGACTGGCTGGTGTTCGGCAGCGAGTCGCGTGGCCTGGCCCCGGCGCTGCGCGAACGTTTTGCGCCGGCGCAGCGGGTGCGGCTGCCGATGCAGCCCGGCCAGCGCAGCCTGAACCTCAGCAATGCGGTGGCGGTGGCGGTGTTCGAGGCCTGGCGGCAGCAGGGCTACGCCGGCGGCGGCTGAGCTCAGACCGCTTCGGACCGCGCCTCGCGCGCCATCAGCAGCGCCACTGCGCCGGCCGGCACGAGCCGGCCTTCCAGCACCTCGACCACGGCCGCGGTGATCGGCATCTCGACGCCGAGCGAACGCGCCCGCGCCAGCGCGGTGGCCGCGGTCGGCACACCTTCGGCCACATGGCCCAGCTCGGCCAGCGCCTCGGGCAGCGTGCGCCCGGCCGCCAGCGCCAGGCCCACGGCGCGGTTGCGCGACAGCGAGCCGGTGGCCGTCAGCACCAGGTCGCCCAGGCCCGACAGGCCCATGAAGGTCTCGGGCCGCGCACCGAGCGCCACGCCCAGGCGTGTCATCTCGGCCAGGCCGCGTGTGATCAGCGCGGCGCGAGCGTTCATGCCGGCGCCCGGCAGGCCGTCGACGATGCCGGTGGCGATGGCCATCACGTTCTTCAGCGCACCGCCGACCTCGACCCCGGCCACGTCGGCCGAGGTGTAGATGCGCAGCGGCCCGCCGTGGAAGGCAGCCACCGCGGCGGCGGCGAGCGCTTCGTCATCGCTGGCCGCGACCAGCGCGGTCGGCAGCCCGCGCGCTACCTCAAGCGCAAAACTTGGGCCCGACAGCACGCCGCAGGCGGCGCCGGGCCGCAGCGCGCGCGCGATCTCGTGGCCGAGCAGGCCGGTGCCGCGCTCGAAACCCTTGGACAGCCACAGCACCGGCCGGCCGGCCGGCAGCGCCGCCAGCAGCTCGCGCAGGCCGGCCATCGGCGTCGCGATCACCGTCAGCCCGCCTTCGGCATGGGCCAGCGCCAATTCCAGCCCGTCGACCACGGCCAGCGTCGCCGGCAGTGGCACTTCGGGCAGGTAGCGGCGGTTCACCCGCTCCTGCGCCAAGGCCTGCGCCTGGGCCGCGTCACGCGCCCACAGCTGCACCGCGTGCCCGGCCTGCGCCGCAGCCACGGCCAGCGCGGTGCCCCAGGCGCCTGCGCCCAGCACCGCGACGGGCATGGCCACGTTCGCGGGCTTCACGCCGACAGCCTCAGTTGATGCTGCTGGTGATGATCGGCGAGCCGCCGTTCGCACCCGCCGCAGCCTGTTGCTGCTGGGCCTCGAACATCGCCTGGAAGTTGACTTCGGTCAGCAGGATCGGCGGGAAGCCGGCGCGCGTGCAGACGTCGGAGACGATGGCGCGCAGGTAGGGGTAGACCATCTGCGGGCAGACGATGCTGATGATGCCCTGCAGCTGCTCCTGCGGCACGTTGCGGATCTCGAAGATGCCGGCCTGCTTGGCCTCGACCAGGAACAGCGCCTTGTCCTTCAGCTTGGTCGTGACCGTGGCGGTGACGGCGACCTCGTAGACACCGTCGCTGATCTGCTCGGCACCCATCTGCAGGTTGATGTCGACCTGCGGCTGGCCCTGCTCGAGCAGGATGGCCGGGGAGTTGGGCTGCTCCAGCGACAGGTCCTTCAGGTACATGCGCTGGATGTTGAAAACGGGGGTCTCGTCGGCCATGGTTCGGTCTTCCGTTGAAACAAGGCCCGGCGCCGATAGGAGGGCAGGCGCCGGGCCGGAACCTTTGATTATCGACCAGCGCCCGCGGAGCGCCGGTCAGCCGCCCAGCATCGGGGCCAGGCCACCGCGCTGGTCGAGCGCGATCAGGTCGTCGCAGCCACCGACGTGGGTGTCGCCGATGAAGATCTGCGGCACGGTGCGGCGGCCGGTCAGCGCCATCATCTGCTGGCGCTCGGCCGGGTCGAGGTCGATGCGGATCTCCTCGATCTGCTCCACGCCGCGCTGCTTCAGCAGCGCCTTGGCGCGGATGCAGTAAGGGCAGACCAGGGTCGTGTACATCTTGACCGGGCGCATGGGTGATGGCTCCTGCTTGGGGCTCAGGCCGCGGCCTTGTCGGACTTGTCGGCTTTTTCAGCCTTCTCGGCCTTCTCGGTTTTTTCCATCGGCATCTGCGCCTCGCGCCAGGCGGCGTTGCCACCGGCCACCGACACGGCCTTTTCGTAGCCCGCCTTGCGCAGCAGCGTCGCGGCGCGGGCGGCACGGGCGCCGCTGGCGCACAGCAGGACCAGCGGCAGCGCCTTGTTGCTCGGCAGCGCCTTCGAACCTTCGACCTGGCCGAAGGGGATGTTGCGGGCGCCGTTGGCATGGCCCTGGGCGTACTCGTCGGGCTCGCTGACGTCGATCAGCACGCCCTTCTCGCGGTTGATCAGCCGCACGGCCTCGCTGACCGGCACCGAGACGGCGGCACCGGCCGCCTTTCTGACCATCGGCCACACGAGCATCGCGCCGGAAACGAAGGCGACGGCGATCAGGAGCAGGTTGTTGACGAGGAAGTCCACGGCGGCGGCGCCTTTGCGCAGTTGAGGTCGAACCCCGAATCATAAAATCCCGCGCATGCACAAGCTCGTCCTGATCCGCCACGGGGAATCGACCTGGAACCTGGAGAACCGTTTCACCGGCTGGACCGACGTGCCACTGACCGACACCGGCGTCGCGCAGGCGCGCCAGGCCGGTCGGCTGCTCGCCGAGGCCGGCTACGAGTTCGACGTGGCCTACACCTCGGTGCTCAAGCGCGCCGTCTGGACGCTCTGGCACGCGCTCGACACGCTGGAGCGCACCTGGCTGCCGGTGGTGCACGACTGGCGCCTGAACGAGCGCCACTACGGCGCGCTGCAAGGCCTGAACAAGGCCGACATGGCGCGCGAGTACGGCGACGAGCAGGTGCTGATCTGGCGCCGCAGCTACGACACGCCGCCGCCGGTGCTGGACGCCGCCGACCCGCGCGGCCAGCGCGCCGACCCGCGCTATGCGAAGCTGGCGCCCGAGCAAGTGCCGCTCACCGAGTGCCTGAAGGACACCGTGGCCCGTGTGCAGCCCTGCTGGGACGAGGTGCTGGCGCCCGCCATCCGCTCGGGCCAGCGCCTGTTGGTCGCGGCGCACGGCAACAGCATCCGTGCGATGGTGAAGATGCTCGACGGCATCGGTGATGCCGAGATCGTCGGCGTCAACATCCCGAACGGCATTCCGCTGGTCTACGAACTGGACGAGAACCTCAAGCCGATCCGCAGCTACTACCTCGGCGACGCCGAAGCCGCGGCCAAGGCCGCCGCCGCGGTGGCCGCGCAGGGCAAGAAGAGCTGAAGGCGAAGGCGGCGGCGACTGCGTTCAGCCGCCGCCCTGCAGCGCCGCCGCGATCAGCGGCACCACGCTGACGGCATTGCTCGGGTGCGGCACGGCGTCGCTGCTCCACACGTGGCGCACACCGGCGGCCTTGACGGCCGCGTAGGCGTCGCCCACAAACAGCGCGTGGGTGACGGCCACGTCGACACTCGCCGCCCCCGCGGCGCGCGCGCCCTCGGCCGCAGACACCAGCGTGCGGCCGGTGCTGGCCACGTCGTCCAGCAGCACCACGGCGCGGCCGGCCACCGGCGCACCCTGCAGCGCCACGCTCACGTCGCGATCGCCGCGGCGCTGCTTCAGGCACACCGCGTGGTCCAGCCCGGCGGCCGTGGCCGCGGTGCGCACCCACTGGCCGGCCTCTTCGTCGGGTGCCAGCAGCAGCGCCCCAGGCACGGCCTGCGCCACATGCAGGCCCAGCAGCGCGGCCGCCGTCAGCGCCACGCCGCGCCGACCCGGCACCACCTCGTCCATGGTCGCCACGCGGTGCAGGTGCGGATCGACCGTGACCACGGTATCGAAGGCCGCCGCCAGCAGCCGGCCCAGGTGGCGCTGGCTGACCACCTCGCCCGGCGTGAAAGCCATGTCCTGGCGCATGTAGGCGAGGTAGGGGCTGACCAGTTCCAGCCGCGTGGCACCGAGTTCACGCGCGCCGGCCGCCGCCAGCAACAGCGGCGCGAGCTTGTCATTGGGCTGTTGCAGCCCGCGCCACAGCACCACGCGGGCCGGCAGCACGGGCGGCAGGCGCAGCCGCGTTTCTCCATCGGGAAAGCGGTGCAACTCGATGGTGGCAGCCGGCCAACCCAGTGCGGCCGCCAGCCGCTCGGCCACCGCCGTCTCGTCGTCGAAGGCCAGGACCAAGCCCACCGTGTTCATGCGTTCTCCAGCCGCTCGCCGATGGTCTGGCGCAGGTGTTCGGCCAGCGCGCGGCGCTCGGCGTGCGCCGTGCCCATCGGCGGCAGGATCTCCACATGCACCGCCAGGCCCCGCCCCGAGGCCAGCCGCCACACGCTTTGCAGCAGCGTGGTCTCGCCGAGAAACTGCGCCGCGGTGCTGAAGCGTTCACCCGGCGCGGCATAACGCAGCACCACCGGCTGCACCGGCGTGCTGGTGGCCACCGCGGCCTGCAGCAGGTTGGCGTGGAAGGGCAGCAGCTCAGGGCCGGCGCCGGTGGTGCCTTCCGGGAACACCGCGACGGTCTCGCCGCGCGCCAGCGCGTCGGCCATGGTATGCACCACGCGCAGCGCATCGCGCTTCTTTTCACGTTCGATGAACAGCGTGCCGGCGCCGCGGATCAGCCAGCCCAGCAACGGCCAGCGCAGCACGTCGGCCTTGGACACAAAACGCGCGTGTGGCATCGCCGCGTGGATGGCGGCGATGTCCAGCCACGACACGTGGTTGGCGACGACCAGCGCCGCCCCCGGCCGCGGCGCGGTGCCCGTGAGGTGCAGCGCCAGGCCCATGTGGCGCAGCAGCGCCGCCGACCACCAGCCGATGCGCGCGTGGCGGCCGGCGGCGTCGAGCTTCGGAAAGCGCGACATCACCGCCATGCCGTGCAGCAGGTGCAACACGCAGCGCAACAGGCGCACCACCGCCACCAGCGGCCTCATGCGGACCGGGCCGGCCCGGCCGGGGCGGCCTCACGTTCATAGGCCACCGTGCCGGCCACCAGCGTGGCCATCACACGCCCGGGCAGGCGCATGCCGGTGTTGGCGAAGGCAAACGGCGTGTGTCGGCCGTGGCTGGCCAGCGCCGCGGGCTCGACGGCCCATTCGGCTCCGGGGTCGAACAGGCACAGGTCGGCCACGCCGCCCTCCACCAGCCGGCCGGCGCTGGAGGCCAGCGAGCCGACGGCGTCGCCCAGCACCTTCACCGGCTCGCTGGTCACACGCGCCAGCGTGGCGGCCAGGGGCAGGCCTTCGTCGTTGCCCCAGCGCAGCGCCAGGCTCAGCAGCAGCTCCAGGCCGGTGGCGCCGGGCTCGGCCTCGCCAAAAGGCAGGTGCTTGGCGTCGTCGTCCACCGGGTCGTGGTCGGAGACCAGCGCGTCCAGCGTGCCGTCGGCCAGCGCGCAGCGCAGCGCGTCGCGGTCGGCACCCTGGCGCAGCGGCGGCACCAGGCGCATGTCGGGGTTGAAGAAGCCGATGTCGACGTCGGTCAGGTGCAGCGAGTTGATGCTCACGTCGGCCGTCACCGGCAGGCCCTCGGCCTTGGCCGCGCGCACCAGCGCCACACCGGCGGCGCTGGACAGCCGGCACAGGTGCACCCGCGCCCGCGTGGCGCGCACGAGTTCGAGGATGGTGTGCAAGGCGATGGTCTCGGCCGCCACCGGCACCCCCGCCAGGCCCAGCCGCGTGGCCAGCGCGCCCGAGGCGGCCACGCCCTTGCCCAGCGCCGCATCCTGCGGCCGCAGCCACACGGTGTAGCCGAAGGTGGCCGCGTACTGCAGCGCGCGCAGCAGCACGCCGGTGTCGGCCAGCGCCGTGTCGGCCTGCGAAAAGCCCACGCAGCCGGCTTCGGTGAGCTCGGCCATCTCGGTGAGCGCGCGGCCTTCGAGCCCGCGGGTCAGCGCGCCCAGCGGGAACAGCCGGCAGCGGCTGAGCTTGCGGGCGCGGAACTTCAGCATCTCGACCAGGCCCGGCTCGTCGAGCACGGGATCGGTGTCGGGCGGGCAGACCAGGCTGGTCACGCCACCGGCCGCGGCCGCGGCGAGTTCGCTTTCCAGCATGCCCTCGTGTTCGTGGCCCGGCTCGCGCAGCCGTGCCGTGAGGTCCACCAGGCCCGGCGCGACCACCAGGCCGGTGGCGTCGATGAGCTTTTCGGCCGTGAAGTCGGCGAAGCTGCCGACCGCGCCGATGCCGACGATGCGGCCCGAGGCGATGGCCACGTCGGCCGTCTCGTCGCGGCCCGAGGCCGGGTCGACCACGCGGCCGTTGCGGATGAGGAGCTTCATGCCTGGTTCCCCGCGATGGTGCTCATGACCGCCATGCGCACCGCGATGCCGAAGGTCACCTGCGGCAGGATCACGCTGTGCCGGCCGTCGGCCACGCTGCTGTCGATCTCGACGCCGCGGTTGATCGGCCCCGGGTGCATCACGATGCAGTCGGGCTTGGCCAGCGCCAGCTTCTCGGGCGTCAGGCCGTAGTGCTTGAAGAACTCGCCGGCGCTCGGCAGCAGCGCACCGCCCATGCGCTCGTTCTGCAGCCGCAGCATGATGATCACGTCGGCATCGCGGATGCCCTCGGCCATGTCGTGGTACACGCGCACGCCCATGCCGGCCAGGTCACCCGGCACCAGGGTCTTGGGGCCGACGGCGCGGATCTCGGGCACGCCCAGCGTGGCCAGCGCGTGGATGTCGGAACGGGCCACGCGCGAATGCACGATGTCGCCGACGATGGCCACGGTGAGCTGCGTGAAATCGCGCTTGTAGTGGCGGATGGTGTACATGTCGAGCAGGCCCTGCGTCGGGTGCGCGTGGCGCCCGTCGCCGGCGTTGACGACGTGCACATGCGGCGCGACGTGCTGCGCGATCAGGTAGGGCGCGCCGCTCTCGGCATGGCGCACGACGAACATGTCGGCGTGCATGGCCGACAGGTTGGCGATGGTGTCGAGCAGGCTCTCGCCCTTGGCCGTGCTGCTGCGCGCGATGTCGAGGTTGATGACGTCGGCGCTCAGGCGCTTGGCGGCGATCTCGAAGGTCGTGCGCGTGCGGGTGCTGTTCTCGAAGAACAGGTTGAACACGCTCTTGCCGCGCAGCAGCGGCACCTTCTTCACCTCGCGGTCGTTGACGCTGAGGAAGCTGCCGGCGGTGTCGAGGATCTGCGTCAGCACGGCCCTGGGCAGGCCCTCGATGCTGAGCAGGTGGATCAGCTCGCCGTGTCTGTTGAGCTGCGGGTTGCGGCGGGTGAGCATCAGGACGCCTCCACGCTGAAGCTGAAGCGGCCGTCGTCGCCACGCGCCAGTGCCAGACGCTGCGCTGCCGGCAGCGCAATGCGCGCCGCCGTCACGTCGGAGGCCACCGGCAGCTCGCGGCCGCCGCGGTCCACCAGCACCGCCAGCCGCACGCTGGCCGGGCGGCCGAAGTCGTACAGCTCGTTGAGCACGGCGCGGATGGTGCGGCCGGTGTAGAGCACGTCGTCGACCAGCACCACGTGCGCGCCGTCGATGGCAAACGGCAGCGCCGTGCGGCCCTCGCTGGCGCTCAGGCCGCGCTCGGCGAAATCGTCGCGGTGCAGGGTGCTGGTGATGGTGCCGGCCTCGCCGGGCAGCGCCAGCTCGCGCTGCAGCCGCTCGGCCAGCCAGGCACCGCCGCGCCAGATGCCGACCAGCACGGCACCCGGCACCAGCAGCGGTTTCACGCCGCGCACGAGCTCGGCGTAGAGGGATTCGGCATCAAGCTCGAGCATCGGACTCCTGCTGGCGAAAAAACTGGTCGAGGAGGATGGCGGCCGCGGCCGCGTCGGCATCGCGCGCGCCGGCCGCCAGGGCCTCGGTGGTGCTGTAGCGCTCGTCCACGCGGTGCACCGGCAGGCCGAAGCGGCCGGCCAGGCGCCGCGCGAACTTCTCGGCGCGGCGGGTGTTGTCGTGGGCGGCGCCGTCAGGGTGGAACGGGATGCCGACCACCAGCGCCGCCGGCTGCCATTCGGCCAGCAGCGGCGCGAGCCGGGCGAACACCGCGTCGCCCTCGGCGGCAAGGGTCGTCAGCGCCTGCGCCTGGCGCAGCAGCGTGTTGCCCACGGCCACGCCGGTGCGGCGCGTGCCGTAGTCCAGCGCCAGCAAGGTCTGCGGGGCCACGGTGGCATCAGGCATGCCCGGCTTCGCCGGACAGCATGCGCGGGTCGATGCCGAGCAGGCCCAGCGCCCGGTCGTAGCGGCGCTCGATGGGGGTGTCGAAGATCACCACCGGATCGGCCTGCACCGTGAGCCAGCCGTTGCGGCCGATCTCGTCTTCCAGCTGGCCGGCGCTCCAGCCCGAGAAGCCCAGCGTGACCAACACGCGCCGCGGGCCGGCGCCGTCGGCCATGGCCTCGAGCACGTCCTTGCTGGTGGTCATGTCCAGGCCGCCGGGCACCGACAGCGTGGAGTTGTAGGGCGAGCCGCCCTCGCCCGCCCGCTCGTGCAGCACGAAGCCGCGCTCGGTCTGCACCGGCCCGCCGAAGTACACCGGCTGATCGGCCAGTTCGCCGCGGTCCAGGCGCAGCTCGACCTTCTCGAACAGGTTCTTCAGCTTGATGTCGATGGGCTTGTTGATGACCAGGCCGAGTGCGCCCTTTTCGGTGTGCTCGCAAAGGTAGACCACCGAACCCTCGAAGGTCTCGTCGGCCATGCCGGGCATGGCGACGAGGAAGTGGTTCGTCAGGTCGATGCGGCTGCTGGCGCTGGAGCCCGTCATGGCGCGGATTCTAGGTCGTGCGGCACACTGGCCGCCGTGAGCAAACCGGCCGGCAAACCCTTCGAACGCGCCCTGGTCTGGCTGCGGCGCGACCTGCGTGTCGACGACCACGCGGCGCTGTACCACGCACTGACACGTGCCCACGCGGTGTGGTGCGTTTTTGTCTTCGACCGCGACATCCTCGATGCGCTGCCGGGGCAGCAGGCCGGCAGCTCGGCAGCGGCCGGCCCCTTGCGGCAGGACCGCCGCGTCGAGTTCATCCGCGACAGCCTGGTCGGCGTCGACGCCGAGCTGCGCGCGCTGGCGGCTTCCCACGGCGTGGACGGCGTCGGGCTCATCGTCTGCCACGGCCGGCCGGCCGAGGAGATCCCGGCGCTGGCCGCGCGCCTGCACGTGCAGGCGGTGTTCGCGAGCCACGACGACGAACCCGCTGCGCTGGCGCGCGACGCGCAGGTGCGGGGCCGGCTGGCCGACGGCGGCGTGGCCCTGCACACCACCAAGGACCATGTGGTCTTCGAGCGCAGCGAGCTGCTCACACAGGGCGGCGGGCCGTTCTCGGTGTTCACGCCGTACAAGAACGCCTGGCTGAAGAAGCTGGAGCCCTTCTACCTGAAGGCCTATCCGGTGGCGCGCCATGCCGGCGCGCTGGCGCCGCGGCCGGTGGGGGAGGTTCGTGAAGCCGGTGTGCCGACGCTGGCCGAGGTCGGCTTCGCACCCAGCAATCTGCACACGCTGAAGCTGCCCAGCGGCCCGGCCGGCGCGGAAGAACTGCTGGACGACTTCGTCGAACGCATCGACCGTTACCACGAGGCGCGCGACTTCCCCGCCGTCAAGGGGCCGAGCTACCTCAGCACGCACCTGCGCTTCGGCACCGTGAGCATCCGCCGGCTGGCGCGGCTGGCACACGAACACGCGGTGGCCGGCAGCCGCGGCGCCGAGACCTGGCTGTCAGAGCTGGTCTGGCGCGACTTCTACCACCAGGTGCTGCACCACCACCCGCGCGTCGTTCAGCGCGCCTTCAGGCCCGAGTACGACCGCATCGTGTGGGAACACGGCCGGCACGCCGATGCGCTGTTCGCGGCCTGGCGCGAGGGCCGCACCGGCTACCCGCTGGTCGACGCGGCGATGCGCCAGCTGGCGCAGACCGGCTACATGCACAACCGGCTGCGCATGGTGACGGCGAGTTTCCTGACCAAGGACCTGGGGCTGGACTGGCGGCGTGGCGAAGCCTGGTTCGCGCTGCACCTGAACGACTTCGACCTGGCCGCCAACAACGGCGGCTGGCAATGGGCGGCCAGCTCGGGCTGCGACGCCCAGCCCTACTTCCGCATCTTCAACCCGCTGAGCCAGAGCACGAAGTTCGACCCGCAGGGCCGCTTCATCCGCCGCTACCTGCCCGAGCTGGCGGCGCTGCCCGATGCCGCGGTCCACGCCCCCTGGCAGGCACGGCCGGTGGACCTGGCCGCGGCCGGCGTCGAGATCGGCCGGCACTACCCGCCACCCTGCGTGGACCACGCGCTGGCGCGCGAACGCACGCTGGCGCGCTACGCGGTCGTCAAGTCGCGGGCCGTGCCCTGACGGCTGCTGCTGCGGCGGCGGCCGTATCGGCCGGCATCACCGAACGCAGGTCGTTTTCCCAGCCCAGCAGGCGCTCGCGCGCCCGTTCGCGCTGGGCCGGCGGCGCGGCGTTGTGCACGGCGGCCGAGAGCGCGCAGTTGGCCTGGGCCAGGCGCTGCTGGCGTTCGCGCCGCACGGGATCGACCGGCTCGGCGTCGGCGTCCACCAGCGTGCGCAGCACCGCCACGCGCCGCTCGGGCGGCGGTGGCTCGGCCATCAGCCGCCGCAGCGCCGTCTGCAGCGCCTGCTGGCGCTCGGCGCGCTCGGCGATCCAGCGCTCCGCCTCCAGCGGCAGGCCGGCCAGGCCTTCGCGCAGCACCGCCAGCTGCGGCTCGGCCAGGCGGCCGTAGAGCCGCTCGAAACGCTCGCGCGCCCGCTTGAAGCGGTCGGCCTCGCGCTGGGCCGGATCGCCCTGCAGGTGCACGCGGCGGTCCTCTTCCAGCTCCTTGCGGCCCTTGGCCTCCATCGCCTTCAGGTTGGCTTCGGTCAGCAGCGGCAGCAGGCCGGCCGCCTCGTCCAGCGCGCGCGCGATGGCCGGGTCGAACAGCGCCTGCGCGCGGTCGTTCCAGCGGCACACGGCCTCGGCGGTGGTCGGCTCCAGCACCTGGGCGCGCAACTCGGCCAGCAGCGCCGTGGTCGGCCCCAGCTGCGTGCGGCGGTGCCAGTCGAACCAGCGATCAATGGCCTGGCGCACGGCGGGCGCCTGCTGGCGGCTGGTGTCCAGCCAGCCGTCGATGGACCACCAGGCCAGCGTCGAACCGTTGGAATACGCCACACGCAGCGTGCTGCAACCGGCGGCCAGGGCCACCGCGCTGCCTATGATCAGCAGCTTCCACCAACGAGTGCGGGACAGGGGCATGGGTCTGAACGTCGTCGTCATGGCCGCGGGCAAGGGCACCCGCATGAAGTCGTCGCGGCCGAAGGTGCTGCACCGCCTGGCCGGACGGGCCCTATTGCAGCACGTGCTGGACGCGGCCCGCGGCGTGGCCGGCGGAACGCCCGCGCGCACGGTGGTCATCACCGGCCACGGGGCCGACGAGGTCGAGGCCGCCTGCGCCGGCTGGGGCCATGCCGGCGTGGCGTTCGCGCGGCAGATGCCGCAGCTGGGCACCGGCCATGCCGTGCAGCAGGCGCTGCCGCAGCTCGACGCCACAAACGCCACGACGCTGGTGCTGAACGGCGACGTGCCGCTGATCCGCCCCGCCACCGCCGAGGCGCTGGCGCAGGCTTCGGGCGGTCGGGCGCTGGCGCTGCTGACCATCGAGTTGCCCGACGCCACCGGCTACGGCCGCATCGTGCGCGAGGGCGAGGCGGTGCGCGCCATCGTCGAGCACAAGGACGCCACGCCCGAGCAGCGCGCCATCCGCGAGGTCTACACGGGCATGATGGCCGCGCCGACCGCGCTGCTGACCCGCTGGGTCTCGGCGCTGAAGAACGACAACGTGCAGAAGGAGTTCTACCTGACCGACGTGGTCGCGATGGCGGTGGCCGAAGGCGTGCCGGTGCTGGCCGTGCCGGCCGCCGACGAGACCGAGGTGCTGGGCGTGAACAGCCCGCTGCAGCTGGCCGACCTGGAGCGCCGCTTCCAGCTCCGCCAGGCCGAGGCGCTGCTCGAAGCGGGCGTGCGGCTGGCCGATCCGGCGCGCTTCGACCTGCGCGGGCAGCTCGACTGCGGCGCCGATGTCGAGATCGACGTCGGCTGCGTGTTCGAGGGCCGGGTGAGCCTCGGTGACGGTGTGCGCATCGGCGCGCACTGCGTGATCCGCGACGCCCACATCGCCGCAGGCGCGGTGATCCACCCCTTCACGCACATCGAGGGCGCCACGGTGGGCGCGGGCGCGCTGGTGGGGCCGTACGCGCGGCTGCGACCGGGCGCCGAACTCGGCGCCGAGGTGCACATCGGCAATTTCGTCGAGGTCAAGAACAGCACGCTGGCCGCCGGCGCCAAGGCCAACCACCTGGCCTACCTGGGCGATGCGACGGTGGGTGCGCGCGTGAACTACGGCGCCGGCAGCATCACCGCCAACTACGACGGCGCGAACAAACACCGCACCGTGATCGGCGACGACGTGCACGTGGGCAGCAACTGCGTGCTGGTGGCCCCGGTGACGCTGGGCGCCGGCGCCACCATCGGCGGCGGCAGCACGGTGTCGAAGGATGCGCCGGCCGGGCAGCTGACGGTGGCGCGGGCCAAGCAGGTGAGCCTGTCGGGCTGGACACGCCCGCAGAAGGCGAACAAACCGGCCTGATCAGGCAGCCGGAAGGCGGCCGTCGAAAACTTCGGCCGCCAGGCACAGGTCGTCCCAGGCCTTGGCCTTTTCCGGCAGGCTGCGCAGCAGGTAGGCCGGGTGGTAGGTCACCACCAGCGGCACGCCCTGGTAACGGTGCACCTTGCCGCGCAGGCGGCCGACGGGTGCGTCGGTGCGCAGCAGGGTCTGCACCGCAAAACGCCCCATCGCGAGAATGATGCGCGGCTGCAGCAGCTCGATCTGGCGCACCAGGAAGGGCTCGCACTTGGCCAGTTCCTCGGGCGTCGGGTTGCGGTTGCCGGGCGGGCGGCACTTCAGCGTGTTGGCGATGTAGACGCGCTGCTCGCGCGGCAGCGCGCCATCGGCCGCGCGGCTGAGCGACAGCGCGGCCAGCATGCGGTCCAGCAACTGGCCGGCGGCACCGACGAAGGGTTCGCCCTGCAAGTCTTCCTGCTCGCCCGGCGCTTCGCCGACGACCATCCACGAAGCCTGCCGGTGGCCGACGCCGAACACGGTCTGCGTGCGCCGCTCGCACAGGCCGCAGGCGCGGCAGGCGGCGACCTGCTCGCGCAGGGCGTCCCAGCCCAGGCCGTCGGGCGTGCGGATGGGCCGAGTGGGTTCGGTGGCGGTCGGCGCCTCGACGGGCCTTTCCAGCACCGCCGGGGCCTCGATCAGCCCGATCTCGTCGGCACGAACGGTCGCCTCGGCCGCCGGCGGCGACCACAGCCGCAGCCCCAGGCCCTGCAGCAGCCGGTGCTGGCGTTCAGTCCAGGCCATCGTGGGCCTCCGTTGGCGACACCGGCCGGCGCATCACCAGCGCGTCCTCGCGGCCGTTGAGCGCCGGGTAGTAGGCCCGGCGCCGGCCGATGGTCTCGAAACCCGTCGCCGCATACAGCCGGCGCGCGCGCAGATTGCTCTCGCGCACCTCCAGCAGCAGGTCGGCCGCGCCACAGGCCGCCGCGGCCTGCACCACCCGGCCCAGCAGCGCCCGGCCAAAACCCTGGCCCTGGGCTTCGGGCGCGATGGTCAGGTTCAGCAGGTGCAGCTCGTCGACACCCGGCATCGCCACGGCGTAACCGAGCACGCAGCGGGCGCCGTCGTCAGCCGGCCAGCGGGCAAGCCCGGTCCAGTAGCCAGAGGCCAGCGAGTCGATGAAGTTGCCGTGGGTCCACGGGAACGGGTAGGCGCGCAGCTCGACGGCCAGCACGGCGTCCACATCCGCGGCCTGCATCGGCACCGTCGGCGGCAGGGTCGGCGGCCAGGGCCGCGGCTGCAGGCGGGCGCTCAAGTCACCACCCCAGGCCTGGCCTGCTCGGACTTCTGCGCGGCGCGTTCCGCCGTCGTCAGCGCCACCTTGTCGCGCAGGTACAGCGGCAAGGCCTCGGCCGCCGGCACCGCCGCGCCGTCCTGCCAGGCCCGCAGGGCCAGCCGCGCCAGCGCCGCGGCGCGGTCGAGTGCCTGCTCGCCGCGCCACCGGGCAGCCGGCCAGGTGACCCGGTCGCCAAAAGCCGCCAACGCCGAGCCCGCCAAGCCGTCCACGCTGCGTGGGCCCAGGTCGGCCGACAGTGCCGGCAGCGTCCACAGCGCCGGCGGCGCCAGCACCTGCCAATGGCCCTGCTCGCGGCGGTAGCGCGCGGCATAGGCCTCGTCCATGCGTGCGTCCATCGCCACCACGACCTCGGCACCGTCGGTGATCGGCGCGGCGGCGGCCAGGTCCTCGGCCACCAGCATCAGCCCGTCCAGCGGCAGCAGCGGCCGCTGCAAACCCCAGCCCAGGCCCTGGGCCACGGCACAGGCGGTGCGCAGCCCGGTGAAGGCCCCGGGCCCCTGCACAAAGGCCACGGCATCCAGCGCCGCCAGCGCCACGCCGGCGCGGGCCAGCAGCTCGTGCACGGCGGGCAGCAGCCGCGCCGAGGCAGCCGCGCCGCCCACTTCCTGGTGGGTGTGCACACGCCCGCCGTGGCACAGCGCGAGACACAGCGTTTCGGTGGCGGTGTCGAGGGCCAGCAGCGTGGGCCCGGGCGGCGTCCCTGCAGGCATCGCCGCAGTGTAGCCGTGCGATCATGGCCGCCGATGCACCCTTCCCTGCACCGCCTGGCCGGCCTCGTGCTGGCGGCGTCGACGCTGCTGCTGGCCGGGCCGGCCGCGGCCGCGACACCCCCGCGCGCCCGGCCTGCCGCCCTGCCGCCCGAGGTGCAGCAGGCGCTGCAGCGGGCGCGTATTCCGAACGACGCGCTGGCCATCGTCGTGCACGAACTCGGCCGCGACCGGCGCGTGCTCGAATGGCGCGAAAACGAGCCGGTGAACCCGGCCTCGCTGGCCAAGCTGACGACAACCATGGCGGCGCTGGACCGCCTCGGCCCCGCCTTCCAGTGGCGCACGCCGGTCTTCGCCACCGGGTCGGTGGTCGACGGCGTGCTGGACGGTGATCTGGTCATCCGAGGCAGCGGCGACCCGGCCCTGGTGGTCGAGCGCCTGTGGCTGCTGCTGCGCCGCGTGCGCATGCTGGGTGTGCAAGGCATCCGCGGCGACATCGTGCTCGACCAGTCGGCCTTTTCGGTGCCGCTGCGCGATCCCGGCGAGTTCGACGGCGAGCCACTGCGCCCCTACAACGTGCGGCCGACGGCGCTGCTGCTGAACTTCCGCTCCACCGTCTACAGCTTCGTGCCCGATGCGGCCGCCGGCGTCGCGCGGGTGGTGGTCGACACGCCGCTGGACGGTGTCGATTGGGACCAGACCGTGCCGCTGGCCGAAGGCCCTTGCGGCGGCTGGCGCGAGGCGCTGAAAGCCAGCTTCGAGCCCGGCCGCACCCGCTTCGCTGGCCGCTACCCGCGGGCCTGCGGCGAGCTGAACTGGCCGGTGGCCGACCCCGACCCGGCCGGCTACGACGGCCGGCTGCTGCGCGGCCTGTGGCGCGAGCTCGGCGGCACGCTGGGCGGCCGCGTGCGCGAAGGCAGCACGCCGGCCGACGCCGTGCCGCTGGCCGAGAGCCGTTCGCCGCTGCTGCCCGAGGTGGTGCGCGACATCAACAAGTACAGCAACAACGTGATGGCGCAGCAGCTGTTCCTGTCGCTGGCGCTGCACGGCCCCGGCGGCAGTTCGCCCGCCACCAAGGAAGCCGCCCAGGCGGCACTGGCGGCCTGGCTGGTGGAACGCACCGGCCCGCTGGGCGAGCAGGTGGTGGTAGACAACGGCTCGGGGCTGTCGCGCAGCTGGCGGCTGCCGGCGGCGCGGCTGGCGCGGCTGCTGCAGCAGGCCGCCGACGGGCCGAACTTCGGCGAGCTGATGGCCTCGCTGCCGATCACCGGCCTGGACGGCACGCTGCGCCGCTCCCGCGCCACTGCAGGGCGCGCCCACCTGAAGACCGGCTCGCTGCGCGACGTGTCCGGGCTCGCGGGCTGGGTGCTGTCCGACAGCGGCCGGCGCTATGTCTTCGTGGCCATCGTCAACCACCCCAACGCCGCGGCCGCCCGGCCGGCGCTGGACGCACTGCTGCAGTGGACGATGCGCGACGCGCCGCCGCGCTGAGCGCCGCAGCCTGGATCGGAACGGTCAGAACGGGTTGCTCTGCGCGCGCTGCAGCGCCAGCGTCGCCAGCGAGCCCTGGCCACCGCCACCCAGGCGCGTGGCATCGGCCCACAGCGCGCCGCCGGCGGTCTTGCCCTCGGCCAGCGTGGCGGTTGTGCAGTCCGGCAACGCTGCGGTGCACACGGCGGTGCTGATGTCGTCAAACCCGAATGCCGCGGGCGCGATGGCGGCCTGCTGCGTGCGCAGGTCCATCTGCACCAGGCCGACGTAGCGGCCGTCGATGCGCATGCGCACGCCGAGCCGTTCGTTGAAGGCGGTGGTGAGCCGCGTCATCAGTGCCGCACGGTCAAAGCCGCTGTCGGCGTGGTCGGTGGCCTCGGCGCGGGCAAACGGCGTCATGCCCATGTCGGGCAGGTTCGAGACCAGCACCCGCGCCCCGAGGTCGATCAACCGGTTCACCAGGTTTGCAGCGGCTTCGCCGCGGGCGCGCGCCTCGGCCGTCAGCGAGGCCTCGTCGCGCATCGGGTACTGGGCGTACAGGGCCAGGATGTCGTTCATGCCGACGAAGACCAGCGCCAGATCCTTCTCACGGAAGCCGCCAGCCGCCACGCGGGCTTCGATCTGCGCGCCCACGTCGGCCACCTGGGCACCCGGCGCCGCGAAGGTGAAGGCCCGCGGCTCCTGGACCGGGCTGGAGGTGTTGCAGCGCTCCAGCGGCAGCCCGTAGAAATTGGCCACGACCTGCACCCAGATCGGCTGCAGGCTGCAGTCGAAGGCACTGGTCTCGGTGGCGAGGCCGTTGATGGCATAGCGGCGCCCATCGGGCGTCAGGGCACTGGCGTCATCGCCGAAGGCGAACACACGTTCGGCGACGAAGGCTTCGTACTGGGCGGTGCTGCCGCCACAGGAGGCCAGGACCATCAGCGCGGCAGCGGCCGCCGCGGCTTGCCAGCGGCGGACAGGGGTTCGGAAACTCATCGGGACTCCGGGGTCGAAGCGCGTATTGTCGCTGCGGCTGGGATTCGCCCCGGCCGGCTGGGTTCCGCGGCCGTCTGGCAGGGCTGACGGGGCGGGCGGGGGCAGGTCAGGCGGCAGCGCGGCGCAAGCGGTCGCGCACACCGTCCCAGGCGGCATCGGCCGGGGGGGCTTCGATCCAGATCGCCTCGGCACCGGCGGCATCGAGCTCGCGCAGCGCGGCGAACAGCTCGTGGGCGGCGGCGGCGGCATCGGCCGGCATCGGCCGGTGCCACCACGGCGGCGGCGCCAGGTGGCGGCTGTAGACCGCCGTGCCGGGCGGCGGCGCCTGCGCCAGGCGCTGCACCAGCTCATCGGGCGCCAGCAGACTCACGGCAGCCCGCGGCGCGTAGTGCGAAGCCAAGGTGCCCGAAGCCCGTGGCGACAAGGCATCGGCCTCGGCCAAGAGCCCGCCCAGCACCTGCTCCAGCCGCGCGCGGCCGAGCTGGCCCGGCCGCAGCAGCGCCGGGCTGGCCGGTGGCTCGCGTGTGCAGTCGACGATGGCCGACTCGATGCCGACCTCGCAGTCGCCACCGTCCAGCACCTTCAGCGCCGGCCCGAACTCGTCGACCACATGGGCTGCGCGGGTGGGGCTGACACGGCCGAAGCGGTTGGCGCTCGGCGCCGCCACTCCGGGCACACCACGCGCTTCGGCCGCTTCCAGCAGCGCCCGCGCCAGCGGGTGCGAAGGCATGCGCAGGCCGATGCTCGCCTGCCCACCGGCCGCAGCGGTAGCCACGCCCTCGCGGCGCGGCACGATCAGCGTCAACGGCCCGGGCCAGAAGGCCTGCATCAGCCGTTCTGCAGCCGGCGGCAGCGTGGCCGCGAAGTGCCGGGCCGCCTCGATCGACGCCACGTGCACGATCAGCGGGTGTTCCGCCGGCCGGCCCTTGGCCGCAAAGATGCGCGCCACGGCCTCGTCATCGTCGGCACGGGCACCGAGACCGTAGACGGTCTCGGTCGGCAGAGCCACGAGCTCGCCGGCGGCCAGCGCCTCGGCGGCGGTCAGCAGGCCTTCAGCGCCTTGCAGGACAGGCATGTTGGGAACGCCGCCAACACTCAGAACGGCGCCAGGCCCAGCCGAGCCGCCGCTTCGAGCGCCACCGTGCGCGCGGCAGCGGCGCTGGCGGCCGTGACCGTCAGATGGCCCATCTTGCGGCCGCGCCGCGCCTCGGTCTTGCCGTACAGGTGCAGCCGCACACCCGGCAAGGCCAGCACCGCGGGCCAGTCGGGCTCGCGCGGCGCCGTTGCCGCAGCATCGGTGAACCACAGGTCGCCGAGCAGGTTCAGCATCAGGGCCGGCGAGTGCTGGCGCGGCATCGTCAGCGGCTGGCCCAGCAGCGTGCGGAGCTGCAGATCGAACTGCGAGAGGTCGCAGGCATCGATGCTGTAGTGGCCGGAGTTGTGCGGCCGCGGCGCCATCTCGTTGGCCACCAGCGAACCGTCGGCGAGCACGAAGAACTCGACACACAGCACGCCGACGTAATCGAGCGTGGCAGCCAGCGTGGTGGCCAGCGCCACGGCCTGCTCGGCCTGGGCCGGCGAGAGATCGGGCGCCGGCACCTCGGTGACGGCGAGGATGCCGCCGCGGTGCAGGTTCTGCTGCACCGGCAGGTGCACGACGCCACCATCGGCACCGCGCGCGACGATCACGCTGATCTCGAAGGCCAACGGCAGCCTGCGTTCCAGCACGCAAGGCGCGCGGCCCAGTGCCTGCCAGGCCGCGGCCAGGCCTTCGGCGGACTCCACCCGCTGCTGGCCCTTGCCGTCGTAACCCAGCGTGGCCGTCTTCAGCAGGCCCGGGAACAACGACGCGGCGGCAGCGGCGGCCAGCGACGCCTCGCTGTCGACGGCCGCGTGCGGCGCACAAGGCACCCCGGCGGCGACGAAACAGGCCTTTTCGCGCAGGCGGTGCTGGCAGACCTCCACCGCCGCCGCGGGCGGTGCCACGGTGCAGCGCGCCGACAGGTGGCGCAGGGCCTCGGCCGGCACGTTCTCGAACTCGGTGGTGACGGCCTGACAGCCGGCCGCGAGGACATCGAGCGCCGAAGCGTCGAGGTAGGGCGCGACCAGGTGCTGGTCGGCCGCGGCACCGGCCGGGCTGGCGGCATCGGGCTCGAGCACGGTGACCCGCAAGCCCGCTACCTGGGCGGCGTGCACGAACATGCGGCCGAGCTGCCCCCCGCCGAGCACACCGACGCGGCCTGCACGGGCGTCGGCGCTCAAGAGCCGAGCTCCTGCGTCATCGCCCGGGCAGCCGCCGTCTGCTCAGCGCGGAAGGCCTCGAGACGCGCACGCAGCGCGTCGTCTCCGGTGGCCAGCATCGCCACGGCGAACAGCGCCGCATTGGCTGCGCCGGCGGGGCCGATCGCAAAGGTGGCGACAGGGATGCCCTTGGGCATCTGCACGATCGAATAGAGCGAGTCGACGCCCTGCAGATGACGGCTTGCGACCGGCACCCCGAGCACCGGCACGGTGGTCTTGGCCGCCAGCATGCCGGGCAGATGGGCCGCCCCGCCAGCGCCAGCGATGATCGCCTTCAGCCCGCGCCCGGCCGCCTGCTCGGCATAGGCGAACATGTCATCCGGCATGCGGTGTGCCGAGACAACCCGCTTGTCATAGGCCACGCCGAAGCGGTCGAGGATCTGGGCGGCATGGGACAGGGTGTCCCAGTCGCTGGAAGAGCCCATGAGGAGGGCTACCGTGCAGCTTGAAGCGTCGTGATCGGTCATGTCGGCTTCAATTGTCGCCGTTCATCGCGCGAGACCCTATAGAAGCGAGTTGAACGCAGCCTCCAAGCGACTCTCGTACTCGGCGTAGTCGGAGGTCGCCTCCAGCAGTCGATCCCTTATCCGTCCCTCTTCAACACCGGCAAGGCCGGCCTCAGCGAGGGACACCCACATTGTGAGTAGAACAACCCGTTCGTCGGGATCGAGCTGATCCAACAGTCCCTCGTCTAGCCCGGACACCAGCGTCCGCGCAAGGCCACTCTGCCCAAGCTTGAAGTAGCAGTAACCGATCTCTAGGCTCAGTGCACTCGAGTTGCTATGTTTTGCAGCGAATGCCTGTGAACTGCGAATAGCTTCCAACGCATCTATGGCAGCAGCAAACTCACCACGTGCCGTGTCTGCTCTTGCGAGAGCCAAATCGACATGTTCAACCAACGACGAGATTCCAACCATCGACTCCAGGTTTCTTGCCGAACCAAGCTCCGATCGCGATTGATTCAACCAATCCTGATCAACAGCGCCTCGACACCAATTGATCCTCTGCCGCGCCAACCCGAACGCTGCTTGATTGAATATGAGGGCATCAATGCTTGCCTGGTCGCCCGCTGCAATCGCGTGACGATGGGCAGATCCAAACCACACCCGCCCCTGTTCTCGTCGTCCTAGCAACTGAGCCCCAAGCATCATGATCAGGGCATATCGAGCCTGCGGCCCATGGTCAGCCTCCGACGCACTGGTTCGGGCTATCTCTAGGGCCCGCCGCATCGACTCGAAGCGGGAAAATTCGAAATCAACGAAGGCTTTCCAGACAGCTGTGAGGCAAATCATCTCCGGATCGCGAATACCTTGAGCGATCAGTAGCGCCCGCGCCAGACGATCCTGCGCAGCATCGCTAATGCTCTCGAAGTGCAGAAGCATCGCCTCGGCAACCATCAACAAGCAGGTGACCCGCCCACTGCGCCCATCCGAGAACACCGTTCGGACATCTCCGATCAAGAGCCTCGCCTCGGCGAAGCGCCCGACTCGCGCGAGATAGGCCGCCTTTTGGGAAGTCAGCTCCGCCGCAACATACGGATCGGTAACAACGGCAAGCTGTGCGTCGATCCTGAAAAGAAGTTGACTCATTGCCATACCTCCATGTTCAGCGGCACCATTTTGAATGCAAGTCTGCCAAGGCTGGAGTCAGGGGCATAGCTCAAGCGGACGAAAAAAAGCGACCCATGTAATGGGTCGCTTACGCACACTTGGCGCGTACTACGCGCTCAGTCTTTCAATCCCGTTAGGGCTTGTTCCCCGTGGGAAACGGCCAAGCTGCAGCCGGGTTGAGCGTGGTCTTCGCAGGAGCAGCAGGGGCAGCAGGGGCAGCAGGCGCGGCCTTCTTCGCGGCCTTCTTGGTCGCAGCCTTCTTGGTCGCGGGCTTCTTCGCCGCCACCTTCTTGACCGCAGCCTTCTTCGCCGGCACCGCCTTCTTGGCCGGAGCGGCCTTCTTCGCGGGCGCGGCCTTCTTGGCAGCGGCCTTCTTGGCCGGGGCGGCCTTCTTCGCTGCCGCCTTCTTGGCCGGCGCAGCCTTCTTGGCCGGCGCCTTCTTGGCCGGAGCGGCCTTCTTCGCCGCAGCCTTCTTGGCCGGGGCGGCCTTCTTGGCGGGCGCCTTCTTGGCCGGAGCGGCCTTCTTCGCGGGCGCCTTCTTCGCCGCAGCCTTCTTGGCCGGAGCGGCCTTCTTCGCAGTTGCCATAACGATCTCCTTGATCAAGTTGCAACAAACACCGCACCGGGCAAGCCGGCACGGGATTCATCACCCGGTGGTCTGTCGCAGGCGGGTGCCTGCGACCATCGCCCCGGTGCGATGAACGGGGTCACGGGCCGGATGCAGGTCTGGTGCCCATCGCGGCCCGTCATTCTTGATCTCTCACGCCTTCGCGATCAGCACGGGTGCGGCCGGTCGCGAAGCTTTGGCGTTGCATCGTTGGCAGGGACTGCGACTGGCGCTCAGTCCCAGGCCAGCGCGCCGCCGGTCTGGTAATCGATGACGCGGGTCTCGAAGAAGTTGCGCTCCTTCTTCAAGTCGATCATCTCGCTCATCCAGGGGAACGGGTTCTCCTCGTTGGGGAACAGCGGGTCCAGGCCGATCTGCGTCGCACGCCGGTTGGCGATGTAGCGCAGGTAGCCCTTGAACATGCTCGCGTTGAGGCCCAGCACGCCGCGCGGCATGGTGTCCTCGGCGTAGCGGTACTCCAGCTCGACCGCCTTCTCGAACAGCGCGTTGATCTCGGCCTTGAACGCCGGCGTCCAGAGGTTGGGGTTCTCGAGCTTGATCTGGTTGATCAGGTCGATGCCGAAGTTGCAGTGCATCGACTCGTCGCGCAGGATGTACTGGTACTGCTCGGCCGCACCCGTCATCTTGTTCTGACGGCCCAGCGCCAGGATCTGCGTGAAGCCGACGTAGAAGAACAGGCCTTCCATCAGGCACGCGAACACGATCAGGCTCTTCAGCAGCGTCTGGTCGTTCTCGGGCGTGCCGGTGCGGAAGTTGGGATCCATGATCGCGTCGATGAACGGGATCAGGAACTCGTCCTTCTGGCGGATCGATGCGACCTCGTGGTACGCATTGAAGATCTCGCTCTCGTCGAGGCCGAGGCTCTCGACGATGTACTGGTAGGCGTGTGTGTGGATCGCCTCTTCGAAGGCCTGGCGCAGCAGGAACTGGCGGCATTCCGGCGCCGTGATGTGCCGGTAGGTGCCGAGCACGATGTTGTTCGCCGCCAGCGAATCGGCCGTCACGAAGAAGCCGAGGTTGCGCTTGATGATGCGGCGCTCGTCGTCCGTCAGGCCGTTCGGGTCTTTCCAGGTCGCGATGTCGCGCGACATGTTGACCTCTTGCGGCATCCAGTGGTTCGCGCAGGTCGAGAGGTACTTCTCCCAGGCCCACTTGTACTTGAACGGCACCAGCTGGTTGACGTCGGTCTGGCCGTTGATGATGCGTTTGTCGGCGACGTTCACGCGGCGCGTCGAACTCGCCTGCGCAGAAGTCTGCGAGGCCACCACCGGCGCGGCGGCCGGCGGTGTCGGCAGCGAAGCCGCGGCGGGGAAAGGATCGGTGGCGAGCGCGCCGACCCGGCCTTGTGCCGCAATCGGGTTTGCGGGCGGCACGAATGCAGGCGGCACAGCGGCCGCCGACGAAGCTTGCGGCTTCGTCACGGGCATCGAAGGAGCGGGGCTCTTGACTTCGCTCTTGGGTTCGTCGTCCCAGACCAGCATGGGTTGTCTACGTCCTATGGCGTCGAATTATCGGAGTGTTGTTGGCAAACACCAAGCGCTGGTTGACATGCCAGCGCGTTCGTTGTTGCCGTGGTGCATCGCTTTGGATGCGAGGCCTTGATGCGAAGCCTTATTGGCAGGCCCTTATTGGCAGGCCTCGCAATCGGGATCGTCGAGCGAGCAGAACTTGATGTCGGTCGCAGGTTCAGCCGCAACTTCTGCCGCAGGCGCGGCGACTGCAGCAGCCGCAACAGCACCCGCCGCCGTGGCCATCGGCACCGCGTTCAGCGCGCCCGGTGCGACCGTGCTCTTCTCGCTGTAGGTGGCGCTGGTGGTGCGCAGGTAGTAGGTAGTCTTCAGGCCGCGCAGCCACGCGAGCTTGTAGGTCTCGTCGAGCTTGCGGCCCGAGGCGCCGGCCATGTACAGATTCAGCGACTGCGCCTGGTCGATCCACTTCTGGCGCCGCGCACCGGCCTCGATGAGCCAGCTCGTGTCGACCTCGAAGGCCGTCGCGTACAGGCGCTTCAGTTCCTCGGGCACACGGTCGATGGCACGCAGCGAGCCGTCGAAGTGCTTCAGGTCGACGACCATCACGTCGTCCCACAGGCCCAGCGCCTTCAGGTCGCGCACCAGGTACTCGTTGACGACGGTGAACTCGCCCGAGAGGTTGCTCTTGACGCTGAGGTTGCCGAAGCTCGGCTCGATCGACGCGTCGACGCCGATGATGTTGCTGATGGTGGCGGTGGGCGCAATGGCCACGCAGTTGCTGTTGCGCATGCCGTGTTCGGCCACGCGCTGGCGCAGCGCCGACCAGTCCAGCGACTCGCTGCGGTCCACCTGCACCCACTGGTCGCCGCCGCGCGCCTGCGCCAGCAGCGCCAGCGAATCCTGCGGCAGGATGCCGCGGTCCCACAGGCTGCCGCGGTAGCTGCTGTAGCGGCCCCGCTCCTCGGCCAGCTCGGTGCTGGCCCAGTAGGCGTGGTAGCAGATGGCTTCCATGCTGCGGTCGGCAAACTCGACGGCCTCGGTGCTGGCGTAGGGCACGCGCAACTGGTACAGGCAGTCCTGGAAACCCATCAGGCCCAGGCCCACCGGACGGTGGCGCAGGTTGCTGTCGCGCGCCTTCTTCACCGCGTAGTAGTTGATGTCGATGACGTTGTCGAGCATGCGCATGGCCGTGCTCACCGTCTTCTTCAGCTTGATCTGGTCGATGGCACCGTCCTTCAGGTGCTGGGCCAGGTTGACGCTGCCGAGGTTGCACACCGCGATCTCGGTGTCCGAGGTGTTCAGCGTGATCTCGGTGCACAGGTTCGAGCTGTGCACCACGCCCACGTGCTGCTGCGGGCTGCGCACGTTGCAGGCGTCCTTGAAGGTGATCCAGGGGTGGCCGGTCTCGAACAGCATCGAGAGCATCTTGCGCCACAGGTCCTTGGCCGGCATGCGCTTGAAGAGCTTGAGCTCGCCGCGCTCGGCCTTGGCCTCGTAGGCGGTGTAGGCGGCCTCGAACTCGGCGCCGAACTTGTCGTGCAGGTCGGGGCAGGTGCTGGGGCTGAACAGCGTCCAGTCGCCGCCTTCGATCACACGCCGCATGAACAGATCCGGGATCCAGTTCGCGGTGTTCATGTCGTGCGTGCGCCGGCGGTCGTCACCGGTGTTCTTGCGCAGCTCGAGGAACTCCTCGATGTCCAGGTGCCAGGTCTCCAGGTAGGCGCAGACCGCGCCCTTGCGCTTGCCGCCCTGGTTGACGGCGACGGCCGTGTCGTTGACCACCTTCAGGAACGGCACCACACCCTGGCTCTCGCCGTTGGTGCCCTTGATGTGGCTGCCGAGCGCGCGCACCCGCGTCCAGTCGTTGCCCAGGCCGCCGGCGAACTTGCTGAGCAGCGCGTTTTCCTTGATCGCCTCGTAGATGCCATCCAGGTCGTCGGCCACCGTGGTGAGGTAGCAGCTGGAGAGCTGGCTGCGCCGCGTGCCGCTGTTGAACAGCGTCGGCGTCGAGCTCATGAAATCGAAGCTCGACAGCACGTTGTAGAACTCGATGGCGCGCGCTTCGCGGTCGATCTCGTTCAGCGAGAGGCCCATGGCCACGCGCATGAAGAAGGCCTGCGGCATCTCGATGCGGCGCTTGGCCACGTGCAGGAAATAGCGGTCGTACAGCGTCTGCAGGCCGAGGTAGTCGAACTGCAGGTCGCGGCTGGCGTCGATGGCAGCGCCCAGGCGGGCCAGGTCGAACTGCGCCAGCTTTTCATCGAGCAGCTCGGCCTCGATGCCCTGCTTGATGAACTGCGGGAAGTACTCGACGTAGCGCGAGGCCATCTGCGCCTGCGTGACCTCGCCGCCGAGGATCTCGCGGCGGATCGTGTGCAGCAGCAGCCGCGCGGTGGCCTTGGTGTAGGCCGGTTCCTTCTCGATCAGCGTGCGCGCGGCCAGGATGGCGGCCTTGTAGACCTCGTCGATCGGCACGCCGTCGTACAGGTTGCGCCGCGTCTCGGCCAGGATGGGCTCGGGCTGCACCTCGCCGCCCAGGGCTTCGCAGGCCGAGTGCACCAGCGCACGCAGCGCGTCCATGTCGAGCGGCACGCGCTGGCCGTTTTCCAGCACGTGCAGCTCGGGCGCCTTCACGACCGCCGGCACGCCCTGGCGCGCGCGCTCCTGCGCGCGGCGCTCGCGGTACAGCACGTAGGCACGCGCCACCTCGTGGTGGCCGCTGCGCATCAGGCCGAGCTCGACCTGGTCCTGCACGTCCTCGATGTGGAAGGTGCCGCCGCCCGGGCGCGAGCGCAGCAGCGCGCGCACCACGGACTCGGTGAGCTGCTCGACCGTCTCGCGCACGCTGGCCGAAGCCGCGCCCTGCGTGCCGTGCACCGCCAGGAAGGCCTTCATCAGCGCCACCGCGATCTTGCGCGGCTCGAAGCCGACCACCGCGCCGTTGCGGCGGATGATCTGGTAGCCGGCGTAGGCCGTGGCGGGCGCCGCGGCGGCGTTGACGGGCGGGCGCTGCGCAGCGGCAGCGCCCGGGGCGGCGCGGGTCTCGACAGGATGCATGGATTCCCCTCTGTGTCGTTCGAAATGGCCGGCGGCGGCGTGTGCCGTCGGCATGGATGCGGTCGGGACTTCAAAGCGTCCCGGAAGGTGGCGCTGGGCCACGGGCCCTCGCGCCGGCGGCCTGGGCGGCCATGTCGGCGGGAGTGGCAGGAAGAGCGTGGGGGCACTATATCTGGGGTGCCCCACCCCTTCAAGCCACTAGCGCTAGTGTGCGCTGAGGACTGACCCGGATTGTCGCCCAAGCGGAGGACGGCCCTCGCCACGCACCGTTGCGGGGCTCTCGCGGCAAGACCGCAGCCCGCCTTGCGATCGCTGCCGAAGACCGCGCCGATAGGGGCTCTCCGCCGCGTGACGGCCCGTCAGGCCGCACCAGTGCTCGCGGTGGATGCTCGTGGTGCTTGGCGGGCCTTGCACGCGGCCGGGCACGGCTGCCCTGCGGGGGTGCGACGGCAGGCCGTCGCGTGCAGGCGTCAGTCGCCGTCGCCTGCGCCGCCGCCCACGCCCAGCCGCGCCATGCGGTAGCGCATCTGCCGCAGCGACAGCCCGAGGCTGGCCCCCGCCGCGGTGCGGTTGTAGCGATGGCGCTGCAGCGCCCGCTCGAGGATGCGGCGCTCGACCTCGTCGAGGTGGGCGACCAGATCCTCCGGCAGCGGCTCGTCGGCCACCGGCACGGGCTCGGTCGTCGCGACGGCCGCCAGCGCCACGGCCCTCTCGTCGGCCCCGGTATCGTCGAACGAGGCCGGCACGAGGCCCAGGTCCTCGACGTCGATGACCGGCCCGCTGGCCAGGGCCAGCGCGCGGTGCAGCAGGTTCTCCAGCTCGCGCACGTTGCCGGGAAACGGGTGCTGCAGCAGCAACTGCATCGCGGCCGGCGTCAGCTCCGGCGGCGGCCCGCCGACGCCGGCATCGCGCGCGATGCGCTCGACCACCACCTGGCAGATCGTCGGCACGTCGGCCGCACGTTCGCGCAGCGGCGGCACCGTGATGCGGATGACGTTCAGCCGGTAGAACAGGTCCTGCCGGAAGCGCCCCGCCTGCACCTCGGTGCCGAGGTCCTTGTGCGTGGCGCTGACCACGCGCACGTCCACCGGCACCTCGGCCACCGCACCGATGGGGCGCACCGCACGTTCCTGGATCGCCCGCAGCAGCTTGCTCTGCATGGCCAGCGGCAGGTCGCCGATCTCGTCGAGGAACAGCGTGCCGCCCTGCGCGGCCTGGAAAAAGCCGTCACGGTCTTCGCTGGCGCCGGTGAAGGCACCCTTGCGGTAGCCGAAGAACTCGGCCTCGAGCAGGTTCTCGGGGATGGCGCCGCAGTTCACGGCGACGAAGGGGCCGGCGGCCCGCGCCGAACAGTCGTGGATGGCCCGCGCCACCAGTTCCTTGCCGGTGCCCGACTCGCCCTGCACCAGCACAGGGGCCATGCTGCGAGCCACCTTCTCGACCAGCGAGCGCACCTGCTGCATCGCGGCCGAAGCGCCGACCAGCCGCTCCAGCGCCGAGCGGCGCGCAGGCTGCGCGGCCCGGGGTGCCGGCGCCGGTGCCGCCGCGCTGGCCAGGCCGGGCCGGCGACCCAGTGCCGAGGCCACCACGGCGCGGAACTGCCGCAGGTCCACCGGCTTGGTCAGGTAGTCGTAGGCCCCGGCCTTCAAGGCCTCGACGGCGTTCTCCGGCGAGCCGTAGGCGGTGATGACAACGGCACGTTCATGGCGGCCGGCTTCGTCGATGCGCCGCAGCAGGTCGAGGCCGGTGCCGTCGGGCAGCCGCATGTCGGTGATCAGCAGCTGGTAGCCGGCAGGCCCGCGCTCTTCGAGCAGCGTCCAGGCCTCGCCGACCGAGCCGGCGCTCTCGACGTCGTAGCCCTCGCGCAGCAGCGTCAGCTCGTACAGCGTGCGCAGGTCCGGCTCGTCGTCGACGACCAGCAGTCGGGGGTTGGCGGCGGTGGTCACGCGGGCAGGGTCCAGGCCTTCTCAGGCAAGCGGCAGGCCGGGCTCGGCACCGTCCAGCGGCACCCTGCGCAAGCGCACCAGGAACTCGTTGCGCAGCCGCTCGGCGGCCGGCCTTGGCCGGTATTCGATGCTGGCGCCGTGGCGCTCGCACAGTTCGCGGCAAATATACAGGCCGAGTCCGCTGCCCCGGCTGCGCGTCGAGAAGAAGGGTTCGAACAGCCGCCGCTCGACCTCGGGCGGAATCGGGTCGCCGTCGGACAGCACCGACAGCCCCAGCGTGTGCGCATCGCGCAGCACCAGGTTCAGGAACACCGAGCCCGGCGCGCCGCTGGCATGGCGCAGCGCGTTGTCGAGCAGGTTCACGAGCACGCGGCGCAGGTGCTCGGGGTCGAAGCTCACGCCCAGCGGGCCGGGCGCGATCTCGGCCCGCAGCGGGCCCGACGGGCCGATCACCAGGCCGGCCGTGCGCGCCCATTCCGCGGCGCCCAGCGCAACGGTCTGCGCGGCATCGCAGCGGCGCGGTTCGGCGGCGGCGCCGGGCGCGATCTCCATCACGTCGTCGACCAGCCGCTTCAGCCGCTCGACGTTGTCGGCCACGATGCCGGCCAGCCGCTGCTGCGGCGGCGCCAGCATGTCTTCCATCAGCAGCGCATTGGCCTGCGAGATGGCGGCCAGCGGGTTGCGGATCTCGTGTGCGATGCCGGCCGAGACGCGGCCCATCGCGGCCAGCTTTTCCTGGTGGATGCGCGCCTGCAGCGTGCGCAGGTCTTCCAGCAGCAGCACGGCCACCGGCTCGGGCTGGCTCTCGCTGGCCGCCGTGCCGGGCGGGCGCGTGCGGCCGCGCATGAAGCGCACACGCACCCGCAGCGTGCGGGTGTGGCCCTGGCCGAAGGCGAGCGTCACGTCGCGGCCAGCGTCGGGCCAGGTGCTGCCGGCCACCGCCTGCTGGGCGGACTGCCACAGCGCCTGCCAGGCCGGCAGGCGGTCGAGCGCAAAAGGCGCCGGCGGCGACAGCCCCTGGTCGACGAGCAGCGCACGCGCCGCCGGGTTGGCGGCCCGCACCTGCAGCGCCTGGTCGATGACGAGCACGCCGTCGGCCATCTCCTCGATCACGAGGCGGTTCAGCTGCGCCTGCTGGCGCGCCAGCTCCAGGCTGCCACGCGCCGCCAGCTCTTCGCGCGAGAGCCGGCCGGCCAGCTCGCTGGCCAGCAGCGCGATCACGAACAGGCCCATGCCGGCCAGACCCGACTGCAGCATCAGCGCCGTGCCCTCGCCGCCGCTGCTGCGCCAGGCCACCCCCAGCAGCAGCAGCGCCACCGCGGCCGCGGTGCCCAAGGCGCGCAGCCGCGAGGTCAGCACGCCGGCCATCAGCACCGGCAGCACCAGCAGCGCGGCGTAGTTGAACTGCACGCCCACCTGCAAGGTGTGCAGCAGCGCAAAGGCGACCAGGTCGACGCCGATGGTCGACAGCCACTGCAGCCGCCGCTGCCCGACGCCGCTGACCGGCCCGGCCAGTGCGCCCAGCCGCGGCATCAGCCACAGCGCCATGGCCTGCGCGGCGTAGACCAGCACCACCAGCAGGCCCCATTGGCCGATGCGCTCGCCGGTCCAGGCGCTGATCACCTGCACGCCGATCAGGCTCAGGCCGATGGCGGCGCGCGCCACCACATAGGCCCGCACGACACGCGCAAAAGCCGTGTCCTGCGCCTCGCGCGGCGGGCGCACCGGGCGGTCAAGGAAGCGGCTGTCGCCGCCCGGCGCCTGGCTCGTCCACTCGGCCGTGCCGTCGTCGTCGTCGGGGTCGTCGTCGCGGCGGCGACCACCGACACCACGGCGGTCGGACTGCCGGCGGTCACCCCGGCGGCGGTCGGCCTCGCGCGGGTCGACCATCGATGCCGTCAGTCGCGCCGGCCAGGGCCGGCCAGGCGGTGCGATTCGGTGCAATAGGCGCGGCCGCCGGCGTCGCGCAGCGCGTCACCCGCGGGCAGGTGCACGCCGCAGTGCGCACAGGCCAGCATGGCCTGCGGGCGGCCGTCCGAGCGCGGCGCGGCGGGCGGTGGTGCGGGAGGGGTGTCGTCGCGCCGCTCGCCACGCTCGCGCCGCCGGTTCATCGACAGCCAGGCGAAGGCGATCACCAGCACCAGCAGCAGCACCAGGAACTTCATGCCAGAGAGACTGAAATGGGGTGCGGCAGCTCAGGCACTGCGGCCCAGCACGACTTCGAGCACGAAGCGCGAGCCGGCATAACCCAGCAGCAGCAGCACCGTGCCGGCGTAGAGCCAGCGCGTGGCCTGGCGCCCGCGCCAGCCCTGGCGGTGGCGGCCGATGATCAGCGCACCGAACACGGCCCAGGCCAGCATCGAGAACACCGTCTTGTGCTCCAGCCAGCGGCCGCCGGCGCCGTCGAGGTGGCTGATCACACCCAGCACCACGGTGGCCGTCAGCACGCCGAAGCCAACCTCGACGAAGCGGAAGGTGATGCGCTCCAACTGCAAGAGCGGCATGCCGGCCGGCCGGCGCTGGTCGGCCAGCGCGGCGGCGCGACCACCCCGCAGGCGGCGCTCGGCGGCGTCCAGCCACAGGCCGTGCAGCACGGCAGCGCCGAACAGCCCGTAGGAGCCGACGCCCAGCGCGAAATGCAGCGGCGCCAGCGGCGTCTGCAGCACCCGCGGGTCGCCCGGGAAGATGGCGGCCAGCGCCACCGCCAGCACGCCGGCCAGGCCCAGCCACTGCCGCACCACCGGCACCGGCAGCAGGCGGCTTTCGACGACGTAGACGCCGATCACCAGCCACACCGCCATCGACAGCACCGGCCCGAAACCCAGGCGCGCGCCGGGCACCGGCTGACCGAAGCCGCCGATGTCGATCAGCAGCAGCAGCGTGTGCAGCACGACGCCGCCCAGCAATGCCGCCGCCGACCAGCGGCGCCAGGCCTCGGCCGACACCGTGGACATCAGGTACAGGGCCGAAGTGACCAGCACCAGCAGCAGTCCGCCGCCGGGGGCCAGCATCGGGGACCCGGTCGATAAAATCATGGCCTCAGTGTGCCATGCGGGCACCCTTCTTCCCCACGCCGGTCGCGCCCGCGATCGGCCTCAAGAACAGCCATGGCCTCCAACCTCACCGACCGCCTGTCGCGCCTCGTCAAGACGATGCGCGGCCAGGCGCGCATCACCGAGAGCAACGTGCAGGACATGCTGCGCGAGGTGCGCATGGCGCTGCTCGAGGCCGACGTGGCGCTGCCGGTGGTGCGCGACTTCGTCGCCCGCGTCAAGGACAAGGCGCTGGGCCAGGAGGTGGCCGGCTCGCTGAACCCCGGCCAGGCGCTGGTGGGCATCGTGCACAAGGAACTGGCCGCGACCATGGGCGAAGGGGTCGCCGACCTCGACCTCGCCGCGCAGCCGCCCGCCGTGATCCTGATGGCCGGCCTGCAGGGCGCCGGCAAGACCACGACGACCGCCAAGCTTGCCAAGCACCTGATCACCAAGCGCAAGAAGAAGGTGCTGACGGTCTCGGCCGACGTCTACCGCCCGGCCGCCATCGAGCAGCTGAAGACGGTGACGGCGCAGGCCGGCGCCGAGTGGTTCGCGTCTGCGCCTGAACAAAAGCCGCGCGACATCGCGCTGGCGGCACTGGACTACGCCAAGCGCCATTACTTCGACGTGCTGCTGGTCGACACCGCCGGCCGCCTGGCCATCGACGAAGCGCTGATGGCCGAGATCACCGAGCTGCACGCGGTGCTCAAGCCGGTCGAGACGCTGTTCGTCGTCGACGCCATGCAGGGCCAGGACGCCATCAACACCGCGAAGGCCTTCAAGGAGGCGCTGCCGCTCACCGGTGTGGTGCTGACCAAGCTCGACGGCGACAGCCGCGGCGGCGCGGCGCTGTCGGTGCGGCAGATCAGCGGTGCGCCGATCAAGTTCGCCGGCGTGTCCGAGAAGATCGACGGCCTGGAGGTCTTCGACGCCGAGCGGCATGCCGGCCGCGTGCTTGGCATGGGCGACATCGTCGCGCTGGTCGAGGAGGTGCAGAAGGGCGTCGACATCGCCGCTGCGCAGAAGCTGGCCGAGAAGGTCAAGAGCGGCAGCGGCTTCGACCTCGAGGACTTCCTGGCCCAGATCAGCCAGATGAAGAAGATGGGCGGCCTGTCGGGCCTGATGGACAAGCTGCCCAGCCAGATGACCGCCAAGGCCCAGGGCGCCGACCTCGGCCGCGCCGAGCGCGACGTGCGGCGCATGGAGGGCATCATCCATTCGATGACGCCGCAGGAGCGCAAGAAGCCCGAGCTCATCAAGGCCAGCCGCAAGCGCCGCATTGCCGCCGGTGCCGGCGTGGCGGTGCAGGAGGTCAACCGCCTGCTCAACCAGTTCGAGCAGATGCAGGGAATGATGAAGAAGATGAAGGGCGGCGGCCTGATGAAGATGATGAAGCGCATGGGTGGCGGCTTCGGCGGGGGTGGTTTTCCGGGCATGCCGCGCTGACATCCGCTTACGTTCGGCGCGCACGGTCACGCTTCGATACGCCTGTTGTCGGCCGCTCCCTTGATCTGGGGGGCTGCTGCGCCGATGCTGGAAGTTCGTGCCGAACGAACACCCCTCGACGCTGAACGATCCCGGATGGAGCTGCCCCCGCTTGCCCTGCCGCTGACGCTGCTGCTGGTGGCCGCCTGGATCGCGTTGCGCCTGCGCTCGCGGCAGCAGGCCCGCCGCAGCCGGCGCGACGCCCTCGACACCGTGGCCGACTGGCCGCCCGAGGCCGCTCGTGTGCTCAGCATCACCGAACGCCAGGCCTACGACCTGCTCAAGCGGGCCATGCCCGGCTACCTCATCCTCGGCCAGGTGCCGCTGGCGCGCTTCGTGCGCGTGCCCACCCGCCACAGCTACAGCGACTGGCTGCAACGCGTGGGCTCGCTGTCGGCCGATCTGCTCATCTGCGACGGCGGCTCACGTGTGCTGGCCGTGATCGACATCCGCAGCGCCGAAGAAACCCCGCGCAGCCGGCGCCGCCACGAACGCATGGCCCGGGTGCTGCGCGCCGCCAACATCCGCGTGCACGAGTGGCGCGAAGGCCAGCTGCCCTCGGTGACCGAGGTGCGCCACGCCATGGCCCATGTGCTGGCGCCGGCGCGGCCCGGCATCAAGGCCGGCACCAGTTCGAAGCCGATGCCGCTGATCCCGGTTGCCGAGATCGAGGAGGTGCTGGCCGAAGGCGACCGCGCCGCGGCCGAAGCCGCCTTCGACCCGGCGCTGGAGCCCGTGCCCTCGGGCTTCTACGACGAGATCGAGGCCTCGCCGCAGCGTTGAAGCGACGCTAGGCAGCGCTAACCGAGCAGCGCCTGCGCGAACTCGCGCGCGTTGAAGGTCTGCAGGTCTTCGAGCTTCTCGCCCACGCCGATGAAGTAGACCGGCACCGGCCCGCCCGGGCGTGTGGCGCCCCAGCGCGCGATGGCCGCCAGCACACCGCCCTTGGCCGTGCCATCGAGCTTGGTGACCACCAGGCCGGTGAGGCCCAGCGCGGCGTCGAAGGCTTTCACTTGCGCCAGCGCGTTCTGGCCGGTGTTGCCGTCCACCACCAGCAGCACCTCGTGCGGCGCGCCGGCCATGGCCTTGCCGATGGTGCGCTGGATCTTCTTCAGCTCTTCCATCAGGTGCAGCTGCGTCGGCAGCCGGCCGGCGGTGTCGGCGAGCACCACGTCGATGCCGCGCGCACGGCCGGCGTTGACGGCGTCGAAACTCACCGCGGCAGGATCGCCACCCTCCTGCGCAACGATCTCCACGCGGTTGCGGTCGGCCCACACGCCCAGCTGCTCGCGCGCCGCGGCGCGGAAGGTGTCGGCCGCGGCCAGCAGCACCCGCGCCTCGTTCTCGGCGAGATGGCGCGTCAGCTTACCGATGCTGGTGGTCTTGCCGGCGCCGTTGACGCCGCAGACCATGATCACCGTGGGCGTGGCCTCGCCGATGACCAGCGGTTTCTCCAGCGGCGCCAGCAGCTCGGTCAGGGCATCGGCCAGCAGCGCCTTCACGGCCGCCGGATCGGTGGCCTTGCTGTCCTTCACGCGCCGCTTCAGATCGACCAGCAGCGCCTCGGTGGCGGCCACGCCGGCGTCGGCCATCAGCAGCGCGGCCTCCAGCTCCTCGTACAGCGCATCGTCGATCTGCGTGCCGGTGAAGACCTGGGCGATGCTGGAGCCGGTCTTGCGCAGGCCCTGGGCCAGACGGCCCAGCCAGCCGCTGCGCGGCGCGGCGGGGGCAGGTTCGGCAGCGGGGGTGGCGGGAACAGGCGCCGGGGGTGCCGGCGGCAAGGCAGCAGCGGGCGCCGGCTCGGGTGCTGCCTTTTTGCGGAAGAAGCTGAACATCGGGGAGCGGCCGCCTTCACCGCGACCCGTTGCAGCGGGCTATAATCGCGGGCTCAGGCGCTTTAGCTCAGTTGGTTAGAGCGACGGAATCATAATCCGCAGGTCCGGGGTTCGAGTCCCTGAAGCGCCACCAGATCTCTCTGCTCAAAAGGCCTTCCGGTTGCCCGGCAGGCCTTTTTTGTTGGCCGATCAGCCGATGTCGAAGCGGTCGACGATGCGCCAGCCCTCCGCCAGGGCCGGATCGAAGTGCTGACGGCGTGGCACGCGGTCGATGCCCACCAGGTACACCTCGAGCCGGCCTTCCGGCCCTATGCGGCAGCGCAGAAAGCCCTTGTAGTCCTCGATGGCCAGCGTGGCGAAGGCGTTGTTCGGCAGCCGGCCTCCCAGGGCCACCAGCGTCCACAGTGTCAGGCCCAGCAGCAGGCCGGCGCCGACCACGGCCGCCAACGCGGCCAGCGCGAGCCAGCCGAGCTGCACCCACACCGGGCCGGGCGTGACCCACGCAGAAGCCAGCAGCAACGCCAGGCCGTAGGCCAACGCCCACAGCAACACGCCGAACACGGCGATGCCGGCCAGCACCGCCCTGCCACGCGGCTCGCCGGCCACCAGGATCAACCCCGAACCCAGCAACAGCAGGTTGGCGATGGCGCTCCACGGCGAGGCCAGCGCGGCGCCAATCCAGGCCACCACACCACCGCCGGCCACGCCGTTGGCCCACACCACCAGCAGCGCCAGCGCCGCCAGGCCCAGCGTGAGCTGGAGCTGCACGGTCCAGAGGTTGCGGGCCGCCAGGCCCCAGCTGGCGCGCGCCGTGGGCCAGGCCCGGCGGCGGCGGAAGTGCGGGCCTGGCAGCGCGGCGGTGTCGCGCTCGGCCAGGCCCACGCGCACGCGGTGGCGCAGCTCGTCGGCCTCGCCGCGGCCGGGTTCGGCGCGCGTGTCCAGCACCTTGTCGGCCACCGCCTCGCGGGTGTGCGTGGGGTGCAGGAAGGCACCGCCACAGCCGCAGATCAGCAAGTGCCGCGGCTCGGGGCCTTCGCTCCACTCGTGCACATAGTGGTGCAGGTCGCCGGCCAGCCGCAGGCGGATCGGCGCGCGGGCCTCGAGGGCCGCCTCCAGCCGCTGGTAGCGGCGTGGATAACCCTCCGGCGCGTTGTCGCCGAGGCGGCGTGTCCAGTACGGCTCGGGCACCAGCAGGATCACGCGGTCGCCTTCTTCGATGCCGCCCGGCTGGTCGACCAGGCGCCGGAAGGCTTCGTACTGCTGGCGGTCGATGTCGCCGCTGAGCGCGAAGTCCAGGCCCAGCAGCCACCAGCGGCCGGGCAGACGCGCCGCGAAGTAGGTCTGGCGCTGCGGCGTGCGCGCACCGAGCACGGCACCGCGGTCGAAGCCGACGAAGTAGCGGCAGAAGGTGCTGGCGCTGTCGAACCAGTCGTGGTTCTGCGGGATCGCCAGCACCACCTTCTGGTCGGGCTCCAGCGGCAGGCCGCGCTGGTCGTCGCTCACCGGCCGAAAGCGGCTGGCGGGGTCGCGGGCGTATTCGAAAGGCTCGATGAAGCGGTACTGGTACCAGGGCCCGCTGGCGCCGGGATAGGCGAGGTCGCCGCCGAACACCAACAGGCGGCCTTCGGGCAGCACGTGCCGCTCACCGGCGTCGTCGGCCAGCTCGAGCCGCTCACGGCGCACGGCCTGCGCCACGGTGTAGGTGGCATTGCCGCCGTCGCCGGTGTCGGAGACGAAGTCGAACCAGAAGCCACCGTCGGCATCGACGGCCTGCCGCAGGTCGACCACCGGCATCTCCACCGGGAAGGTCTCGCGCCGGTCCAGGTGGCGCAGCAGGTCGGACGACAGCAGCAGATCGCGCAGCGCCCGCTTCAGCACCGGCAGCGCGTACCAGTCGACCGGGCGCCGCGCATCCGGGCCCACGCCGGGGCCGAAGCGGTCGGGATTCATGGTGTCCTCCTCGAAGGCGATGATGCCCGCGAACCTACAATCCGCACTCCCTCACCGCCCGGGCCTTGCACCATGATCCGCCGTGCATTGCTGGCCGCGAGCTGCGCGGCGCTGCCGCTGGCTGCGGCGGCGCAGATCGACCGGCCCTTTCCCGCCACCGCCTTGCGCGGCGAGCTGGTCGTCACGGCGCCACCGGAAACGCTGCTGAACGGCCGCCCGGTGCGGCTGGCACCCGGCGCACGCATCCGCGGCATCGACAACCGCATCGCGATGAGCGGCAGCCTGGTCGGCCTGCGGCTGCCGGTGCACTACACGGTCGACCTGCACGGCCACCTGCTCGATGTCTGGGTGCTGACACCCGCCGAGCTGGCGAAGAAGCCCTGGCCCGTCACGCCGGCACAGGCCGCGGCCTGGCAGTTCGATCCGGTCGCCCAGGCCTGGAGGCCGCGCTGAACCGCGCTGAACCCCTCAGCCCGCCGGCTTGACGGCCGCCAGGTTGATCAGCGTCTCCTCGCGCTCGGCCGACGGCAGCACGCCGAACCAGCGTTCGGCAATGCCGAGGTCCTCGCGGCTCCACCACAGGTAGGGGTAGGACACCTGGTCGGCATCGACCTGGAAGCCGGTGGCACGCACCATGGCCAGGTACTCCTCGGCGGTTTTCTGCACGTCCATCGGATGGCGGAACAACAGCCGGATCAACCACGAATGGATGTAGCGGCGCGTGGACTCGGCGAACAGCAGCACGCCGCCGGGCCGCAGCACGCGGTACCACTCGCGGATGGCCGCTTCCTGCTCGACCAGGTGGTGGAAGGTCTGGTGGCACAGCAGCAGGTCCACCGAGGCATCGGGCAGCGGCAGCTGCGTGCCCGAGGACACCAGGCACTCGGCCACCACGCCGTCCTCGCGCGCCTGGCGTCCGGCCGCGGCGACCATGTCGGGATCGACGTCGATGCCGATCAGGCGCTCCGGCCCGAACAGCCGGTGCAAACGGCTCAACGAACGGCCCCAGCCGCAGCCGACATCGACGACGACCGGATAGCTGTTGCGGCGCTCGGGAATCAGGCGCTCGACATCGCGCAGCGCGCGTTCCAGCACGTGCACGGTCCACACGTTGGTCTGCAGGAACCACTTGCCGAAGCGGGTTTCGGGCACGTGCTCGGTCGTGCGGTCGGTGATCGACGGGTTCATCGCAGCAGCCATCCTCCTTGGTTCAGACATTCGTAGGCCCGGTCGGGCCGACCTGCCACCAGCCTTCGACGGCGTTCGGCGGCAGGCCCGTGAGGCGGGTGTCGACCAGCCGCGCTCCGCAGACCGCCAGCCACAGGCCATCGGCCTGCCAGCTGCGGGCATTCGCGGTGGCCGGCGAGGCCGCCTGCACCTGCAGGCAGGCCATGTCGCCCAGCCCGAGGCCCTGGCCCGTGTGTTTGGACCAGGCTTCCTTGAGCACCCAGCGCCGGAGCAGGTCTTCGCCCTGCAGCGCCGGGGCCAGCGACTGGTGTGCCGCCATCTCCGAGGCGGCCAGCACAAAGTCCCGCGATGCCTCGGGCCGTTCGGCCAGCGGGCCGCTGGTTTCGAGATCCACGCCCACCGGCCCGCCCGCCACGGCGCAGCAGACCCAGCCGCCGCGGTGCGCCAGGCTCAGCCCGGGCCATTCCAGCGTCGGAGCCGGGCCGCTCAACAGCCGGGGCTTTTCGCCAGGCTCGCAGCTGAAGCACCAGTCCGGGTTGTCGCCGCCGAACTGCTCGGCCAGCATCTGCGCGGCCAGCCAGCGGCCAGCCTGGAACTGCGCCCGCCGCTGCGGCCTCACGATGCCAGCAGCACGAAGAGCCTCGGCCGCGTGCACCGCTGCGCGCTGCGCATGCCAGGCCTGCGCGCAGGCTTCGACGGTGGCGAGCCGCAGACACAGGGGCACCACGAAACGGCCGGCCTGCCTTCGGCCAGCCGTCAGTTGGACGCCGCAGAAGCCGGCGCAGACGCCGGCTCGACCGGCGGCGCGGCGGTGTACGGCTGGAGCGCATGCGCCCGGATGTCGTTGATCAGGTACTGGATCCAGCGGTTGTAGTTCGGGTGGATCCAGACGGCACCGTCACGTTCGGACTGGTTCAGGTTGATGGTCTCGACCAGGCGCACCTGGAACTGGCCATCCGCATAGGGCACGTCGATCACCGCGCGGTGTTTGGTCCCCCGCGTGTAGGTCAGGCGCAGCACGGCAGGCTGCAGTTCGTTCACGACCCAGCCCTGAGCGACCGCCGCGGTGGCGATGTGCTGACGCAGCCGAGCCGCCGGCATCGCCTCGCCGCCCGACCCCGACACGGTCACGACGCCAGGATCGACCAGCACCGCCGCCCGCGCCGAAGCCGCGTCGACGGCAGCGAACCACAGCACCGCGGCCAGCAGCCCTGCCCAGATGGAATTCATGGTGTCGTCGTCTTCCTGTAAAGCAGACAGAGTGCTAGGCCGGCCAGCGCCGGAACACCAGCGAGGTGTTGATGCCGCCGAACGCGAAGTTGTTGCTCATCGCGAGCTCGGTCGACAGCGCGCGGCCGGCGCCGACGATGTAGTCGAGCTCGGCGCAGGCCGGGTCGACGTTCTCGAGGTTCAGCGTCGGCGCGAACCAGTCCTCGCGCATCATCTCCACCGTCATCCAGGCTTCCAGCGCACCGCAGGCACCCAGCGTGTGGCCGATGTAGCTCTTCAGCGAAGAGATCGGCATGCGCGGCCCCAGCACCTCGTGCGTGGCGCGCGTCTCGGCCACGTCGCCGTGGCCGGTGGCCGTGCCGTGGGCATTGACGTAGCCGATGGCCTCGGGCGGCAGGCCGGCGTCTTCCAGCGCCAGGCGCATGGCCTGCGCCATGCGGCCGGCGGCCGGCTGCGTGACGTGGAAACCGTCGCTGTTGGTGCCGTAGCCGACGATCTCGGCCAGGATGCGGGCGCCGCGCGCCTGCGCATGCGCCAGCTCTTCGAGCACCAGCGTGCAGGCGCCCTCGCCCAGCACCAGGCCGTCGCGCGCGGCGTCGAAAGGCCGCGGCGTGGCGGCCGGTTCGTCGTTGCGCACGCTGGTGGCGAACAAGGTGTCGAACACCGCGGCCTCGCTGGCGTCCAGCTCCTCGGCGCCGCCGGCCAGCATGGCCGTCTGGCGGCCGAAGCGGATGGCCTCGTAGGCGTAGCCGATGCCCTGGCTGCCCGAGGTGCAGGCGCTGGACGTCGTCACGACGCGGCCGCAGACGCCCAGGAACACGCCCATGTTCACCGCCGCCGTGTGCGACATCATCTTGATGTAGGTGTTGGCGTTGATGCCCTCGATGCTCTGCTCGCTGAACATGCGGCCGAAGTCGCCGATGGCGGTGGGTGTGCCGGCCGAAGAGCCGAAGGCGATGCCCATGTCGCCGCTGCGCACCAGCGGGTCGCCCAGCAGGCCGGCGTCGGCCAGCGCCAGCTGCGCGCTGCGCGTGGCCATCAGCGCCACGCGGCCCATGCTGCGCGTGGTCTTGCGGTTGTATTCGGGTGGCAGCTCGAAGGGTGCGGCCGGCGCACCGAGCCGCGTGTTCAGGCCCTTGTACCGGTCCCAGTCGGCCATGCGCTGCACGGCGTTGCGGCGCGAACGCAGCCGGTCCGACACGGTGGCCCAGTCGTTGCCGAGCGGGCTGATCGCGCCCGCCCCGGTGATGACGACACGCTTCATCAACCCAGCATCCCCCCATTGACCGAAATCGCCTGCCGCGTGATGTACGCGGCAGGCTCCGAGAACAGGAAGCCGACCAGCGCCGCCACTTCCTCCGGCCGGCCTACACGCCCGGCGGGCACCAGCTTCAGCGCTTCATCGAGGTAAGGCGTGTCGAGCATGTCGGTCTCGATCAGGCCCGGCACCACGCAGTTCACCGTGATGCCGCGGCTGGCCAGCTCCACCGCCAGCGCCTTGGTGGCGCCGATCAACCCGGCCTTGGCCGCGCTGTAGTTGGTCTGGCCGCGGTTGCCCATCAGCCCCGACACCGACGAGATCGTCACGATGCGCCCCGGCCGGCGCCGCCGCACCATCGGCAGCAAGAGCGGATTCAGCACGTTGTAGAAGGCGTCCAGGTTGGTCGCCATCACCTGGTCCCAGTCGTCACCACTCAGGGCGGCGAAGGTGCCGTCGCGCGTGATGCCGGCGTTGCAGACGGCGCCGTAGTAGGCGCCGTGGGCCTCGAGGTCGGCCTCGATCGCGGTGCGTGCCGCGTCGCGGTCGGCCACATCGAAACACAGCGCGCTGGCGCCGCCACCCAGTTCTGCGGCCAGCGCTTCGGCGGCCGGATTGCCGGGCCGGCCGTGCACCACCACGGCATAGCCGTCGGCCGCCAGCCGCTGGGCGATGGCACGGCCGATGCCGCGTGTCGAGCCGGTAACCAGAACACGCTCAGCCAAGCTCGCCTCCGGCCGGTTCGTAGACACTGATCTGGGCCTCGGCCAGCAGCCGCTCGCCGCCATGGATGCGGCAGCTGAACATGCCGACGCCGCTGTCGGCGATGAAGTCGCGCCGCGCCGTCACGCGCAGCGTGCTGCCGGCGGCAAAACCATCGCAGAAGCTCTCGTAGCGCCGCGTGCCCAGCAGGTAGCCCACCTGCACCGGCCGGCCGGCGGCCACCGCGCGGTGGCCGGACCAGGCCGCCACCGCCTGCGCCATCAGCTCGATGCCCACCCAGGACGGCATGGCCCCGTCGCGCACGAAACGGCCCTCGGCCGGAACCTCGGCATCGACGACCACGCCGTCGGCATCGGCCGTGACCAGCCGGTCGATCAGGCGGGCCGGCCCGCGGTGCGGAATGTGCTGTTCGATCATCTCGGGGTAACCGTGGCTCAGGCTGCCGACAGCAGCAGGCTGGCGTTGCTGCCACCGAACGCGAAGGAGTTGCTCAGCACGTGGCGCAACGGGCGCCCGAGCCGGCTGCCCGGTTCGGCCACCGTGAGCGCCGGCAACGCCGAATCGCGCCGGCTGTCCCACCAATGTGGCGGTAGCAGGCCCTGCGGATTGTCCACCAGCGCCAGCCAGGCCAGCACGGCCTCGATGGCGCCGGCCGCGCCGAGTGCATGCCCGGTGAGCGGCTTGGTGGAGCTGACCGGCACCGCCGGCCCCAGCACCGCCGCGACCGCCAGCGACTCCATCGCGTCGTTGTGCGGGGTGGCCGTGCCGTGCAGGTTCACGTAGTCGACGGCCGAGGCCGGCAGGCCGGCCCGCGCCAGGGCCTGTTGCATCGCGGCGATGGCGCCGCGGCCGTCCGGCGCCGGCGCCGACATGTGGTGGGCGTCACTCGATTCGCCCCAGCCCGCAAGCCGCACCGGCCCGGGCTCGCGGCTCATCAGGAACAGCGCCGCACCTTCGCCGAGGTTGATGCCGTCGCGCGAGGCCGAGAGCGGATTGCAGCGCGTGGCCGACACCGACTCCAGCGCCGAGAAGCCCGCCACCGTGAAGCGGCACAGCGCATCGGCGCCCCCGGCCACGACGGCATCGGCCAGCCCGGCGCGCAGCAGCCGCGCCCCGGCGGCCAGCGCCTTGGCCCCGGACGAGCAGGCGGTGGACACCACGGTGGCCGGGCCCGCGGCACCGCTGCGTGCCGCGACAAAAGCCGCGGTGGCGCCGAGTTCCTGCTGCAGATAGCCGTAGCCCGCAGGCCAGTGACCGTCGGCCCGCCGCCGCTGCACCGCCTGCTCGCCTTCGGGCAGGCCCGAGGTGCTGCCGCCGATCACCACCGCCACCCGGTGCGGCCCATGCCGCGCCACGGCCGCCGCCACCGCGGCCTCGATCGGCGCCAGCGCCGCGGCCGCGAGGGCGTTGCAGCGTGTGCGCTGCCACCAGGGTGCGTCGTCCAGGCTGGGCAAGGACGCGCTCACCGCGCCCAGCGGCAGCACACGCCCGGGGCTGAAACGGTCGCTGAAGACCAGCCCGCCGGCGGCATCGGCCGCGAACAGCGCGGGACGCAGCTTGTCCAGGCCCGCACCCAGTGCGCACACCGCGCCCACCGCATTCAGGAAGACCGAGGTCATGGTGTTCAGTGTGCAGCGGTGCCGCCGGTGCGCCCGGCCGCGGTGGGCAGGAACACCGTGGACAGTGCCACGACGGCCAGCAGGCCGATGGCCATGGTGAGACCGAAGTCGCGCAGCGCCGGCGTGCTCGACAGCGCCAGCAAACCGAAGGACAGCAGGGTGCTGGTGGCGCCCAGCACCACCGCCAGCCAGGCGCTGCCGTCGCCGCGGTGCTCGACGAGGAAGATGCCGTAGTCGACACCGACACCGAGCAGGATGATCAGCGCCAGCACGTTGAACAGCTGGAGCGGCAGGCCGAGCCAGCCCAGCACACCCAGGCAGACCAGGCAGGCCAGCAGGCTGGGCAGCCAGGCGCGCCAGGCGTCGGCGCCGAAGCGCCGCAGCAGCGCCAGGCCGACGACGACGAAACCCAGCGCCAGCAGGCCCGACATGGCCTGGCGGTAACGCGCCAGCAGCTCGCCGACACGGCCGACACGGTCGACCCACGACACCCCCGGCAGCCCTTCCGCAGCCGCGGCCAGCCGGGGCAGTTGCGCAAGGCCGCTCACGCCGCTGACACGCACCACGCTCACCAGGCCACCGTCGGCGCCGCGGCCCAGCCACAGGCTGCGCTGCGGGCCGGTGCCGGGCTGCGCGAGCCAGTCTTCCACCGTCAAGGGCACTGCGGCCCGCGGCGCCACCGGCCAGGCCTGGCCCAGGCGCTGCGCGAGCAGCGGCCGCAGGGCGTCTTCGGCGCGGGCGGCCAGGGCCGCGTCGGCCTGCTGCACATCGGGCGGCGGCACCCAGTCCGACACCGCCTGCCAGCCGCCCAGCACGCCGGCCTCGCGCAAGGGCGCCAGGGCCGCCAGCAGCGCGCGTTCGCGGCGCAGCAGCTCGGCCTCGTCGGCTGCCGACACCAGGAAGAAGGAGCCCGGCTCCGGCAGTTGCAGCAGCCGCTGCACCTGCTGCTGCTGCACCAGCAGGTCCGGTGGCACCGCCTGCAGCGCACGCAGGTCGTCACGCAGCTGCAGTTTCAGCAGGCCGGCCAGCACCAGCACCGCCGCCACGGCCCACAGCACACGCCCGCCGAGGCTGCGCGGCCACGCGGGCCGCCAGCGCAGGCTGCCGGCCACGCGCTCGGCCAGCGGCGTCATCGCCCGCGCCGGCCCGCACAGCGCCGGGAACCAGAACCAGACAGTCAGAAAGGCCGCCACCAGCCCCACGGAGGCGAACAACGCCATCTGCCGCAGGCCCGGAAACGGCACCAGCGCCATCACGGCATAGCCGAGCACGCTGGTGGCCAGCGCCAGCCGCAGGCCAGGGCCGAGGCGCGCCAGCAGCGTGGCTGGCGGCGTGGCGGGCTCGGCGGCGCGGCTGGCGAAGAAGTGGATGCCGAAGTCCTCGGCCACGCCGACCAGGCTGGCGCCGAAGATCACCGTGATCAGGTGGATCTCGCCAAACACCCAGACGGTGGCGGACAGGGCCACCGCCAGGCCCACCACCAGCGACAGCGCAACGCAGACGATGGGGCGCAGCGAGCGGAACCCCGCCCACACCAGCAGCAGCACCGCCGCCAGCGAGCCCCAGCCGATCACGTTGACCTCGGTGGCGCCGCGCGCCGCGGCCGCCTCGGCCAGCAGCGGCACGCCGGCCTGCAGGAACTGCAGCTCGCTGCCGGCAGCCCCACCCGCGGCATCGCGTGCAGCCTGCCCGGCCTGTTCCAGCGCCGCCGCCAGCGGACGTTCGCCGCTGAACGAAAACACCTCGCCGGGCACCTCGCGCGCCAGCATCACCCAGTGCCGGCCTTCGGCTTCGAGCACCAGCCGGCCGTCACGCGGGCGCAGCGGCTGGGACGCCAGCCGCGCCAGCCACCAGGCCGGCGCCAGGCCGAGCGGATCGGCCCGCCAGGCCTCGGGCGAGGCACTCAGGCCCGGCTGGAACAAGGTGGCCAGGGCCTGGTCGGCCAGCTCGGCCGCCGGGGTGTTGCGCAGCCGCTCGCGCTCGGTCGCGTCGAGCAGATGGCCGCGCCAGGGCTGCAGCGCCCGCAAGGTGCGCTCGATGTCGTCGGGCGCCGCCAGCGGGGCTTCGCGCAGCGCCGGCGCCGCCTTGCGCCAGGCCGCGTCGAAACGCTCGGCGGCCAGCGCCGCAGTGCCGGCATCGGCCGCGCCGACCAGCACCACGAGCTGCCGCGCCGCGCCTTCGGTGAGCTGGCGCGAGGCGCGTTCGGCATCGGGCTCGCGGTCGTCGTGCGGCAGCAGCGCGAACAGGTCGGTCTGCAGCCGGCCTTCGCGCCACACCTGCACCTGGTGCACGGCCACGAGCAGCACCAGGGCCAGCCACAGCCAGGGGCCCCAGCGCCGCCGGCCCGTGCGCGCCGGCGCCGTCATGAACCCGCCAGCAGCGCGCGCTCGGCCGCTGTGAGTTCGCCGCCGCTGCGCCAGCCGGCAAACGCCACGTGGGTGTCGTTGCCGTTGCGCTCCTCGATCTGCACCTGCTGCACAAAACGCTCGCCGTTGATCTCCACCTGCGCCAACTGCCGAGACAGCAGCGAGTCGATCGGCTTCAGGCGCAGCCGCCAGCCGGCATCGCCGAGCAGTTCTGCCTCGAGCCTGAACAGCGTGGCCAGCGCCTCCAGATCGGCCGCCACCAGCGCCAGCAGCAACGTGTTCACCGAGCGCAGCAGCGGCTCGTCGCGCAGCTGCGTGCGGCGCAGCAGGCGGCCGCTGGCATCGCGTGTGTCCAGCCGGTCGGGCGTGACCACCAGGGTCGAGACGAAGGGCCGGCGTGTCGTCCACAACACGCCGCCGCCGCGCACCACGACGAGCTCGCCGCTGGACTGCAGCGGGCCGTGGAAGCCCTCGACCCGGCGCGTCTGCACGAACTCGCCGCGCAGCAGCGTGGCATCGTTCATGCGGCGGCGCACGGCCTCGCGCCGTTCTGCGGCATCGGCCCAGGCCACGCCGGGCAGCGCCAGCGCGGCGGCCAGGCAGAGCTGGCGGCGCCTCATGCCGTGAACCCCAGCCGCGACAGCAGCACCGGTGGCGAGACGAACTGCATCTCGCGTGTCTTCAGGTCCACCGCGACATGCAGCGTGTGGGCGCGCGTCAGGCGCCGGCCGCTCGCGGCGTCGCTCAGCAGGTACTCGAAACGCAGCCGGTGCTCCCACTCGGTGATCGTGGCCTGCACCGCGACGCGCTGGTCGAAGGCCAGCGGCTGCACGTACTTGATGCCCAGCTCCACCACCGGCCAGGCATAACCCGCCTCGCGCATGCGGTAGTAGCCGAAGTCCAGCCGGTCCAGCAGTTCGCAGCGCGCCAGCTCCAGGTAGCGCACGTAGTGGCCGTGCCAGACGATGTCCATCGGGTCCAGGTCGTAGAAGGCCGGCTTCAGCTCGATCCGGCAGCTCAGTTCAGGCCGCGCCATGCTGCTCCTGGCTCGAAGAATGCGGGGCCGTCGTCGGCTGGCCCCAGAAGTCGAAGAAGTTGAACCACTCCAGCGGCGCCACCACCAGCACCGATTCGAGCAGCTCCACGTAGCGCCGCATCAGGCCTTCGATGACGGCCTGGCGCTGTGCCCGCGGCAACTGCACCGCCGGCGACAGCGTGCGCACCAACAGCCGGTGCCCACCGTCGGCCTGGCGGTGGCACAGCATCAGCACCAGCGGGCAACGCCACAAGCCCGCCAGCACGCAGGCGCCGGCCGGAAACGGCGCCGGCGCGCCGAGGAAGGGCAGCGTCACGGTCTTGCCGCCCTGCACCGGCACACGGTCGCCGACGATGGCGACCCAGCCGCCGCCTTCGACAAAAGGAGCCAGCCGCGCCGCCATCAGCGCGTCGACCTCGGTGACCTGCAGCAGCTCGATGCGCGAGTGCGGCTGCAGCCGCTTGAGCACCGCGTTGAACCGCGGCGCGTGCCGCGTGTGCACAAGCACCTTCAGCGCCACCGCGCCGTCGCGCTCGGCCAGCGCCTGGCACAGCTCCAGGCAGCCGACATGCGCGGTGACGATGACGCCGCCCATGCCGCCGCCTGGCAGGGCGCCGTCGCACTGCACACGCTCGAAGGGATAGCGCCCGCTGGCGGCCAGCAGCTTGTCGAGCAGCGCCTCGCCGAAGCTCGCGAAATGGCGCAGCACGGTGAGGCGGCCAGGTGTGCCTCCGATGGCGCCGTGCGCGGCCTCGATGCGCCGCAGGTAGTCCAGCGACGCGTGGCGCGCCCGCGGCTGGCGCAGCCAGGTCCACAGCACCACCGGCCACAGCAGCCCGCGGAACAACCGCCGGCCCAGGCAGGCATGCGCCCACCACAGCAGCCGGATGCCGGCCACCGAGGTGGTCTCGCCCAGGCTGGCCCAGTGTGCAGTGGCACTCATGCGGCGGCTCCGAACCGGCGCAGCAGCAGCCGCGGCGCGCGCCACAGCATGCCGAAGAACAGCCGCACGTGCATGGCCGTGATGCGCAGGTTGTCGCGGCCCATGCGGAAGTGCGAGACACCGTCCTGCGGGTAGCGCACCGGCGTGGGCCGGTTCACCAGCGGCACGCCGCGCCAGACCAGGTGCACCAGGATCTCGGTGTCGAAGTCCATGCGCTCGCCCAGCGGCTGCTCGTCGAGCAGCTCCCGGGTCGGCTCGAGCGGGTAGACGCGAAAGCCGCACATCGAGTCGCGCACCTGGAACGACAGCGTGTGCACCCAGACCCAGACATGCGTGAGCCAGCGGCCGACGCGCCGGCCCCAGGGCGCCGACGCGTCGTAGCGCGGCACGCCGCAGATCACGGCCCGCGGCTCGGCCCGCGCGGCCTGCAGGAAACCGGCGATCTCGGCAGGATCGTGCTGGCCGTCGGCGTCGATCTGCAGCGCGTGGCTGTGTCCGTGCCCCGCGGCATGGCGCAGCCCGGTCATCACCGCGGCTCCCTTGCCACGGTTGTGCGGCAGGCGCAGCACGGTGACGGCCGGCGGATCGGCCAGTGCGTTCAACCGCGCGGCCTGGCCGGCTTCGCTGCCGTCGTCGACGAGGATGCAGGTGTGGCCGTCCTGGCGCAGCCGCGCCACCAGGCGCTCGGCGCCCGCCGCGTGGTCGTAGACCGGCACGACGATGACCGGATCGAAGCGGATCAAGCGGATCCCCGCGCGCCTTCGGCCGGTTCGGTGAACTGCACCCGCCCGCTGGCATGCACGCCGAGCGGCGACTCGAAGCGGAACTGCAGGCGCCGCCGCGCGGCGTCCCATTGCAGCGTGAGCCGCAGCCGCAGCCCGGGCCGCACCGGCTGCTGGAACTTCAGCAACTCAAGCCGCACGGCTGACGGCGGCAGCCCGAAGGCCTCGCGCGCGGCCTCGATGGCCCAGTCGAGCTGCACCACGCCCGGCAGGATCGGCGCCCCCGGGAAGTGGCCCTCGAAGGCCAGCAGACAGGCCTCGACACTGCGCTCGGCCTCGGCCGAATCGACCTCACGGCGCAGCCAGCGCCAGGGCGCCGGCTCGTCGAACAGGCGGCGCAGCGCGGCTTCGGTGACCTTGCCCTGCGGGTTGACCGGCAAGGCCTCGACGACGCGCCAGAAACGCGGCACCGCGAGCCGCTCGATGTCGTCGCGCAGCGCCGCCCGCAGCGCCTGCGCCAGCGCCGCGCGGCCACCGTCCGCGGCGCGCAGCCGCTCCTGGCCGGCCGGGCTGGCGACGATGACGGCCGCCACCCGCGTGCCGCCCTGGCGGCTGATCGTCAGCGCCCGCGCCTCGGCCACCAGCGGCGAGGCCTTCAGCGCCCGCTCGACCGCGGTGAGCGACACGCGCCGTTCCTCGATCTTGACGATGCGGTCGCTGCGGCCGAGCAGCACGAAGTGGCCTTCGGCCTCGGCCCGCACCAGGTCGGCAGTCTCGAACCAGCCGTCGTCACCGAGAAAGGGTGAACGCACGCTCAGATGGCCGTCGTCGATGCGCAGCTGCACGCGCGGCAGCGGCGTCCAGCGGTCGCCCTCTGTGCCTTGGTGGGTGCGCTGGCGCCAGGCGATGCCGCCGGTTTCGGAGCTGCCGTAGATCTCGATCGGGGCCTGGCCCAGTTGCGCCGCCGCCTCCAGCGCGGCCTCCGGCGGCAGCGGCCCGCCCGAGGACAGCACGGCGCGCAGCACGCCCCGTGCCGCGGTCCAGTCGGCTTCGGGCGGCAGACGCCGCAGGTGCGCCGGGCTGCTTACGAGCAGCGCCGGCGCGGGGCCTGCACGGGCCGCGAAGTCTTCGAGGTAGATGCGCCGCGGCACGACGGTGCAGGCCCCCGCGGCCAGCGGCCACAGCACGACGAACAGCAGGCCGTAGATGTGCTGGTGCGAGACGGTGGACCAGACCTCCGGCGCCCGTTCACCCTCAAGCCCACCCGCCAGCCAGTCCCGCCCGTGCAGCCCCTGCTGCACCTCGACCTCGGCCTGCAGCTGGTGCAGGGCCTTGGCGATGGCCACCGGCTCGCCCGACGAGCCCGAGGTGTAGAGCAGCAGCTGCGTGGTCTGCAGGTCCAGCGGTTGGCGCGGCCGTGGCGGCGCAGCTTCCTGCGCCTGCAGGCCGCCGGGCAACTCGCCGGCCAGGCCGTCCACCTCGCCGGCAAGCCGGCGCAGCGTGTCGGCCTGGGCATCGGCCGGCAGCACGACGGCGACGCCGGCATGCCAGGCGCCGTACAGCGCGGCGGCGAACTCGAAGGCGTCGTCGTGCAGCAGTGCCCAGCGCCGGCCGCCAGCGGTCTCGAAGGCCGCCTGCCAGGCATCGACCCGGCGCAGCCAGTCGGCATGGGACAGCCGCAGGCCGGCACGCAGCGCCACCGGCCGCAACGGCTGCGCCTCGGTGCAGGCCAGCACCGGAAGATCGATCCAGGCACTCATCGCAGATCCGGAACCGTCAGACCCAATGCCGGCGCAGCCGACCCCGCAGCAGCCACTCGCCGGCGAACATCAGCCCGATCAGCCCATAGGACAGCAGGCCGTTGTACAGCGCCCAGACCTCGTCGCTGGCATACAGCGCGGTGGCCAGCGCCACCGTGCCGTTGAGGAGGAAAAACACGCACCAGGCCTGCGTGACATGGCGGGTATAGGCCACGCCGCCGGCCGGCAGCCGCGGTTCGCGCAGCCGCGCAATGCGCTCCACCACCGTCGGCGGCCGCCACAGCGACAGCGCGAACACCGCCAGCATCGCCGCGTTCACCGCCACCGGGTACAGCTTCAGCGGCAGCGGTGCATCACCCGCCAGCGCGGCCAGCGCCAGCGCCAGCCCGGCAAACAGGGCCAGGCGCAACTCCGCCGCCTGCGCGCCCCACAGCAGGCGCAGCGCCAGCACCAGCAGCAGCAGCAGCGCCACCCAGCGGGGCGACAGGTGCGTCAGCCCCAGGTACACCGCCAGCGGGTACAGCGCGAGCAGCACGCCCAGCACGGCGCCCGGCAGCTTCGGCATCAGGCCGGGGCCTCGTTGGCCATCAGCGTGTGCAGCGCGTCGACCACGTCCTGCACCGTGCGCACGGTCTTGAAGGTCTCGGGCTGCATGCGCCGGCCCACCAGCGGCTTGAGCTGCACGATGAGGTCGACGGCGTCGATGCTGTCGATGTCGAGGTCCTCGTACAGGCGGGACTCCGGCTGCACGGTGCTCGCGTCGATCTCGAAGTGCTCGACCATCAGCCGGCTCACGTGCTGGAAGATCTCGTCCTTGTTCATGCGGTCCTCCCCGCGGCCACGAAGGCGGCCAGGCTGGCCACGCTGGCGAAGTGCCGGCGGGTTTCGGCGCTGTCGGCGCTCATCGACAGGCCATAGCGCTTCTGCAGCGCCAGGCCCAGTTCGAGCGCGTCGATGGAATCCAGCCCCAGGCCATCGCCGAACAGCGGCGCCTGCGGGTCGATGCTCTCCGGCGTGATGTCCTCCAGGGACAGGGCCGAGACGATCAGCTCACGGATTTCGGTTTCCAGTTCGTCAAGCGCTTGCACGAGGCAGCTCCCTGGCAAAGTAATCTCGAAGGAATCGGGTCAGGCGGCGGGCCGCCAGCGTCGGGGGTGGATCGCCGGCGATGAAGCCGGCGATGGGGATGTCCTCGCGCACGTCGACGAAGAAGTGAACCCGCTGCCGGGACACCTGCCACCAGGGCGAACCCTTGGTCAGCACCGGCGGCTCGCTGCGGATCAGCACCGGCGTGATATCCAGCCCGCCGCGCACGGCGATGTTGGCCGCGCCGCGTTGCAACACCAGCGCGCCCGACAGCGGCGTGCGCGTGCCTTCCGGGAACACCAGCAGGTTGCTGCCACGCTGCACCGAGGCGATGGCCTCGTCGATGACCACCGCGCCGTCGCGGTTGCGGATGAAGCCGGCCGCCACCACCGCCCCGCGCGTGAAGGGGTTCAGCCACAGGCTGGACTTCACGATGCAGTCGGCATCCGGCACATGCGCCATCAGCAGCACCACGTCGATCAAGGTGGGGTGGTTGGCCAGCACCAGGCCACCGCGCCGCGCCAACCGCTGCGCGCCCTGCACTTCGAGCGTGATCAGCCCCAGGCCCTGCAGCGCGCCGACGAGGGCCACGAAGGCACGCCGGATCAGGCCACGCGCCAGGCGGTGGCGCCGCTGCCGGTCGCGCACGAACAGCACCAGCGCCGGCAGCGCGACAAAACGCAGCAGCAGGCCGCCCAGGCCGAACAGCGCAAAGGCCAGCGCCACGGCCAGCAGCCGCCAGGCCCGCGCGAAGAGTTCAGGCATCGCGGCTCCAGTGCCAGCACGCGGCGGCATCGGCCTGCCGCAGCGGCGCGGTGTCATCGGCCAGCCACCAGCGCAGCGGCGCCAGGCCCGCGGGCAGGTCTTGCGGAGCCTCGGTGGCGCCCGCTGCTTCGCGGCGCAGCCGCAGCCCCGGCTCGCCAGGCGAGGCCGGCCCGAGCCGCCAGGCCCAGGCGTACGACGCCGCGGGCTCGTCGGCAAACACACCGTAGGGCAGCGGCAGGGGCTCGTCGTAGCAGGCCAGCAGCACCTCGTCGGCGCCGTCGGCCAGCAAGGTGGCGGCCTCGACGACGCCGGCCGCCGCCGAGTGCGCGCCGGCCGCCACGCAGACCATGTTGCCGGTGTGTCCGCCGATGATCGAGAACATGGCGCCGATGCCGTTGTGCACCGAGGCCGCAAAGGCCGTCGGCGACAGGCCTTCGCCGGCGGCCAGCGACTCGATGGCCGTCAAGGCCCGATCGACGTCGCCATAGCGCGAGGCGAACACCAGCGGCAGCCCCTGCCGGCCCGCGCCGGCGCGTTCGGTGACATGGAAGACGGCGCGGCCCAGCCCGCTCAGGCGGCGGCGCGCCAGCGCCGGCACCGACGGCAAGGCCGGCACCTCGCCCGCGCCGGCGGGCAGCCAGGGCGCCCGCGCCCACGCGCGCCAGGACGCGTCGTCGCCGAGGCCGGCCGCCCAGGCCGACCAGCCACGCACCGCTACACGCAGATCCACGTCAGACGGCTCCGCCCGTCGTTGCGGCTTCGGGTCCTGTTCGAGTTCTCATCACTCCCTCTTTTTCCGGCCGCACGAAGCCTCAGCGCCGCCCGGCAATTCTAACGAGCGGCCTGCGTCGCAGAGGGTGCGGCGCTACACTCCCGGGCCGCATTTTTCACTTTGCCCACCCGCCGCCGTCGCGTGGTGCACACAGGGCACCGCCGGACCATGAGCAAGAAGGTCTTCATCCGCACCTTCGGCTGTCAGATGAACGAGTACGACTCGGACAAGATGGCCGACGTGCTCGCCGCCGCCCCAATCGGCGAACGCTACGAGCCGACCGACGACCCCGAGCAGGCCGACCTGATCCTGTTCAACACCTGCAGCGTGCGCGAAAAGGCGCAGGAAAAGGTGTTCTCCGACCTCGGCCGCGTCAAGCACCTGAAGAACAAGGGCGTGCTGATCGGCGTCGGCGGCTGCGTCGCCAGCCAGGAAGGCGCGGCCATCATCGAGCGCGCGCCGTACGTCGACATCGTGTTCGGCCCGCAGACCCTGCACCGGCTGCCGCAGATGATCGAGGCGCGCACCGCCGAGCGCCGGCCGCAGGTGGACATCAGCTTCCCGGAAATCGAGAAGTTCGACCACCTGCCGCCGGCCCGCGTGGAAGGCGCCTCGGCCTTCGTGTCGATCATGGAAGGCTGCAGCAAGTACTGCAGCTACTGCGTCGTGCCCTACACCCGCGGCGAAGAAGTGCACCGCCCGCTGGACGACGTGCTGATGGAAGTGGCTGGCCTGGCCGACCAGGGCGTGAAGGAAGTGACGCTGCTCGGGCAGAACGTCAACGCCTACCGCGGCCGCATGGGCGATACCGATGAGATCGCCGACTTCGCACTGCTGATCGAACTCGTGGCCGAGATCCCCGGCATCGAGCGCATCCGCTACACCACCAGCCACCCGAACGAGTTCACGCAGCGGCTGATCGACGTCTACGCGCGTGTGCCCAAGCTCGTGAGCCACCTGCACCTGCCGGTGCAGCACGGCGCAGACCGCATCCTGATGGCCATGAAGCGCGGCTACACCGCGATGGAATACAAGAGCACCATCCGCAAGCTGCGCGCGGTGCGCCCCGGCATCAGCATGAGCAGCGACTTCATCGTCGGCTTCCCCGGCGAGACCGAAGAAGACTTCGGCAAGATGATGAAGCTGATCGAGGACATCGGCTACGACTCCAGCTTCAGCTTCGTCTTCAGCGCCCGCCCCGGCACGCCGGCCGCGGCGCTGCACGACGACACGCCGCAGGCCGTGAAGCTCAAGCGGCTGCAGCACCTGCAGGCCACCATCGAAGCCAACGTGCGCCGCATCAGCGAAAGCCGCGTCGGCACGGTGCAGCGCATCCTGGTCGAAGGCCCGTCGAAGAAGAACCCGGCCGAGCTGATGGGTCGCACCGAGTGCAACCGCATCGTCAACTTCGACGCCGGCCCGAACGCGCAGCGGCTGATCGGTCAGATGCTGGACGTGCGCGTCACCGAGGCGCTGCCGCACTCGCTGCGCGGCACGCCGGTGGTCCTGGACGAGACGGTCGCGGCCTGAAAAGGTGTGAACGGGCCGGCTCAGCGGCCCGGCCCGAAGCCCCGCCACCACAGCGCGCCGGCCGTCGCCAGCACCATGCCGGCGTAGGTGGCCATGCGGCCGTCGCGGCCGAAGACGACCAGCCCGACCAGCACCATGAGCACCGCCGCCGCCGCCGCTGGCGCCGCCAGCCGCCACCAGCGCACCGCGGCCAGCCGGCGCCACCACAGCAGCTTGGCCAGGCCGGCGGCGATGCCGCCCAGCATCAGCGCGGGCAGGAACAGGTTGGCAAGATGCCAGAGGATTTGCAGGACGGCGTCTATCGGTGACATAGGACAGACATAGGACAGGGCGCCGCAGGCACGGCTCCTACAATTGTGGCGTGAGCGTCATCGCCCTCGGACTGAACCACACCACCGCGCCGCTGGACCTGCGCGGCCGGCTGGCGTTCGCGCCCGAGCAGACCGCGCCGGCGCTGCAGGCGCTGCGCCAGCAGCTGCAGCGCGCGGTGCCCGAAGCCGCGCTGGTCTCCACCTGCAACCGCACCGAGCTGTACGTGGCCAGCACCACGCCGGCCGGCGCGGCCGAGCTGGTGCGGCCGGCCGTCGAGTGGCTGGCCGGCCAGGGCGGCATCGCTGCCGCCGAGTTGCAGTCGCACAGCTACGTGATGGAAGACCGCGCTGCCGCGCGCCATGCCTTCCGCGTGGCCAGCGGGCTGGACAGCATGGTGCTGGGCGAGCCGCAGATCCTGGGCCAGATGAAGCAGGCCGTGCGCCTGGCCGACGAGGCCGGCACGCTGGGCACCACGCTGCACCAGCTGTTCCAGCGCAGCTTCTCGGTGGCCAAGGAAGTGCGCACCGCCACCGAGATCGGTGTGCACAGCGTCAGCATGGCCGCCGCGGCGGTGCGGCTGGCCTCGGAGATCTTCGAGGATCTGTCGCAGATCAAGGTGCTGTACGTCGGCGCCGGCGAGATGATCGAGCTGGCCGCCACGCACTTCGCGGCGCGCGCGCCGCGCAGCATTGCGCTGGCCAACCGCACGCTGGAGCGGGGCGAGAAGCTGGCCGCGCGCTTCGGCGGCGAGGCCATGCGCCTGGCCGACATGCCCGACCGCCTGCACGAGTTCGACGCCGTCGTCTCGTGCACCGCGAGCACGCTGCCCATCATCGGCCTGGGTGCCGTCGAACGTGCGCTGAAGGCGCGCAAGCGGCGCCCGATCTTCATGATCGACCTGGCCGTGCCGCGCGACATCGAACCCGAGGTCGCTCGCCTGGCCGACGTCTACCTCTACACCGTCGACGACCTGTCGACCCTGGTGCAGACCGCCAGCGACAAGCGCCAGGCCGCGGTGCAGCAGGCCGAGGTCATCATCGACGCCGGCGTCACGAGCTTTCTGCACTGGATGGACCAGCGCGCCGCGGTGCCGCTGATCCGCGCGCTCAACCGCCAGGCCGACGACTGGGCCGCGCTGGAGCTGGCGCGCGCGAAGAAGCTGCTGGCCCGCGGCGAGCCGGTCGAGCAGGTGCTGGAGGCGCTGTCGCGCGGGCTCACCAGCAAGATGCTGCACGGCACGCTGGCCGAGCTGCACGCCGCCGACGGCGCCGAGCGCACGCGGCTGGCCGACACCGTCTCGCGCCTGTTCCTGCGCTCCGGCCGCGGCGCGCCGGGCAGCGACACCGAAACCCGCTAGCGGCGCAGCCGGCGTCCGGCCGCGCCTGCACGGCGCGCCGGGCCCGGCCCTGCACCACCGGCCGTGCCTGTGCCCCTACCCCGATGAACCCCACCCTGCGCGACCGCTTCGGCCAGCTCGAGATGCGCCTCGCCGAGCTCGACGCCACGCTGGCCGACCCCACGGTGGCCAGCGACCTGAAGCGCTACCGCACGCTGCTGAAGGAGCAGAGCGAGGTGCAGTCGCTGGTGACGCTGTGGCGCGCCTACCGCCAGCGCGAGGCCGACCTTGCCGCAGCACGCGAGCTGGCCTCGGACGGCGACGCCGAGATGGCCGCGATGGCCGCCGAGGAGATCGCCGAGGCCAGTGCCGAGCTCGACCGGCTGCACGCCGAGATGCAGACCGCGCTGCTGCCGAAGGACCCGGACGACGAGCGGCCCGCCTTCCTGGAGATCCGCGCCGGCACCGGCGGCGACGAGAGCGCGCTCTTCGCCGGCGACCTGGCCCGCATGTACCTGCGCTTCTGCGAACGCCAGGGCTGGCGCACCGAGATCCTGTCGGCCAACGAGGCCGAGCTGGGGGGCTACAAGGAACTCGTCGTGCGTGTGGAAGGCGACGCCGTCTACGGCCGCCTGCGCTTCGAGAGCGGCGGCCACCGCGTGCAACGCGTGCCAGCCACCGAAAGCCAGGGCCGCATCCACACCAGCGCCTGCACGGTGGCGGTGATGCCCGAGCCCGACGAGGCCGAGGAGATCACGCTCAACCCGGCCGAGCTGCGCATCGACACCTTCCGCGCCAGCGGGGCCGGTGGCCAGCACGTGAACAAGACCGACAGCGCCATCCGCATCACCCACCTGCCCACCGGGCTGGTGGCCGAGTGCCAGGACGACCGCAGCCAGCACCGCAACAAGGCCAAGGCCATGGCCGTGCTGCAGGCGCGGCTGCGCGACAAGGAAAACAGCGAGCGCGCCGCGAAAGAGGCCGCCACGCGCAAGGGCCTGATCGGCAGCGGCGACCGCAGCGACCGCATCCGCACCTACAACTTCCCGCAGGGCCGGCTCACCGACCACCGCATCAACCTCACGCTGTACAAGCTGCAGCAGGTGATGGACGGCGACCTGGGCGATGTGGTCGAGGCGCTGGTCGCGGCGCGCGCCGCTGAACAGCTCGCGGCGTTGGAGGGCGGCGGCGCGTGAACCCCGGCATGAGCCCCACCGTGGCCGGCGTGCTGGCCGAGGCGCGCCGCCTGGGCGTGGACCGGCTCGACGCGCAGCTGCTGCTGTCGGCCCTGCTCGGCCGGCCGCGCAGCTGGCTGATCGCACACGACGACCATGTGCTCGAACCGGCCCAGGCCGCGCAGCTGGCGCGGTCGCTGCAGCAGCGCGCCCAGGGCGTGCCGCTGTCCTACCTGAGCGGCGAGCACAGCTTCTGCGGCCTGCTGCTGAAGGTCGGCCCCGGCGTGCTGGTCCCCCGCCCCGAAACCGAAGGCCTGGTGGAGTGGGCCAGGGAACAGCTCGGCGCCGCCACGCCGCGCGTGCTCGACCTCGGCACCGGCAGCGGCGCCATCGCACTGGCCTTGAAGGCCGCCTGCCCAGCCGCGCAGCTGGTGGCGGTGGACCGCAGCGCCGAGGCCCTGGCCATCGCGCAGGCCAACGGCCAACGGCTGGGCCTGGCGGTGGACTGGCGCGCCGGCGACTGGTGGGCGCCGGTGGCCGGCGAGACCTTCGACCTGGTCGTCTCCAACCCGCCCTACATCGCCGAGGGCGACCCGCACCTGCCGGCGCTGCGCCACGAACCGAGCACCGCGCTGGTGGCCGGGCCACAGGGCCTGGACGACCTGCACCGCATCGTCGCCGGTGCGCCGGCCCATCTGCGGCCCGGTGGCTGGCTGCTGCTGGAACACGGCCACGACCAGGGGCCGGCGGTACGGGCACTGCTGGCCGCCGCCGGCTTCGAGGCCGCGAGCACCCGCCCCGACCTCGCCGGCATGGACCGCTGCAGCGGTGGCCGTCTGCCGGCCGGCACGGCCCGCGGCCTGCGCTGACTTTCGGCCGGCGCTACGATGCCGGCCTGTTCTTCCGCACCCCAGCAGGCAAAGCCATGAGCGACGTTCAGCAGCGCATCGACGAGATGGTCAAGGGCCACAAGGTCATGCTCTTCATGAAGGGCACGGCCCAGTTCCCGCAGTGCGGCTTCTCGGGCCGCGCGATCCAGATCCTGAAGGCTTCGGGCGCAACCGGCGTCAGCACCTTCAACGTGCTGGAAGACGACGCCGTGCGCCAGGGCATCAAGGACTACGCGAACTGGCCGACCATCCCGCAGCTGTACGTGAACGGCGAGTTCGTGGGCGGCTCGGACATCATGATGGAGATGTACCAGTCCGGCGAGCTGCAGCAGCTGCTCGCGAAGGGCTGAGGTGACCTCGCTCCCGCCCACCCGCCTGGTGGTGGGCCTGAGCGGCGCCACCGGCGCGCTGTACGGCGTGACGCTGCTGAAGCGTGCGCGGGAGCTGGGCGTCGAAACCCACCTGGTCGCCACGCCGGCCGGCCTGCTGAACGTGCACCACGAGCTGGGCATGGACCGCAAGGCGCTGGAGGCCCTGGCCGACCGCGCCTACGCGCCGGGTGAGGTCGGCGCCTGCATTGCCAGCGGCAGCTTCGACACCGCGGCGATGGTCGTCGCGCCCTGCTCGATGAAGTCACTGGCCGCCATCGCGCACGGGCTGTCGGACAACCTGCTCACCCGCGCCGCCGACGTCACGCTGAAGGAGCGCCGCCGCCTGGTGCTGATGGTGCGCGAGACGCCCTTCAACCTGGCCCACCTGCGCAACATGACGGCCGTCACCGAGATGGGCGGCATCGTCTACCCGCCGCTGCCGGCCTTCTACCTGAAGCCCGAGAGCATCGACGAGATGGTTGCCGACGGCGTGGAGCGCGTGCTGGCGCTGGCCGGCATTGCCGGGGCGGCGCCAGGAACCTGGCGCGGACTCTGAGCCTCAGCCGGCCGACACATCCCATTGGCGGCGCGCGCCGAACACCAGCCGTGGGTACTCGGCGCGGCCCCGGCTGCCGTTGTAGCGGCCCAGCGCCATGAACAGATCGCCCTTCTCGCGGTCGAGGTAGTGGCGCAGGATCACGCAGCCGAAGCGCAGGTTGGTCTGCAGGTGGAACAGGCGGCTGGCGTCGCCGTCGCCGATCAGCCGTGCCCAGAACGGCATCACCTGCATGTAACCGCGCGCGCCGGCGCTGCTGATGGCGTACTTGCGGAAACCGCTCTCGACCTGGATCAGGCCCAGCACCAGCGCCGTCTCGAGGCCGGCGCGCCGGCTTTCGTACCAGACGGTCTGCAGGAACTCCACCCGGGTGTGGTGGTCGGCCTTGCGCCGCTTGAGCCGCTCGCTGACGGCGCCCAGCCAGCGCAGGTGCGCCAGCCGCGCCTCGGTGTCGGTGAAGCTGGGTTTGGGCGGTGCCGACTGCGCCACCGCAGCGGCCAGCGCCCCGCGCACCGAGTCGGACAGCGGCTCCTCGACCTGCGCACCGGCCCGCGCGACCGGCGGCAGCGCACTGGCGGCGGCGCCGACCAGCAGCGCACGCCGCGCCAGCGTCATGCGGCCAGGCGCGCCTTCACGCTGGCCACCACCTCGGCCAGCGGCACCGGCGTCGCGGCGGCCTCGCGGCGGCCCTGCACTTCCAGCGCACCGGCCTTCAGCGCGCGGTCGGAGATGACCACGCGCAGCGGCACGCCGATCAGTTCCCAGTCGGCGAACATCGCGCCGGGGCGCTCGCCACGGTCGTCGAGCACCACGTCGATGCCGGCGGCAGCGAGCTCGTCGTGCAACTGCTCGGCCGCGGCCTTGACCTCGGCGTTGCGGTCCATGCCGATGGGGCAGATCACGCAGGCAAAAGGCGCGATGGCCGCCGGCCAGACCATGCCGCGTTCGTCGTGGTTCTGCTCGACGGCCGCACCCAGGATGCGCGTGACACCGATGCCGTAGCAACCCATCTCGAAGGGCTGCGGCTTGCCGTTTTCGTCCAGGAAGCTCGCGCCCATCGGCTCGCTGTACTTCTTGGTGCCGAGGTAGAACACGTGGCCGACCTCGATGCCGCGCTGGATGGCGAGCACGCCCTGGCCGTCGGGGCTGGGATCGCCGACGACGACGTTGCGGATGTCGGCCACGAGATCGGGCTCGGGCAGATCGCGGCCCCAGTTGACGCCGGTGAAGTGGAAATCGGCCTCGTTGGCGCCGCAGACGAAGTCGGCCATGGCCGCCACGGTGCGGTCGGCGACGATCTTCACCGGCTTCTTCAGCGCGATCGGGCCCAGGTAGCCCGGCTTGCAGCCGAAGTGGTCCTCGATCTCGGCCACGGTGGCGAAACGGAAGCCGTCCTTCAGGCCCGGCAGCTTGCCAGCCTTGATCTCGTTGAGCTGGTGGTCGCCGCGCACCAGCAGCAGCCACACCGTGCTCTTCAGGATGTCGCCGGCCTCGTCCTTCTCGTCGGTGGCCAGCACCAGCGACTTGACGGTCTGCGCCAGCGGCAAGCCCAGCAGCGCGGCCACGTCCTCGCAGGTGCTCTTGCCCGGCGTGGGTGTCTTGGCCAGCGCCAGCGCCGCGGCCGCGCGCGGCGCGGCGGGTGCCAGCGCCTCGGCCAGCTCGATGTTGGCGGCGTAGTCGCTCGTGGGGCTGTAGACGATGGCGTCCTCGCCCGTCTCGGCGATCACCTGGAACTCGTGCGAGGCGTCACCGCCGATGGCGCCGGTGTCGGCCGCCACGGCGCGGTACTGCAGGCCGAAGCGGTCGAAGATGCGCTTGTAGGCCTCGAACATGGTCTGGTAGCTCTTCAGCGCGCCTTCCTTGTCACGGTCGAAGGAATAGGCGTCCTTCATCGTGAACTCGCGGCCGCGCATCACGCCGAAGCGCGGGCGGCGCTCGTCGCGGAACTTGGTCTGGATGTGGAAGAAGTTGCGCGGCAGCTGCTTGTAGCTGCGCAGCTCCTGGCGCGCGATGTCTGTGACCACCTCTTCGCTGGTGGGCTGGATGACGAAGTCGCGCTGGTGGCGGTCCTTCACGCGCAGCAGTTCCGGGCCGTAGGCCTGGAAGCGGCCGGTTTCCATCCACAGTTCGGCCGGCTGCACCACCGGCATCAGCAGTTCCACCGCGCCGGCACGCACCATCTCTTCGCGGATGATGGCCTCGACCTTGCGGATGACGCGCAAGCCGAGTGGCATGTAGTTGTAGATGCCGGCGCCGAGCCGCTTGATGAAGCCGGCGCGCATCATCAGCTTGTGGCTGACGATTTCCGCGTCGGCGGGCGCTTCTTTGAGCGTTGAGATGAAGGTCTGGCTGGCTTTCATGGGTGCAGGCTCGTCGACCGGGCCTGCCGCCTCAAGGCCCATCCGTCCATTCGATGACGGAGCCGAAGTCCCCAAGCCGGCTGGTGCGGGTTTCCGTGGGAACGGCCCGGCACCGGCCCGGTGCAATAATGAAATCAGTCACAAATCGAGGTTGATTATGCTCGACCGGGACGGCTTCAGGCCCAACGTCGGCATCGTCCTTTTGAACGCACGGAACCAGGTGTTCTGGGGCAAACGGCTCCGCACCCATTCCTGGCAGTTCCCACAGGGCGGCATCAAGCACGGCGAATCGCCGGAGCAGGCGATGTTCCGCGAGCTGCACGAAGAGGTGGGCCTGCGGGCCGAACACGTGCAGATCGTCGGCCGCACCCGCGACTGGCTGCGCTACGAGGTGCCCGAGCACTTCATCCGCAAGGACGCCCGCGGCCACTACCGCGGCCAGAAGCAGATCTGGTTCCTGCTGCGGCTGCTGGGCCGCGACAGCGACATGAACCTGCGTGCCACCGACCACCCGGAGTTCGACGCCTGGCGATGGAACGACTACTGGGTGCCGCTGGAAATGGTCATCGAGTTCAAGCGCGGCGTCTACGAGATGGCGCTGACCGAGCTGGCGCGCTTCCTGCCCCGCACCAACCACCACAACCGTTACCTGCGCTCGGGCCTGCGCGGGCCACGCCACGAGTCCGACACCCGGCCGCAGCCGCTGCGCGACGATTCCGGCTTCGGCGCCGAGCCCGGCCCCGAGGTCGACGCGCGCGACAGCGCGCATTGAGCCCGGGCTCCGCGCGGACTCAGCCCGTGATCACCAGGTTCGTGCGGTGCACGAGCTCGGGTTCGTTGGCGTAGCCCAGCAGCGCCTCGATCTGCGACGAGGCCTTGCGCGCGATCAGCCGCGTCTCGGCGGCCGAGTAGTTGGCCAGGCCGCGCGCGATCTCCGCGCCCTCGGGCGTGCGCACCGCGATCACGTCGCCGCGCACGAAGTCGCCCTCGACCGCCGTCACGCCGATCGGCAGCAGGCTCTTGCCCTCGTCGCGCAGCTTGGCCACGGCACCGGCGTCCACCCGCACCGCGCCGCGCAGCTGCAGGTGGTCGACCATCCAGCGCTTGCGTGCCGTGTGTTTGGGCGTGCCGGCCACCAGCGCCGTGCCGATGGCCTCGCCGGCGGCCAGACGCAGCAGCACGTCGGGCTCGCGGCCCCAGGCGATGACCGTGCTGGTGCCACTGCCGGCAGCGCGCTTGGCGGCGAGGATCTTGGTCAACATGCCGCCGCGGCCCAGCGCACTGCCGGCGCCGCCGGCCATCGCCTCGAGCGCCGGATCGCCGGCCGTGGCCCGGTCGATGAAGCGCGCATCCGGCTGCTTGCGCGGGTCGGCCGCGTACAGCCCGCGCTGGTCGGTCAGGATCACGTAGGCGTCGGCGTCGACCAGGTTGGCCACCAGCGCGCCCAGGGTGTCGTTGTCGCCGAACTTGATCTCGTCGGTGACCACGGTGTCGTTTTCGTTGATCACCGGAATCACGTTCAGCGCCAGCAGCGTCAGCAGCGTCGAACGGGCGTTCAGGTAGCGCTCGCGGTCGGCCATGTCGGCGTGTGTCAGCAGCACCTGCGCGCTGGCCATGCCGTGCTGCGACAGCCGCGTCTCGTACATCTGCGCCAGGCCCATCTGGCCCACGGCGGCGGCGGCCTGCAGCTCGTGCAGCTCCTTGGGCCGGCTGGCCCAGCCCAGGCGCTTCATGCCTTCGGCGATGGCGCCGCTGGACACCATCACCAGCTCGCGGCCCTCGCGCGCCAGCGTGGCGAGTTGCCGCGCCCAGTTGCCGATGGCCTCGGCGTCGACACCCCGGCCTTCGTTGGTGACGAGGCTGGAGCCGACCTTGACGACGATGCGGCGCGCACGCGCCAGCACGCTCACGGCGTGGCTCCGTCTTCCCCGTCGAAACGCAGATCCGGCGCCGGGGCCGGTGGCGGCAGCTGCTCGGCCACGAAGTTCTGGATCTTCTCCAGCAGCGGCTGCAACCCGTCGCGCGCCAGCGCCGAGATCGCGAACACCGGGCCTTTCCAGCGCAGGCGCCGCACGTAATCCTTCACCCGCGCCTCGCGCTCTTCTTCCGGCACCATGTCGAGCTTGTTGAAGACCAGCCAGCGCGGCTTGGCGTGCAGCTTGGGGTCGTACTTCTTCAGCTCGGCGACGATGGCCTTGGCCTGCACCACCGGATCGACACCTTCGTCGAAGGGCGCCGCGTCGACGATGTGCAGCAACAGCCGCGTGCGCTGCAGATGGCGCAGGAACTGGTGGCCGAGGCCGGCGCCTTCGCTGGCGCCTTCGATCAGGCCCGGGATGTCGGCGACGACAAAGCTGCGCTCCGGCCCCACGCGCACCACACCCAGATTCGGATGCAGCGTCGTGAAGGGGTAGTCGGCGATCTTTGGCCGCGCGTTGCTGACGGCGGCGATGAAGGTGCTCTTGCCGGCGTTGGGCATGCCGAGCAGGCCCACGTCGGCCAGCACCCGCAACTCGAGCTGCAGCTTGAAGCCCTCGCCGGGCCAGCCCGGCGTCTTCTGGCGCGGACTGCGGTTGGTGCTGCTCTTGAAGTGCAGGTTGCCGAAGCCGCCGTCGCCGCCCTTGGCCAGGCAGATGCGCTGGCCGTGTTCGAGCAGTTCGGCCATCACCTCGCCGGTTTCGGCGTTGCGGATGATGGTGCCGACCGGCATCCGCATCTCGATGTCGGCACCGGCGGCGCCGAACTGGTCAGAACCGCGGCCGGGCTCGCCGTTCTTCGCGTCGAAGCGGCGCGTGTAGCGGTAGTCGATCAGCGTGTTGATGTTCTGGTCGGCGGCCGCGAACACACTGCCGCCACGCCCGCCGTCGCCGCCGTTCGGGCCGCCAAACGGGATGAACTTCTCGCGCCGGAAGCTGACGCAGCCGGCACCGCCATGGCCGGCCGAGATGTCGATCGTGGCTTCGTCGAAGAACTTCATGCTCGGACCCCCAATGAAGAAGCCCCGGCGGGCCGGGGCTTCATGACGGCGGCAGCTGCCGCGTCCGGCCGATCAGGCCGGCTTGACGGTGACCGTCTGGCGGTTCAGCGCGCCCTTGACCTCGAAACCGACCGCGCCGTCGACCAGCGCAAACAGCGTGTGGTCACGGCCCATGCCGACGCCGGGACCGGCGTGGAACTTGGTGCCGCGCTGGCGCACGATGATGGCGCCGGCGCTGACGGCCTGGCCGCCGAACACCTTGACGCCGAGCATCTTCGGCTGCGAGTCGCGGCCGTTGCGGGTTGAGCCGCCGCCCTTTTTCTGTGCCATGGTGTCGGCTCCTTAACCGTTGATCGAGCCGATTTCCAGCTCGGTGTAGGTCTGGCGGTGGCCGCCGTGCTTCTGATAGTGCTTGCGGCGACGCATCTTGAAGATGCGCACCTTGTCGTGCTTGCCGTGCGCCACGACCGTGGCTTTCACGCTGGCACCCGCGACCCAGGGCGCGCCGACCTTCAACTCGCTGCCGCTACCGACGGCGAGCACCTGGTCGAGAACGACTTCCTGGCCCACGTCCGCAGCAATCTGTTCTACCTTGATCTTTTCGCCGGCAGCAACCTTGTATTGCTTGCCACCGGTTTTTACGACCGCGTACATGTGGAGGACCTTTCTCGAAAACGAAACTCCGCACCGCAAACGCCAGCCGGCCACCCAAGGGGACACAGCAACACGCCGCGCGCGCGAAGCCTTCCAGTATAGCAGTTTCAAGCCGCCGTGTCCGGGCTGCCGAGCGGGCTGCGGGCCCGGGCCGTGTCTGGTTGTGACCCGCTTCCTATAATCTCCGCCGTCTGCTCCAGCGCCCTTCCGTGCTCAACGCCACTGCCGCCGCCCCTGCCGTCGCCGATCCGCTGGACGAGGCGATGCAGCATGTCGATGAAGTCATCCGGGCGCGGCTGGCCTCGCGAGTGGCGCTCGTCAACCAGATCTCCGGCTACATCATCGGCGCCGGCGGCAAGCGCATCCGGCCCAAGCTGGTGCTGCTGTTCGCCGAGGCGCTGGGCTTCGACGGCCCCGAGCGTTTCGAGCTCGCCGCCATCGTCGAGTTCATCCACACCGCCACGCTGCTGCACGACGACGTCGTCGACGAATCCTCATTGCGTCGCGGCCGCGCCACAGCCAACGCGATGTTCGGCAACGCCGCCAGCGTGCTGGTCGGCGACTTCCTGTACTCCCGCGCCTTCCAGATGATGGTGTCGGTGAACCGCATGCGCGTGCTGCAGGTGCTGGCCGACGCCACCAACGTGATCGCCGAAGGCGAGGTGCTGCAGCTGATGAACATGCACGACCCCGACCTCGCGGTCGAGGACTACCTGCAGGTCATCCGCTTCAAGACGGCCAAGCTGTTCGAGGCCAGTGCGCGGCTCGGCGCCGTGCTGGCCGATGCCAGCCCGGAGGTCGAGGAAGCCTGCGCGGCCTACGGCCGCTCGCTGGGCACCGCCTTCCAGCTCGTCGACGACCTGCTCGATTACGAAGGCGACAGCCAGGCGCTCGGCAAGAACGTCGGCGACGACCTGCGCGAGGGCAAGCCGACGCTGCCGCTGCTGGTGGCGATGGCGCGCGCACCCGAGGCCGACCGGCTGCTGGTGCGCGACGCCATCGAACACGGCGGCGGTTCGCGGCTGGCCGAGGTGCTGGACGTGGTGCGCCGCACCGGTGCGCTGGCCGCCACGCGCGAGGCCGCCGAAACCGAGGCGGCCGAGGCGCGTCGCATGTTGTCGACACTGCCGCCATCGAGAGCCCGCGAGGCTCTGCTAGAATTCTCGGTTCGGGCGGTAGCGAGGTCGTCCTGACACCCACCAGCACACCCGCTGGCAGGTGCGCAGAAAGATCGGCGCCGTTTCCGAGATTCCGGCTCACACAGCCCTTCTGGGTGCTGACGTGGGCCGCATCGGGGTGTAGCTTAGCCTGGTAGAGCGCTACGTTCGGGACGTAGAGGCCGGAGGTTCGAATCCTCTCACCCCGACCAGATTCTTTCGCCGTCGACCGGTCCGCCCCGCAGGGGCGTTGAACAGGGGAGCCGACGGCGCCGCGGGCGGCTCCGCGTTTACACCCCACCCCTGATCGGCGATGATGCCGGGATCGCATCGACATCCCCTGCCCGCCGCCGATGGCTGCTGAAACGCTGGTCGAACCACCTCCGTCGTCGCTCACCGGCGTCGCCCGTGTCCTCGTCAATGCCGGCAAGCTGACAGCCAAGGCCGCCGAAGAGCACGCCAAGAGCGCGCGTGACCGCAAGGTGAGCTTCGTCGCCGCGGTGATCGGCGCCAACGCGATCAAGTCCGACGATCTCGCGCACACGCTGGCCAGTGCGCTGGCACTGCCGCTGCTTGATCTGAACGCGGCCGATCCGCAGAAGCTGCCGCGCGGCCTGGTCGACGCGAAGATCACCAACCAGTACCAGCTTGTGGTGCTGGGCAAGCGCGGCAACCGGCTGTTCATCGGCGCCTCCGACCCCACCGACCAGGAAGCCGTCGAGCGCATCAAGTTCGCCACGCAGCTGCAGCCCGAGTGGGTGATCGTCGAGCACGACAAGCTCACGCGCCAGCTCGAGAGCCAGGGCGCCAGCGCCAGCGAGGTGCTGGAGTCGATGTCCAGCGGCGACTTCGATTTCGACGTCACCGAAGAAGACACCACCCAGGCCGAAAGCCAGGAAGTCACCACCGACGTCGAGGACGCGCCGGTCGTGCGCTTCCTGCAGAAGATGCTGATCGACGCGATCAACGCGCGCGCCTCCGACCTGCACTTCGAACCTTACGAGTACAACTACCGCGTCCGTTTCCGCATCGACGGCGAACTGCGCGAGATCACCCAGCCGCCGATCGCGATCAAGGACAAGCTGGCCTCGCGCATCAAGGTCATCTCGCGCATGGACATCGCCGAGAAGCGTGTGCCGCAAGACGGCCGCATGAAGCTGAAGTTCGGCAACAAGGCCATCGACTTCCGCGTCAGCACGCTGCCCACGCTGTTCGGCGAGAAGGTCGTGATCCGGATCCTCGACCCTTCCAGCGCCAAGCTGGGCATCGAGGCGCTGGGCTACGAGAAGATGGAGAAGGACCGCCTGATGGCGGCCATCCAGCGGCCCTACGGCATGGTGCTGGTCACCGGCCCCACCGGCTCGGGCAAGACGGTGTCGCTCTACACCTGCCTGAACATCCTGAACCAGCCCGGCGTCAACATCGCCACGGTCGAGGATCCAGCGGAAATCAACCTGCCCGGCATCAACCAGGTCAACGTCAACGACAAGGCGGGCCTCACCTTCGCCGCGGCGCTGAAGTCCTTCCTGCGCCAGGATCCGGACATCATCATGGTCGGCGAAATCCGCGACCTGGAGACCGCCGACATCGCCATCAAGGCCGCGCAGACCGGCCACATGGTGATGAGCACGCTGCACACGAACGATGGCCCGACCACGCTGACCCGCCTGATGAACATGGGCGTGGCGCCGTTCAACATCGCGTCGAGCGTGCTGCTGATCACCGCACAGCGCCTGGCGCGCAAGCTCTGCGAAAACTGCAAGAAGCCGGCGGACTACCCGCGCGAGAGCCTGCTGAAGGCCGGCTTCAAACCCGAAGACCTGGACGGCAACTGGAAGCCGTACCGCGCCGTCGGCTGCACTTCGTGCACAAATGGTTACCGCGGACGGGTCGGCATCTACCAGGTGATGCCGATAACGGAGGCGATCCAGCGCATCATCCTGACCCAGGGCACGGCGCTGGACATCGCCAAGCAGGCCGAGGCCGAGGGTGTGCGCGATCTGCGCCAGTCCGGCCTCGTCAAGGTCCGTGCCGGTGTCACCACCCTCGAGGAAGTGATCACCGTCACCAACGAGTGACACACCGTCCCGAACCCGCCATTCCCGTCATCCGAACCGAGCGCCCATGGCCACAGCAGCCTCCGCCCTGAAAGCCCCGAAGGAACTGATCTTCGAGTGGGAGGGCAAGGACAAGAACGGCAAAGTCGTCCGCGGCGAGATGCGCGCGGGCGGCGAAGCGGTCGTCAACGCCAGCCTGCGCCGCCAGGGCGTGCTGGTCACGCGCGTGCGCAAGCGGCGCACCAGCGGCGGCAAGTCGATCAAGCAGAAGGACATCGCGATCTTCACGCGCCAGCTGGCGACGATGATGAAGGCCGGCGTGCCGCTGCTGCAGGCCTTCGACATCGTCGCGCGCGGCGCGACCAACCCGCGGCTGACCAAGCTGCTGACCGACATCCGCTCCGACGTCGAGACCGGCACCAGCCTGTCGAGTGCCTTCCGCAAGCACCCGATGCACTTCGACGCGCTGTACTGCAACCTCGTCGAGGCCGGCGAGGCGGGCGGCATCCTGGAGCAGCTGCTGGACCGGCTGGCGATCTACCAGGAAAAGACGCTGGCCATCAAGCAGAAGATCAAGTCGGCGCTGATGTACCCGATCGCGGTCATCGTCGTCGCCTTCGTCGTGCTGACGGTGATCATGCTGTTCGTGATCCCGGCCTTCGAAGACGTGTTCAAGAGCTTCGGCGGCGAGCTGCCCCTGCCCACGCAGATCGTCATCGACATGTCGAAGTTCTTCGTGCAGTGGTGGTGGCTGATGGCCATCATCATCGGCGGCGGCACCTTCTTCTTCTTCCAGAGCTGGAAACGCTCCGAGAAGATGCAGCACTTCATGGACCGGCTGCTGCTGCGCGTTCCGGTGTTCGGCGACCTGATCAACAAGTCGGTCATCGCCCGCTGGACGCGCACGCTGTCGACCATGTTCGCCGCCGGCGTGCCGCTGGTTGAGGCGCTCGATTCGGTCGGTGGCGCCTCGGGCAACGCGGTCTATGCCATCGCCACCGAGCAGATCCAGCGCGACGTCTCTACCGGCTCGGCGCTGACCACCTCGATGACCTCCACCGGCGTGTTCCCGACCATGGTGCTGCAGATGGCGGCCATCGGCGAGGAATCGGGTTCGCTCGACCACATGCTGGCCAAGGCCGCCGAGTTCTACGAGGACGAGGTCGACGAGATGGTCAAGGGGCTTTCCAGCCTGATGGAGCCCTTCATCATCGTGATCCTGGGTGTGCTGATCGGCGGCATCGTGGTGTCGATGTACCTGCCGATCTTCAAGCTCGGCGCGGTGGTCTGACGCGCCCCGCCTCGTGCCCGATTTCCTGAACCAGGTTCCGCTGGACCTGCTGCTGTCGCCATGGGCGATGGCGGTACTGGGCCTGGCGGTTGGCAGCTTCCTCAACGTCGTCGTGCACCGCATGCCGCTGATGCTCGAGCGGCAGTGGTGGGGCGATGTCGCCGCCCAGCTCGGCGACGCCGATTCGTACCGGCGGATCTTCGGCCATGCCGCGCCGGAGCGGCTGGTGCTGGCCTCGACCTCGCTCGAGAAGACACTGGCCGACACCCCGCCGCTCGGCCTGGCACGGCCGCGCTCGCGCTGCCCGTCCTGCGGCCACCGCATCCGCTGGTACGAGAACATTCCCGTGCTCAGCTGGCTCGCGCTGCGCGGCCGCTGCTCGGCCTGCAAGACGCGCATCTCGCTGCGCTACCCGCTGGTGGAGATCGCCACGGCGGCGCTGTTCGCCGCGCTGGCCTGGGTGACCGGGCCGCAGCCGGCGCTGCTGCTGCTGGTGGGCGCCGCCGCCACGCTGCTGGCGCTGTCGCTGATCGACTGGGACACCACGGTGCTGCCCGACGCGCTGACGCTGCCTTTGCTCTGGGCCGGCATCGCCGCCGCGGCGCTGGGCTGGCTGCCGGGGCTGCCGCTGGCGCAGTCGGTGGCCGGCGCAGCGGCGGGTTACCTGTCGCTGTGGGCCGTGTTCTGGCTGTTCAAGCTGGCCACCGGCAAGGAAGGCATGGGCTATGGCGACTTCAAGCTGCTGGCCGCACTCGGCGCCTGGCTCGGCGCCAGCGCCATCCTGCCCATCGTGCTGATGGCCTCGGTGCTGGGCGCCGTGGTCGGCATCGGCATGAAGCTCACCGGCTCGCTGCGCGAGGGCCGCTTCGTGCCTTTCGGCCCCTTCCTCGCAGGTGGTGGCCTGGTCGTGATGCTGGCCGGCACGTCCACCGTGCTCGGCTGGATCGGCTGGTAGCCCTGGCCGTGCAGGCAACGCCGGGCGCGCTCGGCCTGACCGGCGGCATCGGCAGCGGCAAGAGCACCGTGGCCACGATGCTGGTGCGCTACGGCGCCGCGCTGGTCGACACCGACGCCATCGCCCGTGCGCTGACGGCACCGGGCGGCGGCGCGATGCCCGCCGTGGCCGATGCCTTCGGCCCGGATTTCGTCGCGGCCGACGGCGCGCTGGACCGCACCCGCATGCGCGCGCTGGCCTTTGCCGACACCACCGCCCGCGCCCGGCTGGAAGCACTGCTGCACCCACTGATCGGCGAGCAGGCGCTGCGCGAGAGCGCGGCGGCGCAAGCCGAAGGCCGCACCGTGGTCTTCGACGTGCCGCTGCTCACCGAGGCCAGCGCCTGGCGCGAACGGGTCGCCCGCGTGCTGGTGGTCGACTGCAGCGTCGAGACCCAGGTTCGGCGCGTCGCCGCCCGCCCCGGCTGGGACGAGGCCATGGCGCATGCCGTGATCGCACAGCAGATCCCGCGCGAACGCCGCCGCGCGCTCGCCGACGCCGTGCTGCACAACGACGGCGTCAGCCTCGAAGCGCTCGAACAGCAGCTGCGAGACCTTTGGACGCGGTGGGTCGGCACACCGGCCGGCTGAAGACGCTGCGCGCTGTGGAACAATCCACCGCGTGGTTTCCGCCGAGCGCGCCTGGGTCCTGTACGAGTACCCGTTCAACGAAGGCATCCGCACGATGCTGCGGCTGGAGCACCTCTTCGACCGGCTCGGCCAGCTCGTCGCGCGCGATGCACCGGTCGACCACCACTTCGCGATCGCCACGCTGTTCGAGATCACGGACGTCGCCTCGCGCGCCGACCTGAAGAGCGATCTGCTGAAGGAGCTCGAACGCCACCGCGCACAGATCCTCGGCTACCGCGGCCTGCCCGGTGTCGACGAACGGGCGCTCGATGAGGTCGTCGCCCGCATCGACCACGCCTTTGCCGGCGTCAACGCACTGCAGGGCAAGGCCGGCCAGGCGCTGGCTTCGAACGACTGGCTGATGAGCGTGAGGAGCCGCATCAACATCCCCGGCGGCACCTGCGAGTTCGACCTGCCGGCCTACTACGCCTGGCAGCAGCACGCGCCCGAGAAGCGCCGCGCCGACCTGAACGGCTGGATCGCGACGGTCACGCCGCTGGCCGAGGCGCTGCAGGTGCTGCTGGGCCTGCTGCGCGAGAGCGGCACGCCGCAGCGCATGGTCGCACCCGGCGGGCAGTACCAGCAGAGCCTGCAGGCCGGCGGCCCGGCTGGCGCGGCCAACCCCAAGACCTTCCACCTGCTGCGCGTGAAGGTCGACGCCGCCGACGGCGTCGTGCCCGAGATCAGCGGCCACCGGCTGATGGTGTCGATCCGCTTCATGAAGCCCGATGCCGAAGGCCGGCTGCGCGCGGCCGGCACCGACAGCCGCTTCGAGCTGAGCCTGTGCGCCTGATGGACGGCTCCGCCCCGGCGCCGCGCGAGCGCCGCGTGACCTGCCCGCACTGCCGCGGCCCGGCGCTGTACGCCGAGGCCAACCCCTGGCGGCCGTTCTGCAGCGAGCGCTGCCGCAACGGCGACCTGGGCGACTGGGCCTCCGAGCGCTTCCGCATGCCCGCCGACGCGCCGCCGGACGGCACGCTGCCGCCAGAAACACCATGACCACGCTGGCCGGCTGCGTGCTGACGCCGGCCGGCTGGCGGCGCGGCAGCCTGCACTTCGGCACCGACGGCCGAGTGGCCGCCATCGACGGCGAGGCCATCGACGAAACCGCCGCCCGTGCCTCGGGCGAGCCGCTGCTGCTGCCGGGTTTCGTCGACCTGCACGTGCACGGCGGCGGCGGTGCCGATTCCATGGAAGGTGGCGACGCGGTGGCGGTGCTCGCCCGCACCCACGCCCGCCATGGCACGACCGCGCTGCTGGCGACGACCATGACCGCCCCGCGCGCCGAGATCGAAGCCGCGCTCGGCGCGCTGGCGCCGCATGTCCAAACCCGGCCGGTGGGCGGCGCCCGCGTGCTCGGCGTGCACCTCGAAGGCCCCTACCTGAACCCCGGCCGGCTCGGTGCCCAGCCCGATTTCGCGGTGCCGGCCACGCTGGAAGGCGTGCTGGCGCTGCACGCCATCGCGCCGTTGAAGCTCATCACCATCGCGCCGGAGCTGCCGGGGCACCTCGATCTGATCGTGCAGCTGCGCGCCGAGGGCTTTGTCGTGCAGATCGGCCATTCGGCCGGCCGCTACGAAGACGGCGTGGCCGCGCTGGCCGCCGGCGCCAGTGGTTTCACGCACCTGTTCAACGCGATGACCGGCCTGCACCACCGCGAGCCCGGCATGGCCGGCGCGGCCCTGGCGCACGCCGAACGCGCCGAGCTCATCCCCGACCTGCTGCACGTGCACGAAGGCGCCATCCGCACGGCGCTGCGCTGCATCCCGGGCCTGTACGCCGTCACCGACGCCACCGCCGCGGCCGGCATGCCGGATGGCGACTACCGCCTCGGCCGCCACACGGTGCACAAGTGCCTGGGCGCCGTGCGCCTGGCCGACGGCACGCTGGCCGGCAGCGCGCTGACCATGGACCGCGCCTTCGCCAACCTGCTCTCGCTCGGCCTGACGATGGCCGAGGCCTCGCGCCGCACCGCTACGCTGGCGGCCGAACACCTGGGCCTGGCCGACCGCGGCCGGCTGGTGCCGGGCGCCTGGGCCGATGTCGTGCAGCTAGACGGCCAGGGCGCGCTTCAGCGGGTCTGGGTCGAAGGCGAAGCCGTGCCGCGCTGAATCGGCGGCTCGTCCGGCAGCGCCGGCGTCGACAGCGTGCGCAGAAAGGCCTCCAGGTCGGCCGCCTGCCGGGCGCCCAGGTCCAGCCGGCGCAGGATGCGCTCGCCGTCGGCATGCAGCCGGTCCTCATCGAGCGCGCTGTAGTGCTGCACCACGGCGGCCAGCGTCGCCAAGCGGCCGTCGTGCCCATAAGGCGCCGTGTGCACCAGCTGGCGCAGCCCCGGCACGCGGAACTCGCCGAAGTGCCGCGGCTCCAGCGTCGCCTGGCGCGTCAGCAGCGCCCGCGGGTCGACGGCGGCGTCGCCGTCGTGGTGCGGGCCGAGGCGGCTGTAGCGGCTGGCGCGCAAGGCCAGCAGGCCGGCGTGGCGGCCGCTGTCGACACCGCCGCCGGGCAGGAAAAACGGCAGGCCGATGTCGGCGAACTCGCCGTTCGAGAAGCGCGGCCCGCTGTGGCAGACGCTGCAGCGGGCTTCGCCGATGAAGAGCCGCAAGCCCCGCTGCGCGGCCAGCGGGTAGGCCGCCAGCGCCTGTTGGTCGCCCCGCGCCAGCGCGTCGCGGAAGTCGTCGAAGGCGGTGCGCGGCGACACGCGCGCGGCCTGGAAAGCCGCCAGCGCCTTGGCCAGGCCGACGACCACGGCCTCGTCGTCGGCCGGCAGCGGCTTGCCCTGGGTCTGCACCCAGCCGGCGGCCAGGTCGGGCGAGGCGCGCACGCGCGCGGCCAGCGCCGGCAGCGTCTGCGCCATCTCGCCGGCGGCCAGCAGCGGCGCCAGCGACGCCGCCCAGAGCGAATCGTCGGCCCCGCCCCAGCCGAACCAGCGCTGCTGGGCCAGGTCCCAGAGCGCCGGCGTGTTGCGCGGGCCGTCGCCGCGGCGCGCCGGCGCGGTCGGCCGGCCGTCCTGGAAGGCCCGCGCCGGCTGGTGGCAGCTGGCGCAGCTGAAGCGGCCGTCGAGCGACAGACGCGGGTCGTGGAACAGGCGCTGGCCAAAGGCCACCGCTGCCACCACCTTCGCCGTTTCCGGCTGGCCTTCGAGCCGGTTCGCCGGGTCGGGCCGCCGCTCCGGCGGCCAGGGGCCGTGCGAGAGGATGCGGGCGCGCTCCTCGGTACTCCAGTCGAGCGGCCCGGCCGCCGCGGCGCCAGCGGCCACCACCGCCAGGGCCAGCAGGCCGCGCCCGAGGCGCATCAAGGCAGCGTCACCGACTGCACCAGCCGGTGCTCCACGCCGTCGAGGCGCACCACCAGCAGCAGTTCCCAGCGCCCGGGCATGTGCCAGACCAGGCCGTCGGCGCGCCAGCCCTCGGCACTGCGCTGCACCCGCGGCCGGTAGTTCATGCCGTGGCGGTGCTCGGGCATGCTGGCGTCGACACGCAGCAGCTCGGCGCGCGCCGGGCACAGACCCACCTGCAGCGCAAAGGGCATCGAGACCGGGATCGGCGCCGGCTCGGCCCGCCAGTGCGCCTGCACCGGGCCTTGGGCCAGCACCGAGGCACCGGCCGGCGGCGGTGGGCAGTCGGCGGCCGCAGCAGGCCCGGCGACCACCGCCCAGCTCATGAACAGCGCCAGCCGCCGACTCACCGCGCCGCCGCCTTCCACGGCGTCGGCAGCGCCGCCAGCATCGCCTCGCCGTTGCGCCAGGCGATGCGCTCGGCCACCTCGCGCGGCAGGCTCGCCAGCCACTCGCGCGACCAGCGCGCGTGTTCGCCGACGTAGAACCAGCGCTCCGGCGTGAAGGTGTCGGTGCCCACCGTCGCGCGCTCGGGGAACGCGAGGAACAGCGCGCGCCAGGCCGGCTCGACCACCGCCCCGCCGGCCTGCGACACCGCGTGGTCGCTGCGGAAGGCCAGGTCGACCCACAACCGCGGGTAGCGCGCCAGCATCGCCTGCACACGCTCGGCGCCATCGAAACCGGCATGCGCCCACAGGATGCGCGCCTCGGGCCACTGCGCGAACTGGCGCTCCACGCCGTCGGCGTCGCCGTGCGAGTGCAGCAGCAGGCCGTGTTCGCGCGCCAGCTGCACCACGCGGCGCATCACCGGCCGGTCGGCGTCGGCGCCGTAGACGTGGTACTCGCCGATGCCCGCGTAGCGGTGGCGCGCCAGCCGCGACTCGAGGTGGCCGATGACGCTGGTGTCGTGCACCCAGGTGCCGATCTCGCCCCGGCTGCGGTAGGGCCGCAGCACCGGCACGACCAGCTCCGGCGCCAGCGCGTACAGCTTCTGCGTTCCTTCGTCGCTGCTGCTCGACACCATGGCCTTGTGCAGGCCGGCCGCGCGCATCAGCGCCACCGCCTGCGGCGGCGGGATGCGCTCCCAGGCGTCGTGGCTGTAGTGCAGGTGGGTGTCGAAGACCGGCAGCACCGGCGCTGCGGGCGTGGCCGCCTCGGCGACGAACGGCACGGGCAGCGGTGCCGCCAGCAAGGCCTGCAGCAGCCGGCGGCGGGCCGGTTGGGTCGGGGGCGCGGGGCTCATCGTCGGTGCCGTCGGAAGCGGTCGATGCTAGCCCCCTCTTGAAGCCCGCCGAACGGTTCCTATAATCCGACTGCTAGCACTCACCGAGACCGAGTGCTAACGGGTCGCCGGGCCCGACCGCCCGGCCCCTCTCGACGTTCCCCGGCGGATTGGTCAGCAAGAACTCACTTCGCGGCCATCCACCCATTCCAGACCCCAAGGAGATCCCATGAAGCTGCGTCCGCTGCACGATCGCGTGATCGTCAAGCGCCTCGAGAACGAAACCAAGACCGCCTCGGGCATCGTGATTCCCGACAACGCCGCCGAAAAGCCCGACCAGGGCGAGGTGCTGGCCGTCGGTCCGGGCAAGCGCAACGACAAGGGCGATTTCGTGGCCCTGAACATCAAGGTCGGCGACCGCGTGCTGTTCGGCAAGTACAGCGGCCAGACCGTCAAGGTCGACGGCGACGAGCTGCTGGTGATGCGAGAAGAAGACCTCTTCGCCGTGGTCGAAAAGTGATTCGCCGGCGGCGAATCACTTTCGTCGCAGGCTGACTTGGCGCAGCCAAGTCAAGGGCCACAGGCCCGGCCGGAGACAAAAGTCGTCCGGCATCCCAACTCATTCGGAGAGATAGCAAATGGCTGCTAAGGAAGTTGTTTTCGGCGGTGACGCCCGTGCCCGCCTGGTCGAAGGCGTGAACGTGCTGGCCAACGCGGTCAAGGTCACGCTGGGCCCCAAGGGCCGCAACGTGGTGCTCGAGCGCTCGTTCGGCGCCCCCACCGTCACCAAGGACGGTGTCTCGGTCGCCAAGGAGATCGAGCTCAAGGACAAGCTGCAGAACATGGGCGCGCAGATGGTCAAGGAAGTCGCTTCCAAGACCAGCGACAACGCCGGTGACGGCACCACCACCGCCACCGTGCTGGCCCAGGCCATCGTGCGCGAAGGCTTCAAGTACGTGGCCGCCGGCCTGAACCCGATGGACCTGAAGCGCGGCATCGACAAGGCTGTCGCCGCCCTGGTCGAAGAGCTGAAGAAGGCCAGCAAGCCCACGACGACGAGCAAGGAGATCGCCCAGGTCGGCACCATCTCCGCCAACAGCGACGTCTCGATCGGCGAGATCATCGCCAAGGCGATGGACAAGGTCGGCAAGGAAGGCGTCATCACCGTCGAAGACGGCAAGAGCCTGGACAACGAACTCGACATCGTCGAGGGCATGCAGTTCGACCGCGGCTACCTGTCGCCGTACTTCATCAACAACCCGGAAAAGCAGGTCGCGATCCTCGAGAGCCCGTTCGTTCTGCTCTACGACAAGAAGATCAGCAACATCCGCGATCTGCTGCCGGTGCTGGAGCAGGTGGCCAAGGCCGGCCGGCCGCTGCTGATCATTGCGGAAGAGGTCGAGGGCGAGGCGCTGGCCACGCTGGTGGTCAACACCATCCGCGGCATCCTGAAGGTCGTCGCCGTCAAGGCGCCGGGCTTCGGTGACCGCCGCAAGGCCATGCTGGAAGACATCGCCATCCTGACGGGCGGCAAGGTCATCGCTGAAGAAGTGGGCCTGACGCTCGAGAAGGTGACCCTGGCCGACCTGGGCCAGGCCAAGCGCATCGAAGTGGGCAAGGAAAACACCACCATCATCGACGGCGCCGGCGCGGCTGGTGACATCGAAGCCCGCGTGAAGCAAGTGCGCGTGCAGATCGAAGAAGCCACCAGCGACTACGACCGCGAGAAGCTGCAAGAGCGCGTGGCCAAGCTGGCCGGCGGCGTCGCCGTCATCAAGGTCGGTGCCGCCACCGAAGTCGAGATGAAGGAAAAGAAGGCGCGTGTCGAAGACGCCCTGCACGCCACGCGTGCCGCGGTGGAAGAAGGCATCGTCGCCGGTGGTGGTGTCGCGCTGCTGCGTGCCCGCCAGGCCGCTGGCGAGATCAAGGGCGACAACGCCGACCAGGACGCCGGTGTGCGCCTGGTGCTGAAGGCCATCGAAGCCCCGCTGCGCGAGATCGTCTACAACGCCGGCGGCGAGCCGAGCGTGGTGGTCAACGCCGTGCTGGCCGGCAAGGGCAACTACGGCTTCAACGCCGCCAACGACACCTACGGCGACCTGATCGAGCTGGGCATCCTGGACCCGACCAAGGTCACCCGCACGGCGCTGCAGAACGCCGCGTCGGTGTCGAGCCTGATCCTGACGACCGAGTGCATGGTTGCCGAAGCGCCGAAGGAAGAAGCGCCCGCCATGCCCGGCGGCGGTGGCATGGGCGGCATGGGCGGCATGGGCATGGACATGTAAGTCCAGCCCGGCTTCCTGCCGACAAGGCCCGCGCCCTGGCGCGGGCCTTTTTTCATGGGCGCCAGGTGCGCCGCGACAGGCGGAATTCGCCCGCCTTTGCCCGGTTCTTCCGCTGATCGGCCACCGCCACGCGGCGCAGAATCAAGGGGCCATGGCTGCCTTGTCGCCCGCGTCCGCCCCGCTGTTCGCCCAGTTCGTCGACGACGAACTGCTGCGCGCGCCGATGCTGTTCGACCAGGTGCTGGAAGGCCTGCTGGACGCCGGCCGGCGCGGCATGCCCGCGCTGAACGGGCTGCAGCGCAGCCAGCTTTCCGAGCTGATGCAGTCGGCGCAGGCGCAGCGCGCGCGCATGGCCGATTACTTCGTCCACTCGCTGCGCAAGCAGATCGACGAAGAGCAGCGCCGCCAGGCGCCCACGCCGCACCAGGCAGCCGCGGCACCGGCGCGGCCCAAGGCGCTGGCCCTGGTCGACGAAAACGAGGTCGCCATCGAGGTCGAGCTGTCGCACGCGATCGAGCTCATCAAGAGCACGGCCGAGTTCGAGCTGCGCGAGCTGTCGACCTTCGTCGCCGCGCTGGTCGGCGACTTCGACATGGCGGCCGACCACAACCCCTTCCGCCCGGCCGCCTACGCACGCGCGGTGTGGGCCGCGGCGCAGGCGCTGCCGCTCGCCCGCGGCCACCAGATCCTGTTCATGCGCCGCGCCTCGGAGCCGCTGGCGCAGGTGCTGCGCCAGGCCTATGCCGCCACGACCTCGCGGCTGGAGAACTGGGGCGTCGAGCCGGCGGCCTACCGCACGCTGATCCTGCCAGCGGGCTCGCGCCGCGGCGCGCGCTCGGTGCTGTCGACCTTCAGCCCCGACCTGCAGCGCATGCGCGAGACCATGCCGGCGCCGCTGGACGAAGCACCGCCCAAGCGCCCCGCCGCCCCGGCCCGCCAGGGCGTGGCGCCGCTCGAGCACTGGACCGAGGTGGCACGCGGCACCACGCAGCGCGCCGAGCGCCAGACCGTCGAGCTGGTGAGCCGGCTGTTCGAAGCCATGCTGGCCGACGAGCGGGTGCCGCCCGACGTGACGCTGCTGATCTCGCGGCTGCACGGCCCGGCCCTGCGGCTGGCGCTGCGCGACCGTTCGCTGCTCGACCAGGACACGCACCCGCTGTGGCGCTTCATCGAGCAGCTGGTGTTCGTGGCCGGCATGAGCCCGGCGGTGGGCGATCCCGAACGCCTGCAGCTGCTGCGCACCGCGCAGGCCACCATCGAGCAACTGGCCAGCGAGCCGCAGCAGAACACCGCCCTGCACGGCTGGGCGCTAGAGCGGCTCGAAACCTACCTGTCGCAGCGGTTGAAGCGGCGGCTCGCGGCGCTGGCCTCGCAGATCGGCGCGCTGCAGAAGGCCGAGCGGCTGCTGGCGCAAGGCGGCGGCACGCCGAGCACGGTGAGCGGCACGCTGGACGCGCACCACCTGGACACCGTGCCGGCCGAGTTCATGGATTCGTCGACCGCGCCGGCCGAGGGCGCGACGCCCTCCGATGCCTGGCTGGCGCAGCTGACCGCAGGCACCTGGATACGCCTGTTCCTGCAGGGCCAGTGGCGCCACGCCCAGCTGCTGTGGAAGGCCGATGGCGGCGAGCTGCTGCTGTTCGGCGACGGCGCCTCGGACCAGACCTGGGCCGTGCGCGACCGCGCGCTGGTGCGGCTGCATGGCCACGGCCTGGCGAAGACGTTGCGTGTGCGTTCGCTGGTCGCCGCGGCAGCGCGGCGTGTGCAGGACGACGTCGCTTCCGACGCCGCCGCCTGAACCAGCCCCTCAGTTCGAGGCCAGCAGTTCCTCGATCACGCCGGCCACCAGCGCCGGCTGCTCGTGCACCAGCCAGTGCGAGCCCTGGGGCACCCGCCGCAGGTCCAGCTTCGGCACCCAGTGCGCCAGGCCACGCAGCAGGCCGGGGCGCAGCGCCACGTCGGCCTCGCCCCACAGCACCGTGGTCGGCAACGTCACCGTGACAGCCGCGTCCGGCAGTTCCAGCCGCGCGAGCGAAGCATCCCCCTCCTGCGCCGGCCGCAGCGGCGAGGCGCGGTACCAGTTCAGCATCGGGTCCAGGCCCCGGCCTTCGTTGCGCCAGGCCTCGCGGTAACACGCCCGCATGGCCTCGTCCATCCAGGCCGCACCGGCAAAAAAAGGCCACAGGCGGCGGAAGTCGTCGGCGGCCAGCAGCGCCGCGGCATCGGGCCGCACCAGAAAGTTCATGTAGGCGCTGGCGGCCTGTTGCCCGGGGTCGTCGCGCAGCTCGCGCAGAAAGGCCGCCGGGTGCGGCGAATTGACGATCAGCAGCCGCTGCAGCAGATCCGGCCGCTGCGCCGCCAGGTTCCAGGCCACCGCACCGCCCCAGTCGTGCGCCACCAGCAGCGGCAGCGGCGCGCCGCGCTCGGCATTGCCCTGCTCGATCAGGGCCGCCAGGTCCGCCACCAGGTGCTTGGGCCGGTAGGCCGCCACCTCGGCTGGCGCGCTGGAGCCGGGATAGCCGCGCTGGTTCGGTGCCAGCGTCGTGTGGCGCGGCGCCAGGCGCAACATCACCTCGTCCCAGGCGAAGGCGGCTTCCGGAAAACCGTGCAGCAGCAGCGCCTGCGCTGCGCCAGCACCCGCGCGTCGGCAGGCCAGCGTGATGCCGTGCGGCAGCGGGCTGGCCTCGACGGTGATCACGCCGGCTGCTCCGCCGTGCCGGTGTCGGTATCGGTATCCGGCCCGGGTGCGGCGGCGATCCAGCCGCGCAGTGCCTCGGCCACGTCGTCCACGCCTTCGCCGTTGAGCGTGGAGAAGGTGGACACGCCGATGTCGGCCTGCTCGCTGCCCTGTTCCTCGCCCTGCTCGCCAACCAGCTCCGCCAGCTCGGCCTGGGCGGTGGCCAGCGCACGCTGGCGCTGGCTGCGGTTGAGCTTGTCGGCCTTGGTCAGCAGCACCAGCAGCCGGAGCTCGCCGGTGCCCACACGCGGCGCCACCAGCGCCAGCAGCCTGCGGTCGAGGTCGGTCAGCCCGAGCCGCGAATCGACCAGCAGCACCACGCCGTGCAGCGGCCGGCGCAGCTCGAGGTACTGCGCCATCACCTCCTGCCAGCGCAGCTTGGCGGCGCGCTCGACGGCGGCGTAGCCGTAGCCGGGCAGGTCGGCCAGCAGGGCATCGGGCGCGTCGCGCGGGCCCAGCTCGAACAGATTGATGTGCTGCGTGCGCCCCGGCGTGCGCGAGGCGAAGGCCAGCCGCCGCTGCTGCGTGAGCCGGTTGATCGCGCTGGACTTGCCGGCGTTGCTGCGGCCGACAAAGGCGATCTCGGGCAGCTCGCCGCCGGGCAGCTGGTCGAGGCGGCTGGCGGTGGTCAGGAACCGGGCGCCGTGCAGCCAGGCCAGGGCCGCGGCGGCCGGGCTGGGCGCCTTGGCGGGGCTTGTGGCCGGGGTGCGAACCGGGGCGGAAGGAGGCGGGGTCATGGTGCATTGTAAAATTCGCAGGTTTTGTCCGTCGCGATCCGGAAAGCACCTCCCGCATGAAGCCGTCCGCCCTGCTGTCCTCCCTGGCCCTGACCCTGGCGACCGTGGCCCTGGCCACCCCTGCGCTGGCGTCGACTCCGGCCCCGTTCAAGCCCGATCTGGCCAAGGGCCAGCAGCTGGCCGCCACCTGCATCGCCTGCCACAGTGCCGACGGCACGCGCGGCCTGCCGGTCAATCCCATCCTGCAGGGCCAGCACCCGGAATACCTGCTGAAGCAGCTCACCGAGTTCAAGAGCGGCAAGCGCAAGAACGCCGTGATGGGCGGCATGGTCGCCGCGCTGTCGGAAGACGACATGAAGCAGCTGGCCTGGTTCTACGCCTCCAAGAAGGCGCCGACCGGCTTTGCGCGCAGCAAGGACACCGTGCTGCAGGGCGAAGCCATCTGGCGCGGCGGCATCCCGGCCAAGGGCGTGCCGGCCTGCGCCAGCTGCCACGGCCCGGCCGGTTCCGGCATGCCGGCGCAGTACCCGCGCATCGGCGGCCAGCATGCCGACTACACCGAGGCGCAGATGAACGCCTTCCGCCTGGGCGAGCGCGGCAACAACGCGCAGATGGCCACCATCGCCGGCAAGATGAACGAGCGCGAGATCAAGGCCGTGGCCGACTACGCGGCCGGCCTGCGCTGAGCCGCCCCCCGGCTGTCAACCCAGAGAGGGCCGGCGCCGCGCCGGCCCTTTGCGTTTTCGCAGCGGCGCCAGGCAGCCGCCGCCGATAATCCGCCGCCATGTCCGCCTCCACTTCCGGCGTCGAGGTCCGCTCCGGTTCGCGCGCGCTGCGCGACACCGTCGAGCTGGTGTCGTCGATGCGCTTCGCGATCTCGCTGCTGACGATCATCTGCATCGCCAGCGTGATCGGCACCGTCGTCAAGCAGAACGAGCCGGCGCTCAACTACGTCAACCAGTTCGGCCCGTTCTGGGCCGAGGTGTTCGCCTCGCTGCGGCTGCAAACGGTCTACAGCGCACCCTGGTTCCTGCTGATCCTGGCCTTTCTGGTGCTGTCCACCAGCCTGTGCATCGCGCGCAACCTGCCGAAGATCGCGGCCGACTGGAGCCAGTACAAGGAGCACCTGCGCGAGAAGAGCCTGCTGGCCTTTGCGCACAAGGGCCAGGCCGTGGTGGCCGACGCGCCCGACACGACGCTGGCGCGTGTGTCCGAGCTGCTCGTGGGCCAGGGCTGGCACGCCAAGGTGCAGACGCGGCCCGACGGCGTGATGATCGCGGCGCGCAAGGGCCGGCCGAACAAGATCGGCTACCTCGCGGCGCATGCGGCCATCGTGCTGATCTGCATCGGCGGCCTGCTCGACGGCGACCTGATGGTGCGTGCCCAGATGGCGCTGCACGGCAAGACGGTGTTCAGCGGCGGCGGCCAGATCCCCGACGTGCCCGGCCAGCACCGGCTCGATGCCGACAACCCCACCTACCGCGGCAACCTCTTCGTGCCCGAAGGCCTGAAGGCCGGCACCGCGGTGCTGAACATGCCCGGCGGCGTGGTGCTGCAGGAGCTGCCCTTCGACGTGGAGCTCAAGCAGTTCATCGTCGAGTACTACCCGACGGGCATGCCGCGGCTGTTTGCCAGCGAGATCGTCGTGCACGACCACGAAACGGGCGAGGCCATCCCGCACCGTGTCGAGGTCAACAAGCCGGCCTACCACCGCGGCGTGGCGATCTACCAGAGCAGCTTCGACGACGGCGGCTCCAGCGTCACGCTGCGGGCGCTGCCGCTGGGCCCGGGCCGGCCCTTCGAGGTGCAGGGGCAGATCGGTGGCAGCACCGAGCTGGTCAGCGCCGGCACGCAGCGGGGTGCAGCAGGCGGGGCGGAAGGCGGCGACGAGAAGGTGACGCTGGAGTTCGCGAACCTGCGCGTCATCAACGTCGAGAACCTGCAGGCCGCCGGCAGCATGCCCGGCAGCGTGGGCACCGGCACCGACGTGCGCGCCGTCAACCTCGTCGGCTCGCTGCACCAGCGCCTGGGCACCGGCGACCGCACGGTGGCCGAGCGCCGGCTCACCAACATCGGCCCGAGCATCACCTACCGGCTGCGCGACGCCGCCGGCCAGGCACGCGAGTTCCAGAACTTCATGGCGCCGGTGGTGCTCGACGAAGAGCCGGTGTTCCTGTTCGGCATGCGCGAAACGCCGGCCGACGAGTTCCGCTACCTGCGCGTGCCGGCCGACGACCAGGGCTCGATCGACGGCTGGCTGCGGGTGCGCCAGGCGCTCGAAGACCCGGCGCTGCGCGAAGAAGCCGCGCGGCGCTACGTGGTGATGGCCTCGCCGCCCGACCGGCCCGAGATCCGCGAGCAGCTGCTCGGCACCGCACGCCGCACGCTGGCGCTGTTTGCCGGCGCCGAGCAGGGCAAGACCGAGCGCAACCAGGGCCAGACCGTGTCGGGCCTGCAGGCGCTGGCCGACTTCATGGAAAGCTCGGTGCCCGAGGCCGAGCGCGAGCGCATCGGCGAGGTGCTGCTGCGCATCCTGAACGGCTCGATGTTCGAGCTGCTGAACCTGACGCGCGAACGCGCCGGCCTGGAGCCGCTGGTGCCCAGCCCGGAGATCGAGCGTTTCATGGCGGCGGCTGTGACCTCGCTGTCCGACAGCTACTTCTACCCCGCGCCGCTGATCTTCCAGCTCAGCGACTTCAAGCAGGTGCAGGCCAGCGTGTTCCAGGTGGCCCGCGCGCCCGGCCAGACCCTGGTGTACCTGGGCTGCGCGGCGCTGATCGTCGGCGTGTTCATGATGCTGTACGTGCGCGACCGGCGGCTGTGGGTGTGGATCGCACCGGCCGGCGAAGCCGCCGCTGACGGCAGCCCGGGCAGCCCGTCCACAGGCACCAAACTGACGACCGCGATGTCCAGCACGCGCCGCACGCTCGATGGCGACCGCGAGTTCGAACGCCTGAAGGCGGCGCTGCTGAAGGAGACCCCGACATGAACACCACCACCCTGACGATCGGCCGCAGCGGCAACCCGCTGGCCAAGCTGAACGCCTTCGACTGGGTCTTCGCCGTGCTGGTGCTGGCCGGCACCGGCTACGCCTTCCACCGCTACGGCAGCGGCCTCGACGTCTACGAGACCTGGATCCTCGCCGGCACCGCGCCCAGCCTGATCGCCCTGGGCTGGTTCTGGCGCCCGCTGCGCGCCCTGAGCCTGGGCGTGGGCGTGGCGGTGCTGATCGCCATCGCGCTGTACGCGCGCACGACGGACGACTACGGCGCCGACCTGGCCGCGGCCGACTCGGTGTTCCTGCTCAAGTACTTCCTGTCCAGCCAGAGCGCCATCCTGTGGATGAGCCTGCTGTTCTTCATGAGCACGGTGATGTACTGGATCGGCCTGTTCGCGCGGCGCGACGCGGCCGGCGACAACACCGCGCTCAAGCTCGGCACCGGCTTCGCCTGGGCGGCCGTGGTGATGGCGCTGATCGGCTCGCTGGTGCGCTGGTACGAGAGCCACCAGATCGCCAGCGGCATCGGCCACATCCCGGTCAGCAACCTGTACGAAGTGTTCGTCATGTTCTGCTGGATGACGACGCTGTTCTACCTGTACTACGAGCAGCACTACAAGACGCGCGCGCTGGGCCCGTTCGCGATGCTGATCGTCAGTGCCGCGGTGGGTTTCCTGCTCTGGTACACGCTGGTGCGCGAGGCGCACGAGATCCAGCCGCTGGTGCCGGCGCTGCAGAGCTGGTGGATGAAGCTGCACGTGCCGGCCAACTTCGTCGGCTACGGCACCTTCGCCATCGCCGCCATGGTGGCCTTCGCCTACCTGATCAAGCAGCAGGCGAACGAAGTGCGCTGGTGGAAGCTGGCGCCGCTGTGGGCGCTGGGCGTGGTGCTGTGTTTCGAGCCGATGGTCTTCCGCAAGAGCGCCGACGGCGGCCTGAGCAGCTACTGGGCCGTGTACTTCGGCATCAGCGCGCTGCTGGTGGCCGGCATCCTGATGCTGCGCCGGCGCATCGGCGAGGCCCTGCCCTCGTTCGAGGTGCTCGACGACGTGATGTACAAGGCCATCGCGGTCGGCTTCGCCTTCTTCACCATCGCCACCGTGCTGGGCGCCCTGTGGGCCGCCGAGGCCTGGGGCGGCTACTGGAGCTGGGACCCGAAGGAGACCTGGGCCCTGATCGTCTGGCTCAACTACGCGGCCTGGCTGCACATGCGGCTCATCAAGGGCCTGCGCGGCACCGTCAGCGCCTGGTGGGCGCTGGTGGGCCTGGCGGTGACCACCTTCGCCTTCCTCGGCGTGAACATGTTCCTGTCGGGCCTGCACAGCTACGGCGAGCTGTAGGCACCCCCAGGACCCACCCGGAACCAATCACCCGCGAACGGTGTCGGAGGCCGCATGCACATCCACCCCGACCGCGGATTCCGGCACCCGGTGCCGTCGGAGATCACGCCCCGCTCGCTGGTGCTGAACCGGCGGCAGTGGCTGGCCGCAGCAGCGGCCGCCGCGGCCTGGCCCGCAGGCGCGGGTGCGCAAACCACCCGCCCCGGCCGGCTGGCGGCCCTGCCCGGCGCGGCCAGCGCGGTGCCCGGCGCCACCACGGCCGAGCCGCTGGCGCGCTACGCCGACGCGGCCGGCTACAACAATTTCTACGAGTTCGGCCTCGACAAGGACGACCCGGCGCGCCACGCCGGCCGGCTGAAGACCCGCCCCTGGACCGTGCTGGTCGACGGCGAGTGCGCCAAGCCCGGCCGCTTCGACCTCGATGCCCTGCTGAAGCTGGCCCCGATGGAAGAGCGCATCTACCGGCTGCGCTGCGTCGAAGGCTGGAGCATGGTCATCCCCTGGGTCGGCTGGTCGCTGGCCGAGCTGATCAAGCGCGTCGAGCCCACCGGCAACGCGAAGTTCGTGCAGTTCACGACCCTGGCCGACCGCGAGCAGATGCCGGGCCTGCGCTCCGGCGTGCTCGACTGGCCGTATGTCGAAGGCCTGCGCCTGGACGAAGCCCTGCACCCGCTCACGCTGCTGGCCTTCGGCATGTACGGCGAGGTGCTGCCCAACCAGAACGGCGCGCCGGTGCGGCTGGTGGTGCCGTGGAAATACGGCTTCAAGAGCGCCAAGAGCCTGGTGCGCATCCGCCTCGTGGCGCAGCAGCCGAAGAGCAGCTGGGAGCTGTCGGCGCCGCAGGAGTACGGCTTCTGGTCGAACGTGAACCCGAAGGTCGACCACCCGCGCTGGAGCCAGGCCACCGAGCGCCGCATCGGCGACAGCGGCGGCCTGTTCGCGAAGCGCCGCGCCACGCAGCTGTTCAACGGCTACGAGGCGCAGGTGGCGTCGATGTACGCCGGCATGGACCTGAAGAAGTTCTACTGAACCGATGGCAGCAGCAACGGCCGGGGCGGCAGCGCGCCTGAACCGCCTGTTGCTGCACCCGGCGACCAAGCCGCTGGTGATCGCGGCAACGCTGCTGCCGTTCGCGACACTGCTGCACGGCGCCGTCACCGACACCCTGGGCGCCAACCCGGCCGAGGCGCTGATCCGCGGCACCGGCGACTGGACGCTGCGCCTGCTGTGCCTCACGCTGGCCGTGACCCCGCTGCGCGAGGCCTTCGGCCTGGTGCCGGTGGCCCGGCTGCGGCGAGCACTCGGGCTGGCCACCTTCTTCTACGCCCTGCTGCACTTCCTGTGCTTCGCCTGGCTGGACATGGGTTTCGAGCTCGGTGCCATCGTGCGCGACATCGCCAAGCGGCCCTTCATCCTGGTGGGCACGGCGGCGCTGCTGCTGATGCTGCCGCTGGCCGCGACCTCGTTCGACGCCGCCATCCGCCGCCTGGGTGCCCAGCGCTGGCGGGCGCTGCACCGCCTGGTCTACGCCGTGGCGCTGCTGGCGCTGCTGCACTTCTTCTGGATGCGCGCCGGCAAGAACGACTTCGCCGAGGTCGGTGTGTACGCGGCCATCATCGCCACGCTGCTGGGCTGGCGGCTGTGGCGCTGGCGTGGGCGCGCCAAGGGTTCAGCGCGGCGCTGAGCCGGCTGGGTCGACAGCCGCCTGCGCATCCAGCAACTCCAGCATGCGCTCCAACTCCAGCGGCTTGGTCAGGTAGTCCGCAAAACCGGCTGCGCGGCCGCGGGCCAGGTCGGCCGGCATGGCATGGGCGCTCACCGCCACCACGGGAATGTCTCGCGTGGCCGGGTCCTCGCGCAGCACGCGCATCACCGCAAAGCCGTCCATCTCGGGCAGGTGGATGTCCAGCAGCACCAGCCGCGGCCGGCGCGTGCGCGCCAGGATCAGCCCCTGCGAGGGCAGGCTCGCCGTCAGCAGCCGCCACTGCGGCCGCAAGGCGACGATGTGCTGCACCAGCAGCAGGTTGACCGGGTTGTCCTCGATGTAGAGCAGCTCGTGCTGCCCCGGCCCGGCGCCATCGCGCAGCGCGCCGGCGTCGGCGGGCAGCAGCGCGGGTGCAGGCGCCGGCGCCAGGTCCGGCGCCTTCGGCAGCTCGACCCAGAACCGGCTGCCGCGGCCGCGTTCGCTGACCACGCCGATGCGGCCGTGCATCAGCTCCACCAGCCTGCGCGACAGCGCCAGGCCGATGCCGGTGCCTTCGATGGCGCTGTCGGCGGCCTCCAGCCGCTCGAAGGGCACGAAGAGCCGCGCCTGCTGGCCGGCATCGAGGCCGGGGCCGGTGTCGTCGACACACAGGCGCCAGTGTTCGCCGCGGTCCTCGACCAGCACCGCGACACGCCCGCCCACCCGGTTGTACTTGACGGCATTGGCCAGCAGGTTCAGCAGCACCTGCTTGAGCCGCGTGCGGTCGGCGCGCAGCTGCCGGCGGTCGTCGGCGGCCGGCGCCGACAGCTCGATCTGGCGCGCCCGCGCCTGCGGCTGCAGCAGGGCCAGGCAGTCGGCCACCAGCGGCTGCAGCGCCACCACCTCGGTGCTGACGGCCAGGTGGCCGGCCTCGATGCGCGCGAGGTCGAGCACGTCGTTGATCAACGCCAGCAGGTGCCGGCCGGCGTCCAGGATCTGCTGCACCTGGGCACGCGGGCCGGGCTCGCGCAGGTCCAGCTCCAGCAGCTGGCCAAAGCCGAGGATGGCGTTCAGCGGCGTGCGCAGCTCGTGGCTCATGCGCGACAGGAACTCGCTCTTGGCGCGGTTGGCGCGCTCGGCCTCGTCACGCGCCCGCTCGAGCTCGGCGGTGCGCTCGCTGACACGCCGCTCCAGGTCGTCGGCCAGCTGCTGCAGCGCGCGCGCCGCGCGGCGCCGCTCGGCCACGTCGCGCACGATCACCTGGCTGGACACGCCGTGTTCGTCGACAAAAGGCGCGGCCGTGACCTCGACCTCGACCACGCTGCCGTCCAGCCGCAGGTAGCGTTCCTCCTGCGCCGGCACGGCATGGCGCTGCTGCAGCTGTTCACGGCGCGCCGCCACGCTGGCGTGGTGGTCGGGGTGGATGTGGGCCAGCACCGGCCGGCCGACGATCTGCGCCGGCTCCTCGGCGCCGAGCAGCTTCAGCGTGGCCGGATTCACGTACGAGAAATGGCCGTCGCGCACCAGGAAGATGGCGTCCGGCGACGAGTCCAGCAGCAGCCGGTAGCGCCGCTCGTTGCGCTCCAGCGCGCGCTGGCGCCGGCTGCCCTGCCACAGCAGCGCGGCCACCGCCGTGCCGGCCAGCAGCATCACGGCCAGCAGCGAACCGAACAGCAGGCGCTCACGCTCGCGCCCGGCGGCCAGCGGCTTCAGCGCCTCGTCTTCGGCCAGGCCCACGCTGACGACGAGGCCGGTGGCGGGCAGGCGCTTCCAGGCGTAGAGCCGCGTCACGCCGTCGACCTCGCCGGCCACGCGGAACAGCCCGCCCGAGGCGCCATCGCCGAGCAGAAAGGGCCGCTCGGCCGGCAGCCTGCGGCCCATGGCCCCGGCGTGCTCGCGGCTGCGGGCGATGAAGGAGCCGTCCGCGTGGATCACCGAAACCACGTCGCGCGCGCCCAGCGACAGCCCGTCGAGCTGCCGTGCGAAGTACTCGGTGGGCACCGAGACGTTGAGCGTGCCGGCGAAGCGCCCGTCGCGCAGCAGCGGGCGGTTGACGATCGTGATCCAGGTGTCGTGGGCCAGGCGCGAGGCCACGGGCCGGCCGACGTAGAGCCGGTCGGCCTCGCCGGCCTGCTGGTGCACCAGGAAGTGCGTGCGGTCGGCCAGGCTGACGCTCTCGGCCGAACCCAGGCTGTTGTAGACGCTGCGGCCCTCGGCATCGACCACCGTGACGTGGCTGATCGAGCCGGCCGGCAGCGCCGCGATCAGGTCGCGCGCCAAGGCATCGAAGCTGCCGCTGGGCGCGCCGCGCCACTCGCGCCGCAGTTGCTGCAGCGTCACGTCGATACCGCCCAGCAGCGCCTGCATCTGCCCGGCCAGCGCGCCGGCCAGTTGCTGCGCCCGCTGTTCGGTGCGCTGCACGGCTTCGCGGTGGCGGTCCTGCTGGGCCTGTTCGTCCTGCAGCCACAGCAGCCCGGCGCCGGCGGCCACCAGCAACAACAGCAGGCCCGCCAGCCAGACCATCGGCCGGCCGGCACCGGCACGGTCCCGGTGAAGTCGGCCCAAGGCATGCATGGGCGCGCAGTGTAGGTGCGCCGCCTGCGCCGGACTTGACATGGCGCAGCCCGCGCGGCGGGCCGCCCGCGGCGCCCGAGGGGCTGGTCAGCAGGGACTCAGCGGGACCTTGCGCGCCGCCGCTGCGCACCCAGCAGCGCCAGCCCCAGGCCGGCCAGCGCCAGCCCCGTCGGCACCGGCACGCTGGCCACCATGGCCGGCACCAGATCGGTCGTCACGTCCCAGCCGGTGATCAGCGTCGACGAGGAGTCGACGATGGAGCCGTTCGGGGCCGGGGTCTGCAGCAGCACCCAGACGAAGACCGAGTCGCCGGGGTTCAGCGTCACCGTCACGTCGAGGTTGCCGACGCCGGCGGCGGTGCTGCTGTCGTCGTCGAAGATGTCCGAACCGAGGCTGGTGTAGCCCGCCACGGCGCCGAGGCTGAACAGCGCCAGGAAATTCGATTCCGGCGTGTCGCCGACCTCGATGGTGTCGGCGGCCGCCGTGAAGATGTCGATGACGGCGTGGATGCCGCCGCCGATGCCGTCGGGGTAGACACCGCCGAGCGTCTGCGAATAGGTCAGCGTGCCGCCGAAGGTGCGTGTCGTGGCGGTGCTGCCGGTGTAGGTGTAGCGCTGCAGCGCCAACGAGTTGGTGTTGGTGCGGGCCCCCGGCAGCGAGGTCGCGACGGCCGACAGCACCGGCGCGCCGACGCTGCCCGACAGCGCCACCGAACCCGCCGCGCTGCCGTGCGTGGCCAGCGCCGTCGAGGCCGACGACGACGAGGCGCCGGGGCTGCCGCCGTACTCGCCCTGGATGACGCCGGAGATCGTGTCGCAGGCCGAGGTGGGGCCTGCGATGCAGTCACGGATGGTCACGTATTCGGAGGTGCCGTAGGCGATGGCGACGGCCTGTGCCGGTGCCGCTGCACCCAACCCGATCACCAGGCCGAGGATCGGGCCGGCGGTGCTGGCGAGAAACTTCATGCGCAGTCCTCTGGCCGCGCCCTTCGCGGCGAATTCGCCATCAGACCCGGTTCCGGCCGCGACCGTCACCCCTTGTTCGACGGCCGTGTTTACCCGGGCAGGCCCGGCCCGCGCGCCAGCACCGGCGCCAGCGCGCGCCCGGTGTGCGTGCCCAGCGCCACCACCTGCTCCGGCGGCCCTTCGGCGACGAGGCCACCGCCGGCACTGCCGCCTTCAGGCCCGAGGTCGATCACCCAGTCGGCTTCGGCCACCACGTCGAGGTCGTGTTCGATCACAACCACGCTGTGGCCGCTGTCGACCAGCCGGTGCAGCACGCGGATCAGGCGCTCCACGTCGGCCATGTGCAGGCCCACCGTGGGTTCGTCCAGCACGTACAGCGTCTTCGGCATGCGGTTGCCGCGGCGCGTGACGTCGTCGCGCACCTTGCTCAGCTCGGTGACGAGCTTGATGCGCTGCGCCTCGCCGCCGCTCAGCGTGGGGCTGGGCTGGCCCAGCGTCAGGTAGCCCAGGCCCACGTCCTGCAGCAGCTTCAGCGGGTGGCCGATGGCCGGCATGCTGGCGAAGAAGCCCACGGCCTCGTCGACCTCCATGCGCAGCACGTCGCCGATGCTCTTGCCGCGCCAGGTGACGGCCAGCGTCTCGGCGTTGAAGCGCGCGCCGTGGCAGACGTCGCAAGGCACCTTGACGTCCGGCAGGAAGCTCATCGCGATGGTCTTCATGCCCTGGCCTTCGCAGCCCGGGCAGCGGCCGTCGCCGGTGTTGAAGCTGAAGCGCGCCGCCGCGTAGCCGCGTGCACGGGCCTCCAGCGTCTCGGTGTAGAGCTTGCGGATGGCGTCCCAGAAACCGATGTAAGTCGCGGGGCAGGAGCGCGGCGTCTTGCCGATCGGCGTCTGGTCCACCTCCAGCACCCGGTCGATGGCCTCGAAGCCGGCCAGGCCCGTGCAGCCGGTCCAGCGGCGCTGGCCGGCGACGGCGGCCTGCACATTCGCCAAGAGCACCTCGCGCGCCAGCGTGCTCTTGCCCGAGCCGCTGACACCGGTGACGGCCACCAGCCGGCCCAGCGGCACGGCCACGTCGAGCCGGCGCAGGTTGTGCAAGGCCGCTTCCGAGACCTGCAGCCGCGGCGTGTCGGCCGCCACCGGCCGGCGTGGTTGCAGCGGGTGCAGCAGCGGCCGCGCCAGCATGCGGCCGGTGACGGAGTCCGGCGCCTGGGCCAGATCGGCCGCCGTGCCCTGGGCCACCAGCTGGCCGCCGCGCACGCCGGCGCCGGGGCCGATGTCGATCAGGTGCTCGGCGCGGCGGATGGTGTCCTCGTCGTGCTCGACCACGACCAGGGTGTTGCCGCCCCTCGACAGCCGCGCCAAGGCCTCCAGCAGGATGCCGTTGTCACGCGGGTGCAGGCCGATGGTCGGCTCGTCGAGCACGTAGCACACGCCCTGCAGGTTGCTGCCCAGCTGCGCCGCCAGGCGGATGCGCTGCGCCTCGCCACCGCTCAGCGTGGGCGCGGCGCGGTCCAGCGTCAGGTAGCCCAGGCCCACGTCGTGCAGGAACTCCAGCCGGCTGGTGATTTCGGCGACCACGTCGCGCGCCACCTCCGCATCGCGGCCAGAGAGCTTGAGCCCCGCGACCCAGGCCCGCGCCTCGTGCACCGACAGACGCGCGATGGTGTCGATGGGCCGGCCTTCGAAGTTCACCGCACGCGAAGCCGGGTTCAGCCGCGCGCCGCCGCAATCCGCGCAGGCTTCGTCGACCAGGCCCTCGACCTCGGCTTCTTCCGACGGGAAGCTCAGCTCGCGGCCCTGGCCGTCGTCGGCCTTCACGCTGTCGTCGAAGGCCTTGCGCTGTTCGCGCGTGAGCTTCAGGCCCGTGCCGACACAGCCCGTGCACCAGCCGTGTTTGCTGTTGTAGCTGAACATGCGCGGGTCCAGCTCGGGGTAGCTGGTGCCGCAAACCGGGCAGGCGCGCTTGGTGCTGAAGACCTTGGTCTCGCCGACACCGGCGCCGGTGCCGCCGAAGTCCATGGCCACTGCCAGCTTGTCGAGCGGGCTCAGCAGGTGCACCACGCCGCGGCCGGCTTCCAGCGCGGTGGTGAGCAGCCGGCGCAGCTCGGCTTCGTTGGCGGCGTCGACCACCAGGTCGCCCACCGGCAGCTCGATGGTGTGCTCGCGGAAGCGGTCGATGCGCGGGAAAGGCGATGTCGTCAGGAACTCGCCGTCCACGCGCAGGTGCGTGTGCCCACGTGCATGGGCCCACTTGGCGAGGTCGGTGTAGACACCCTTGCGGTTGACCACCAGCGGCGCCAGCAGGCCCACGTGCTGGCCGGCGTGGTCGCGCAGGATCTGGTGCGCGATGCTCTCGGCGCTCTGCGCCTTCACCGGCGCGCCGTCGTGCACGCAGTGCTGCAGGCCCAGCTTCACCCAGAGCAGGCGCAGGAAGTGCCAGACCTCGGTGGTCGTCGCCACCGTGCTCTTGCGGCCGCCGCGGCTCAGGCGCTGCTCGATGGCCACCGTGGGCGGAATGCCGTAGACGGCATCCACCTCGGGCCGCCCGGCCGGCTGCACGATGCTGCGCGCGTAGGCGTTCAGGCTCTCGAGGTAGCGTCGCTGGCCTTCGTTGAACAGGATGTCGAAGGCCAGCGTGCTCTTGCCCGAGCCGCTGACGCCGGTGATGACGTTGAACACCCCACGCGGCACGTCCACGCTCAGCGACTTCAGGTTGTGCTCGCGCGCGTTGACGACCTGGATGGCCTCGTTGTGCGCCGCCACAGCGCGACGTTCACGCACGACGGTCTGCAACGGCCGGCCTTCTTCGGCCGGCACCGCGGCCGCCAGGCCCATGGCCCGTTCGTAGTCGCGCAGCGCCTCGCCGGTGTGCGAGCCGGCGTGCGCCTTCACGTCGTCCGGCGCGCCGGTGCAGACGACCAGCCCACCGCCCTCGCCGCCTTCGGGGCCGAGGTCCACCAGCCAGTCGGCGGCGCGGATCACGTCGAGGTTGTGCTCGATGACCAGCAGCGAATGCCCCGCCGCCAGCAGCTTGCGGAAGGCCCGCATGAGCTTGGCGATGTCGTCGAAGTGCAGGCCGGTGGTGGGCTCGTCGAACAGGAACAGCGTGCCGTGTTTGGCCACGCGCTGCGCCGGCGAGTTCGCCGCCTCGGCCAGGAAGCCGGCGAGCTTGAGCCGCTGCGCCTCGCCGCCGCTCAGCGTGGGCACCGGCTGGCCCAGGCGCACGTAGTCCAGGCCCACGTCGATGATGGGCTGCAGCCGCGCCACCACCTCGCGGTCGTTCTGGAACCAGTGCGCGGCCTCGGCCACGGTGAGTTCCAGCACGTCGGCGATGCTGAACCGGTGCGGCCCGCGCACCAGCTTCACGTCCAGCACCGGCGCGCGGTAGCGCGTGCCGTCGCAGTCGGGGCAGCGCAGGTAGACGTCGGAGAGGAACTGCATCTCCACGTGTTCGAAGCCGCTGCCGCCGCAGCTGGGGCAGCGCCCGTCGCCGGCGTTGAAGCTGAAGGTGCCCGGTGTGTAGCTGCGCTCGCGCGCCAGCGGCGCGTCGGCGAACAGCGCGCGCAGCGCATCGAAGGCGCCAACATAGCTGGCAGGGTTGCTGCGCGCCGTCTTGCCGATGGGGCTCTGGTCGACAAACACCGCGTCGGCCAGCAGCTCGGCGCCGAGCAGGCGCTCGTGCGCGCCGGGGCTTTCGGTGGCCTTGCCGAAGTGGCGGGCCAGCGCCGGGTACAGCACGTCCTGCACCAGCGTGCTCTTGCCGCTGCCGCTGACCCCCGTGACGCACACCAGCCGGTTCAGCGGCAGCGTGAGCGTCACGCCCTGCAGGTTGTGTTCGCGCGCGCCTTCCAGCACCAGCTTGGGCGTGCCCGGCTCGACCAGCTTGCGGAAGCCCGCCGACACCTGCTTGCGCGCGCCCAGGTAGGCGCCGGTGAGCGTGTTGGCGCGGCGCGCGGCCTCGGGCGTGCCGTCGAAGACGATCTGGCCGCCGCGTTCGCCGGGGCCCGGGCCCATGTCGATCAGCCGGTCGGCGGCCAGCATCACCGCCGGGTCGTGTTCGACCACGACCAGCGTGTTGCCGGCATCGCGCAGCCGTTGCATCGCCTCGACGATGCGGTTCATGTCGCGCGGGTGCAGGCCGATGCTGGGCTCGTCCAGCACGAACATCGTGTTGACCAGGCTGGTGCCGAGCGCGGTGGTGAGGTTGATGCGCTGCACCTCGCCGCCGCTGAGCGTGCGGCTCTGGCGGTCGAGCGTCAGGTAGTGCAGGCCGACGTCGCAGAGGTACTTCAGCCGCGTGCGGATCTCGTCCAGCAGCAGCTTCAGCGCTTCGTCGAGCATCGTGCTGGGCAGCGTCAGGCCGTCGAAGAAACGGCGCAGGCGTTCGATACTGAGCTGCATCAGGTCGTGCAGGCTCAGGCCGGGCAGCGCCTCCAGCTGCTCGCGGCTCCAGGCCACGCCGGTGGGCAGGTGGCGCAGGTGGCGTGGCAGCACCGCGTCGGCATCGGCTGCGCTGCCCAGCCGCCAGATCAGCGCCTCGCGCTTGAGCCGCGCGCCGCCGCAGGCGCCGCAGGGCGTGTAGCTGCGGTACTTCGACAAGAGCACGCGGATGTGCATCTTGTAGGCCTTGCTCTCGAGGTACTCGAAGAAGCGCCGCACGCCGTACCACTGCTTGTTCCAGTTGCCCTTCCAGTTGGGCGTGCCCTCGATGACCCAGTCGCGCTGCGCCGGCGTCAGCTGGCCCCAGGGCGTGTCGCGCGGGATGCCGGCCTCGCCGGCGTACTTGACGAGGTCGTCCTGGCAGTCCTTCCAGGCCGGCGTCTGCATCGGCTTGATCGCGCCGTTGCGCAGCGTCTTCTTCGCATCGGGGATGACCAGCCCCATGTCGACGCCGATCACGCGCCCGAAGCCGCGGCAGGTTTCGCAGGCGCCGTAGGCGCTGTTGAAGCTGAACAGCGCCGGCTGCGGCTCGGCGTAGCGGATGTCGCTCTCGGGGCTGTGCAGGCCGGTGCTGTACTTCCAGGGCTCGGCCGAATCCGCGTCGTCACCGGCAAACACCGTGAGCCGCCCGCCGCCGCGCTTCAGCGAGAGCTCGATGGCCTCCATCACCCGCGCCGGCTCGGCACTGGCAAGGCGGAAGCGGTCGGCCACCACATCCAGCACCTTGCGTCCGCCGACCACCCGCTCGCCCTGCACGCGGGTGAAGCCGGCGGCCGACAGCCACTGCTCCTGCTGCTCTGCCGTGGTGTCGGCCGGCAGTTCGGCCGGGAAGGTGAAGACCAGACGCGGGTCGCCGGCGGCCTCGGCACGGGCCTCCAGGTCTTCGAAGATCGTCTGCGGCGTGTCGTGCCGCACCGGCAGCGCGGTCTCGCGGTCGAACAGCTGGGCAGCGCGCGCGAACAGCAGCTTCAGGTGGTCGTTCAGCTCGGTCATCGTGCCGACCGTGCTGCGGCTGGTGCGCACCGGGTTGGTCTGGTCGATGGCGATGGCCGGTGGCACACCCTCGACCTTGTCCACCGCCGGTCGGTCCATGCGGTCGAGGAACTGCCGCGCGTAGGCGCTGAAGGTCTCGACGTAGCGGCGCTGGCCCTCGGCGTACAGCGTGTCGAACACCAGCGAGCTCTTGCCGCTGCCGCTGGGCCCGGTGACGACCGTCAGCTCGCCGGTGCGGATGTCCAGATCCAGGTTCTTCAGGTTGTGCTGACGAGCACCACGGATGCGGATGACACCGGTTGCCATGCGGGCCTGCGAGGTTGAAGGCGGGGGATTCTAGGGATGACGGCCATCCCCCGCCGGCGCAGGCCCACCCGCCGGCTGGCCGCCTCAGCGCCAGCCGGCGATCGCGATGCCGATGCCGATCTTGTTCTGGCTCAGGTTGTAGTCGACCAGGCTCTCGCCGTGGCCGCTGAAGGCCTGGACCCAGCCGCGCAGCGCACCGCGCAGCGGGAAGGCCCACTCGATCTGCGCCGAGCCGCGCGCGCGCGCGCCGCCGCGCAACGAGTGGCGCAGCTGCAGCGTGAAGGCGTGGCTGTCGGTGTAGCGGCCGATCAGCAGCTCGCCGCGGCCGACGTGGTCGAGGATGTCGGGGTTGTCGTCGGCATGGGCGGCTTCCTTCAGGCGCCACCAGGGCCGTGCCTCGACGATCCAGTCGCCGCGCTCCCAGGCAACGCTGGCGATCCAGCGGTTCCAGCTGCGCGAAAACGGCAGCGAGCGGCCGTTGCTCTGGTGGTTCAGCGACAGGCCGACCATGCGGATGTCGCCGCCCAGCAGCGGCAGCTTCACCGGCCACACGGCAATGATCTCGGGCTCGTAGTTGGTCTCGCGGAAAGGCCGCGAGACGGCGCCGTTGTAGACCTGCCAGCGCGAGCTCTGCGTGTAGGCGCCCCACACCGACAGGCCGGTGCCCAGCACGTCGCCGTGCAGCCGGCTCTTGAAGCTGAGCTGGTACTTGGCCTCGACGTGGCGCAGCACCTGGTCGCTGGTGGCCGTGCGGCCCTCGGTGGGCGAACTGGGCCGGCGGTTCAGCTTGTCGCTGTGGGTGGCCGGCATCAGGTAGACCGGCTTGTAGGCGCCGGGCAGGTAGTCCTCGGTGTCGCCAGCGCCGCCGAGGTCCCAGCGGCGTTCCAGGTTGGTGACGGCGGGCTCGGCGATCTGGGCCTGCACCGTGCCGGCCAGCAGCAGCATCAGAAGCGGCAGCAGGCCCAGCCTGCGAAACGGGGAAGCAGTCGTCATGCGGCCGATTCTGCCGGCGCCGGCCGTGCCCCCACGGCGCCGCTCAGGACGCGGCGAAAAAGCGCTCCACCGGCCCGATCTGCTCGGCCACGTTCAGCGCCGGCGCGTGGCCGCAGTTCGGCACCGTCAGCACCACCGCGCGCGGGCCGCGGCGGCGCATGGCCTCGGTGACCTCGGGCAACAGCAGGTCGCTGCTTTCGCCACGCAGGCACAGCACCGGCAACGAGAGCGAGTCCCAGGCCTCCCACTGGTCGTAGTCGCGCGGGTGGTGCTCGAACTGGCCGACCATGGCCGGGTCGTAGTGCGGCGTCACGCGGCCGTCGGGCAGGCGGCGCAGGCTGGTCTCGGTGAGCAGCCGCCATTGCGTGTCGCTCAGCCAGCCATAGGGCGCGTAGACGGTGCGGAAGAACTGCTCCAGCTCGGCCACGGCGGCAAAGGCCGGTGGCTGGCCGGCGTAGGCGCGGATGCGCGCCACCGCCGGCGCCGCGAGCTCGGGGCCGATGTCGTTGAGCACCAGTCGCGTGATGCGGCCGCGCAGCCGGTTCGCGGCGGCGCGCAGCCCGATGGCGCCGCCCATCGAGGTGCCGAGCCAGGCGCAGCGCGCCACGCCCAGCTGGTCCAGCAGCGAGACGGCCAGGCGCTCGTAGAAATCCAGGCAGTACTCGGCCTGCGGCTCGGGGCTCCACTGGCTCAGGCCACGGCCGATGGTGTCGGGGCACAGCACGCGGAAGCGGTTGGCCAGCACGGCGGCGATGGGGTCCATGTCGCGCCCGGTGCGCGCCAGGCCGTGCCAGGCCACCAGCACCGGCAGCGAGGCGTCGCCCCAGGCCGTGACGTGGATCTCGCGCCCCTCGCAGACGAGGTACAGCGACTCGGGCGCGCTCATCGCTGGCTCCAGGCGCGCAGCCGGCCGACGATGCCGGTGGGGAAGTGGTAGACCGACAGCACGAACAGCACGCCCAGCCAGAGCAGCCAGCGGTCGGGCGTGAGCACGGCGCCGAGCACCGGCACCTCGCCGAAAGCGGTGGCAGCGAGCTTCAGAAGGTCCTGCAGGTAGTTCTGCGCCAGCACGAACAGCACGCTGCCGATCAGCGCGCCGTACAGCGTGCCCATGCCGCCGATCACGACGATCAGCAGGATGTCGAGCATGATCTCGAAGCTCAGCGTGGTGTCCGGCCCTACGTAGCGCAGCCACAGCGCCAGCAGCGCGCCGGCCAGCGTCGCGAACAGCGCCGCCAGCACGTTGCTCACCGTGCGGTAGACCACCGTGCGGTAGCCGATGGCCTCGGCGCGGAAGTCGTTTTCGCGGATGGCCTGCAGCACGCGCCCGAAAGGCGAGTTGACGATGCGCAGCAGCAGCAGGAAGGCCCCGGCCACCACCGCGCACATCAGCCAGTAGGTCAGCGTGCGGCCGTCGATCAGGAGGCCCAGGAAGGGTTCGCTGTTCAGTTCGAAGGCCGGGCTCAGCAGCGGCGGGTTGCGGAAGGTCAGGCCGTCCTCGCCGCCGGTGATGTCGCTCAGCTGCGAGGCCAGGGTCTGGAAGGCCGAGGCCACGGCCAGCGTGATCATCGCGAAGAAGATCGCCTTCACGCGCAGGCTGAACAGGCCGATCACCAGCGACAGCAGCGCCGAGATCAAGAGCGCCGCGGCCGTGCCGACCAGCACCGCGCCCCAGCCGGCGCCCAGCTTGCTCGACGCGATGGCCACGCCGTAGGCGCCGATGCCGAAGAACATGGTGTGCGCGAAGCTGACGATGCCGGTGTAGCCCAGCAGCAGGTCGTAGCTGGCGACGAGCAGGATGAAGACCAGCACCTTGGCCGCCACCGACATCGGCTTGGCGCCTTCGAACAGGAAGGGCGCGGCCAGCAGCACGGCGACGATGGCAAAGAGCACGACGGCGAGCAGCCGGTTGCGCGGCAGGTCGTGGGAAAGAAGACGGTTGAACATGTCAGCCCCTCGTCCGACGGGTACGTCGGCCGATCCCCCGAGGGGATGCGGACCGGCTTGGGGCGGCCCGGCGCTCGGCCCGCCGCGCTTGTTGCAATGCGTTCATCGGTTGGTCACCGGATAGAGGCCCTGCGGCCGCCACAGCAGCACCGCGACCATCAGCGCGATGTTGGACACCAGCGCCACCTTGGGCGCCAGGAAGCCGGCGTAGTTGGCCATCAGCCCCACCAGCAGCGCGCCGACCAGGCAGCCGAAGGTGCTGCCCAGGCCGCCAATGATGATGACGATGAAGATCAGCACGTTGACCTGCGCGCCGATCTGCGGCGTCACGCTCTGCTGGTACAGGCCCCACATCACGCCACCCAGGCCGGCCAGCGCCGAGCCGGCGGCGAACACGCCGACAAACAGGCGCGAGATGCGGTAGCCCAGCGCCTCGACCATGCTGCGGTCCTGCACGCCGGCGCGGATGAGCAGGCCGATCTTGGTGCGGTTCAGCGTCCACAGCAGCGCGCCCAGCACCACCAGGCCGATGCCGGCGGCCATCACGCGGTACTTCTCGATGGCGGCGTCGCCGAAGTACCAGGCGCCGCGCAGCTCATCGGGCATCGGCAGCGCGATCTGCTGCGGCCCCCAGATCACCTTGATGATCTCCTCGCCGACGATCATGCCGCCCATGGTGATGAGGATCTGCTTCAGGTGCAGGCCATACACCGGCCGCACGATCACGCGCTCGAAGGCCAGGCCCACGGCGGCGGCCACGGCCATGGCCACCAGCATGGCGGCGAACACGCTGGCAAAGCCGTTCCAGCCGGCCCCGGCGCCATAGCCCATCACGCTGGTGGCGACGAAAGCGCCGAGCGCGATGAACACACCGTGGCCGAAGTTCAGCACGTCCATCAGGCCGAAGACCAGGGTCAGGCCCGAGGCGATGACAAAGACGATCAGCCCCATCGACAGCCCGGCCACGGTCAGCGTGAGCCAGCTGCTGGCGCTGCCGCCGCTGGCCAGCACCAGCGGCAGCGCCAGGCCGATCAGGCCCAGCAGCAAGGCCGGCGGTTTCCAGTCCCAGGGTGCCTTGGGCACCGCGGCGCTCGCGCCCGGCGCCGAACCAGCGGCAGCAGCGGTAGCGGTGGTGTTCATGCGTGTGCTCCCAGCGAGAGCCCGAGCAGCCGTTGCTGCAGGGCCTCGTTCTCGGCCAGTTCGGCCATCGCGCCGCGGTGCACCACGCGGCCGTCGTCCATCACCGCGACGCTGTCGCCCAGCGCCCGTGCCATCTGGAAGTTCTGCTCGACGAGCAGGATGCTCGTGCGCGCGGCCTTCAGCTCCTTCAGCGCAGCGATCAGGTTGGCCACGATGGCCGGCGCCAGGCCCTTGCTCGGCTCGTCGATCAGGATGAGCTTTCGCGGCTCGACGATGGCGCGCGCCACCGCCAGCATCTGCTTCTGCCCGCCGCTGAGCTTGCCGGCGGGGTAGAGCCAGAACTTCTTCAGCGCCGGGAACAGGCCGAAGATCCACTCCAGCCGCTGCGTGTCCAGCTCGCCGGCATGGCGCGCCGAACGCGCGGCCAGCACCAGGTTCTCCTGCACCGTGAGGTCGCTGAAGATGCCCATGGTCTCGGGCACGTAGGCAATGCCTTCGCGCGCGATGTCGGGTGTGGCCATCGCCGACAGGTTTTGGGCCCCGAAAGACACGCTGCCGCGCGTGGTGCGCACCAGGCCCATGATGGTCCGCAGCGTGGTGGTCTTGCCGGCGCCGTTGCGGCCCAGCAGCATGGTCACCTCGCCCTCGGGCACGGCCAGGTCCACGCCGTGCAGGATGTGGTACGCGCCGATGTGCGAGTGAACGCCGTCGAGCTTGAGCAGCGGCGCGTTCATACCGTGGCCTCCTCGGCATCCGCGGTGTCCGCAGCCAGGCCCAGGTAGGCCTGCTGCACCACCGGGCTGGCGATCACCGCCGCCGGCTCGCCGTCGGCCACCAGCTTGCCGTGGTGCAGCACGACGATGCGGTCGGCCAGCTCGCGCACCACGTCCATCTTGTGCTCGACGAGCAGGATCACGCGGTCGCGCCGCGCCTTCAGGGCACGGATCAGGTCCAGCACCACCGGCACGTCGTCCACGCTCATGCCGGCGGTGGGCTCGTCGAACATGTAGACCTTGGGGTCCAGCGCCATCAGCAGCGCCACCTCGAGCTTGCGCTGGTCGCCGTGCGGCAGCGCCGCCGCCGGCACCGCGGCCTTGTCGGCCAGCTTCACCTGCGCCAGCAGCGCGTCGGCCTCGGCGATCCAGTCGTGGTGGTCGAGCCAGACGCTGAAGAACTGCAACCCGCCTCCACGCCGGGCCTGCACCGCCAGCCGCACGTTCTCGCGCACCGTCAGGTTCGGGAACAGCTGCGTCAGCTGGAAGGCACGCCCCAGGCCCCTCTTCGTGCGCGCCGGTGCGGGCAGCCCGCTCAGGTCTTCACCGTCGAGCAGCACCCGCCCGGCGCTGGCCGCGAGCTGGCCGCTGATGAGGTTGAAGTAGGTCGTCTTGCCGGCACCGTTGGGGCCGACGATGGCCGTCAGCGTGCCGGGTTCGAAGCGGCACGACACCGCATCGACGGCCACGTGGCCACCGAAGCGGATGGTGAGGTCCTGGGTTTCGAGCATGGGCACCGATGAACAATGAGTGGCCGAGCAGGCGCCGTGGATCCGGCCCCGCCGGTCCACCAGCGCCGCCCTCGAGGGGGAGCGGCGCAGCCGCTACGGGGGTGGTCAGCGCTTGTTGCGCACCGGAATCTGCAGTTCCGAGGCCGGGATCACACGCACCAGCTCCGGCACGCCCCAGGCGAAGGCCGGGTCGTTCTTGATGCGGAAGTGGTACATCTCCTGCATCGCCTGGTGGTCTTCCTTGCGGAAGGTCATCGTGCCCTTGGGCGTCTCGAAGCTCATGCCTTCCATCGCGGCGATGAGCTTGTCGCTGCCGGTGTCGCCCTTGCTGCGCTTGACGGCCTCGACCACCGCCATCGCCGCGCTCATGCCACCGGCGGTGAAGAAGTCGGGCGGGCTCTTGTGGCGCTGGTAGTGGTTGGCCACCAGCCACTCGTTGGCCTTGTTCTTCGGGATGCCGAAGTAGTAGTACAGCGCGCCTTCCATGCCCGGGAAGCTCTTGTAGGCCACCATGGCCGGCAGGATGTTGCCGCCGGTGGCCAGCTTGATGCCGTAGCGGCGCTCCAGGTCGAGGTCGGCGATCTTCGGGAACGGCGTCGGGCTGCCCGACCAGACCACCGAGATGAATTTCTTGCCCGGCTGGTCCTTCAGCCTGTCGACGATGCGCTGCAGGCCGGCGGTGAAGTCGGTGGTGCCCACCGGCAGGTACTCCTCGTGCACGAACTTCGCCTTCTTGGTGAAGTCCTTGGCCGCCTTCACGGCGTCACGGCCGAAGGCGTTGTCGTTGGCCAGCACGGCGACCACGTTGCCCTCCTGGTCCAGCGCCGCGGCGTTGGCGGCGGCGTCCTGGCTGGAGTTGCGGCCGGTGCGGAAGATGTACTTGTTCCACTTGTCGCCGGTGATGCTGTCGGCCACGGCCGGCTCGACGATCAGCACCTTCTTGTACTCCTCGGCCACCGGCAGCATGGCCAGCGCCACCGGGCTGGCGGTGGGGCCGACGGCGATGTCGACCTTGTCGTCGGCATAGGCCGCTTCGAGCTGCGCCTTGCCCACGTCGGGCTTGCCCTGGTCGTCCTTCTCGATGACGACGATCTTGCGGCCGGCCACCGTCATGGTGCCGCCGGTGGCGTACTCCAGGCCCATCATGAAACCGACGATGGTCTGCTTGGCGTAGGCCTCCAGCGGGCCGGTCTTGCTGCCGATGAGGGCGATCTTCAGGTCCTTGCCGGCCTGGGCGGCGGCCGGCAGGGCGGCCATCGTGCCGAGGGCCAGCGTGGCCGCGACGGCCAGGGTGTGGGCGATGAATGGGCGACGCGACATGCGGCTTGTCTCCGAGGCTGTGGTTGTGTCGGTGCAGCCACCCAGACGGCAGCCGCAGAACCGCTGCAGTGCAACGCATGTGCCACGAAGGCGCCGAAAGGCACCGCTTAGGTGCAAACCCCGAGGATTGAGCCCTCCAAGCGCGCCGGAAGCCGGTCGGCAGGCGTTGGTTTCCGACGATCGGCAGGTCTGTCGATCCCGAATGCCTGAAATTCGAACACCTCGATTTGCCTGAATTTCAGACAAATCGAAGACGATATGTTTGAATTTCAGGCAGCCCGGGTGCTGGCCGGCGGGTGCACCAGCCGCTGCAGCAGGTGCTCCAGCGTGCCGTCCAGCGGGCCGCGGCAGCGGCCGCTGTGCACCGGCGAGGTCTGCACGCTGGCGCTGCGCGGCGCCACCAGCCAGTCGAAACGCTCGCGCGCCGACAGCCGGCCCAGCGCGCCAGCCTGCTCGCCACCGGCGCAGACAGCGGCGATGGCCGCCAGCGCGCCGCGCAGCGCCGGCAGGTCGGCGGCGGGGTCCAGCGCGCGCAGCCGCGCTTCGTCGAGCGCGATGCCAGCCTTCAGGTAGCCCTGGGCCGAGCAGAAGACCAGGACCCCGGCGTTGATGAACTCGCCCCGGTCCACGCGCGGCACCACGCGCAGCACCGCGTAATCGTAGGTGGCGTAGGTGGCGGCAGACGGGCTCATCGCGGGGTCTCGGCCTTGGCCGCTTCGGCCGCCTGCTGCAGCGCCGGCAGCCAGGTGCCGGCCTGCCGCAGCCGGTGGTGGAAGTGCTGGCGGTAGGCCTCGCGCTGCGCCTCCGGATTCGCCAAGCTGCTGTCGGCCTGCAGCCAGGTGTCGGGCAGCGCCTCGACGATGCCGGCCACGGCGCTGTCGTCCAGCCGCGCCGCGAGGCGCTCATGCGCGGCGGCCAGCGCCGTGGCACGCGGCAGCAGCACGTGGTCGCGGATGGCGGCGAACGGCCGGCCGGCCCGTTCCGCACGTTCGGCGGGCTCACCCCACTGGTGGTGGAAGATCAGCGCCGCGCCGTGGTCGATCAGCCAGGGCCGGCCGTGCCACCACAGCAGGTTGGTGTTGCGCGCGCTGCGGTCGACGTTGTTGACGAAGGCGTCGAACCACACCAGGGCCGAGGCGAAGTCCGCGTCCACCCCGTGCGCCAGCGGGTCGAAGGCCACGGCGCCGGGCAGGTAGTCCAGCGCCAGGTTCAGGCCGGCGCTGGCGCGGATCAGGTCCTGGATCTCGGGATCGGGCTCGGTGCGCGCCAGCACCGGGTCGAGCTCGATGCCGACGATGCTCGGCACCGCCAGCCCGAGCTGGCGCGCCAGCTCGCCGGCCACCCACTCGGCCACCAGCGCCTTGGTGCCCTGGCCGGCGCCGCGGAACTTGAGCACGTAGAGGCCGTCGTCGTCGGCCTCCACCAGCGCCGGCAGCGAGCCGCCTTCGCGCAGCGGCGTGACGTATCGCGTGGCGGTGACGGCGCGCAGCACGGGCATGGCGGCATTGTGCCGGCCGGCCCGGGTCGGCCGCACGGCGCGGGCTCAGTCGCCGCCGCGGGGTGCCAGCGAGGCGCCGGCAGCAACGGTCCGGCGGCGCCGCTGCCGCCACAGCACCGGCGCGAACACCGCCAGCCCGGCCAGGGCCAGCAGCGCGCCCACCCAGCCGGTGGAGGTCCAGCCCAGGCCGGCCGCGATGGCCACGCCGCCCAGCCAGGCGCCCAGCGCATTGGCCAGGTTGAAGGCGGAATGGTTCAGCGCCGCGGCCAGCGACTGCGCCTCGCCGGCCACGTCCATCAACCGCACCTGCAGCGCCGGCGCCAGGGCCACGACCGTGCCGACCAGCAGCACGTTGGCAGCGATGGCCAGCGGGTGCGGGGCCGTCCACAGCACCAGCACCAGCACCAGGGCCGACCACAGCAGGACGCCAGCGATGGTGGGCATCAGCGCCTTGTCGGCCAGCCGGGCACCGACCAGGTTGCCGACGATCATGCCCACGCCGAACAGCGCCAGCACCACCGGCACCGCCCCCAGCGGCAGGCCGGTGACCTCGGTGAGCAGCGGCTTGATGTAGCTGAACACCGCGAACATGCCGCCGAAGCCGATGGCCCCGGTGCCCAGCGTCAGCCACACCTGGGCATTGCGCAGCGCGCCCAGTTCGCGCAGCGGGCTGGCACCCGCGGCCGCCGGCAGCGGCGGCAGCGCGCGCCGCAGCAGCGCGCAGGCCAGCAGCGCGATCAGGCCCACCAGCACGAAGGCGCTGCGCCAGCCCCAGTGCTGGCCCATCCAGGACGCCACCGGCACGCCGAACAGCGTGGCGCCGGTGAGGCCCAGCATCAGCCAGGCCACGGCCTGGGCGCGCTGCGTGGGGGCGGCCAGCGATACCACCACCAGGGCCGCCACTCCGAAGTAGGTGCCGTGCGGCAGGCCGGCCACGAAGCGCAGCAGGTTCAGGCTGAGGTAGCCCGGTGCCGCGGCGCTGGCCAGGTTGCCGAGCGCAAACAGCGCCATCAGCGCGATCAGCAGCCGGCGCCGCGCCCACGAGGCGGTGGCCACGGCCAGCAGCGGCGCGCCGACCACCACGCCCAGCGCGTAGGCGCTGATCACATGGCCGGCCTGCGGGATGCTGACGCCCAGGCCGGCCGCCACCTCGGGCAGCAGGCCCATGATGACGAACTCGCCGGTGCCGATGGCGAAGCCGCCGACGGCCAGCGCCCAGACGGCGGCGCGAAAGTTCGCGGCCGTGGGCGCTGCTGGGGCTGGTCCTGGCATGGCGCGATCTTGCTGCAATGCAGCATCAGATACCGGACCAGGGGTATACCCTTGCCCTACCCGTGGCCACCCTTCAGCGCCCGGCCAGCTCCGGGTGCCGCGCCAGGCGGTCGTACAGCGCCGCGCGCGACATGCGCAGCAGCCGCGCCGCCGCCACGCGGTTGCCGGCGCAGGCCTGCAGCGCGGCACGGATGGCGGCCCGTTCGAGCTCGCCCACCTGGTCGGCCAGCGGGCGCAGCAGCGGTGCTTCGGCCGGCGGTGGCACCAAGGGCGCCAACGCCGCCATTGGGCCCGGCGGGGCCGGCGCGGCCGGCGGCGCTGCGATCACCGCAGCGGCCTCCACGGCATGCCCGGGGCCGGCGGTCGGCCCGAAGTGCTCGGGCTCCAGCAGCAGGTCGTCGGACATCAGCGCGGCCTGCTCCAGCACGTTGCGCAGCTCGCGGATGTTGCCCGGCCAGGGCTGACGCGCCAGCCAGGCCAGCGCCTCGGCGCTGACGCTGCGCGCCGGCATCTGGCTGCGCCGTGCGATGTCGTCCATCAGCGCCTCGACCAGCGCGTCCAGGTCGGCCAGGCGTTCGCGCAGCGGCGGCAGCCGGATCGGCAGCACGTGCAGCCGGTAGAACAGGTCGGCGCGGAAGCGCCCCTCGGCCACCATCGCCGCCAGGTCGCGGCTGGTGGCGGCCACGATGCGCACGTCCACGCGCTCGACGCGGTCGGCGCCCAGCGGCTCGATCTCCTGCTCCTGCAAGGCACGCAGCAGCTTGCTCTGCAGCGCCAGCGGCATGTCGCCGATCTCGTCGAGGAACAGCGTGCCGCCGTCGGCCACGCGGAACTTGCCGGCGCGGCCCTTGCGATCGGCCCCGGTGTAGGCGCCGGGCACGACGCCGAAGAACTCCGCCTCCAGCAGCCCCTCGGGCACCGCGGCGATGTTCACGCCGACAAAGGGCCCCGCGGCGCGCCGGCTGGCACGGTGCAGGCCGTGCGCCAGCAGCTCCTTGCCGGTGCCGGTTTCGCCCAGCAGCAGCACGGTGCTGTCGGTGGGCGCCACGCGCCGCGCCTGGCGCTTGACCTCCATGGCCGCCGGGCTGGAGCCGATGAAGCTGGCGATGGTGTGGCGCGGCCGGCGCTGCGCCGCGCGCTCGTCGGCCAGCTGCGCACGTGTGCTGTCCAGCTCGGCCTGCAGCGTGGCGAACTTGCCCAGCAGCGGCTGCATCGTCGTCTCGGGGTGGTCCAGCAGCACGAAACCGATGGCGCCGATGACCTCGCCGGCCTCGTTGCGCAGCGGCAGGCGGGTGACGAGAAAGGTGCCGGCTTGGTTGCTGAGCAGGTCGACGAGGATGCCGCGGCCGCTGTCGACCACCTGGCCCATCAGCGTGTTGGGCACCACCTCCTCGACGCGCCGGCCGACGAAGTCGCTTTCTGCATGGCCCAGCGCCGGCAGGAAGCGGCGGTAGCCGTCGTCGATCCACACGATGCGGTGCGCGCGGTCGACCACCATGGTGCCCATCGCGGTGTGCGCGAAGGTGTCGAAAAAGCTCTTCGCGGCCAGCTCCAGCACCCGGCCGGCGTCCAGCGGCAGGGCGGTGTCGGGCAGCGCGGCAGGCACGGCGTCGGGCAGGTCCACGGGCCGGCACTGTAGCGGCGCGGCACCCGGCACCGCACAAACCCGCTGCGCGCAAACCCCGTTGTCATTGCATAATTACGTGGTTACGCTGCGCAGCATGGCCGATCCGATCCCGCTGCACCGCGCTGCCACCCCGGCCGCGCTGCCCCGCGCCGTCTCGCTGCACGACAGCGTGGCCGAGCGGCTGCGCGCCCTGGTCTTCGACGGCGTGCTGCGCCCCGGCGACTGGGTCGACGAAAAGGCGCTGGCCGCCAGCTGGCAGGTGAGCCGCACGCCGCTGCGCGAGGCGCTCAAGGTGCTGGCCGCCGAAGGCCTGGTGGAGCTGGTGCCGCAGCGCGGCTCGCGCATCGTCGCGCTGTCCGACGCCGACGCCGACACGCTGTTCCCGGTGATGGCGCTGCTGGAGGGCCGCTGCGCCTACGAGGCCTGCCAGCGCGCCGACGACGAGGCGCTGCGCCGGCTGCGCCAGCTGCACGAGGAACTCGAGCACCACGCCACCCACGGCCAGCGCGAAGGCTACTTCCGCGTCAACCACGAGTTCCACAGCCTGGTGCAGCAGCTGGCCGGCAACCGCTGGCTGGACCGTGTCACCGGCGACCTGCGCCGCTTCGTGCGGCTGCTGCGCGGCCGGCAGCTCGCGCTGCCCGGCCGCATCGAGGCCTCGCTGAACGAACACCGCGTGCTGATCGACGCCTTCGAGCAGCGTGACGCCACGCGCGCCGAACGCGCCATGCACGACCACCTGCTGGCCCAGCTGAGCGCCCTGCGCCGACTGCGCCAGCTCGAAGACCCCCACGCCCAGGAGACCGGCCATGCTCGATGACATCCGCGCCGCGGCGATCCGGCAACGGCGCGAACGCACGCTGCGCCGCCTGGTGATGGACGGCAAGCGGCTGCTGTCCGACAAGGGCGAGCTCGGCGGCCTGGCCATCGCCATCGACTGGATCGAGCGGATCGACGCGCTCGACGAGGCCGGCTTCGACGGCCTGTTCACGCACTTGGCGCGCAACCTCAGCCCCGACCCGGCCGCCGTGCTGGCCGCGGCCCAGGCCTATGCCAAGAAGCCGGAAACGCGCGAACTCGCCGCGCTGACGCAGGCCGCCGAGCCGCCGCGCCAGGAGCTGTTCCGCCGGCTCAACCGCGCCCCCGGCGGCACCGCGGCCATCCTGCGGCTGCGCCGCGCGCTGATGAAGCGGCTGCCCAAGCGCCCCGAGCTGGCCGGCGTCGAGGCCGACCTGCTGCACCTGCTGACGAGCTGGTTCAACCCGGGCTTTCTGCAGATCCGCCAGGTGGACTGGAATGCGCCGGCGCAGCTGCTGGAAAAGATCATCCAGCACGAGGCGGTGCACGAGATCGACGGCTGGGACGACCTGCGCCGCCGCCTGCAGCCCGACCGCCGCTGCTTCGCGTTTTTCCACCCACAGCTGCCGGAAGAGCCGCTGATCTTCGTCGAGGTGGCGCTGGTGCCCGAGATGCCAGCGGCCATCGCCCCGCTGATCGACAAGTCCAGCACGCCGCTCACGCCCGACCGCTTCCGCGTCGCCTGCTTCTACAGCATCAGCAACTGCGAGCCCGGCCTGCGCGGCGTGAGCCTGGGCAACTTCCTGATCAAGACCGTGGCGCAGCAGCTGCAGCGCGAGCTGCCGCGGCTGAAGACCTTCTGCACGCTGTCGCCGATCCCGGGCCTGGCCGCCTGGCTGCTGCGCAACCCCGATTTCGCCACGCTGCCCGGCATCAAGCGCGGCGCCGCTGCCGAGCTGGAAGCGGCGCACACACGGCTGCTGAAGCGCCACGGCGGCGAGCTCTCGGCGCTGCAGGCCGCCGCCCCCAACGCGCAGATGGACGAGGCCGACCAGGCCGCGCTGGCGCTCTTGACCAGCGCCTACCTGCTGCTGCTGTCGCCCACGCCGGCCGGCGACCCGGTGGCGCGTTTCCACCTCGACAACGGCGCACGGCTGGAACGCATCAACCTGCGCGGCAACCCGTCGGCCAAGGGCCTGAAACAGGCCTTCGGGCTGATGGTCAACTACCTGTACGACCTCGACAAGGTCGAAGCCGGGCACACGCTTTTTCGCCAGGGCGAAGTTACCCGCTCACGCGCGGTCGGCTCGCCGGTTTAGGGTTCGGCCCCTCGGACCCGGCCCCACGAGGGGCCCTCGTTCCTTCCCCAACGACAAACACGGAGACAAACCCATGACGCCCATGACGCGACTCACCCGCCGCCAGGCCCTGCTCGGCACGGCCGGCCTGGCCGCCAGCCCCTTTCTCGCCGGCACCGCCGCCGCCCAGGCCTGGCCGACCAAGCCGGTGACCATCGTCGTGCCCTTCCCGCCCGGCGGCGGCACCGACACCTTCGCGCGGCCGCTGTTCGCGGCGATGACGAAGAACCTCGGCCGGCAGTTCCTGATCGACAACAAGGGTGGCGCCGGCGGCACGCTGGGCGCCGGCGTCGCGGCCAAGGCCGCGCCCGACGGCTACACCTTCTTCATGGGCGGCGTGCACCACGTGATCGCGCCCAGCGTCTACCCGAGGCTCGACTACGACATCGTCGGCGACTTCGTGCCGGTGGCGCTGATCAGCAGCGTGCCGCAGGTCATCGTCGTCAACCCGTCCAAGGTGCAGGCGACCACGCTGCCCGAGCTGCTGGACCACATCCGCAAGAACCCGGGCCGGCTCAACTACGGCTCGGCCGGCAACGGCACCAGCCACCACCTGGCCGGCGAGTTGTTCAAGCTGCAGACCAAGACCTTCATCACGCACATCCCCTACCGCGGCGCCGGCCCGATGCTGCAGGACCTGATCGCCGGCCAGGTGGACATGTGCTTCGACGGCCTGGGCTCCAGCGCCAGCCACATCCGCGGCGGCCGCATCCGCGCCATCGCCGTGGCCTCGCAGCGCCGCGCGCCGGGCTTCGGCGAGGTGCCCACCACCATCGAAGCCGGCGTGCCGAGCTACCAGGTGGCCACCTGGTACGGCATGTGGGCGCCCAAGGGCACGCCGGCCGAAGCCGTGAACGCCATGCAGGCCGCGCTGAAGGGCTCGCTGGAAAGCCCGGAGATCCGCACCGCCTGGACCGGCTTCGGCTCCGAAACCCCCACGACCTACGGCCCCGACTTCGGCCGTTTTGTCAACAACGAGATCAAGCGCTGGGCCGAGGTCGTGAAGGCCTCCGGCGCCAAGCTCGACTAAGCCCCGCCGCACCGCGCGGCGAGGTCCGCGCGGTGCCCTTCAACCCGCGACGCCCATGGACAACCACAACCTCTTCGCCATCCTGCGCGCCGGCTTTCCGGCCGATCTCGACCAGACCGCCGTCGAGACGGCCGACACGCCCGAGCCGCTGGCCTACAGCTGGCGCGACCTCGACCGCGCCAGCGCGATGGTGGCCAACCTGTTCGACTCGCTGGACCTGCCGGCCGGCTCGCGCGTGGCGGTGCAGGTGGACAAGAGCGTCGAGGCGCTGGTGCTGTACCTCGCGGTGCTGCGCGCCGGCCATGTGTTCCTGCCGCTGAACAACGCCTACCAGGCGGCGGAGATCGAGTACTTCGTCGGCAACGCCGAACCGGCGGTGGTGGTGTGCGCGCCGAAGGCCTTTGCGTGGATCAGCAAGATCGCGTTCAAGGCCGGCACGCAACACGTCTTCACGCTGGGCGACGACCGCAGCGGCTCGCTGCTCGAACGCGCCACGCGGCATGCCGACACGCACACGCCGGCGCAGCGCGGTGCCGACGACCTGGCCGCCATCCTCTACACCAGCGGCACCACCGGGCGCAGCAAGGGCGCCATGCTCACGCATGGCAACCTCGCCAGCAACGCGCAGGTGCTGAAGCAGTTCTGGGGTTGGCGCAACGGCGGCAAGGAAGGCCGCGACACGCTGATCCACGCGCTGCCGATCTTCCACGTGCACGGCCTCTTCGTGGCCTGCCACGGCGCGCTGCTGGCCGGCGCCAAGATGATCTGGCTGAACCGCTTCGACCCGAAGATCGTCGCGGCGCGGTTGCCCGAGGCCAGCGTGTTCATGGGCGTGCCGACGCTGTACGTGCGGCTGCTCGGCGAGGCCGGCCTCACGCACGAGGCCTGCCGCCAGGTGCGGCTCTTTGTCAGCGGCTCGGCGCCGCTGCTGCTGGAAACCTTCGAGGCCTGGCGCGAGCGCACCGGGAAGGTCATCCTCGAGCGCTACGGCATGAGCGAAACCATCATGCTCACCAGCAACCCCTACCGCCCCGAGGCCGCGCGCCGCGGCGGCACGGTGGGCCCGGCGCTGCCGGGCGTGGGGCTGCGTGTGATCGACGACGCCGGGGCCGCCGTGCCGGCCGGCGAGGTGGGCCACATCCAGGTGCGCGGCCCGGGCATCTTCAAGGGCTACTGGCGCATGCCGGAGAAAACGGCCGAGGAGTTCACCGCCGACGGCTGGTTCCGCACCGGCGATGTCGGCAAGGTCGAGGCCGACGGCTTCTGCACCATCGTCGGCCGCAGCAAGGACCTGGTCATCACCGGCGGCTACAACGTCTACCCGGCAGAGATCGAAAGCTTCCTGAACACCCTGCCCGGCGTGGCCGAGAGCGCGGTGATCGGCGTGCCGCACCCCGACTTCGGCGAGGCCGTGGTGGCCGTCGTCATCGCCCGGCCGGGCGAGGCGGCGCCCGTGCCGGCCGAGCTGATCGGCGCGCTGAAAGGCCGCATCGCCGGCTTCAAGGTGCCGAAGTTCGTCGAGGTGGCGGCCGAGCTGCCGCGCAACGCCATGGGCAAGGTGCAGAAGAACCTGCTGCGAGAGCGCCACAAGAACCTGTTTGCACCGGCGCGATGAGCCGATGAGTGTTCCCGCGCTGCCGCCCTGCCCGCGCTGCAGCCAGCCCTTCCGCTGCGGTGCGCGCGACGGCTCACCCTGCGCCTGCGTGGGCCTGGTGATCGAGCCTGCGCTGGCCGCCGAGCTGAAGCGGCGCTACGACGACTGCCTGTGCACCGACTGCCTGCGCGCGCTGGGCGCCAGCCTGCGCAGGGCCGAGCCTGCCGCGCCGCCACAATCGGCGGCATGAACCTGCTCATCCTCGGCGGTACGCGTTTTCTCGGCCGCCATCTCGCGGAGATCGCCCTTGCGCGCGGCCACCGCGTCACCCTGCTGCACCGCGGCCGCAGCGCCGCCGGCCCGGCCGAACTGCTGCCCGAGGCCGAACACCGGCTGGCCGACCGCGACGACGAAGCCGCCTTCACGGCCGCGCTGGCCGGCGGGCGCTGGGACGTCGCCATCGACACCAGCGCCTACGTGCCGCGCCAGGTGCGCAGCGCGGTGGCGGCGCTGGCCGGGCGCGTGGCGCAGTACCAGCTGGTGTCCAGCATCAGCGTCTATGCCGGCCACGCCGCGGCACCGCTGACCGAGGCCTCGCCGCTGGCCATGCTGGCCGACCCCTTGACGGAAGTGGTCGACGGCAGCACCTACGGCGGCCTGAAGGTGCTGTGCGAAGCCGCCGCGGTGCGCGGCTTCGGCGAAGCGGCGACGCTGGTGGTGCGCCCGGGGCTGATCGTCGGCCCGCACGACCCCACCGGCCGCTTCAGCTGGTGGGTGCGGCGCATCGTGCGCGGAGGCACCGTGCTGGCGCCGGGCGAGCCGGAGGCGCCGGTGCAGTTCATCGACGCACGCGACCTCGCCGGCTGGATGCTCGACGAAGCTGGCCGCGGCGGCTCGGGCGCCGTCAACCTGACCGGCCCGGCCACCCCGCTGACCATGCGCGGCTTCCTAGACACCGCCTGCGCCACGCTGAACCCGGCGGCCACGCTCGCCTGGCGCGACGAACAGGCGCTGCTGGCCGCCGGCGTGGCGCCGTGGATGGAGCTGCCGCTGTGGCTGCCGGCGGCCCAGGCCTCGCTGCACAAGGCCTCGATCGAGCGCGCGCTGGCGCGCGGCCTGCACACACGCCCGCTGGCCCACACGCTGGCCGACACCGCGGCCTGGCTGGCCACGCTGCCCGGCGCCGACGCCGTGATGCCGCCACCGCTGCCCGGCGGCCCGCCGCGCCCGCAGCCGGGCCTGGACCCGGCGCGCGAAGCGGTGCTGCTGGCGGCCTGAGCGCGGCGGCACAGCGCCGGCGGCCACGCTCCATCGCCGCCGGCAGCGGCTCGCGACGGCCGCAGCACCGTTCATCGCAAGCCGCTCGCGGCGCCGCGGCGCGCTGCCTACAGTGCACTCCATCGACAACGGCCTGTCGCCGAAGTCGACGCACCGAAGGAGCCGCCATGAACCTCGTCAACATCACCTCCCTGCGCGCCACGTCGTTCGTGTTCGCCGCACTCGTCACGCTGGCGATCCTGGGTGCCGTCGACGGCCTGGCCGCCCACGGCACGCACGAGGCCGTGCTGGCCGCCGCCGCGGCCCACGCCAAGGCCTGAGCGGGCCTGACAACGACCCTCTAGCGCGGCCCCACCAGCCGCGCCAGCTGCAGCAGCGCAAAACCCGCCAGCAGCAGCGCCGAGGCCCACGCCACGCGGCGTCGGGCCCCGGCCCCCAGACGGTGGCGCAGCCGCGCCACACCGCCGGCCAGCAGCAGCCACCACAGGGCCGAGCCGCAGAACACGCCGGCCACCATCCAGACCGCCTTCGCCACACCAGCGCCCACCGGCATCGCACCCGCCAGGGTGCCGAAGATCGCGACGAAGGACAGCACCGTGGCCGGGTTCGCCAGCGTCAGCAGCACCGTGCTGCCGAAGGCGGCCCACAGGCTGCCGCGAGGCTCAGGCCGCACCGCATCCGGCGACACCACCGGCGCCCGCAGCGTGCGCCAGGCCAGCCACAGCAGGAACGCGCTGCCGCCCAGCACCATCGGTACACGCGCGGCCTGCAGCAGCGACACCAGCGCCGTCACGCCGAGAGCTCCGACCGCGCCGTAGAGGGCATCGGCCACCGCCGCGCCCAGGCCGGTGGCCAGGCCCGCCGCAAAACCGTGGCGCAGGCTGCGCTCGATGACCAGCAAACCGATCGGCCCCACCGGCGCCGCAATGGCCAGGCCGATCACCAGGCCGATGCCCAGCGCCGACACGAACAGCCCCCACTCCATCACCTTCTCCAGGCCGTGCCGGCCCACACACCACCGACGCATCACCCACACACGACGGCTCATCGTCGCACGGCACCACTCGGCACGTTGCCCAGACCGTTCGTCGCAAGCGGCTCGCGGCGCGAACAGGGGCTGCCTACAGTCCATCCATCGACACGCAGCGCCCCTGCACCACGCCCCGAAGGAGATCACCATGTTTGCACGTCAGCCCCGCTTCCACCTGCTCGCCCTGGCCTTTGCGCTGATCACCACCGCCGGCATGCTCGGCGCGGTCGATTCGCTGGCCACGCACCCTGCCGACGGCGCGGTGTGGATGGCCGAGGTGCCGGCTGCTGCGGCTTCGCTGCAGTGCCCGGTGCACGCCTGAGGTCCTCTCCGCCCCCGCCCGCTCCGGGCGCTGCCGGTCGATCCTCTCTCGAAGCCCCGCTACGGCGGGGCTTTTTTCATGCGGCTCAGCCGCGCACCACACCGGGCCGCGAGGCCGCGGCCTCGGCCCAGGCCGGCCCGTCGAACCAGGCCTCGCCCAGCAGCGCGGCGCGCAGCATCGGCAACGCGTCCAGGCCCCAGAACAGGCGGTCACCACGTTCTGCGTCGTGCAGCACGAAGCTCGGCACGCCGAAGGCGCCGGCGGCCATCGCGGCCTCGGTGTTGGCACGCAGTTCGGCCTTCACCTCGTCGCCGTCCGGGTCGCGTGCCGGGGCCAGCCGCTCGTGCAACGCAGCCAGGCGCGCCGGTTCGGTGGCGTCGGCCCCGCCCGCGGCCCAGACATGCCGCAGCAGGCGTTCACCGTTCAGCCGGTTGGCGCCGGCCGCCACCCACAGCCGCGACAGCGGCAAGGGATTGAAAGGGTGCACCGCCGGCGTTGCGAACGGAATGCCGTGCGTGTGTGCCAGCCACTGCACGTGGCGGAAGGTCCACTGCCGTTTCGGTTCGATCTCGGCCGGTCCCTTGGCCGCGTGGGCCTTCAGCATGGCGCCGAACAGCACCGGCCTGATCTCCACCGCGTAGGAGCAGCCCTCCAGCACCTGCGGCCAGCGCTCGAAGGCCAGGTAGGCAAAGGGCGAGACGGGGTCGAGGTAGGCGGTGATGAACTTCATGGTGCTGGCTGCGGCCCCGCGGCACGCCGGCGCTCGGGCAGTTGTTTCCACACAGCGCGTTTGTCGCTGTCGGACATCGTCGACCAGGCCGCGATCTCGGCCAGCGTGCGGTGGCAGCCCAGGCACAGCGCGCCGGCCGCGTCCATGCGGCAGACGCTGATGCAGGGGCTGGGCACGGCGGCGGCAGGCGGGGTCATGGCGCCGGCTCCTGCACCACGTCGTGCACCGGCGCGCCGGTGAGCCGCACGAGCTCGTCGGGGCTCATCGCGAACACGCCGTTCGGGTGCCCGGCCGCCGCCCAGATGAGCTCGAAACGGAACAGCGAGCGGTCGATCAGCGTGGTCAGCACGGTGGCATGGGCCACCGGCGACACACCGCCGATCGAAAAGCCGGTGGCGGCCTTCACGAACTCGGCGTCGGCCCGGCCCAGCGGCCCGGCGATCGCGGCCACGCGCTTTTCGTCGACACGCCGATCACCCGCCGTCACCACCAGCACCGCGCCGCCTTCGGCCGCCTTGCGGCGGAAGATCACGCTCTTGGCGATCTGGCCCAGCGTGACACCCAGGGCATCGGCCGCCTCCTGCGAAGTGCGCGCCGATACCTCCAACCACACCGGCGCCTGGGCATGGCCGGCCGCGGCCAGCGCCGCCGACACGCGGCGGAAACCCTCGGGGCGGGCTTCCGGCTGCGCCTCGTCCACGCTGGTGCCCACGCTCATGCCCTGGCCTCCACCGCCACGCCGCGCTTGGCCAGCAGCGCGCGGCCCACGCGCGACACCGGCAGGCGGCCGAGCCGGCCGCTGATGAAGGCGCCGGCGTCGACCAGCGCGTCGAGGTCGATGCCAGTCTCGATGCCCATGCCGTTGAGCATGAACACCACGTCTTCGGTGGCCACGTTGCCGGTGGCACCCTTGGCATACGGGCAGCCGCCAAGGCCGGCCACGCTGGCGTCGAAGGTGTGCACGCCCATCTCCAGGCAGGCCAGGATGTTGGCCAGCGCCTGGCCGTAGGTGTCGTGGAAATGCCCGCTCACCTCGACCAGCGGAAAGTGCTTCAGCGCGCGCTCCATGGCCGCCTGCACCTTGCGCGGCGTGCCCACGCCGATGGTGTCGGCGATGCCGCAGTGGTCCACGCCGATGGCCTTGAAGCCCTTCACGACACGCTCGACCTCGTCGGCGCTCACCTCGCCCTGGTACGGGCAGCCCAGTGCGCAGGAGAGCGCCGCGCGCACCTTGAGCCCCGCCTCGTGCGCCGCCGCCACCACCGGCGCAAAACGCGCCAGGCTCTCGTCAATGCTGCAGTTGATGTTGCGCTGACTGAAGGCCTCGCTGGCGGCGCCGAACACCACGACCTCGTCAGGCCGGTGCGCAGCCGGCAGCGCGAGTGCGCCCTCCAGCCCCTTCAGGTTGGGCGTGAGCACCGCGTAGCGCACGCCGGCGGGCTTGGCTAGGCCCTGCAGCACCGCGGCGTTGTCGGCCATCTGCGGCACCCACTTCGGGCTGACGAAGCTGGTGACCTCGATCTCGCGCAGCCCGGCCGCCTCGAGCCGGCGCACCAGCTCGATCTTGTCGGCCGCCGGCACCGGCTGGGCCTCGTTCTGCAGCCCGTCGCGCGGGCCCACTTCGCACAGCGTGACGCGGGTCGGGATCATGTTCGTCTCCTTCGCGCGCGGCCTGAGCCGCGGGGCGTTTCAAATGTACCGAAGGCCACCACCCGCACTTCCGTGGGATGTGTCAGACCCCGTCGTCGGCGCAGACTTCGCCGCCATGCACCACCGCCATTGCACCAAGCTCTCCGAGCGCATGCACGAACTGCTGCTGCGCGAACTCGGCCAGGGCATCGACCGCAGCCGGCTGCTGCTCGACGTGCTCTACGCGCGCGACGTGCTGCTGGTCTGCGAAGCGCTCGTCGGCACCGAAGGCCCGCTGTTCGCCCGCGCCTTCCGCCGCGCGATGGCGGCGCCGAGCGAAGACGAACTGGCGCGCCGCGCCTCGTCGCTGCGGCGCCACCGCGCCCGGCCCTGGCCGCAGGCGCTGCAGAGCCTGATCCGCGGCCTGGTCCGGGGCGTGGCTCACGCCTTCACCAGCCGCAGCAGCTCGGCCCCTTCGGCCACCTGATCGCCCACGGCGTAGAGCAGCTCGGCCACCTCGCCGTCGCGCGGCGCGGCCAGCGTGTGCTCCATCTTCATCGCTTCCATCACCGCCAGCGGCTGGCCGCGTGACACCGCCTCGCCGGCCTTCACCAGCAGCTGCACCACCTTGCCCGGCATCGGCGCCGTGAGGCGCCCGCCTTCACCCGCGCCTTCGCCGGCGTGCGCGATGGGGTCGTGTTCGGCCACCAGGGCCGAACCGCCCGGCAGCGTGGGCGCGAACACCGCAAAACGCTCGCCGCTGCGGTAGACGGTGAGCGTGGCGCGGGTGCCGGCCAGCGTCACGTCGAACACCGTGCCGGCAGCGCCGCCCGCGAGCGCACGGCTCGCGAAGGGCAGGCGCTCGCCGCCCACTTCCAGCAGCGCGCTGCCGTCGTGGCGGCGCTCCAGCACCGCCAGCATCGGCTCTTCGCCACCGGCCGGCAGCAGCCGCGCCAGCGTCAGCCGGCGGCGCGCGCCGCCAAAGAGGCGCCAGCCGTCGCGCCGGCTCCAGGGGTCGTCGCCTTCCAGCGCCTGCTCCTCGGCCAGCACACGCGCGGCCACGCCGGCCGCGGCCCAGGCCGGCGCCAGGGCGGGCGCCTCGAACAGCGCGGGCCGTTCGCGCTCGATCAGCGCGGTGTCCAGATCGGCCGTCGCAAAGGCCCGGCTCGCGACGACCTTCTGCAGAAAGGCCACGTTGGTAGCCAGGCCCACGATGTGCGTGGCCGCCAGCGCCTCGGCCAGCCGCGCCAGCGCCTGGGCGCGGTTCTCGCCCCAGACGATGAGCTTGGCGATCATCGAGTCGTAGTGCGGGCTGATGGTGTCGCCCTCGCGCACGCCGCTGTCCACACGCGGCAGCACGGTGTCGCGGCGGAAGCGCACATGCTCCGGCCAGCGCGCCACCTGCAGCGTGCCGGTGGCGGGCAGGAAGCCGGCATCCGGGTTCTCGGCGCAGATGCGCGCCTCGATGGCATGGCCCTGCATCGGAACGGCGTCCTGCGCCAGCGGCAAGGGCTCGCCGCTGGCCACGCGCAGCTGCCACTCGACCAGGTCGAGCCCGGTCACTGCCTCGGTCACCGGGTGCTCGACCTGCAGCCGCGTGTTCATCTCCATGAAATAGAAGCGCAGGTCGCCGGCGTCGTCGCTGTGCGGGTTGGGCTCGGCGATGAACTCCACGGTGCCGGCGCCGACGTAGCCGACGGCGCGTGCCGCCGCCACCGCGGCCGCGCCCATCTCGGCACGGCGTTCTGCGCTCAGGCCGGGCGCGGGGGATTCCTCCAGCACCTTCTGGTGGCGGCGCTGCACCGAGCAGTCGCGCTCGAACAGGTGCACGCAGCCGCCGTGGCTGTCGGCGAAGACCTGGATCTCGACGTGGCGCGGGCGCGTCACGTAGCGCTCGACCAGCACGTGCGCGCTGCCGAAGCTGGCCGCCGCCTCGCGCTGGCAGCTGGCCAACGCGGCCGCGAAATCCTCGGCGCGGTCGACACGCCGCATGCCCTTGCCACCGCCACCGGCGCTGGCCTTGATCAGCACCGGGTAGCCGATGCGCGCGGCCTCGGCCGCCAGGAAGCCGGCATCGTTGTTGTCGCCGTGGTAACCCGGCACCAGCGGCACGCCGGCCTTGTCCATCAACGCCTTGGCCGCGCTCTTGCTGCCCATGGCCGCGATGGCGCTGGCCGGCGGGCCGATGAACACCAGGCCGGCGGCGGCGCAGGCTGCGGCGAAGTCCTCGTTCTCGCTGAGGAAGCCGTAGCCCGGGTGCACGGCCTGCGCGCCGGTGGCCTTGGCGGCGTCGAGGATGCGCTGCCACTGCAGGTAGCTCTCGCGCGGTGCGTTGCCGCCCACGTGCACGGCCTCGTCGCAGGCGCGCACATGGGCCGCGTCGGCGTCGGCGTCGGAGTAGACGGCCACGGTGCGCACGCCGAGGCGGCGCGCGGTGGCGGCCACGCGGCAGGCGATCTCGCCGCGGTTGGCAATGAGGATCTTCTGGAACATCGGCAAACCCTCGTCAGGCGGCCCCTTGCCGCGACGGCACAAGGCGCCGCAGCAAGGCCCGCAGGAAGCGGAAGAACACAAGCGTCAGCAGCACCGCCAGCAGCAGCATGGCGCCGAGCACCGGCCAGAACACCACCGGGTGGGCGACGGCCAGCCACAGCGTGGCCGGCACGGCCACGTCGCCGGCCAGCGAGAGTGCGCCGTTCGAAAACGGCTCCGGGCTGGTGTTGGCGGCGGCGCGCGTGGTCATCTTGGCGGTGTGCGCGGTGGCGGCCAGCGTGCCGCCGGCCAGCGCGGCCATCAGCCCCCAGGTGGCGCCGTCGGCGCCCAGCGCGCCGGCCGCCAGCGCCGCACCGGCCGGGATGCGGATGAAGGTGTGCACGGCGTCCCAGGCGGTGTCGATGGCCGGGATCTTGTCGGCGAAGAACTCGACGACGAACAGCAGGAACGAGGTGCCCAGCACCAGCGGGTGTTCCAGCAGTGCCAGGCCCTGCGGCAGCGCGATCCAGCCCAGGTAACCGGCCGCGCCGGTGATGAACACCACGGCGTACAGGCGCAGCCCGCTGGCCCAGCCCAGCGCGGCGGCCAGCGCGGCGAGTTCGGGCAGCCCGGTGTTCATGCGCGCCAGGCCGGATCGCGTTTGTCGAGGAAGGCGCGCACGCCTTCGCGGCCTTCGTCGCTGGCGCGGATGTCGGCGATGCGGCGTGCGGTGTCGTCGCGCAGCGCGGCGTCGACAGGCCGGCCGGCCACGTCCTTGACCAGCTGCTTGCAGGCCTTCACCGCCGCCGGACCGTTGGCCACCAGCGCGGCGACGATCTCCGCCACCTGGCGGTCGAGCTGCTCGGGCTCCACGCACGCGTGCACGAAGCCCAGCGCCTGGGCCTGCGCGGCGCTGAAACGTTCGGCCGTCGTGAAGTAGCGGCGCGAAGCCTGTTCGCCGAGCGCCTTCACGACGTAGGGGCCGATGGTGGCCGGCAGCAGGCCGAGCTTGGCCTCGCTCAGGCAGAACTGCACGTTGCTGCTGGCCACCAGCACGTCACACACCGCTGCCAGGCCCACACCGCCGGCATAGCAGTCGCCGTGCACGCGGCCCACCACAGGCAGCGGGCAGCTCCACAGCGTCCAGAGCATCTGTGCCAGCGCCGAGGCGTCGGCGTGGTTCTGCTGCCAGCTGTAGTCGGCCATCGCGCGCATCCACGACAGGTCGGCACCGGCGCAGAAGGCCTTGCCGTGGCCACCGAGCACGATGACGCGCAGCTCGGGGTCGGCACCGAGGCCGCGGAAGCTGGCCGTCAGCTCCGCGATGACGCCGTCGTTGAAGGCGTTGCGCACCTCGGGGCGGTTGAGCCAGACCTCGGCGACGTGGGCGCTGGGGCGGCGGATGTCGAGCGTGCGAACCTCGGGCGTGTTCATGTTGCGCTCACATGCGGAAGATGCCGAACTTCGGGCTCTCCGGGATCGGCGCGTTCAGGCTGGCGCTCAGGCCCAGCGCCAGCACGCGGCGCGTATCGGCCGGGTCGATGATGCCGTCGTCCCACAGCCGTGCGCTGGCGTAGTACGGGTGGGCCTGGTGCTCGAACTGCTCGAGGATGGGCTTCTTGAAGGCCGCTTCTTCGTCGGCGCTCCAGGCACCGCCCTTGGCCTCGATGCCGTCGCGGCGCACCGTGGCCAGCACGCTGGCGGCCTGCTCGCCGCCCATCACGCTGATGCGCGCGTTGGGCCACATCCAGAGGAAGCGCGGGCTGTAGGCGCGGCCGCACATGCCGTAGTTGCCGGCGCCGAAGCTGCCGCCGATGATGACCGTGAACTTGGGCACCGTGGCGGTGGCCACGGCCGTCACCATCTTGGCGCCGTGTTTGGCGATGCCTTCGCTCTCGTACTTGCGGCCGACCATGAAGCCGGTGATGTTCTGCAGGAACACCAGCGGCACGCGGCGCTGGCAGCACAGCTCGATGAAGTGCGCGCCCTTCATTGCACTCTCGCCGAACAGGATGCCGTTGTTGGCAACGATGCCCACCGGCTGGCCTTCGATGTGCGCAAAGCCGGTGACCAGCGTCGTGCCGTAGCGCGACTTGAACTCATCGAACTCGCTGCCGTCGACGATGCGGGCGATGATCTCGCGCACGTCGAAGGGCTTGCGCGGATCGGTCGGGATCACACCGTGCAGCTCCGCCGGGTCATAGGCCGGCGGGCGCGGCGGGCGTGTGGCCTGCGGCGCCGGTTTCACGCGGTTCAGGTTGCCGACGATGTCGCGCGCCAATGCCAGCGCGTGGTGGTCGTTTTCGGCCAGGTGGTCGGCCACGCCGGACAGGCGTGTGTGCACGTCGCCACCGCCCAGGTCTTCGGCACTCACCACCTCGCCGGTGGCGGCCTTCACCAGCGGCGGGCCGCCGAGGAAGATGGTGCCCTGGTTCTTGACGATGACGGTTTCGTCGCTCATGGCCGGCACGTAGGCGCCACCGGCCGTGCACGAGCCCATCACCACCGCGACCTGCGGGATGCCCTGGGCACTCATCTGCGCCTGGTTGTAGAAGATGCGGCCGAAGTGCTCGCGGTCGGGGAACACCTCGTCCTGGTTGGGCAGGTTGGCGCCGCCGCTGTCGACCAGGTAGATGCAGGGCAGGCGGTTCTCGCGCGCCACTTCCTGCGCCCGCAAGTGCTTCTTCACCGTGGCCGGGTAGTAGGTGCCGCCCTTGACGGTGGCGTCGTTGCAGACCACCAGGCATTCGACGCCGCTCACGCGGCCGATGCCGGCGATCAGCCCCGCGCCCGGCGCGGCGCCGTCGTACATGCCGTGCGCGGCCAGCGGTGCCAGTTCGAGGAACGGCGTGTCCGGATCGAGCAGCATCTCCACGCGTTCGCGCGGCAGCAGCTTGCCGCGCGCCGTGTGCTTGGCACGCGCCGCGCCACCACCGCCTTCGGCCACCTTGGCCAGCTGCAGGTTCAGGTCGTCGACCAGGCCTCGCATCCAGGCGGCACTGGCCTTGAAGGCCTCGGATCGCGCATTGATCTGGCTCGTCAGCACCGGCATCGGGTCTCCTCGGGGTGGTGCCCCCGCGGGGCTGCACCGTCCATCGTGTTTGATTGACGTTTACGTCAACGTCAATTCTAGGGTCCGGTGACCCATGAATCGCACCCGCGCCGGGGTAGCCAAGGCAGCTGGCGTAGGCGCGTCGCGCCGCCCGGGCTAACCGCCCGGGCAAGCGGCGCAACGACCGCCAGCAGCCTTGGGTGCCCCGGCCCTTCGGGTGAGGCCCCGAAACCGGGCCACCCGTCGTTGCAGCGCTTGCCCGCACAAGCGTGCGGGCTGCGCGCCGCGCCTAGATTGGCCCGGTTTCGGGGCCTCACGCGGATGCGATTCATGGGTCGCCGGACCCTGCAGCCGGCGGACGGCCGTAGACGGCCGGCTCGGCCCAGCCCAGCGCCGCCATGTCCGGCTCGCGCAGATGGCCTTCGCTGGGCATCAGGAACTCGTCGAGCTGCGGCGGCACCACCGCCGTCGACGACAGCATCGCGTGCGCCTGGCCGCGGTGGTGCGTCTGGTGCATCAGCAGGTGCTGCAGCACGTGCGCGGCGCGGTCGCGCTGGATGCGGCCGGCGCGGCGCGGCATGGCCACCACGCCGGCCAGCATCGCCGTGTCGGCCGCGGCCAGCCAGGCGATCAGCCGTTCGTCGCTGGCCGCCTGGCGCGGCGCCAGCTCGGCCAGGCTGGTGGCGGGCTGGAACAGCGTCCATTGGCGGTCGGCCTGCGCATCGCCGTGCAGCGCGGCGATGTAGTACAGGTCCACGCCCAGGATGTGGTTCAGCGTGGCGCCCAGGCTCGGGAAGAAGCCGGTGCGCGGCGCGTCCCAGTCGGCGGCGGGCAGCGCCGCCATCGCGGCGTGCAACCGCGCGTTCGCCAGCCGGTTGGCGTGGGCCTGGATGCGCAGCAGCGCCAGGGCCTCCGTTCGGGCGTCTCCACTGGCGGCGTCGGTGCTCATGCGGCCACGATACGCGCGGCAGGCCCGCCGCCGCGTCGGCGGAAACGGCAGTGGACGGCCCGGCCCGAACCGCCCTGACCCTTGCGGGATGTCGAGCACTTTGTTTTTGATTCGTAATGCGTATGATTCGCATTTAGATACAGATCACTCCCGCTGCCCAGGCAGCGAGTCGGCCATGTCGCTCGCCCCGTCCCTCGCGTCCTCTCTGACGTCCTCTCTCGCATCGCCTTCGCTCGGTGGCACCGACCTGCCGGCGCCGATGCACTTCGGCCCGTTCCCGATCACCGAGCGCGAGAGCTTCCCGCCGCCGGACGACCCGGCCGGTTGCTGGACCTACGTGACGCTGAACGCCGAGATCGCCTTGTCGCTGCCGCGCAGTGCCGCGCTGCAGGCGCTGATCACCTCGCCGCGGGCGCGTGTCAGCGTCGACGGCCAGTGGCTGTGGTGGGCGCTGCGCCGCAAGTACCCGGGCCAGACGCTGTCCAAGCTCTCGGGTTCGGACCTCATCCACCACATCGCCGGCCATTGCGAACGCGAAGGCCAGCGCCTGCTGCTGCTGGGCAGCACGCCGGCGCTGAACGCCGGCGCCGTCGCCGCGCTGCGCCGGCGCTGGCCGGGGCTGACGGTGGCCGGCTTCGCGCCGCCGAACTACGAGCCGGACACGGCTTCGGAAACCGAGGTCGAGCAGGCGGTACTGGACGCCGTGCGGGCCTGGCGCGCCGACTACGTGGTGCTCGGCCTGGGCGCCGGCAAGGAACACCGCCTGGCCTGGCGCCTGGGCCCGCGGCTGGACGGCCAGGTGGCCGGGCTGCTGTGTTTCGGTGGCGCCATCGACATGGCCAGCGGCGCCGTACGGCGGGCGCCGGTGTGGTGCCAGCACATCGGGCTCGAAGGCCTGTTCCGCGTGTGGCAGCAGCCGCGGCGCCTGGGGCGGCTGCTGCGGGTGCTGCGGGTGCTGCCGCTGATCGCCGCCGAATCGAGGCCGCTGCGCGAAAACGCCGGCGTGTGAACGCCGAGCGGGCCGACGCCGCGCAAACCACGCACACAAAGCTCCTCCCCATCCAGTACCTGCGCGCCGTCGCGGCGCTCATGGTGGTCTGGCACCACGCGGCCGAGCAGCTGCCGGGTCTGAAACCGCTGATCAACCCGGTCTACGGGGCCTACGGCGTCGATCTGTTCTTCGTCATCAGCGGCTTCGTGATGGTGCTCACCACCCACGGCCGCGCGGTGTCGCGCAGGGCCTTCCTCTGGCGGCGCATCGTCCGGATCGTGCCCCTGTACTGGCTGCTGACCTCGCTGCTGCTGGCACTCCTGGCCCTCAGGCCCGGTTGGTTCGGGCATGCGCCGCCCGACCTCGCCCATGTGGTGGCCAGCTTCCTGTTCGTGCCGCACGAGTCGGCCCGGTTCCCGGGTGAGCTCTGGCCCGTGCTGGTGCCGGGCTGGACCCTGAACTACGAGATGTTCTTCTACGCCTGCTTCGCGCTGCTGCTCGGGCGGCCCTGGATGTTGTGCGGGCTGTTCGGTGGCCTGGTGCTGCTGGGCAGCATCGCGCCGGAGACGGCGCTCGGGCCGGTGGTGCGCTTCTACACGAGCTACCACCTGCTCGAGTTCGTGGCCGGCATCCTGGCCGCCCTGGCCTGGATCCGGCACGGCCGGCCGCTGCCGCGCTGGGCGCGGTGGCGCTTCGACCTCTGGCAACAACTGGGCGACGCCTCCTATGCCATCTACCTGAGCCACGCCTTCAGCCTCGGGCTGTTGCGGCTGCTGTGGAAACCGCTGTGGACACCGGGCGACCCCTGGTCGGCCGGCGCCTTCATGGTCTGCGCCCTCGTGTTCAGCGCCGCAGTAGGCTGCTTGATGTTCCGTTTCGTCGAACGGCCGCTGCTGGCGCGCCTGAACACCTGAGGCCCGGAGCCCGGCCAGGCTTTCAGCCGCCCGCCTGCACCGGCGCCAGGCAGCGTTCCAGCGCGGCCCGGTAGCGCTGCCGGCGGTCGTGGTTCCAGACTTCGATGGACGCCAGCGCAGGCGCACCCTTGCCGGCGGCACAGGCCCGCGCAAAAGCCGCCGCATCGTCAGCCACCGACACGCCGGCCGGCAGCGGATGCAGGCCGCGCAGCGCCAGACCCGTGGCCACCACGGGAAGGCCGGTGCCGAAGGCCTCGATGGCCTTCTCCTGCACACCGGTGCCGTCCAGCGCGGCGATGGCCAGCACGTCCACGCCGGCATAGAAAGCCCGGGTGTCGGCGACGCGCCCGAGCTTGACCACACCCGGCAGGCTCTCGAGCTCGTCGAGGCCGGCGCCCGCCAGCACCAGCTCGCAGGAAGCCGGCAGCTGCGGCCGTACATGGTCCAGCACCCAGCGCAGCGCACGCCGGTTGGCCGCCCAGGTCCAGGTGCCGATCAAGCCGATGCGCCGTGGCCCGCGGTCGCGCCGCTCGGGCAGCACCGGCGGCGACAGGGCATAACCCGGCAGCACCTCGACAGCACACGCCAACGCCAGGGCCGCGGTGCGCGCACGGAACACCGCGGCATCGTCGTCGCTGAGGCAGGCAACGGCCGTGGCGCGGCGCAGGCCGGCGTCTTCCAGGGCGCGCAGCAGCCGGGCTTCGCGTGCCAGCACGATGTCAGCCGCGCGCCGTCCGGTCGGGCCGTAACCCGCCGACTCGACGTTGTGCATGACGAGGAGGATCGGCCTTGGCGGCATGGCCGCGGCCGGCGGCAGCCAGGCCAGGGCCTGCAGGTGGTCGACGACGATGGCATCGACCTGCGCCAGCAAGGCCGCATCGACCAGGCCGCGCGCACGCCGCAGGGCACCCCCCGCGCACTGCCGCTCGACGGTGAGCGCACGGTGGCGCAGCAGGGCCGCCACCAGCGCAGCCCAGCGCGCCCGCCTGGGCAGGTCGGCCAGCGCACCGACAAGGGGGCCGAGGCTGGTCCAGCGCAGTCCGGCTTCGTCCGGTGGAGGCTCTCCCCGTCCGACCACCTGCAGCTGGTGCCCCAGCGCCCGCAGCTCGGCGAGCAGCCGCGCCGTGCAGAGTTCGCCGCCGCTGGCCGGCTGCCCGAACAGCCGTGTCGTCAACACCAGCAGCTTCATGGCCGGTAGGCCGGGTGCAGGTACACCGCCAGCAGGATGAAGCCCAGCGAGTTGCCGCCCACGCCAAGGCTCGAGGCCGAGAACAGGAAGGACACGAACCAGAACAGCAGCCAGGTCGCCAGCCAGCGCCCGCCCGGGTCGCGCAGGGCCCTGGCCTTGCGTTCCACGTCGATGGCGATGCTGCGCACCCACAGCAGCGGAATCAGCGCCGCGATGCCGGCCTGCACGATCACGTTGCCCAGCCCGCTCTCGGCACCGGCCTCTTCGCCGTCGAGCACGTAGTTGCCCGCCATGCCGAGCCCTTCGCCCAGCCAGCCCCCTTCGGCGAGGTAGCGCACGCCGGTCGCGAGCCCGGCGATGTGCGCAAACGGGCCGTCGACCAGGCCGGCCGACTCCGCCGCGAACGCGACAAGAACCCCCAGCACGGTGAGCCCGATCACCTGCCGCGGCGACGGCAGCCCGAACAGGCGCCAGCTGAGCAGCACCAGCAGATAGAGCAGAAAGCTCTTCGCCAGGGTCATCACGCCGCAGAGGAACACCAGCCACAGCGCCAGCGTGCCGGCGCGCCGCGGATGCCACCGTCTCTCGGCCAGCATCAGCGCCAGCGCCGCGGCCAGCCCGGCCGCCAGCGTCGTCGGCTCCAGGTAGGTCGACATGGCGCGGCGCAGCGGTCGCCCGGCCCAGACCTCGAAGTCCCAGGTGAAGGCCCGGCCGCTCTCTGCAAACGCGTAGTGGCCGAAGGGATCCAGCGGATTGGCGCTGTTGAAGCCCTGGAGGTCCAGCAGGTCGACCCACAGCGGCTCCGACACGATCACCTCGACGATGCCGAAGGCGGCGACGGCGACGGAGGAGCCGACGACCAGGGCCGCCAGGTCGCGCAGCTGCCGCGTGGACCAGGGCAGCAGCAGGACCGCGACGAACAGCAGCGGCACCAGCAACTGGCGGCGCAGGTTCAGCGCCAGCGAGGTCGACTCGGCCGAGGACAGCAGCCCGAGCCCGACGAAGGCCACCACCATCACCAGCGCCCAGCGGCCGCTGGCCGGCAGCGCCCCGCGGCGGCCGTTGAAGGCAACATGCGAAAACGCCAGCAGCACCAGCAACAGCACGAGGATGTCGCGCACGATGCTGAGCAGCGTCCAGGCCGGGCTCTCGGTGACCCGGAAGCCGAGCAGGCCGACCATGGGGCCGAACTGCAGGCTGAAGATCAGCAGCACCACCAGCGCATGGGCCAGCGAGGGTGCGGCGCGGCGGGCCGCGCCGTGCGGCAGCGCGAGCGGGCTCATCGTGGCGCCTGGGCGCTGCGGTTCGCGCTGCGGGCCTCCCGGGACAGGCGCCGCCATGTCTCGGTCAGGCCGCGCAGGCTCGTCCAGTAGCGCTCCGCCTGCAGCACGCCGGGCAGCCGGCGCTGCGCATGGGCCGCCGCGGCCGCCCTGGCCTGCGGCCTGGCCAGGCTCGCGAGCGCTTGCGCCAGCCCTTGGGCATCGCCGAATGCAAACTGCGAAGCCGCCGGCAGCAGGTGCTGCAGCCCGGCCTCGTGGCTGGCCACCACGGGCCAGCCGCGGTGGCTGGCCTCCAGCGCCACCAGCGGCAGGCCTTCGTAGCGCGAGGGCAGCAGCAGCAGGTCGTTGGCCGCCAAGGCCTGGTCCAGCGGCGCGTGGCCGTGCACCTGCAACCGCTGCGGGCCTTGTGCCGAAGCCAGCTCCAGCAACGCGGCCTCACCCGGCCCCGCTCCCTGGAAGTGCCAGCGGCTGCCGCGGGTCCACTCGGCCCCGCCGGCGATCTGCGCGGCGAGCCAGTCCAGGCCCTTCTGCCACGGCTCGAAGCGGCCGACGACGGCCACGCGCAGCCCACCGCCGTCGTCGGCCGGCGGCTGCGGGCCAGGGCCTTGCGGCAGGCGCACGCGGTTGGGCAGCACATGGATGGGCGCGGTCACGCCCCAGTCGTGGCGCAGGTGGGCGCTCTGGCGATCGTCGATGGTGATCCAGGCACTCACCCGGCGCAGCCAGGGCGCCAGCAGCCGGTCGCGCAGCGCGGCATGGCGGTAGCCCATGTGCCGCGCCGTGTAGGCCATCGGCACGTAGACCCAGGCGGTGTGCCCCCGCGCCAGCGCACGCGCCAGCAGCCAGGCCTGAGCGTGCAGCACACCCGGCGCCAACAACAGCGGCACGCCACGCGGCAGCCGCTTCAAGGCCCAGTCGGCCCGGGCGCGCACGCTCATCGGCACCAGCGCCTCGCCCCGCTGGCGGGCCAGGTGGCGCTGCAGGCCGCGCTCCTCGCAGGCGGCGGCGAAGTGTGCGTCGGCACCGTAGATCGCCGGCTGCAGGCCTTCCTGCCGCACCGCGTCCTTCAGCCAGCCGAGCAGCGCCAGCTCGTGCCCGCCCAGTTGGCGCGGCGTCAGCAGCAGGCTCAGATCGGCCATCGGCTGAAACCTCCTGCTGCCAGGCGGCTTGCGCGGCGGCCCTGCCACCAGGCCCGCAGCGCGCGCCGCCACGAAGGCTCGGCCAGACCGCACAAGGGCAGCAGCAGCAAGGCCACCACCAGCGCGTCGGGCCGCCAGGCCACCGTGGCGGCCAGCGGCAGCGCCAGCAGCACCGCCGGCCGCAGCAGCAGCACACCGAGCAGCTCGCGCGCCCAGCCGCGGCCGGGCTGCACGCGGGCCGCGAACAGCGCCACGCCGACCCAGGCCGTCAGCGCCGCCGCCACCGCCAGCCCCACAGGCCCCAGCCAGGCCAGCATCAACAAGGCGACGCCCAGCTCGACCAGGGTCCAGACTGCATGCGTGCGTGCCGCCGCCCAGGGGCTGCCCGCCACCAGCATCAGCGCGCCGAGCGGCGTGGTCGCCACCGAAGGCCACATGCGCCACACCAGCCAGGGCAGCAGCGCGATGGCCTCGGCCCAGCGGCCGTCCCACAAGGGGCCGTCGGCCGCCGCCAGCAAGGCCGGCAGCAGCGCCAGTGGCGGCAGCGTGACGATGGCCAGCTGCCGCACCTGGGACAGCATCAGCGCCCAGCGCGCCGCCGGATCGGCCGCGCGCAGCAGCGGCAGGCCGACCCGCGCCGCCGTCTGCACGAACACCTGCGAAGCGAGCGTGCAGGCGGTGAACGCAAAGGCGTAGCGGCCGGCCCACTCGGCGCCGAACCACGGCGCCACCAGCAGCAGGTGCAGGTGATCACGCAGCATGGACACCAGCGCGATGGCCTGCACGCCGAGGCCGTCGCGCAGCACCGTGGCCAACGGCCTGATCTCGTGGGCCGCGCCGGCCGGTGCTGAGGGCGCGACGGACAAGGCCCGCGCCGCGCGCACGATCCACAGGCTGCGCAAGGTGCGTGCAAGCAGCGCCGAGCCGACAAACGCCATCCACGCCGGCACACCCGCCACCAGCAGCAGCGCCGGCAATACGAACTCCAGCAGCACCGAGCCCGCCTCGGCCCGCGCCACCGGCTGGAAACACTGCGCACGTTCCAGCCGCGCCAGCGCCCCGAACATCGGCGGGTAGGGCAGCAGGTAGGCGGCCGGGTAGCCCCAGAGCCAGAACGCATCGGCGGCCGCCAGCGCGCCACGCTGCACGGCCAACGCCAGCACCGCCGCCAGCACCACGGCGATCAGCAGCGCCAGCCACGCCGAGCCCTGCCGCAGCCGCCGCAGCGTGTTGGCATCGGGCTCGGCCTCGCGGCGCACCAGCGCGGTCTTCAGGCCGCCGTCCAGCAGCATCAGCAGCGCCCGCGCCAGCGCCAGCGCGCCGGCCCAGACGGCAAAGCCGGCGGCGTCCAGCGCACGCGCATACAGCAGCGCGGCCAGCGCCGAGGCCACCAGGGCCACCGCCTGGGCGGCGCCCAGGCCCAGCGTGTTGCGCCACAGCCGGGCGCCGTCCTGCGGCGACAGGCGGGTCTTCACAGCGCCGAGCGGATGCGCGCGAGGCGCCAGCGGTGCAGCGGGTCGTCCGCTGCCAGCCGCAGCCGGTGCCGCAGCACCAGGCTGCCGCCGTAGGGCAGCACCAGCAGCAGCAGGCCGGCCAACACCCACAGGCCGCGCCGCGGGCTGCTCGGCCACTCCGGCGCCTGCGCCTGGTCGACGATCTGCACCGGCTGCGACTCCGCCGCCTCGTCCACCCGCGCCGCCTCGGCCTGGCGGGCGATCGACTCGACCAGGCGCTCGGCCTGGCGGAACTCGCGCAGGCGGCCGACGAAGTCGCCGTCGCCCTCGTCGCGTGGCCGCTCCAGCCGGGCCAGCTGCGCCCGCAGCGTCGACAGCTCGACCCGCTGTGCCTGCACCTCGGCGCTGGTGTCGGCACGCGAACGCCGCAGCGCCGCCAGCCGCACCTCGGCCGCGGTCACGTCGGCCTGCAGCCGCAGGTAGGACTCGGCCGCCGCGCGCGGCTCCGCGCGCAGCGCGGCGCGGTCGTAGCCGCTGGCCTGCAGCTCGCGCTGCGCCTCGGCCAGCTCCTGCTGGGCCTGCGCCAGCTGCGCCCCGTAGAAGCGGCGGCGCTCGCGCGCCTCTTCGAGCGCAAAGCCGCGCAGCACGTCGCGCAGTTCGTCGATGTACTGGTTGGCGATGGCGGCGGCGCGCTGCGGGTGTTCGTCGCGCACCTCGACGCGCACGACGTTGTCACGGCGGCCGGCGACGATGTCGACCCGCTGCGCCAGCCGCTGCCGCGCCTGGATGCGCCAGCGCAGCTTCCACAGTTTCTGCAGATCGAAGCGCTCGAGGATGCGGTCGGTGACGGTCTGGCTGCGTAGCAGCGACAGGTGCAGCTCCGCCGTGGCGGCGCCTGGCGCGATCAGCCCGGCCAGCGGCGGCAACTCGGCCACCACGGCCTGCGAAGGCCGCTGCACCACCGGCACGACGAAGCTGGCGCGGCCGCTGAACATCGGCGGCTGCGTCAGGCTCAGCGCATAACCGAGCACAAGCCCCAGCAGCGCCAGCCCCAGCAGGCGCCAGCGGCGGTGCCACAGCGGCAGCAGCACGCCGAGCAGGCCCAGGCCCGGCGCCTCGTCGTCGAGGCCGCGTTCGTGGTCGGGCAGGGCCGGTGCCGAATCGGTGGTCGCGGCCATGCTCAGCGCAGCGTCAACAAGCCGGCCACCCCCAGCCCGAACTGGTAGAGGATCTGCGTCCAGTCCTTGGCCCCCTGCACCAGGGTCTGGCGGCGCAGTTCCTCGGGCACGAACACCGTGTCGCCGGGCAGTGCCGGCTGCTCGCGAAAGCGCGCCAGGCCCAGCCACCAGCCGCCCTGGCGCGCGCTGATCACGCTGCCGTTGGCGCGCACGACAAAGGCGCCGTCCGCATCGGCCGCGGCGGTGGCGCCGCCGGCGCGGTCCAGGTAGTGGCCGAGGTCCAGGCCGCCGTCGTGCACGAAGCTGCCGGCGCTGTAGACACTGCCGTAGACGCCGATGGCCGGATGCCGCGGCGGCACGCGCAGGTGGTCGCCGTCTTCCAGCGGCAGCGCCGGCAGTGCCGTCGTTTCGGGTGTCAGCTCCAGCACCACGCGGCCTTCGGGCCGGCGCGCGCGCAGCCGCTCCAGCAGGCGGTGTGCGACGGCGTCGTTGGCCGCCGCCTCGCCGGCCTCGCGTGCGACGGGCTGGCGCGCGATCTCCGTCTCCAGTTCGCGCAGCGCGCGTTCGTAGTTCTGCTCCTGCTCGCGGCGCACGCTCTCGCGCCGGAACTCGCTGCCGAACAGGTAGGCGGCGTCCGTCAGGCCGCCGGCCGCGGCCAGCGCGTCGGCCAGCGTGGCCTCGGCCGGCAGCACGTAGTCGCCGGGCCGGCGCACCTCGCCTTCCACACGCACACGCTTGGCGCGCAGCTGGCTCGGCAGTTCCACGTCCACGGCCGAGAACACGCGCAGCACGTCGCCATCGGCCAGCGCACGCGCGCCATCGTCAGGCCAGCGCAGCTCGGCCACACCGCCCTGTGCGCGGCTGGCCAGGGTTTCGATGGCGATGCGGCTGCGGTCGGCCACCGGGCTGAATCCACCGGCCAGGCGCAGCACATCGGCCAGCGTTTCGCCGGGCGCGATCTCGAACACCGCAGGCCGTCGCACGCTGCCGATCACGGCCACCTGCGGGCCCGCAGCGCCGACGTGCACCACGTCGTCGGCCTGCAGCAGCGGGTCGGCGTCGCGCCGGCCCTCGGCCAGCAGGCGGTACAGGTCCAGTTCGGCGGCGGGCTCACCCTGGCGCAGCAGCCGGATGCGGCGGAAGCTGCCGGCGGCCGACGGGCCTTGCACCGTCGCCACCAGGTCCGACAGCGTCGTCAGCCCCGGCACCAGGTAGCTGCCCGGTTGTTCGACGAAGCCGGTCACGTGCACACGCACCGGGCTCACCTCGGCCACGGCGGCCGAGATCTCGAAGCCGCGGTACACCCGCTCCAGCCGCGGCCGCAGCAGCGTGGCCAGTTCGCTGGCGGGCGCGCCCGCCACCGGCACCGGGCCTACACGCGGCAGCGTCACGCGGCCGGCGCGGTCGATGCGCACGCGCCAGTCGGCGTCCACCGCGCCCCACAGCGACACGTGCAGTTCGTCGCCGGGCCGCAGCAGGTACTGCGGTGGCACGCGGGCGGGCGTTTCCAGGTGCGCGGCGCCACCGTCCTCGCGCACCAGCGGCGCGCCAAAACGCTGCACAGGCCGGCCGCCGTTGAGCCGGCCGACGTAGTGCTCGAACTCCCCGGCCTCGGGTGTGCGCGGCTGCGCTCGCGGCGCTGCGGGTGGCGCCACCACCACCGGGGCCACCGGCAGCGCCGGCGTGGTCAGCAGCCGCGGATCGGCCAGGCCCGGGTGCACCGGCACCGGCGTGCTGCCGACCACCTGGGCCCCGGCGGGCGGCGCTGCCAACACGAGCACAGACACCCCAGCCAGCAAGAAGGAAGTGACGAAAGTGACGGGGCGGACCCGGCGGAGAGCAGCAGACGACACGCGCGGAACCCGCAGACACCGGCTGCGGGCGGACAGAAGACTCAAGGCCCTTGATCATATAGAATGAGATTGATTCGCGTTTGCAATCGCATCAAGATAGTCTCAGGATCGCAACCGAATTCCTCTGCCAGCCATGTCGCAGCCCCTCCGGGGCGCCGCAGCCAGCGTTTCCGCAATGCCTGCCACGCTTGCTCGAAAACCATGGTCAGCACCCACTTCACTTTGTCTTCGTCCGGCCCGGCGCCCCTTCGCGGTGCAAGGGCCGCCTGGTTCGCCGGTGCGGCGCTGGCGCTGGCCGCCCCTGCGGCGCTGGCCAACGAGACCGCCGATCCTTTCGTCAACCCGTCGTTCAGCGTGGCTTCCGACGGCTTCAACGAGCTGATCGCCGCGCGCATCCGCGTGGCCAACCTGGTAGCCGGCATCGGCGGCAACGTGGCGCTGCCGGTCACCGGCGGTGGCGGCATCTTCCGGCGCACCTCGGGCACGGCCTACCCGGCCAGCTTCGGCATCTACGAATGGGGCGGCCCGCGCTCGACCTTCGAGTACGCCGTGGCCGACGCGGCCGACGACCTCACCGCCATCGTCTTCCAGACCTTCATCACCGTCTCGATCTCCGAGGGTGTCGACGGCCTGCTCGAACCGGCCAACCTGCCGCGGCTCAGCTACAACGGCGGCACGCAGTTCCTGGACGCCACCACGCAGGTGCTGCAGGCGGTGTCCGGCGGCTTCGACATGGAAGGCAACCCGCTGCCGGCGGATCCGAACAACCCGAACTTCGCCACCTTCACCTGGGACCTGAGCAGCCTGGGCGCGGCGGTCAACTCGTTCCGGCTGACCTGGGCCACCGACGCGCACTCCAGCACGCTGGCCTTCCAGGTCGACCAGATCGGCGCGGTGCCGGAACCCGAAACGCTGCTGATGGCGCTGATGGCGCTGGGCGGCATCGGCCTGGCGCGGCGGGCAGCGCGCCAGGACAGCGCCGACGCCACCGCGGCATGAGGGCGCCGCACCTCGCGGCCGCCCCCCTGCTGCTGCTGAGCGTCGCGGCCGCAGGGCCTGCGCTGGCGCAGACCGCGCCCGCGCCGGCGGCGGCCGCCTCGGCGCCCGAGAGCATCACCATCACCGGCCGGCGCATGACCGAGGAGCTGCCGGCCGACAAGCCGCACACGGTGATCGGCAGCGAGAGCATCGAGCGGCGCCAGGCCGAGAACATCTTCGACGTGCTGAAGGGTGTGCCCGGCCTCGGTGTCGAGGGCGGACCGCGCACCACCGGCATGAAGTTCTCGCTGCGCGGCTTCACCGACAACGAAGACGTGGTCTTCAAGATCGACGGCGCGGTCAAGGGCTTCGAGAAGTACCGCTTCGGCAGCGGCGTGCTGCTCGAGCCCGAACTCGTCAACGCCCTGTCGGTGGAACGCGGCCCGGCCGTCACTTCGGGCTCGGGCGCGCTGGGCGGCACGATCTCGGCCACCACCAAGTCGGCCATCGACCTGCTGCTGCCCGGCCGCAGCGTCGGCGCCATGGTCAAGCTCGGCTTCAACGACAACAACGACGAGCGGCTGCGCCTGCTGGCCGTCTACGGCCGCCCGGGCGACTTCGACCTGCTCGCCGCCGTGGTGCGCCGCGACTCCGGCGACCTGCAGCTCAGCGACGGCAGCCGGCTGCCGATCTCGGCCACGCACAGCGAGAGCCGGCTCTTCAAGGTGAAGTGGTTCCCGGTCGACGGGCTCGACTTCGAGCTCGGCCACATCAGCTACGCCAGCGGGCCGGAGCGGCAGCCCTATGACGCCACGGCCGGTGCGCCGAGCGTCCTCTTCGGCATCGTCCGGCGCACGCTGGACGACCAGACCACGACGCTGCGCATGAACTGGGAAGGCCTCGGCGGCTGGCGCGTTCGTGGCCTGTATTCGCGCGAGCTGACCCACCTGCACGACCTGCACCTGGCACGCGACGAGAACGGGGCGCGCGAGGGCCGCATCTGCGTGAACATCCTGCCGGCCACCTCGGCCTTTGCCGTGGCCCAGTGCGACGACCGCTGGCGCTACGACATCGACAACGCCGAGGTCTTCGCCGAGAACCGCTGGAAGCTGGGTGCGGTGACCGCCGAGCTGACGGTGGGCGCGCAGGGCCAGGACAACCGCCGCAATACCTCGCGCATCAGCTCCAACGAATCGCTGAACGACAACCTCTACCCCGGCGGCTTCAACCCCGACCAGCCACCCGGCGACAAGGTTTCGTCGGCGCTGATCGCGGAAGCGCGGCTGAGCTGGAACGACTGGCGGCTGGTGCCCGGCGTTCGGCGCGACCGCTACACCGTGTCCTCACGCGGCCAGTCGCGGCTGAACATGGAAGCCGCGGGCCAGGATCCTGACATCGGGTTCTCCAAGACCCAGCCCTCGCTGGCGCTGAGCTGGCAGCCGAACCGCGGCGACTGGACCTTCACCGCGCGCTACAACGAGGGCTTCCGCCCGCCGCTGACCGACGAGTACTTCGCCGAAGGCGGTCAGGCCGCGAGCCGGCCGACGGGCCGCTGCCGCCCGACCGGGGGCGACCCGACGGCGCCCGGCTCCGGCGTCGAACCCGACACCTGGATCGTCACCGCCCTCACCATCCAGCCGCTGTACGACCCGGCCGGCATCGGCCAACGCTACGACCCGGCACGCGATCTGGCATCGAGCACCGGCATCTGCGGCGACCGCTACCGCCCGCAGGAGTCCGCCAGCCGCGAGATCACGGCGGCCTGGGCGGGCCAGAGCGCGGCATCGCGCATGGCCTGGTCGGCGCGGCTGACGGTCTACCGCATCCACACACGCCACCTGCTCAGCTCGCTGCGCTGGGTCGACGGCCGCGCCGCGCAACCCGGCACCGAAGACCGCCGCGGCCTGGAGTTCGAAAGCGAGATCAGCACACGGACGCTGTTTGCATCGCTGTCGCACGGGCGCGTGCGGCGCGAGGGCCGCAGCGAAGGCAGCGCCGCCAGCACCGACAGCTTCCAGGTGCCGCCCGACGCCACCGTGCTGACGCTGGGCACGCGGCTCTTCGGCGACCGCGTCAGCGCCGGCTGGCGGCTGCGCCACACCGGCGACCGCCCGGCCATGGGCTCAACCGACACGCCGCCGCAGTGCCGGCGCGAACTGGCCGCCGACAACAGCACCACGCACCTAGGCGTGACGCTGCACGAGCTGTTCGGCCAGTGGAAGATCAACCGCAACTTCTCGCTGCGCGCCAGCGTCGACAACCTCGAGAACCGCGACTACTGCCTGGTCAGCAGCTTCTCCGGCGCCATCGGCTTCCGCGCGCCGGGCCGTGCCGCCAAGGTGGCGGTGACGGCGCAGTTCTGAACCCGCGCGGGTGGGCGTGGAGCGGCGGCCTGGCCTGGCTGGCCTGGCTGCTGCCGACACTGGCCGACCTGGCCGGCGCCACCTGGCGCGACCCCATGCACTCGCACGGGCCGGTGATCGTTGCCGTGGCGGCCTGGCTGTCCTGGCGCGGCTGGCGGGCCGCGCCACCGTCAGCAGCGTCGGTTGCGGCTCGCGGCGCCGGTGCAGGGCTGCTGGTGCTGGCCGTGCTGCTCGCCGGCTTCGGCCGCTGGGGCGAGCAGCCGCTGTTGCAGGCGGCCTCGCTGGCACCGGCGCTCGCCGGCCTGGCGCTGTGGCGCGGCGGCCCCGCGTTGGCGCGTGCGCTGGCGTTCCCGATCGGCTTCCTGCTGTTCGCGATCCCGATGCCGGCGCCGCTGGCCGAGACGCTGACGCAGCCGATGAAGCTGGCCGTCTCGCAGGCCGCCGCGGCGCTGCTGGCGGCGCTGGACTATCCCGTTTCGCTCGACGGCGTCGTGCTCGGCATCGGCCCCTACCGGCTGCTGGTGGCCGACGCCTGCGCGGGCCTGAACTCGCTGCTGATGCTGGAGGCCTTCGGGCTGTTGTACCTGCACCTGGTGCGCCACCCGTCGACGCTGCGCCGCGCCGGCCTGGCGCTGGCGCTGGTGCCGATCGCGCTGGCGGCCAACGTGGTGCGCGTGCTGCTGCTGGCGCTGGTGACCTTCCACTTCGGCGACGCCGCCGGCCAGGGCCTGCTGCACGGCGCCTCGGGGCTGATCCTGTTCGGCGCCGGGCTGGCGATGATCTGGCCGCTGGACCGGCTGCTGCGCCGCTGGGGGCGGGCGTCGCCGCCTGCGCGCAGGACCGCACCGGCGGCCACGGGCTCTTCACCCACCCTCGCCCGCCGCGCCGGCACCGCGCGCTGGCTGCCGCTGCTGCCCTGGCTCGCCGCGGCCATCACCGCCTGGGGCCCGCTGCCGCTGCCCGCGAGCACCGCGCCAGAACCGCTGGCGAGCTGGTTCCCGGCCCGGCTCGGCGACTGGCAGGCCTTGCCGCCGCGTGGCCAGGCCCAGGTGGCGGCAGCGCTCGACAACGCGGTCTACGACGACGAACTGGTGCGCAGCTACCGCCATGCCGACGGCCGTGTCGTGATGCTGACGCTGGCGCACGTGGGCCGCCAGCACCGGCTGGCGCGGGTGCACGAACCGCCGGCCTGTTATGCCGCGGCCGGTTTCCGGCTGCAGCGCGGCGAACGCGGCCCGTTGGTGCTGGATGGCCACGAGGTGGTGGCCGAACGCCTGCTCGCGCGGCGCGACCAGCGCCACGAGGCAGTGCTGTGGTGGGTGCGGCTGGGCGACAAGCAGGACACGCCGTCGGCGCTGCACACGGCCTGGCGGCTGTTTGTGCAGCGCCTGGCCGGCCGGGCGCCGGACGGCCTGCTGGCGCGGGCCTCGTCGCTGGTGTCGGCATCGACCGAGGCCTCGCCGCACGCCGCGGCCGAGGACTTCCTGCGCGCGATGGCGGCCGCGCTGGCCGCCGATCCGCGCCGCGCTCAGCTCTTGCGCTGAACGCGCAGAACCTGCTGACGGCGCCGCAGCGCGCCGCCCACCACGGCCAGGCCCGACAGGCCGAGCAGCGCCGTGCCCGGCTCGGGCACCACCGCCACCTGCCAGCCGATGTCGGCGAAGCCGGCGTAGTCGAGCTGCGTCATCAGCTCGCGCCGGCCGGCGCCGGTGCTGGTGTCCATCAGCGTGGCCTGCGCCGTGCCGTCGGGCAGAACACTCCAGGTGTTGCTGGCCCAGTGCGAACGCACGCTGTCCAGCACCACCGTGCCGCCATGTGCGGCCACCGAGGCCGCGCCGGCAAAGCGGCCGTCGGCGCCGATCTGCGCCGTCCACGAAGCCGCGCTGCCGAAGCCCAGGATGTGGCCGAGCTCGTGCGTGGCCGTCGTCAGGAAATCGTTCTGGCTCGCGCCCAGGCCCTCGGCATCGAGGCCGAAGTACCAGTTCGCGGTTTCGTTGAACCAGATCATGCCGCCCCAGGTGCCGTAGTCGGTGGCAGCCGCGCCGGTGGCATTCGGCTGGCCACGCGTGAGCACGCTGTCGACGAACTCGTCGGAGCCGCTGGCGGTGAGGCTGTGGCCGGTGTTGGCGAAGCCCAGCACACCCGGCGCCGACGGCGAGCCGCCGACGAAGACCACCAGCGTGTCGGCCGCCACCGTGGCATTGCTCAGCGTGACGGCCGGGCCGCCCAGGCTCGGGTGCGTGAAGCGCACCGACCAGCTGTCGCCTTCGCCCGGGTTGATGGCGGCCAGCGAATCGGTGAAGGGCGCGTACACCGCGGCCGCGGCTTCGAGCACCGCACGGCGTTCGGCGATGGGCTCGCCGGTTTCTGCATCGGTGAAGAAGCCGCGCGTGTCGTAGCGGTAGTCGAACTGGATGGTCAGCGCCGAAGCGGCCAGCGGTGCCGCCAGCAGCAATGCCGCACCGGTGCGCTTTGCCGCACGCCGGCGCCAACCCAGCACCGCCAAGCCGGCCAGCATCAGCGCCAGCGGGCCGGGCTCGGGCACGGCGGACAGCGGCGTGACCGAACCGACACCGGCGCCATAAGCCCCCTGCAGCGCGGCGATGGCGAGGTCGTCGAGCGGGTAGCGCGGCCCTTCGTAGCCGGCCATGGCGACCGCCTCGACAAAGTGCGCCATGCCCAGCGAGTGGCCCAGCTCGTGCTGCGCGATGGCATAGAACAGCGACAGCGTCCAACCGGCGCCGAAGCGGCCGGCGTTGAACACCACGTCGCCGCCCAGCCCGTTGCCCGGCGTGGTGGGCGGGAAGTAGGCGTAGGCGTTGGCGCCCGAGACATGCGGCACGTGGCCGATGCGGATGTCGGCCAGGCCGGTGGGGTCGTACTGGCCGGTGCCGGGCAGCGGCCCGCTGTGGTCGGCCACCTCGACGAAGTGGATCGGCAGGAAGGCCGCGTAGTCGGCCAGCGCCGCCTCGACGGCGCCGCGCAGGGCTTCGGCCGGCAGCGGCACGCCGCTGCCGGTGGCGATGCCGCCGTCGAGCAGGTTGCTGAAGCTGTAGCTCAGCGTGATCGGGCTGCCCAGGCCGCCCGGCTGGGCCCAGGTAGTGACGATGGGGTAGTAGCCCGAGGCCAGCGCCGGCGTGGCCGCGATGGCCAGCAGCGCCGCCCCGGCCCAGGCCGTCAGCGTGGAGAACCGGGTGCGGCGCGTGCTCATCGGGCTCTCACCTCAGCGCGACGCGCCGCGGCGGCGCCGCACGACACCACCCACCGCGGCCAGGCCGGCCAGCAGCATCGCGTAGCTGCCGGGCTCGGGCACGGCCGTCACGGTCAGGAAGGTGTGGCCTTCACCGGGGCCGCTGTTGTTGTTGTTCAGGAAGCCGTGCAGGAAGTCGTTGCCCGATGTGTCGTTCTTGCCGGTCAGCGCGATGGCGAACACGGTGTTCGTGCCGTTGGCCCAGCCGTTGACGATGGCCGAGACGTCGAAGCTCACCGCGCCGAAGCCGTTCACCGAGGTCGAGGCCTCCGGCGCCGCGGGCAGGATGTAGTTGTTGAAGAAGTTCAGCCAGCTGACGCTGCCGCCCGGGTTGGTGTCGTCGATGATGGTCGTCAGCGGGTTGGCCGCGACGGCGTGCGCCGACACCAGGAAGGGGCTGTCCGCGCTCGCGTCGGCGCCGAAGCCGCCGGAGATGCTCTGCAGCGTCAGCGTGGCGGTGACGGGGCCCGAGAAGGCCGAGAAGTCGTAGTCGAAGGTGAGGTAGATGGTCTCGGCACCGGCCAGGCCGAAGGCGCCGTCGGTCGAGGTGCGCAGCACCGCGCGGTTGCCCTCACCGGCGTAGCCGCGCACGGTGTTGGCGCCGGTGAAGAAGCTCGAGGTCATCACGTCTTCGGTGACTTCGATGACGGTGGCGGCGTGGGCCGGCAGCGCAGCAGCGGCCAGAACGGCGGCCAGCGTGGCGGCGCCCAGCAGCGGGCGGAAGGTGGAACGGAACAGGTTCGTCATGGCAGCGGCAGAAAGAAAAAAGCGCCAAGGGGTGGCCGCCGGGGCCGACACGCGGCATCCGGCAGACAGGCCACCCCTTGGCGACAGGATCGGCACGGCGCGGCGCAGCACGGCACAACGGCCAGCCGCGCCGCGGGTGGGTCTCAGCGGCGGCGGCGGCGCACCAGGGCGCCGATGGCGCCCAGACCGGCCATCAGCATCGCGTAGGTGCCGGGTTCCGGCACCGGGGCGATGTCGATCGCGACTTGCGCGAACGAGGTGTGCACCGGCGAGGTCAGCGCGAAGTCGAAGCTGGTCGGCGCTGCGCTCAGTTCCCAGACGAACAGGTTGTTGAAGTCCGTGGCCGGGCCGATGGAGGTCTCGATCACGCCGTTGAAGGTCTGCAGCGAGGTCGTCGGCGCCACGCCGTTGAGCAGCACGCTGCCGATCTCGATGCCCCAGGTCTCGACCTGCAGCACGACGCGCGTGGGCGAGTCGGCCAGCGCGGCCGTCGGCGTCAGGCTGATCGTGTAGGCCTGGTCGACGCCGAAGCTGTACAGGTTGCGCGTGCTCGACACGAACACGCCGGAGTTCCAGCCCAGGAAGGCGTCCGACACGCCGGCGGTGCCGACGTCCGGCGCCGAGGTGCGGTCGGTGGCGGTGCCGTAGGAGGCGTCGGTGAACGAGTCCCACTCGGCGTAGACCGTGCCGGCGTCGCCGCGCGTCCAGCCGCCCCAGCTGGCTTCGGTGGGGGTGTCGAAGCCGAAGCCCGGGTCGTAGGGGTTGGGGCCGTTGTAGATGTCGGCGAAAGCCGCGCCCGACAGCGCGGTGGCGGCCACGGCGGCCACGAGTGTCTTGATCTTCATCGAGAGGGTCCTTCCAGGTTTGTCATGGTTCAGGACCCGGCTTCGAGCGGGCGACGCGCGCGGCCACAGGCCGCGGCACACGGATGCCGCCAAGGTGCAGGGAAGCCGGGCATGCTGGCTCCCCCGCCCTCGAAGGCTGGTGGCTGGCGTCGGGCCGCCGGCACCGGCGCAAAGCAGCGCCGGTCGATGGCGACCGTTTGGTTATTGAATAAGAATACTTCTCATTCGTCAATGGAATGGCGGCCGTGGAACCCCCGCAAACCCGGGGGCCGAGCTCGGCACCGGCTGCGGCGCGGCTTACTCCAGCTTGATGCCGCGGCTGGTGATGATCTCGCCCAGCAGCCGGGCCTCGGCCTGCACACGCAGCGCGGCGGCCTCGGGTGTGCTGCCCACCGGCTCCCAGCCGCCGGTGAGCATGCGCTGGCGCGTCTCGGCCTCGCGCAGCACGGCCGGCACCTCGCGCGCCAGGCGTTCGAAGGCCGCGCGCGGCAGGTTCGCCGGGCCGACCAGCGCGTTCCAGACCTCCAGCGCCGGCATCGTCACGCCCAGCTCGGCCAGTGCCGGCACGCCCGGCGCGAGTTCGCTCTTCGGCCCGGTCACGCCGATGGCGTGCAGCTTGCCGGCCTTCACCTGCGCCAGCGCGAGGCCCGGCGGCACCAGCGCCATCTGGATCTGGCCGCCCAGCATGGCCGTCAGCACCGCCGGGTTGCCGTTGTAGGGCACGTGCACGGCGCCGGCGTTGCCGATGCCGGTCTTCACGACTTCCATGCCCAGATGGCCCACCGAGCCGATGCCGACCGAGCCGTAGCTCCACTTGTCGCCGGCCGCACGCGCGGCAGCCAGCCAAGCGGCGCCCTGCGGCTGGTCGGCCGGCGTCACCAGCACCAGCGGCGCGGTGGCCAGCAACGAGATCAGCGTGAAGTCGCGCGCCGGGTCGAAGGGCAGGCGCGGGTTCAGCGGCTTGGCGGTCGTCAGGTTGCCGTTGATCACGACGCCCAGCGTGTGGCCGTCGGTGGCCTTGGCAACGACATCCGCCGCCACGTTGCCGCCGGCGCCCGGGCGGTTTTCCACCACCACCGGCTGGCCCCAGAGCTTGCCCAGCGCTTCGGCCAGCGTGCGGGCCGAGATGTCCGGCGTGCTGCCGCCGGGGAAGCCGACGAGGATCTTCACCGGCTGTGTCGGCCAGGCGGTCTGTGCGGCCACCGGTGCCGCCGACAGCATCGGCAGCAACAGGGCGGCCCCTGCCGCGGCCAGCAGCCCGCGGCGCCCAGGATCTCGAGGATTGCGCATCGTCATGGTGTCTCCTGAAGAGTTCGTTAGCCTCGGCCGCAGATTGTGCGCGGCCGCGCACGCGGCCCGCCCATGATCGAGACCACGCTGAACCTGCTGCTCGCGCTGCCGGCGCTGACCATTGCGCTGGCGCTGCGGCCGTGGCGGCTGCTGCACGGCGCACCGCCCTGGCCGGCGCTGGCCACGGCGGCGCTGCTGCCGCTGCTGTGGTCGCTGGACGCCACCACGGCCGCGCCGCTGCTGCAGCCGCTGTCGGGTGTGTGCATCCTGCTGCTGATGCTGGGCTGGCCGCTGACGGTGCTGGCCCTGGTGCCGGTGGGCGGCGTGATGCTGCTGCTGGCCGACGTGGGCGCGGCCGGCGCGCTGCACCGCGTGGTCTGGCTCGGCCTGGTGCCGGCGACGCTGGCGCTGGCGCTCGGGGCCGCGGTGCGGCGCTGGCTGCCGAAGCACCTGTTTGTCTACATCCTCGGCCGCGGCTTCTTCGCCACCGCGCTGGCGCTGGTCGCCACCGGGGCGCTCGCGGCCTGGTTGTTCGGCGTGCCGGCTTCAATCGACACCACCAGCGTGATGGTGGCGCGGCTGCTCGCGGCTTTCGGCGATGCCTTCATCACCGGCATGCTGGTGGCGATCTTCGTCGCCTTCCGGCCGCAGTGGCTGGCAACCTATGCCGACCGGCTCTACCTGCCGCGGCGCTGAACCCGCTTCAGCGCCGCCAGAACTGCGGCGTGAACAGCACCATCACGCTGAGCAGCTCCAGCCGGCCCAGCAGCATCGCAAAGCTCAGCACCCAGGTCTGCACGTCGCTCAAGCCGCCGTAGTGCGCGGCCGGGCCCACTGCGCCCAGCGCCGGGCCGATGTTGTTGACACAGGCGATCACCGCGGTGAAGGCCGTGACCGCATCGAGCCCGGTGAACAGCAGCAGCATGGTCAGGCCGACCAGCGAGGCGCCGTAGATCATCATGTAGGCGATCACCGCCTGCATCACGCGATCGGGCACGGCCTGGGTGCCGATGGACACCGGGTTCACCACCGCCGGGTGAACGATGCGCACCAGCTCGCGCCGCGCCTGCTTCAGCAGCAGCAGCATGCGCATCATCTTGATGCCGCCGCCGGTGCTGCCCGCGCAGGTGGCGAAGCAGCCGAGCAGCAGCATCAGCAGCGGCGCGAACAGCGGCCAGGCGCCGTAGTCGACGCTGGCGTAGCCGGTGGTGGTGGCCACGCTGACGACGTGGAAAGCGGCGTAGCGCAGCGTCTCGCCCAGCGGGTACAGGCCGTGCCACAGCAGGTAGCCGGCGATCAGCAGCACCGCGCCGGCCACCGCCAGGTAGAAGGCGCGCACCTCGACGTTGGCGAACAGCACCCGCAGCGAACGGGCGCGCCACACCACGAAGTAGACGAGCAGGTTCACGCCGGCCAGCATCATGAACAGCATGGCCACGGCCTCGATGGCCGGCGAATCGAAGCGCGCGAAGCTGTCGTCGTAGCGCGAGAAGCCGCCCAGGCTGACGGTGCTGCACATGTGCAGGAAGGCGTCGATCCAGCCCATGCCGGCCAGCCGGTAGGCGCCCACGCAGGCCAGCGACAGCCCGACGTAGCTGGCCCACAGCACCCGCGCCGTGTCGGCGATGCGCGGCGTGAGCTTCTGGTCCTTCAGCGGCCCCGAGAACTCGGCCTTGAACAGCTGCGAGCCGCCCACGCCCAGTAGCGGCAGGATGGCCACCGCGAGCACGATGATGCCCAGCCCCCCCACCCACTGCATGAGACAGCGCCAGACGTTCACCGCCAGCGGTAGGTGGTCGAGATCCGGCAGCGCCGTGGCACCGGTGGCGGTGAAGGCCGAGACGGCCTCGAAGTAGGCGTCGGTGACCGACAGCCCCGGCACCGCCAGCACCAGCGGCAGCGCGCCGAAGGCCGGCAGCACCAGCCAGGTCATGCCGACGAGCAGAAAGCCGTCGCGCGGCTGCAGCTCGCGGCGAAAGCGGCGTGTCGCCAGGCTCGCCACCGCCCCGCACACCGCGGTGACGACGGTGGCCACGACAAACGGCCGCTCGGCCATGTCGGCGTCCACCAGCGCAAAGCCCAGCGGCACCGCCAGCAGCAGTGCAAACAGCAGCACCATGCGCCCGACGAGGGCAAGGACGGCCAGAGCGCCCATCAGAAGAGAAAGGTTGCGCTGACCTGGAACAGCTTCTCGACCTCGCGCACCATGCGCTTGCGCGGCACGAAGACGATGACGTGGTCGTTCGGCATCACCACCGTGTCGTGGTGGGTGATGATGACCTGCGGCTTGGCCTCGTCGGGGTTGCCGAGGTCGATGCGCGAGCCGTCGCTGCGGTGCAGGCCGCGCACGATGGCGCCGACCTGCGCGCCCTTGGGCAGGTCGATCTCGTCGATGCGGCGGCCAGCCAGCCGGCAGGTGCGCGCGTCGCCGCGCACGATGGCTTCCAGCGCCTCGGCGGCGCCGCGGCGCAGGCTGTGCACGGCCTCGACGTCACCGCGCCGCACATGGGCCAGCAGCTCGCCGATCACGGTGTGGCTGGGGCTGATCGCGATGTCGATGGTCGTGCCCTGCACCAGGTCGGCATAGGCGCGGCGGTTGATCACCGCCAGCACACGCCGCGCGCCCAGCCGCTTGGCCAGCAGGCAGGCCATGATGTTGTCCTCGTCGTCGCCGGTCAGGCCGATGAAGAGGTCCATGTCCTGCACGTTTTCGTCGCCGAGCAGTTCTTCGTCGGTGGCATCGCCTTCGAGCACCAGCACACCGGCGCCGAGCTGCGTGCTCAGGTACTGGCAGCGCGCGTGGTGCGGCTCGATGATCTTCAGCTGCAGCTGGTGCTGCACCTCGCGCGCCAGGCGCAGGCCGACCTTGCCGCCGCCGGCGATCATCAGCCGCTTCACAGGCCGGTCGCGCTGGCGCAGCGCACCGAGCACGGTGCGGATGTGCTCGGTGGCGGCGAGCACGAAGACCTCGTCACCCGGCTCGATGGGCGTCGTGCCGTCGAGCACCGGCAGCACGGTGTCCTTGCGGTAGATGGCGACGATGCGCATGTCGACATCCGGCACCAGCTTCGGGATCTCCGCCAGCGTGTGCCGCACCAGCGGCCCGCCAGCCACCGCACGCACCGCGATCAGGCTGACCAGGCCGTGCGCAAACTCCAGCACCTGCAGCGCCTCGGGGTACTCGATCAGCTTGCGGATGTAGGCGGTGACCGTCTCTTCGGGGCAGATCAGCTCGTCCACCGCGAAGCCGTCGCGCCCCATCAGCGGGCCGCCGTCGATGAACTCCGGGCTGCGCACGCGGGCGATCGCCGTCGGCACGTTGAAGCGCTGCTTGGCCACCTTGCAGGCGACGAGGTTGGTCTCGTCCAGCGGCGCGCAGGCGATCAGCAGGTCGGTGTCCTCCACCCCCGCTTCCTTCAGCACGCTGGGCTGCACGCCGTTGCCGACCACGGTGCGCAGGTCCAGCCGCTCCTGCAGCTCGCGCAGGCGCTCGGGATCGGTGTCGACGACGGTGATGTCGTTCCTCTCCGACACCAGGCTCTCGGCCACGCTTTCGCCCACGCGGCCGGCGCCCAGAATCAGGATCTTCATGGCGCGCGAGTGTAGGTTCGGGGCCGCGACCGCGTGGCCTCAGGGGCCGCCGAGTGTCGCCTTCAGCACACGCACCAGCACCGGCGTCAGCCGCTCGGCGCTGGCCGGCCCACGTTCGCGCCAGACGGCGGCCAGCCGGTCGGCCTCGGCGGCCTGCGCCGCAACCAGCCTTTGCGGGGCCGCAGCGGCTTCGCTGCTCACCAACGCCAGCTGCAGCTTCAGCGCGGCGGTGGTTATCGCGTCGAGCTCGTCGGCACCCCAGCGCAGGGCCTGGCCGTCGGCACCGCGCACGACGTTGACGCCGCGCGCCACGCCGGCCGCGCCGAGCGCGCCGATCACACCGCCGGTCAGCGCACCGGCGCCCAGGGTCAGGCCGCCGGTGGCGAGGTCCGCCTTCAGGCCGGCCAGTGCCCCCGAGACCACGCCACCCCACAGCGCGGCCTTGCCTTCGCGCAGCCGCGCCGTGCCCTTGGGCTGGATCAGGTCCAGCGCACCGGCGGCCGCTGGACGGCCTTCGCCGTCGGCCGCGGCCCGTCCCTGCAAGGCGGCCAGCTTCGTGGCCAACGCGGCCATCTCGGCCTCGAGCTGGCGCAGCAGCGCTTCTCGCGCCGTGGCCAGCGCGGCTTCGTCGGTGCGCGAGGCGGCCCAGGCGGCAGTCTTCGACGCCGGCAGCGGCTCGCGCGCCAGCGCCAGCCGCGCCAGCGTCTCGGCGATGGCCGCGGCGGCGGCCTCCAGCGCCACCGACTGGCGCCGCTGCCACTCGGCAGCCAGCCAGATGCGGCGGGTGTCGTCGGGCAGCGCCTGGGCCAGCGCCTGCCACAACACGCCGTCGACCAGCCAGCCGTCGGCCAGCGCACGCAACGGCAGCGCCGGTGGCGTGGCGGTGGCAGCGTCTTCGAGCAGGATGACCGGCCGCGACAGCTCGGCCAGCCAGGCGGGCCGGGCGGTGGAAGCGGGTGCCACGACCAGCAGCACCGCGTCGACCTCGGCCTTCAGCCGCGCCAGCGCGCGGCGTTGCGGGCTCGGCGGTCCCCAGAAGCGCCAGAAGTGCCACCAGGGCCGCGGCGGCACCTCGCCCAGCAGCGCGGGCGGCAGGCCGAGCAGGCGCAGCTGCGCGCCTTCAGGGCTTTCGAACGCCGTCTGGCCCTGGCCTTCAGCCGCGGGATCGACCGGCGGCGCCAGGCCCAACAGCCGCACCGGCGCCGCCTCCAGCGCGCCCTCGGCCGGGCACCACAGCAGCGTCAGCGGCCGCGTCGGGCCGGTGCGCATCAGCGGGTGCAGGGCCTCGAAGTACGGCCCGGTGAGCGGCAGCGGAAAGTGCAGCTTCAGCCGCGCCGCGCGCAGCGCCGCCACGCCGGCCAGCGCCAGCCGCGGCAGCACCACGGCCAGCGCCAGCGTGGCCGCGTAGAGGTGGATCCACGGTGCGGCGCTGGCCTCGGCCACCGCCCCCGGCACCAGCCGCAGCGGCGCCACCGCCGGCACCGCGACGCCAGTGACCCAGGCCGCTGGCGCCAGCAGCAGGTCGAGCAGGAACTGCACCTGGATCGGCTCGAGGAAGGTGCTCTGCCAGCCGGCGCGGTAGTCCATCACCAGGCCGCGCAGGTACAGGCCGGCCATCAGGCCCAGCGCCAGGCCGGCCGCCGCGGCGTGCATCAGCAGCAGCGCGCGCTGCTTGAGCAGCGGTGCGGCGTGTTCGAGCCAGGCGCTGCCCAGGCCCGCCAGCGGCGAGCCGCGGCCGCTGCGCGCGCGCAGCAGGCGTTCGAGCAGGCCGGGCATGGCCGGTGACGAGGCAGAAGACGGCCACAGCGCGGCCAGGTAGACCACCAGGTTCCAGGCCACCACGGCCCAGACGGCGGGTGCCAGCAGGTTCACGCGCTCGGGCGTGCCGAGCTGGTCCACCAGCAGGCCGGCCAGCAGGCCCAGAAGCAGCGCCAGCAGCACCCAGCCGGCGGTCATCGGGCGGCGTTCTGCCCAGCGCGCCAGCGCACGCTCGCGCGGTGCCAGACGGCCGAGCGCCAGCGCGGCGCGCGTGGCGACAAAACGTTCTGGCCGGGCCTGCTCGCCCACGCTGGCCAGGGCCTGGCGCGTGGCCCAGGCGCGGTCGTCGGCGTTCCAGTGCGGCGAGCCCGGCTGGCCCTCGCAGGCCGCGACGAGCAGCACCTGGCGGGCCTGTTCCTCGGTCATCGATGGGACTGTAAGCCCACCGACGAGACGGGCCAGGCCCAACGCCCGGGCTTCAGACCCCGTGCAGCAGCGCGACCAGCTGGGCCTGGCTGTGCGTGCCGGTCTTTTCGTACATCTGGCCGACGTGGGTGCGCACGGTGGAGATCTTCACGCCCAGGGCCTCGGCCGCGGCCGTGGGGCGCATGCCGCTGCACAGCATCTCTGCCAGCCGGGCCTGGGTCTGCGTGAAGCGGAAGCGGCGGCGCATGGTGTCGGCGCGCGACAGGCTCACACGCTCGATGGTGGCGACCACCCAGCCGAAGCCGGCCGGGATGCCGTCGCCTTCGCACATGCCGCGCAGCGTGATCTCCATCGGCTGGCCCGGGTTCGGGCCGGTCTCGGCCTCCAGCGGCAGCGTCAGCTCCTGGCCCGGGCCGAGCGACGCGGCCCAGTAGGCCAGCGGCACCCAGCGGCCGGCCTGGCGCAGCGAGAGGCGCCCGGCGGCATCGCGCCACAGGCCTTCGCGGCGCTCGATGCGGCGCGAGGCAGCCGGGTTGGATTCGAGCACCGCCCCGTTGGCGTCGGTCACGACCAGCGGCGTCTCCAGCCGCTCCAGCAGCGTGTGGCCCAGCGCGGCCAGGCGGGCGAGGCGGTCCTGGGCGGCTCCGGCGACGGCTTGGGTGGCGGCAGTGAACATGGGGTCCTCCGGTGATGCAGTGGTGTGTGGAATGACTCCATTGCACCGGGGAAGGCCCGCGCCGTGAATGACACCTTGGTATCCGCCGGCCGAAGGACGCACCGGCGGGCCAGGCTCACCGCGGCGTGCTCACTGCGGCGTGAACCCGCTCTTGCGGATGATCTCGGCCCAGTTGCGCGTGTAGCTCTGCTCGCGCGCGGTCAGCTGCGCCGGGCTCATGGTGTCGACCGTCAGGCCCAGCTGCGCCATGCGCTCGCGCACATCGGCGCGCGCCATCACGCGGCCCAGCGCCTGCGAGAAGGCACCGACCTCCGCAGCCGGCGTGCCGGCCGGGGCCCAGAAGCCGTAGTACGGCAGGTCGTCGAAGCCGGTGAGGCCCATCTCGCCGAACGAGGGCACATCGGGCAGCGCGGCCTGGCGCTTCTGGCCCAGCACCGCCACCACGCGCAGCCGGCCCGCGCGGTGGTTCTCGATGAAGTCGGGCACCGAGCCGATGCCGGCGGCGATCTGGTTGCCGAGCATGTCGCCCATCATCGGCGCGCTGCCGCGGTAGGGCACCGGCACCAGGTCGAGCTGGTAGCGCCCGCCCAGCACCTTGACCAGGAACTCCGGCGTCGAGGCCGGTGCCGGCACGCCCACCGTGCCCTTGCCGGCGTGCGCCGAGCGGATCCAGGCCACGTACTCGTCCATGCTCTTGGCCGGCGTGCCCGGCGCCACCGCGAAGGCGTTGACGAAGCTGGCGAAACCGCCCACGGCAACGAAATCGCGCGCCGGCTCGTAGCCGGCGTTTTTCGACACCAGCGGCAGGATCGAGATGCTGTGGTCGTGCGAGATGAACACCGTCTGGCCGTCCGCCGGCGAGGCCTTCAAAGCCTGCGCCGCGAGCTGGCCACCGGCGCCGGCCTTGTTCTCGACCAGCACGTTCACGCCGAGCTCGGTCTTCAGGTGCTCGGCCAGCAGCCGGGCGATGGCATCGGTGCCGCCACCGGCCGGGAAGCCGACCAGGATGCGCAGCGTGCGCGACTGCGCACGCGCCACCCAGGGCGCGGCGAGCCCCAGCCCGGCGGCGAGGCCGAGCGAGCGGACGACGAGGCGGCGGTTCGGATGCGGCATGGCAGGGCTCCTGACGGCGGGGGTTGGAAGGCGGGGTTGGACCTCGTGGGACGGTGCCGGCTTCAGCCCGGCAGCGTCGCGAGAAACTCGTTCACCGGCACGAGGGTCGCGGCAGGATCTTCCTCCTGCGGCACATGGCCCAGCTCGGGGAAGACCACCAGGCGCGCGCCCGGGATGGCATCGGCCAGCAGGCGGCCCACGGCCGGCGGCATCAGGCGATCATGGCCGCCCCACAGCACCAGCGTCGGCTGGCGCAGCCCGGCCAGGCGTTCGGCGTGTTCGCCCAGCCGCTGCTGCTGGAAGATCTCGACCAGCGCGCGGCGGTTGCCCTCGCGCAGCGCCAGCTCGTAGTGACGGTCGACCAGCTCCGGCGTGATCCTGGCGGCGTCGCCATACAGCTCGTGCAGGCTCTTGGCCACCATTTCGCGCGGCAGCGTCCATTCCATCAGCTTGTTCAGCACCGGCGTGCGCGCCGCAATCAATGCCGGCGACACCTTGTCGGGCACGAAGGCCGGGCCCAGCGCATCGACCAGCACCAGCCCCGCCACCCGCGCCGGCGCCGCGTGCGCGGTGCGCCAGGCTACCTCGCCGCCCAGCGAGTTGCCGGCCAGCACCACACGCTCGATCTTCAGCGTGTCGAGCAGATCGAGCACAAAGCGCGCGTAGGTGTCGCCGTGGTAGTTGCCGCGTTCGTAGTCGCCGGCAAAGGGGCCGGTGAGGCCGAAGCCCGGCAGGTCCAGGCTGATGACGCGGCGCTGCCCGCGCAAGGCCGTGGCCCAGCCTTCCCAGGTGTGCAGGCTGCTGCCGATGCCGTGGATCAGCAGCAGCGGCAGCGCATCGTCGCGCGGGCCTTCGTCGCGCAGGTGCACGAGCTGGCCCTTGAGTTCGATGAAGTCCGAGGGCGGCGGCGCCCAGCGTGCCACCAGCGTTTCCACCGGGCGGTCGGCGCGGTGGGCCCAGGACAGGGCCAGCACCGTCAGCAGGATCAGCACGCCCACCAGGCGCCGCACGAGGTTCATTGGACTTCCCTCCGTGCTTCGCACTCCGGGATGAGCGCTTGGGAGCGGCCCGGCGCGCTCATGGCCGGGATTCTAGGCAGCCGGCATGGCGCAGAATGGCCGCCGTCCCGACTCCCAACCCCGCCTGGAGCGCCGCATGAGCCTTGACCGCCGCAGCTTCCACCGCCTGGGCCTGGCCGGCCTCGGCACCGCCGCGCTGATGCCGGCCGCCGTGTGGGCGCAGTCGCGCCGCGACACGATCACGCTGGGCATGACGCTGGAGCCGCCGGGCCTGGACCCGACCGTCGCGCCGGCCGCTGCCATCGGCGAGATCGTCCACTACAACATCCTCGAAGGCCTGACGAAGATCGCGCCCGACGGCGCGGTGACGCCGCTGCTGGCCGAGAGCTGGACACATTCGATCGACGGCAAGGTCTACACCTTCTCGCTGAAGAAGGGCCTGCGCTTCTCCGACGGCAAGCCCTTCGACGCGCACGCGGTGAAGTTCAGCTTCGACCGCGCCCGCGCGCCGGGCAGCACGAACAAGGCCAAGAAGGCGGTGTGGGACAACATCTCCAGCGTGCAGACGCCGGACGCCCACACCGTGATGCTGGTGCTGAACACGCCGGAGGCGATGCTGCCGTTCCGGCTGGGCGAGAACACCGCCGTCATCCTGCACCCGGACACGGCCGCACAGGCCGCGACGAACCCGGTGGGCACCGGCCCCTACGTGCTGGAGCGCTGGCAACGCGGCAGCGCGGTGACGCTGGCCGTCAACCCGCGCCACGCCGACGCCGCCAAGCTGCGCGTGAAGCGCGCGGTGTTCCGCTTCATCAACGACCCGGCGGCGCAGGTCGCGGCGCTGCTGGCCGGCGACGTGGACGCCATCCCGCGCTTCGGCGCGCTGCAGGCCGTGGGCCAGTTCCGCGCCGACCGCCGCTTCGAGGTCGAGGTGGGCGGCACCGCCGGCAAGGGCCTCCTGGCCATCAACAACCGCCGCGCACCGCTGTCCGATGTGCGGGTGCGCCGCGCGATCAGCCACGCCATCGACCGCAAGGCCTTCATCGACGGTGCGCAGGAAGGCCTGGGCCGGCCGATCGGCAGCCATTTCGCGCCGACCGACCTGGGCTTCATGGACCTCACCGGCGTCTACCCGCACGACCCCGACAAGGCCCGCGCACTGCTGCGCGAAGCCGGCGTGACGGCGCCGCTGAACCTGACGCTGACGCTGCCGCCACCGCCCTATGCACGCAAGGGCGGCGAGATCGTCGCGGCGCAGCTGGCCAAGGTGGGCATCGTCGCGAAGATCGAGAACGTCGAATGGGCGCAATGGCTCAGCGGCCCGTTCAAGGGCCAGTTCGACCTGACCATCATCAACCACGTGGAGCCGCTGGACTACGCCACGGCTTACGCCGACCCGAACTACTACTTCGGCTACGACAGCGCGCGTTTCCGCGGCTTCGTCTCGGCCATGGCGCAGACCACCAACCAGCGCGAGAAAGGCCGGCTGTGGCGCGAGATCCAGCGCCAGCTGGCCGAGGACGCGGTGAACGCCTTCATCTGGAACCCGGCCCAGGTGGCGGTGTTCAAGCGCGGGCTGCGCGGTGTGTGGAGCTCCAGCCCCATCTTCGCCAACGAGCTGGCGGCGCTGCACTGGGCGCCGGCGCCGGTGAAGATCTGAGCGGGTTGCGCACCATGAGCGCCGCCAGCAACCTCACCACATTGCGCCGTTTCTACGACGCCTTTTCCGCGCTCGACGCGGCCACCATGCAGGCCTGTTATGCCGAACAGGCCCGCTTCGACGACGAGGCCTTTTCGCTGGCCGGCCGCGAACAGATCGGCGGCATGTGGCGCATGCTCTGCGGCGCCACGAGCGCCAATCCGGCGAGCGCCAGCGTGTGGAAGCTCGAGTACCGGCTCGTCGGCGAAGACGCCGCGCACTGGGAAGCGCACTACCTGTTCAGCGCCACCGGCAGAATGGTGCACAACCGCATCGACGCGCGTTTCGAGTTCGACGAACAAGGGCTGATCCTGCGCCACGTCGACCGCTTCGACTTCTGGGCCTGGTCGCGCCAGGCGCTCGGCACGCCGGGCTGGCTGCTCGGCTGGAGCCCCTGGCTGCGCGCCAAGGTGCGGCGCCAGGCGGCCGCCAACCTGGCGCGGTTCATGAGCCGAGGGTGAACCCAGGCATGGACGAAGGCGCGCTGCACGGCTGGTCAGCCGGCGCGCTGTCGCAGGCCTTTGCCGCGGGGCGGCTGTCGCCGGTGGAGGTGCTGGAGGCGGTGCTGGCGCGCATCGAGCGCTGCGAGCCGCTCCTGGCCGCCACCTGGGCGCTGGACGCCGAAGCCGCACGCGCCGCGGCGCGCGCTTCGCAAACCCGCTGGCAGCGCGGCGAGGCGCTGTCGCCGCTGGACGGCGTGCCGCTGACGCTGAAGGAAAACATCGCCACCCGCGGCACGCCGGTGCCGCTGGGCACGGCAGCCACCGAGCTGCAGCCGGCCGCGGCCGACGCCCCACCCGCCGCGCGGCTGCGCGAAGCCGGCGCGGTGCTCGTCACCAAGACCACGATGCCGGACTACGGCATGTTGTCCTCGGGCCTGTCGAGCTTCCACCGCCTCGCGCGCAACCCCTGGAACCCGGCGCTGAACCCGGGCGGCAGCAGCGCCGGCGCCGGCGCGGCCGCTGCAGCCGGCTACGGCCCGCTGCACCTGGGCACCGACATCGGCGGCTCGATCCGCCTGCCCGCGGGCTGGTGCGGCGTGGTCGGCTTCAAGCCCAGCAACGGCCGCGTGCCGATCCAGCCGCCCTACCTCGGCCGTGTGGCCGGGCCGATGACACGCACCGTGGCCGACACCGCCGCGATGATGGCCGTGCTGGCCCGCCCCGACCCGCAGGCCCGCGACACGACCAGCCTGCCGTTCGCCGACCTGCCCTGGCACAGCGTGGCCGGCACACCCCCAGAACACCTGCGCGGCCTGCGCGTGGGCCTGTGGACCGACGCCGGCTGGGGCCTGGCGCTGGACGCCGGCGTGGCCGCCGCGGTGCGCGAGGCAGCACGCCGCTTCGAGGCCGCCGGCGCCATCGTCGAGCCGGTGGCGCCGTTTGCGCGGCCCGAGATGGCTGCCGGCATCGAGCGTTTCTGGCAGCTGCGTTCCTGGCTCGACCTGCAGCAGCTGCCGGCCGAACGCCGCGCGCAGGTGCTGCCCTTCATCCGCGCCTGGGTCGAGCCGGCGGCCGGTTTCGATGCCGCCACCGGCTTCCACGGCTGGAGCCAGTTCGCCGCGCTGCGCGACGCCACCGTGGCCGCCACCGCGGCCTTCGACCTCGTGCTCTCGCCGGTGACGCCGGTGGCCTCGTTTCCGGCCGGCTGGGCCATGCCGAGCAACGACCCGGCGCGTGCGATGGCGCACATCGGCTTCACGCTGCCCTTCAACGCCAGCGAACAACCGGCCGTGGCCGTGCCCACCGGCGCCTTTGCCGGCGGCCTGCCGGTGGGCCTGCAGATCGCCGGCCGGCGCCACGACGACCTCGGCGTGCTGCGGGCCGCGCAGGCCTACGAACAGCTGCGCGATCCGCTGCCGGCCTGGCCCGAGCCGGCCGGCTGAATCCACCCCTCACGAGGAGACAAGACCATGGGACAGACCATCCGCTACACCCGCCCCGACGGCCAGACGGTCGAGGGCTACCTGGCCGAACCCGCCGGCACCGCGGCGGCCGGCGCGCCCGGCATCGTCGTGATCCAGGAGTGGTGGGGCCTGAACGACCAGATCCGCGGCGTGGCCGACCGCCTGGCGGCCGACGGCTACCGCGCGCTGGTGCCGGATCTCTACCGCGGCAAGAGCACGGTTGAGGCGGAAGAAGCGCACCACCTGATGAGCGGCCTGGACTTCGGCGTGGCCGCTTCGCAGGACCTGCGCGGTGCGGTGCAGTTTCTGAAGGCCGGCGGCTCGGTCAAGGTGGCCGTGACCGGCTTCTGCATGGGCGGCGCGCTCACGTTGCTGGCCGCCCAGCACGTGCCCGAGCTCGATGCCGCGGTGCCCTGGTACGGCCTGCCGCCGCTGGCCTACATCGACGCCGCGAAGATCACCGTGCCGCTGCTCGGCCACTACGCGGTCCACGACGCGTTCTTCAAGATCACCGACGTCGACGCGCTCGAAGACAAGCTCAGGGCCGCAGGCACGCGCTACACCTTCCACCGCTACGACTGCCAGCACGCCTTCGCGAACGAGACGCAGACGCCCGGCCAGGCGCTGCTGCCGGTGCTGGCCTACGACGAGGCCGCCGCCACGCTGGCCTGGCAGCGCACCGGCGAGTTCCTGGCGCAAACGCTGCGCTGAGCGGCGCAGCCTCGCCGTTTCCTCAGGCGCTCGGCCCCGCCGGCGGCGCCAGCCGCTGGCCGAGCTCGGTGGCGGCGTCGAGGAACACCGTGTCCAGCACACGCTGCATCACGTCGTTCAGGTGCTGGCCGGCCGGCGTGCGCAGGAAGGCGACGTAGGCCTCGAGCTGCGCGTCGCTGGCGTCGGCATAGGTCACCGCGGTGGCCGACAGCATCATCTGCTCGAACACCGGCTTGAGCTTGGGCAGTTGCGCGGCGAACTCGGCGCGCAGGTCCTCGGCGCTCGGGCCGCTGCCCGGCGGCATCACGCTCGTCAGGCCCTGGCGCACGCCGGCCACGGTGTTCAGCGTCATCGACAGCACCGTATCGACCATGCGCGACACCTGCACCAGGCTCTCGATACGGGCGCGGCGTTCCGGGCTCATCGCGGCCAGCCGCGAGCGGCCCTCGTCGACCAGCACCTCGGTGCCGCGCTGGTCGGCGGCCGCGCGCTCCTCCAGGCCCGTCATGGCCACGCCGATGGCGCCTTCGTACCACTGCGTCAGTGCCGGCACGTGCTGCGGCTGCAGCTCGCGCGCCGTGGTGCGCAGCGCGGCGCTGCGCAGGCGTGCCGGCGCGTAGGCCGCGTCGGCGGCCTTGTTCAGTCGCTCGGCGGCCTCGGCATCGAGCGCACCGCCCTGGGCCGCGGCCGCGCCCTCGGCCATGCCTTGGCGCATCTGCGGGCCGATGTGCTCCAGCTGCGCCCACAGGCCGCTGCGGCGCAGCAGCCGCTCGGCGGTGCCGGGGTCGGTCTGGGACCAGGCCGGCCCGACCAGTCCGCAGGCCAGCGCGAGGCCCAGCCACACCACGAAGAAGCCGCGGCCCGCACTGCGCCGGAATGCCCACTGCAACATCCTGTTCTCCCTTTGCCGTCGCCGCAGCGCGTCGACCCTCAACAGCATAGCGGCGGGGCCGGCGGCCGCGCGCGCTACATTCGCAGGTCATGGGCCACCGGGACATCCGCGGCAATCCGTGCAGCAGCGCCAGCGCCAGCGCGCGCGAGGCCGCCGACCGCGCGCTGTGGCGCATGATGGCCTTCTACGACACGCCGCTGGCCGACCTCGACGAGGCCGCCGCGGCCGACCCCGGCTGGTGCCTGCCGCCCCTGATGAAGGCCGGCTTTCTGCTGAGCCTCACCGAACCCGGCCTGCAAGCCGAAGCCGCCGCGCACCTGGCGCAGGCGCGCGCGCTGGCGGGCGAGGCCACGCCGCGCGAACGCGCCCACCTCGAAGCCACGCAGCGCGTGCTGGACGGCCGCTGGGCCGAGGCGCTCGCGGTCTGGGACACGCTGCTGACCGAGTACCCGCGCGACGCGCTGGCGCTGCAGTGGGCGCACCTGTGGGACTTCTACCGTGGCGACGCCAACGCCCTGCGCCTGCGCCCGGCGCGGGTGCTGCCCGAGTGGGACGAGGCCGATCCGCTCTACCCCTGCCTGCTCGCGCTGTGGGCCTTCGGCCTGGAGGAATGCAATCTGCATCCGCAGGCCGAAGAGGCCGGCCGGCGCGCCCTGGCGCTGGACCCGCGTGTGCCCTGGGCCGTGCACGCGGTGGCGCACGTGATGGAGATGCAGGGCCGCTTCGAGGACGGCTCCAACTGGCTGCGCCAGACCCAGCCGCAGTGGGCCGATGGCAACGGCTTCGCCTGCCACCTGTGGTGGCACAAGGCGCTGTTCCGGCTCGAAGCGCTGGACCTCGCCGGCGCGCTGCGCCTGGTCGACACGCACTTCAGCGGCGAGGCGCTGCAGATCACGCTGAACCGCGTCGACGCCGCGGCGCTGCTGTGGCGGCTGCACCTGCTGGGCCAGGACGTCAGCGCGCATGCACGTGCGCTGGCCGACGGCTGGCCCAGTGACGACAGCCATGCCGGCCACTACGCTTTCAACGACCTGCACCGCGTGCTCGCGCTGGTGGCCGCCGGCGAAGGCGCACGCGCCGAGGCCTGGACGGCCCGCTGCGCCGAACGCGCGCTGGCCGCCGGCGACGCCGGCCACGGCAACCACCCGGTGGCGCGCGAGGTCGGCCTGCCGCTGATGCGCGGCCTGCTCGCGCTGGCGCGCGGCGACGCCGATGCCGCGGTCGACCTGATGGCGCCGGTGCGTGCCCGCTCGGCGCGTTTCGGCGGCAGCCATGCGCAGCGCGACCTGATCGACCAGACCCTGCTGGCCGCGGCTGCCGCGGGCCGCCGCACCAGCCTGGGCCGCGCGCTGCTGAACGAACGGCTGATGGCCAAGCCGACCACGCCGCTCACCCGCCACTGGGCCGGCCGGCTGCGGCCCGCCCCGCCCTCGGAGCCCGAACCATGAACGCCGAAGACCGGCGCGTGCAGCGCCTGACCCTGCTCGACGACGAGATCGGCCGCAAGCTCGCGGAAAGCGAGGCCACCGGTGAACTGCGCCATGCCCGGAACTGGGGCAAGCCGCTGGACTTCGGCGACGGCTACGACGAGACGCCGGCCGAGTTGCGCATGGGCATGAAGATCCTCAAGGACGCCGGCGTGGTGCCGCCCGAGGTGGAGTGCATGCGCGAGATCGAAGCGCTGCGCCGCGCACTCGAAGGCGCGCCCGACGACACCACCACCCGCGCACAACGCACCCGCCTGGTGGAGATGCAGCAGGCGCTGGCGCTGCGCCTGGAAAAGCTGCGCATGAGCGGCAGCTTCTAGGGCTGGCGCCGCGACGCCTCAGGCGTGCGGCGCGAGCAGCCCTTCCGCCGCAATCGCCTTCTGCACCGCCGGCCGCTCGAGCATGCGCGCCTGGAACGCCGCGATCAGCGCGAAGCTGCGCGCCGGCCGCTCTGAGAAATTGCGTGTCCAGCGTGTCAGCATCCACAGGAAAGGATCGACGGCCGTGTACGGCTCGCCCAGCAGCCAGGGCCCGCCGTGCGCGCCGAGCTGGGCCTCGACCTGCTCGAGCAGCCCGTGCACGCGCCGCATCGCCCGCAGCTTGACCTGCGCCGCGCCCTCGGCGTCGCCCTCGGCCACCTGGCGCTCGGGGTAGAAGTAGTGGATCAGCGTGGCCTGCAGCGTGTTCGTCAGCCAGGCCATCCACTTGTAGTAGTGCGCACGCTGGGCCGTGCCCAGCGCAGGCGCCAGCCCTGCGGCGGGATGCGTGTCGGCCAGGTGCAGCAGGATGGCGGCGGTTTCGTACAGCACCAGCTCGCCGTCGACCCACACCGGGATCAGCCCGTTCGGATTCAGCCGCAGATAGGCCGGCGTCTTGTGCGCATTGGTCGCGCGGTCCACGAGCACGGTCTCGAAGGGCAGCCCGATCTCGTGCAGCAGCACATGCGGAGCGAGGTTGGCGGCGCCGGGGTTGTAGTGCAGCGAGGGCATCGGTGCATGATCGCATGTCGCGCTCACAGGACGACCCCGATGTCGCAACACACCGCCCGCCTGGCCTGGTCCCGCGCCGAGAGCGAGGCCTTCACCGACGGCCGCTACAGCCGCCGCCACACGCTCGCTTTCGACGGCGGCGCGGTGGTGCCGGGTTCGGCCTCGCCGCAGGTGGTGCGGCCGCCGTTCAGCGACCCGGCCGCGGTCGACCCCGAAGAGGCCTTCGTCGCCGCGCTCGCGGCCTGCCACATGCTGTGGTTCCTGTCGCTGGCGGCCGGCGACGGCTGGGTGGTCGACGCCTACGACGACGAGGCCCGCGGCCAGCTCGCACCCGATGCCGAGGGCCGGCTCGCGATGGCCGAGGTGGTGCTGGCGCCGCGGGTGCGCTTTGGCGGCGAACGCAAGCCCGGCGCCGAGGCGCTGGCCGATCTGCACCACCGCGCGCACGAGGCCTGCTTCCTGGCGCGTTCGGTGCGCTGCCCCGTGCATGTACGCCCCGCGTTCGCGCGGGCTTGAAGCGGCGCCACACGCTCCCACGTCGGGGCATGGACTTCACTGCCGCGGCGCTTGCGCTGGGTTTCATCGCCGCCGCTGCGGCAGGCGCCTTCGCCTGGCTGGCCGGGCCGGCCCTGCTGCGCGGCTGGCGCCGCCGCCGCGTGCGCCAGCAGGCCTTTCCGCCCGCATGGCGCGCCGCCGTGCGGCGGCGCTGGCCGGCGTTTGCACAGTTCCCGGCCGACGTGCAGCTGCGGCTGAAAAAACGCGCCCAGGTGCTGCTGGCCGAGGTGCCGTTCATCGGCTGCGCCGGGCTCGAGGTCACCGACGAGATGCGCGTGCTGGTCGCGATGCAGGCCGCGCTGCCGGCACTGCGCCTGGGCGACGATGCCTACCCGGCGCTGCGCCAGGTGCTGCTGTACCCGACGGCCTTTGTGGTGCCGCGTTCGCGCACCGGCCATGACGGCGTGGTGCACGACGAGCGCCAGACGCTGTCGGGCGAATCCTGGCAGCAGGGCCAGGTCGTGCTGTCCTGGGCCGACGTGCTGGCCGGTGCGGCCGATGCCGACGACGGCGACAACGTCGTGGTCCACGAGTTTGCGCACCAGATCGACCAGGCCCAGGGCCCGGCGAATGGCGCCCCCTGGCTGCCCACCGTGCGCCAGCGCCGCCGTTGGGCCGGCATTTGGAATGCAGAATTCGCCGCCTTGCGCGAACGTTTGGCGCGCGGAGAAAAAGATCTGCTCGGGGCTTATGCCGCCACCGCACCGGCCGAATGTTTTGCCGTGGCCAGTGAACGTTTCTTCGAAATGCCCGAGGCCCTGGCCGCGGCGCACCCGGCGATGTACGAGGAACTGTGCGGGCTGTACCGCGTGGATCCCCGCCAATGGCGCGGCACGGCGGCCGGCCGGCCGAATTCACCGCCGCATGCCGCCATTAATCCCATGCATTCGCGCTGAATTGCAATCTGTAATGAACCGGGAATTTTGATTGTGTTATGTTCGCGCCCGCCGAAAGCGCATCGTGACTTCATCGCGAACAAAACAAGCGCACGGCAGCGGGCGCCGTGCCGTGCACGGATTCCGTTCAGGGAGCTCCTCCAAGCACGAACAACATGAGCAAGTCGTATTCCAGCGTGATGAAGCAGATCGAGGCCCTCAAGCTCGAGGCCGAGAAACTGCGCCGCGGCGAGGTGGACGGTGTCATCACACGCATCCGCGAAGCCATCCAGCATTACGGCCTGACGGCCGCCGACCTGGGCCTGGGCAGCGCCAAGCCCAAGGCCGAAGGCGCCAAGGCCGCCGGCCCGGCCAAGCGCAAGAAGCGCAAGACCGCCGCCGCCAAGACCCCCGGCGTCGCCAAGTTCACCGACGGCCAGGGCAACACCTGGGTCGGCCGTGGCAAGCGCCCGCAATGGCTGCGCGACGCGCTGGCCGCGGGCAAGACGCTCGAAGAGTTCGCGATCAAGTGATCGCCTGAGGCCGCAGCCGCGGCCTCAGCGCCGGGGCCTTACGCCATCGCCTGCGCGACGGCGTGGTCCCAGGCCGCGAGCCGCGAGGCCGCTTCGTCGCGGCCCATCGCCGGCTCGAAGCGGCGCTCGGCCTGCCACAGCCGCGCCAGTTCACCGGCATCGCGCCACACACCGCTCGCCAGCCCGGCCAGGTAGGCCGCGCCCAGCGCCGTCGTCTCGGTGACGGCCGGCCGCACGACCGGAATGCCCAGCAGGTCGGCCTGGAACTGCATCAGGCCGTCGTTGACGCTGGCGCCACCGTCCACCCGCAGTTCGCGCAGCGGCAGGCTGCTGCCCACATCGGCCTGCATGGCCTTCAGCAGCACCGCGCTCTGGAAGGCAATGCTCTCGATCGCCGCACGCGCGATGTGTGCCGCCGTGCTGCCCCGCGTGAGGCCGGTGATCAGCCCGCGCGCCGAGGCCTTCCAGTACGGCGCCCCAAGGCCGGTGAAGGCCGGCACCACGACCACGCCGCCGCTGTCGGGCACGCTGGCGGCCAGCGCCTCGATCTCGCCGCTGCTGCGGATGATCTGCAGCCCGTCGCGCAGCCACTGCACCACCGCACCCCCGACGAACACGCTGCCTTCCAGCGCATAGGCCTTGCCCGCATCGAGCTGCGCCGCCGCGGTGCCGACCAGGCCGTGGCGCGATTCGCGCAACTCAGCCCCGGTGTGCATCAGCAGGAAGCAGCCGGTGCCGTAGGTGTTCTTCGCCAGCCCGGGCTCGAAGCAGGCCTGGCCGAACAGCGCCGACTGCTGGTCGCCGGCGATGCCGCAAACCGGAATGGGTTCGCCGAACAAGCGCGTCTCGCCATAGACGTGGCTCGACGGCCGCACCGCTGGCAACACGCTGGCCGGCACGTGCAGGGCTTTCAGCAGCTCGGGATCCCAGGCGTTGTGGCGGATGTCGAACAGCATGGTGCGCGAGGCGTTGCTCACGTCGGTGGCATGCACACGCCCTTCGGTCAATTGCCACAGCAACCAGCTGTCGACGGTGCCAAAAGCCAGTTCGCCGTGCGCCGCGGCGATGTGCGCACCGTTCACGTGGTCGAGCAGCCAGCGCAGCTTGGTGCCGCTGAAATACGGGTCGATGACCAGGCCGGTGCTGTGCCGCACGGTCTCGGCCAGGCCTTGTGCCCGCAGTTGCGCGCACAGCGGCTCGGTGCGGCGGTCCTGCCAGACGATGGCGCGGTGCACCGGCCGGCCGGTGTCGCGCCGCCACAGCACGGTGGTCTCGCGCTGGTTGGTGATGCCGATGGCCGCGATGTCGGCGGCCGTGAGCCGCGCCCGCACCAGCGCTTCCTGCGCCACCGCGAACTGCGTGGCCCAGATCTCGTCGGCGTCGTGCTCCACCCAGCCCGGCTGCGGAAAGTGCTGCGTGAACTCGCGCTGCGCCAGCGCCACCACGCGCCCGCTGGCATGGAAGACGATGGCACGTGAACTCGAGGTGCCCTGGTCGAGCGCGAGCAGGTGGTCCTTGGCCATCGGGTGTCTCCTTCGGAAGCGGCTTCAGCCGCTGCGCCGCGCCTCGGCGGCGATCCAGTCGTCGACGATCTGGTCCAGCAGCGGCAGCGGCAGGGCGCCGTGGTCGAGCACGGCGTTGTGGAAGCGGCGCAGGTCGAAACGCGTGCCGAGCTTCGTCTTGGCACGGTCGCGCAGTTCGTCGAACTTCAGCTTGCCGATCATGTAGGCCAGCGCCTGGCCCGGCTGCGAGGTGTAGCGATCGACCTCGCTCTCGACGAAGTCGCGGCCCACGCCGGTTTCGTCGACCATGAAGTCGATGGCACGCTGCCGGCTCCAGCCCAGGGCGTGGATGCCGGTGTCGACCACCAGGCGCGCTGCGCGGAAAGCCTGCCACTGCAGGTGGCCGAAACGCGAGTACGGATCGGCGTACAGGCCGGCCTCGAAGCCCAGCGTTTCGGCGTACAGCGCCCAGCCTTCGCTGAACGCGGTGTAGCCGAAACCGCTGCGGCGGAAGCGCGGCAGGCCGGCGAGTTCGGTGCTGCGCGCGACCTGCAGGTGGTGGCCGGGCACGGCCTCGTGCGCCACCAGCGTCTCCATGGCCCACTTGGGCTTGCGCTTGTACGAGATGACGTCGGCGAAGAAGGTGCCGCCGCGGCTGCCGTCCAGCGCCGGGCCGTTGTAGTACTCGGCGCGTGCGCCCATGTGCGCCGGCATCGGGCTCACGCCGTAAGGCGCACGCGGCAGCTCGGCAAAGAGCTTGGGCATCTCGGCGTCCAGCCGCTTGGCGATCTCGCGGTAGCCGGCCAGCAGCGCCTCGGGACTGTCGTGGAAAAAGCGCGGGTCGGTGTTCAGGAAGTTCACGAAGGCCGGCCAGTCGCCGTCGAACCGGGTCTCGGTGCGCACCGCGTCCATCTGCGCACGCAGGCGCTTCAGCTCGGCCAGGCCGATGTCGTGGATCTGCTGCGGCGAAAGCTCGGTGGTGGTGTTGTGCCGCACCTGCATCGCGTAGACGGCCGCGCCGCCGGGGTAGCCGCTCAGCGCACCGCTGGCCGGCGCGCGTGGCAGGTACTCGCGCTCGACAAAGTCACGCAGCCGGCGCTGCGCCGGCACCACCTGGCGCTCGATGGCCTCGCGCGCGGCGGCCTGCAGGCGGCTGCGCTCCGTCGCCGGAATCTGCGCCGACAGCCGCTTGAACGGCGCGTAGTGCGGGTTGGCCTCGACCTCGGCCGTGAGCTGGCCGTCGATCTGCTTCAGCACGCGCTCCAGCACATCGCGCGGCGGCACCCAGCCGGCGGCCATGCCGCGGCGCAGGTTGGCGATCTCCTGGTCGATGCGGCGCGGATACGCCGCCATGCGCAGCAGCGTCTTCTCGACGAGTTCGGTGCGCGAGGTCGGGCTCATCGCCATCAGGTCGGCGAACTGTGTGTGCGGGCCGCCGAGCGCACGCAGGCTCATCGTGCGCCAGCCGGCGAAGGCCTGCTGTTCGACCTGCCGCTGCTGGGCGCCGATGAACATGTCGAGCGACAAACGGTCCTGCGTGCCGAGCCGCTCGCGCGCGAGACGCGAGAAGGCCTGGGCCTCGGCGAGCAGCGCCCGCACGGCCGCATCGCGTTCGGCCTGCGCCTCGGGGCTCATGTCGGTGAGGCGGTCGCCATAGGTGTGGTCACCGCGGTAGGTGGCCCATTCGGGCGCGCGCCGCGTCTGTTCGTCGAAGGCGCGCTCGAACAGCGCGTGCAGGCGCTGCGCATCGTCGTTCGGGGTGGCCGGTTGGGCCGATGCGGCAGCGGCGCTCGCCAGCAAACCAATCGCCGCGAGACAGCGCAGCGCAGAAACAAGGGAGGAGCAGTTCAAGGGCGTATGTCCATCGGGAACCAGACGCGGATTGTCCGGGCCTGCGATGATCGCGCCCCCCGGGCGACCCCGGGTCGACAAGCGCCATGAACCCGCACCGCCACGCCCTGATCACCGGCACCGCCTTCGCCCTGGCGGCCGGGCTGATGTGGGGCCTGGTCTTCATCGCGCCCACGCTGCTGGCCGACTACCCGCCGGCACTGCTGGTCGTCGGCCGCTACCTGGCCTTCGGCCTGATCGCGCTGCCGCTGGCCTGGCTGGCACGCGACCGGCTCGCGCTGCTCACACGTGCCGACTGGATCGAGGCGCTCAAGCTCTCGGCCATCGGCAACCTGCTGTACTACCTGTGCCTGGCGGCGTCCATCCAGATGGCCGGCGGACCGCTGCCGACCATGATCATCGGCACGCTGCCGGTGGTGATCGCGATCAGCTCCAACCTGCGCCGCGGCGCCGAAGTGCTGGCCCGCGACGGCCGGCTGCCCTGGGCGCGGCTGGCGCCTTCGCTGGTGCTGATCGCCGCCGGCATCGGCTTCGTCAACCAGGCCGAGCTCGAACGGCTGCAGGCCGCCGGCGGCGTGGACCTCGGCCGCTACGGCCTCGGCGCGCTGTTGGCGGTGGCCGCAGTGGCCTGCTGGACCTGGTACCCCATCCGCAACGCCGACTGGCTGCGCCAGCACGCCGACCGCTCGGCCAGCGCCTGGGCCACCGCGCAGGGCCTGGCGACGCTGCCGTTGGCGGCCGCGGGTTATGCGCTGCTGTGGGTCTTTGACGCAGCCTGGGGCGGCGGTGCGCTGCAGATGCCCTTCGGCCCGCGGGCGCTGGAGTTCGTCGGCCTGATGCTGGCCGTCGGCCTGTTTGCGTCGTGGCTGGGCACGCTGTGCTGGAACGAGGCCAGCCAGCGCCTGCCGCCGGCGCTGGTGGGCCAGCTCATCGTGTTCGAGACGCTGGCCGCGCTGGGCTATGCCTTCGTGCTGCGCGGCGAATGGCCGGCTGCCGGCGTGTGGGCCGGCATCGCGCTGCTGCTGGCCGGCGTGCTGTGGGCCTTGCGCAGCCGGCGGTGAGCCTCAGGCCGCAGCGGGCATGACACTGCCGCGGCATTCGCCGAAGCCGATGCGGCGGAAGCCCTCGGCCTGGCAGTGGCCACGCAGCACCACGGTGTCGCCATCCTCCAGGAACGTGCGCTGCTCGCCGTTGGGCAAGGCCAGCGGCACCTTGCCGCCCTGGCTCAGCTCCAGCATCGAACCGCCCTGCCCGGCCGCCGGGCCGCTGAGCGTGCCGGTGCCGAGCATGTCGCCGGTGCGCAGGTTGCAGCCGTTCACCGTGTGGTGGGCGATCAGCTGCGAGAGCGTCCAGTAGGCGGCGCTTTCGGTGTTGCTGCCCATCAGCCGCACGGCCGCGGCGCCTTCCTGGCGCATGCGCGAGGTCTGCAGCCAGGTTTCCAGTTCGATGGCCAGCGCACCCTGCGCGCGGTGGGCTTCGCTGTCGAGATAGGGCAGCGGCTGCGGGTGGTCGGCCGGCCGCGTGAACGGGCGGCGGAACGGCGCCAGCGCCTCCATCGTCACGACCCAGGGGCTGACGGTGCTGCCCCAGTTCTTGCTGAGGAAAGGCCCCAGCGGCTGGTACTCCCAGGGCTGGATGTCGCGTGCGCTCCAGTCGTTGAACAGCACCAGGCCGAACAGGTGCGCCTCGGCCTGGTCGACGCCGATGCGCTGGCCCAGCGCATTGCCCGGGCCGATCAACGCGCCGAGTTCGAGTTCGAAGTCGACACGGCGGCTTTCCTTCAGCACCGGCGCCGGCGCATCGGGGGCCTTGATCTGGCCCAGCGGCCGGCGCAGGCCGCGCCCGCTGACGACGATGCTAGAGCTGCGACCGTGGTAGCCGATAGGCACCCACTGGTAGTTCGGCAGCAGCGGGTTGTCGGGGCGGAACAGCCGGCCCACGGCGGTGGCGTGGTGGATGCTGGCGTAGAAATCGGTGTAGTCGCCGATCACGCAGGGCAGCGAGAACTCCAGCTCGGCCATCGGCACCAGCGCGGTCTCGAGGAAGGGGCCCTGCACGCTGCTTTCGGCCAGCGCCTCCGACAGCGCCGCACGCAGCCGCTGCCAGGCCGGCCGGCCCATCGCCATGAAGGCCGCCAGGTCGCCTTCGGCCAGCGGTTCGAGCAGCGCATCGAGGCCCTCGCCCCAGGGGCAGACCTCGGCGGCGATCTTCAGGTCCAGCGCCTGGTCGCCGATGGCCACGCCGATGCGCCAGGGCTCTTGCTCCGCACCCGGTGCCGCCCTGCGGCGCAGCCGTGCATAGGGCAGGTTCTGGATCGGGAAGTCGGTGTCCGGCGTGTTGGCCGAAGCCACCCAGCTCTTCAGCGCCGGGTGGTGCGTGGCGTCGGTCTGCGCCGCGTAGGCGGGCGCGGCCGCGGGGGAATCGGGCTTGGAGCTCATGCGTCGGGGGTGAAACGGTCTTCGAGCGCCTGCCAGCAGTCGGCGTACGCGGTGTCGCGCGGCGCCTGCTCCAGCGCCCAGGGGGTGGGCACGAAACGGTAGCGGCTTTCGAACATGAAGGCCAGCGTGTGATCCAGCTTGTGCGGCGCCAGCGCGGCCTGGCTGGCCTTGTCGAAGGCCTCGGCGTCGGGCCCGTGCGGCACCATGGTGTTGTGCAGGCTGGCGCCGCCGGGCTTGAAGCCCTCGGGCTTGGCGTCGTACTGGCCGTGCACCAGGCCCATGAACTCGGCCATCAGGTTGCGGTGGTACCAGGGCGGGCGGAAGGTGTCCTCGGCCACCATCCAGCGCGGCGGGAAGATCACGAAGTCGCAGTTGGCCACGCCGGGGGTGTCGGAAGGGCTGGTGAGCACCGTGAAGATGCTCGGGTCCGGGTGGTCGAAGCTGATCGATCCGATGGTGTTGAAGTGCGCGGTGTCGTACTTCACCGGCACCAGGTTGCCGTGCCAGGCGACGACGTTGAACGGCGTGCCCGGCTGCTGGCAGCGCCAGCTCGCGCCGCCGAAGCGCCGCACGATCTCGTAAGGCCCGGTCTCTTCCTCGAAGGCAGCCTGCGGCGCGACAAAGTCGCGCGGGTTGGCCAGGCCGTTGCTGCCGATGGGCCCGAGCTCGGGCAGGCGGAACGGCGCGCCGTGGTTCTCGGCCACGTAGGCGCGTGCCACGCCGTCGGGCAGCGCCACCTTGAAGGCCATGCCGCGTGGCACGAGCACGATCTCGCCCGGCTTCGCATCGAGCACGCCGAGCTCGGTGGTGATCAGCAGCCGGCCCTGCTGCGGCACGATCAGCATCTCGCCATCGGCGTTGACCAGCGCGCGGCGCTCCATGCTGCGGTTGGCGCTGACCACGTGCACCGAGACGCCGCTCTGCGCCTCGGGGTCGCCGTTGGCGCAGACCGTGATCAGGCCGCCGACGAAGTCGCGCGACTCACCCTCGGCCGGCAGCGGAAACGGATGCCAGCGCAGCGGGTCCGGCGGCATCGGCACGCCGCCGGCGGCCGCGGCACCCGAGCGCCACAGCGGCTGCTCGAGCAAGGCGTGGCCGCCGGTGACGACGGCGGGCCGGCGCCGGTACAGCCAGGTGCGGCGGTTCTCGGCCCGCGGTGCGGTGAAGGCGCTGCCCGAGAGCAGCTCGGCGTACAGGCCGTGTGCCACCTTCTGCGGGCTGTTGCGGCCCACCGGCAGCGTGCCGGGCAGCGCCTCGCTGGCGAAGTGGTTGCCGAAGCCGGTGAGTGCGGGGGTGGTGGGCAGCTCGCGTTTCATGCGGTGTCTCCTTCGGGAGGGTTCGGAAGGGCGTCGAGGCCGGCACGGGCCGCCGCGAGCGCCTCGTGCAGCACGGCCAGGTCGCCGATGTGGTTGGCCAGCAGCAGCACCAGCCGGGCGTTGAGCAGCCGGCTCTGCGCGGGCTGCAGGCCGCGGTGCGAATCGATCAGCGCCTCGTAGAAGCGGTCGCCGGGCGCGGTGGGGTGGCGCGGCGGCGCAGCGCCGTCGCGGAAGTTCGGCGTGGTGATCAGCATGGGTGTGCTCCCGTCGTCGCCATCGCTTTCGCCATCGCCATCCCTGTCGCTCGCAGCAGCGCGGCTTCGACCGCCTCGCGGCGCGGCCGGCGCCAGCGCGCAGCCAGGTGCTGGTCCGGCCGCAACAGGCAGGCCGCGCCGGGGCTCAGCCCCAGCCGCTGCTGCACGCGGCGCTCGATGTCGAGCAGCACCGCCACGCCCGGCGGCAGCGGCCCCGGCCCTTCGTGTTCGACCACCACCAGCGGCTCGACCGGCAAACCCGCCAGCCACGCGCGGTCCAGGTCCTGCGGCGTTCGCGCATGCACCAGCAGCTGGAAGCGCCCGCCGCAGTGGCGCAGCAGCCAGTCCTGACCACCCTCGCCGCCGAGCGCCCGCACCGGCGCGTCCGGCAGCGGCGAACCCGGCGCGACGGGTGCATCCCACTCATCTTCGTCAGGCGTGTTCAGCGGTGAATCGGCGTAGTGCGCCGGCACCGAGAGCCGCCCGCTGTTGACCAGCTGGCGTGCGAAGCCGTGTTCGCGCGCCAGCGTCAGCACGGCGTTGCGGAAGTCCAGGCTGGCCTGGTTCTTGGGCGTGATGAAGTCGGTGGAACGTGTCGACGCAACGAGGTTTTCGTCGGCCGCCGCGATGCGCTCGTCGTCGTAGCTGTCCAGCAGCGCCTCGGGCGCACGGCCTTCGAGCACCAGCCTCAGTTTCCACACTAGGTTGTCGGTGTCCTGCAGGCCCGAGTTCGCGCCGCGCGCGCCGAAGGGCGAGACCTGGTGCGCCGCGTCGCCGACAAACAGCACGCGGCCGTGGCGGAAGCGCTGCATGCGCCGGCACTGGAAGGTGTAGACGCTGACCCATTCGAGCGTGAACTCGCGCTCCGGCCCGAGCATGGCGCGGATGCGCGGCAGCACGTTCTCGGGCTTCTTTTCTTCTTCCGGATCGGCCTGCCAGCCAAGCTGGAAATCCAGCCGCCAGACGCTGTCGGCCTCGCGGTGCAGCAGCGCGCTGCCACCGCGGTGGAACGGCGGGTCGAACCAGAACCAGCGCTCCGCAGCACCGTCCGCAAACAGCGGCTGCTTCACCACCACGTCGGCGATCAGGAAGCGGTCCTTGAAAACCTGGCCGGCCATGTCCAGGCCCAGCTGGCGGCGCACCGGGCTCTTGGCGCCATCGGCCGCGATCAGCCAGTCGGCCCGCAGCCGGTAAGTGCCGTCGGCCGTTTCCACCGTGAGTTCGACGCCCTCGCCGAGCACCGCCACCGCGGCCAGGCGGTGGCGAAAACGCAGGTCCAGCGCCGGCAGCGCCAACGCACGTTCGACCAGCGCTTCTTCCACGTGGTACTGCTGCAGGTTCACCATGCCGGGCCGCTCGTGCCCCGGCTCGGGCTGCAGCTCGAAGCGGAAGACCTCGGCCTCGCCATGGAAACTGCGGCCCACGTTCCACTGCACGCCCTTGGCGGCGATGCGGTCGCCCACACCCAGGCGGTCCAGCACCTCCAGCGTGCGCTTGGCCCAGCACAGGCCACGCGAGCCGATGCTGACGGTGTCGTCGTCGTCGAGCAGCGTCACCGGCACACCGGCCTGCGCCAGGTCGATGGCCGCGGCCAGGCCCACAGGCCCGGCGCCGACGATCACCACGCGCCGGCGCGCCACCTCGTCAGGTGCATCCAGTTCCGGCGGCCGGCGGTAGGCGTAACGCGGCCAGGTGTAGGTGGCGAGCACGGCGTGCCCCGCGGTGCGCAGCTCAGCCTTCGAGCGCGGCCCACATGTCGCGGTCGCGCTCGGCCGTCCAGATGCGCGGGTCGCGGTGGCCGGTGAGTTCGTCGTAGCAACGTGTCACGTCGAAGGGCATGCAGTGCTGGAAGATCACCCAGTGGCCGTAACGCGGCGCCAGCTGCGCCAACGCGCGGCGGTAGACGGCCTTCAGGTCTTCGCCGGCCTTCACGCCGGCCTCGACCGCGGCGCGCACGTCACTGATGAAGGCGCGTGTGCCGGCCAGCCCGGCCTGCACCTGCTCGGGCGTGACCAGCGCCGCACCGCGGCCCGGGACCAGCTTCTGCGGCTGAAGCGCCGCGACGGCGTCCAGCGTGGCCGGCCAGTCGTTGAAGTAGGCGTCGCCGGCGTACGGCGTGGCGTCGAACTCGACGAGGTCGCCGCTGAACAGGATCTTCTGCTGCGGCAGCCAGGCCACCGTGTCGCCCTTGGTGTGGCCGCGGCCCAGCTGCAGCAGTTGCACCTCGAGCTTGCCGAGCCACAGCGTCATCTTGCCGCTGAAGGTGAGCGTCGGCCAGGTCAGCCCCGGCGGCACGCTCTCGACGTTGCGGAACAGGCGCGGGAAGCGGCCGATCTCGCTGGCCTTGTCCTGCTCGCCACGCTCGACGATGAGATCGCGCGTGTCTTCGCTGGCGATGATGTGCTCGGGCTGGTAGGCGCTGGCACCGAGCACACGCACCGCGTGGTAGTGCGTCAGCAGCACGTACCTGATGGGCTTGTCGGTCACCTCGCGGATGCGGCGGATGACGTCGGCCGCCATCACCGGCGTGGCCTGCGTGTCCAGCACCATCACCGCGTCGTCGCCGACGATGACACCGGTGTTCGGGTCGCCCTCGGCGGTGTAGGCGTAGGCGTTGTCCGAGAGCTTCGTGAAGCTGACCTTCTTCTCTTCCAGGTCGGCCTGCGAAGCAAAGGCCTTGGGCGTGGCGCCCGTGCTGCTGTGAGCCTCGGTCATGGGCTTGTCTCCGTGTTGTCTCTGCGTCGTTTGTTTGATATTGTCGAATCGATTCTGTTTAGTGTAAACCCCTGACAAACCCATGGCTGAGCAGCGCGGCATCCAGAGCATCGAGGTCGGCGGGCGGCTGCTGAAGGCGCTGGTGCAGGCCGGGCGGCCACTGCCGCTGAAGGAGCTGGCCGCCGGCGCCGCGATGACGGCGGCCAAGGCCCACCCCTACCTGGTGAGCTTCGGCAAGCTCGGCCTGGTGGTGCAGGACGCCGGCAGCGGCCGCTACGGCCTGGGGCCGCTGGCCATGCAGATGGGGCTGATCAGCCTGCAGCAGGTGGATCCGCTGCGCCTGGCCACCGAGCGCCTGCCGGCACTGGCGCAGGCCGTGGGGCTGACGGTCGGCATCACGGTCTGGGGCGAACGCGGGGCCACGGTGGTGCGCACCGAAGAAGCGCCATCACCGGTGCACGTGACCATGCGCCACGGCGCGGTGATGAGCCTGGCCGGCACCGCCAGCGGCCGCCTGTTCGCAGCGCACCTGCCACGCGCCGTGGTCAAACCCGCGGCCGGCCGCGGCGTGTTCGACGAAGCCTTCGAGCGCGAACTGGCGACCATCCGCACCGCCGGCCTGAGCCACGTCGTCGACGCCGCGGTGCCGGGAGTCAGCGGGCTGGCGGCGCCGGTGTTCGACGGCGATGGCGCGCTGGTGCTGGGGCTCACCGCCATCGGCGCCACCGGCAGTTTCGATGCGCGGCCCCAAGGTCAGCCGGCCCAGGCGCTGAAGCGCTGCGCGGCGGAGCTGACGGCGCAGCTGGGCCGGCCTACGCCGGCTCGATGAACACCTCGACCCGCGGCCAGCGCTGCCGGTACTGCTTGCTCGCCACGCGCTGCAGGTAGGTCTCGCGGCTCACGCGCACCGGGTTGCGCCGCACGCGCATCGCGAACAGGTCGTCCAGGCCCCAGGGCGCGAGGATGTGCAGGGCGCCGGCCTCGTCGAGGCTCACACCCACGGCCGTGGCGTACTCGGGCCAGGAGGCGACGGCCTCGTGCAGCGACTGCAGCGGACCCACCGCGTGCCCGAAGTGCTGCTCGAACCAGTGGTGCACGTGGGCCTGGTTGGTCACTTCCCAGGGCACGCCGGGGCAGCGCGCGGCCAGCACCGCCTGGTGCTCGTGTTCTCGGCCCACGGGCTCGTCAGCCTCGAAGTAGGCTAGGTCCACATCGGCCGGCTCGGTGGCCTGCACATGGCCGTGCAGCGCGTCCCAGACCAGGTTGCGGATCACGCCGGCGCCGATGCACCAGGAGCGCAGGCCGAGCGAGCGTGCCGCCTGCAGCGCCTGCATCAGCGCCGGCGAGGCCCGCAGCAGGGCTTCGAGCGCCGCTTCGTGCTCAGCGGCCGGCCTGGTCACGCGGCCAGCGCATGAAGGCGAACACCCACAGCAGCACCAGGTTCAGCAACGGCACGACCATCAGCAGCGACCACGCGCCGTGAAAGCCGGCCCGGCTGACGATGCGCCACATCGGCACGATGAACACGACCAGAATGAGCCAGTGCCAGAGGCTGAAGCCTGCCATCGTCCCCTCCCATGGTGGAGTGGCGATGGTACGGGCGGGCCGGCGCCGGCCTTCAGCCCGCGTCCGCCAACACCGGGTTGACCAGCGTGCCGACGCCCGACACCTCGACCTCGACGCGGTCACCCGGCGCCATGAACACCGGCGGCGTGCGCTTGAAACCCACGCCGGCCGGCGTGCCGGTGACGATGACGTCGCCCGGCGCCAGCGGCGTGAAGCTGGAGATGTAGGCCAGCAGCCGTGGAATCGGGAAGATCAGCTGGTCGGTGTGACCACGCTGCAGTTCGCGGCCGTTGAGCCGCGTCACGAGTTCCAGCCGCTGGCCGTCGGCGATCTCGCCGCGTGTCACCATCCAGGGCCCGAAGCCGCCGGTGGCCGCGAAGTTCTTGCCCGCCGTCCACTGCGTGGTGTGGGCCTGCCAGTCGCGCAGCGAGCCGTCGTTGTAGGGTGCGTAGCCGGCGATGTGCGCCCAGGCATCGGCCTCGGCGATGCGGCGGCCACCACGGCCGATGACGATGGCGATCTCGCCCTCGTAGTCGAAGCGCTCCGACTCCGGCGGCCGCAGCAGCGGCTGGCCGTGCCCGACCTGCGAAGCCGGCACGCGCAGGAAGATCGTCGGAAAGGCCGTCGTAGCGCGCTGCGCCTCGATGCGGTGTTCGTCGTAGTTCAGGCCCACGCAGAAGATCTGGCCGGGGTCGGGGATCACCGGCAGGTACTCGATGCGGTCGAGCGCGAAGCGCGGCGCCTCGGCCACGGCGCGGGCCAGGCGTTCTTCCAGGCCCTGCAGCGACAAGGCCGCCAGCGCGGTCCGCAGCGTCGGCTGCTCGTCAGCGCCAACGCGGCGCAGGTCGATCACGGTGTCGTCGATCACGGCACCCCAGCCCGGGGTGCCTTCGTGGCGGAAGCTCAGCAGTTTCATCGGCGGTGGACGCAGGGGTTCAACAGAGGATCAGAGATCGAGCACCAGCCGCTCGCCGAGGCAGCGCGAGCGGCAGATCATCATCGTGCGATTGGCCGCGCGTTCAGCGGTGCTCAGCACGCTGTCGGCGTGCAACGGCGTGCCTTCGAGCACCCGGGTCTCGCAGGTGCCGCAATAACCTTCGCGGCAGGAGTTCGGGGCATCGACACCGGCGGCCAGCACCGCATCGAGGATGCTGGTGCCCGGCGGCACCGGCAGCGTCTTGCCGGCACGCGCCAGCACCACCTCGAAGCCGCCGGCGGCAGCAGCCGGGGTGTCGGCTGCCGAGCCGAAACGCTCCAGGTGCACCCGCGACGGGTCGCGCCCGGCGCAGGCGCGCTCGAAGGCTTCCAGCATGGGCCCTGGGCCGCAGCAGTACAGGTGGGCCTCGGCCGGCGCTGCGGCTACGCAGGCGGCCAGGTCGAAGGCGCCGGATTCGCCGTCCACATGCAGGTGCACGCGCGCAGCGTCCAGCGCCAGCAAGGGCTCGACGAAGGCGGCGCGGCGGCGTTCGCGCACCGCGTAGTGCAGCGTCCACGCGCGCTGCTGCGCGGCAAGCTGCTGCGCCATGGCCCAGACGGGCGTGATGCCGATGCCGCCGGCGATCAGCACCGAAGGCGCCGCATCGTCGGCCAGCGCGAACAGGTTGCGCGGCCGGCCGATCGTGAGCGTCTGGCCGATGCGCAGCGCCTCGTGCACCGCGCGCGAACCACCCCGGCTGGCCGGGTCGCGCTGCACCGCCACGCGGTAGGCCTCGCGCTGCCCGGGCGCGTTGGTGAGCGAGTAGGCGCGGCGCAGGCCGCCGGGCAGCAGCAGCTCGATGTGGGCGCCGGGTTCGAAGGCCGCCAGCCCACCCTGCAACGGCCGCAGCTCCAGCGAAGCGATGCCGTCGGCCTCCCAGCGCAGGGCGACCAGGCGCACCTCCTGGGTGACCGTGCTGCCGGTGTCTGCGGCCACGGCAGCGTCCTGCGCGGCGCCCATGCTCAGTCGGCCCGGATGCCTGCCGCCTTCACCACGCGGCCCCACTTGTCGAACTCCGACAGGAAGAAGCGGCGGAAGTCCTCCGGCGTGCCACCGCGCACCAGCGCGCCCTGGCGCGTCAGCGCCTGGCGCACCTCGGGCTGCTTCAGGATCTCGTCGAGCGCGGCCGACAGCCGGGCCACCACAGCCTTGTCGACACCGGCCGGCGCGAGCAGGCCGAACCAGGTGGAGGCGTCGAAGTTGCTCACGCCGGCCTGGGCCATCGTCGGCACCGCGGACAGCACGTCGAGCCGCTCGTCGGCGGTCACCGCCAGCGGGCGCAGCTTCTGCGCCTCGATGTGCGGCAAGGCCGTCACGACCACGTCGAACATCATGTCCACCTGGCCGGCCAGCAGGTCGGTCAGCGCCGGCGCGCTGCCCTTGTAGGGCACGTGGATCATGTCGACACCGGCCACGGTCTTGAACAGCTCGCCGGCCAGGTGCGCCGCGCTGCCGTTGCCGAAGGAGGCGTAGGTCATGCGGCCGGGCTGCGACTTGGCCAGCGCGATCAGCTGGCTCACGCTGTTGGCGGCCAGCGCGGGCTTCACCACCAGCACCAGCGGCGCCGTCGCGATCAGCTTCACCGGCTCGAAGCCCTTCACCGGCTCGTAGTTCAGACGCGAGTAGGTGTGCGGCGTCACGGTCAGCGGGCCGGCCGCGCTGAACAGCAGCGTGTAGCCGTCGGCCGTGGCCTTGGCCGCCTGGTCGTGGCCGATGGAGCCGCCGGCGCCGGGCCGGTTGTCGACGATGAACTGCTGGCCGAGCCGCAGCGACAGCTCGCGCGAGATCAGCCGCGCGGTGCTGTCGGTGGAGCCGCCCGTGGCGTAGGGCACGATCACGCGCACCGGCTTGTTCGGGTAGTCCTGCGCCGCGGCCAGGCCGGCCTGCGTCAGCAGGGCGGCGGCGGCAAGCCGCGCCGTCCAGCGCGGCAGTGATCGGAACAGGGTCTGGGTGATCGGGTTCATCGGGTCTTGTCTCCTTGCTGGGTGTTTTGTGGGTGTTGTTCCGGGCTGGGGTGTGGGCGGAACGCCCGCCGTTCAGCGCTTGTCGGCGACGCGGCCGACGGGGTCGCCAAAACGTTCTCGCATCACCTGTTCGAACGGCACGCCCTCGGCCGCGATCCAGCTGCCCGAGCGCAACCGGTAGGCCTGGTGGCGAAGCGGCGCCACCGGCTCCTCGCCGGCCGCCAGCGCCTTGGCCCCGCCGAGCATCAGGCGGCGGAAACGCACGATGGCGGCGTCGGCGGCCGTCAGGTGCTCCTGCGTGCGGTCGGCGATGCGGCCCTGGCTGTCCTGGACCATCGCGTCCTGCTCGGCCACGCCGCGCACGCCGGTGAAGGTCAGCGTCTTCTGGTTGCAGCGGTCGATCAGGTACTCGTTGGCGCGGTTGCGCACCGGCAGGTAGTTGTCGTCGACCTCGGCGATCACGCCGTGGCCGCTTTTCATCTTCGCGAGTTCGGCTTCACCCAGCGGCCGGTCCGGGTTCCAGGCGTAGGTGTAGATCCAGCAGTTCTCGTCGTCGATGGGCACCCAGGTGTAGCCGAAGTGCGTTTCGCCGGGCAGCGTCGACGGCGTCGTGCTGTGCGAGGGCAGCGCGAACTGCGCGCTGCGCCAGTAGCGCTCCTCGCCGTCGGCACGCCGCGCGCCGCCGACCACGAAGCCGACCTCGTGTTCGAGGATCGAGAAGCGCGGCAATGGGTCGTCGCGGATCCAGCGCAGGCGCTTCTCGTCGGCCGGTGCATCCGGGTTGGCGTTCGACGGCACGCTCGGCGCCGGCATGTGCAGGAACGAGAAGTGCGAGGTGTCGATGGCGCCTTCGAGCGACTGCGCCCAGTTGCACTCCTGCAGCTTCTTGGTGACGAAGCGGTGCGAGGCCGGCAGCAGGCCGAATTCGAGCTGCGGCACCTCGGGCAGCGGCGCTTGCGAGTCCTGTTCGCGCGGCCCCATGTAGGCCCAGACGATCTCGCCGAACTCGCGCGTCGGGTAGGCCTTCAGCCGCATCGTGCGGTGGTAGTCCGAGCCCGGCGGCACGTTGGGCAGCTCGATGGGGTTGCCGTCAAGATCGAACTTCCAGCCGTGGAACACGCAGCGGATCGCGCAGTCCTCGTTGCGGCCGAAGTAGAGGCTGGCGCCGCGGTGCGGGCAGCGTTCGTCGACCAGGCCGACACGACCCTTGCTGTCGCGAAAGGCCACCAGCGATTCACCCAGCAGCTTCACGCGCAGCGGCGTGCCGTCGGCCACCGGCAGTTCGCGCGACAGCGCCACCGGCTGCCAGAAGCGGCGGAAGTACTGGCCCATCGGCGTGTCGGCGCCGGTGCGCGTGAGCAGTTCGTTGTCGGCGCGGCTCAGCATGGTTTCGCCCCACCGATGCCGGCACCGATGCCCGCACCAATGCCATAGGGCGCACCCCAGCCCAGCGTGTCGAGCGTGGGGCCCGAGGGCGCGTACTCGCAGCCGATCCAGCCCTGCCAGCCCAGCCGCTCGATCTGCTCGAACAGGTACGGGAAGTGGATCTCGCCGGTGCCCGGTTCGTGGCGGCCCGGCACGTTGCCCACCTGGATGTGGCCGATGTGCGGCCAGGCCGCTTCGAGCTTGGGCGTGATCGCACCCTCTTCCATCTGCACGTGGAAGGTGTCGAAGCACAGCTTGAGGTTGTCGCGGCCCAGCCGCTGGATCAGCTGCACGCCCTCGTCGATGCGCTTGTAGATGAACTCCGGGAAACGCGCGCCGCAGCAGGGCTCGATGATGATCGTGATGCCCTCGCGCCGCGCCAGGTCGGCCGCGTGCGCCAGGTTCGCTTCCAGCGTGGCCATGCAGCGCGCGCGGTCCATGCCGGGGCCGACGTTGCCGGCCATCACATGGATCATCGGCTTGCCGGTGCCCACCGAGTACTCGATGGCGCGCTCGACGCTGGCGCGGCACTCGTCGACACGGTCCGGCAGCGCGGCGATGCCGCGCAGGCCGGCGTCCCAATCAAAGGGCGCCAGCACCTGCACCAGCGTCAGGCCGTTGTCGTCCAGGCGCCGCGCCATCTCGGGCGCCGGCACCTCGTACGGAAAGGCCACTTCGACGCCGCGAAAGCCCGCGCGGGCCGCGGCCTCGTAGCGCTCGGGCATCGGCAGTTCGGTGAAGAGCCAGCGGAGGTTGGGGTCGAATCGGAGCATCGGTGCGATCACGTGGAATGCAGTCACTGTAGGGGTCGTGATTCGCGTCAACAATCTCAATGTTTTTAGCGGTCTTTGAGGAAAACTCATGAATGTCACGCTGCGCCAGCTGCGCGCCCTGGTAGCGGTGGCCGAGACCGGCGGCTTCACCGCCGCGGCACGCCGTCTGCACCTGACACCCTCTGCGCTGAGCCTGCTCGTCAAGGAGCTGGAGGCCGGTGTCGGCGCGCGGCTGTTCGACCGCAGCACGCGCCACACGCAGCTCACCGCGGCGGGCGAGGAGTTCGAACCGCTGGCGCGCCGGCTGCTCGCTGACCTGCACGGTGCGGTCGAGGGCGTGCGCGCGCTGCAGCAGAAGCGGCGCGGTACGGTGCGCATCGCCTGCACGCAGCTCTACGCCGCCACGCTGCTGCCCGGGCTGATCGCGCAGTACCGCGCGCAGTACCCGGGCATCGACGTGCTGATGCTCGATTCGCTGAACCTGCAGGCGCTGCAGCGCGTGGCCAGCGGCGAGGCCGATTTCGGCATCGCGCCGCAGCGCCCCACGCCGCCGGAGCTGCAGCAGCAGGAGATCTACCGGGACCGCATCGGCCTGTTCTGCACACCCGAGCACCCGCTGGCCGAACGCCGCAGCGTCAGCTGGGGCCAGGTGCTGGCCCACCCGTTCGTCTCGCTGACGCAGGACTTCACCGCGCGGCTGCAGGCCGACCTGCTGCGCCACTCACCGCGGCTGCAGCTGCAGCCCGTGCACAGCGTGTCCTTCGTGACCACGGCGCTGGCGATGGTCAAGTCCGGCCACGGCATCACCGCGCAGCCCGTGCAGGCGGCGCCGCTGGCCGCGCAGCTGGGCCTGGTGGGCCGGCGCATCACCGGGCCGGTGGTGCACCGCCGGCTGTCGCTGTACACGCGCCGCGAGGGCTCACTCTCGCCGGCGGCCGAGAGCCTGCGCGACTACCTCGTGCAGGCCATGCCCGAGGTGAAGGCCGTCGAGCCCGGCTAGCCCGGCTGGCGCGCCTCGAACACGGCGCGCAGCTCGCGTTTGAGCACCTTGCCGATGCTGCTGCGCGGCAGCGCGGGCAGCAGCTCCAGCACGGCCAGGCGCTGGGTCTTGCCGACCCTGGCGTTGGCCCATTGCCGCAGGGCTTCCGCGTCGACCTCGGGCGCCGTGCCCTCGCGCAGCACGCAGAAGGCCACCGGTGTTTCGCCCCACGCGCGGCTGGCCACGCCCACCACCGCGGCGTCGGCCACATCGGGGTGGGTGCGCAGCACGGCTTCGAGGTCGCTCGGGTAGATGTTGAAGCCGCCGCTGATGATCATGTCCTTGCGGCGGTCGAGCAGCACGAGGAAGCCGTCGCCGTCGAAGCGGCCGATGTCACCGGTGCGGATGTAGCGCCGGCCTTCGGCATCGAACCACTCGGCTTCGCGCGTCAGGTCGGGCCGGCCGTGGTAGCCACTCATCATGGCCGGCGAGCGGCCGACGATCTCGCCGGTCGCGCCCGGCGGCAGCTCGTGGCCGGCTTCGTCGATCAGCCGGATGTCGTGGCCCGCCGCCGGCTGGCCCACGGTGTGCAGCTTGTCCGGGTGCAGGTGCGCGTGCAGCATGCAGGTGCCGCCGCCTTCGGTGAGGCCGTAGTACTCGGTGAGCCCGCCGGGCCAGCGGCGCAGCAGCTCCGCCTTCAGCTCGGCGTGCAGCGGCGCGCTGGTGCAGAGCTTGGTGCGGAAACTCGTGAGATCGAAGCGGTCGAAGTCGGCGCAGTCCATCAGCCGCCGGTACTGCACCGGCACCAGCATCGTGTGCGTGGCGCGGTGCAGCTCGGCCAGGCGCAGGTAGCCGAGCGTGTCGAACTTGCGGCTCAGCACCACCGCGCCGCCGTAGGCCAGCGAAGGGATCAGGCAGACCAGCGTGGTGTTGCTGTACAGCGGCGTGGCGATCAGCGTCACCGCGTCAGGCCCGTAGCCCGCGGCGGCGGCGCGCCGCACATGGCCGGCGCGCATGGCGTGCGACTGCACGATGCCCTTGGGCCGGCCGGTGGTGCCGGAGCTGTAGATCAGGTTGAACGGCGAGGCCGGGTCGATGGCCACCGGCGCGGGCCGCTCGTGGCCCGGCGGCAGCGAGGCCTCCAGCACGGCAGGATCGACGTCCAGCGGCAGCCGGGGCACGGACCAGGACGTGTCGTCGTCGGCATCGGTGAACACCAGCGCCGCACCGGCATCGGCTGCCATCGCCGCACGCTGCGCCGGCGCGGCACTCGGCGCCAGCGGCACGATGGCCAGGCCGGCGCGCAGCGTGCCCAGGAACACGGCCAGCGCGTCCAGGCTGTTCGCGGCGCACAGCGCAACGCTGCTGGCCGAGGCCGGCCCCAGGCCACGCTGCTGCAGCAGGCGCGCCACGCGGTCGACACGCTGGTGAAGCTCGCGCCAGGTCCAGCGCGCCTCGTCGCAACACAGCGCCAGCGCGTGCGGCCGCGCCTCGGCGTGGTCGGCGATCAGGTCGGGCAGGCTGCGAAAGCCGGGCTCGGGCAGGCTCATCGGGCCTTGGCCGCCCCGCGGCCGGCCACCGGCCGCTTGGTGCTGCGGCGCGGCGCCTTGACCGCGGCGACATGCGCCCGCACGCTCTGCCGCGAAGGGCTCTTGACAACCAGCACCGGCACCGGCGACTGCGTGATCAGTCCCGGGATGATGCTGCCGGTGAGCAGCCGCATCAGCGCGTTGCGGCCTTCGCTGGCGACGACGGCCAGATCGACCTTGCGGCGCTTGATCAGGTCCACCGCGGCTTTCACCGCATCGTCGCCGCGGCCGATGCTGCCGCGTGCGACCACGCCGGCCTTGTCGGCCGCCACGTGCGCCGCGGCCAGCACCCGCTCGGCGCCGGCCTTGGCGGCCTGCTCGAACTCGCGCGTGGACACGCCGTCGTACAGCGGCACATCGCCGATCGGCATCGGGTAGCTCGGCAGCATCGTGAAGAGCACGACCTCGCTGCCGTGCGCGGCAGCCAGGCGCAGCCCTTCGTGCAGCGCGGCGCGCGAGAACTCGCGCTGTTCGACGACGATGAGGATGCGGGCGTACATGGGGTCCCCTTCCGGCTGGTTGGCGGTCGCACGGTCGGCCCATCATAGGCACGCCCCGCGGCGCCTCGCCCGCAAGGCCTACAGTCGGGCATGCCCGCAAGAGCCCCACAAGCCCCGCAAGCCCCGCAAGCCCATGTCCTCCGGCGGTAACTGGAAAGAGATGTTCAACGCCGGCGTCGACGGCGACCTCGCGCTGGTCGAGCACCACGTGAAGGCCGGCGTCGACGTCAACTACGCCCACCCGGAGTTCCTGTCGACACCGCTGGTCGCGGCCATCCTGGCGCAGCAGCCGGCGGTGGCGCTGTTCCTGCTGGAACACGGCGCCAACCCGGGCCTGCATTCGGAGTTCGACGGCCTCACCCCGCTGCAGGCCGCGCAGCAGACGGGGCTGGCGGCGGTGGAGGCGCGTTTGCGCGCCCTGGGCGCCAGCGGGCCCGAGAAGGCCGCGACTGAACCTCAGCGCGGCTGGTTCGCCCGCTGGTTCTCAGGGCGCTGAACCGCGCCCGAAGCGTTTCAGAGCCAGGCCAGCAGCCGGCTCAGCCAGACCGGCGAGCGGAAGCGCGAGGGGCGGTAGTGCTGGCGGAAGCTGTGGCGCATGGCGGTTTCTCCTCGAATGGGGATACTGTATGCATAAACAGTATTCCCGTCAAACCCGCCGGTTCAAGCCTCGCGAGCTAGAATACCCTCGCTGTCATCGGGGAGTAGCCGCCCTGCGTTTCGCAGGGGCCCGCGTCAACACACTTGGCCCTCAAGGCCATGGCGCGGGCAGCTCCAACAGAGCCTGGCAAGACCTTTGACCACGTCGCCACCGGAATCAGGGCCGGGGGTGCGGCGCGGTCATGGTTCTTGTGCTTGCCGGCCCTTGGAGTTTCGATCTTGGAAGCATTCCTCGTATCCACCGGCGTCGTTGCACTCGGCGAGATGGGCGACAAGACCCAGCTGCTGGCCGTGGTGCTGGCCGCCACCTTCCGCCGCCCCTGGCCCATCGTGGCCGGCATCCTGGTCGCCACGCTGGCCAACCACGCCGCCGCCGGCGCCCTGGGCGGCTGGGTCGCCGCGATGCTGGGGCCTGACGTGCTGCGATGGGTGATCGGGCTGTCCTTCCTGGCCATGGCCGGCTGGATGCTGATTCCCGACAAGCTCGACGACGACGGGGCCGCCGCCAGCCGCCGCTTCGGCGTGTTCGGCACCACGGTGGTGGCCTTCTTCCTGGCCGAGATGGGCGACAAGACGCAGATCGCCACCGTCGCGCTGGCCGCGCGCTACACCGAGATCGTGCAGGTCGTCGTCGGCACCACGCTGGGCATGATGCTGGCCAACGTGCCGGCCGTGTTCCTGGGCGACAAGATCGCGCAGAAGGTGTCGATGAAGCTGGTGCACAGCGTGGCCGCGGCCATCTTCGCGGTGCTGGGTGTGCTGACGCTGTTCAACGTCGGCCGGCTGTTCTGAAGTGCTGAAGTGCGTTCCTGAGGCGCACTACAGCCAGAGGATCTTCTTGCGGTAGTCCAGGTCGGTCAGCAGCGGCTCGGCCGGCCCGGTGTGGAAGACCGCGCCGCGCTCCAGCGCGAACACGCGGTCGGCCAGCGCCAGCACCAGGTCGAGGTTGTGCTCGACGATGACGATGGACACCTCGCGCCGCAGCCGGTCGAACACCGTGAACAGCTCCTGCACCACGGCCGGCGCCAGGCCCTCGAAAGGCTCGTCCAGCAGCAGCAGCTTCACGTTGCCCGACAGCGCCCGCGCCACCGCGGCCATCTGCTGCTCCCCGCCCGACAGGTAGTCGGCCTCGACCTGCATGCGCTCCTTCAGGCGCGGGAAGTACTCGAAGATCTTCTCTTCGCTCCACACGACCCCGTCGGAGCCATCGGTCTTGCGCGCCAGCCGGCCCAGCGCCAGGTTCTCGGCCACCGTCATGCCGGCGAACAGGCCGCGGCCCTGCGGCACGTAGCCGATGCCCAGCCGCGCGATATCGGGCGCGGGCAGGCCGGCGATGTCGCGGCCGCGGTACTCGATGGTGCCCGAGGCCGGCGGCAGCAGGCCGCACAGCGCCTTCAGCAGCGTCGACTTGCCGGCGCCGTTGCGCCCCAGCAGCGCGACGATCTCGCCTTCGCGCACCTCCAGCGAGGCGTCGTTCAGGATGTGGCTCTTGCCGTAGAAGGCGTTGACCTTGTCGAAACGCAGCACCACCGGCCGCTCGCTCGCGTCGCCGGCCACCCGCCCGGTGACGGGCGGCGTGCCGCTGCCGGTGTAGACCTGCTGCACCCGCGCGTCGTCGCGCACCGCCTCGGGCGTGCCGCACATCAGCACCTCGCCCTGGTTCATCACCGTGACCTGCTGCGAGAAGCCCAACACGCGGTCGATGTCGTGTTCGACGATCAGCACCGGCACCTGCTCGGCGATGCTGCGCACCAGGCGCGACACCCGTTCGCGCTCGGCCGCGGCCAGGCCGGCCAAGGGCTCGTCCATCAGCAGCACCTGCGGCTTGGAACCGAGCGCGATGCCGAGGTCCACCAGACGCTGGCCGCCGTAGGAGAGGTCACCGCCCAGCGTGTCTTCGATGCCTTCGAGGCCGAGGAACTTCACCAGCTCGGCGGTTTCGACATCGATGTCGCGGTAGTGGTCCACATCGCGCCAGAAGTCGTAGCGCCCGCTGTGGCGCGCCTGCAGCGACAGCCGCAGGTTCTCGCGGATCGTCAGGCCCTTGAACAGGTTGGTGATCTGGAACGAGCGCGCCAGGCCCTGCTGGCAGATGGCGTGCGGCGGCAGGCCGCTCACCGGCCGGCCGTGCAGCGCCACCGTGCCGGCACTCGGCGGGAACATCCCGGAGACGAGGTTGAACACCGTGGTCTTGCCGGCGCCGTTGGGGCCGATCAGCGCGTGGATCTCGCCGGCATTCACGGTGAGCGACACGCCCTGCACCGCGCGGATGCCGCCGAAGTGTTTGTCCACGCCCTGCACTTCCAGCGCCGCGCCGGCCGGCGTGGGCGGGCGCAGGAAGGCCGGCAGCGGCAGGCCCTCGTAGATCTTGCGCCGGCTCATCGCCGCGCTTTCTTCGGGCGGTGGCCGCAGGCGGTGGCGGATCTTCTGCGCAATGCCCACCAGCCCCGTGGGCGAGAACAGCACAAAGCCCACGAAGACCAGGCCGAACCACAGCAGCCAGTTGCTGGTGTACATCGACAGCAGCTCGCGGAACAGCAGGAAGAACAGCGCGCCCAGCGCAGGGCCGAGGAAGCTGCGCATGCCGCCGATCACCACCATGGCCAGCAGCTCGCCGCTGAAGGCCACCGCGGTCGATTCGGCCGCGGCCAGCCGGTGCAGGAACACCATCAGCGCCCCGGCCAGGCCGGTGACGGTGGCCGACAGCACAAAGGCCAGCAGCTTGTAGCGGTTGGTGTCGTAGCCCTGGAAGGTGGCGCGCTGCTCGTTCTCGCGGATGGCCACCAGCACATGGCCGAAGGGGCTGCGCACGAAGCGGTGCAGCGCCACCAGCACGCCGAAGGCCACGAGGGCGACGAAGACGTAGAAATTGAAGTGGTCGTCCAGGTCCAGCGGCCCCAGGCTGTGGCGCTCGATGCCGCCCAGGCCACCCTCGCCGCCCGTCACCGCCGTCCAGCGGAAGGCGATGGAAAAACACAGCGCGCACAGCGCCAGCGTCAGCAGCGAGAAGTACACGCCCTTGCGGCGCAGGATCAGCGCGCCCACCAGCCCGGCCATGGCCGCGGTGAACACCACCGACAGCACCAGTGGCAGCAGCAGGTGGCCGGGAAACCAGTGCAGTTGCAGCAAAGCCGCCGTGTAGCCGCCAAAGCCGAACCAGGCAGCATGGCCGAAGGACACCAGGCCGGTATAGCCCACGAGCAGGTTCAGCCCCATCGCAGCCATCGCGAGGATGACCATCACGGTGGCGTTGTCGTAGGTCAGGCCGATGGCCTGCAGGGCGATCGGCAGCAGCACCAGGCCGGCACCGCCGATGAGCAGCGGCCGAAGCCGCTCGGAAAACAGCGACTTGATCATTCGAAACGCTCGATGCGTTCGCCGAGCAGCCCGCGCGGGCGGAACAGCAGCACCAGGATCATCAGCACGTACATCGAGGCCTCGCCGGCCGCGGGCACGAAGTGGATGGTCACGCCACGCACCACGCCCACCAGCAGCGCCGCCAGCACCACGCCCCAGAAGCTGCCGAGGCCGCCGATGACGACGACGACGAAAGCCACCGTCAGCACCTCCAGCCCCATGGCAGGGTGCACCACGGCGATGGGCCCGAACAGCGCGCCGGCCAGCGCCGCGCTGGCCACGCCGAGCACCACCACGGCCGTCATGTAGGGCTGCAGCCGGATGCCGAGCGCGGCCACCATGTCGGGCTTCTGCACACCGGCGCGCACCACGCGGCCGAAGGCGGTACGGTTGAGCAGCAGCCACAGCGCCGTCATCAGCACGAACACCACCGCGAGCAGGAACAGCCGGTAGCGCGAGAACATGAACTCGCCCAGCATCACATTGCCCTTGAAGGTCTCGGGCATGGCCGAAGCCAGCGGCGCCGCGCCCCAGAGCATGCGGATGGCCTGCTCGGCCACCATGGCCAGCCCGAAGGTCACGAGCAGGCCGAGGATGGGATCGGCGTTGTAGAAGCGGCGCAGCAGGAAGCGCTCGAAGGCGATGCCCAGCAGCCCCACCAGCACCGGCGAGATCACCACGCCGGCGCCCCAGCCCAGCTGGCGGCCCACCGTCAGGGACAGGTAGGCGCCCAGCGCGTAGAACGCGCCGTGCGCCAGGTTGACGATGCCGCCGACGCTGAAGATCAGCGACAGGCCCAGCGCCAGCAGCAGGTAGTAGCCGCCCAGCACCAGGCCGTTGGCGACCTGCTCGAGCAGGAAGACGATTTGCATGGGACAGCGTGGCCGGCCGCGTGGTCATGCGGCCGGCGTGGGCCTCAGGTCAGAACTTGCAGGCGCTTTCTTCTTTGGTCGGTGCCAAGAGTTCGAGCGACTCGTTCGCCGCCGGCACCGCGGCACCGAACTGCAGGAAGTCCTGCCGGTCCTTGGCCTGGCCGCGCGGCTTCACGGTATAGGGGTAGGCCTCCTGCATCAGCTGGTGGTCCCAGCTGCGGAACCAGGCCTTGCGCGCCTTCAGGATGTCGAACTCGGCCTGCGTCTCGTAGTAGGCGATGAGCTTGTCGGTCTCGACGCCGCGCGTGGCCGTGATGGCCTGGGCCAGCAGGCTCTTCAGCGCCACGTAGGAGATCCAGGCGTGGTTCTCGGGCCGCTTGTTGTACTTGCGCTGGAACGCCGCCACGAAGGCCTGCGAGCCCGGCGTGGCCAGGTCGTGGTGCCACACCGTGGGCCAGATACCGCCGAGGTTGCCTTCACCGGCGGCCCAGGCGTCGGCCGTGTTCAGGTTGAAGCCCACCACCGGGAAGGGCAGGCCGAACTCGGCGTACTGCTTGACGAAGTTGGTGACCTGGTTACCCGCCAGGTTGGTGGCCACGAGGTCGGGCCGCGCCTGGCGGATCTTCAGCAGGTAGGGGCTGAAGTCGACCACGTCGGTGGCCACCAGCTCGTCGCCCACCGGCTGGCCGCCGTTGGCGGCGAAGAACTTCTTGGCCGCACGCGACAGGTCGTGGCCGAACAGGTAGTCGGCCGTCAGGCTGAAGATCCTCTTGCCGCGCACCTGGTTGTCGCGCACCAGGGCCTGGCCCACGGCGTTGACCATCACCGTGACCGGGATGTCGACGTGGAAGGTCCAGCGGTTGCAATCCTTGCCGCGCAGCGCGTCGGAACGCGCGCCGATGTTCAGGAACAGCTTCTGGTTGCGCGCCGCGACCTGCGAGATCGTCAGCGCCGAGGCCGAATTGATCTCGCCGCACAACAGCGCCACGCCGTCGCGTTCGATCATGCGCTGGGCCTTGCTCGAGGCCACCTGCGGGTTCACCGAGTCTTCGCTGATCAGGTCGATCGGCCGGCCCATCAGGCCGCCCGCGGCGTTGATCTCTTCAGCCGCCAGCTTGATGCCGAGCGAGGCGTAGTCCCCGAGGGCGCCCAGGAAGCCGGTCATCGGCGTCAGGTGGCCGATCTTGATCGGCCCGGTCTGCGCCCGCAGCCACGCGGGCGCGGCGAGCGTGGTGGCGGCGGCGCCGGCCTTCAGCACATGGCGTCGGTTCAACGGTGCATTCATCGCTTGTCTCCTCTCACTCTGGCGGTGGAATGAATCAGTCGATCGCGGTCAGTCGATCGAGATGCGCGCGGCCTGGATCACACGGGTCCAGCGTTCCCGCTCGACGGCGTTGCGCGCACGGGCGTCGTCGAGGCTGCCGCCGAGCGGCGTGACGCCCATCGCGGCCCAACGCGGCGCCAGCTCGGGCGTGCGCAGCACGGTGTGGATGTCGGCGTTGAGCTTGCGCATCACCGCCGGCGGCACGCCACGCGGCACCGACAGCGTGTACCAGGGCTCGGCCGAATAGCCCGGCACGCCGGCCTCGGCGATGGTCGGCAGATCGGGCAGGCTCGGGTGGCGCGCGCGGCTGGTTACGGCGATGGCGCGCACACGGCCGGCCTGGATCTGCGGCAGCGCGGTCACCAGGTTCTCGAACATCAGCTGCACCTGGCCGCCGAGCAGATCGGCCATCGCCGGCGTGCTGCCCTTGTACGGCACGTGCAGCAGGTCGGTGCCGGTCATGTGCTTGAACAGCTCGGTGGCCATGTGGATGGCCGAGCCGTTGCCGGCGCTGGCGTAGTTCAGCTTGCCGGGCTGGGCCTTGGCCAGCGCGATGAACTCCGGCAGCGTCTTCGCCGGCAGCGAGGGATGCACGATCAGCACGCCGGCGCTTTCGGCGATCAAGGACACCGGCACCAGGTCGGCCACCGGGTCGTACTTCAGGCCCGGGTACATCGAGGCCGCGCCGTTGTGCGCGATGGTGGCCAGCACCAGCGTGTAGCCGTCGGGCGCTGCGCGTGCCACCTGCTCGCCGCCGAGGTGGCCGCCGGCGCCGGGGCGGTTTTCCACCACCACCGGCTGGCCGTACATCGGCCCCAGGCGCTCGGCGACGAGCCGGCCCAGGATGTCGGCCACGCCGCCGGCCGCGTAGGGCACGACGATGCGCAGCGGCTTGTTCGGAAAGCCCTCGGCCTGCGCCGAGACCAGGCCGGGCAGGGCCAGCCCGCCGGCGGCCAGCAGCCCCAGCAGTTGACGACGGCGGAGCGCGCGCAAGGGCTGCATGGTTGCCGCCTCAGTTGGCCGTCACGCCCGCCGCCTTGACCACCGCGCCGAGGCGCTCGATCTCGCTGGCGATGAACTTGTCGAACTCGGCCGGCGTGCCCGGCGCGGCGATCACGCCCTGGTCGGCCAGGGCCTTCACGACATCGGGCGAACGCAGGATCTCGCCGACATCGCGCGAGATCTGCTCGACCACCGCACGCGGCATCGACGAGGGCGCCATCATCCCGTACCAGTGGTCGTAGACGACACCGGGCAGGAACTCGGCCACCGTCGGCACCTCGGGCATCAGCGCGGCGCGCTGCGCGGTGCTCACGGCCAGCGGCACCAGCTTGCCATCGCGGATGAAGGGCAGCGTCAGGCCCAACGGCGACCAGTACAGCGTCGAACGGCCGGCGGCGGTGTTCAGCAGCGCGTCACCCGTGCCCTTGTACGGAATGTGCAGCAGGTCCAGCTTGGCGCCGGCCTTGAACATCTCGCCGTTGAAGTGCGTGCCGCTGCCGGTGCCGGCGCTCGCGAAGTTGTGCTCCTCGGGCTTGGCGCGGATCTTCGCCAGCAGCTCCGGCACGGTCTTCACGCCCTGCGAGGGCGCGACCACCAGCACGTTGGGCACGCTGGTGAGAAAGCTGATGCCGACGAAGTCCTTCTTCGTGTCGTAGGGCAGGCGCGTGCCGTACATGGTCGGGTTGATCGCGTGCGAGGCCGAGGTGACCAGCAGCACATGGCCGTCCTGGCCTTCGATCAGCACGCTGCGCGAGCCCAGCGTGCCGCCGGCGCCGGCCTTGTTCTCGACGATGACGGTCTGCCCCCACTTGTCCTGCAGGCGCTTGCCGATCTCGCGGCCGACGAAGTCGACCTGGCTGCCCGCCGAAAAGGGCACGATGATCTTCACCGGCTTGCTCGGGTAGCGGGTCTGCGCGGCGGCCGTGCCGGCCAGCGCCAGGCCGGTAGCGGCCACGGCCGCGGCCAGCAGTGCACGGCGGATCGGGTGGTGGTGTGATTGCATCGGGTCTGTCTCCTGCAGGAGGCTTGTCGGGCCTTGTTGGTATGGGAAGAGAGAGCGGGCGTCAGCCGTCGAGGGCCGCGAGCCCGGCGCGGGCCACCTGGGCGTCCTGGTGCGACAGCACGCCGGACACGCCGATGCCGCCGACCACATGGCCGCCCCGCACGACCGGGAAGCCACCTTCGAGCGGCGTCACGCCGGCCACGGCGAGAAAGCGCAGGCCTTCGCCGCCGGCGGCGATGCCGTCCTGGAACATGCGCGTGGGCCGGCGGAAGTTGACGCCGGTGAGCGCCTTGCCGGTGGCGATGCCCATGCTCGAGTGCTGCGTGCCGTCGAGCTTGAGCGCCAGCAGCACGCCGCCGTGCACGTCAGCGATGACGATGGCCACCGGCCAGGCGCGGGCCTCGGCCACGGCCTCGGCGGCGGCCATCATGCGCTTGGCCTCGGCCAGCGTCAGCGACGGCCCGTAAGGCAGCGGGCGGTCGAGCGTGGGGTTGTCGGTGCTCATCGGTGTCGGTGTGCGAAAGAAGAAGGGGAAGAAGGCTTCAGTCGAGCTGCAGCTTGGCCGCCTCGATGACCTTGTTCCACTTGATCGTTTCGCTGGCGAAAAACGCCGCGGCTTCAGCCGGTGTGTTGATGACCGGGCGCACGCCCAGCTGCTCGAACTTGGCGCGCGCCTCGGGCGTGGCCGTCACGCGGCGGATGTCCTGCTGCAGCTTCTCGACCACCGCGTTGGGCGTGCCGGCCGGCGCACCCACAGTCCACCACGAGGTGCCCGAGTAACCGGGCACGCCGGCCTCGGCAATGGTCGGCACGTCGGGCAGCGTCGGCTCGCGCTGCGGGCCGGTCACGGCCAGTGCGCGCAGCTTGCCACTGCGCAGGTGCACCATGCCCGAGCCGATGTTCTCGAACATCACGGCGATCTGGCCGCCGATCAGGTCCACCAGCGCCGGGCCGCTGCCCTTGTAGGGCACGTGGGTCATGCGCACGCCGGCCATCAGCTCGAACAGCGCCGTGACCATGTGGATCGACGAGCCCGGCCCCGCCGTGCCGTAGGTGACCTTGCCCGGGTTCGCCTTGGCATCGGCCAGGAAGTCGGCAAAGGTCTTGTACGGCGAGTTCGCCGGCACCGCCACCACGTTGGCCGCTTCGGCCAGGATGGTCACGGGCCGCAGGTCCTCGGCCGGCTTGTAGGCCAGCTTTCGGTAGCTGGCGTGCGCGGCATGGATGCCGATGGTGCCGACCATGATGGTGTGGCCGTCGGGCTGCGCACGTGCCACGTCCTGCGCGCCGATGTGGCCGCTGGCGCCGGCCTTGTTCTCGACCACCACCGACTGGCCCCAGAGCTGGCCCAGCGGGTCGGCGATCAGGCGGCCCAGGATGTCGGCAATGCCGGCCGGCGCGAAGGGCACGACCACGCGCACCGGGCGCGACGGAAAGGCCTGCGCCGAGGCCGTGGCCCAGGCGAGCGGGTTCAGCGGGCCGAGGCCGGCCAGGGCGGCCAGCGGTGCGGCGCGGACAAGGCTGCGGCGCTTCATGAGGGGTGGGTCTCCTTCGGGTTCCAGACGTCGCTCAGCGACGCCAGCGGGCGCTGCTCGTACGGCAGGTCCCACTGGTCACAGTTGTGGCGCTCGACGATGGCCACGGGCAGTTCGATCTCGCGCGGCACCGGCTCGCCGCGCAGGTGCCGGATCGCGCACTCGGTGGCCAGGTGGCACATCAGCATCGCGTTGAAATCCGAGGTGGCCAGCATGCGGCCGTCGCGGATGGCGGCGATGGCTTGCGGAATGGCGTTGACGCCGACGACGACGGCCTGGCGCCTGGCGGCATCGAGTGCGTCGAGCACGCCGATGGCCATGATGTCGTTGGCCGCGATCACCGCGTCGATCTGCGGCTGCTGCGCCAGCACGGCGGCAAAGGCCTCGCGCGCCGTTTCGCGCTGGTAGCGCCCGTCGCAGCGCGCGACGACGTCGATGCCCGGCGCGCTTTTCAGCACGGCATCGAAGGCGGCCACGCGCTCCTGGCTGGTGATGGAATCGTGCGGGCCTTCGACCACCGCCACACGGCCGCGCCCACCGAGTGCGTGGACGAGGTGGCGTGCGATGTCGGTGGCCAGCCGCGCATCAGAAGCGCCGACGTAGCTCTGGACCAGCGCCGGGTCCATGCGGTTGACGAAGCCGAAGATCGGCACGCCAGCCTCACGAATGGCGGCGATGGCCTCGTCGACCTTCGTCGGGTGCACCGGCGTGAACACGAAGGCATCGGGCCTGGTGCTCAGCGCCTCGTAGATCAGCGCCGATTGCTGCAGAGGATCGTCCGGCGTCTGCGGCACGTAGTGGCGGACCTCGGCGCCGAACTTCGCCGCCGCGCGGTCCGCCCCCAGCCGCGCCGCGGCGTACGCGGGGTTGCTGAGGTTCTTCGTGAACACGGCGAGCTTCATGATGGCGGCGGATGCTAGGTCTCGCCTCCAGGCCCGAAAACTACGGATTTCTTTCAGCCGCTATAAGCCCGGGCGATGGCCGGGCCGCGGCGCGGTGTGCAGCTATAAGGCGGCGAGATAGGCGCCTTCGGAAATCGGTAGTTCCGCGCCGCAGCCGCCGTTCATAGACTCCGCCGCGATCGTCCATCACCGTCGCCGCGCCATGAGCACGCCAACTGGGCCCAAGCCCGAAGCCTTCGTCGCCCACATCGCCGAGATTCCCTGGCAGGAATACCCCGGCCACTTCGGCGGCGCCTTGTCGAAGGCGCTGGTGCGGCCCGAGACCTGCGGCTCCAGGCGCGTGGACTTCCGCATCTCCTGCTACCAGCCCATGGCCTATGTGCAGGAGCACGTGCACCAGGTGCAGGAGCAGGTCTACCACGTGCTCGAAGGCGAAGGCATGCTGACGCTGGACGATCGCAAGGTGCTGATGCGCCGCAACGACTACGTCTTCGTGCCGCCCGGCGTGCGCCACAGCTTCACCAACAACGGCACGGTGCCGCTGGTGTTCCTGGTCGTGACCACGCCGGTCGAGGACCACGAGGCGCCGCTGTGAACGCACTCACCGACCTGCCACAAGCCACGACCGTGCTGCCCGATGCGCGGCTGCTGATCAACGGCCGCTGGGCCGACGGCACGGGCCGCCGCGAGGCGCTGGACAAGTTCAGGCTCGCGCCCTGCACCCGCATCCACCTGCCCTCGCGCGAGCAAGTGGCCGAGGCAGTGGCCGCGGCCGATGCCGCCTTCCGCGCGAGCCGGCTCACGCCGCACGAACGCGGCGCCATCCTCGACCGCGCCGCGGTGCTGCTGGAGCAGCGCAGCGAGCAACTCGTGCGCGCGCTGCAGATCGAGGTGGGCTTTCCGGCCAGCGACGGCGCGGGCGAGCTGCGCCGCTGCGTGCAGACCTTCCGCCTCTCGGCCGAGGAGGCGCGCAACTTCGGCGGCGAGATGGTGCCCATCGAAGGCGCGCCGGGCCAGGCCGGGCGGCTGGGCTTCACGCTGCGCGTGCCGCTGGGCGTGGTCTGTGCGATCACGCCTTTCAACGCCCCGCTGAACACCGTCGCGCACAAGGTTGCTCCCGCGCTCGCTGCCGGCAACGCGGTGGTGCTCAAGCCTTCCACGCACACGCCCACCGCCGCCGTCGTGATGGCCGAATGCCTGCTCGAAGCCGGCCTGCCGCCGGGGCTGATCAGCGTGCTGCACGGCGGTGCGGAAACCGCCGGCTGGCTGCTCGAGGAGGAGCGTGTGCGCTTCGTCGCCTTCACCGGCAGCACCGAGGTCGGCGCGTCGATCCAGCAGCGCGCCGGGCTGCGCCGCACGCAGATGGAGCTGGGCTCGATCGCCTTCACCATCGTCGCCGACGACGCCGACCTGGAACGCGCGCTGCCGAAGATCGTCAACGCCGCCTACCGCAAGGCCGGCCAGGTCTGCACCTCGGTCCAGAACCTGCTGGTGCACCGCGCGGTGTTCGACACCGTGCGCGAACGCCTGACCGCGCTGGTGCGCGCCCTGCCCTACGGCGATCCGCTGGACGCCAACACCGTGGTCGGCCCCGTCATCAGCGAGGCCGAGGCCCAGCGCATCGAACGCTGGATCGACGATGCCGTGGCGCGTGGCGCCGAGCGCCTGGCGGGTGGCCCGCGCAGCGGCGCGGTCGTGCCGCCGACGCTGCTGACGGGCGTGGACGGCTCGATGATCGTCGGCTGCCAGGAGGTGTTCGGGCCGGTGATGTCGCTGCTGCCCTACGACACGCTGGACGAGGCCTTCGCACGTGTCAACGCCACGCCCTTCGGCCTGGCCACCGGGCTGTTCACCAACCGCCTGGCCGACGCGCTGCGTGCGGCGCGCGAGCTGGAGGTGGGCGGCGTGCACGTCAACGAGACTTCGAGCTCGCGGGTCGACGTGATGCCCTATGGCGGCAGCAAGGCCAGCGGCTTCGGCCGCGAAGGCCCGCACCACGCGGTGCGCGAGATGAGCGAAGAACGCATGGTGACGGTATTGGCATGACGGGCCGGGCGTCGTTGGAACCTTCAGGAGAGATTTGATGCCGGTGATGAAGGGCGGTCAGCTGATCGCCGAGACCCTCGTGCAGGAGGGTGTGCCCTATGTGTTCGGCATCTGCGGGCACGGCAACGTCGGTTTCCTCGACGCGCTGTACGAGCAGCGCGACAAGATCCGGCTGATCAGCCCGCGCCACGAGCAGTGCGCCGGCCACATGGCCGATGCCTACTTCCGCGTGAAGCACCGGCCGGTGGCCACGCTCACCAGCACCGGCCCGGGCAGCGCCAACATGGTCATGTCGCTGGCCACGGCGCTGTCGGACTCCTCGGCCTTCATGGCCATCACGTCCAACGTGCCGACCAGCCAGCACAACCGCGCGCCGTTCCAGGAGCTGTACAAGCACAACCAGGCCGACTTCGCGCAGGTGATGCGGCCGGTGGTCAAGCGCGCCTTCCAGCCCACGCGCGTGGAGATGCTGCCGCTGGCGCTGCGCCAGGGCTTCGACACCATGGTCACCGGCCGTCCTGGCCCGGTGAACCTGGACATCCCCTACGACGTGTACCAGGAAGAGGCCGAGGTCGCGCTGCCGGCGCGTTCGCACATCGGCCTGATGGGATCTCGCCACCGGCCAGGCGCCAGCGACGACGACCTCGCCGCCGCCGTCGAGCTGTTCGTGGCCAGCCGCCAGCCGGCGCTGTTCATCGGCCACGGCGCCACGCTGTCGGAAGCCGGCCCCGAGATCACCGAGCTGGCCGAGCGCTACGGCATCCCGGTCATCACCTCGCCCAACGGCATGGGCTGCATCCGCGGCGACCATCCGCTGGCGCTGGGCTTCATCGGCCGCAACGGCGCCTACCCGGCCAACCAGGCCGGGCGTTTTGCCGACCTGGTGATCACGCTGGGCACCCGCTTCGACGACCGCAGCAGCTCGAGCTGGCATGCCGGCTACTCGTGGAACTTCCCGACGACGAAGCTGCTGCACGTCGACATCGACCCGCAGGAACTCGGCCGCAACTACCCGCCGACGCTGGGCGTGATCGCCGACGTCAAGGTGTTCACGCGCCAGCTGCTGCGGGCACTGGCCGCGCGCAGCGAACTCGACGCCGCCCGCTTTGCGCCCTGGCTGGCCCAGGTGCAAGGCTGGCAGGCCGAGTGGGAAGCCTTCGTGCGGCCGCACTTCGGCGACAGCACGAGCCCGCTGCGGCCCGAGTTCGTGGTGGGCACGCTGCAGAAGCTGCTGCCCGACGACGTGATCCTGGCGCTGGACTCCGGCGTGCACCACAACTGGTTCATGCAGTTCTGGCAGGCCAAGCAGCCGCAGAGCATGCTCAACAGCTGGGGCTACAGCTCGATGGGCTTCGGCGTCTGCGGCGCGCTGGGTGCGCAGCTGGCGGCGCCGGAGCGGCCCGTGGTGGCCGTGGTCGGCGACGGCGGCTTCACGATGGCGCCGTATGTGCTGTGCACCGCCGTCGAGTACGAGCTGCCGGTGGTGTGGATCGTCTGGAACAACTTCGCCTGGGGCGCGATCCGCGATCTGCAGTACGGCCTGTTCGACGGCCGCGAGATCGGCACCGCCTTCTACAAGGGCGGCACCGGCGAACGCTACAACCCCGACTTCGCCGCCTGGGCCCGCGCCTGCGGCGCCGAGGGCTTTACCGTCACACGCCCGCAGGAGCTGTCCGCGGCGGTGGAGCGTGCGCTGCAGCTCAAGCGCCCCTGCGTGATCGACGTGCACGTCGACGCCGATGTGCGCCCGCCTTCCACCGGCACCTGGCAACTGCCGCCCATTCCGTACAAAGAGCCGCTGTTCGGCAAGCCGCAGCGCCGCTGAACCGTTCGAGAGAGAACCCCATGAGCACCCGTCCCCTCGCCCTCGTTTTCGGTGGCACCCGCGGCATCGGCGCCGCCTGTGTCGACACCCTGCTGCGCGACGGCTTCGACGTCGCCTTCACCGCCACCGGCAGCGCCGCACCGAAGGCTGCGCGTGGCGCCGGCTGGATTGCCGGCTACCAGGCCGACGTGCGCGACACCGCCTCCGTCGCCCAGGCCTTTGCCGATGCGGCGCGCGACTTCGACCGCCCGGTGCAGGCCGTGCTGGCCAACGCCGGCATCAACGTGCCGCCAGGCCCGCTGGCGCAGTTTCCGGACGAGGTCTTCCGCAAGGTGGTCGACGTGAACATCGTCGGCGCCTTCAACGTGCTGCGCGAAGCCGCGCGCCAGGTGGCCGACGGCGGCAGCATCGTCGCGCTCACGACCTCGATGGTGCGCGCGCTGGTGCCGAATGCCGGCGCCTACGTGGCCAGCAAGGCCGCGGTGGAAGCGCTGGTGCGTGCGCTGTCGCGCGAGCTGGCCGGCCGCGGTGTGCGCGTCAACGGCGTGGCGCCGGGTCCGGTGGACACCGACCTGTTCCGCGCCGGCAAGACCGACGAGATGATCGCGCGCTCGGCCGCGCTCAGCCCCTTCAACCGCGTCGGCCAACCGGCCGAGGTGGCCGAGGTCGTGAGCTTCCTGCTGTCGGCGCGCGCCTCGTGGGTGCACGGCCAGATCGTGCAGCCCAACGGCGGCATGGTCTGACCCCGGTAGCGGTGGCCGTGCAAGACGACGGCGACACCGTCGACCTGATCGTCGTCGGCGCCGGTGCTGGTGGCATGGCGGCTGCAGCGGTCGCGGCAGCCGAAGGGCTGCAGGTGCGGGTGCTCGAGGCCTCGCCCTGGATCGGCGGCACCACCGCGGTGTCGGGCGGCATGGTCTGGCTGCCGGCCAACCACCACCAGGCCGAAGCCGGCCTTGGCGACAGCCTGGAGGCCGCGCGCCGCTACCTCGGCGTGGTCGTGCCGCCCGGCGGGCCCGCCGCCGCGCTGGAGCAGTTCCTCACGCAGGCCGACCGCGCGCTGCGCTACCTTGAACAGCACGCCGGGCTGCGGCTGCAGCCGGTGCTGCGTTATCCCGACTACCACCCGGACCTGCCCGGCGCCACGGCCGGTGGCCGGGTGCTCGAACCGGTGCCCTTCGACGGCCGCGAGCTCGGCGACGACTTCGCGCGGCTGCGTGCGCCGCTGCCGGCCTTCACGCTGTTCGGCGGCATGATGGTCGCGCGCGCCGACATCCCGCACCTGCGGCGTGCCACACGCTCGCTGCGCTCGGCCTGGCACGTGGCACGCCTGCTGCTGCGGCATGCGGTGCAGCGGCTGAGCGCGCCGCGCGGCACCACGCTGGTCCTGGGCAATGCGCTGGCTGCCCGGCTGCTGCTGTCGCTGCGCCAGCGCGGTGTGCCGGTGCTCACCGGCAGGGTGGTCGAAGCCCTGCTGCGCGACGCGCACGGCCGCGTCACCGGCGTCGAGCTGCGCGGCGATGACGGCAGCCCGCGCCGGCTGCACAGCCGGCGTGGTGTGGTGCTGGCCACCGGCGGGCTCTCGCACGACCGGCTGCTGCGTGCGCGTTTCGTGCCGCCATCGGCCGGCACGCTGACCGCCACCATCGGCCACGCCGGCCGCGCCAGCGGCGCGCGGCTGGCCGAGCACATCGGCGCACGCCTGAGCGACTCCCGCGCGCAGCAGGCCTTCTGGGTGCCGGCCTCGGTGCAGATCCGGCCCGGTGGCCGGCACGAGGTGTTTCCGCACACCGTGACCGACCGCGGCAAACCCGGCCTGATCGCGGTGGACCGCCAGGGCCGGCGTTTTGCGAACGAGGCGCTGTCGTACCACGCCTTCGTGCGCGCCCAGCTGCAGCACGGCGACGACGCGCTGCCGGCCTGGCTGCTGTGCGACCGCCGATTCCTGTGGCGCTACGGGCTCGGCGCGGTGCGGCCGTTCACGCGCCATCTCGGCCCCTTCCTGAACAGCGACTACCTGCGCAGCGCCGATTCGCTGCCCGCATTGGCCCAACAACTCGGCCTGCCTTCCGAGGCGCTGGCCGAGACCGTGGCGCGCTACAACGAAGGCGCGCGCCAGGGGCAGGACCCGCAGTTCGGCCGCGGAGGCGATGCCTACCAGCGCCACCTCGGCGACCCCGAGCACGGCGGCCCCAACCCCTGCGTGGCGCCGATCGAGTCGGCGCCGTACTACGCGATGGCGGTGTGGCCGGCCGACCTGGGCATGGCCGCCGGCATCGTCACCGACGAGCAGGCCCGCGTGCTCGGTCCCGAAGGCACGCCGATCGGCGGCCTCTGGGCCTGCGGCAACGACATGCAGTCGGTGATGAACGGCGCCTACCCCGGGCCCGGCATCACGCTGGGGCCGGCGCTGGTGTTCGGCTACATCGCTGCGCGTGATGCGGCAGCCAAGGAGTCCCTCCATGTCTGACTTTTCGGGCCAGCGCGTGCTGGTGGTCGGCGGCAGTTCTGGCATCGGCCTGGCCTGCGCGCTGGGTTTTGCCGCGGCCGGCGCGCAGGTGTGCATCGCGTCGCGCTCGGCGACACGGCTCGCGGAAACCGCGGCCGCCCATCCCGCGTTCGCGACCGCGGTGCTGGACCTCACCGACGACGCCGCGGTCGAGACCTTCTTCGTGGCAGGCGAGCCCTGGCACCACGTGGTCGTCAGCGCGGCGCAGACGCGCGGCGGCCCGGCGCGCCAGTTGCCGCTGGCCGACGCCTATGCGGCCATGAACAGCAAGTTCTGGGGCGCCTACCGCGTGGGCCGCGCCGTGCGGCTGGCCGAAGGCGGCTCGCTGACGCTGGTGTCGGGCCAGGCCTCGCAGCGGCCGCGTGCGGCCTCGGTGCTGCAAGGCGCGATCAACAGCGCCATCGAAACACTCGCCCGCGGCCTGGCGCTGGAGCTGGCACCACGGCGCGTGAACTGCGTGTCGCCCGGCACCATCGCCACGCCGATGTGGGACCGCCTCGCACCCGAGGCGCGCCAGACGATGTTCAAGGACACCGCTGCGCGCCTGCCGGTGCAGCGCATCGGCCAGCCCGAAGACATCGCACAGGCCGTGCTCTACCTGGCCGGCAACGGCTTCGCCACCGGCACGGTGCTCAGCATCGAGGGCGGCGCGGTGCTGGTCTGATCAGCCCGGCACCAGCGTCTCGCCGGCCGGCACACGGGGCGGCTCTTCCTGCACCAGGCGCACGCCCTGCCAGTCGCCGTCTTCGACCAGCCGGCGCACCACCGCGCGGATCTCGTCGTGCACGATGGCCGCGGCCGGCGACAGCTTCTGCGGCGGCAGCGCGTAGAGGTAGTTCATGCGCGTCATCGCCGCATCGGCCACGCGCAGGCAGCGCCAGCGCTCGGGCCGGTCGTCCAGCGCGTGCACGGCGGCCATCGGCTTGATGGTGGCGCCCAGGCCCTGGGCCAGGCAGTGCATCAGCAGCGGCAGCGAGTCGATCTCGGCCACGGCGTCGAGCGGCAGGCCCACACGCTCGAACTCCAGGCCGATGCGGCGGCGCAGGCCGTGGCCGGGGCTGGGCAGGATCAGCGGCAGCTGCGCCACCTCGGCCAGCGTCAGCGACTCGCGGCCGGCCGGCACCAGCGTGCTTTCGGCCGGCAGGATGACGACCAGTTCTTCGTCGAGCAGCGGCGTGACCGTCAGCTCAGAGGCCGCGGCCGGGCTGAACAGCACGGCCAGGTCGAGCTGGCCCACACGCGTCATGTGCTCCAGGTGGCCGCTCAGGCCTTCGACGATGTTCAGCAGCAGCCCTGGATGGCGCGCGCGCAGGTGCTGCAGCAGCGGCAGGCCGAGCCGTGCCACAGTGGTCGGCGCCAGGCCCAGCGTGACACGGCCGCTGACGGCCGCTGCCTCCTGCCGCGCCACCGACACGGCCTGGTCCAGCTGGCGCAGCATGAACTTGGCGTGGTGGTACAGCGCCTCGCCGTTGTCGGTGGGCGTCACGCCGCGCGAGCTGCGCACCAGCAGCGACTTGCCGACCTCGTCTTCGAGCCGCGCCATCTGCTGGCTCAGCGCCGGCTGCGCGATGAACAGCTGGCGCGAGGCCTTGGCGAGGCTGCCGCTCTCGACGATCTGCACGAAGTAGCGCAGTTGACGCATGTCCATGGGCACCTCGACCGGATCTGATCTATAAGCCACCGTTATAGCGAGGCGCCGTTGCTGAAACCATGCGTGATTGCCCGCGCGGCGGCGGGCCCCACACGGCTCACTCCAGCGTGATCTTGCGCTCGCGGATCACCTGCCCCCAGGTGCGCGACTCCGACACGATGTAGCGCGCCAGTTCGTCGCGTGTGCCGGGCGCCGGCAGCAGGCCGCTGCGCGTGAGCTCTTCGGCCACCTCGGGCGACTTCAGCGCCTTCACGAGCTCGGTGTTCCAGCGGTCCAGCAGCGCCGGCGCCATGCGCGAGGAGCCGACGAAGGCGTACCAGTTGGTGGCCGTGAAGCCGGGCAGGGTTTCGGCCACGGTCTGCAGGTCGGGCAGGAAGGGTGCGCGGGTCAGGCCGGTGGTGGCCAGCGCCACCATCTTGCCGTTCGCGATGTGCGGGCCGGCGGTGGCCATGGTGGCGAAGTACATCGACAGCCGGCCCGCGAGCAGTTCCACCATCGCCGGTGCGCCACCCTTGTACGGGATGTGCACGATGTCGACACCCGCGCGCTGGTTGAAGAGTTCGCCCGCCAGGTGCGAGGCCGAGCCAGCGCCGGTGGAGCCGAAGTTCAGCACGCCCGGCTGGCGCTTGGCCAGTGCGATCAGTTCGCTCAACGTCTTCACGCCCAGCGAAGGCGGCACCACCAGCACGTTCGGGAAGTTCATGCCCATGGTCAGCGGCGCCAGGTCCTTCTGCGGGTCGTAGGGCAGCTTCATCAGGTGCGGCGCGATCGACAGCGGGCCCACCGAGCCGAGCAGGATCACCGAGCCGTCGGCCTCGGCACGCGCCACCTGGTCGTGCGCGATGTTGCCGCCGGCACCGGCCTTGTTGTCGATGACGACGACGGCGCCGAGGTTCTCGCCCAGCCGCTTGGCGACGACGCGTGCCGCGTGGTCGGCCGCACCGCCGGCCGCGAAACCGACGACCAGCGTGATGCGCTTGGGCAGTTCCTGCGCCTGCGCGCCCATCGGTGCGACGAGCGCAGCGCCGGCCGCGGAAAGAAAGTGACGACGTTGCATGGAGTCTCCAGGGGTGATGACGAATCGGAAGGCGGCGATCATCGCCGCTGCGGGCCTACTCCGAGCCGAGGCTCAGCTTCAGCGGCTGGCGCTTCTCGATCGCCCACTTCAGCAGCGCCGCACCGCGGAACACGCCGTGGGCGAACTTGCCGTAGGGCATGGTGGCGAACAGCGCCAGCACCACGCCCAGGTGCACCGCCAGCAGCAGCGGCAGCGCCGGTGTGGCGCGCAGCGCGGTCAGCACCAGGCCGGTGACGGCCGTGCCGAACAGCAGCGCGATGAAGCCGCGGTCCATGGTCTGCTGGGCCGGGTCGCCCTGCAGCGGATGGCGCCGGCGGTTCAGGCGCCACAAGGCCACCGTGCCGATGGTCATCAGCACGCCGCCCACCGTGCCCAGCAGCTTGGGCAGGCTGGTGTAGGCATAGGGCGCCACCCAGTCGAAGGCGTAGTGGTAGACCGTGGCCAGCGAGGTGGCGGCAAAACACAGCATGAAGCCGTAGAAGGTGGCGTGGTGCGCACGGCGCCGCGCCAGCGTGAAGGCGTCGTCCTCGTTGTTGCAGCCGTCGCCGTGGCCGCCGTCGAGGTACTTCAGGCTCAGCGCGTCGTGCGCCGCCTCGGCCACCGCCGCTCGGCTGGCCGAGCCCGGCGGCGCGGCGCGCCAGAAGCGCACGACGCCGATGCCCAACGCCAGCATCGCGAAGCCGAACACCGGCGCGAACAGCGCCACCATCAGGTTGTGCGGGAAGATGCGGTAGAAGTCCGCGCCCGGCACCGCGCCCCACAGCGTGCCGTTGAGCGCGAGCGCCAGCACGAGGAACAGCGCGAGGCCTGCGGCCAGGGCCAGGCTCAGCGCCAGGCCGTTGCGCGCATACAGGCTGCCCAGCGCCGGCGGCCAGGCGTAGTCCTGGTAGGTGTGTTTGCGCACCTGGGCCATGGCCCGCGGCACATTCAGCTGGAACTCGTGCGGCGGCGCGTACTGGCAGGCGTGCAGGCAGGCACCGCAGTTGTGGCACAGGTTGGCCAGGAAGTGCACGTCGGCCGGCGGGAACGCGAGCCGGCGCGTCATGGCCGGGAACACGGCGCAGAAACCTTCGCAGTAGCGGCAGGCATTGCAGATCTGCAGCACGCGCGCGACCTCGGCTTCCGGTGGCGTGCCGGCGGCCAGCGCCGTGGCCTCCTTCACCAGCGACTCAAGCGGCTGCATGGGCCACCTCCTTCGCGGTCGTCTTGCCTTTGCAGGCAGCCGCGGCCGTTGCTGCATTCGTGCCGGCGATGCGGCCGAAGGCCGTGCCGATGCTCATGCCCACGCCGGCGGTGTAGCCCTTGCCGAGCACATTGCCGGCCATCATCTCGCCGGCCACGAAGAGGTTCGGGCTGGCGGCGCCGCCAAAGCGCACGGCCGCGGTCTCGTCGGTCTTCAGGCCGAGGTAGGTGAAGGTGATGCCCGGGCGCACGGCGTAGGCAAAGAAGGGCGGCTTGTCGATGGGCTGGGCCCAGTGGGTCTTGGCGGGCATCAGGCCTTCGGTGCGGCAGTCGTCGAGCCGCGTGTGGTCAAAGCTGCCGGGGCGGCAGGCGGCGTTGTAGGCCTCGAGCGTCTGCATGAAGCGCTGCTCGTCCAGGCCCAGCGCACGGGCCAGCTCGGGCAGGGTGTCGGCGCGGGTGCCGTCGAACACCGGCGGCATGAAGCGCCCGACGGCCTTGGCGTCGATGATCGACCAGGCAATCTGGCCCGGCTGCTGCGCGACCAGCCGGCCCCAGATGGCGTAGCGCTTGGGCCAGAAGTCCTCGCCTTCGTCGTAGAAACGTTCCGCATCGCGGTTCACCACCACGCCGAGCGAGACGCAGTCGATGCGGGTGCAGATGCCGCCGTCGTACAGCGGCGCACGCGCGTCGATGGCCACCATGTGCGCCTGCGTCGCGTCGCCGATGCCGTCGGCACCGATGGCCAGCAGGTGCTTCAGCAGCGTGCCGGTGTTGAAGCGCGTGCCGCGGATCAGGAAGTTGTCGGCCGGCCACTCGCCGCGCTCGTTGCGGCCCCAGGCCTCGCGCAGCCATTCGCGGTTGGACTCGAAGCCCCCGGCCGCCAGCACGCAGGCGCGGGCCTCGATGCGTTCACCGGCTTTCGTGACGGCAGCGACGAAGCGGCCGCCTTCGTACTCGATGCGCTCGACCGGCGTGTCGTAGCGGATCTGCACGCCCAGGCGTTCGGCGCTGCGGTAATAGGCGTTGACCAGCGCCTTGCCGCCGCCCATGAAAAAGGCGTTGGTGCGCGCGGTGTGCAGCGCACCCGACAGCGAAGGCTGGAAGCGCACGCCGTGCGACACCATCCAGGGCCTGCAGCTCGACGAGGCGCGGATCACCAGCCGCGCCAGCTTCTCGTCGGTGAGGCCGCCGGTGACCTTCAGCAGGTCCTGCCAGAACTCTTCTTCCGGGTAGGCCTCGACCAGCACGTCCTGCGGCGCGTCGTGCATGCAGCGCAGGTTGCGCACGTGCATCGAGTTGCCGCCGCGCCATTCGCGTGGCGCGGCCTCGAGCAGCATCACCGAGGCGCCCGCCTCGCGCGCCATCAGCGCGGCGCACAGCGCAGCGTTGCCGCCGCCGATCACGAGCACATCGATCACATCGCATCCCGCGCGGCTGGGGCCGCCTGCCTTGAAGCGGCGCGACTGTAGGCGCGGCGCCGGCCGGGCGGAAGCCGGCCGCGCTCAAGCGGGGTTCACGATTCGTGAAGGGTGGCCCCGAGCCAGCGGCCTTCGCGCACCAGCGTGGCCGCGACATCGGCCAGGGTGACACGCGCCGCCAGGCCGGCCGGCGAGAGTTCGTCGTCGGACACGCTGGCCAGCCAGTTGCGACGCCGCGCGCCGCGGTCCGAGACCCGGCGGATGGCCAGCGGCTCGCCGGCCAGCCGCGCCAGCGCAGCGCCGGGCTGCAGCGTGGCGCCGTGGCCGGCACGCACGGCGTCGAGCAGCACCGCGAGGCCATCGACCTCCAACGCCACGCGGGGCGGGAGGCCGGCCTGGGCGAAGGCGGCCTCCAGCACCGCGCGCAGGCCGTGCACGGCGCTCGGCAGCACCAGCGGCAGCACCGCCAGCTCGGCCAGGCGGACGCTGCGGCCGGTGGGCACACCGGGCAAGGTGGGTGAAGCGACCAGGAACAGGCGCTCGTCGAGCAGCGTCAGCTGGCTCCAGCGCCGCGCGACGGTGCCGTCGAACAGCACCGCGAGGTCGATCTGGCGCGCGTTGAGCATGGCGGCCAGGTCGCCCGACATCGCCTCGACGAGCCGCAGCCGGATGTCCGGGTAGCGCTCGCGCATCGCGGCGATGAAGGGCTGGGCCAGCACCGAGGCGGTGGACGGCGCCAGCCCGACGCTGACATGGCCCGCCAGGCGCGCACTGCGGGCCGCACGGGCGGCATCGTCGGCGTGGCGCAAGGCGAGCTGCGCCTGGCGCAGAAAGGCCAGGCCGGCGTCGGTGGGCCGCACGCCGGCGGCACTGCGCTGCAGCAGCCGGGTGGCAAGTTCGGTTTCGAGCCGGCTGATCTGCTGGCTCAGCGCCGAGACGACAACGCCAAGATCGGCCGCCGCGCGGCCCATGCTGCCGAGCTCGACCACGCGGACGAAGTAGCGGAGCTGGCGCAGTTCCATGGCGTCGGTGAATGTTCGGCGACGGCCGGAAACGACGAAGCCCGCCGGTGTTCTTCACGCTGACGGGCTTCTTCGAAACCTGGTTCGACCACGAGTGTCGACCAGGGGATTTGGTTGCGGGGGCAAGATTTGAACTTGCGACCTTTGGGTTATGAGCCCAACGAGCTACCAGGCTGCTCCACCCCGCGGCAGAGCCTGCCAGTATAGCAGTGTTTTGGTTCGCGTGTCACGCGTGCGTTGCGGCGCAGCAAGAAAAAGGCGGCCCGCAGGCCGCCTTGGTTCGGACCCGGAGCCAGGCTCCGGTCACTCAGCTCGGCTAAGCTCCGCTCAGGCCTCGGCCGTTGCGTCAGCTTCTTCGGCTTCCACCGGTTCGGGCCGGTCGACCAGCTCGACGAAGGCCATCGGCGCGTTGTCGCCGACGCGGAAGCCCATCTTCAGGATGCGGGTGTAGCCGCCCGGGCGCGCCTGGTAGCGCGGGCCCAGTTCGCCGAACAGCTTGCTGACGACTTCGCGGTCGCGCGTGCGGTCGAAGGCGAGGCGGCGGTTGGCCAGCGTCGGCGTCTTGCCCAGCGTGATCAGCGGCTCGACGATGGCGCGCAGTTCCTTGGCCTTGGGCACGGTGGTCTTGATGGCCTCGTGCTTGATCAGCGAGTTGGCCATGTTGCGGAACATGGCCAGGCGGTGCGAGGTGGTGCGGTTGAGTTTGCGGGGGCCGTTGCGATGGCGCATGGTGCGGTTCTCTCTTTATTGAACCCCGGCCGTGTCAGGTACCGGGGGTTGCACGCGGGCCGCTGCAGCGGCCCGCTATCCATGAAAAGCGGCTGGGCGAAATGCTCAGCGCTTGTCGAGGCCTTGGGGCGGCCAGTTCTCCAGCCGCGCGCCGAGCGTGAGCCCGCGCGAAGCCAGCACTTCCTTGATCTCGTTCAGGCTCTTGCGGCCCAGGTTCGGCGTCTTCAGCAGCTCGGTCTCGGTGCGCTGGATCAGGTCGCCGATGTAGTAGATGTTCTCGGCCTTCAGGCAGTTGGCCGAACGCACGGTGAGCTCGAGCTCGTCGACCGGGCGCAGCAGGATCGGGTCGATCGTGCTCGGGCGGGCGATCTCCTGGCCGGCCTTCTCGAAGGCGGGCGTCGGGTCGATCTGCGCGAAGAAGGCCAGTTGCTCGACCAGGATGCGCGCGCTCTGGCGGATCGCTTCCTCGGGCGCGATGGCGCCGTTGGTCTCGATTTCCATCACGAGCTTGTCGAGATCGGTACGCTGTTCGACTCGCGCGTTCTCGACGGCGTAGCTCACGCGGCGCACCGGCGAGAAGCTGGCGTCGAGCACGATGCGGCCGATGCTCTTGGTGGGCTCGTCGCCGTAGCGGCGCAGGTTGCCCGGCACGTAGCCGCGGCCCTTCTCGACCTTGATCTGCATGTCCAGCTTGCCGCCCTGGCTCAGGTGGGCGATGACATGCTCGGGGTTGATGATCTCGACGTCGTGCGGCGTCTGGATGTCACCGGCGGTGACCGGGCCTTCGCCTTCCTTGCGCAGCACCAGCGTGACTTCGTCGCGGTTGTGCAGCCGGAACACCACGCCCTTCAGATTGAGCATGATGTGGACGACATCTTCCTGGACACCGTCGATCGCCGAGTACTCGTGCAGCACGCCGGCGATGGTCACTTCGGTCGGGGCGTAGCCCACCATCGACGACAGCAGCACGCGGCGCAGCGCGTTGCCGAGCGTGTGACCGTAGCCACGCTCGAAGGGCTCGAGCGTCGCCTTGGCACGATGGCCGCCGAGCGGCTCGACCTGGATGGCCTTGGGCTTCAGAAGGGTGGTTTGCATGAGCTGTGTGTGTTCCTGTCAATACCCTCGGCTCGTTACACCGATAAGGCTGTAGGACCGCGCCGGGCTTGGGTTCGGCCGCTTCGCGCCCGGCGAGCGAAGCCCCGTGATGCGGGCGAGCCGGCGGCGCAGGGCCGCGGGGCTCGCCCCGGTTTGATGCTGGCTGTGCTTAGCGCGAGTACAACTCGACGATCAGCGCTTCCTTGATTTCCTGGCCGTGCTGGTCGCGGTCCGGCACCTTCTTGAAGGTGCCTTCCATCTTGGTGGCGTCGACCGACACCCAGTCGGCCAGGCCCACGCCTTGCGCGAGCTTGAGCGCGTCGACCACGCGCAACTGGTTCTTGGACTTCTCGCGCAGCGCCACGACGTCGCCCGGCTTGACCTGGTACGACGGGATGTTGACGACCTGGCCGTTCACCGTCAGCGCCTTGTGGCTGACGAGCTGGCGCGCTTCGGCACGCGTGCTGCCGAAGCCCATGCGGTAGACGACGTTGTCGAGGCGGCTTTCCAGCAGCGCCAGCAGGTTGGCACCGGTGTTGCCCTTGCGGCGCTCGGCTTCGGCGAAGTAGCGGCGGAACTGGCGCTCCAGCACGCCGTACATGCGCTTGACCTTCTGCTTTTCGCGCAGCTGGGTGCCGAAGTCCGAGGTGCGGCTGCCGCTGGTGCGGCCGTGCTGGCCGGGCTTGCTGTCGAACTTGGCCTTGTCCGTGATCGAGCGGCGGGCGCTCTTCAGGAACAGGTCGGTGCCTTCACGGCGGGAAAGTTTGGCCTTGGGGCCGAGCAGACGTGCCACTGGGTGTTCCTTGTCGAATCGTTCTGACGCGGCAGACGCCGGCAACCGGCGACCCGCGCGAGTCCTCTGGCCGGGGGCGCAGGGACGGTGGGCTTGTGGACTGAAGGGCGGAGGGCGAACCCTCCAGTGAAACCGCCGGCTCGCACGACAAGTGCTCACCGGCGCGGGAAACTCTCTATTGTAGCGCCCTGGCAGAACTCCAGCCCAGGCTGTCAGGCAGCCGTGGCGGAGCCGGCTTTGCCTGGCCGCTCGCGGCGCCCCTCGAGGGGAGCGCCGCAGGCGCTACCGGATGGGCTTAGATTCTGCGACGCTTCTGCGGACGGCAACCGTTGTGCGGAACCGGCGTCACGTCGCTGATGCTGTTGATGCGGATGCCCAGCGAAGCCAGCGCACGCACGCTGCTCTCACGGCCGGGGCCCGGGCCCTTGATGCGCACGTCGAGGTTCTTGATGCCCTGTTCCTGCGCGGCACGGCCGGCCACTTCGGCAGCCACCTGCGCGGCGAACGGCGTGCTCTTGCGCGAGCCCTTGAAGCCCTGGCCGCCGCTCGACGCCCAGGCGAGCGAGCCGCCCTGGCGATCGGTGATCGTGATGATCGTGTTGTTGAACGATGCATGCACGTGCGCGATGCCGTCCGCGACGTTCTTGCGGACCTTCTTGCTCACGCGGCGCGCGGCGGTATTGACGGGTGCCTTGGCCATGTTCTCGACTCTTTCAGTGTGCGGTTGCCTTGAAGAAGCGGATCAGTCTGATCACTTCTTCAGCGCGGCCGCACTCTTCTTCGGGCCCTTGCGGGTGCGGGCGTTGGTGCGGGTGCGCTGGCCGCGCACCGGCAGGCCACGGCGGTGGCGGAAGCCACGGTAGCAGCCGAGGTCCATCAGCCGCTTGATGCTGATGGACAGTTCGCGGCGCAGGTCGCCTTCGATCGTGATCTTGCCGATCTCCTCGCGGATCTTTTCCAGCTCGGAGTCGTTCAGGTCCTTGATCTTCTTGCTGTACGGCACGCCAACGACGTCGCAGATCTTCTGCGCCGTCGTGCGACCGATGCCGTAGATGGACGTGAGGCCGATCTCGGTGTGCTTGTGCGGAGGGATGTTGATGCCGGCGATGCGTGCCATGACGATTCCTCTGGTTTAACCCTGGCGCTGCTTGTGGCGCGGGTCGGTGCAGATCACACGCACCACACCCTTGCGGCGGATGATCTTGCAGTTGCGGCACATCTTCTTGACGGAAGCGGCGACTTTCATGGTCTTCTCCTTGACCCGATCTTCTCGATTCGGTTACTTGGCGCGGAACACGATGCGTGCCCGCGTCAGGTCGTATGGCGTGAGCTCGACGGTGACTTTGTCCCCAGGCAGGATGCGGATGTAGTGCATGCGCATCTTGCCGCTGATGTGTCCCAGTACGACGTGTCCGTTTTCCAGTTTCACCCGAAAGGTGGCGTTGGGGAGGTTTTCGATGATCTCCCCCTGCATCTGGATCACGTCGTCCTTGGACATGGTCTTCAGCTGGGCTTGAAGTTGGCTTTCTTAAGCAAGCTTTCGTACTGCTGGCTCATCACGTAACTCTGGACCTGGGCCCAGAAGTCCATCGTGACGACCACAATGATCAGCAAAGAGGTTCCACCGAAGTAGAACGGGACGTTGTACTTCAGCACGAGGAACTCGGGCAGCAGACAGACGGCGGTGATGTAGACGGCGCCGGCCAGCGTCAGGCGGCCCAGGATCTTGTCGATGTACTTCGCGGTCTGGTCACCCGGACGGATGCCCGGGATGAAAGCGCCGCTCTTCTTCAGGTTGTCGGCGGTCTCGCGGCTGTTGAACACGAGCGCCGTGT